>ERZ791737.4-NODE-4-length-402377-cov-16.899024_pt1 | contig 402377 bp, 306 predicted proteins | sample MGYA00510042_ERZ791737 | MGnify/ENA primary metagenome ERZ791737 (study PRJEB30046, sample SAMN00791965) | human gut metagenome | study: EMG produced TPA metagenomics assembly of the A metagenome-wide association study of gut microbiota in type 2...
TAGATTTAAGGTTAACAAAGGTTGGAGCAAGGCGTTGCTCCTTTTTTTATGTCCTTACTCCACAGATTCCAATAATTTCCCTTCCAAATGAATGTAATTCATTCCACACAGATGGTCACACTTTCTTCAAAGAGAGATTATTTTTTCCATTGATAATCAATATCAACCCGTCTCGCAATGGCATATTGAATTAGGAAAATATAAAGTAGCGGAAGATGCACGATACACACTGACAGATCCCAGAAAAAGTGTTTTTGATAATGCGGCGATATTGACTCTTATCGGAAAATGGGATAATAAACTCTTCTTTTCGGCAACAGCCAATAAACAAAATTATCTGCTCTACTATGATCTAAAAGAAAAGAAATCCGGTAATATCCGACTCCCCTATCCGCAATATTCATTCGCCATACCAAAAAACACTCATTCATACCTGAATCCATGTCTGATGACGGAAAATATCTGATCTCGTATGAAATACAAGAAAATGATGAGAATCCAGTGATCATATTGGCCGAAAAATAAAAAAATCGGGATATATTCCATAAAGATTATATCCCGATCGTTATCCTTTCAGCACATCTTCGTGCTCAAACCTATTGAATGAATGTCATCATTTTTATCTTTTGAGTAATCATATGTCTAATCGATGATTACAAATATAAACACTAAAATTTAAATTATCAACAAATATAAGATTTTTATTTTCTGATCCTTCCCTTTCATACCTATTTTGTTTTTTAGCTATCTTCGTGGTTATCTGAAAATAATCATGTAAATTTGCTCCCTCATATTAAAGTATATATTATAAATCACTATAAACAAAAGGTTATCGCTATGGAATATAATTTCAGGGAGATCGAAAAGAAATGGCAGAAAATATGGGTAGACCACCATACCTACCAAGTAAATGAAGATGCATCCAAACAAAAATTCTATGTACTCAATATGTTCCCTTACCCTTCGGGAGCCGGACTGCACGTAGGCCATCCGCTCGGATATATTGCTTCGGACATCTATGCACGTTATAAACGCCTGCAAGGATTTAATGTCCTGAATCCGATGGGTTATGATGCTTACGGACTGCCAGCCGAACAATATGCTATCCAGACCGGACAACACCCTGCAATTACTACCATCAATAACATCAACCGTTATCGTGAACAGTTGGATAAGATAGGATTTTCATTCGACTGGAACCGTGAAATACATACTTGTGATCCCGAATATTATCACTGGACTCAATGGGCATTTATAAAAATGTTCAACAGCTATTACTGTAATGATGAAAAACAGGCACGTCCCATCGAAGAGTTGATCGAAGCCTTCGAAGCCAATGGAACGAAAAACATGAATATAGCCTGTGGTGAAGAAATGAATTTCACAGCCGACGAATGGAAAGCTAAGAGTGAAAAAGAACAACAGGAAATTTTAATGAACTACCGTATAGCCTATTTAGGCAATACGATGGTAAACTGGTGTCCGGCTTTGGGTACCGTACTTGCCAATGACGAAGTGGTTGACGGTGTTTCTGAAAGAGGCGGTTATCCGGTCATTCAAAAAGTGATGCGCCAGTGGTGTCTGCGTGTATCTGCTTATGCGCAGCGTTTACTTGACGGACTTGAAACCGTAGAATGGACTGACTCACTGAAAGAAACCCAACGTAACTGGATTGGACGTAGTGAAGGTGCTGAAATGAATTTCAAAGTGAAAGATTCCGATCTTGAATTTACCATCTTTACGACTCGTGCCGACACTGTATTCGGAGTTACTTTCATGGTGCTTGCCCCGGAAAGTGAATTGGTATCCCAATTAACGACCCCTGCACAAAAGGCAGAAGTAGACGCTTATCTGGAACGTACCAAAAAACGTACCGAACGCGAACGCATCGCCGATCGTAGTGTTAGTGGCGTATTCTCCGGAAGTTATGCCATTAATCCATTAACCAATGAACCTATACCGGTATGGATCAGTGATTATGTACTGGCAGGTTACGGTACTGGTGCCATCATGGCTGTACCTGCACACGACAGCCGTGACTATGCTTTTGCCAAACATTTCAATCTGGAAATTCGCCCGTTGATTGAAGGTTGCGACGTCAGTGAAGAAAGCTTCGACGCCAAAGAGGGTATTATGATGAACTCTCCACGTCCGGAAACTCCTGAAGGGGGCCTCGTACTGAATGGCTTAACTGTAAAAGAAGCCATTGCTAAAACCAAAGAATACATCAAAGAAACCGGATTGGGACGTGTAAAAGTAAATTTCCGTTTACGTGACGCCATTTTCTCGCGTCAGCGTTATTGGGGCGAACCATTCCCGGTTTACTATAAAGACGGAATGCCTTACATGATCGATGAAAGTTGTCTCCCGTTAGAGTTGCCGGAAGTAGCTAAATTCCTTCCTACAGAAACAGGTGAGCCCCCATTGGGACATGCTACCAAATGGGCATGGGATACTGTCAACAAGTGTGTGACAGACAATGACAAAATCGACAATGTAACCATTTTCCCATTGGAACTGAATACAATGCCAGGCTTTGCAGGTTCTTCTGCCTATTATTTGCGTTATATGGATCCGCGTAATCACGAAGCACTCGTTGCTCCTGCCGTAGATCAATACTGGAGAAATGTAGACCTGTATGTGGGCGGTACGGAACATGCTACCGGACACTTGATTTACTCACGTTTCTGGAATAAATTCCTGCATGATTTAGGCATATCTGTAGCTGAAGAACCTTTCCAGAAACTGGTCAATCAAGGAATGATACAGGGACGAAGCAACTTTGTTTATCGTATCAAAGACACCAATACTTTCGTATCTCTGAACCTGAAAGATCAATATGAGGTAACTCCTATTCATGTCGACGTAAATATTGTATCTAACGATATTCTCGATCTGGAAGCTTTCAAAGCATGGAGACCCGAATACGAAACTGCCGAATTCATCCTGGAAGACGGTAAATATATCTGTGGATGGGCTGTTGAAAAGATGAGTAAATCTATGTTCAATGTAGTTAATCCGGATATGATTGTCGAGAAATATGGCGCCGATACACTTCGTATGTACGAAATGTTCCTCGGACCGGTTGAACAATCCAAACCCTGGGACACGAACGGAATAGATGGCGTACATCGTTTCATAAAAAAATTCTGGTCGCTATTCTATGACAGAAACGGCGAGTATCTGGTAAAAGACGAACCGGCTACCAAAGACGAACTAAAGGCACTTCATAAGCTCATTAAGAAAGTAACCGGTGATATTGAACAGTTCTCCTACAATACTTCGGTAAGTGCTTTCATGATCTGTGTCAACGAACTCTCAAGTTTGAAATGCAGCAAAAAAGAAATATTGGAGCAGCTCGTTGTGGTCCTCGCTCCCTTCGCTCCCCATGTTTGCGAAGAATTATGGAATACATTAGGAAACACCACTTCCGTATGTGATGCACAATGGCCGGCATTTAATGAACAATACCTGGTAGAAGATACGGTTAATTACACGATTTCTTTCAATGGCAAAGCCCGTTTCAATATGGAGTTTCCTGCAGATGCCGCCAGCGATGTAATTCAAGCCACCGTACTTGCTGACGAACGCTCGTTGAAATGGACAGAAGGTAAAACACCGAAAAAAGTTATTGTAGTTCCGAAGAAGATTGTTAACGTTGTTATTTAATACCTACACACAAAATGATAAGCAAACCCACAAAATCCGATGTAATGCGAGAGTTGAGAGATTATATCTTTATCACTCTCGGACTGATAAGTTATGCGTTAGGCTGGACAGCCTTTCTTATTCCTTATCAGATTACTACAGGTGGAACAACCGGTATCGGTGCCATCATCTATTATGCAACAGGCTTTCCTATCCAATGGTCTTATTTCATTATCAATGCTGTGCTGATGACATTTGCCATTAAGATACTTGGTCCGAAATTCAGTATAAAGACGACATATGCCATCTTTATGCTTACTTTCTTCCTATGGTTCTTCCAACTGATCATTGTGGACGATAAAGGAGCTCCGCTTCAGTTGGTAGGAGAAGGGCAGGACTTTATGGCTTGCATCATCGGAGCCATCATGTGTGGTCTCGGATTAGGGGTGGTATTTAATAATAACGGCAGCACGGGTGGTACCGATATCATTGCAGCCATTGTTAATAAATACAAGGATGTTACTCTCGGACGAATGATCATGTTTTGTGATATCATCATCATCAGTTCATGCTATTTCATTTTTAACGACTGGCGCAGAGTGATATTCGGTTTCGTTACCTTGTTTATCATCGGCTTCGTTCTGGACTATGTAGTCAACAGCGCCCGTCAATCGGTACAATTCTTTATCTTTTCGAAAGATTATGCCAAGATTGCCGACCGCATTACGAAAGAAACCCATCGGGGAGTGACCGTACTTGACGGATTGGGCTGGTACAGCCAGAATAATGTAAAAGTATTAGTTGTACTTGCCTACAAACGTCAGTCACTCGATATTTTCCGTTTAGTGAAAGATATCGATCCGAATGCTTTTATTTCGCAGAGTTCGGTAATCGGTGTATATGGTGAAGGATTCGACCGCCTGAAAATAAAATAAACTGCATACAATGAAACGTAAACTTGTTTTCGCAACCAATAATGCACATAAGCTGGAAGAAGTATCTGCTATCTTAGGAGATAAAGTCGAACTACTCAGCCTGAATGACATCAATTGTCATACAGATATTCCGGAGACAGCAGAGACTCTTGAAGGCAATGCATACCTCAAATCATCTTTTATTTACCGGAACTACGGATTAAACTGCTTTGCCGATGACACGGGACTGGAAGTTGAATCACTGGGAGGTGCTCCGGGTGTCTATTCGGCCCGTTATGCCGGTGGAGAAGGACACAATGCGGAAGCCAACATGTTGAAACTCCTCCACGAACTGGAAGGAAAAGACAACCGTAGAGCACAATTCCGTACGGCTATTTCGCTCATTCTGGATGAAAAGGAGTATCTCTTCGAAGGAATCATAAAAGGCGAAATAATCAAAGAAAAAAGAGGTGATTCCGGATTCGGATACGATCCGATATTCGTTCCTGAAGGATACGACCGGACCTTTGCCGAATTAGGTAATGAAATTAAAAATCAAATCAGTCATCGTGCTTTGGCTGTGAACAAACTATGTGAATTTCTTCGTTCGATCTGATCGATAAAACGAAATAAATAAAATGAATCCTTCGGCTGAATATAATTTCAAACCGAAGGATTTTTTTATACTTACCGATGTCGGCAGACGGCACTTCCCCACCCGCTACTAATGTGACCAAGTATGACATCAAACATCAGGAGATGAATGGGTACATGCAAAATACATAGCGAAGCTGAATAAAAATCATTTCAATACTTCATTCATCCTGAAACACTAAGCTTACATTACAAAAACATCCGGATGTTCTGCATTAGAACATCCGGATGTTTTATATCATAACATGGGGATCTTATTCAGCAAAACATCCCCATGTTGTTACTCTATACTCTTTACTTTATTCTTCCGGACTCTATCCTTTTTCTCTGGTCCTTTATCCAATTTATCCCTCTTTTTCCTAAAGAGTAACCGCTATTCAATGGATCTTTCCTGTTTAAACACTATACACTTATTATTAACAGGTATTTCAACCGATCTTGTTAATAACAAAAAATCGTATTATACCTTTATATATAAGTATAATACGATTCTTTTATATGATAAATACATTCAATATTAACCGGAAAGTTAACTTATTATTCACAACCTGTTTATAAGCCTAACTTAGCTGAAATCTCCAGCATCCGTTTAATCGGCTTTACCGCCTCTCTGGCAACTTCCGGGTCAACAGTCACTTCCGGGAATTCGTATTTAAGGCAATTATAGAGCTTTTCCAGCGTGTTCAGCCGCATGAAGTTACATTCATTGCATCCACAGGTACTATCGTTAGGAGGAGCCGGAATGAATGTTTTTTGAGGGCACTTTTTCTGCATCTCGTGTAAGATACCTGCCTCCGTGGCCACAATGAGCCGTTGCTTGTCACTGTTTACTGCATATTTTAATAAAGCCGCCGTAGAACCCACCATATCGGCCAACTTTAATACCACACTCTTACATTCGGGATGCGCCAATACTACCGCATCGGGATATTGTGCTTTCAGTTCTACAATCTTCTCCACCGAAAACTGTTCATGCACATGGCAAGCTCCGTCCCACAACAGCATTTCACGTCCTGTAATCGAATTGATATAATTCCCCAAGTTACGATCCGGGCCGAAAATAATCTTTTCATCCCTCGGGAAACTTTCAACGATCTGTTTTGCATTGGTCGAAGTCACTACTACATCTGTCACCGCTTTCACAGCTGCCGTTGTATTCACATACGAAATCACCGTATATCCCGGATGTGCTTTCACAAACTCAGCAAACTTGTCCGCCGGACAGCTGTCTGCCAACGAACATCCTGCATTCAAGTCGGGCACCAGTACCTTCTTGTCCGGACAAAGCACCTTTGCGGTTTCTCCCATGAAATGAACGCCACACATCACAAGAATATCCGCATCGGTTTTGGCTGCAATTTGAGCCAAAGCCAAACTGTCTCCAATGTAGTCGGCAATATCTTGTATTTCGCCTTTCTGGTAATAGTGTCCCAAGATTACCGCATTCTTTTCTTTTTTCAGTTCATTGATGGCTGCTTTCAGATCAATGCTTTTGTCTACGGGTTCGTCAACGAATCCCTTATTCACCCATTCTTCTCGATTCATTATATTCTTATTTTTTCTCTTCTTTTAAAAAGAAATCCTTTGTTAGTGATTATAGCCTGTTAATAGTGTTAGCAAATAAACCGGCTTTTTCTTGCCGGATAAGTTATTAGTTACTTATCTAAGTTTATAATCAGTTTATGAACGTGTCTATTTATTGATAATAAGCTATATTGCTAACTTCATTAACACCTTGTTGATAAAGTGCAAAGTTAAAAACTTTATGGATATAAACAGGCTAATTAGTACTGAAAAATCTGTTGAAGTATGCTTGGAAAGTTGAAGCTAACTTTTTTGTATTGTTCATATCCCGTTGCTCTTATACCTTCATTTGAATAATGCAAGAATTAGTTTTCAAAATATATGCTGATTCTTTTGACAGGTTTTAAACCGTTATCAACACCTATGTTAACAAGAAAAGAATTACTTTTGCAACATACTAACAGAAACGACATCATCATGCGAAAATTGAAAATAACCGAGCTGAACCGGATAAGTATAGAAGAGTTTAAAGAAGCTGATAAATTGCCTTTAGTTGTAGTGTTGGACGATATACGGAGTTTGCATAATATCGGTTCTGTGTTTCGTACGGCAGATGCTTTCCGGATTGAATGTATTTATCTGTGTGGAATTACGGCTACTCCTCCCCATCCCGAGATGCATAAGACAGCTTTGGGCGCCGAGTTTACAGTGGATTGGAAGTATGTTAATAACGCAGTTGAAACGGTTGATAACCTCCGGAGTGAAGGATATGTGGTATACTCTGTCGAACAGGCGGAAGGGAGTATCATGTTGGATGAGTTAACACTGGACCGTTCGAAGAAATATGCTGTAGTTATGGGAAATGAAGTAAAAGGAGTGCAGCAGGAGGTTATTGACCATTCGGATGGTTGCATTGAGATTCCCCAATATGGCACAAAACATTCATTGAATGTATCGGTAACAGCAGGAATTGTGATGTGGGATTTATTTAAAAAGTTGAAGTAGACTTGGCTAAATTTTAATCCTATCAATTTTAACAGGTCACTGCGATTATTGCAACAACCGGTCAATGAAGCTATTCCTACGTAGAGAACAATTCAAATAATACTAATTTGGATACTACTGTACGACAGAAAATCAAGGTGGTTTTGGTGTAGGTATAAGGCTGGGGTATCAATGGTGTAGAGATTGACACATGGAATGCTATAACTACCATTTCCGCTAATAATGAAATCAGGGATGTCAATAGTGATAAGAACTGAGAGATAGTTTGGCGAAAGGACGGGAAGCCATAGGAAACTAAGTATTAATATTTTAAACATGAATTCAACAACAAAAACTCATACGCTGTTTTTCTTTGTATTTATATTCTACGCCGTATCATGTACTGCTAAATTAGGGAAACAAACATATACGAATATATATGATTTACATTTTGCTATGCGGTCTGATTCTGCGGTGGTTTATCCGTGGCGGGAGAATGGGGCATATAGTAATTATACTATCCCTACTTATATACAAGATTCAAATCGAAATTTGTTCGCTAAGAAATATTTTAAAGGATTTCCTTTTTCTAAGCGGTTAAGATCAGAGTACGAACAGAGAATTTTGCTTCCCAATAATAACATAAAAGAAGCTGTAATCGGATTTGAAGGTAAAGGTGATAATATAAAACTTGTCTCTATCATCTTGGATGCGATAGGTAAACAGGAAAACATTCTTTTTTCTGACACCTTAAGATTCAGGCCTGACAGTATATTAAGCTTGGTTACCCAAAACATTAATTTGACTAATGCGGAGATGTTAAACGTACGAATTAATGTGGAAGGAGAAATTGATAAGGATGCTTATATTGCTTTCTCTCGATTGGACATACTGATTGACGGTAAGCCTATTGACGAATTTCCTGTTCGAACCCTTTCTCCATTGATAGTAGATAAAAAAATTAATTATACAGGTATAAATGTTGATAGAAAAATAGGATTGGAGCAAATAAATGAAATCAATGATAAAAAGATTATCGGCTTAGGGGAGTCAGTCCACGGGAATGACGGTATAAAAAATTTAGCGTATCAATTGATTATCCAGGCAGTGGAAAGGTTAAATTGCAAATTAGTACTGCAGGAAATGCCCCTCGAACAATCATTTGCCTACAATAGGTTTATACAAGATGACAATTATGAACTTGATTCTTCCTTGGTTATCAACCATGCTACAATTAATTTTTTAAAAAGGTTGCGGAGCTTTAATTCTGGTAAAACGAAAGATTCTAAAGTTAAATTATATGGCATGGATTACAATTCACTTCTTTCTTCTACTCAAAGTTCCGCTATGGATATTTTTGATTTTATTACCGGGCTGAACCAAAAATCGCAGATTCCGGAAGTTGATCAATTATCCCTGCTGTTAATGAAAAAAGATCGTAACTGTGCGATAAACTTTCTTGATATTCATCGAGATAAGATAAAAAAACTTCTTACTGCTGAAGAAATAGAATGTATCTTGCATATTCTGAGGGTTTCAAAGCAAGCCGGAGATGGCGGAATAGAAAGATTCATACGGCGGGATTCCATTATGTTCGTAAATGCAAGATTCTTAATTGACAAGTTCGCCAAAGACGAAAACGTAAAAACGGTAATCTACGGGCATGCGGGACATATTAATCCTATTTCGAGTTATCCTGCCGTACCTTGTATTCCTTTCGGGAGGTATATGCGCAAAGCGTATGGTGAAAGTTACTCTCCTTTGCTATTTCTGATAGGGAGTGGAGAAGCCATGGCATATGATGAAGATTATAACAGGAAAGATAATTGGTTGAGTAGGTCTCCTGAAAACAGTATGGAATATTTTTTAAGTTTTATTAATGACAATGTTTTTTACACCCCCTTAACTGTCGATTTTAATGAATTAACACTGTCTCGACTTCAGGGGAGTCACCATATCCCACAAGAATTTTATCCATTTAACTTATATCAAAGATTTAAAGGCGTGTTTTTCATAAAAAGTACGGATTGTATCCATATGGATGAAAAAGAAATCTCTTTTGAGAAAGCTTCTGATAGGCTTATAATGAAAATAAAACAAAGACAGGAAAAAATAAAGGAGATACACAAGCGGATAGAAAATTTATAAATCAATTTAGATTCATTATTCTAAAATGAAGAATAGATAGCAGATTTTTCCTAATAGATTGACAAGTATTGGTAAGAGAGAACTGTTTTGAGTAGAATTTAAGTACTGTTTTTATAACGAATTTATGTATGATTTCTACAGAATTTATTATTGGCATGCTCAATGGTCCGTTTGTGCAATTTATTAATTTAGTGGTATCAGCACAATATGTTAAAATTAGTTTCTTACGCATCAACGAAATTCGTCAGTTGGAAAATGAGGATGAATTACTTTCTATTGGCAATACAACAATTCTTCCGGAAAAGATTAGAGAATATATATTTTAATACACTGCTAATTCTCCTTATAAATACCGGGAAATAAAAGATTCGGCTTTATAAACCCAGTCGTGGAGAAATAAAAATGGACAAGATGAATGTAAGTCGCATTGTTCAGATTGAGTGGAAGATAAAAGCAGCATCCTTCACAGATACAAGATTAACGAAGAATATCCAGGAGCATGTATCAGAAGTCACTGCCATAACACACTTATAAGATAATATGAATTTGAGAATAACCTATTACTCAAAGTATAGGAAATGAATCTGGAAGGATACATTACAATTGTCCGCTTTCTACCAACAGTATCACTCGTTCGGTTAACTTATCTTCTCCTTCGGGGTCATATTGTTTTTTCAAACTGGCTCCGAAAAGAGCGGCAAATGTCTGATAGAATCCTGCTTTAAAAGGTCCCATAAATGCTTTTACCAGTTCATAAGAACTTTGATGGCTTTGCCGGTCTATCAGCTTTATCAACAGTTTGCCTTGTGCAAAAGAGAGCTTTTTCATTCGTGGAGTATATTGCTCCTTCAGTCCTTTTTCTACCCGTTTGATATGACGTTGGCGGGCTTTTTCGTTGGGCAGGGTCTGTAAGTATTCGTAAGTTTCAATGATGGTGCGGTTAATTTCTCTGGCAATGGGATACACTTTCTTCACGTTTCTCACCAGTTTATAATATTCCATCTGCTCTTTTCTGTTTCTGAATTTTAAAGGCTTGAATATATGAATGGTCGGAATCTGGAAAGCCGGGATTGTATCACCATTATACACACACATAGGTACCAGGTATCCACCGAGATTTGTTTTTTCCTGTGCCAGTGATTCGGAAGAAAACAATACGACGATAGATAACACCAAAAGTCCTATGGTAAGCCTCATATTCATTTTGCAAAAATAAAGGATTAAATTTATATTAATGATTTTCCTTGCAGCATTAACCTATTTAAATTATCTTCGACAATTCGTTTGCTATTTAAAACACAATAATCACACTCGATATGAACGAAAGCATATCTATATTGGGTATATTCCTACTTGTTAATATAATGTTGATAACTTCTACTTGCCATGCTCAGAATCGTTCGGATTATCCTTGGGAAGAGGTGATGGAAAACTTGTCTATATCCGATGAAGAAGGAGATACACGTAATTGGGAGAATGAATTGGAGGAATTAACCGATCTTGTTAACAACCCTGTTAATATAAACTCTGCCACCAAAGAGCAGCTACAGCGGTTTCCTTTTCTTAATGATGTTCAGATTGAGAATTTACTTGCGTACATTTATATTCACGGATCGATGCAGACTGTCTATGAACTTCAGTTAGTGGAGGAGTTGGATCGGCAGACTATTCAATATCTGCTTCCTTTTGTCTGTGTAGAGCCTGTTGATAAGAAAGAGTCTGTTACGTTAAAGCAGATTTTAAAATATGGAAAACATGAAGTGGTGACTCGTATGGATGTGCCTTTGTATAGGCGTAAGGGATATGAGAAAAATTACCTGGGTCCTGCTGTTTATAACTCGGTGAAATACGGATTTCACTATCGGGAAAAAGTTTATGCAGGCATAGTTGCCGAGAAAGATAGCGGCGAACCTTTCGGAGCTTTACATAATAAGCAGGGATACGATTACTACTCTTTCTATCTACTCCTTCATGATATAGGAATACTGAAAACGGGAATTGTAGGAAACTATCGGTTGAATTTCGGTCAGGGACTGGTATTCGGACAAGGTTCTATGTTTGGAAAAACAGTTTATTCTTCGTCTTTCACTTTCAGAAATACAGGGATACGCAGACATGCTTCTACCGATGAATATAATTATTTCCGTGGGAGTGCCATAGCTTTAAAATGGAAACAATGGACACTTTCTATGTTTTATTCACATCGTTCGTTGGATGGAGTGATAAAAGACGGTGAAATTACCTCGATTTATAAAACAGGTTTACATCGAAGCAAAAAGGAAGCTGATAAAATGAATCAATTGGTTATGCAGATGGGCGGAGGAAATATCAGCTATACCGGGAATAGTTATCAACTGGGTATAACCGGTGTTTACTACTGTTTTAACAGGTCTTATGAACCGGAACTTAAAGACTATTCAAAATACAATCTGCATGGTCGTTCTTTTTATAATCTGGGTATGGATTATAAATATCGTTTTCATCGTTTTTCTATACAAGGAGAAGCTGCTTTGGGGATCAGTGGTATGGCTTTTATGAATCAGGTACTTTATTCTCCTTTACAAGATATACGGTTGATGTTGGTTCACCGTTATTATTCACATGATTATTGGGCTATGTTTGCTCATTCATTTAGTGAAGGAAGTAGTGTTCAGAATGAAAACGGATGGTATTTAGCTGCTTCTGTAAATCCTTTCAATCGCTGGACGTTTTTCATTTCTGCCGATCTGTTTTCTTTTCCCTGGTGGAGGTACCGGATAAGTAAGGCTTCGAAAGGAGTGGATCTGTTCTTTCAGGCAGATTACGTTCCGTCGAAAACGGTTGATATGTATGTGAATTACCGTTATAAACGGAAAGAGCGTGATGTGACCGCTACGAAGGGAAAGGTGATTCTGCCTACCTATCATCACCGGCTGCGTTATCGTTTGAACTATTTACCCTGTTCTTCGTTATCTTTCCGGACAACGGTAGATTATAACCATTTTCATTCATCCGGGAAAACGGCGGGGAAAGGTTATCAACTGACGCAAAAGGCCGGATGGAAACTTTCCCGGTTGCCTCTGACAACAGAATTGCAAGGTAGTTATTTCCATACAGACGATTATGATTCACGTATTTATATCTACGAGAAAGGGTTGCTGTATTCTTTTTATACTCCCTCTTTTCAGGGAGAAGGTATTCGACTGGCTATTCATTTTCGCTATGATATGAACAAGCATTGGACAGCAATTGCCAAGCTCGGACAAACTACGTATTTTGATCGTGATGAAATAGGTTCCGGCAACGACCTGATCAGGGGAAATAAAAAAACGGATATACAAATGCAGCTGCGTCTAAAGTTTTAGTAATTTTGTAGAAATTCAAAACAGTTTCTAAGATTAAACAGAATTAAGTATGACTATTATTTTTCCTTCTCCCATATTCGGACCGGTTCATTCACGCCGGTTAGGGGTCTCACTTGGAATAAATTTACTTCCTTCCGACGGAAAAGTATGTTCTTTCGATTGCATTTATTGTGAATGTGGTTACAATGGCGAACATCGTCCTAAATCTTCATTACCGACCCGCGAAGAAGTCCGTATGGCTCTGGAAGATAAATTGAAAGAGATGAAAAGTAACGGACCTGCTCCCGATGTACTGACTTTCGCCGGAAACGGTGAGCCGACTGCTCATCCTCACTTTCCGGAGATTATCAAGGATACACTTGCTTTGCGTGATGCTTACTTTCCGGATGCAAAGGTGAGTGTGCTCAGTAATGCTACTTTTATCAACCGTCCGGCTGTATTCGATGCATTGAATAGGGTGGATAATAATATTTTGAAGTTGGACACGGTGGATGAAGAGTATATTCGGACTGTAGATCGTCCGAACGGACGATACGATCTGAATGGAACAGTCGGACTTTTAAAAGCTTTTAAAGGTAATTGTATCGTGCAGACTATGTTTATGAAAGGAAAATATAAGGGGAAAGATGTGGATAATACTTCTGACAAGTATGTACTTCCCTGGCTGGAAGTTGTGAAGGATATCGCCCCGAGACAGGTGATGATTTATACGATCGATCGGGAAACTCCCGATCAGGACTTGCAAAAAGCTACTCATGAAGAGTTGGATCGTATTGTGACCCTTCTCACGAAAGAGGGGCTTTCGGCATCTGCTTCTTATTGAGAATTATTCTTAAATGTATCATTTATAAAAAAGATTTGGATATGATGAAACCAATTGCTGTCAGCCAACTTAGTGATAATTTCTTTGAAACCATCAGTAAAGAATGGATGCTGGTAACTGCCGGTAATAAAGATGCTTTTAATACCATGACTGCCAACTGGGGTGGTATCGGATTTCTGTGGAATAAACCGGTTGTTTATGTTTTCATTCGCCCGGAAAGATATACGTTCGGCTTTATGGAGAAAAGTGATTATTTCACTCTTTCTTTTTTAGGGGAGGAGAATAAAAGTATTCATAAAATATGTGGTTCTAAGTCGGGACGTGAGGTGGATAAGATCAAAGAGACCGGATTGAAACCGATGATTACCGAGAAAGGCAACGTTCTGTTTGAACAAGGAAGGTTGAGTCTGGAATGCCGGAAATTGTATACCGATGTGCTGCGGAAAGAAAATTTTCTGGATCCGTCTGTGTATGAACAATGGTATACTACACATGGAGGTTTGCATCATGTGTATGTGGCAGAGATTACAAGTGCATGGATAAAGGATAAATCTTAATAGCTTAATTTATGAAAAACAATTGTCTGATATGTTCCTTATTGTTTGCTTCCGGAATTCAGAATACTTGGGGAGCTCAAATAACAGACCGTAAAGCGAATCCTGATAAAGCGAAACCCAATATAATTCTGATTATGTGTGATGATATGGGGTTTTCTGATTTATCGTGTTATGGCGGAGAAGTACACACACCTCATATTGATTTTCTGGCGGAAAACGGGATACGTTTCAGTCAATTTAAAAATACGGGACGCAGTTGCCCCAGCCGGGCGGCTTTGCTGACTGGTAGATATCAACACGAAGTGGGTATGGGCTGGATGACTGCTGTGGATGAACATCGTCCGGGATACAGAGGACAGATATCGGACCGGTATCCTACAATCGCAGAGGTATTTAGTGAAAATGGGTACCACACTTATATGAGCGGTAAATGGCATGTTACCGTTGAAGGAGCATTTACCCAACCTAATGGAAGCTATCCGGTTGAACGGGGATTTGAGAAATATTACGGTTGTCTTTCGGGAGGCGGTAGCTATTATACTCCCAAACCGGTATTTTCGGGTTTGCAGCGCATTACGGAATTTCCGAAAGACTATTATTATACCACAGCCATAACCGATTCTGCCGTTAGTTTTATCCGTCAACATCCGGCTGATGAACCTATGTTCATGTATTTGGCTCACTATGCTCCTCATCTGCCCCTTCAGGCTCCAAAAGAGAGAGTAGAGGCTTGTCGGGAAAGGTATAAAGCGGGATATGACGTATTGCGTAAACAACGCTTCGAACGGATCTGTCGCAATGGCTTAATCGACACTAAAGGAGAACTTCCGGTATTTGAAAAAGAGTTTGGAGGAAAACGTCCCGCATGGAATAGTCTTACTCTGCAGCAGCAGGAACGATGGATTACGGAAATGGCTACTTATGCTGCCATGATTGAAATTATGGACGATGGTATCGGAGAAGTAATAAAAGCCACTAAGGAAAAAGGTATATTTGATAATACCATATTTTTATTCTTAAGTGATAACGGTGCTACCAATGAAGGCGATATGATCACGCAGTTGCGTGCAGATTTGAGTAATACTCCATTTCGCAGTTATAAGCAATGGTGTTTTCAGGGAGGTACAAGTGCTCCTCTGATTATCATGTACGGAGGCGGACAACCTGATGGAAAAAAGGGAGCGGTTCGTCACGAATTTACACATATTATCGATCTGTTTCCCACTTGTCTGGATATGGCTTCTATTGAATATCCCCGGGAATTTCGAAATCATGCCATTGATGCTCCTGGAGGTAGAACGATTCTTCCGGCATTGAAAGGAAAAAAATTATCGAAAAGAGATTTGTTTTTTGAACATCAAACCTCCTGTGGCATTATATCCGGAGACTGGAAGTTGGTTCGGGCTAATGGTAAGCAGCCGTGGGAACTGTTTAACCTGTTACAAGATCCGTTTGAACAGAATGATTTATCTGCCCGTTATCCGGATAGAGTGAAAACATTGGAAAAAAAGTGGAATCAATGGGCAGAAAAACAACAGATATTTCCTTTTGAATACAGGCCATGGACTAAGCGTATCAATTATTATAAATCCCTGTATCCTGATCAATCCGGAAAGGATTTATGATCCCAACCGTTATTTCAGACCATGAAGATGTGTTGAAAACACTGCAAATTTCACAGATTTAATAATCATTTCTATGTTAGTCTGTGAAATTTGCGGTAGCGGGCTATAGTAATTTTTTTCTTTTCAGATACATCCAATATCCCGTGACAGGTAATGAAGTTCCTATCAGGGCAGCGATAAAAGTGATGATCTTTGAAAACATTCCCGCATAGGTGCCAAAATGTAAAGCACGTACTATTTTCCAGATAGGTGCTCCGCGTTTTACTTCCACATCAAAGATAAAACTTACGATGTCTCTGTACCATTGAAATGACCACATTAATCCGGTGAGTGCACATACTAATAAGATAAGTGCTGCATATAATCCCAGTACAGAGTGTAAATCGAACATTAACCTTCTTCTGCCTTTTTGATGTTCTATAATCAACCGGCTTTTCTTCCACTTGCGCGGCCAGTATACTGTAAGTCCGCTGATCAGGATAAAGATGAAAAAAAGGGTAGAAATACCTACTATCATTTTGCCTGTCGTCCGGGTATCATCCATAAGCCACCGATGAAGCTTCATCACGATCATCAGAGGACTTTCCCGGATGGAGTCATGTCCCATCATTGTCAGAAGCTCTTCTTTGAATACAAGGATGGCACCTGTAAAACAAATGATGCTGATCAGGACTCCTGCCGGTAATGAAAGCCATAAGTGAATATAACGGCAATATCTTTTTATCTTCATTTAAAAACGGTAAGAGATTATTGCTGAGAAATTACGTGGATCGATCTGGTTGATGTATCCTCCACGATAGTAAGAATTATATCCTAATGCGTCGAACAAATTGTTCAGGTATACACGGGCAGTAAACTTGTGGATACTATAGGCCAACTGGGCGTTTATTGTAGTATAACCGGGCATGTCAAAAGGCTTTTCGTTGGTCATGGAACCGTGTCCGTCCGGTTTGATTGCAAAATCATTCACAGGACGTTTACCTACGAAATAGACTCCTATACCGGCTGATAGTCTTTTTAATACTCCTTTGTCAAATCGGTATTGAATCCATCCGTTAGCAGTATGTTTAGGGGTATTCATCGGGGCTGAGCCATTTTTAAAGGCCGGGCTGTTTTCGTATTTTGCATCCAGATAAGCGTAACCCATCATTACTTGGAGGTTTTCAAGTATACTTCCGCTTAATTCGGTTTCAATACCTTTCCTTTTCAGACTTCCCGCTTTATCAAAATAACCGGTAGGTTGCGTAGTTCCCGGATGATAAGTACTATAAGAGAGGTTTTTAGTAAGGATATCGAAATATGTCAGATTAAAGCGCAGGCGGTTATTCAGCCAGTCAGACTTGATGCCTACCTCAAATTGGCGGGTATTCGACGGACCTATTTCGTCTCCGTTCTCCATTCGTCTGGCCGCATGAAGGAGGCTGGTAGTGGTTGTATATGAACCGAACAAATTAATGTTCTTTATAGGAGTCAACATGATGCCCAACATCGGATTCCAGGCATCTCCGGTAGTGGGACCTGCACTTGTATCGTCCTGGCTGCTGATATAACTGTACCTCAGTCCCAGAATAGCCTTTATATACTTATTAAAAGTCATTACTTCCTGTGCCATTATTCCATAACTTGAAGAATTGGATTCTACCGGGGGCTCGGGAACAAATTTAACCGCAACAGGTAGCACATTCGAGATACTCGGGGCCAGTACGTTGATAGTGTCTATATTGACAGGGGTATAATTGGTGATCGACAGATCGGTGTTTTTGTAGTCGAATCCCAATTGGAATGTATGTTTAACAGGACCGGTGAAAATGTCTCTGCCGATAAAGTCAAGCTGGAAAGTTGAGTTGCGGTCATCGCGTAATGAACGTGAAATCGTTCTTCTACGCATGTTATATTCTTTATTGACTACGGTTTTTACGGAAGTACTTGTATTATCCACTTTATATGAAGAGCCGAAGTATGCTGCCCGCACACTGATATTATCTGTCAGCTGGCGGGTGATGCGTGCGGCATAAGTCAGCGTCTTGTTGTTTACATTATCGTTTTTGAATCCCAGGAATTTGTTGTGTGGCATGTCGTAGAGATTCTCTTCCGTATCTTTCGATAGATTGACTGAACTGGTATAAGGAGTACGGTTATCATTCAGATAATCCATTTCTATGGTAATGCTTGTTTTGTCGTCCGGACGCCATTCTAATGAAGGGTTGATGTATACTCGATTGGAATGGATGACCGGGCGATAATTATCCGAACGTTCGAAGGCACCGTTCATACGGAAAGCGATCGTCTGATTTTTATCCAGAACGGACTGTACGTCGAATGTGGGACGGAACAATCCCCAGCTGCCTGCACGCAAAGATACTTCTCCTTCATTGGTGAACTTGGGTGTTTTGGTTACTACGTTGATTACTCCGCCGGCACTTCCGAGATCGTTTCCGATACCTTGTGTGACGGCTGCAGAACCCTTAATAACCTGTACACTTTCTACTCCCTGCATTTCGGATAAAGCAGATCCGGTACGGAAATCGGAATCTATCCGGACTCCATTCTTTAAAATAGGTACTCCCCGGTATCCGCGGATGGACATACTTTCTCTTACTCCGCCATACGATCCGAAAAGAGTAACTCCGGGTACATTTTTTGTAACATCGATTACGGTGAGTGCTCCCTGTTCGGCAATCGATTTTTCTGAGATTACAGAAATACTCTGTATCTGTTCACTGGGGCGTAATGGCATGCGGGTGATGGCATCCAGTTTTTTCGGTTGTTTATATCGTTCTCCGAATACTTCTACAGTCGATAGCAAATTCTCGTCCGGTAAAAGTGTAAAAGAGAGCTGTGCTACACTTCTTGAAGTGAGATCAACAGTACGCGTCTGAGTGACATATCCCACAAAACTGATATTTATCTTGTAAACTTTATGAGCCAGATTGCGCAAAATAAAACGGCCTTCACTATTGGTTGTTGTTCCGATGGTGGTTCCTTCTATTTGGACAGTGGCCGAAGCCAATGGTGTATCTGTTTCATCGTAGACTACTCCACGGATGGTGGGTACTCTATCGGCGGACTCTGATTCTGTGGCAAAAAGTAACGATGGGAATATTAGTAAAACTAATACAAGCAGGGCACTATACATTTGCTTCATACATTTAACGGCATTAAATTAATATTAAAAATTAGCGAGCCGCAAAGGTATGTGTACATGAAAGAGTCTACAATACCTATAAAAAGGTATAATGCAACACAAAATCCATAGAATTGGTGATTATTAAAAATAAGGAAAGCGGATGAAAGTGACCTCCGTCCACTTCCACCCGCCTGTTGTGTGCAGATAGTATCAGATTATAAATTCATAATTTCTTTGGCTCTGTCCAGTGCTACATTAATGTTCGGACAGATGTTTTGTTTTCCCAGTAATTCATAGAAGCCGGATTTCTCAAGCGTGTTGTGCACTTTTTCATTTACTCCCGAGAGCACAATGGTGATCTTTTCTTTTTGAGACATTTTGCAGAGGCTGGTCAGGTTATGAATACCGGTTGAATCGATAAATGGAACTTTACGCATACGTATGACGCGTACTTTGGGACGGTCGCCCAGTTGTGCCATTGTCTCTTCAAATTTGGTTGCGATGCCGAAAAAGTACGGACCATTAATCTCATATACCTCCACTCCCGCAGGTATTATCAGATGTTCTTCGCACACCGCGATGTCCAGTTCGTCATTCGGATCTATTTCGTCTTTGATGACAGATATTTCGGTAGTTTCCATTACACGGCGCATGAACAGGATGCAGGCAATCACCAGGCCTACTTCGATGGCGATAGTCAGGTCGAAGATGATGGTGAGGAAAAAAGTGATAAGCAGTACTGTTACATCCGATTTGGGATTTTTCAGTAATGCCTTGAAAGTGCGCCATTCGCTCATGTTATAAGATACGATAACCAATACTCCTGCCAGACATGCCATTGGGATGTACTGTGCCAAAGGCATCAGGAAAAGGAGGATCAGCAATAAAACTACAGCATGGATTATACCGGCCACCGGTGTTTTACCGCCATTATTGATGTTTGTCATTGTACGGGCGATGGCTCCGGTAGCAGGAATACCACCAAATAACGGTGTGATAAGGTTGGCTGTTCCCTGGGCAATCAGTTCGGTGTTTGAATCGTGCTTATCGCCCGTTACACCATCGGCTACGGTTGCTGACAATAACGATTCGATTGCTCCCAAAACGGCAATGGTAATAGCTACCGGAAACAAGTCCTTGATGGCCTCCCAATTGAGTGCAGGCATGGTCGCGTCAGGTAATTCGGATTTGATTGTAAAACGGTCGCCAATGGTATCGATGGTGTCAATACCGGCGTATGTTTTCAATAAATATACTACTGCCGTTACTACAATGATGGCAATAAGGGAACCCGGAATTTTCTTTGAGAACCGGGGGGTAATGGCAATAATGATGATACTGGCAATACTCACAATAGTGTTCCACCAATTGATTGTATCGAAATGGCGGAAATAAATCATCCATTTTCCGATAAAGTCTCCCGGTACTTTCTCTCCACCAAAGTTTAATCCGAAAATATCAGCAATCTGTGTTGTGAAAATGGTGACGGCTATACCGCTGGTAAAACCTACAATAATCGGGTAAGGAATAAATTTAATAATTGCGCCCAATTTAAAAACTCCCAATAAGATAAGGAGTATGCCGGCCATCAGGGTAGCTACAATCAATCCTGCTTCTCCGTATTGCTGGATGATGCCATAAATGATGACAATGAATGCTCCGGTAGGTCCTCCGATCTGTACTTTGCTTCCTCCGAGCAGCGAGATGATGAACCCCGCAATAATAGCCGTGATAATTCCCTTTTCGGGTGATACGCCTGATGCGATACCAAATGCGATGGCCAGAGGCAAGGCTACGATACCTACAATGATACCTGCCATCAAATCGGCCATAAACGTTTCTTTAGAGTAGTTCTTCAAGGCTGAGAATAACCTTGGTTTGAAATCAAACACTTTCATTTTTTTCTTTACTTATATATAATGTGATAAATGTCGTTATAATCCTTGTTTTGCAAAGTCGAGGTTGCAAAATTACATAAAATAAATGGTAATAAGATGTTTTTGAACATCTTATTTATTTTTGATCAGTTTTGTCTATATTGCAATAGATATTATTAATGAATAAAATTCCGGGTTTTGTGAACTAAATCCTTATATTTGCGTTGTTAATAAAGGCAAGTAACCGACAAACGTAATTACCAATCTAAAATATATCAGATTATGACTAAAAGTATTAAAGGCACTCAGACAGAAAAGAATTTGCTGACATCATTTGCAGGTGAATCACAGGCAAGAATGCGTTACACTTATTTTGCAAGCGTGGCTAAAAAAGAAGGTTACGAACAGATTGCAGCTATCTTTACAGAGACTGCCGATCAGGAAAAAGAACATGCAAAACGTATGTTTAAGTTCCTTGAAGGGGGTATGGTTGAAATCACTGCAAGTTATCCTGCTGGTGTTATCGGCAACACTCTTCAGAATCTGCAGGCTGCCGCAGCAGGCGAACATGAAGAATGGTCTATGGATTATCCTCATTTTGCAGATGTTGCAGAGCAGGAAGGTTTCCCGATGATCGCCGCTATGTATCGTAATATCTCTATTGCGGAAAAAGGTCATGAAGAAAGATACCTTGCTTTCGTGAAGAACATTGAAGTTGCATCTGTATTTGCCAAAGAAGGAGAAGTTATATGGCAGTGCCGTAACTGTGGTTATATTGAAGCAGGTAAGGAAGCTCCTGAGGTATGTCCTGCATGTCTGCACCCACAAGCATATTTCGAAATTAAGAAAGAAAATTATTAATAGAATCAGACTGTATTTTGGAGAAAGGTGGAGCTGTTTAATTATGGCTCCACCTTTTTTCTATGCATTAATAATACTGTTTCTTTATTTACCGGCGTGTGGATAGTCAACCGTGTAGTGCAGACCACGGCTCTCTTTACGTTCCATAGCCATGCGCATAATCAGATAACCCACATTAATCATATTGCGCAGTTCACATATTTCTTTAGATGCCACGCTGCGTTTGAACAGGCTTTCGGTCTCTTCGTATAGGATATCCAGGCGGTCCCAAGCGCGTTTCAACCGGAGATCGCTACGGACAATACCAACATAAGTGCTCATAATTTGATTTACTTCTTTCATACTTTGAGTAATAAGTACCATTTCTTCCGGTGAGCGGGTACCTTCATCATTCCATTCCGGAATCTCTTCGTTATAAGAATATTGGTCAATCACCGATAAACAATGTTTGGCGGCAGCATCTGCGTAAACCACTGCTTCTATCAACGAGTTTGAGGCTAACCGGTTGCCTCCATGCAAACCTGTACACGAACATTCGCCGGCAGCGTACAGACGTTCAATAGAGGATTGGGCGTTCAAGTCTACCTTAATACCTCCACACAGGTAGTGTGCGGATGGTGCCACGGGAATATATTCTTTGGTAATGTCGATTCCTAAGCTGAGGCATTTCTCGTATATGTTAGGAAAATGTTTTTTGGTTTCTTCAGGATCTTTGTGTGTTACGTCCAGATAAACATGGTCGTCCCCACGATTTTTCATTTCATTGTCAATGGCACGTGCCACGATATCACGGGGTGCCAAAGATAAACGTGGATCATATTTTTGCATGAATTCTTTTCCGTCCATTGTGCGGAGCACACCGCCATATCCACGCATTGCTTCCGTAATAAGGAAAGAAGGACGGTCGCCCGGATGGTAAAGAGCTGTCGGATGGAATTGTACGAACTCCATGTCTTTTACGGTTCCTTTAGCCCGGTATACCATGGCGATACCGTCTCCGGTCGCTACAAGCGGATTGGTAGTGGTCTGGTAAACAGCCCCCACTCCACCTGTTGCCATTAGTGTCACTTTGGCCAGATATGTATCCACTTTACCTGTTCGGGGATCGAGTATATAAGCTCCGTAGCATTTTATGTCCGGTGTCTGGCGGGTGACAGTTACTCCTAAATGGTGTTGTGTCAGGATTTCTATGGCAAAATGATTTTCAATTACCGTAATATTGGGATGTTGTTGTACAGCTTGAATCAAACTGTCTTGAATTTCAGCGCCGGTATTATCTTTATGGTGTAAAATACGAAATTCCGAATGACCGCCTTCCCGGTGTAGATCGAACTCCCCTTTTTCATTTTTGTCGAAGTTTACACCCCAGCTGATCAGTTCTTGTATTTGCGCAGGAGCCTCACGCACGACTTTCTCTACAGCAGTACGGTCGCTGATCCAGTCACCGGCAATCATTGTGTCTTCAATATGTTTCTCGAAATTGTCTACCAGCAGATTGGTCACTGAGGCCACTCCTCCTTGCGCAAAATAAGTGTTTGCTTCTTCCAGCCCACTTTTGCAAACAAGGGCAACTTTTCCTTTATGTGCCACTTTTAGGGCAAAACTCATTCCGGCGATACCGGAACCGATTACGAGGAAATCGAACTTTTTAACCATAAGTTTTAGTGTTTATCACCGCAAAGCTACAAAATAAGTTTTTTCGTTGTGCTTTTCGTTGCCATTAATTCATAATTTTACTAACTTTCCGCCAAAAATCTGACAAAATGAACCGTATTTTTCATGCTCGCATTGTCTGGTACCAGTATTTTCTGCTGGTTGTATTGGGCATTAATGCTTTTGGTTTCTTATGGTGTAAGAATATTATATTGGCTACTTTGATGATGTTGTTTCTGATTGTTATCATCGAACAGATCATACATACAGTTTATACTGTTACCACTGACGGTTTGCTGATACTTAACTATGGGCGGTTTATCCGTAAGAAAACTATTCCCATAGCAGAAATTACTTCAGTCCGCAAAGTCCATTCTATGAAATTCGGAAGTTTTGCAGTGACAAACTATTTATTGATAGAATATGGAAATGGAAAATATGCTTCTGTACTTCCGGTGAAAGAAAAGGAATTTATAGAACTGATTGAAAAAACAAGAAACTTAATTTAGTAAGCTATGAAATACCAGGTTATTATTATCGGCGGGGGACCTGCCGGTTACACTGCTGCCGAAGCAGCTGGAAAAGCAGGTTTAAGCGTGTTGCTTTTTGAGAAACAGAATTTAGGAGGAGTTTGTTTAAACGAAGGGTGTATACCTACAAAAACATTGCTCTATTCGGCAAAGACATATGATGGGGCTAAACATGCCTCAAAGTATGCTGTAACAGTTTCTGAGGCTTCGTTTGATCTTTCGAAGATCATTGCTCGTAAGTCGAAGGTAGTACGCAAGTTGGTTTTGGGGGTTAAATCAAAATTAACGTCTAATAATGTTACTATCATAAATGGAGAAGCAACAATCTTGGACAAAAACAAAATCTGCTGTGGCGAAGAAATCTATGAATGTGATAACTTAATTCTTTGCACAGGATCCGAGACTTTCATTCCTCCTATTTCCGGAATCGATACGGTAAATTATTGGACACATCGGGAAGCATTAGACAATAAGGAATTGCCCGCTTCGCTTGCTATCGTAGGTGGTGGAGTGATTGGTATGGAGTTTGCATCATTCTTCAACAGTCTGGGTGTGAAAGTGACCGTCATTGAAATGATGGACGAGATCTTGGGAGGCATGGATAAAGAGCTTTCTGCTCTGTTGCGTGCTGACTATGCCAAACGGGGCATTACATTTCTGTTGAGTACTAAAGTAGTCTCGTTGGCACAATCAGAGGAGGGGGTCTTAGTTTCTTATGAGAATGCAGATGGTGCCGGAAATGTGACTGCGGAGAAATTGCTAATGAGTGTAGGTCGCCGTCCGGTAGCAAAAGGTTTCGGACTTGAGAACCTGAATCTTCAACGGACAGAGCGCGGAAGTATTTTAGTAAACGGGCAGATGGAAAGTTCATTGCCCGGAGTATATGTATGTGGGGATTTAACCGGATTTTCTTTATTGGCACATACGGCAGTTCGTGAAGCGGAAGTAGCCGTACATGCAATTCTCGGTAAAACAGATACAATGAGTTATCGTGCTATTCCCGGTGTAGTGTATACCAATCCTGAAATAGCCGGAGTCGGGCAAACAGAAGAGTCGCTTATTGCGAAAGGTATTGCTTATCGTGCTGTAAAGCTTCCTATGGCATATTCTGGACGTTTTGTTGCCGAAAATGAAGGGGTAAACGGTGTATGTAAAGTATTGCTTGGAGATGATGATACGATTTTGGGAGCACATGTTTTAGGCAATCCGGCTTCTGAAATTATCACATTAGCAGGTATGGCCATAGAAATGAAACTAAAAGCGGCCGAATGGAAGAAGATTGTTTTTCCCCATCCTACTGTTGCCGAAATATTCCGTGAAGCATTGTAAGAGTTACAAGTTGTAAACTACGGGTTATAAGTATCATGCGTATAATGGCGTAATTACTCGTAACCCGTAATTTATGACTTGTCATTCGTTGTTTATAAGCATTATGAAGAAACTGAATTTATTTATTTTATTCTCTTTTTGTTTTTCAATTATTATCCGGGGGCAGGTAGATTTCGCCGCAATTGATTCACTTATTAAGAAGGAATTGCCCCAAGGTTCCGAAGTTGGTATTTCCGTGTATGATCTGACTGCAAAGAAATCACTCTATACATACCGTGATGCCAAGCTTTCGCGTCCGGCATCTACCATGAAACTCTTAACTACTATAACCGCGCTTGCCCGGCCGGATGCAGATGAACCTTTCCGGACCGAAGTGTGGTATAAAGGTACTATAGAACATGATACGCTCCGCGGAGACATTTATGTGATTGGCGGATTCGACCCGGAGTTTGACGATGAAGGTATGAATGCATTGGTGGAGGAAGTGATAACTTTTCCTTTTTCAGTATTGAAAGGGAGAATCTATGGAGATATATCGATGAAAGATTCTCTTTATTGGGGAAGCGGTTGGGCATGGGATGATACTCCCTATTCTTTTCAGCCTTATTTGTCGCCATTGATGTATCATAAAGGTGTAGTGAAAGTAACGGCTGTACCGGGAACGATACGTGGTGACTCGGCGCGCCTGAGTTTTGAACCATCGTCCTCTTATTATACTGTGATCAATGAAACTGAGACACGTACTCCTTCTGCCGGTAAGTTTTCTGTTTCGAGAGGATGGTTAGAGAATAAAAATAATCTTATTGTCAGTGGAAATGTAGAGAATAGAAGAATTGGTGATGTGAATGTGTATTCTTCGCAGGACTTCTTTCTGCATACCTTTGCCGAGCGTTTACGCAATAGGGGGATAGAGATTTCGGAGCAGTATGCTTTCGACAGCTTTCAGCCCGACAGCCTTTCTACCCGCATGGCACGTTGGGAATGTCCCGTTCAGAAAGTAGTAGACCAGATTATGAAAGAAAGTGATAACTTGAGTGCGGAAGCATTACTTTGCCGTTTAGGAGTACAAGCTACAGGCAAAAAGCAAGTTTCGGCTAAAGACGGGATCGATGAGATCCATCGGCTGATTAAAGATTTGGGGCATGATCCGGACAATTATAAAATAGCTGATGGTTGTGGATTGTCAAATTACGATTACCTCTCTCCTGCCCTGTTGGTTGATTTTTTGAAGTTTGCTTATTCGAGAACGGATATTTTTCGGAAGCTCTATAAAGCTCTTCCGGTTGCAGGTATTGATGGAACACTTAAGAATCGTATGAAAAAAGGGTCGGCATTTAAGAATGTACATGCCAAAACGGGATCTTATACTGCCATTAACACATTAGCCGGTTACCTAAAGATGGCTAACGGTCATCAGGTGGCCTTTGCCATTATGAACCAAAATGTATTGTCGGCAGCCAAAGCAAGGAATTTTCAAAATAAAGTATGCGAAATACTGGTAAATTGTAAATGATGAACGATGAACACTTTGTAGAAGTCACAGTCGGTTCATCGTTCATCGTTCATCGTTTATTTTTCGTATTCTGCCCAGTTCACGTTTTTCATATCTCCGCTTTTAGCCAGTTCGGCATGCATTCCCAAAGCGGCTTGAATGGCGTGAGGAGTCTGTGACTTATTACCGGCCAGTTTCAGATAATCCCATAAGATTTGTTTGTAATCCGGGTGTGCACAGTTTTCGATGATTGCCTGTGCTCTTTCCTTCGGACTTTTGCCACGCAAATCGGCTACTCCCTGTTCGGTAATAACGATATTAACGGAGTGCTCACTGTGATCCAGATGAGAAACCATCGGAACGATGGAACTGATTTTGCCTTCTTTAGCCACTGACGGACAAGTAAAGATGGAAATATAAGCATTGCGTGTAAAATCGCCCGAGCCGCCGATACCGTTCATCATCTTGGTTCCACCGATATGGGTAGAGTTTACGTTACCATAAATATCTGCTTCAATGGCGGTATTGATAGAGATGATTCCTAAACGGCGGACTACTTCCGGACTGTTAGAGATTTCAGACGGACGGAGAATCAGTTTATCACGGAAGAAGTCCATGTCGTCATAAATGCCTTGCAGACAGTCATTGGTTACGGTCAGTGAGCAGGCACTTCCGAATTTTACACGACCTTCACGGATTAATCCGATCACAGAGTTTTGGATAACTTCGGTATACATTTCGAAAGCAGGGATTGTTTTATCGCGTCCCAAGGCTCCTAAAACTGCGTTGGCGATGTTACCTACTCCCGATTGTAACGGAAGGAATGTGGAAGGAATAATGCCACGTTTCATGTCGGCAGCCAGGAAGTCGGCCACATTCTGACCAATCTTATCAGTAATAGGATCGGCAGCCGCAAATGAACGGGCTTCATCCGGCCAGTTTGTTTCTACGATACCTACAATCTTTTTCGGGTCGACTTGTATATAAGGTAGTCCGACGCGGTCACTCGGTTTGTAGATTGGAATTTCACGACGGTAAGGCGGGTCGAGCGGTTCGTACACGTCATGCATTCCCATCATATTTTTGCTATGTGCACTGTTCAACTCAATGATGATCTGATCGGCCAGTCGGCAGACGGTTGGTGCAATTCCACCGGCAGCTGTCAGATAGATTTTTCCATCCGGAGTCACTTCACAAGCTTCGATGATAGCTACATTCACTTTTCCCATGAATCCGTAGCGCACTTCTTGTGCCATTTGTGAAAGGTGAATGTCATTATAGGCAATCTCACCGTTATTCACTGCTTTACGGAAATCGGGATTGGTTGTGTAAGGGGCACGATAACGGATAGCCTTTACACGTGATAATATACCATCACATGAGTCGCCGGTAGAAGCTCCGGTAAAGATGCCGATCTGGAAAGGGTTTCCTTTTGCATGTTCCGCTTCCGCTATTTTCGCTATTTCGGAAGTGACAGCTTTGGCCGTTCCTGCGGGGGTAAAACCGCTGAGGCCGATGTTATAGCCATGTTTTACAAGGCTGGCAGCTTCTGCTGCAGAAATGGATTTGAATGCCATAATTATAGTATTATTTTCGTGTTAGGAATAATCTTTCAATATTTTCTATTCAGAATTTCGGACCAGATAATGGCTTTTCGGGCTTCTTCAGCCGAGCGAATGGTAAATTCCGGATCATCTGTCGGGGATGTTTCCATTTTCGGAGGAATTGTTTTATTTTTCTTCACTTCCGCTTTCGGAGGGAGCGGTTGGGAACGGAATGTTTGATGTTTTCGCGGTGTTTGAAGGACTTCGGCCTCTTCCGTATCCGGAATGGGTACGAAAGGTTTTTGGGCAGATCTTTCCGTTTTGCTCTTTTTGATCTGTCTGATAAGAGGTAATGCGAAAACAGCCATAATGACGAGGACTTTTAAAATATCATCCATAGTACTTTTATTTTCTACAGTCCGCCAAAGTTATACATTTAATCTGATTGATACCAATATTTTGGCATGAAAAAAGGGCAGCTTCACAGCTCCCCTTAATTTTTTTAACCTAAACCTTAACTATGAAAAAATCTAATGTTTCTTTCATTGCACAAATGTGTGAAATAAAATTAATAGTGCCAAATCCTTACGCCATAAATGTTTGTTCTATTAACATAAATTATCCTTTTGCCTCTGAATCGATAAGCAAAAGTGTTATTTTGGTTTCATTTCACAACTTTTTGAGGATGAAGCTGTATCTTTGCAGGTACAAATTTAAATTCTGAATTTATGAACGAATTGACGGGAGCGGACTTTAAATCCGCAACTGCTGATGACAACAAGAAGTTGTTTATCGAGACTTATGGCTGCCAGATGAATGTGGCCGATAGTGAAGTAATTGCCTCTGTGATGCAAATGGCCGGTTATTCGGTTGCCGAAACGCTGGAAGATGCTGATGCGGTATTTATGAATACTTGCTCTATCCGTGACAATGCCGAGCAGAAGATTCTGAATCGTCTGGAGTTTTTTCATTCGATGAAGAAAAAGAAGAAGCATCTGATTGTAGGCGTGTTGGGATGTATGGCCGAGCGAGTGAAAGATGATTTGATTGAACATCATCATGTAGATCTTGTAGTGGGGCCGGATGCTTATTTGACTCTTCCGGAACTGATCGCTTCTGTGGAAGCGGGTGAGAAGGCAATGAATGTAGAACTTTCGACTACGGAAACCTATCGGGATGTGATTCCTTCACGTATCTGCGGTAACCATATCTCCGGATTTGTATCCATCATGCGTGGTTGCAATAACTTCTGCACCTATTGTATAGTGCCTTACACCCGTGGTCGTGAACGCAGCCGGGATGTGGAAAGTATTCTGAACGAAGTGGCCGATCTGGTATCAAAAGGTTACAAAGAGATTACTTTGTTGGGGCAGAATGTAAACTCTTATCGTTTTGAGAAGGAGGGAGGAGAAGTGGTTACCTTCCCAATGTTGCTTCGTGTGGTAGCTGAGGCGGCGCCGGATGTACGTATCCGTTTCACAACTTCGCATCCCAAAGATATGAGTGATGAAACTTTGGAGGTGATTGCACAAGTGCCTAATGTATGTAAACACATTCACCTTCCCGTGCAAAGCGGTAGCTCGCGCATTCTTAAGTTGATGAATCGTAAATATACGCGTGAATGGTATCTGGATCGTGTATCGGCTATTAAGCGTATTGTTCCCGATTGCGGGCTTACTACGGATATATTCTCCGGTTTCCACTCTGAGACAGAGGAAGATCATCAGGAGTCACTTTCGCTGATGGAGGCTTGTGGCTATGATGCGGCATTTATGTTTAAATATTCCGAGCGTCCCGGTACTTATGCATCTAAACATCTGGAAGACAATGTTCCCGAGGAGGTAAAAGTCCGTCGTCTGAATGAAATAATTGCTTTACAGAATCGTTTGTCTGCTGAATCCAATACCCGCTGTATCGGAAAGACCTATGAAGTATTGGTAGAAGGTGTTTCGAAACGTTCGCGCGATCAGTTGTTCGGCCGTACCGAGCAGAACAGGGTGGTTGTATTCGATCGTGGTACTCACCGGATAGGCGATTTTGTGAACGTAAGAATTACGGAAGCCAGTTCTGCCACGCTGAAAGGTGAAGAAGTTTTTGGATAATCCGTAGTTTTGCATATAAAATAAAAGGTGTAGTCATTGAGAACGTATGGCTACACCTTGTTTGTTATATGGCTACAATGTTTTATCTTTGTGCGTACCTTAGAAAATAGAACACCATGAAGAACAAACTATTTATTTTAATTGCACTCTGCATTTCAATCCATGTTTTAGCTCAAGAACCTAAAAAGGAAATTCCTTTAAAATATGGTGCCACTAACATCGGCAAGCGTCAGGACGAAGCTATGAAGCGGTTTCGCGACAATCGTTTGGGAGAATTCATTCACTGGGGACTGTATGCCATTCCCGGTGGCGAATGGAAAGGTAAAGTATATAATGGAGCTGCCGAATGGCTCAAGTCGTGGGCTCAAGTTCCTGCTTCTGAATGGCTGGGGCTGATGAAACAATGGAATCCGGTAAAATTTGATGCACGCCAATGGGCGAGAATGGCCAAAGAGATGGGAGTAAAATACGTCAAGATAACAACGAAACATCACGAAGGATTCTGTCTCTGGCCGAGCCGGTATAGTGAATATACCGTAGCGCAGACTCCATTTAAGAAAGATATCTTAGGCGAGTTGGTAAAAGCCTACAATGATGAAGGTATCGACGTGCATTTCTACTTTTCGGTAATGGATTGGAGCCATCCGGATTATCGTTATGAGATTTCATCGAAAGAAGATAGCGTTGCTTTCAGCCGTTTTCTCACTTTCACCGATAATCAGTTGAAGGAATTGGCTACCCGCTATCCGACGGTTAAGGACTTTTGGTTCGACGGCACTTGGGATGCAAGTATTAAGAAGAATGGTTGGTGGACGGCTCATGTAGAGCAGATGTTGAAGAATCTTGTGCCGGGAGTCACTGTCAATAGCCGGCTTCGTGCCGATGATTATGGCAAGAGACACTTCGATAGCAATGGCTGTCTTATGGGAGATTATGAATCGGGGTACGAACGTCGTCTTCCTGATCCGGTGGAGGACTTGCAGGTGACTAAATGGGATTGGGAAGCTTGTATGACCCTTCCCGAAAATCAGTGGGGATATCATAAGGATTGGTCGCTGAGTTATGTCAAGACTCCGGTAGAAGTAATCGACCGTATTGTGCATGCTGTATCGATGGGAGGGAATATGGTAGTCAATTTCGGTCCTCAGGCCGATGGTGATTTCCGTTCGGAAGAGAAGGAGTTGGCTGTAGCTTTGGGTAAATGGATGAAGAAGTATGGTGAGTGTATTTATGGCTGTGGCTATGCCGGATGGGATAAACGAGACTGGGGATACTATACCCGTAAAGGTCAAGAGATTTATATGGTTGTATTCAATTGTCCCTATTCGGGTTTCCTTGATGTAAAGGTTCCGAAAGGCACAAAAATAGAGAAAGCCGCTTTACCGGACGGACAGGAACTGAAGGTTGTCGAGACCACCCGGAATGAATATAATGTAGCTATGCCTTCGCAAAATCCGGGAGAACCCTTTATAATCAAATTGCAAATTAAAGAAACTTTCGCTACGACAGACAAGTACCGGGATGCATTGACATAGTAGAATTTCCTTATCTGTGCGTTCACCCGCAAAAAGGTGACCAATCATTAAAATAAAATATTATGAGAAAACTATCTTATTTAATTATTGCATGCTTATGCCTGTGCAGTAGTATTTTTCCCTTGATGGCACGACAGGTTACCGCATTCAATACCGGCTGGCAATTTAAGAAAGGTCCTTTTGCAGCCGATCCGATGCAGGCTGCTTCACAATGGGACGGAAAGTGGGAGACTGTTGAGATTCCACATACCTGGAATGCCAAGGATATGCAAGTTCAATCGTGCTCTTTCTATGAAGGGGTGGGTTACTATCGGAAAACACAGTTTTTTCCTCAAGATTTGAAAGATAAACGTATATTTCTGCGTTTCGAAGGAGTAGGGGCTTGTTCGGAAGTACACGTCAATGGAAAATTGGTCGGCACTCACAAGGGGGGCTACTCTGCTTTTGCCTGTGAAATAGGTACGGTCCTTCAGTTCGGAACAGAGAACGAGATCGTTGTTAAAGCCGACAATAAGGCCCGTCCCGACGTAATTCCGGTCAATCAGAATCTTTTCGGAGTATATGGTGGTATTTACCGTCCCGTATGGCTGATTGTAACTGAGCAGAATAACATTACGGTTACCGATTGTGCCTCTCCGGGTGTTTATATTACCCAAAAGAATGTTTCAAAAAAGTCAGCCGATATAACTGTGAAGGTAAAATTGGATAATGCCGGGCTCCAACCTGCTGCTTTGACTCTTGAAAATGCTATTTATACGCAGGATGGGCGTAAAGTAAGTGTACACAGCCAGTCGTTCGACCTGACTCCGCAAGGAACACAGACCTATACATCTACTTTTAAGATGAAAGATCTGCACCTCTGGCACGGACGCAAAGATCCCTATCTCTATAAGGTTGTCTGCAAGCTGATGGCAGATGGAAAAGTAATCGACGAGGTGGTGCAACCTCTTGGTGTGCGTAAATATGAGATTGTGCCCGGGAAAGGTTTTTTTCTGAATGGAGAAAAGTATCCGATGTATGGCGTAACCCGCCATCAGGACTGGTGGGGACTGGGCAGTGCGCTTAAGAATGAACATCATGACTTCGATCTGGCTACAATAATGGATGTGGGGGCTACTACTGTCCGTTTTGCCCACTACCAACAGTCAGATTATCTCTACTCCCGTTGTGATACACTGGGACTGATTATCTGGGCCGAAATACCTTGTGTAAACCGGGTGACCGGATACGAAGCGGAAAATGCCCAAAGCCAGCTTCGTGAACTGATCCGTCAAAGCTTCAATCACCCTTCTATTTACGTATGGGGGCTTCATAACGAAGTATATCAGCCTCATGAATATACAGCTGCCTTGACCCAATCTCTTCATGATCTTGCTAAGACGGAAGATCCGGATCGTTATACCGTTTCGGTCAATGGATATGGACATATGGAACATCCGGTCAATTTGAATGCGGATATACAGGGTATGAACCGTTATTTCGGTTGGTACGAGAAGAAGATACAGGATATCAAGCCTTGGGTAGAACAACTTGAAAAAGAATATCCTTATCAGAAGCTGATGTTGACTGAATATGGTGCCGATGCCAACCTGGCCCATCAAACCGAATATTTGGGTGACGCCCTCAATTGGGGCAAGCCGTTCTATCCGGAAACATTCCAGACTAAGACACACGAATATCAGTGGAGTGTCATCAAAGACCATCCATATATCATCGCTTCTTATCTTTGGAATATGTTTGATTTTGCCGTACCGATGTGGACACGTGGCGGTGTTCCCGCACGTAATATGAAAGGCCTGGTTACCTTTGACCGTAAAATAAAGAAAGACTCTTATTTCTGGTACAAGGCCAACTGGAGTGAGAATCCGGTTCTTTATCTCACGCAACGTCGTAATGTCGATCGTGAAAAACGAATGACTACCGTTACTGTCTATTCTAATATCGGGACTCCTAAAGTATATCTGAATGGAAAAGAACTGGGCGGTATTCGCAAAGGATATACCGATGTGCATTACATCTTCGATAATGTGGCACTTGCTGATGGGAAAAATGTTCTGAAAGCTGTAGCCGCAATCAAAGGAAAGGAGTATACCGATGAAATCGTATGGAACTATTCCGGTGAGAAAAACCGGGAAGTAGATTCTTATGAGAATAAGAATGAACATTCAGGTTTTTGATAGTAGATTTCAAACTCCGTCCTTTCCTGCGAAAAATGTATTTTGATCTTCCATCTTCCACCCTTATAGAGATAAACTTCTGTTTATCATTATTATATGCGGTGGAAGATCGCGTTTTTAAGCCATTTATCTTCCACCTTTATCTTCCATCTTCCACCTCTGTTTTTAAGAAGTAAATAAGTTGTAAATGTCTAATATATAAACTCATAAAGTTAGTATCTTATCTGTTTGGACCCCTAAAAGCATTTTACTTTCCTTGGCATCTTTGCCGAAAATGGTCGGAGCTTTATCTCGTCCCGCGTATCTGTGCCCATCGTCCTGCATACCTGTGCCCATCGTCCCACGTACCCGGGCTTATGAGCCCAGGTATGCGTGACGAGATCATGAGAAGGTTATAAACCCTTATAGACATTATAAAATCTCTTTGATATAGCGCGTAGGTGGCACTTTATAGAACTTCTTGAATCTTGCTCCGAAATATTTAGCATCGCAAAAGCCTAAATAGGTTGCTATTTCTGTAACGGTGTATTTTTGTGTAACCAGTAAAATTTTGGCTTTATTCATTTTAAAATAATACATGTACTCTGCAGGTGCTTTATCTGTAATCTCTTTTAATTTAGTATAGAATGTAGTACGGCACATTCCCATATCGGCGCTTAACATGTCGACCGTATAATTGTCTGATGAGAGATTCTTTTCCAGAAGCTTATTTACTTTATCCATAAATAGAGTGTTCTCTTCACTCTTCGAAGTTGTCTCAGGGAGGTCGGCAGGCAAATTGGTTTCCAGAAGCTGTTTGATACGTTTATGCTTATTTATAAGTACTTGTATATCCGCTTTAAGCCTGCAAATACTGATTGCACGTGGTGCCAATTTATCTACTCCACAATGGATATGGGTGAGATAACTCCTATTATCATTGAAGTTCATCAGGAGAATGGCGGGAGTTTGAACCATGCTGGCATTTGATTTTATCCGGGAATAAATTTCTTTTCCGCCTATACCGTTCACTATTTCATCAATAATGATAATATCTGGTGTTCGCTGACCGGAGAAATTGGATAAACGTTCCGGATTATTAAGAATAGTTATCCGGAAGAGGGTTGAGAGGGCTCCATTTAAGTAGCTGCTCAACTCATTGTCTGACATGACTAACAGTACGTGTGACCTATTTTTATCAGAACGGCCCATCTTGCCATCTTTTATGGTAGGAATTTCCACTTCCGGACATTGGATTGTATTGCAGCAACCGTTTATGGGAACGATAACTTGAAAAGTAATAATTCGCCTATGGCAATCCCCGATTAATTTTCCACCATGTAAGCGGATTATCTTCTTTATGATTTGAAGATTCCCACAGTGGTATATCAACATAAGGGCAGAGAGTAGAGAAAGTAACTTTTTATTGTCCTGTTTGCATTCTGGTCCATTGGTAATCCGGAGGCTCCAATGGTTGTTCAGGTGAGACACGTTCATATTAATGCAACCTTTGCAAGGTGTGGCATCGATTATTTTACTCAATAGGCATTGTAAGGCTGCAGTCATGGTAATTTCGTCTACCCGGCAACTGATATAGCCGAAATCTTTGCTGACGTTTAATTGTATCTGGCGAGTATTGGCATAACTCTGGCATTGATTGGTGATTGAGGTAATGAAAGTGTAAAGTTCAAACTCAATGGGAGAACCAGGATATATTTCATTCTCTATATTGCTGAATATTCCAATATTCTGGTAGCTGTTCATGATGTGGCTGGTGTAGCCGAGCACTCGCTTTAACTTTTGAGATGTAGGTTCAGGAAGGTTGTCAGAGGCGATTTTTTCCAGTAAGTGATGCATCAGAGTCAGTGGGGTTTGAGTTTTATGAGCTATGTTTTGAACAATGCCCAGTTTTTCGTGGGAAAAGAGTTTCGTGTTATACATGATTCTATAACGTATCATGAGAACAATAAACAACCCTATTACCAAACCCTCAATCGGGTATACCCATGACATCTGCCATAAGAAAGCAGGTATAAAAGTAGCTGTTTGGTACTGACTTGTAAGGTCGAGTTGTACATCGGTTTGCATACAAGGACATACATCATTAAATGGTGTGTCCAATAAGATCAACTGTAAAAATAGAATAACTGGTTCCATAACTGTATTTAGATAATTATTAATTTTGTTTTCATAGTTAAACCATCATTTTTTCAAACTTCTTTTTTGGGGGGAATTCCCAATTAGTCGTTGGTGCTGCAATTATAGGGCTTTTTGTACAGCTTGATTGGGTATAATCTTTTAAAAGATATGGGTAATATCTGGTAACGGATTTTAATGTATATATTTACGATTGTTTTAGACTTTGCCGTATGGAGGGGATTTTATAGTTGTGAGGTAATCAGGTTTATTTTCATGATCTATGCTTCACTTATCAGATTTTGCCCGCTTATTATTTATATTTAGATACTGATTGGTTACATAAAAAATGGTAGAAATAACTCCCGGGGATAAAAAGAAATCCTGGTTACATACTTTATGGTACCTTCTGATAGTGGAATAATCGTAATGTCAGAATAGCTCCCTTTATGTTTGCAGATGCTTTTATGAATGTCTTGTTGTCTATAAATGTTTGATATTTAGACTGTTGCTTAATGTCGAGATCTTTTCCTTAGACAATTTTTTTGTTTTATACATTGAGTTGGGGGAGAGTGAGGCTGTTAAAACAATATTACCCTGACACCCAGCCTCGATTTCTTATCTGTTAATTGTATGTGCTTCTTTTAATTAAAAAGAGTGTATTACTTTTTATTACCTGTTAATGGGTTGGTTTTTAATAATGTGATGGTATGTAATAAATTGTAATGCGTTGAAATGGACGTGTTATGTCAAAATTTCTTTTTTAGCCTAATCGTTAAATTATTTTAGAATTTAATATGGGAAATGCCGTGAAATCAATAATCTTTTGATTATTGTTGTTTGAGGTAAACATTTAGGGTTCTATTTTTTATATCAATAACCGGGCGATTGTATGTTTATCCTCTGTTAATCAGTGAAATTGGTAGTGAGATTTTGAGATAATATTGTAAAGTATTACATTTGTTTGCAAAAACAAACTACGATGAAACGCTCTAGATTATTTTTATGGATTTTGGGTATAATAATGCAAGCATTCTTGGTCAGCATTCATTTCTATCAGAAAAATGTGGAGGCAATGCGCACCGAATCGGAAGACCTTTTAGTAGAAGTGCTCAAGAAAGAGTTGCACAGAAAGCAACAAGAGTTGAATCTGTTTTATATTTCCAAAGTAACAGTCGATACGGTTCCTCTGATAATTCGTGTTACGACAAGTGAAGGAGTTAAGTCCTATGCCGTGGACGCAAAGAAAAGTAAAAAGAATATTTCACAAAATATGGCGGAGCGATCTTGGCATTCGGCTGTCTGCATGAAGAGTGGTCTGTCTGTAGATACTTTACATCAACTTTGGGACAGAGGGCTCAAAAGACATAAAATTTTCGCTAAAACCGATGTGCACATGTCAATAACCCATTTGGATAATACCATTTCCCATTTTAAATGTAAAAATAGCAATGATCTTTGTTCCGTAACACAAAAAATTACTGTTTATATAGGCAATAGATGTGAACTTGAGATTATTGGTTTCTGGTCCTATTCATGGTGGACTGTATATCAGTATCATTCTACTCCTTTTGAAGTGATAGGAAGTGTAGCGGCCGCTCTTATCATTGTTTTTTGTGGCTGGTATCTGGTAAAGAAATATATAACTAAAATCCGAAATGATAAAAGACATTTAGCCAATGACTGGGATCGTGAAAGAAAGGTTCGTATACAATTGGAAAAGGATCAGAAAAGGTTGGAGGCAAAACAAAGAGAATATGAAAAACGGATTAAAGACCTTTCAGCAAGAGGCGAAGAGTATGAAGAAGAACGAAAAAGTATGGAGAAAATACTGAAAGAGTATGAGATACAAATTCAAAAGCTTAAAGAATTAAGGGAATCCGGAAAAGAACCATTACTTTATATACTGAGTCCGAAGGTCACTTTTGATTCTTATGCAAAGTTATTAATTTGTGGTGATCAAACCATTCCTCTTACTTCACAGGCTTGTAGACTTTTGGATGCTTTTCTGAATGCTCCAGATTATATTTTAACTTACGAAGAGCTATTGGAATGTTTGTGGAAAGATGGTAGTGGAGGCATGGTTCGTTTGCGAGTGGCTATTTCTCGTTTGCGTATTGTGTTAAGCGTAGATCCTGAAATTACTGTTTTTCAAAGAGATATTGATAAATATCAATTAATACTTCCTGAAAAGGAATAATTTAGGGAATCTTTTATAATATGTAATAAATTGTAATGTATAATATGATGTTTTATTGAGTAATAGCCTTTAACTTTGCGGTGAATAATTAAAACATATATCTTATGAAAATGAAGAGCTATTTGAAAGCAACTTTTCTTTTGGTTGTTATCATTTCGGTTTGGTATTTAAAACCGGTGCAGAAATCTCAGAATGTAGATCCTCTTTTATTGCAGAATGTAGAAGCTTTGGCCAGTGGCGAAGAATCTTCGCAGATCCATTGTTATTGGCGTGGATCTGTAGATTGTCCTGTTAGTCACGATAAGGTGGAGATTGTATATGAGGCATGAAACGTAGGATATTAAAAGAACACTTAGTGTTCCTTTAGCTGCGTGTTTATCAAAGGGAGTGGAAGTATTTCTATTCCCTTTAAAACAGGCAAATCAGCCACCTCCTAAAGGACTTTAAAGTAGAAACCTTTAGGTCTGAAAGCTAAGTAAAGCTTTTAGTCCGCCTAAAATCGAATGCTTATGAATAAAAATGTCAGTGTATTAATTTTAATAGGGATTATTCTTTTGGGGTGTCATCCGGCAAAAGAGAAGGTTGAGTTTTCAAATGAAGTTATTTGTAGCGATAGCATATCACGGGAACTGGTTGTTTTAAATGATACGTTTTTATTTTCGTATCCTTTGCAAATAGAGCTTATAGACTCAATGCTACTGGTGTTGGATAATGTTAATAATAACTTCTTTCATCTGTTTACTCTAAAGGGGATACCTGTAAAATCATTTGGAGAAAAAGGTCAGGGGCCTGCTGATTTTATAAATGTGGGGGCATTCAATTTATCTGAAGATGGAAAAAACATGTATGCATACGATTCTTCAATGCGTAAAATAGTGAAATATGATGTCTCTTCTTTTTTAAAAGATTCATTGAAATCTGAAGTTATGCAAGTGAATTATGGTAGCTTACCACACTCTGAAGTACCCACAATAATCTATGATATGCTTTCTCTTAAAGATTCGGATTTTCTTGTAAAAGCGAACCATAAGGATCTTCGGTTTGGATTATTAAAAGATGGAAAGATTACTCAATTATACAATTCTTTCTCTGATTGTTTAAATACAAATAATGAAGAAGAAGTATGGTCGGTTTTCTGTAGTAATACCAAAACCAAGTTAAAACCGGACAGGACGAAGATGTTGAATGCGACCTATCTGGGAGGGATCCTGGAGCTATTTGACTTGGACGAAAATTGTCGTTTGTCATTGAATAAAACGCTTTATATTTACGAACCTAAATATGGTATTGCTGAAGGAGCAATTCCGGCGTATGTAGTTTCCAATGAAACGACTCAGATTGGTTTCGAAGATGTATATGCAACAAATAATAGTATTTATGCATTATTGCATAATAGAGGAAGCGAAGTTTTACCTTCAGAGATTACTGTATTTAGTTGGCAAGGACTTCCAACAAGTAAAATTAAGGCTAACCACGGTCTTGTAAATATAGTTGTGGATGAGAAAAACAATCTAATCTATGTAATTGCGGAAAATGAACAGAATGCTTATGAACTGTCTTGCTTATCTTTAAATTGATGTGTATTCTACAATTTTCAAGAATAAAGCAAGCTGTCTATAAACGGTTTTCCGCTTAAATAGATTCACTACGGGGTGATGCTACTAAAAAACAGAAAGAAGTTAAGAAACCAATCTTAAAACGGCAAATCACTTTACTAAAAGTTCTAAAACGCGAGAGGTAAACTTGCTCAGGTCAGTAATTAAAGTTCATCTTAGCACGCAAGATGTACATCTTACGCGCCAAGATAGACATCTTGCGCCTTAAGATGCGTATCTTGGCTGTCAAGATGAACTTAGACTGTATGAAGAAAATATTTTTCTAAGAATCATAAGATACTTTAATCTGCATCTTGTGGAATTTGAGTGTTAACTTCAATAACTTGCCATTGTGTTTCTTCTAAATCCGTACAATACATACATTGTCATGAATAAGCAGTATGTTAGTTATTATTTCTTTCAAAGGAATAAGAAGTTGATGCGTATAAAGGCAGAAAACCTATTTATACAAGTGTTGAAAGATGAAATGAAAAAGAAAGGGGAAGAATTGGATTTATTTTATTCTTTTTCAGGGATATCAAGTGACACGATACCTTTAACTATTTCGATTATGACCGAAACCGGATCCAGACAGTATAAAGTGGATGTTGCGAAGAGCCGGAAAAATCTTTCTCAGATATCGAGAGAACGTTCATTACACTCTGTTATTTGTTCCGAGAAGCAGTTATCTCCCATGACTTTGAGTCAGACCTGGGCGGATAGCCTGCAAACACGACATATTCTGGCAAGAGTTGCGATAGAAATAGTAACTACAGACTTGGAAAATAGGATCTTATATAGAAAAAGCCAAACTGTCAACCTGTCTCCAGAGTTGAAGTTTGTTGTTTATTTGGGGGAGAGATGTGAAATAGAGGTTTCCGGTTTTTTATTTTATACTTGGTGGTCGGTTTGTAGATATCATTTCTTTCCATTCGGAATGATTGTTGGTATAGCTTTGTGTTTGATTGTTTTTTTGATCTATTTGTTTAGGGTGAGAAAGCACTTGTTTAAAACACAGTCTGAGTGTGGACTATTGGTGGAGAAGCTAAACAAAGAAGAAGAAAAATTAGAAGAGTTAGAGAGTATATGGGATCAATATGCGCAACAGGTTGAAATGGAGCAATCTGATGCTCGGGAAAAGGACATGCTGTTGAAGGATCTGGAGCAAAAGTCAAAGGCGTACGAAGGGCAAATAGCGGAACTAAAAAAGGCAAAAGAACTGTTGGGAACAAAATCCTTGATCTATAAATTGAGTCCTATACTGACCTTTGATGTATATAAAAAGACACTGGAGTGCAATGAGGAAATAATTTCACTTAATCTCCAGTCCTATACTCTCTTGCTGGTTTTCTTAAATGCTACTGATTGTCAATTGACACGTAAGGAAATCGAGAAGTGTTTATCCGGAGGGAGTCGGGAGTGTTTCCGGACAGCTAAGCACCGCTTAGTTAAGGTACTTCAAATCGATCCTTCTATTTCTATTGTTCAGCACAATAGGGATCTTTTTCAGTTGCAACTGCCGGAAATTGAGGTCTTGTAGCGCTTTGTAACGCACTATATGGTGAGTATAAGAAAAATATGGCTTATATTTGCACGTATTTAAAACGTATATAGACATGAAAAACACTTTGGTATAACTTCCTGCATTGTTAATCTAATCTAATAAAGTTATGAAGAATATCTTGTTAACACTTCTCTTGTTTATACTTTTTTCATGTAAAAGTACTGGAGATAAAACCGACTGTGAAGTATTACATGTCGATTTGGTTGAACGCCCTGTTGCAACGGAAGAATTATTTTCTAAAATATCTGTCATTCCATTGGAAACCAATGATAGCTCCTTTCTTGTAAGGCCTGTGAAAGTTATTATTAAAGATAACAGATATTATATTGTCGATGAAGGGGTTCCGGCTGTGTTTTCTTTTGATGAAGAAGGGCATCTTTTGCATAAAATAGGTAAAAAGGGACAAGGTCCCGGAGAGTATCGTGAAATATACGATGCCGTTATTAAAGAAAAAGAAAATGCAGTGTATATGCTATCTCCATTTGGCTCTCTTTATGTGTATTCTCTGGATGGAAAATTCATAAAAGAAATAGAACTGCCAACGAGGGCAAATTATCAATTGATAGAGGAGCTGGAGAGTAAGTATTTCGTTACATGGACACTACCTGCCTCTGAGAATGATAATTGTATCAGCGTTATTTCTAAAGAGTCTTCCAAGAATGTGAAAGAATTTTGGCATGTTCCTCCCGTTCTCACTACTCTGAATTCTAAACCTTTTTATAATTATGAACATAAAGTATATTTTTCCAATCCTTATCAAAATGAAGTATATGAAGTAAGGACAGATAGCTTACGGGTTGCATACCGTTGGGATTTTGGAAAAGATAATCTTGATTTGAAGGAGTATGGATTCACTTTATTAGAGGATAAAAAGGTTGAAGAATATAAATTAATGTTGCAGTATTTACGTGATTCTACTGTGCCTTATTTATTAAGGCATCAATTTCAGAATAAAAAATATTATTATACCATGTTGACGTTTGGCTTTCGGCATCGGATAAATCTTTTTTATCGAAAGGATGACGGCAAGAGTTTCTTTTTTGAGAAAACAGCGGAAGGTGTTTTGCTCCATCCTTTAGCCTTTAATGAAGATTTCCTGACTTGTATTGTTTTCAATGAAGACTTTCCAAACTATGAAAAAGTGCTTCCTCCAGAGGAATATAAGAAGCTGGAAGAGCGTTTAGAAGATGATAACCCCTGTTTAATCAAATTTTATTTTAAATGAAAAATCTTATATTTGTACTGGGTTGCTTTCTCTTTCTAATCTCATGTGAGCAGACCGAGAAGGAAAAACTTGAAGAACTTGTTCAAAATTGGAATGGGAAGGAGGTACTATTTCCGACAAATCTTAGTTTTACGTTATATGGAAAAACTCCTGTCGATTTTAAAATCCCTGCTTCGGATTATAAGATCGTGACCTATGTCGATTCGTTGGGTTGTTCCAGTTGTAAATTGCAATTGCCTAAATGGAAGGATTTTATGAAATATGCGGATTCTATAGTAGGCTATCAAATACCGGTTCTTTTTTTTCTTCATCCTGCTAATGTTCGCGAGATGAGGTCTGTGTTAAAACAAAATCGTTTTGATTATCCTGTTTGTATGGATACGGAAGATACTTTTAATAAAGTGAATAAGTTTCCTTCACAGCTAAATTTTCAAACTTTTTTATTAGATAAAAACAATCATGTAATTGCGATAGGAAATCCGGTTCATAATTACGATGTAAGAGAACTCTATATCCATCTTATTTCAGGAGGAATAGATGGAGATTCTCTTTCAAATATGCGAACTGTGATAAAAATAGAGAAAGATATGGTTGATTTGGGGAGTTTTGATTGGAGGCGAGAGCAGCATATAACTTTTGAGATACACAATATTGGTGATAATAATTTGGTCGTTTATGATAATAAGACATCTTGCGGATGTACTTCTGTTGAATACTCGAAAGAACCCGTTCAGCCCGGAAAGTCTTTAGCAGTTAAAGTAACTTATAAAGCGGACCATCCGGAACACTTTAATAAAACTATTATACTATATTGCAATGCTTCCGCTTCTCCTTTGGAGTTAAAGATAACTGGAGATGCCAAATAACTGGAACATATAATGAAATAAATTTCTATAGGGCGAGTGCTGCCAGTTGTCTTATTTGTCCTTGATAGTCGCTGTAGTCGCAACTTTTGCAGGCTACAATATATATCAGTCACAGAGAGTAGAAAGTATCATGTCGGATTTGACGATGGCCAATGTAGAGGCGTTAGCTGGTTCTGAGATTAATGATGAGGATTGTGTCAGTGCATCTAATCGTTATTGCTCTGTTTTGATAGTGACCCCAAATGGGAATTATCTAGAAACTTATTTTGACCAAAAAACAAAGTACTGATTCTTATAAAAAGTGGGGATAGGAATATTGGCTTTGACTAGTATATTTTATCCCCTAATTTATTATTATGAATAAAATTGTATCGTTTTTTATTTTAATTCTTGTTTGTTCTTGTTCAGATAAGAAAGAGCATATAGCAAATATTCTGTCAATGAATTCTATAGATATTAAAACTAATAGGATTAATAAAGACGAAGTAATTGCTAGAGGTGCATTTCCTTTTGAAATGATTGATTCATTATTCTTTCTTTTCAATGGAGATCCTTCGTCTGGAGCATTGGTTTTATGTGAATCGAATGCTTCCGAACTGGGACACTTCTTGCAAAAAGGAAATGGTTTTGGAGAATGTATCACTCCTGGATATATAGGACATTGCAATGATACTATTTATGTTTCTGAACGCTCTAGGACAAGGCGAATGACTTATTTACTATCAAATCATAATGATAGTTTGCAATATAAGTGTCTTGAAGATGTTAGTCCTAAAATGAATTCAGAATTTTATTATCAGATTTGTCGTCTACAAAGTGGTTTATTTGTAGGTGCCCGTTTATTTGGAAAAGAACATTTGTTTACATTGTTAGACGAAAGTTTGGATACACTTATCACTTTTGCACGGGTGCCGATAGACATTGAGGAAAATGCAAATAATAAGCTCGCTCCTTTTATTGGTCATTTATGTATAGATGATAATACGGTTTATTATGCTTCTAATGACTTTTCTTATATGGCTGCTTATGATATTTTATCTGAAAAAGAGATAAAACCAGTATTTGAGAGGATGTATATATCTCCAATAATCCAAAAATCAGCAAATGGGATTTCATTAGATAAATACAAACATCTTTTGGGCTTTGGTGATATCAGGGTTTATCAGAATTATATTTTTGCGACGTATATAGGGAAACCTGATATAACAATGGATCAAGAGAATGATACTTCAGCCTTAGTCCCCACCCATTTGCTGGTTTTTAATAAAGATGGAGTTCCTATTGTAAAATTTAAGTTTCCGTTTAAAATAAGATCATTTGTGTTTACCAAATCCAAGATGTATCTATTAGATGTGGATTGTAATATAGAATCTGTCGATTTGGCAGAGTTGTGGAAGCATTTGCCTGATTGAAGTGGGATAGTGACTTTATAGAATAAATGTGAATAATATGAGATTTAATTTAGTCGTTTTATTTGTAATTTTACTTTCTTTCTCTTCTTGTGGCAGGGAAGAAAAAACTGTGTATGATTTTCCTTTAGAACAATCGCTTAAGAGTGATAAAGAAGTTAGTTTAAACAAGGAACTATTAGCTCCCTATCTGATGTGTTCTTATGATTCCACTCTGTGTCTAATAGATTGGACTGCCAATCCGATGGTGCATGTTTATAATATGAATACAGGGAAAGAGATGGTTGCTTTTGGAAATAAAGGCATGGGGCCGGATGATTTTCTATCTATATCCCAAATGTATGTAGATATGGGCAAGCGTTCTTTGGTACTGTATGATCAGTCTTTGCAAACTATAAGTTCTTTTCGAATTGATAGTTTAGCTCAAGGCAGTCTTTCAAAGATAGATTGTGTTTCAGCTCCTAAGTTAGGAATGAATAGGGTATATGCATATTCGGATTCCATATTTTACGGGAGTGGGACTTTTGAAAGTGGCCTGATAGCGAAATGCAATCAGAAAGAGATTTTAAATCAATATCTCCCTTTTCCACAAACAGAGCAAGCGGTAAACGGGATGTAAACTATTTGTTGTTCCAGGGAGATCTTATTATGAAGCCGGATAAAAAACGTTTTGCTTACTTGGCGTATGAGTGCGATTTATTATCTATTCAGAAAGTGGTAAATGACACGTGCCTGGAAAGTGTAGTACATTTGAATGCGTATGCGGCAGTATTTGAGAATCAATCTATTAACGAAGTGTCTTCTGTTGATGTCTCTGCCGATTCTCCGAAAGGATTTCTTCGTGGGGTAGCAACTGAAAACTATGTTTATGCACTTTACAGTGGGCAAATTGGGAAAAATAAGCCGATAGCAAATGAAGTTTATGTATTTGATTGGGAAGGACGTGCTGTGAAGAAAGTGATATTAGATGGATGGGGTATATGTATCTCGGTGGATAGCAATGATGAACGACTCTGCCTGATGACAAAGGAAGCGGATGGTGGAGAAGAGCGCTATCATTATTATTGTTATCAGTTAAACTGACTTTTTTGTTAGGATGTTACGAGTTTGCTTGATATGTATATTTTTTGTTTTTCAAATCTTTCTTTATGCAGGGGTGGAACAGACAAGCGGGAGGAGGCTTTGTTATTTTCGGGCAATAACCGTGATGAATTTGAAACGGTACTGAATACAATCTATTTTGGAGGAATATTGGAATTAGTTGACTCGTGCAAGAGTTCTTGTTTGCGTGTGAAATGAACAGAATGCTTACAAACTGTTTTGTATATCTCTAAATTTGTTATTTAATTTTTTTCTGTCTTTTAGCTTCTTGTTAGGAAATAATATTATTTTTGTCAGTAAAATAAATCGAAATGACAAAAAATGAATTGCTTTCGTGTGTTATTGGAGTGATAATCCTATCACTATTGGTTGGAGCCTATTTCTATCAACGAAATAAGATGGGCATACATAAACAGGCGGAGAATCTATTCGTACAGATGCTTCAAGAAGAGATGGAAAGAAAAGAAAGAGATTTAAATCTATTTCACTTGTTTGCTGAGAGTTCATCCGATACTCTACCTTTGAAAATTTGCATTACAATAGCAGAAGGGAAAAAAGCGTACGAGGTTGATTCTTTGAAAAGTAAAAAGAACATTTCTCGGAATCTGAGAAACCGGTCAATACACTCTATCCTATGTGAGAAATCCCATTTATTGCCGGATTCTTTAAATGAACATTGGCGGAGTATGCTTAAGAAAGATCACATTGATACAGAGTCTGCGGTGCGTGTGCAGATGGAAAATCTTCAGGGAAGGATTGTTAGTTCATCCAGTCACGATGGTGTGTGGGATACTTCTTTGGAGGTTGTGACTTCATATATAGGTAATCGTTGTGAGATAGAGGTCATCGGTCTTTTAGCTTTTAGTTGGAAAACAATATTATGGTATCATTGGCAACCTTTTGGATGGATTGTAATTTGTTTGTTATTGACGCTTTTATTTATCTGCTTTTATTATAAAATGGTAAATCGGTCTCCGGAATTAAAAGAGGTTCCTTATGAGGTTGTCGTTGAAAAGGAAGTCGTTGTTGAGAAAGAGGTGATTCGTGAAATAATAGTTGAAAAAGAAACATCTCCGGAAGAAAAGGTACCTCTAATAAAGCAGATTTGTAAAGTAGAAGGACAACTATATAGTTTACGTCATGGAGTTGTTTTTGATGCCCAGAATAGAGTTCTTAATTGTAATGGCAAGAAAATGTCTTTATCCCCCCAACAATGTCAGATTCTAAAGCTTTTTTTAGATGCTCCCGACTATACTGTGACTGATGAGGATATCATTAAGTTTATTTGGAAGGGTCAATCGAACGTTCAGATAAATATGTTTTGTTCTGCCGGAAACAAATTAGGGAAGAGATTAGAGCAAGCTGGTTGTGGTGTTTGTTTCAGGCGTTTTGGAAGCGATCGTTATCGTATGTTGTTCATAGACGACCTTGTTGACAATGATTTGACATAAATGGCAATAAATGGCAATAAAATTGATAGCGGTTTATCCAAAATCTCTTTTTACCTTTGTCACCAGTTATTAACACTTATACTTTGAAGTCATGAAAAACTATATGAAATTGATCTTTGGGCTTGGTTTAATAGCCTTGATCGGGTATTGGCCTGCCGCTAAAACTCCTAAGAGAGTAAATTCCTTATTCTTGCAAAATGTAGAGGCGCTTGCCGGTGGTGAACACGTTACCAATTTAGGTTGCTTAGGTGACGGATCTGTAGATTGTCCTATTAACCATATCAAAGTAGAATATGTGGTTCAAGGATTTAGTCTTGGGGAGTGAGGACTCTTTTATATAAATCTTATCACATTATAATCATTCATTGCATTATTAACTTGGGTTAGAAAGGGAGTGGAACGATCTACGTCCTGGGAAAAGTCTTAGAATTGTCCACTCCCGGATAACCTTTAAAAAAGGAGGTTGCCCGGTACGAAGATAGCAAAAAATTAATTGGAATGAGTAAATGTAGCATTTACTTTTTCTACGGAGGAGGTGGCTCCCCGAAAGAGAGACACGACAAACAACAGAATAATTAACATCATAAAAAAGTAGATTATGAGTAAAAAGGTTTTTGCGGCCCTGATAGTCGCTGTAGTCGCAACTTTTGCAGGCTACAATATATATCAGTCACAGAGAGCAGAAATGACAATGTCGAATATAGTGCTAGCTAATGCTGAAGCATTAGCCGGTACTGAAACAACATATACATGTTGTCTTGCTTTGTGGGGAACTTGTCATGATGAGGTAAAAGCTCCTGAAGTAACGTGTACCATTACATCGAATTAATAAGTGAGAAAGTGGGGTATCCCTAAGGTCAATCGTGCTTCCGATTTTTCTGAAAGAGAGAGGGGCTAATATTAACTTTTCGGATACCTCTTGTTTTTAATTTCTAATAATTTGAATTTTATGAAATATGTGAGTGTATTATTGCTGTTGTTACTAATTTCTTGTAAGCAAGAGAAAAGTCAATTATTTTTAGATTTGTTTGCTGAAAATCAAGAGGTACAATTGTTTGAAATAAAAGGATATCCAATGGATTCGCTACAAGCTCCAGACATGATTCTAGGAGTTGGAGATTATATAATTTTATCTGAACCCAAATTGAATTCTCTATTATCGTGTTATAATTATAAAACAGCCTATTTTAAACGTTTCTTATCTAAAGGACAAGGTGCAAATGAAGTTATTAATGTGCAAACAATGGGATATTGTAATAATGAGAAAGGGTTTTATGTTCATGATGTTATGGGGCAATCTGTTTCAACATTTCTTTTGAAGGATACTTTTTCTATTCTAACGAAAGATGCCATTTTGCCTGAAGAAAGAATTTGTTCGATCTCCTATGATGATAGTTTGGCTTTTTTTACTAAAGCAGGTACGGTTAAGCACTTTGCTGTAAGAACTAACTTGAATAAGTTCATAGACTTTGGTAATGACATTTACCTTGAGAATAAAACTCCTGAAGCTGTTACCCAAATTTTGCAAGGACCTTCTGTCGTTTCTCCTGCTAAAAAGAGGATGGCGTGGTTTTCAGTATATGGAGATGTCTTTGAAGTCTATGACTTTACGGATTTTGAAAATATCAGATTGATCAGGTCTGTTGTTGGTACACTTCCTGTCTTTTCTACTGTAGGAGGAATGAATAGTGCTGCTTTAGAAAAAGAAACAAAACTGGGAGTTTCTTCCGTAGCGACTAATGATCAATTTCTTTTTGCCCTTTATAACGAAAACACTTTAGAAGATGCGATAAAATTAAAAGATGAAGTGTTTTATTCTAATAAAATTTTAATTTTCGATTGGGAAGGAATGCCATATAAGGTTTTAAATTTGGATAAAAAAATAAGAAGTTTGTCCTATTGGAGAAATAAGAATATGATTATATGCCTTGGTTTGGATACCTATTTAAATCCTGCTTTATATTATATTGATTTAGGCCAAATAAATATTTAAGAGTAATGGGATATAGAGCCGCAGTCATGCTTTGGGGCATTTGTTTGTTTATGGGATGTTCTGATTTTCGGGCTGAAAAAATTGTAAATGATTGGGTTGGTCGAGAAATTGTATTCCCTGATAATGAAGCTTTCTCTCATTTGGGAATGGGTTTAAATGATAGTGTAAATTATACGATATTAACGTATGTAGATTCTGCTGGATGCTTAAATTGTAAAATGAAATTGTCTGAATGGAAGTTATTTATGGCTTTAATAGATTCTTTAGGAGATTTTTCTGTTAGGTTTCTCTTTTATGCATATCCTTCTGATGTGGAAGAATTGCGTTCAATTTTGCAGAGGAATAAGTTTAATCAGTTTGTCTATATTGATGAGAACGACTCTCTTAATAAATTGAATCATTTTCCACATGAAATAATGCTTCAAACATTTTTGTTGAATGAGAACAATAAAGTGTTGGCGATGGGGAATCCAGTTTATAGTTCTAAAATTTCAGAATTATATGTTAACATTATTTCAGGGAAAAATGTAGAATGGGGAAAATTGCAAAAAAAAATGACGGAAGTCTCTGTTTCTAACTCCTTTATCGACATTGGAGAGTTTTCTTGGGAGAAGGCTCAGCATTGTATTTTTACTTTATATAATACCGGTGAGAATATGCTTGTTATTGATGATGTGGTTACCTCTTGTGGGTGTACTTCCGTGGAGTATTCAAAAGAACCGGTTTCACCAGGGAAGTCTTTGGATATCATTGTAACTTATAAAGCGGATCATCCGGAGCACTTTAATAAAACTATTACGGTATACTGTAACTCTTCCGCGTCTCCATTGCGATTAAAGATAATGGGGAATGCTAAATAGTTTGAAATGAAGAGTTAATTGAATATATTTGTTGAACTTTAAATTTGATTATTATGAGGAAAAAACTTGTTTTAAGTGTGATGGGTGTTCTATTGATTTTAGGTACTGTTACAAATGTAATGTTTACAAGAGCGGAGAAGTCTTCTGATAGAAGACTGGTTGGCTTCTATTGAAGCTTTAGAAGCTTTGGCTGAAGATGAAATAGGGGGCAGTCCGGGTGGATGTGGAACTGCGGTTTATTTTTATGATTGTTATGGAGCACAAATTGCAGAAAATGATTTTACGAGATCAATACCTTGTCAATAAAAAGATTGCTTGGTACCGTATAGTATCGGTTTTATTGTTTCTTAGTGCTTTTTCTTCTTGTTCTTTGTGGGGAAACAGAATGCTCCTTCAAAGAACGAAATATATATAGCTGATCTGGATAGTGCCATTCAGAAAGATTGGTATTTGTATTCTGATGTGTTTAAATCTGTAAGAGTGATTCCTTTGGCAATGGATAAATCTGTGTTGATGGGAGACGTTAATAAAATGCAGGTTTATAAAGGTCATTATATTGTACTTGATGAAGAGATAGCACGCGGAGTATATCTTTTCGATTCTAAAGGGCGGTTTATCCGTAAGATAGGTGATGTGGGCAGTGGACCGGGAGAATATTCTAAGCCGGCAGATTTTACGATTGATACAAAAAAAGGGGAAATATATATATTCGATTATAATCAAAAAAAGATATTTAAGTATGATATTGCTTCGGGAAAGTATTTAGGAGTTTGCAATGTTGAACATCGATTGAATCGGATGTTTTTCTCAAAGGGGTACTTGTACGCAAATATTGATTATCAATTAGAAGATGAACCTGGACAAGAGCATTACCTATTACAAAGAATCGACTTTGATAATGAAGGTAATGTAGAAATGTTTTTTAAAGTAGCTGATTACAAAAAGGGTTGGGACGGGATAGCTCTTCAAGGGAATATGTTTTTTAATTTAGGAACTGAGTCTGCTCTTTTTGTTCAGGACTTTATGGATACAATTATCTATGTGAATGGGGATCAGGTTATTCCTTATATGGTAGTGAAGAGTCAGGATTGGGTGTGTAAAACAGATTTAGAAATACTTGGGACTACTGATAATCCTTCGCCAAAGGATTGGCTATGATGAAGCTGATTCAGCATTTAGGGGCACAAAGAAGGGCCTATAATCTATCTGATGTGTTTGTGAACGACTCTGTTATTGGGTTTTCGTATATGCAAAGAATGATGGGGACGGATGCGTTGTATGATAAGAGTACGGGTGAAACTATGGTGTTCGATCGCTCTAAAGATGATGTGTTGTTCGGAGAGCAACCATCACACAGGCAGATACCTACTTTTTTGTGTGCGAGTGATAAAGGTGTTTTCTATTCTCTTAGACCCAGTCATTTGCCTGAGATGAAGTATTTTATCTCTCAAGGCCTTGTGAAGGATGAAGTGATTGGGAAAAATGATTTGGATTCTTTGGATGGTGATGCAAATCCGGTGTTATTGTATTATGAATATAAAGATTAAGATAGTATTAATAGGACTGGCTGTCAGTAACTTTTTTCTTATATGGATTGTTGTAGCGATACTTTAAAAAAAGGTACAATTAGTATATTGTTTTCTTTTTATCCTCTTAAGGATCACCTTGAGTTGACACAATGCTATTTAGAGTTTATTGCTAAAAAGATAGAATGAAAAGGAGTGGAATATTTATAGCGATCGGTTTGTTTTGCCTTGTTTCCTCATGTGGGGATCGGGACAGGCAAGTGGAGGAAGCCTTATCCCTTTCGGGCAATAACCGTAATGAACTTGAAGCGGTGCTGAAGCATTATGAAGGAGATGCCCGGAAGCTGGAGGCGGCACGCTTCTTGATTGGCAATATGCCCGGAAGTTATGGAGCTAATCCGATAGTAGAGCAGGATTGTTCTGCTTTTTACGAGGCTTATGATTCATTGGGACAAAAGTATGGCTATCGGGTAGGAACGGAATGGGGGAAACAGGTAGATAGTCTTTGGAAAGATTTTAGTAATCGACATCGGGTGAGGCAGGAACTTAACTATGATATTACCCGCATGAAGGCGGAAGATTTAATCCGGGAAATTGATCTGGCATTTCGGGCATGGGTGGAGAATGTGCATTCAAGAAACTGTTCGTTTGAAGACTTTTGTGAGTATATACTGCCTTATAGGCGACAGAATGGCTTATCGATTGACAATGCACGCCGGGAGTTCAACAAACGGCATCAGGGAAAGTATTTTGTGGAAGAGGGAAAGGATTGGCAACAAGAGATCGATTCGTTGTTATACGAATATAAGTATCTGACTCATTCCGGTTTTTGGGGGACGAAGATTCCGATATGGAATGCGGCGACTTTTGAGAAGATGCGTCATGGGTTATGTGCACAGCGCTGTTGGTATAACTCTTTGTTATTATCATCGTTGGGGATTCCGGTTGCCATTGACTTTGTTCCGGCATGGGGAAACCGAAATAATTCGCATACCTGGAATGTGGTGCTAATAGACGGGGAATCGCATGCTTTTGAGGCGTTTTGGGATAATGATCGCTGGAAATATAAGCGGATTTATAATAACCGGGATGATGATGAGCTTTGGGGAAGATTTCGCCTTCCGAAGGTATACAGATATACCTACTCAAATCATATTGAAGGACCGTTGGCAGATGTAGAGGTGGATAAAGCTGATATTCCGGAGCTATTTCGTAGTGTGAAAAAGGTGGATGTTTCTTCGGAGTATTTTGAAACGGCCGACGTAACGGTGGAGTTGACAGGTGAGGCGCCTCAAGGGGTGAAATATGTGTATTTGGCTGTGTTCGGATATCAGGACTGGCACCCTGTGCAGTGGGCAAAGATAGAAAACGGGAGGGCTGTCTTTCGAGAAATGGGTAAGGACATGGTTTATTTACCCGTTTATTACAAGCGGGGGGGATTATTGCCCGCAGCAGAACCTTTCAGATTGCGGAATGACGGAACGATGGAGAAGCTGAGCGGAAATGAAGAAACAGAGGAGGTTGCCGTGAGGATGGTGACGGGAGCGCCGGCTTATGATCAGAATAGGGAATATCTGGGGTGTATGAAAGGAAGCCGGATAGTAGGATTACTTGATGGAAAATCAGAAGAGGAACTGTGCAGATGGACGGACTCGCTGGCTCTGGAGCCGGTTGTACGGAAGGTGTCCGCACGATTACCTTACCGCTTTGTGAGGTTATTATTACCGTCGGATAGCATTGCTTTGGGGGAGCTTTCTTTTTATACGGAAGAAGGACGGATCGGGAATGTGAGGATAATTACTCCGATGAGGGCTACCGGAAGGAATGAAGTGCCCGGCATGATAACCGATGGTTTGGGGGCGACGGGCTATCGAGGCAGGGTGGCAGAAAGGCTGGTAGATATAGATCTGGGAAAAGAGTATATGGTCAGCCATATTGGAATGACTTCTTACCTGAAAACACAATTGTTCTGTCCGGATGAATTTGAGTTAAGATATTGGAACAATGGTTGGAAGACTGTGGAGCGTAAGCAAGCCGATCATAAAGGGTATCTTGTATTTGAGAAAGTACCCCGGGGAGCATTGTTGATGTTGAAGAACTGCCGCTGGAAAGGAAAGACGGCGGAGCGTATATTTACTTATGAAAAAGGAGATGTGAAGTGGGAATGATTGCTATGAACGAACAGTTGCCTTGCCATTATTGTTAAACCTCCTTAAGGAAATGCCTATCCGTCACTTTTTATTTGTTATTTTGCACCAAATTCGGGTGGAGTGTGTCCTGACGTTTCGGGGTACGCTTAAATATGCAGATAAAACCAATGAATAAACTCACTATAAATGCCTGTCCGCTATGTGGGAGCACACATTTGAAATGTGCTATGACCTGTACTGATTTTTATGCCTCCGGTGAACAGTTTGACTTGTACACCTGCGAAGATTGCGGATTTACTTTTACACAAGGAGTCCCGGTAGAGGCGGAGATAGGCAGATATTACGAAACACCTGATTATATTTCCCATTCGGACACGAAGAAAGGTGCCATGAATGCCATTTACCATCATGTACGTCAGTATATGCTTGGTCGTAAGGCACGTTTGGTCATGAAAGAGTCGCATCGTAAAACCGGTAGAATATTGGATATTGGTACGGGAACAGGTTATTTTGCCCATACGATGCAGAATAGGGGATGGGAAGTGGAGGCCGTGGAAAAGAGTGTGCAGGCCCGTGGGTTTGCCCGCGAACATTTCGGATTGGATGTAAAGCCGGAGTCTGCATTGAAAGGGTTCGTTCCCGGTTCTTTTGATGTGATTACGCTGTGGCACGTTATGGAACATTTGGAGCATCTGGATGAAACGTGGGAGTTGTTGCGCGAATTATTGACCGAGAAAGGTGTCTTGATAGTGGCTGTGCCCAATTGTTCGTCATACGATGCAATGAAATATGGGAAATATTGGGCTGCTTATGATGTACCCCGTCATTTATGGCATTTTACGCCTGCCACGATTCAGCAGTTTGGGTCGAAACATGGATTTATCCTGGCAGCCCGTCATCCGATGCCATTCGATGCTTTTTATGTGTCGATGCTGACTGAGAAACATAAAGGGAGTGCTTACTCTTTTGCAAAAGGTATGTGGACCGGATCGGCGGCTTGGTTGAGTGCCCAGGCCAAAAAGGAACGAAGCAGTTCAATGATTTATGTATTCAGAAAGAAACGCTGATGAAGAGTAAAAGCAGAAATAACGCTGTGTCATATTTTGATATGCAGTTCATAACTTCCAGCATCAGTACCACGTTGGTATTGCTGTTACTGGGGCTTGTGGTGTTCTTTGTGTTGGCAGCCAATAACTTGTCTGTTTATGTACGCGAAAATATAAATTTCTCTGTATTGATCAGCGATGATATGAAAGAAACGGATATTCTGAAGCTTCAGAAACGGCTGAATAATGAACCTTTCGTGAAAGAGACGGAATATATTTCAAAGAAACAAGCATTGAAAGAGCAGACCGAGGCTATGGGCACCGATCCGCAAGAGTTTTTAGGGTATAATCCGTTTACGGCCTCAATAGAGATTAAATTGCATTCTGATTATGCGAACTCTGACAGTATCGCGAAGATTGAGAAATTGATTAAAAGGAATACCAACATACAAGATGTGTTATATCAGAAAGATCTGATTGACGCGGTCAATGAAAACATACGTAACATCAGCTTGGTGCTGCTGGGATTGGCCATTATGCTGACATTTATCTCTTTCGCGCTGATTAATAATACGATCCGGCTGGCTATTTATTCAAAACGCTTCCTGATTCATACCATGAAACTGGTGGGAGCAAGCTGGGGATTTATCCGTCGGCCATTTTTGAAAAGAAATATATGGAGTGGGGTTTTAGCTGCTTTTATTGCAGATACAATCCTGATGGGAGCCGCTTATTGGCTTGTGTCGTACGAGCCGGAATTAATTCGGGTGATTACACCTGAAGTCATGTTGTTGGTATCGGGTGCAGTACTGGTATTCGGAGTGGTCATCACTTTCTTGTGTGCTTATCTTTCTATTAATAAATATCTGAGAATGAAAGCAAGCACGCTGTACTACGTGTAGTTCCGGATTTATAGATGTAAATAAATTAATTGTAAATAACAATGGGTGATAAACAGAAATTTGCCTTCGATAAAACGAACTTCATTTTGCTTGCCATCGGCATGGCAGTGGTTATCTTGGGTTTTATCCTGATGACAGGACCTTCATCGTCGGAAGCGGTGTTTCAGGCGGATATTTTCAGTGTGAGAAGAATTAAAGTGGCTCCGGTGGTTTGCTTCCTGGGTTTTATCTTTATGATATATGGCGTAATGCGCAAACCTAAAACAAAAGAATAAAACAGGATGGAATGGTTTGAAGCACTGATCCTTGGATTGATTCAGGGACTGACTGAATATTTACCGGTGAGCAGTAGCGGGCATTTGGCTATTGGCTCGGCTTTGTTTGGTATAGAGGGAGAAGAGAATCTGGCATTTACCATTGTAGTACATGTTGCAACCGTGTTCAGTACATTGGTCATTCTCTGGAAAGAAATAGATTGGATATTCCGTGGCCTGTTTAAGTTTAAGATGAACAGCGAAACACGTTATGTGATCAATATTTTAATTTCGATGATTCCTATTGGTATCGTCGGTGTGTTTTTCAAGGATGAAGTTGAGGCTGTTTTCGGTTCGGGATTGCTGATTGTTGGCTGCATGCTGTTGCTTACGGCTGCTTTGCTGTCGTTCTCTTATTATGCAAAACCACGTCAGAAAGAGAACATCTCGATGAAAGACGCGTTTATCATTGGGCTGGCGCAGGCTTGTGCCGTATTGCCGGGACTGTCTCGTTCGGGCAGTACAATTGCTACAGGTTTATTATTAGGTGATAATAAAGCAAAACTGGCGCAATTCTCCTTCCTGATGGTGATACCGCCTATATTGGGAGAAGCTTTGCTGGATGCTATGAAGATGATAAAGGGTGAGGCTATTGCGGGAGATATTCCGGCTTTGTCACTGATAGTGGGTTTTATTGCCGCTTTTGTCTCAGGGTGCCTGGCTTGCAAGTGGATGATTAATATCGTCAAAAAAGGAAAACTGATTTATTTCGCTATTTATTGTGCAATAGCAGGAGTGGTCACCATCGTTGTTTCACAATTGCAATAAGTAACGGATGAATTTTAAAGAAGGAGAAGTACTTTATTTTGATAAACCGTTGGGGTGGACGTCTTTTAAGGTCGTAGGGCATGCCCGGTACCATATTTGCCGACGGATAAAAGTGAAGAAACTGAAGGTTGGACATGCAGGTACACTCGATCCGCTGGCAACAGGGGTAATGATTGTTTGTACAGGTAAAGCTACCAAGAGAATAGAGGAATTTCAGTATCATACAAAGGAATATATTGCTACCATTCAGTTGGGTGCCACTACTCCATCGTACGATCTGGAACATGAGATTGATGCTACCTATCCTACGGAGCATATTACCCGGGAGTTGGTGGAAGAGACGTTGAAAACATTTGTTGGTGAAATACAGCAAGTGCCTCCGGCATTCTCGGCTTGCAAAGTAGATGGTGCACGTGCTTATGATTTGGCCCGTAAAGGTCAGGAAGTGGAGTTGAAGCCCAAATTGCTGGTGATTGACGAGATAGAACTGCTGGAATGTAACTTACCGGAAATTAAGATCAGGGTGGTATGCAGCAAGGGAACTTATATCCGTGCATTGGCACGCGACATCGGGGAAGCCTTGCAAAGCGGTGCACATCTGACCGGATTGATACGTACCCGTGTGGGGGAGATAAAGTTGGAGCAATGCCTGGATCCTGCAAAATTTGCAGAATGGATAGATCAGCAGGAAGTTGAGATATCTGATTGAAATAGAAAAGTAAGAAATAAAATAATTAATAAACGCACATTATTATCATGAAACTGTCGCAATTTAAATTTAAGTTACCCGAAGAAAAGATTGCTTTGCACCCTACAAAGTATAGGGATGAATCGCGCTTGATGGTACTCCACAAGCGTACGGGAGAGATTGAGCACAAGATGTTTAAGGACATCCTGAACTATTTTGATGATAAAGACGTGTTTGTATTCAACGATACCAAGGTATTCCCTGCCCGTTTGTACGGAAATAAGGAAAAAACCGGTGCACGTATCGAAGTGTTCTTACTGCGTGAGCTGAATGAAGAGCTGCGTTTGTGGGACGTATTGGTGGATCCGGCACGTAAAATCCGTATAGGCAATAAGCTTTATTTCGGTGATGACGATTCAATGGTGGCTGAGGTAATTGATAATACTACTTCACGCGGACGTACGCTCCGTTTTCTATATGACGGTCCTCATGACGAATTTAAAAAAGCATTGTATGCGTTAGGTGAAACTCCGCTGCCGCATACGATTCTTAACCGTCCGGTGGAAGAAGAAGATGCAGAGCGTTTCCAGTCTATTTTCGCTAAAAACGAGGGAGCCGTGACAGCACCTACTGCGAGTCTGCACTTCAGCCGTGAATTGATGAAGCGCATGGAGATAAAGGGCATAGACTTTGCGTATATCACATTGCACGCAGGGCTCGGTAACTTCCGTGACATCGACGTGGAGGATCTGACAAAGCATAAGATGGACTCTGAGCAGATGTTCGTAACCGGAGAAGCTGTTAAGATTGTGAACCGTGCCAAGGATCTTGGTAGGAATGTATGTGCTGTGGGAACAACTGTGATGCGCGCCATTGAAAGCACGGTGAGCACAGACGGGCATTTGAAAGAATATGAAGGATGGACGAATAAGTTTATTTTCCCGCCGTATGATTTTACAGTGGCTAATGCTATGGTGTCCAACTTCCACATGCCACTTTCTACTCTGTTGATGATTGTGGCTGCCTTTGGTGGTTACGAGCAGGTAATGGATGCATATCACATAGCATTGAAAGAAGGCTACCGTTTTGGTACTTATGGAGATGCGATGCTGATTTTGGATAAGTGATGAGAATATATCTGGGATTAGGTACTAATTTGGGTGATAAGGAGTTGAATCTTCGTGTCGCTGTACAGAAAATAGAAGAGCGGATAGGGAAAGTGATTTCCCTGTCCGCTTTTTATGCTACTGCCCCCTGGGGATTTCAATCTGATAATAACTTTCTGAATGCTGCGGCGGGAGTGGAGACATCTCTGTCTCCTTTCGATATACTTGAAAGGACCCAACAGATAGAGCAGGAAATAGGGCGTTTACATAAATCACATGATGGGGTATATAGCGACCGTCTGATTGATATTGACCTCTTGCTTTATGGTGATAAGATATTACAGGACGAAAGGCTTTCATTGCCTCATCCATTGATGGCCGAACGAAAATTTGTTTTAGAGCCGCTTGCCGAAATCGCACCGGACGTTGTCCATCCGGTACTTCATAAAACAATCAGAGAGCTATTTCTGGTTCTTTCGTAATTTACGGATCATCAAATGCCGTGGAAGGTAAGCCACACAGCCGATCAATACGGCATACAATATGCGCAAGTCGTCAAACGGTTGATGGTTCAGATAACAAATAAAGGCATAAATGCCCACTGTGACAGCAATATACACCAATAGTATAATAGCGGTTTTTAGTTTATTTTTCATAAGATAGTCTGTTAATACGAAGCAAAAGTAGCAATAAATCCAAAATATTATCTACCTTTGCCAATGAAATGAAGTGTGGAAAGATTTGAGTAGCTTGCAACCACAGAAAAAAATGCTAAAACAACATTCCCTTCTGTATGCGTTTTCTACTCTTTTTAATTTCTGTCCGCATTCATAATTTATAATTCATAATTCATAATTTTATTATGGGATATTTATTCACATCCGAATCGGTGTCTGAAGGACACCCCGATAAAGTGGCCGATCAAATATCGGACGCTGTGCTTGACAAACTGTTGGCTTACGATCCCAGTTCGAAAGTAGCTTGCGAAACCTTAGTGACTACCGGACAGGTGGTACTTGCGGGAGAAGTGAAAACAGGTGCTTATGTTGATTTACAACTGATAGCACGTGAAGTGATCCAAAAGATTGGTTACACGAAAGGCGAATACATGTTCGAAAGTAATTCGTGCGGTGTATTTTCTGCCATTCATGAACAGAGTGCCGATATCAACCGTGGTGTAGAACGTGAGGACCCTATGAATCAGGGGGCAGGCGACCAGGGAATGATGTTTGGTTATGCAACCAACGAAACTGAGAACTATATGCCGTTGTCGCTTGACCTGGCACATAGAATACTTCTTGTATTGGCCGATATCCGCCGGGAAGGTAAAGAAATGACTTATCTTCGTCCGGATGCAAAGAGCCAGGTAACTATTGAATATGACGATAACGGTACTCCCGTGCGTATTGATACAATTGTTGTTTCAACACAGCATGATGAATTTGTATTGCCGGCTGATGGTTCTGCTGCTGCCCAACTGAAGGCGGATGAAGAGATGCTGGCGGTAATCCGGAAAGATGTGATTGAGGTATTGATGCCGCGTGTCATTGCGTCTATCAATCACCCGAAGGTTCTTGCCTTGTTCAATGATAATATTGTTTATCACGTAAATCCGACCGGTAAATTCGTTATTGGCGGTCCGCACGGAGATACAGGGTTAACCGGACGTAAGATTATTGTTGATACCTATGGTGGTAAAGGGGCTCACGGTGGTGGTGCTTTTTCTGGTAAAGATCCCAGTAAAGTAGACCGCAGTGCTGCTTATGCTGCTCGTCATATTGCTAAAAACCTTGTAGCTGCCGGTGTTGCCGACGAAATGTTGGTACAGGTTTCTTACGCTATCGGGGTGGCGCGTCCGATTAATATTTATGTAAATACATACGGCCGCAGTAATGTGAAAATGAGTGATGGTGAAATCGCCGAAAAGATTGATGAGTTGTTTGACCTCCGGCCAAAGGCTATTGAAGATCGCTTGAAACTCCGTTATCCGATTTACAGTGAAACGGCCGCTTACGGACACATGGGGCGCGAACCTCAGGTAGTGACTAAGCATTTCCACTCTCGTTATGAAGGTGACCGGACTATGGAGGTAGAGTTGTTTACATGGGAAAAACTTGACTATGTGGACAAAGTAAAAGAAGCTTTCGGTTTGTAATCAGCGTAGCTTTACAGCTATTTATTATAGGGGGCCGTACTTGTTTTTATCCCATATGGGGAGAAAACAAGGCGGCCTTCTTCTTTTCTCCTTGAAATTTGGTACTTTTGCATCGTGTTTAACCAAACCCATGCAAGAAATGAACCAAATAGCTTCCGTATGTGTATATTGTGCTTCAAGTACGAAAATAGATCAGATTTATTTTGATGCAGCTGTGCGATTAGGACAGTTGTTGGCAACCCGGCATATCCGTTTGATAAATGGAGCGGGAAATATAGGGTTGATGCGGTCGGTGGCTGATGCCGTATTACAGAACGGAGGCGAAGTGACCGGAGTGATCCCTCACTTTATGGTAGAGCAAGGATGGCATCATACCGGTTTGACGGAGCTTATCGAGGTGGACAGTATGCACGAACGTAAACGACTGATGGCTGAAAAGAGTGATGCTGTGATTGCATTGCCCGGAGGATGCGGGACTCTGGAAGAGTTACTTGAAATTATTACCTGGAAACAGTTGGGGCTTTATCTTCAACCGATCGTGATATTGAATACCAATGGCTTTTTCGATCCTTTGTTGACAATGCTCGACAAAGCCATAGACGGTAATTTCATGAGGAAACAGCATGGAGATATCTGGCATGTAGCCCATACTCCGGAAGAGGCTGTGGATCTGGTTTATTCAATACCCGTATGGGACAGTTCCATCCGTAAGTTTGCTGCTATATGATTTCTCCTCGGGACTCTGTTGGTGTGCAGGTGGCAGATACTTTGCCGCAGACCTTCCATGAAGCTTGTGTTCCGAAAGATACATTGGCGGCGGTTGATTTACAGGCGGTGAGCGAGACGGTTACGGGAGTGGATGGCATATCGATCCCTTACTCTCCAAGGACGGATGACGGGTTGGCAATGATACTGCTGGGATGTTTCTTTATTTCTTCGTATGTATTGGCGCGCAGTAAGAAATTCCTGTTGCAACAAGTTAAAGATTTTATGTTGCATCGTGAAAGAACAAGTATTTTCGCTTCCTCTACGGCAGCTGATATGCGTTATCTGTTATTGTTGACTGTGCAGACTTGTGTTCTTGGAGGTGTATGTATCTTTAACTATTTTAATGATGTCCGGCCCTCACTGATGGAGCGCGTTTCGCCTCATGTGCTCTTGGGAGTTTATGTTGCTGTGTGCATATTCTATTTTTTATTCAAGTGGATTATATATTCGTTTTTGGGATGGGTGTTTTTTGACAAAAGTAAAACAGATATATGGCTGGAGTCTTATTCTACGCTGATTTACTACCTTGGATTTGCTTTATTTCCGTTTGTTTTGTTTCTGGTTTATTTTGATCTGAATGTTACCTTTTTAGTTTCAATTGGTTGCATTTTGGTAATTTTTACTAAAATATTGATGTTTTACAAGTGGCTAAAGCTTTTTTCCTGTAATATTTATGGGGTTTTCCTTTTAATTTTATACTTTTGTGCCCTTGAAATCATACCTTGTTTAATAGTCTATCAGGGTCTGATTCAGCTAAATAATGTTTTGATAATAAATTTTTAGGACGTTGAAAATTAAGAAAGTATTAGTGTCGCAGCCTAAGCCTGCTTCAGAGAAATCTCCTTATTACGACATTGCTGAAAAGTATGGTGTAAAAATAGATTTCCGCCCCTTCATCAAGGTTGAGAGCGTCTCTGCGAAAGAATTCAGACAACAGAAAGTATCGATTCTTGATCATACGGCTGTTATATTTACCTCACGCCATGCGATTGATCATTTCTTCCATTTATGTACGGAGTTGCGTGTGACGATCCCTGAGACGATGAAGTATTTTTGTGTAACAGAAGCTGTTGCTCTTTACATTCAGAAATATGTGCAGTATCGTAAGCGTAAGATTTTCTTCGGAGCTACGGGTAAGATTGAAGATTTGATTCCTTCGATTGTGAAGCATAAAACAGAGAAATATCTCGTTCCGATGTCGGATGTACATAACGATGACGTGAAGAATCTGTTGGATAAGAATAATATTCAGCATACGGAATGCGTAATGTATCGTACTGTTAGTAACGACTTTATGGAAGGAGAGGAGTTTGATTATGACATGCTGGTATTCTTTAGCCCTGCGGGAGTTTCTTCATTAAAAAAGAACTTCCCTGATTTCGATCAGAAGGATATCAAGATCGGAACATTTGGATCGACAACAGCACAGGCTGTTCGTGATGCAGGACTCCGTCTGGATTTGGAAGCACCTAATGTGAAGTCTCCTTCAATGACGGCTGCTCTCGATTTGTTTATTAAGGAAAACAATAAAGGAAAATAAATGAAACGGTGAACAGCAAACGGTAAACAATGAACAGGCATATTCATCTGTAGCATTGTTTACTGTTTGTTGTTTGCCGTTTATAATTATTATGGCAAATACCCTGTGCAAGGCCGAAAGGCTGAATAGTAAGATTCTGATTGAGAAGATGTTTGCAGGCGGCTCTAAGTCGTTTTCCATCTTTCCGTTGCGTGTGGTGTATATGCCTGTGGAAAATCAGGATGCTCAGGCATCTGTTTTATTGAGCGTTTCGAAGAAGCGATTTAAACGCGCGGTAAAGCGGAATAGGGTGAAACGCCAATTGCGTGAGGCGTACCGGTTGCATAAGCATCTACTATTGCAGACTTTAACCGATAAACAGCAACAGTTGGCTATTGCTTTCATCTATCTTTCGGACGAATTAACGTCCTCGGCCGAAATAGAGGAGAAAATGAAGACTCTGCTGGCTCGTATCAGCGAGAGATTGGTATGAAACGTCTGCTTTCATATATATTATTGCTTCCTATATACTTTTACAGGGCTTGTATTTCGCCCATGACCTCTCCTTCATGTCGTTTTACGCCTACTTGTTCGCAGTACGCTATTGAAGCGATTAAGAAACATGGTCCTTTTAAGGGGCTTTATCTTGCCGTCAGGCGGATATTTCGTTGTCATCCGTGGGGTGGATCTGGGTATGATCCCGTTCCTTAGTGATTTATGAATATTCTGGATATACATACGCATCGGCTGCCTGCAGAACCGGGGCAGGCAATACAAAATTGTCAGCCGGCAGAATTTATTCCGCTGGTCGGTGCTTACTATTCTGTGGGGATTCATCCCTGGTACCTGACCCGTGAGAATTTCGTCCGCCAGTGGGAACTGTTGTTGTCAGCTATCCATTCTCCTCAGGTTCTTGCAATTGGCGAAGCAGGTCTCGACAAGTTGGCACAGACGGACTATGTGTTGCAGCAAGAAGCATTTGAAAAGCAGGCTATACTTGCACACGAAATGGGATATCCGTTAGTAATTCATGCAGTGCGGTCAGCAGATGAAATTATCCGCTTTAAAAGGAAAATGCAGCCTTCTAACCCCTGGATTATACATGGTTTCCGCGGGAAAAAAGAATTGGCTCTGCAATATATCCGGGAGGGAATTTATCTTTCACTGGGAGAGAAGTATCAGGAGGAAGCGCTTCGACAGATACCTTCGGAATACTTGTTTCTGGAGACAGATGAAAGTCTGATAGATATCCATAGCCTTTATGAGCGAGCTGCTTTACTTCTGGAGATGCCTGTTTGCAAACTCATGCAACAAGTACAGCAAAACATTAATAACGTCTTTTTTAGGCAATAAGAGTTGCTTGTTCCGATAAAGAGTCGTACTTTTGCCCTAATTAAACTTTAAAACTTATTATCATTCGATGAATTTTGTAGAAGAACTAAGATGGCGTGGAATGGTGCATGACATGATGCCCGGCACAGAAGAGTTATTGGCGAAAGAACAGGTTACTGCTTATTTGGGTATTGATCCGACAGCCGATTCGTTGCATATCGGACACTTATGCGGTGTGATGATCTTGCGACACTTCCAGCGTTGCGGCCATAAACCATTGGCTTTGATTGGTGGTGCAACAGGTATGATTGGCGATCCTTCGGGTAAGTCGGCAGAACGTAATCTGCTCGATGAAGAGACTTTACGCCACAATCAGGCTTGTATCAAGAAGCAGCTGGCTAAGTTTTTGGACTTCGAATCTGATGTTCCTAATAGAGCCGAATTAGTGAACAACTATGATTGGATGAAGGAGTTCAGTTTCTTGGATTTTGTTCGTGAAGTGGGTAAACACATCACTGTAAACTACATGATGGCTAAGGAATCAGTAAAGAAGCGCCTGAACGGTGAAGCCCGTGACGGATTGTCGTTTACAGAGTTTACTTATCAGTTGTTGCAGGGTTATGACTTCCTTCACCTCTATGAAACCAAAGGATGTAAATTGCAGATGGGTGGTTCCGATCAGTGGGGAAATATCACTACCGGTACTGAGTTGATTCGCCGTACCAATGGTGGTGAGGCTTATGCACTGACATGTCCGTTGATTACCAAAGCTGACGGTGGAAAGTTTGGTAAGACAGAATCCGGTAATATCTGGTTGGATCCTCGTTATACATCTCCTTATAAATTCTATCAGTTCTGGCTCAATGTGAGTGACTCTGACGCAGAACGTTATATCAAGATATTTACTTCGCTTGATAAGGCAGAAATCGACGGGTTGGTTGCTGAACATAATGAAGCTCCGCATTTGAGAGCACTTCAGAAACGTTTGGCAAAAGAAGTAACTGTAATGGTTCATTCTGAAGAGGATTATAATGCTGCGGTAGATGCATCTAATATCTTGTTTGGCAATGCTACATCCGATGCGTTGAGAAAGCTGGACGAAGACACGCTTCTGGCTGTGTTCGAAGGTGTTCCTCAATTTGAGATTTCACGTGATGCATTGACAGAGGGAGTGAAAGCAGTTGACCTGTTCGTTGACAATGCTGCTGTATTTGCTTCAAAAGGTGAAATGCGTAAACTGGTTCAGGGTGGCGGTGTTTCTTTGAATAAAGAGAAGTTGGCTGCTTTTGATCAGGTGATTACTACTGCTGATCTGCTTGATGAAAAGTATCTGTTGGTTCAGCGTGGTAAGAAAAACTATTATTTGATTATCGCTAAATAAGGAGTTTTCTTTTCCGCCTTTCATTCAGGGGGCGGGTTGAGTGAAACTTTAATATAAAAAAGAGGATGTCTCAAAAGGGGGTGCCATGTAATAGGCAAATTGACCCTGTGAGACATCCTTTTTCTTTGTGGAGTGGCAGATTAATGCTTTCCTGCTTTATCTGCCGGGAGTTCTTTCAGTAATTCCTCTACTGCCGTCTTCAATTGCGTATCTTCACCTTTGACGATTGTTTCCGGTGAGTTGGCAACTTTAATGTCCGGTTCCAGCTGTGTGTTTTCCAGATAGCTTCCATCCGGGAGTCGATAGCCTATGACAGGAATACCGAATACCAGAGATGGGTCTTGCAGGCGTTCCCATGAAACACTGGTCATAGTTCCCGGTACGGGCATACCTACCAATTTACCCAATTTCTGGTGGCTGTATACCCATGGTGTACCGTGCGCATTCGAGTAATTGGCTTCACATGTCAGCATGATAGATGGTTTGTTCCATCGGCGGCTGGGCATATCGCATGCTTCGCGTCCGCGAACAACCTGAGTGAAATACTTCTTGCCGCTGAACAATACTTCGATATCTTCGTGAAGGCGGCCACCACCATTGAAACGGGTGTCTATAACGATACCTTCGCGGTTATTGTATTTTCCTAAAATATCCGAGTAGACGGAACGGAAACTGCCATCACCCATCGACTGTATGTGTACATATCCCAAACGTCCGTTGGACCATTTGTCTACATTGGCCGCCCGTTGTTTCACCCAGCGTTTGTAAAGCAGATTGTTGAGGGTTCCGTTGCCGACCGGGATTACTACTTCTTCCCACCGTTCACCGTTTTGCGGATTGTATAGCGAAACAAGCGTCTTCTTATTGGCTTTGTCATTCAGTAACGTCAGATAATCTGTTTCGGGAGTTATTGCCTGCCCGTTGATCTTTTCAATGACAGTTCCGGCTTTCACCTTCGAGCGGGCGTGATCGAACGGCCCTTTTTCAATCACTTCCATGATCAATGCACCTTTTCCTTTGTGATTCCAGTCTGTAAGCACTCCCAAACTGGCTGTGGCATCTCCCGGAATGGATGGAGAGAAGCGGCCGCCGGTATGCGATACATTCAGTTCACCCAGCCATTCGCTCAGCAATTCGGCAAAGTCGTAGTTGTTATTGATGTGCGGCAGGAATTTGCGGTAAGCAGCAGACATGGCATCCCAGTCTACTCCGTGCATGTTGGTGTTGTAGAAACGTTTCTGCTGCTGCTTATATACATGGTCGAACATATATTCTCGTTCTGCGGCTAAATCCATTTTCATCTCTGCTTTATAGCTGATCGGCTTCAGAGTCTCTCCGCTGAGGTCCATTTTCTGCATGGTGTTGCCTCCCAGGACAAACAGGGTTTTTCCTTCTTTGTCCATATTCATAGAAGCCCATCCGGCATTCATTTTATGAAGCAGCTTGGTTTCTTTTTTGCGGAGATCCATTTTCCATAGGTCAAATCCACCTTCGAATGCTGACAGATAGTAGAGGGTTTCACCGTCTTTTGAGATGATGGTACTGCCCAGATTCGAAGAATTGGGAGTGAGGCGGATGATACGGTCTTCGAGCCCATTCAGCTCCACTACGATGGTTTTTACCTCGTCTTTCTTTTCAGTCTCTGCTTTGGGATCTTTCTTTTTGCCTTTTTTCAGGTTAGCAGAAGCTTTTTCTTTATCCTTCTGTTGCTCCTTTTCCAGTTCTTTCTGCAATTCATAATCCTCTTTACTCAGACGGAACTTATCGAAAGCATCCTGATTGAGGAATACCAGCATGGCATCGTTTTGTGAACCCCAGGAAGCATGTGCACGCATCCCATATCGTTCGGTCGTGAACAAGATGGCATTGCCGTCCAGTGCCCAACGGGGAGATCCGCTCATGTAACCACTGTTAGTCAGGTTGATGATCGGGCTGCCACCCTGTGCACTCACTAATCCTATGTCTGAATATGGATCATGCCGGTTACCGATAAACTCGAGTGTGAACCATTTTCCGTCAGGTGACCATTGGTAGTCGAAATTTCCGTCGGTGCTGAACCAAGTGGATCCATCGGTGATCTGGCGAACCTTTTTCGTGTCTAAATTAACTACCATCAAGCGGTTGCGGTCCTCTATAAACGCCAGTTCTTTACCGTCCGGTGAGAATTGCGGATAAGCCCGTTCCACGGTTGTGGAGGGCAGTAACACTTCTTCTTCGATGATAGTGGCATTCGGGAAGTTGGCCTCCTCTTTACGGGCTATTTTAGCCAGGAAAAGTTGCCAGTTGCCGTTACGTTCGCTTGCGTAGGCCAAGGTACGGTTGTCCGGGGCGAAAGTGAGTCCGGCTTCGCGTGCAGGTGTTTGGGTGATTTGTTTTGTGGTGGCATAATCTGTCGAGGTCACAAATACTTCTCCCCGTACGATAAACGCAATCTGTTTTCCATCCGGCGATACGGTTCCCGATGTCGCTCCGTTTGTAAAAGTCAGGTCTGCTATTTTATCCTGATCATCGCGGACAATGTCTATGTCCGTTTTTTGTGGAGTGGCATTACCTTTTTGAGTATATATTTCCCCGTCATACGCATAGCATAATGTTCCGTCATGACTCATTGACAAGAAACGCACAGGATGTGTTTTGAAAGATGTCACCGTTTTAAGAGACTGTGTGTTGTCCAATGGGAAGTTGTAGACATTGAACGAGCCTTCGCGTTCACTTAATATATATACACTTTTTCCGTCCGGTGAAAGGATGGGGTTGCGGTCTTCTCCGGCGTGATTGGTCAGGTTGGTATGTTTTCCTGTTTGAGTGTTGTACATCCAGATGTCACGGGTGATGGACGAAGTGTGATGTTTCCGCCATTCATCTTCAAAACCTTTACGGTCCTGATAAAGGAAGAATTCCCCCGATGTTGCATAACAAACTGCTTCGGCCGGGGTGCCCAGCACCTGTTCCGTACGTCCTCCGTTTGCAGGGACCTTGTAGAGCTCTGTCATGGCTGTTGTCGGGAACATGGCGCTTTGTGCGGGATCCTGGATGGATGCTGAAAATAGAATATATTTTCCGTCCGGTGTAAAAGTTGAAGGGAGTTCGGATGCAGAATTGGTAGTCAGTCTTTGTGCCGTACCTCCTGTCGCCGGCATTATAAAAATGTCAAAATTGCCATTACGGTCACTGGCAAAAGCGATTTGCTTACTGTCCGGTGACCAAATCGGTGTGCATTCATACGATGGTTGTGTTGTAAGCTGGGTGGCTACCCCTCCTCCGGCAGGTACCTTGTAAATATCTCCTTTGTAACAGAATGCTATTTCTGTTCCGTCCGGCGAAATCTGTACGTCACGCATCCATAGCGGTGATGCGGCATTGCCGGTAAGCGTGGTGAGACCCAATGCAATGCATACAAAAAGTTTTCTCATACTTACTGAATTTATTCGTTTACTTTATTGATTTCTGTAAGTACAAAGGTAGCAATTAGCCGCGGCTAACGAGACTTATTATACAAAAAAGTCTAAAAAGATTTGGAAAATAACTTGCATGGCATTATCTTTGCATCGCTTTTTAACAGAAAGCGCATGAGCTTGTCCTATGGTGTAATGGTAGCACAACAGTTTTTGGTTCTGTTTGTCTAAGTTCGAATCTTGGTAGGACAACCCCCAAATGCCTTGAAAGTAAATTACTTCCAAGGCATTTTTCTTTTTGTATGGCCGAGTTTCCTTTAGGTCAGCTTGTATTATCCATCATCTCCTATTCATGTTATGCTATTTACCTTAATAATTAATTGAGATGGTACGTTCTTTATCTCGTCCTGTGTACGCAGGCTTATTAGCCCGTGTACCTGTGCCCATTAGCCTTGGTATGCGTGCCCATTGGCACGGGTATGCGGGACGAGATAGAGCCTTGACCATTTATATAAAAGATAGCAAGGAAAATGAAATACTTTTCAAGGTATAAATAGATAAGGAATTAACTTTATATGTCTATATAACAGTAGTTTACCATATACTTTCTGACAAAAATGGAGGGTGGAAGATGGAAGATAAGGGTGGAAGATTGATAGCCTAAAAAGACGATCTTCCACCATGATAAATTGCGGAATATCAGATGGTAAACTACAAAAAGGTGGAAGATGGAAGATGGAAATACTTTTTACGTATGAGTGGGTAAATTGGGGAAAAAATTTTCTTCTTTCTCTTTCTTTTTGCCTATTTTTGCCTATTCGTTAATACTAAAATCTAATAATCAATGAAACGTCGCGATTTTCTGAAGTGTTCACTTGCTGTAGGAGCAGGCTTGGCAACCTCTCCGTTGACTTATGCATTTAATGGTGAAAACCAAGAGTCAAACAATGATTCGTCCGGCTCCTCTAAGGCTCCTGCCACAAAAGGAGGGAAACCACATATCATTTTTATTATGAGTGACCAGCATCGTGGAGATGCTTTACATTGCATGGGGAATAAAGCCGTCATTTCTCCTAACATAGATAAGTTGGCTCAGGAAGGCAGCTTGTTTGTATGTGGTTATAGTTCTGCCCCCAGTAGTACGCCCGCGCGTGCCGGCTTGCTTACGGGGATGTCTCCATGGCACCATGGGATGTTGGGGTATGGAAAGGTCGCTTCCAAATATAAATATGAAATGCCCCGGATGTTGCGCGATTTGGGCTACTATACTTTTGGAATAGGGAAGATGCACTGGTTTCCACAGAAAGCCTTGCATGGCTTTCATGCTACATTGGTAGACGAGAGCGGGCGTAGTGAAACCCGTGATTTTATTAGTGACTATCGGGGATGGTTTCAGTTGCAGGCGCCCGGGAAGAATCCGGATTTAACGGGAATCGGGTGGAACAATCATAATGCCGGAACTTATAAACTTGAGGAAAGATTACATCCTACGGCCTGGACGGGGCAAACAGCCTGTGAATTAATACGGAATTATGAAAGTGATCAGCCTCTGTTCCTGAAAGTCTCTTTTGCCCGCCCTCATAGTCCGTATGATCCTCCGAAGCGATATTTGGATATGTATGAAAAGGCAGATATCCCTGTACCGTTTGTTGGGGATTGGTGTGGAAAGTATGCTGAACGTAAAGATCCGGAAAAGGTTGCGAAAGACGCCCCTTTCGCGAATTTAGGAGAAGAATACGCTGTCAATTCCCGACGCCATTATTATGCGAATGTGACGTTTATTGATGATCAGATTGGGCAGATTATTCAGGCCCTGAAAGAGAAAGGAATGTACGAGAACGCAATTATTTGTTATACGGCCGACCACGGTGATATGTTGGGTGACCATTATCATTGGCGGAAAACCTATGCCTATGAAGGTTCGGCGAAGATTCCTTATATTATAAAATGGCCTTCTGCCATGACTACACAGGCTATTAAAGGAAAACGAATAGAACAGCCGGTAGAGTTACGTGATTTTTTGCCTACCTTCATCGAACTTGCAGGGGGAACGGTACCGGATGATATGGACGGCAAGTCTTTGGTTGCACTGGTTTCAGGAAATAATGATGGCTGGCGGAAATATATTGATCTGGAACATGCCACCTGCTATAGTGCCGATAATTATTGGTGTGCGCTTACTGACGGTAAAATGAAGTATATCTGGTTTATTCATACGGGCGAAGAGCAATTGTTCGATTTAAGTGCAGATCCCGGAGAACGGAAAAATCTTTTTGGAGACAGTCGTTATGCAGACCGGTTGGCTGAGATGCGTAAAGCAATGGTTTGTCACTTGCAAGAGAGGGGAACAGATTTTGTAAAAGATGGAAAGCTGGTAGTAAGAGATCAGACTTTACTTTATAGCCCTAATTATCCAAAAGATTAATGTTATTTATCTGTGCAGGATAATTGGGCGCAATTTATTCTCAAATCCCGTTTTCTTTTCTTATTTTTGTGTCGTGTACGCAAACGATGTTTGTCTGAGCGGCACCTAATGTAAACTTATAAATAAGAAATATGAAAACAAACTATGAGATTCGCTATGCTGCCCATCCGGAAGACGCAAGAAGCTATGACACCAAGAGAATCCGGAGAGATTTCCTGATAGAGAAGGTTTTTTCGGCCGATGAAGTGAATATGGTATACTCCATGTATGATCGTATGGTAGTGGGCGGAGCCATGCCGGTAAATGAAGTGTTGAAGTTGGAAGCTATCGATCCTTTGAAAGCTCCTTATTTCCTGACCCGTCGTGAAATGGGTATTTTCAATGTCGGAGGTCCCGGCGTTGTGAGAGCAGGGAATGCGATATTTCAGTTAGCTTATAAAGAAGCGCTTTATTTGGGTTCGGGCGATCGGGAAGTAACTTTTGAGAGTGTAGATGCCGCACATCCTGCTAAATTTTATTTTAATTCGCTGACCGCTCACCGCAATTATCCTGATAAGAAAGTAACGAAAGCCGATGCGGTGGTTGCTGAAATGGGCACGTTGGAAGGCTCGAATCATCGCAATATTAATAAGATGCTTGTAAACCAGGTGCTACCTACCTGCCAGTTGCAGATGGGAATGACCGAACTGGCTCCGGGAAGTGTGTGGAATACGATGCCCGCACATGTTCACAGCCGCCGTATGGAGGCTTATTTCTATTTTGAGGTACCGGAGGAGCATGCCGTATGCCATTTCATGGGTGAGGTTGACGAAACCCGTCATGTATGGATGAAGGGCGATCAGGCAGTATTGTCACCGGAATGGTCCATTCATTCGGCAGCGGCAACTCACAGTTACACTTTTATCTGGGGCATGGGGGGTGAGAACCTTGATTATGGTGACCAGGATTTTTCGTTAATCACGGACTTGAAATAAGGTGTTTGATATGAATATTTCTTTTTAGAGAATGGAAGTGAGATGAGTTTTTTTAAAACATTATAAGTATGGTAAACTTTTCATTAAAGGGCAAAGTGGCATGGGTCACGGGTGCATCTTACGGTATCGGTTTTGCGTTGGCTACTGCTTTCTCAGAGGCAGGCGCGAAGATCGTTTTTAATGACATCAGTCAGGAGCTGGTCGACAAGGGGTTGGCTGCATATAAGGAACTGGGGATTGAGGCCAGTGGATATGTGTGCGACGTCACGAGTGAGGAGCAGGTAAATGCTTTGGTTGCACGGATTGAGAAAGAGGTCGGAGTGGTTGATATTCTGGTAAATAATGCCGGTATCATTAAGCGCATCCCGATGTGTGAGATGACAGCGGAGCAGTTCCGGCAGGTGATTGACGTGGACCTGAATGCCCCGTTTATTGTGTCGAAAGCCGTGATTCCTTCAATGATTAAGAAGGGGCATGGAAAAATCATCAATATCTGTTCGATGATGAGTGAGCTGGGGCGTGAAACAGTATCTGCTTATGCCGCTGCCAAGGGCGGGCTGAAGATGCTCACCCGCAACATTGCGTCCGAGTATGGTGAGTTCAATATCCAGTGTAACGGTATTGGCCCGGGGTATATCGCCACACCTCAGACGGCGCCTTTGCGTGAAGTGCAGCCGGACGGTTCGCGCCACCCGTTCGACTCATTCATTATAGCCAAGACTCCTGCTGCCCGTTGGGGAACACCGGAAGACCTGATGGGACCGGCCGTATTCCTGGCTTCGGATGCTTCGAATTTCGTGAACGGTCATGTGCTTTATGTAGATGGCGGTATTTTGGCTTATATCGGTAAACAACCTAAATGAATCTGATCAATACAATTGAATTAATGAAGAAAGTTTTTCTTTTTGCCGCACTCGCTTTGTTGTGTCTGGCTTGTAATGAAGCGGGTAAGTCGGTTTCTGTTACGGTATCCAATGCCACTTCGCTGGAACGTGACGGTGAGATGGCAGAAGTATCCATGAGCGAGGTTTCCTCTAAATTGCAGTTACCCGATACCGCGCAGATAGTCGTGGTGGATGCCGAAGGGCAGCAAGTACCCTATCAGATAACTTCTGACGAGAAAGTGATATTTCCGGTCAGTGTACAGGCGAATGGTTCGACTGTTTACACGATAAAGGCGGGTATTCCCCAGGAGTGTCCGGTGAAGGCTTGCGGAAGATATTATCCCGAACGGGTGGATGACGTGGCCTGGGAGAACGATTTGGTGGCTTTCCGTACCTACGGACCTGCTTTACAGGAAACCGGAGAACGTGCTTTCGGATATGATATCTGGACGAAGTACAACACCACTGAGCCGGTGGTGGAAGCTCGCTATGAAGGCGAATTGAACCCGGATACAAAAGCTAAAATAGCAGAACTCGGGAAGACGGATCCTAAAGCTGCGCAGGAGCTTTACCGGTCGGTTTCTTATCATGTGGACCATGGCAACGGACTGGACTGTTATAAGGTCGGTCCTACTTTGGGAGGGGGCACGGCTGCGTTAATGGCAGGTGATACAATTATTTATCCGTATTGTTACGCTACCCAGGAGATACTGGATAATGGTCCGCTGCGTTTCACTGTGAGACTGGTGTATCATCCGTTGGTGGTAAGGGGAGACTCCGGCGTGATCGAAACACGTGTGATTACGTTGGATGCGGGTTCGCATCTGAACAAAACGATTGTTTCTTATACCAATCTGAAAGAGACAATGCCTCTGGCAGTCGGCATCGTATTGCATGAACCCGATGGAGCTGTGGTGGCGAATGCGGCAGAGGGATACATCACTTATGTGGACCCGACGGATAATGTGGGTAATGACAACGGTAAAATCTTTGTGGGTGCTGCGTTCCCCACTTTGGTGAAGGAGGCGAAACCTGTTCTGTTCCCGGAGAAAGAGAAGAAAGAGCTGCGCGGAGGTGCCGACGGGCATGTGCTGGCTATCAGCGAGTATGAACCGGGAGCTGACTTTACTTATTACTGGGGAGCTGCCTGGGATAAGGCCGATATAAAAGACGCTGCTGCCTGGAATGCCTATATGGCCGATTTTGCCCGGAAGATACGTAATCCGCTGACGGTAACGGTGAAATAAGAGAGCTGCCTGAGCTTTTTACTGATGTCAGCAATATGGCTTTTCTACAGGAGATTGAGAAACAACTGTCAGGGGAGGATATGAACGTGGCATTGACGGGAGCGATTCTGCACTAATCCGTCCGGTCATAGCCCGACTCTTAGTCTTCCATCTGTTTTATATTCCTTATTAGTCCGCTATACTTAGCCCTCTTCACAGCACTGCCTTTGAAGAGGGTTCTGTATTTTTCTTCGCTTAGTTGTTGCCAGTCTTCTTTCTTCATATTCATGAACTCCGGCGAGGGTTGCAGCTCCGGTGTCCGGCAAGGAGTGGCAAACCGGTTCCAGGGACAAGCTTTCTGGCATTCGTCACATCCATAAACACGGTTTCCCATCAGAGGGGAAATAGAGGCCGGAATTTCGCCTTTATTCTCTATAGTGAGGTATGAAAGGCAACGGCGTGCATCCAGGCCGTACGGGGCTTCTAAAGCTTGCGTGGGGCAGGCTTGCAGGCAGCGGTTACACGTCCCGCAGCGATTCGGCCGGGGGCGGTCGTATGTGTCGGCTTCCGTGTTCAGGAAGAGTTCTCCCAAGAAGAAGGTAGATCCGGCACGGGGAATGATCAGCTGGGTATTCTTCCCGATCCATCCGAGGCCGGCACGCCAGGCCCAATAGCGTTCGAGTACGGGGGCGGTGTCACAGAACACACGTCCGTCCAGTTCCGGTACGTCTGATTCCTGTATGAAGCGGAACAGGGTGGTCAGTTTTTCACGCATGAGATCGTGATAGTCCTTCCCGTAAGCGTACCATGCGAATTGGTACTCGTCCTCGGGTAACCGGGTAGCGGGGTAGTAGTTCAGGGCTACGGAGACTACGCAACGGGTGCCTTCGACCAGCAGAGCCGGATCGCAGCGCTTGTCGAAATGGTTGCCCATATAAGCCATTTCGGCGTGCCTGCCCGAGCCCAGCCATTCCTTCAGAAAGTCCCGGTGTACGGGATCGACCGGCCCGGCCGGTGCTATGCCGCAAGCAGAAAAGCCGAGGCGCAAGGCTTCGGCTTTCAGGGCTTTACTGTTTATCTTCGTTTCCATTATAGGATCTTAAATTCGTATCCTTCCTCTTTCAGGAAGTCGATGGCACGGGGAAGTGCGTATTGCAGGTTTCCGTTGTTCCAGGACTTCAGCGAATCGTGGAAGGTAATGATAGACCCGTTGCGGGCATATCTCATCACATTGGCCAGCACTTGCGGCGGGCGGAGCTTCTTACTGTAGTCTCGGGTGACGAGGTCCCACATGACGATCTTATAGTGGCGCTTCAGCGTCATGTACTGCATCCAGCGCATGTGTCCGTGAGGCGGACGGAACAGGTCCGTTTTCATCAGCTCGTTGGCCTTGTCTGTATTGGCCAGATAATTTACCGACAGATATTCGAAGCCGCGGATGTGGTTGAACGTATGGTTGCCGATGCGGTGTCCGCGTTCCACTACCATACGGAACACATCCGGATGCTTGCGGATGTTGTCGCCTACCATGAAAAAAGTAGCCTTGATGTTGTGTTTGTCCAGCAACTCCAGTACCCAGGGCGTCACTTCCGGAATGGGGCCGTCGTCGAAGGTCAGGTAAACTGCCTTCTCGTCAGGGTCCATCCGGAAGATAGCGTCGGGATAGATTGCACGGAAAAACCAAGGCGGTTGCTCTATAAACATCTTCTTCGGTTACAGATTACTGATGGACTTTCATGCGTCCTACGTAAATGTTATATAGTTCGTTCACTTTCGGAGTATAGTTGCCGGCCAGTTTCGACTTGTATTTCTCCATCATTTTGGCTTCCATATCCAGTGCGCTGAGGTGCATGATGAATTCACGCTGCGACATCAACAGATGATTGTCGTCCAGGCTGAGATACCAGGTGAGATATTCCACAGACTTGTTTGCCAGTTCGTCGATGATCCGGTCGGCTTTCGCGGTATCTCCCAACTGGTAGTAGGCTTCTGCCATCTCGAGTGCCCCGTTCTGGAAGTCGTAGGGTACGTTGAAGGCGGGAATCATCTTTTCGGCATATTCCAATGCGGCCAGCGCCTTGTCTTTCTTGCCTTCTTTCATCAGCTGTGTGATGAGTTGGGCGAAGATGCGGCGATGGGTGTAGCACATGCGCATGGTGTTCTCGTCGATGTAGATGCCCGGCTTGTCGATGCCTCCGAACTTGAACTTGTTCATCAGGTTGTCGTACATCTTCTCGCTGTCGATGGTTGCTTCGAGCGCTTCCGTATCGAACGGGGTGAAGCGGTACGTCAGACCTTCCTGGATGAAATGCTCGCGCATATTCAGTTGGTTGTCCGTACCTACGGTGATAGCTATGTAGATGGGGCGTTCCCAATTGGCGTTGGCCAGCATTTCGAGCATCATCAGCTCGCTCTTGTAGAGGGCGCGTTTGGGGTTGCCCTTTTCGTCTTTGAGCGAGATGTGCATATAGTCGGGGATGGAGTCGCCCAACGCTGCCGGGATCATCATACCCGAGCGGCGTACGGCCTCTTTGTCGATCTTGACAACGATGCTGTCGGTCGGTATTACCGCTTGTCCGTCTTTGGTGCGTACCCAGTATTTCAGGATATTCTTCAGTTCGTAAGGATTGTCTCCGAATTGTGCCCGGATGTTGTTCAGGGCTTCCGGGTTCTTGCCGTTCAGGACTTCTTCTTCGGCGGCTTTGTAGGCTTTGTCTATCTGCTTCTTGAAGTCCGGGCGGATGGGTACGTATTCGTTCTGTCCCTCCATGTATTCGGTTCTGTCCCAAGTGATGGGCAGTGCTGGAGAGTCGTATGCCGGACGTTTCATCTGGTCGATGTACCAGTCGGTCTGCAGATAGCTCAGGTTACAGGTGCGTGCGTCGGTGCGGAAACCTTCTGTCTCTTGGTTGTACCACAGCGGGAAGGTGTCGTTGTCACCGTTGGTATAGATGATGGGGTTGCCGCTTTCCTGGAGTGACATCAGGTAGTTCTGTCCGAAGTCGCGTGCCACGTAGCGTCCGCTGCGGTCGTGGTCGTCCCATGTCTGGCTGGCCATCTGTATGGGTACGAGCAGGCAGACTGCCGACGTAAGGGCTGCTGCGGGAACTTCTTTCATGTATCTGCGCAAGAGGTGGACGATGCCTGCGACACCCATACCGATCCAGATGGCGAAGGCGTAGAAGGAGCCTGCGTAAGCGTAGTCACGTTCGCGGGGCTGTCCCGGTGTCTGGTTGAGGTAGAGCACGATGGCTATACCGGTCATGAAGAACAGGAAGAATACCACCCAGAATTGCTGGATGCCTTTCTGTCCGCGCCATGCCTGCCAGAAGAGTCCGATGATTCCCAGCAGAAGCGGGAGGCAGTAGAAGACGTTGTGTCCCTTGTTGTCCTTCAGTTCTTGTGGCAGGAGGCTTTGGTCGCCGTACATGAGGTTGTCGATGAACGGGATGCCGGTGATCCAGTTGCCGTGCTCTATTTCGCCGCTGCTCTGGATGTCGTTTTGCCGTCCGGCGAAGTTCCACATGAAGTAGCGCCAGTACATGAAGTTGAGCTGGTAGGAGAAGAAGAACTTAATGTTGTCCCACTGTGTGGGCATGTTCACCATCAGCATCTCTCCGCATTGGTCGTAGGGGACGTCATATCCGGTGATGTCCTGCCAGGACTTGTAATAAGGGGCGTGTGCCGAACTGTACATGCGGGGGAAGAGCATGTTCTGCGCGTACTCATATTCCACGCGTCCCGGAAGTTCGACGTACGAATCTTTTTCGTCCGGTGAGGTTTTCTCTTTGCGGACGTATTTGGTGTCCGCACTTTTCTGGCGGGGAACGCAATAGCCGTCTTCTACGTCGAGTGCTACTCTCGAGGAGTAGGCCGGGCCGTAGAACAACGGGCGTGTGCCGTATTGCTCTCGTCCTAAGTATTCGCCCAGCGTGAAGATGTCTTCCGGTGAGTTCTGGTCCATCGGCGTGTTGGCTACCGAGCGGATCACGATGAGGGCATACGAGGAGTATCCCACCATGATCATCATGGTGCAGAGCAGCGCCGTGTTCATGGTGCGGGCGGACATGCGTATCTTGGCGTTGAGCTTCGATGCGTAGAAGAGGTAGAGGGCCAGTGCGCCCAATACGAGGATGCCGATGATGACGGCGCCTGCTCCGTGTCCGTAGAACGGGATGCCGAGCATGGCGATGGTCAGCAGGAAGGAGAGGTTCATGCGGGTGCGGCTCTTCTCGTTGTAGCTTTCGTAGATGCCCCAGATGATGGCGGCTGCCAGTAGGGCGATGTAGACGATCACGCCGGTGTTGAACGGCATTCCGAGGGAGTTGACGAACAGCAGTTCGAACCAGCCGCCCACTTTTACGACACCGGGTACGATGCCGTAGAGCACCGCTGCCACCAATACCATCGATCCGGCGAGTGCCAGCAGGGAGCCTTTACCGTTGGCGTTAGGCACTTTCTTGTAGTAGTATACCAGTACGATGGCCGGCAGGCAGAGCAGGTTGAGCAGGTGCACACCGATGCTGAGACCTGTGAGATAAGCGATGAGGATGATCCAGCGGTCGCTATGCGGTTGGTCGGCAACGTCTTCCCACTTCAGTATCAGCCAGAATACGATGGCGGTGAACATCGAGGAGTAGGCATATACTTCTCCTTCGACGGCCGAGAACCAGAATGTGTCGCTGAATGTATAGGCCAGTGCGCCTACCAGTCCGGAACCCATGACGGTGATCAGTTGTCCGCGGGTGATGGCGTTCTCGTCCGTGATGACGAGTTTGCGGACCAGGTGCGTGATGCTCCAGAAGAGGAACAGGATGCAGGCACCGCTCATCAGCGCACTCATGTAGTTGACCATCCGGGCTACCAGTGCCGGGTCGTTGACGAATTGCGTGAAAAGGTTGGCGGTGAGCATAAAAAAGGGTGCTCCGGGGGGGTGTCCTACTTCCAGTTTATAGGCGGTAGTGATAAATTCCGGGCAGTCCCAGAAACTGGCTGTGGGCTCTATCGTCATGCAATAGACGGTAGCGGCGATCAGGAAGGTGATCCAACCCACGAGGTTGTTTACGGTTTTGTACTGTTTCATTCAGACTATAGTTAGTTATTTGTTAACATGATAGACGGGCGCAAAGATAATGATTTACGTGAAGATAGCCGTAGAAAGTGTAGAGTTTTAGGAGTTTGGAGGGGAGAATTAAGAAACGGTAACGGTTGGTCTTAAATTAATAATAAGAATAGTTGAAGAAGAATTATTGTATGGGAGAGCAAAGACCGTGTTTCAAAAAACGTTCGTCTGATGTAACAAAGATAAGTCGCTTTTTTCATCTGTGCAAATGTTTTTACATATATTTAATTATCAGGTGTTTATCTCTTCCTTTGGCCTTCAGTGCGCAGAGCCAAAACTGTGTTTCAAAAAAGGAACGTCTTTTGAAACACAAGAGTCGTTCTAACTGTCTAATTTACACAAACTTACCTCAAAATAAAAGCTGTATTCACAGCCTGCCATAGCCGGTCTTCCCATTCATTAATGGGAAGGCCTTGCTGAGTATGATCTATTTTATTCATTTTTAAACATTTGAGTTATGAATACGAAGACAAAACTTCTGTATGTAGGCTTTCGTGCGTTAAGCACATGCTGTCTGTGCGCAGCTTTTTTAATGATAACATCGTGTGGCGACAATGTTGTGAACCCCGACAGCCCGGAACCGGACGGAGAGGACATGATCCCTGTTACGGTCAGCCGGGTTGAGGATGGCAGCTATATGGAAAGCCATGTTGATACTCCCGACACAACCGGAAGAAGAACGCTTGTGGACGAATGGGTGCCGGTGAAAGAGCCACCCACCGGCAGGGCCATACCCGCTGCCGTGCCTTACGAAGGGCCTTCAGCGGTACGGATGACGCTCTGCGAAGAGCCACAAGCCACTACCCGTGCCTCTACATTGGGCAACGGCATTTATTTCCGGTTGATCGTTTTCCGTAATGAGGGTGGCAATTATGTGTTCCAGTCGGCAGCGGATTTTACGACGAACGGGGCTTCCGCTCCCACACTCAGGCAAGGAAATCTGCTCACCAGAGCAGGAACTGTCCGTGTGATCGGATACTCGTTCAATAGTACGGCAGCGATGGGAACGATCCCTTCATCCTATGCTTATAACGGTACTTCCGTCACTATCCCGAATATGGGCAATGACTTTATGGTGTATGACTCGAAGGATATAGAGGGTGTGAGCGAAATCAACCACAATCTGTCGGTTAGTTTCACGCAAAAGCTCTGCAAGCTGACGGTTAAGCTATCCTTGTCACAGTTTGGGAGTAACACATTCACCAACTGTACAGGCGTATACGTTTCTCAGGGCGGCAATGCGTCCGCCTGGACGATAGGTCCCTCTACAAATAATGTAAGTGCCAATACCGGAAATACGTCCACATTCAGTATAGCGAATAATTCGACTGCCACTGTGCGGTTAGTTCCTTTCTCGGGTTCCCGGGCGATCACGGTGCATATCGGTACGTTGAAACTTAGTAATTACTTCAATGCGAATAACCGGAATATCACCTCGAGCCAGAATGTACAGTTGCTACCGGGAAAGAGTTATACCATTACGCTGAAGTTTGAGTTGGGGATACAATTGGCGGCGAGCGACATTAACCTGACACAAAACGGATGTACGGCGAGTGATAAGAATGATTTGGCAAAGCTGAGATGGGCTACAGGAAATTTGAAGAGTACGGGAAGCACGAATTATATATGGGCACCTTCACAGACAGAAACTGGGTATTATTACACATGGTATAGTACTTACACTGGGAACACAAGTACCAATAACACAGATCCATGCTCAAGATTAAATACTGCATATTATGGAACGGGGTGGCGCACACCTAGCAATAATGAGTTCAGCAAATTGACTCGATGTACAAACAAAATAATGACTAATGGTGGCATGTGGTTTATGAACAATACTAAAGGTGTTTTTCTAAAATGCGGAGGTGGGCGCTACGGTAGTTTAGGTAGTGGTACGACATCTAACGATGGTGTAAATACAGCTGCTCGCTATTGGTCTAGTGATGCCAGCAGTAATACCCATGCACATAGTGTACTCCTATACGGTACTGCTGCAAGTACTACACCAAGAGAAAAAACAGATGGATACTCTGTACGTTGTGTGAAAGGTACCAAACAATAATATTCACTTTTAAACTTAACAAATCATGAAAACCGAACTCAAAGGCTGGCTTGCGGACAATACCGTAACCACCGACAACAAAGAAGACAAAATCCTGGTATTGGAGAGCGCCGGAAACCTGACGCTATCCGATGTACTGGATGAAATGAAGAAAGAAGATACCGGCTTGCGGGCAGAGACTTTAAAGCATGCCGTCGATCTCTTTCAGCGTACGGTATCGGAATTGGTACTGAACGGATACTCTGTCAATACGGGGCTTTTTCGTGCCGTACCACAGTTTCGCGGTGTGATAGACGGTGGAGTATGGAATCCCGAGAAAAATTCTATCTATGTTTCCTTCAATCAGGATAAGGATTTACGTGAAGCTATCGCACGGACCGGCGTGAAAATTCTGGGAGCCAAAGGTGACCCGGCCTACTTCATTGGCGGTGAAGACGCTGCCACCCGTGCCACGGATGGTAGTGCAACTGCCGGACGTAACTATCGCCTGCAGGGAAAGAATATTAAAGTAATAGGTACAGACTCTGCAGTGGGTATCGTATTGATTGATGAGAAAGGTACGGAAACAAAGTTGCCGATGGATATGATAGCAGTAAACAACCCTTCGGAAGTGTTGGTGTTACTTCCTGCGGACTTAAAAGACGGAGTCTATGAATTACGACTGACTACCCAGTTTTCAACCGGTAATAAGTTGCTGAAAGTACCTCGTACAGTGATACGTAGTCTGGTTATTGGTCTTCCTTCGGGAGGGGATGGTGATATTGTAGATGATCCTACAGCCTGATTCCTGAGAAAGAGGTTTTCCTTACTCGGGGAAACCTTGCTTCCCGGTGGAGGGAAACTATCGTTCCTTGGCTTAGGAAAGAGGATTGTGCAAAAACTCCGTCCTGCACCACTTCACATAAAAGATGAAGCAATGCAGGGCGGAGTTTCTGTATGGGATAGGGTGCCCTTCGTCAGGCTTTATCGTTTTCGTGGCAATGGCAATGTTCGCCCAGCACCCGGTGAGGCAGTGTGCCGTGTCCCAGCAGCTCGATCGGGCAGTTGAAGTTCCGTTCCAGCCATTCGGTGTTGACGCTTGCGGCCGGGTGATAGTCCAGTGTTTCGTTCACGCAGGCGATGTTCTTTACCTGTTGCAGCACCGTCCCGATGTCGTGGCTGACAAGGATGATGGCGCAGTCGCGGTTGATCTCGGCCAGCAACTGGTAGAGGCGGGCTTTGAAGCGCTTGTCGATATAGGTGCTCGGTTCGTCGAGAATGAGCAGTTGCGGGTCGCTGATGATGGCGCGTCCCAGCAGGGCACGTTGCAGTTGTCCGCCGCTCAGCTGCCCGATAGCGCGGTGTTCCAGTCCCTCGAGTCCCATGCGGAGGATGACTTGGCGGGCTTTCTCACGCTGATGGTCGTCGAAGCGGCTGATCAGCGATTTCTTTGAACTCAGTCCCGACAGGATCACTTCCAGAACCGAGATGGGGAAGGAGCGGTCGATCGAGCTGTACTGCGGCAGATAGCCCGTCGTGAGCGGTTCGTGATGCTTGACGATCTCTCCTCCCGTGGGGCGGAGCAGTCCCAGGATGCACTTGATGAGGGTGGTCTTACCCCCGCCGTTGGGACCGATGATGCCGAGAAAGTCACGCTCGTAGACTTCCAGGTTGACATCGTGGAGCACAGTGCGTCCGTCGTAGGCGGCCGAAAGGCCCCGGATGGAGAGGAGGGAGGCAGAGGCTGTTCCTTCCGTATGCTTGTGGCTGTTTCTTTCTTTATCCATAGGTTGGTTGGGGTTAGTTATTATTGTCCGGGTTCACCACAGAGGACGCAGAGGACACAGAGAATATTTTCTCTTTCATATCTTAGAAGCAAGAGATTAAAACTCTGTGCCCTCTGTGTCCTCTGTGGTGAATTCTATTCTGCGCTGAGGCTTTTCGCTACGTTCAGCATCTCCTCCTCCCAGTCGTACGAAAGCGGATTGATGGGTACCACCCGTGTTCCGGTCTGCCGGGCAATGATTTCAGCGTTGCGGCGGTCGAACTCCGGCTGTACGAAGATGATTCGTACCCCTTCTTTGCGGCAGAGGTCCATCAGCCCTTTCAAGTGGGCGGGTGAGGGTTCCTTACCCCCTTCCTCGATGCTGATCTGGTGTAATCCGTAGTCGCGTGCAAAGTAAGAGAGGGCCGGGTGGTAGATGATGAAGGCACGGTCGGCTCCGGGTGCCGACAACGTCCGGCGGATCAGGCTGTCCGTCTGCTCGATGCGTTGGCAGAGCGAGTCGTAGCGGGCTTTGTAGTATGCCTCGTTCTCCTTGTCGAGCACGGTGAGCGCCTTGAACGTGTTTCCGGCTATGATCAGTGCGTTGGCTGCCGAATTCCAGATGTGCGGCTCCACGCCTCCCTCGTGGCGGTGGTCGCCGTGATCGAAGGCGGATTCAAAGATCAGGTCTACCCCTTTCGAAGTGTCGAACACCTGGATGTGTGGCGTATTGTTCATCAGCCGGTCCATCCACGAACGTTCGAAGCCGATGTATCCGATGCGCAGGTACGCCTCGCTCTCGCCCAGCGACACCAGTTGCTGCGGGGTGGGGTCGTATGTTTCGGGGCTGCTGCCTTTGGGCACCATGCTGCGTACGGTAAACTTGTCTCCGGCGATGGCTTCGGTGAAATACCGTTGCGGCTCCATGGTGACGGTGATGATCCGTTCGCCGGTACTGTCCTTTCCACGCCCGGAACAGGCGGAAAGGAGGAGCAGAAAAAGAAAAGCGAAGACGGCCGCATCTCCGGTTCCTCTCCCCGGGAAGGGGAAGGCGGGGGCGACTGTCGGCTGTTGTATTCGGTTGGTTTTCATAATGGTTATCCTTGTTATCGTTTTAGTTCACCACAGAGGATGCAGAGGGTACAGAGTTTTTAATCTCTTGCTTTTAAGATATGAAAGAGAAAATGCTCTCTGTGTCCTCCGTGGTGAGAGGTATCTTCTTCGCCCTCAATATTTCTCTTTTGCCACCCGGAGGGCCCGGAAGCCGTTCCACGGTGAATCCTGCTGCCTGCAGCATCCTCCGTACCACTCCTTTGGCGCAATACGTAGTCAGTATTCCGTCCTTTTCCATCATAACGTACAGGCGGTCGAATAGTTCTTGCGTCCACATCTCCGGCTGCTTCTCCGGCGCGAAAGCGTCGAAGTAGATAAGGGAGAATAGCGGTGAATGATCAGCGATGGACGGTGAATGATCAGCGATCGGCGACGGACACTCCATGCTTGTGAAGTCTCCCTGTATCTTCCTCAGGGTGAAATGTGGAGTGATCCGCACGTCTTCTCCCCAGGGCGATGTATGGAGAGCCTTCATCCATTGCGCAGCCTGTTCGTTGCTGATCGTTGATTGTTCCTCGTTAGTATACCCGAGTTTCTCCACCGTTTCCCACGGTAGGGGGTAGAGCTCGATACCTGTATAGTGTACCTGCCTGCCCGACTTTTCCGCTTCGATCAGTGTGAGCAGTGCGTTCAGCCCCGTTCCGAACCCTATCTCGAGGATGCGGGGCGAGGGGGCGGCGGAAGTCTTCAGCCCCATGTCGATGAAGATATGCGAGGACTCCGTCAGGGCCCCTTTTACGGAATGATAGTGCTCGTCCAGTTCGGGAACGAAGAGAGTGGCACTTCCGTCGGCAGTATATTCAATGATTCTTTCCATCTTTCAGTTCTTTACATAACCAGGTTCAGGGCTTCCTGCATTGCTTTCAGCAGGATGATGTAACGTATCAGTTTCCCGGCAAACATCGAAGCGGTGGTCAGCCACACGTTGCTCCGCATGAATCCTAAGGCCATCGATATCACCTCACCGATGGCCGGCAGGAAGGCAAAGAAAGCCATCAGGGCGCCTTTCCCCCGGAGGAAACGCTGCATCTTGTCTATCTTCTCCTTCTTGACCTTGAAGTATTTCTCAATCCAGTCTACTCTGCCCAGGCGCCCCATGTAATAGCACGTCATCCCTCCGGCCGTGTTTCCTAACGAAGCGGAAATGAGGCAGAGAGCAGGGTCGAGCCCTAATTTCACCAGCCCTAACAGTACGATCTCCGAACTGAATGGGACGATGCTTCCGGCCAGCAGCGCCGAAATGAACAGGCCGGGATAACCCCAGTCAATGAGTATCTGTGAAACGGTTTCTATAAAAGCGTCCATATGTTAAAGCAGAATAAGGCGATGAGGGCAACCATCGAACCGATGAAAAAGAGGTTGGATGTCCGGCTGTTGGTCAGTACGAACAGGTGTCCCACCAGGATACTGACGCCAATCAGCAGCAGCGAAAGCAGATTCATGCTCAGGGTGGGTTGCAGTACGATGAACAGGAAGATGCAGAAGTTGAGGAAAATAAGGAAATGCAGATAAGCGCGCGTCCGTATCTTATCCTCGTATCCTGCCACGATGCAATGCACCGAGCTGACCACATACAGGATGAACAGATAGCCTAACGTGACGACTTCCCACAAACGGAAATCGTGCCCGAAGTCGATGGGCCGGAAGCTGATCAGGTTGACGAACGGCTGATAGAAAAGCGCCATTTCGTTGTGGAAGAACGCATGTCCCAGTAAGAACCAGTAAGGGACGCTCCAGCCTGTCATTGCCCCACAGAAGCTGCGGAACGTGAGCGCCTGGAAGTTGGATGCCCCCAACAGCCAGATGGGGATGAAGTACGTCAGTTGCGGAAACACGATGCTGCCCGCGCTCAGAAAGGCGAACGAGTGGAACAGGTATCCGGCAGGCCGGGGGTCCTGATAGCTCTTGAACAGGAAATAAAGCGAGATGAGAAAGGCTACGGCGGCAATGTCGCCCGCATAGAGCAGGTGCATGCCGGGACAGGCCGTGATGAGCAGAAAGTAAAGCGATGTCTGCACGGATGCCCTCATGCGGATGATGGCAAACGTATTATTCAGCTCTATCAGGAAATAACCGATGGCGGCAAAGAGCAGGAAGCTGACAATGCGGTTGGCCCATGCGGGTATGTTTACGATATCCCACAGAGAGTAGGCCGACTCTTTTGTCTCCAGTCCGGGCAGTAGAAAGGAGGTCAGCACCCAACAGGCGATACACGTAAAGATAACGACAGGCAGTGTGAATCTGCCCGCCGTTATCCGGCCTTGTAGTCTTTGGTTTCTCATTATAAATCGAAGCCGATGTCGCGGCGATAGTTCTTGTCCTTAAAGTCAATCATGTCGGCCACCTTGTAGCATTGTGCCAGTGCCCCGGCCTTGTCGTTGCCGTAAGAGCAGATGGCGAGCACGCGTCCGCCACTGGTCACCACCTGGCCGTCCTCCATGGCTGTTCCGGCGTGGAACAGGATGCTGTCCGTTGCCCGGGCTGCTTCCAGTCCGCTGATGGCGTACCCTTTCCGGTAGGCTTCAGGGTATCCTCCGCTGACCATCATCACGCAAGTGGCCGTGCGCGGGTCGATGACGAGTGACCGGGTGTCGAGGTTACCTTCGGCCACGCCTTCCAGCAATTCTACCAGGTCGCTTTGTATGCGCAGCATCACGCTTTCCGTTTCGGGATCACCCATGCGGACGTTGTATTCAATCACCATCGGTTCGCCTTTTACGTTGATCAGTCCCAGGAAGATGAAGCCTTTGTAGACGATGCCTTCGGCTTTCAGTCCGTTGACGGTCGGTTCGATGATGCGGGTGCGCACCTTCTCCATAAACACCTCGTCGGCAAACGGGACGGGAGTCACGCTACCCATGCCGCCGGTATTGAGCCCTTTGTCTCCTTCACCGATGCGTTTGTAGTCTTTGGCCACAGGCAACACCTTATAATGGTCGCCGTCCGTCAGCACAAATACGGAGCACTCGATGCCGCTCAGGAACTCTTCGATGACCACCGTTGCCGAAGCATTGCCGAACATACCGCCGAGCATCTCTTTCAGCTCTTTTTGAGCCTCTTCCAAGGTAGGCAGGATCAGTACACCTTTACCGGCGCAAAGTCCGTCTGCTTTCAGCACGTAGGGGGCTTCGAGCGTTTCGAGGAATGCCAGTCCCTCGTCCAGTGTACCGGCCGTTACGCTCCGGTAGCGGGCTGTCGGTATGTGGTGGCGCTGCATGAATTCCTTGGCGAACTCTTTGCTGCCTTCCAGCTTGGCTCCTTCCTTCGACGGGCCGATGACGGCAATCTCTTTCAGGCAGGGATTGTTCTGGAAACGGTCGTAGATACCTTCTACCAATGGGTCTTCCGGCCCTACTACAATCATGTCGATGTTCTCTTCAAGAGCGAATGCTCCTAAAGAGTCGAAATCGGTTGCTTTGATGTTTACGTTTTCGCCTACTTCAGCGGTTCCGGCATTGCCGGGCGCGATGAACAGCTTTTCTACTTTCGGGCTTTGGGCGATCTTCCATGCCAGGGCGTGTTCACGGCCGCCCGAACCTAACAGTAATATCTTCATGTCTTTTTGAGGATTTATATCTTTATAAATAGTCTTCGAAATAACGGGTTATCTTTTCATGCAGATGCACACGGTCGCGTCCCGACACATTGTGCTTGTGGCACGGATAGATGAATAGGTCCGGATACGTGCGGGCGTCGATGCAGGCTTTCATGAACGAAAGGGTGTGTTGCGGCACGCAAGTATCGTCGTGGTCGTCATGGATAATCATCAGATGTCCCTTCAGGTTACCCGCCAGGTTTTTCAGGTTGCACTCCTTGTACCCTTTCGGGTTGCTTTGCGGAGTGTCCATGTAGCGTTCGCCGTACATCACTTCGTAATATCCCCAGTCGATGACCGGACCGCCGGCTACACCTACTTTAAAGATCTCGGGATAGCGGAGGAGGAGGGCAGTGGTCATGTGTCCGCCAAAACTCCAGCCGTGTACTCCGATGCGGTTTCCGTCGACGTAAGGGAGGCTTTTCAGGAATTCGGCTCCTTTCACCTGGTCTCTTCCCTCTTCAATGCCCAGCTGGCGGAAAGTGACGTTCTCAAAGTCGAGTCCGCGGTTGTCGCTTCCGCGTCCGTCCACGGTAAACAGGATGTAACCTTTGTTCGCCATGTAAATGTCCCAGCCGCGTGCCCCATTCTGCCAACCGTTGGTGACCATTTGTGCATGGGGGCCGCCGTATACATAGATGATGGCGGGATATTTCTTGTTCGGATCGAAGTCTGCCGGCTTGACCAGGCGGTAATACAGGTCTGTTTTGCCGTCTGCCGCTTTGATGGTACCGGTTTCGATGCTTGGCATCTTATAGCCTGCAAAGGGATCGGCTGCCGTGAGCAGGTTGACACTTTTACCGCTCTGTACGTCAAGGATATTAATGCTGCGCGGAACGCTTGGAGAACTGTACTGGTCAATCAGGTAGCGGCCCGAAGGGCTTAGTTTGCCGCTGTGCACGCCTTCGCCACTGCCCAGAGGAGTACGTACCCCGGTTTTGATATCCACGCGGAACAGGTTGCTCTGCAAGGGCGAGAACTCCGTGCTTGCTATGATAATCTCCTTCTTCTTGGCATCGAAACCCAGCACCTCTTTAACCAGCCATTCGCCTTCGGTCAACTGGCGGAGTTGCTTGCCGCTTGTGTCGTATAGGTAGAGGTGGCTGAAGCCGTCTTTCTGGCTCTGGTAGATAAACTTGCTGCTGTCCCAGGGCAGGAAAATAATCGGTTCCTGAGGTTCTACATACTTGTCGTTTTCCTCTTCAAAAAGAGTAGCCATCAGCTCGCCTGTCTCGGCGTTATACTGGCAGAGCTTGGCATGATTCTGGTCGCGGTTCAGTTCTATCAGGTAGAGGCTCTTTTCATCCGGTGCCCAGCTGATATTGGTAAAATAGCGGTCGGTCGGGTCTCCGGCATTGAGATAGATGCTTTTTCCGGTAGCAGGGTTATAGATGCCCACTTTCACCTGGTGGCTGGTCATTCCCGCCATCGGGTAACGGATGTTGTTGACTTCGGCAATGGGAGCGGTGATGTCAACCAAAGGATATTGGGCCACCATGCTTTCGTCCATGCGGTAGAAAGCGAGCAGGTTGCCCGAAGGACTCCAGAAGGTCCCTTTTTTGATTCCGAATTCTCTGCGGTGGACAGCCTGGCCGCATACGATGCCTTGCGGTTCGTTGGTTACGGCTTTGTCGTCTACATAAAGATTATTGCCGATGGTATAGGCCACATGCCCCGTTTCGGGCTGATAATCTCTGTTGACGCCTTCTTTGGGAACTGGGCGCGTACTGATAATCTCGCGGTAGTCGAAATCGTAAACGATGTATTTGTCCGGCAGACTGATCAGCATCAGGCTTTTCTTCGGCCATGGGAAGCTGACATTGTGGAAGTGTTGCAATTTACCGTGGTTGCCGGCTTCTAACGCCTTGTTTACTATATTACGGGTGGTCAGTGGTGTTTCCTTCCCGTTTTTGGGATTTATCATGAACACTACCTCTATTTCCGGTTTGATACACTCATCGCCCCACCATTGCAGGCCGAACAGATTCTCAGCAGAACGGTAGGTGGCTCCGCCTGGGATCAGGTCTTCCAAGGTCGGCGTTTTGGGTTCTTGTGCCATAACGTTTGGTATTAGTAAAGATAAGAGCATTACTAATAAAGCATTCTTTTGTTTACTGTTGGTTTTCATGATTTGCTTTATCATTATTTAGATCCTTTGATTTGTACTCTGCCCAAGTTCGTCGTTCTTGACTGGATGACAGCGCTTATCCGGGCAAGGACGATGTGCTCAGGCACGAAGAGCCGGATGGCAGCCGATTCATCCATTTACAGGCTTCTGTCGGGAAATAGCTTAGTCTTCCTGAGGTTTCTCGATTCTTGGCTCACGATTCCCTTTGAATTCTCTCGGTTTTCTGTCTCCATATCCCGAACTACGTTCTTCACGCGGTCTTCTTTCCCCTCTGAATCCGCCTTCTTCCCGACGTGGCTTGAATTCTCTTCTTTCTCTTGGAGCACGTTCGCTGTTTTCATCACCACTTTCCTGACCCTTGAATTCCTTATATTTACCGTCGAAGATCTGGTATTTGCGGAACTCACACTCCAGGGGACCATTGAATAACGGGGTTTTTATACTCGGTTTCAGTCCGATCTGGTCGAAGCATTCTTCACGGTAAGACAGTATCCATGCATCGTTTCCGACAAAAGCATGTTTGAGGCGTTCGCCGATCATATTATACAGTCCCAGAAGGTCGTTGGTCGAGATACGTTCTCCGTAAGGGGGATTGGTTATGATAATCGACTTTTCAGCCGGTTGTTCAAATTGCTGGAATGGTTGCAATTTCAGGATAATGTCTTTCGATACTCCCGCTGCCTTTACATTATGGGTTGCTATCTCATTGGCTTTCGGGTTATTGTCGTAACCATATATCTTATGAGTGAACTCACGTTCCTGGCTGTCATCGTTGTATATCCGGTCGAACAGATCCTGATTGAAGTCTCCCCATTTTTCAAAAGCAAATTCTTTTCGGAACACTCCCGGGGCAATATTACGCGCAATTAAAGCCGCCTCGATGGGAATAGTACCCGAACCACACATTGGGTCAATCAGGTCGCACTCGCCTTTCCATCCCGTCATTAAAACCATCCCGGCTGCCAGAACCTCGTTCAATGGAGCTTCTACAGCTTCCTGGCGATAACCTCTCCGGTGAAGTGATTCACCCGAAGAGTCGAGTGAGAGGGTACAGGTGGTCTGTGCAATGTGGATGTTCAGTAGTACATCCGGCTTGCTGATGCGTACAGAAGGACGCTTTCCGTTCAATTCGCGGAAATAGTCGACAATGGCATCTTTTACTTTGTAAGAGACGAACTTGGAATGACGGAATTCATCGCTGAATACTACTGCGTCAACGGCAAAAGTCTTGTCTACATCCAAGATCTCTTCCCAGCGAATGGCTTTGATCTGTTCGTAAACAGCGTCAGCATCTTTTGCGGTGAAGTGCTTGATGGGTTTTAGAATACGGATTGCAGTACGCAGGCAGAAATTTGCTTTGTACATCATCTCTTTGTCACCGGTAAAAGAAACCATACGGCGTCCTATTTGTACGTCGTTTGCTCCAAGTGTTGTCAATTCCCCTGCCAGTATCTCTTCCAGTCCCTGAAAGGTTTTGGCAATCATTTCAAATTGTTCGCTCATAAAATGGATAACATGCCAGTGTGTTAATGCTCCGGTTATGGACCGTGCGACCGGCGTTTTAATGTTGTTAATTATATTATTTTTTTGCTTTTGTCTGTACGATTCTGGCTCCTGCCGGTATGTTTTCGGTTACCCAAATATTACCGCCTACGGTGGCGTCACGTCCGATGGTAATCCGCCCCAGAATGGTAGCGTTGGAGTAGACAATCACATTGTCTTCCAGAATGGGGTGGCGTGGAATACCTTTAATCGGTTTGCCGTCAGCATCCAGGGGGAAGCTTCTTGCACCCAGTGTCACTCCCTGATAGAGTTTCACGTTATTGCCAATGATACTTGTGGCTCCGATCACCACACCGGTACCGTGGTCAATGGTGAAATGTGTGCCGATTCTTGCACCCGGATGTATATCGATTCCGGTTTCACTATGTGCCATTTCGGTAATGATACGCGGAATTAGCGGTACTCCTAATTCCAGGAGTTCGTGTGCGATGCGATAGTTGCTGATCGCTTTAATGGCGGGATAGCAGAAGATCACTTCACCGAAACTTTGTGCGGCAGGGTCACCATTGTAGGCTGCTTCCACATCTGTGGCCAAAACACGACGCAGATGGGGGAGTTTACTGATGAACTTAGCCGCCAGACGAGCCGCTTCTTCACGTTTCGACTCGGTGCATTCATTGCATTGGTCACCATTGCCAAAACACAATCCGGCAAGAATTTGCTCTGTGAGCAGATTGAACAGTTTTTCTACATTGACACCGATATGGTAGTTGATAGTGCGGCTGTTGACTGTTGAGTTTCCGTAATATCCCGGGAAGAGAATGGAGCGCGCTAATTCGATAACATCGCACAATACCCGTGGCGAGGGCAATGGCTCACCGTCTTTATGTTGGTGAAACAGTCCTTTGTATGATTCGCTTTCCGATAGCTCATCGACTGTTTGTGTCAGGATGTGAGTGAAGTTCAGTGGACTCATTATGAGGCTATTCTAATTATATTGGCTACAAAGATATGAATAATTGCGCATAAAAAGTAGTTCGTTTGTTATCGAATTTAAAAAAAGGATGTATTTTTGTTGGGTATTACACGTGAAATCAAAACAATGAGGCATAAAACAAACCGGGCAATTGTATTTTTTTGTTTGTTATTACTGTTAACGGGCTGTAAACAAAACACAAGCCATTCTGATTTAGCTATTCCGGGCATGAGTCCGGACTCTGTGGAACGGTGCGCCCAGGATTCATTGTTTACCAATACTCAATATTCACGTCATCTGTTGCGACAAGCCTTGTCGGGCACCTCTGACAGCCTATCTTATTACCGTCTTTTATCATTCTATTCCAAATCTTATTTTGTTACGGCGGATTTTGATTCAATCCTGTATTATAATCAGTTTATTAAGCGTTTTTGCGACAAGGTTACACCTTCACCGGAGGTACATGATTTGCTTTCTACCGTTTATAATATAGAGGGTAACGTTCTGATGCAGCGTACTCAGCCCGACTCTGCAATCATCTCCTATGAAAAAGCATACAAAGAAAGGTTACAGGGAAAGGAGCCGGACTATCTGCCGGACTTATGCATAAATCTGGCTGATGCCAATGTTCATAAAGGAGATTATACGTATGCTGCGTATTACTATCGCCGGGCCTTGTTTCTTTGCGATTCCCTCGGATTACCGGATCGTAATAAGTTTCCGGTTTACTATGGTCTCGGACAGACATACATGGAATTGCGCGACTTTGAACTTTCCAATCATTATTATGAGTTGGCCGGGGCTTTTTTTGACCGGATGAGCGTTTCTGAGAAATGGACTTATCTGAATAACCGGGGAAATCATTTTTATTATAAGAAAGATTACCCCCAGGCTGTCTGTTACATCAGTCGTGCATTGGATGTGGTAGAGTCTTATCCGCAAATGGTTTTTGAGCAGAATCTTTGTAAGGCAAATCTCGGTGAGCTTTATGTGATAACCAATAAACTGGACTCAGCGCAACTATATCTGGACGAAAGTTATAGGTTCTTCTCCGAAATCGGGAATCAATCGGCGCTCTATTACATAGAGACACAAATGATTGAGCTTGCACTTAAAAAGGGGAATGTGGCTCTTGCCGGACAAATTATCAAACGCTCGGCCAATTATGGACATATAGATGCCAATATGATAAACATACGTAATCACTACCTTCAGCATTATTACGAACGGGTAGGGGATTATAAAAAGGCTTATGAATATCAGAAATACGATCTTCAACTTAATGATTCTATTCGCAATGAACGGGTTCGTACTCGCGTTGCAGAATTAGATATGCGTTATCGGCAGGATACGATTGTGATGCGTAGAGAGTTGGTGATTGAGAAGCAAAGAGGAGAGATGAAGGAACTGAAACTGACAGCATATATATGGGCTTTGGTTTGCATTGTATCTGTTGTCGTAGCAGGATGTATTTATTGGTATATGAAGAAGAAGCGCATGTTTCTTCAGGAACGGCATATCAATCAGATCGGGCGTCTTCGCATGGAGAATATTCGGAACCGGATTTCACCCCATTTTACATTTAATGTGCTGAATCGTGAGATTAGTCAGTTTAAGGGTGACGGGGCTTTGTGTGATGATCTTACGGAGCTGGTCAGGCTGCTTCGTAAGAGTTTGGAGCTTACGGAGAAACTTAGCGTTTCTCTTTATGATGAACTGGAATTTGTGAAAACCTATATTCGTTTGGAGCAGGGACGGCTCGGAGATGATTTTTCAATGGATATAAAGATCGAAGGGGGCTTGGATATTCAACAAGTGATCATCCCCTCAATGATTGTACAGATACCGGTAGAGAATGCGTTAAAACATGGGCTGACCGGAATCGAAGGTTTAAAGTCGCTCCGCATATCAGTCTGCCGGAGAGGCAATGGTATACTGGTTGATATTTGTGATAATGGGCGTGGATATTCACCACAAACTATGTCATCTGCGCGTGGGACAGGAACAGGGTTGAAGGTACTTTATCAGACCATTCAGCTATTGAATGATAAAAATCGAGAGAAGATATGTTTCGAGATAAAAAATCTGGCGAATAATGGGCAGACCGGAACACAGGTTTTAGTCTATATACCATTTGGCTATTCTTACAATTTATAAAGATAGGAAATATGTATAAGGTGATTATTATAGATGATGAGAAGGCTGCTATTGAGGCTTTGCGTCGGGATTTGGAAATGCAGGCTGATCTGGAGATAAAAGGGACAGCCGGCAATGGGGCAAAAGGGAAGAAGCTTATCATGGATATACATCCTGACCTTTTGTTCCTGGATATAGAATTGCCTGATATTCAAGGAATCCGTTTGCTTAGTGAGATTCGTGAGCAGGTCTTGTGGGACATGAAAGTCGTTTTCTATACTGCTTATGATAAATATTTGCTGCAGGCTCTGCGTGAGTCAGCCTTCGATTATTTGCTGAAACCTTATGATACTGAAGAACTGAACTTGATTATTGAGCGTTACCGTAAAACAATGGCTGCTGCCCAACCCATTCCCTCTTTCTCTTCTGCTGTCGACACTTTAATTCCCGGTAGGGATCTATTTATGATCAGTACAGTGACAGGTTTCAGATTTCTCCGTCTTGAAGAAATAGGATATTTTGAATATTTGAAAGATAAGCGCTTGTGGCAAGTGGAGCTTTTTAATCAAACAAAGCTTTGTTTGAAGAAAAATACAACGGCTGGGGATATAACCGGTTACTCCGATGCATTCGTACAGATCAGCCAGTCGGCTATAATCAACATCAATTATTTGGCAATGATTAAAAGTAAGCAGTGCCTGCTTTATCCTCCTTTTAGTGATAAAGAGGACTTAGTTATTTCACGGGGATTTTTGAAGGAGCTGCAAGAACGCTTCTGTATAATTTAAGGTTTTTCTGTCAGATAAGCTTTTATTTTGCCATTTATACCTTGTCTGCAACCATATATCCTATTTTTAGATAAAGAGGAGTTGTTGTACTCTCTCTTTGCTTGTATCTTTGTGAGGTACGATTACTCTTAAAAAATACTGAGATGAACAGTATTAAACAATTAAACAATTCTCTTGATAGTTAACTGGTTGGGTAAAGCCGGAGCTTTTTGTGAAAAAACTCCGGCTATTTTATAGGGGTACTTTTAAAGGTCATTTCTTTGATTTACTCTTTTATGTTTCACGTGACACAAAAAAAAGACCGAAGCTACTGCAACGGTCTTTTCAGAGTATGTATTGTGTTAGATCTTTAAGAGAGTAAAGTATTGGAGAACTATAGATTAGGGTTATCCATTGTAACAGTCATTTCCGGAGCCAGTATAAATTCTTGTTTCCGGTTATTCCATTTATAATAGTTTGTAGTAACAGTTTTGCCTTCGTATGTATAGCGAACGAGCAGATCATTTTCCCAGTTATTTTTATAGCTGTTCCATTTCATGGTCTGACTTTCAATCATACGTTTATTGGTATCGTATTTATAGTTGTATTTCATGTAATTGGCCAAAGAAGAACCTTCCATTTTATAAACGGTTTGTCCTACAAGCATGCCGTTTTCTTCTTCAGAGTTATAAATAAGATTGTTATCATAGTTCCGTGCACAAACTGTAATGCTGCTTACTAAAAGAACTGCTGATAATACTGCTGTTTTTAAAAATCCTGTTGTTTTCATGATATCTGTTTTTAAGTCTTTGAATTGTCAAATTTCCAATATTAGTTGGTTTTAACGGCGACAAAGTTAAATATAAAACGGATATAAATGCATAAAACCCGAAGTTTTTTATCATATTGTCAATTGTTGGCTTCCGGTTGAGATTACTTTTTGATCCATTTAATAGAAAAAAGATATCCGGCAGGTAGTTTGCCGGATATTTATATAAACAGTAAGTATTTTTAGATGCTTTTTAAGTAGCTTTCTGAATGAATGGTTAATGATTGTTATCAATGTGCTTGCAGCCAGTTTGTACCCCATCCGCAATCTGCTTTTAAAGGGACATGCATACGATAGGCTTTCTCCATTTCTTCAATAACCACTTGCTCTACTATCTCTTTTTCTTTTACCGGTACACTGAAGTTCAGTTCATCGTGTACTTGCAAAATCATTTTAGCTTTCAAGCCTTCAGCTTTAAAACGTTCATAAATACGGGCCATAGCAACTTTGATTATGTCCGCTGCACTTCCCTGTATCGGAGCATTGATTGCATTGCGTTCTGCATATCCCCGCACTACCGCATTGCGTGAGTTGATATCCGGCAGGAAGCGTTTGCGATGGAAAATGGTTTCAACATAGCCGTGTTCACGCGCCACTTGAATACTTTTGTCCATGTAGGCTTTTACTTGCGGATAAGTTTCAAAATAACCGTCTATCAGTTCTTTGGCTTCTTTGCGGTCTACATTCATACGTTCGGCCAAACCAAAAACGGAAATACCATAAATGATGCCGAAGTTGGCAGTCTTGGCTTTACGCCGCATGTCTGCAGTTACCTCCTTTATATCTATTTTATAGATCTTAGCCGCTGTAGCAGCATGAATATCATAGCCGCTGAGAAAAGCATCAATCATGTTTTTATCTTTGCTCAAGTGCGCCATTATACGTAATTCAATCTGTGAATAGTCGGCGGAAAAGAAGCTGCAACCGTCATCGGGAATAAAGGCTTTACGGATTTCTTTGCCATCTTCGTCCCGGATCGGAATGTTTTGCAGATTAGGGTTACTGGAACTGAGTCTTCCTGTTGCAGTAACAGTTTGATTGAATGAGGTATGTATGCGGCCTGTTCTTGGATTGATCAGTTGCGGAAGAGCATCGATGTAAGTGCTTAATAGTTTCTTTAGACCTCTGTATTCCAATATTTTACCGATAACATCATGTCTGTTGCGTAAGCTTTCTAAGACCTCTTCTGAGGTGACGTACTGTCCGGTCTTTGTTTTTTTAGCTTTTTCTACTATTTTCAATTTATCGAACAGTATTTCTCCTACCTGTTTGGGGGATGCAATGTTGAATTCTTCTCCGGCGAGGTTATAGATCTCTTTTTCGATACTCTGTAATCTTGTGGTGAAGTGCTCTGACGATTGTTTCAATGCTTCCGTATCTAAACGGACTCCGTTGCTTTCGATATTGACAAGAACGGGAACAAGAGGCATTTCTATTTCATAAAATAATTTCTCAGCATCATTCTTCTTTAATTCCTGTTCCAGGATATTTTTTAGTTTAAGCGTGACATCTGCATCTTCACAGGCATACAGATAAACATCTTTGGGAGAGAGGTCGCGCATGTTTTTTTGTCCTTTTCCTCTCGGTCCAATTAACTCTTCAATATGGATCGTCTGATAATGCAGGTAGATTTCTGCCAGATAGTCCATGTTATGCCGAAGCTCCGGTTGGAGTACATAATGTGCCACCATGGTATCAAAGAGTCTGCCTCGGATTTCAATGCCATAGTTCTGAAGAACGAGCATGTCATACTTTATGTTTTGTCCAACCTTGAGTGACTTATCGTTTTTGAAAACAGATTCAAATTCCCGAACGATTTTAGTCGCTTCTTCTCGTCCCGCTGGTACCGGAATATAAAATGCCTGATTTTCGGCGATACTAAAGCTCATTCCTACCAACTCTGCATCCATCGGATCTGTTCCGGTTGTTTCCGTATCTAACGCAAGAATTTCTGATGTCAGCAATTTTTTAATTATTTCCTGTCTTTTTGATTCAGTATCAATGAGTTGATAGTCGTAGGTTAATGAATTTAAGCTTTCCAGATTTGATTTTTTCTCTTCAGTTGGAGTGTCGGGCGTAAATTCTTCGAAGAGATTACCTTGAATGGGACTATTTTCTTGACTAAACAGTGGTCCGGCAGGAGAGGGGGACGGTGATGATTCTTTTTTGAATATCCGTTCCATCAATGTACGAAATTCCAGCTCCTCAAAGATTTTGCGGAGTGCTTCTTCGTCTGCTTGTTCGCGGACAAGTGAATTCATGTCGAGTTGGATCGGTACATCTATTTTAATTGTTGCCAGGAACTTTGAGAAAATGATCATTTCCCGGTTCGTTTCAACTTTTGTCTTCAATGCTCCCTTCAACTGATCGGTATGTTCAAGGAGATTTTCAATGCTGCCAAACTCAGCAATTAATTTCTGAGCTGTTTTTTCTCCTACTCCCGGGCATCCCGGAATATTATCGGAGGAGTCACCCATCAGTCCGAGCATATCGATAACCTGTGCCGGAGATTGGATATCGAATTTAGCTTTTACTTGTTCTATCCCCATTACCTCAAATTCCTTATCTCCATATTTGGGGCGATACATGAATACATGATCTGTTACCAGTTGACCATAATCTTTGTCGGGAGTCATCATGTAAGTGGTGATACCCTGTTTCCCGGCTTCTGTTGCCAAAGTCCCGATTACGTCATCTGCTTCGTATCCCGACACTTCGAGGATGGGAATTCGGTAAGCTCTGATGATATCTTTTATAATAGGTACGGAAAGGCGGATTGCTTCCGGAGTTTCTTCGCGTTGGGCTTTGTATTGCTCAAAAGCTTCGTGGCGGAACGTGGGGCCTGACGGGTCGAATGCAACTCCGATGTGAGTGGGGTTCTCTTTCTTCAATACTTCTTCCAGAGTGTTAACGAATCCCAGTATGGCCGATGTATTAAATCCCTTGGAATTAATGCGGGGATTTTTTATGAACGCATAGTACGCCCGATATATAAGAGCATAAGCATCTAAGAGGAACAGTTTGCTGTTTTGATTCATATTTTTCAGTTTTTTCATGGTAAAAGTACAAAAAAATACCGTATTAACCGTTTTATTATTACTTTTGTGCTCAAATAGTGTGTGCATGGATAGCTTATCTTTAATAAAGTCCCCGATTACTACGGAGCTGGAAGATTTCAAAAATCTGTTTGATAGTTCTCTGTCCAGTTCAAATCTTTTGCTTAATAATGTGATTGCTCACATCCGGCAGAGGAATGGTAAGATGATGCGCCCTATTCTTGTGTTGCTTGTAGCAAAGCTTTATGGAGAAATAAAGCCTGCTACTTTACATGCAGCTGTATCCCTTGAACTTCTTCATACGGCAAGTCTGGTGCATGATGATGTAGTGGACGAAAGCACGGAACGTCGTGGTCAACTGTCAGTAAATGCTATTTTTAATAATAAAGTAGCGGTATTGGTGGGGGATTTTCTTTTGGCAACGAGTCTGGTACATGCCGAGCGCACTCGCAACCATGATATTATCGGTGTGGTAGCATGTTTAGGACAAGATCTGGCAGAAGGAGAAATACTGCAACTTTCCAATGTCAGTAACCGGGAATATTCCGAAACGATTTATTTTGATGTTATCCGCAAGAAGACAGCTGCTCTTTTTGCAGCATGTACCAAGGCTGCAGCGCTTTCGGTAGAAATAACCGATGAAAAGGCTGAATTTGCGCGTCTTTTTGGCGAAAATATTGGAATCTGCTTCCAGATAAAAGATGATATTTTCGATTATTTTGAGAGTAAAGAGATTGGTAAACCTACCGGAAACGATATGCTGGAGGGTAAGTTGACTTTACCCGCATTGTATGTACTTAATACTACTAATGATGCATGGGCGCAGGAAATGGCTCTCAAAGTGAAGGATGGTACGGCTACAGTAGACGAAATAGCCCGTTTGATTGAGTTTATCAAACAAAACGGAGGGATAGAGTATGCCATAAAAGTGATGTACGAATATAAAGAACGCGCTCTTGATTTATTGCGTATGCTCCCGGATTCGGCAGTAAAGACTGCCCTGATTACATATGTGGATTATGTCGTTGATCGAGATAAATAACTTTTTTATTTCAGTGTTCTTTTTTTCCATGGGCTTTCTTCATCTTCTGTCGCTTTTCGGTAGAGGCTAATATTTCTTTCCTGTTTTTCTTTTTCAGAAGCCTCCATTGCTTGTCCCAAAAGGAAACTTTTTCCTACTTCAGTCCAATTGCTAAAAGCTTGCATACATTGTTGGCCCGCCGAACAAATATAATTCCACGCAAGGTCTTCATTAATATATCCGGTATCGTAGGCTATCCGTACCAGGCATACCATTCTTCCCATATCCCATGCTAATACCCCCTTTTTAAAGTCTTCTTCTTTGATTTCAACAGCCTGACCAGCTTTTGTACAAGTGATAAAATTGTGTAGGTTGTTGCATTTTCGTATGAAAAGTTCAATGCCGAAAAAACGCTCCCGTAGTTTTTCCTCCAGTTCTTTGGGAGCATATTCTGACAGTAGAAAGGGTAGGAGAATACTGAATGAAGTACGGTCGCCTTCATCATGCAGGAAGTGAATCATTTCAATAACAGCCGTTTCGTTTTTGATTCTTGGACTTCTCTGAAGAAGTTTAGAGAGGGTTTCTTGGTTTGCTCCTGTTGTCAGACTATCTACATAGAAATGCTCTTGCAGACTTGGAATCAGACTGATAAATAATCCGGTTTCCTTTGCCTTGTCTAAACTCTCCCTTTGTTGGTTCCGGTTGAATTGTTGAAATAATGCCTGTTCTGTCATACTCTTGTTTATTTTAATTCTTTGTTAACCGAAAAGCGTGAGAACTGTTGCTCTGTATCTTTCCTGGGGCTTCGGCAAGCCGTTATGATGATACAAGCAACAGTCTCACGCTCCGTTCGATATATAACAAGAGTATATACGTGAAGGTGCGTGAGACCCGTTTGCTTATTACCTTTCATAACATGAATTTTGCCGAATTCCAGGAAAAAGATAATAATTGAAACGTTCTCTAATACAATGATTTAGCCTATTCTCTGTGGGCTAATATCAACGCAAAGATAGAAAAATCTTCTGACTTCTTCGTAGGTAACTTTAGTTTTTCTTAAATAAAAATACCGTGTCACCCCACATTAATAAAAGGGGACGACACGGCATGACATATTTGATTGCTAATGTAGCCTTTAGAAGAATTTCAGTTCTTCGCCTTTGATTTCAGACAGGAGCAGATTTGCCAAACGACTGGTTCCCAAACGGAACAGTTTGTTACTAAGCCATTCTTCACCTAATATCTCTTTTACAATGGTATAATAAATCAAGGCATCATTTACGCTGTTAATGCCGCCGGCCGGCTTAAAACCTATTTTATTTCCGGTTTGTTCGTGGTATTCTTTGATGGCCTGGCACATTACATAAGCTGCTTCCGGAGTTGCTGCCGGTTGCTGTTTTCCGGTGGATGTTTTGATGAAATCGGCTCCGGAATACATCGATAGGATAGAAGCTTTTTTAATGTTAGAGGCAGTCTTTAGAGCACCTGTTTCAAGGATTACTTTCAGATGATGTTCTTTACAAGTTTCCTTTAGCTCCATAATTTCTTCACACATCGTTTCGTAGTCACCGTTTAGAAATGCCCCTACAGGAATCACGATATCTATTTCGTCGGCTCCGTCAGCCACTGCCATTGCGGTTTCTGCTATCTTTATTTCAGTAAATGTTTGCGAAGAGGGGAATCCTCCTGATACGCAAGCGATATTTACACCTTCCACCTCGAGTGTGTCTTTTACCACCTGTGCAAAATTAGGATATACACAGATTGCCGCAACGTTCTTCAGATCAGGAAATTCATTATCGAACTGATTCACTTTTTCAGTGAATCTCATGACACTTTCATCGCTGTCTGTCGTATTGAGTGTGGTCAGATCAATACAGTTGAAAAGGAATTTTTTTACCTCCTCCGTATTGTTCTCCGGTACTTTTTTATCGATTAATGCTGCAACTTGAGCCTGTACGTCAGCATCGTTCAGTTGCGTGTTGTACTTAGCCAGAGCGGTCAGGTACTTGTCTTGAGGAGTATCATTCATTTCCATGTTCTCTCAGTTTTGGATTGTTGATATGTCTTTTATTATCTCTTTGAGTTTTCTTTTCCAGATTTCGTGCAAATGCCTCTGTGAGGTTTACGCCGGTTTGGTTCGCGATACACAGGAGCACCCAGAGTACGTCTGTTATTTCGTCACTGATGTTGTCTTTTTCGCCTTCCTTAAAAGATTGATCGCCATATTTGCGAGCCATAATGCGGGCCAATTCGCCTACTTCTTCCGTGAGAACAGCCATATTGGTCAGTTCGCTGAAATAACGTACACCGTATTCGTGTATCCACGAATCGACGGCTTTCTGTGCTTCTTCTAATGTCATTATTCCTTGTTTTTGGTATCAATACAAATAGTTACAGGCCCATCGTTCAATAATTCTACTTTCATATCGGCTCCGAATTCTCCTGTTCCCACTTCCTTCCCTAATGCACAACTCAAATCTTTGCAGAATTGTTCATAAAGCGGGATTGATATTTCCGGTTTGGCGGCCTTAATATAGGATGGACGGTTTCCTTTTTTTGTAGATGCGTGTAGCGTAAACTGACTGATTACCAATATATCACCTCCTGCATCTAAGATTGATTTATTCATAACTCCGCTTTCGTCATCAAAGATGCGGAGATTTACGATTTTCTTGCATAGCCAGTCAATATCCTCCTGTCCGTCCGTATCTTCAATACCTGCCAGAATCATCATTCCTTCCCGAATTGCGGATTTACAGTGTCCGTCAATTGTTACTGAAGCGTGGCTGACGCGTTGTATAACTACTCTCATTCAAATTATATTGCTTAATCTTTACTATTGCAAAGATAGCTATTTTTAGCGATTATTGAGACCCTCTTTTACGATTTTTGCCTTCGATTCACCTATTACCGTGGCCACTTCTTCCATAGAAGCTTCTTTGATACGTTTTACGCTTTTGAACTCTTTCAGCAGGAGGGTTTTCGTTTTCTCCCCGATTCCCTTGATGCTGTCCAGAGCGGATGATACCTGTCGTTTGCTACGTTTGTCTCTATGGAAAGTAATGGCGAAGCGGTGTACTTCATCCTGGATCTGTTCCAATAGCCGGAATAAAGGGCTATGCTGTTTGATGCCGATTGTTTGAGGTGGGAAACCGAAAAGCACTTCAGAAGTTCGGTGTTTGCGGTCTTTGGCAAGCCCGGCAATAGGGATGTCCAGTTGCAACTCTTCCATTACTTGTCTGACTACCTCCATTTGCCCCTTTCCACCGTCAGTGATAATCAGGTCGGGCAGGGGAGATTCTTCCTCTAAGACGCGTTGGTATCGTCTTCTGACAACCTCTTTCATTGAGGCATAATCATCGGCACCTACAACTGTTTTGATATTGTATTTTCTGTAATCGTTCTTTGATGGCTTTGCTTTCTTAAAGACTACGCAGGCTGCCACTGCATCTGTCCCCTGAATATTTGAGTTATCAAAACATTCTATTTGCATCGGCAGTCTGTCCAGATGTAGTTCCTGCTGAATCTCCTTCATCAGACGCATACTGCGTTGTTCGGGATTCAGTTTTTCAGCTTGCTTCATCCTGTCAGCCTTATATTGTTTTACGTTGAGTAGAGATAGTTCCAGCAACTTCTTTTTATCGCCTCGCTGAGGTATGGTGAATGTGACGTTGTTCAACTCCATTTCTATATCGAAAGGAACGATAATCTCACGCGAAGCGCTTTTGTAACGTTCTCTCATTTCGATGATGCCCAATGTGAGCAGTTCTTCTTTTGTTTCATTCAGTTTCTTCTTGTACTCAAAAGTGAAAGCCTGATTGATAGCTCCGTTTGTGATATGGAGATAATTGATGAAAGCTGATTTCTCACCGTCTTCTTCGATCGAGAATACATCTATGTTGTGCAGTACCGAACTGACAACCTCGGATTTCGAACGGTAATTTTCGATTAATGCGTATTTTTCTTTCACCTTTTGTGCTTCCTCGAATTTCATTTCAGCGGCTAATTCCTGCATCTGTTGGTACAGCATTTTGCTTATTTCCTGAGTATTCCCTTTAAGGATCTCTTTTATTTCAGAGATGTTTTTCAGGTATTCTTCTTGTGATTGCAGTCCGATGCATGGTCCGGCACAGTTCTTGATGTGATATTCAAGGCATACATTGAACTTCCCTGCGCGAATATTCTCAGGTGAAAGGTTTAGGTTACATGTGCGTAAAGGGTATAAGTGCTTTATCAAATCGAGTACGGCATGCATGGACGGAGCGTGACTATATGGGCCGTAATAGGATGAACCGTTTCGGATGATACGCCTGGTTTTGAATACTCTTGGAAAGTATTCGTTCTGTACACAGATGGACGGATATGTTTTATCGTCTTTCAGCAGGACATTGTAACGCGGCTTATACTTCTTGATCAGGTTATTTTCAAGCAGTAACGCGTCTTCCTCTGAATTTACCACGATGTAGCGTATGTCTGCGATCTTGCTTACTAATACACGGGTTTTTCCGGGTTGATGTTCTTTGCTGAAATAGGAATTAACTCTTCGTTTCAGGTTTTTTGCTTTTCCTACATAGATAATGGTGCCTTCGGCATTCAGATATTGATAAATGCCGGGCTTTTCAGGAAGGTTTGAAACAATCCCTTTTAAGTATTCGCTGGTTTTAAGTTCTTGATCTGTATTCATAAAAAAGGGCATAGTGATTATCACTATGCCCTGCAAATATATTCATTTTATTTATAACGACAATACGGATTGTACCTCTACGTCTTTGTCGTTTTCGAATACTTTTTCCCCATTCAACTCTTTTAATTCAATAATGAAGTTGATATATACTTTCTTCGGATGGAGTTTCTTTACGAGATTACAGGCAGCTTTCATTGTGCCTCCGGTTGCCAGCAGGTCATCGTGCAATAATACTACATCATTTTCGTTCAAGGCGTCTTTATGTATCTGCACTGTATCTTTGCCGTATTCTTTGTCATAGCTTTCTTCCATTGTCTCGGCAGGGAGTTTCCCGGGTTTACGGATAGGTATGAATCCTGCTCCGAGGCGGGTTGCGAGAATCGGACCCATAATAAAACCCCGTGATTCGATACCTACTACCTTGGTGATCCCTTTGTCTTTGTACATTTCGTACATAATATCCGAGAGTTCTTGGAGGCGCTCCGGGTCTTTGAACAGTGTAGTGACATCATAGAATAAAATTCCGGGTATTGGGAAATCCGGTATTTCCCGGATGCTTTTTTTAAGCTTCTCTTTGCTCATAATCATTGTTTTATATCGTTTCTTTAAATGTTTTGTTTCACGTGAAACGCAAGTGCCCTATCGTCCGGAAAGGACCAGTAATACGTTGATGTCGCTTGGCGAAACACCGGGAATCCGGCTTGCTTGCGCTATTGTTTCGGGGTCGATTTTCTTAAGTTTCTGTCGGGCTTCAGTCGAAAGTGATTGAAGATTGTCATAATCGAACTTGCCTTTTATCTTAATACTTTCAAGTCTTGCCAACTTGTCAGCGATGATGCGTTCCCGTCCAATGTAGCCTTCATATTTGATTAGAATTTCTGCAGCTTCCAAAATTTCGTCTTTCCTTTCATCTGTGATTTTTTCTAATTCGCGCTTAAATGCCGGTATGTGTTCGGAGATGTTTTCTATTGTAATTTGCGGACGATTAATCAAATCAATCAACTTGCATCCGTGGCGTAGGGGAGTAGTCCCTAATTTTTCAAGTGCATCGTTTATTAGTGCAGCTTTAATTGAATAGTTACGGGTAAAGTTTACAATGCTTTCTATTGCTTCACGCTTGCTCTTTAATAAAGCATAGCGGTCCTCTTTTACTAACCCTAATTTGTATGCTCTTTCTGTGAGTCGCATATCTGCATCGTCCATGCGAAGAAGAATGCGATATTCGGCTCGTGAAGTAAACATGCGATAAGGTTCGTCAACACCTTTAGTCACGAGGTCGTCGATTAATACGCCAATATATGCTTCATCCCTTGCTAAGGTGAAAGGCTCCCCGCCATGGCAGTTGATGTGTGCATTAATACCTGCAATGATACCTTGTCCGCCGGCTTCTTCATATCCGGTAGTACCATTTACTTGTCCGGCGAAGAAGAGATTTCTGATTTTCTTCGATTCCAACGTGTGTTTTAGTTGTGTCGGATCAAAGTAGTCGTATTCGATAGCGTATCCCGGTCGATAAATAACGAGGTCTTTGAAAGCGGGAATCTTCTTCAGTGCTTTTATCTGTATATCCATCGGCAAAGATGAAGAGAATCCATTCAGATATAATTCCTGCGTAGTTTCTCCTTCCGGTTCAAGGAATAACTGGTGTTGTTCTTTATCGGGAAAGGTTACGATCTTTGTTTCGATACTCGGGCAATAGCGTGGTCCGATACTTTGTATTTGACCGTTGAAAAGGGGAGAATCGGATAGACCGTTGCGCAGAATGTCATGTACTTCTTTATTTGTAAAGCACGTCCAGCATTGTAATTGCTTAAGATGCCGCACGCTGGTATTCATGAATGAGAATTTGTGGAAATCGCATTCACCATCCTGAGTGTCCATCAGTTCGTAATGTACGCTTCTTCCGTCAATACGTACAGGAGTGCCGGTCTTCATTCGTCCGTATTCAACGCCATGCTTTGCGATGGATTCGGTTAATTCGTAAGAGGCCGGTTCTGCCATACGTCCACCCGGAAGTTTTGTTTTTCCTACATGCATCAGTCCGTTCAGGAAAGTTCCTGCGGTCAATACGATGCATTTGGCGTGAAACGTCACATCCCAGAAAGTCTTCAGTCCCACAACCTCTCCGTTTTCAACGATAATTTCCTTTACGGTATCCTGCCAGATATGTAAATTAGGTATATTTTCTAATATTTCACGCCAGGCCCAGATAAATTTATTCCGGTCGCACTGTGCACGCGGGCTCCACATAGCCGGCCCTTTCGAACGATTTAGTATACGGAACTGGATAGCTGTCTGATCTGTTACTAATCCCATGTAGCCACCCAAAGCATCTATCTCACGTACAATTTGTCCTTTAGCAATCCCCCCTACAGCAGGGTTACAGCTCATTTGCGCCACCTTGTTCATATCCATAGTGATAAGACAGGTTTTTGAGCCTAAATTTGCTGCCGCTGCCGCAGCCTCACAGCCTGCATGTCCGGCACCAATTACAATAACGTCGTACTTAAAATCCATTGAATCAATGTTTATTTCTTAACCGCGCAAAGTTACGAAAAAGTTGCCAGTTGCGGGTTTTATGCAATAAGTTTTAAGTGTTTATAGGTATCACAAACCAATGATTTAATTTATCGATAAGATCTTAATTTTGCCTTTTTACTGTCAAAACGTTTGTGATTTGAACGTTTTAAAAAACGCTATTTGGGACGAAATGTTCTCAATAGCCAAAAATATGAGCAATTGGGGCTCTTTTGGAGCGTAGGCGGTCAAATGAAGTTAACTTCATACCTTCGGGAAGTTAACTTTTTGTTGATAAGATACTAATTCTTTCCAAGTACGAAGTTAACATCGTATTAGCATGAAGTTGGTTTTTTGTTAAAAGAGGATGAACTTTACACTCAATAAGCTATTTAATAGTGTAAAAAACACCTTTTCTTTTTCTGAAATTCATCAGAAGTGTTTATGCTATTAAATGTCTTTTTGTTGAATGCATCTATTTTTTGCTTTCTAATATCCATGTTCTGGTTTCCTGTTTGGTCTTTTTGCTTGGGAAGGGTATAAATTCTTATCTTATTGAATTTATCTAATTCAAAATGCCAGCGTTTTTTTGAGTATTGTTTCCGGTTGGACGGAAATATGGGGATGTAGGGGAGTCTGAAAATACAGAATGATAGATTATCAATTGTCTTCTTTTGAAAAATTAGGAAGTTACAGAAAAGAGTCGTAAGTTTGTTGGATAGAAAGTATTATAATTATGAATAAGGCATTTCCTACTCTCATTCTTCTATTGTCTTTAGTAGGAGTATTGATCTCTTGTCAACATTCTTCTTCTGCGTATCCCTCTTCTTTAAGGTATGCCGATTCTCTAATGGAAATTTCTCCTGATCATATTTTGAATTATCTCGGTGAGCTTAATGTATCTGCATATTCAAAAGATGATCGGATCTATTTTGGTTTACTTTTGACACAGGCTACTGATAAAAACTTTTTGCCACTTCTTCCCTGTGATTCACTGATTGATGCGGCCCTGGATTATTATGTGAAAAAGGATGGTATTCATTGGGCTCGTGCTTGGTTTTATAAGGGGAGGATTCAACGACAAATGAAAATGACGGAAGAGGCCCTGAAGAGTTGTTTTACCGCTTTGCAAGGGGTAGAAGGGAATACGAAAGAGGAATTGAAGTTGAAAGGAATGATTTATGAAGATATGGGAGGGATCTATTTGGATCAGCTCCTTTATCAGAAAGCGTTTGAAGAGTTCTATCATTCTTATCAGTGCGATTCTTTGCTGAATGATGAAAGGATCTTAATGTATTCTCTGTCGAATATGGGCTGGGTGCGTGTAGTTGAAAAAAAAGAAGAAGAAGCCTCTTTTTATTTGGATCAAGCTTTACGGTTGGCTTCGGCTTTGAATGATTCCATTTTTATAAGTGATCTATATGAACGCATGAGTTTAAATTGTGAGAATGTGGACTCTGCTTTTATATATGCCTGTTTGGCAGAAAACTATTTGACTAAGAAGAACGACTCCATTAGTTTGTGGCTAACATTTGGTGAGTTATATTTGGATAGACAGAAGCTGGATTCCGCAGAATATTATTTAAAACGTATTCTAAATACTTCTGATTTTGAACGGAAGATATTAGCTTCGTATTCTTTGGCAGAGGTTGAACAGATCAGAGGAAATTATCAACGTGCTTTTGAATATCAGTCTTATTATGGCGATAATATAGACTCTATTTTCTCTTTAAATCATGCATCTGATATCGAGCGGTTGGCCTATAAATATGATTCGGAAGCGAAGATTACAAAAGAGAAGGAAAGCCGGAAGGTTTTAATTCACCGAATCTGTTATGGAGTAATTTTGTTCGTGCTGATCATTGCTATCGTTTTTCAACGAATCCATCGATGTCGAAAAATAGCTCAAGTGTTGTATGAGCAGCGCGTTGCTTATTTAAAAGAGCGCGTTGCTTCGTCACAGTTCCACATAGAACGTTTGGAAGCTGAAATCAGTTCTTTAAAACAAATAGGTGTGGAACGCGAGCAAGAAATTGTATTGAAGCAATCAGAGTTGCGTCGTATTATTGACGAGAAAGCGCATTTACGTAATAGTCTATTTAAGGAGACATCTATTTTTAAGCGTATTCAAGAACTAAGCAAACAAGTGAAGCGAGAGTGTGATGAAACGATAAAGAATCCCAAAGTACTTCTTGCGAAAGAACAAGTGCAATTGAAAGAAGTGTTGTTTGAACTTTACGACGATCATATTCAATACCTTCGTGCTACTTATCCTAAAATAACTGATGACGATTGTATCTACTGCTGCCTGAAACTTTGTGAAATGGATGATCAGACTATTGCCTATTGTTTTGGCAATACAAGTAAGCAAATTGTGGTGCAGCGGCGTTTACGTTTAAAGAAAAAAATGAAAGAATCAAATGAATAAATCCTTTTTTTGAGATTTATAGAACATCAAAAGAGAAAAATGTTATCAGATGTGATCGCTTTATCTCTGTAAATTAGCTGTTTATAATAATATAAGTGTTATCTCTTTTCTCATTTTACTAAAGGGGAATAGAGTAACTTTGTCGTCAGAACAATAAACTTATATAACAATGAAAACAAAGATGATTGTATTGGGAGGATTACTATCTGCGCAAATAGTATTTCTGTCTAACAGTGTTTATGGAGAGAATTCTATGATTGTAACTATTATGAAAAGTAGACATAGCGTGCATGTGATAACACATAAGAAGGAAAATCTGCAAAGAAGTACTTTACCTGTAGCTTGTGGCTATATCGAAGAGAACCAATTTGTCTTAAGTTTTAGTTTTTCTTTGGAGAATAGAAAGATACGGGTTGTTGACTCTGAAACCGGACAGCAAGTTTTTGATGATACGGTGACTGGTACTGCTGTCTCAATTCTTTTGGACAGAGATTCTAATAGTTTTGACGTTTATATTGGAAGTGAAAATTGATTTTAATTAAAAACTTAAAATAACACGAAATGAAAAGAATATTCAAATTAATATTGTTGTTATCTATATTTTGTGGATGTAATAAGAATGATGAAGAAACCATTGTGGATAACACAAATACAGAAGATATGTCTGAGTATAAAAGAGCTAAAGACTTGATATGCCAATTCAGTGAGAGGATAGATAAAGAGAAAGGTGGTACGAGAAGTAATACCTTGCAAATTACATTATCTTTAGCAGGTAAGAAAGCTATTGTCATTCCGAAAATGATTACAAGAGCTGGGGAGGTTAGTACAGATAGTGTGAATATGTTCGTATTTGATACAGAAAAGGATGGGAAATTGGGGTTTGCAATAGCCACCGGAAAAGCTGAAGTAGGAAGAGTCTATGCTTATGTGGAAAATGGAATGCTGTCAGATACTATAGAAAATGAAGGTATGGCTTATCTTGTTGGTCAGATTCCGGATATTATAAAACAGGATCAACTGAATTCTAGTCTGACAAGAAGCGGTGAACAGAGAACAACACATGTCTCTATACCATTGGTAAAGACCGAATGGAACCAGCATTATCCTTATAATGCTCAGATGCCTACGAATGGGAAGTGCTCTATGAGCTATTATTATGCAGGTTGTATTCCTATTGCAGTCGCTCAGGCAATTACTTATTATAGAAAATGTCCGATAGCTTATGATTGGGATGCATTTACTGTAAATACTGGGGTATACGATACTAATCTGATAGCTCCTGTATCTCAATTTGTGAGAAAGGTAGCGGATGGAATTAAGGTAAGCTATAGATGTGATGGGACAGGAACCAAAAACTTAGGCTCGACTAATGATTTTTTGAAAGGATGGGGATATAATGTCGAAAGACATAAGACGAATGATGTTGATAAGAATTTATTGTATCAATGTCTTATAACTAAAAACGTTGTTGTCTTTGTAGGAAAGAAAAAAAAGGGTACGGGACATGCTTGGTTGGTTGATGGTGGAGTTTTTGAATATTCAGGAAATGCCATGATTGGTTGTACTAATATACAGGTACAAGCGATTCATTGTAATTTTGGATGGAACACGTCTAATAATGGTTGGTATGCTATTAAAGACGGAGCTTATAATAGACCAGCTGATAATGCTTCTCAAGATGGTAATAATCCGACTAATGATAAAAATTCACCGAATGGTAATTATTACACAGATAATGATTATATTTATTTTCATGAAGCTATGGGGACTGAAATCTTATGGTAAAATATAAATTCATAATTATGAAAAAATTATTTTTTTTATGTTGTATATCTTTGGTGTGCATTTACGGATGCAATGATGATTCTGATAAATATTTTTCTAATTTTTTGAAGAGTAAAGAGGCGACTCTTGGTTCGGAGAGGGGGACCATTACGGTAGAAGGATGGGAGAAGTTTAAGCTGGTGCAGGCAAAGGAAATAGTAAATCAAGATACGATTTATACGGTAGATGAAATAAATGGCACTGATTATCAGGGAAGATGGTATCACGTAAAAGTCGATGAAAAACGGATGACTATAGATTGTGATAAGAATGAGACAGGGAATAAGAGAGTAGTTTCTTTACTTTTCCAGGGATCAGGTAATTCGTTTGATTGGTTTTCTCTGACCCAATCAGAATGATTCGGTTTATATATCATAGCTGAATGTATGTTACAATCGGATATTTTAGATATTTGGGATTACAGTTATATATTGAAAAATAAAAGATTAACCTAAAGCTGGATTTTAATTTAGGAGATAGAGTCAGCGTGTAAAAACTTATTCTATCTCCTTTTATCTTTTATTGTTTCCTTATAGCCAATGCCCTGTTTTCTGCCGCTTCCATGATTTCCCGCTCTCCGGGTCCCTTGTCATTAATGCCGCAAAGGTGGAGGATTCCATGAATGATGGTACGGTGTAATTCCTCGTCATAAGTCGTATTGAATTGCTCTGAGTTAGTCTTTACCGTTTCCAGGCTAATAAATAAATCTCCGGAAAGACGGTCACCCTGACAATAGTCGAAGGTGATGATGTCTGTATAGTAATCATGTTGTAAGTACTGGCGGTTTACTTCCAGTATTTTTTCATCCGAACAGAATATATAGGCGATTTCACCGATTCTTTTCCCATAAGTGGCAGCTACGGCTTTGATCCATTCGGTAGTCTCGCGTTTCTTGATATCGGGCATTTTGACACCCTCTGTTTGATAAGTTACGGCCATAATTGTTTTTATTTTAAAAGAAGAATAAATAACTGATTAGAATTGCTGCAATGATTCCGGCAAAATCGGCAATCAGTCCGCACGTCACCGCATTACGTGTTTTCGTGATGCCTACGCTGCCGAAGTAAACAGCCAGAATATAGAAAGTGGTATCGGAAGCTCCGCGAACCACACAGCTCACACGTCCGACAAATGAATCGGGTCCGAATTGCTTCATGGTATCGATCATCAATCCATTGGCACCGCTTCCACTGAGTGATTTCATTAAGGCAGTCGGCAGTGCACCTACAAAACCGGTGTCAAGTCCACAGAATGCCACAATGGAGCCGATACCTCCAACGAGTATATCCATAGCCCCCGAAGTACGGAAAACCGCGATTCCAACGAGGAATGCCACCAGGTAAGGAATGATGCGGACTGCTGTGGTGAAGCCTTCTTTGGCACCTTCTACAAAAGAATCGTATACGTTGATTTTTCTTCGAATGCCTGTGCCGATAAATAATATGATGACAGAAAACAGGATCACATTGGCTGTCAAGGTGGAATAAATTCCCATATCTTCGCGTGAAAGCGTAGCCGTCAGGTAAATGATTCCGCCAAAAAAAAGGCTCAGGCAACCCATAAGTGTCAATATCGCTTTGTTTATCAGATTGATGCGCTGGGAAATACTGACAGCGATGACTCCTACCAGTGTGGAGATAAAGGTACTTAGCAAGATGGGGATGAAAATATCCGTTGGCTGTGCAGCTCCCATCTGTGCCCGGTAGACCATAATGCTGATAGGGATGATGATCAATCCGGAAGTATTAATCACCAGGAACATAATCATGGGGTTACTGGCGGTGTCTTTCTTAGGGTTCAGTTCCTGTAACTCTTTCATGGCTTTCAGTCCCATGGGGGTAGCGGCATTGTCGAGTCCCAGCATATTGGCAGACATATTCATAAAAATAGAACCCATGACTGGATGTCCTTTCGGAATGTCCGGAAACAAGCGGCAGAAGACCGGACTCAGCCAGCGTGAAAGGGCATTGATCAGTCCGCTGTTTTCACCGATTTTCATTATTCCGAGCCAAAAGGACAAGACACCGGTGAGTCCGAGGGAAATCTCGAATGCTGTTTTAGAAGAGTCGAAAGTAGAATTGATAATCTCCGTGAATATTTGGGTATCGCCGAAGAACAGGAGTTTGCAGACGGCAACTACGAAAGCAATCACAAAGAACGCAATCCAGATATAATTTAGAACCATAAATATGCCCGTTAATTTTCCTACAAAATTAAGAATATGTTTCTATTCATTGTGGCTTTTTTGCCTATTTTTGTCAGGATGTAACTTTATAAACTCAATTGTCTCGATGAAATCGATAGAAATTCAAAAGGAGCTGGAGACTTATGTTGATCCGGTGAAGCGGGAATATCTTCCCGGATTCTTTAAAACCGGAAAAGGGCAGTATGGCGAAGGTGACAAGTTTCTTGGGGTAGTAGTGCCCAATACTCGTATTGTGGCTAAAAGGCATAAGGACATCCCTTTTGAGGTAATGGCTGAATTGCTTCAGTCGGAGTGGCACGAATGCCGGTTGTGTGCATTGCTGATGATGGTGGAACGGTTTAAAAAGTCCGACGAGAAAGAGCGGGAGGCTATCTATCGTTTCTATCTGTCTCAAACGGAACGTATTAACAACTGGGATTTGGTAGACCTGTCGGCTCCTTATATTGTAGGCGAATATCTGAGAGATAAATCACGTGACGATCTTTATCGGCTGGCTAAGAGTAATCTGCTGTGGGAGCAGCGCATCGCGGTAGTGGCTACTGTTACTTTGATCAGAAATAACGATTTCACCGATATTCTTCGTCTGGCAGAGTTGTTGTTGCAGCATAAGCACGACCTGATGCAGAAGGCTATAGGCTGGATGCTCCGTGAGATGGGAAAGAAGGACCGGGACTTGCTGTTGCAATTCTTGGATAAATACAGGATGGTGATGCCACGAACTATGTTGCGTTATTCGATAGAAAAACTGACGGAAGCCGAACGAAAATATTACATGAAGCGTTAATTGGGGCATTGCAGGATTGGCTACAGGGATCCGGGGAACCGAGAGATTTAATCTCTTGCTTATAGGGATGTCATCCTCTGTGAACTCTGTGTCCTCTGTGGTGAACTTCTCGTTTCAAAGGAAAAACTCTGTGAAACGCTGTGCTACTCTGTGATGAAATCTATATCTTTGCTACCTATTTATAAAAAAGAAATGGAAGAAGATTTTAATATACGGGATCATCAACTGACCAGCAGAGAACGGGATTTCGAGAACGCCCTCCGTCCATTGAGCTTTGAAGACTTCAACGGGCAGGACAAGGTGGTCGATAATCTCCGCATTTTTGTCAAGGCGGCTCGCCTGAGGGGTGAAGCACTGGATCATGTATTGCTGCATGGACCTCCCGGATTGGGAAAGACTACTTTATCGAATATTATCGCTAACGAGTTGGGTGTGGGATTTAAGATAACTTCCGGACCGGTACTCGACAAACCGGGTGATCTGGCCGGGGTGCTGACCAGTCTTGAACCGAATGACGTGTTGTTTATCGACGAGATTCACCGTCTTTCACCGGTAGTGGAAGAATATCTCTATTCGGCCATGGAGGACTATCGTATCGATATCATGATCGATAAGGGGCCCTCGGCCCGTAGTATCCAGATTGATCTGAGCCCGTTTACACTGGTGGGGGCAACAACCCGCAGCGGTTTGCTGACGGCTCCTTTGCGTGCCCGTTTCGGTATCAACCTGCATTTGGAGTATTATGACGACGATATATTAAGTGGCATTATCCGCCGTTCGGCAGGTATACTCGACGTGCCTTGTTCGTCTCAGGCAGCCGGTGAGATAGCTTCAAGGAGTCGTGGAACCCCTCGTATAGCCAATGCGCTGCTGCGCAGGGTGCGCGACTTTGCACAGGTGAAAGGTTCTGGGTCTATCGACACGGAGATTGCCAACTATGCGCTTGAAGCACTGAACATCGATAAATACGGACTGGATGAAATTGATAATAAGATTCTCTGCACCATTATTGACAAGTTTAAGGGTGGCCCGGTGGGATTGACAACGATTGCCACTGCCCTGGGTGAGGATGCTGGAACGATTGAGGAAGTATACGAGCCATTCCTTATCAAGGAAGGGTTCCTGAAGCGTACTCCCCGGGGACGTGAGGTGACGGAACTGGCTTACAAACATCTTGGGCGCAGCCTTTACGATAGTCAGAAGACACTGTTTAATGATTAGATACACAAAAACAACATGGCCGGATTAAAGTCATTGGTAAAAGATACAGCCCTGTATGGGCTGAGTAGTATGGTTGGTAGGTTTCTGAACTATCTGTTGGTGCCGTTATATACAGCGGTCTTACCTGCCGCATCCGGCGGATATGGGGTTGTCACCAACGTATATGCCTGGGCGGGGTTGATTATGGTACTGTTGACGTTCGGGATGGAGACCGGTTTCTTCCGTTTTGCCAATAAGTCGGAAGAAGATCCGGCAAAAGTATATGCCAATTCATTGATTTCGGTAGGAGGTATTTCACTTATCTTTGCCGTCCTTTGTCTGACATTCCTTCAGCCTGTCTCTAATTTTCTGGACTATGGCGATCATCCTGACTTCATCGGGATGATGATAGTGGTCATGGCGCTCGATTCTTTCCTGTGCATCCCGTTCGCTTATCTGCGTTATAAAAAGCGTCCCATTAAATTTGTTGCCATTAAGTTCGTTTCCATCATTGCCAATATCGTTCTGAACCTGTTCTTCCTGTTGCTTTGCCCGTGGTTGCATGTGCATTTTCCCGCATCGGTGGATTGGTTCTATAATCCGACCTATCTGGTAGGGTACATCTTTGTCACCAATCTGATAACAACCTGTTTGCAACTTTTTTGCCTGATTCCCGAGCTTCGTGGCTTTGCCTATCGGGTGGACAAGGCACTGTTGAAGCGGATGCTTGTCTATTCTTTTCCGATATTGATTTTTGGCCTGGTAGGCATTTTGAACCAGACGGTGGATAAGATTATCTATCCTTTCCTCTTTACCGATCGTCAGGAAGGGCTGGTGCAACTCGGTATTTACGGTGCTGCCACCAAGATTGCCATGGTGATGGCTATGTTCACTCAAGCTTTTCGTTATGCCTATGAGCCGTTTGTGTTTGGTAAGCAAAGAGAAGGAGACAATCGCCGGATGTATGCCCAGGCGATGAAGTATTTCCTTATTTTTGCCTTGCTTGCCTTTCTGACAGTCATGTTCTATCTCGATATTTTGCGTTATATGGTGGCACCCGATTATTGGGCTGGACTTAGTGTGGTAGCCATCGTGATTGGCGCGGAAATATTCAAAGGCGTCTATTTTAACCTCTCGTTCTGGTATAAGCTGATCGATGAAACTCGTTGGGGAGCTTATTTCTCCATGGTCGGATGTGCTATTATCGTCGGAATGAATGTACTGCTGGTTCCCATTTACGGATTCGTGGCCTCGGCATGGGCTTCGGTAGCCGGATATGGGGTAATTACGGTTCTGTCTTATTGGATCGGACAGAAAAAATACCCTATCCATTATGACTTGAAGCACCTCGGTATGTATGTGTTGCTTACAGCAGTGCTCTATGCGGCAGGAGAACTGGTACCTATTCAAAATGTGGTACTTCGCCTGGCTTTCCGTACCGTTTTGTTACTGATATTTGTGGCTTATGTTATCCGGACGGATTTGCCATTGAGCCAGATTCCTGTGATTAACCGATTTATTAAGAAGAAATAGTTATGAAGGCAGACAATCGAAACATTTTTGCCGTTAAGGCATTTCTCAGAGAATATCTGGACCTGAGAAAGGACAAAGACAACGAACTGGCAACGGTTGATTCCATCCGGAAAGGTGTGGAGTTCAAAGGGGCTAACCTCTGGATTCTGATTTTTGCTATCTTCATGGCCTCACTCGGACTGAATGTCAATTCGACGGCCGTCATTATTGGTGCCATGTTGATTTCACCGTTGATGGGACCAATCATGGGAGTGGGGCTATCGGTAGGGCTGAACGACTTTGAGTTGATGAAACGCTCTCTGAAAAGCTTCCTGATTACTACGGCGTTCAGCGTGACGACGGCTACTATTTTTTTCCTGTTTACTCCCATTGCCGAAGCGCAGTCGGAGTTGCTGGCACGCACGTCACCGACAATTTATGACGTTTTCATCGCACTTTTCGGCGGACTTGCCGGAGTGGTTGCCCTTTCTACCAAAGAGAAAGGAAATGTAATTCCGGGTGTTGCCATTGCTACTGCATTGATGCCACCTCTCTGTACGGCAGGTTATGGGTTGGCTTCCGGCAATCTGATCTATTTTCTGGGAGCATTCTATCTCTATTTCATCAATTCCGTATTTATCAGTCTTGCCACGTTTATCGGTGTACGGCTGATGCACTTCCAGCGGAAAGAGTTTGTAGACAAGAACCGTGAAAAGAAGGTACGTCAATATATCGTATTCATCGTGATTCTGACTATGTGTCCGGCTATTTATCTTACGATGGGAATTATACGGAGTACCTTTTTCGAGACGGCGGCCAATCGTTTTGTCTCCGAACAACTCAACTTTGATAATACCCAGGTTCTGAATAAGAAGATCCATTACGAAGGAGATTCATGTGAGATCCGTGTCGTGCTGATCGGTCCGGAAGTGCCGGAAGCTTCCATCGCCATTGCCCGCAGCAAGATGAAAGACTATAAACTGGAAAATACGAAGCTGATTGTTTTGCAGGGAATGAACAATAACGATGCGATGGACCTCTCGTCAATTCGTGCCATGGTAATGGAAGATTTCTATAAGAATAGCGAGCAACGTTTGCAGGAACAACAAGTCAAGATAACCACACTCCAGAAGAGCCTTGAACGATATAAGTCTTACGATGAGATGAGCCGGAAAATCATTCCGGAACTGAAAGTACTGTATCCTTCGGTGACGGCTTTATCTATTTCGCATACGATTGAGACGACGGTCGATTCGATGAAAACAGATACAATTGCACTTGCCGTGCTGAAGTTTACCCGCCATCCGAAGAACGATGAAAAGGAGAAAATCAGTGCGTGGCTTCAGGCGCGGGTAGGAGCCAAGAAACTCCGGTTGATTGTTGAAGAATGACGGGAAGCATATGGCCGGAGAAAAGAAGATGAATAAACATGATTAATATAAATGAATAGAAACAAAGTAATTAACTCTTTCTGTAGCAGAAAGAGATGGGGGGAAGTTCTGTGTCTGGTTTTGCTTTTTCTCTACCCGGCTTCATTGCATGCCGATGAAGGTATGTGGATGCTGGGCAATCTGAATAAAGAAACCCGTAAAGCGATGAAAGAACTGGGATTGCAGATGCCTGCCGACCGGCTTTACAGTACGAAGCGTCCGTCGCTGAAAGACGCTGTGGTCAGTTTCGGAGGATTCTGCTCGGGAGTAGTCGTTTCCGAGGATGGCCTGGTATTTACCAATCATCACTGCGGGTTCAGCAGCATACAACAACATAGTTCGGTTGACCACGATTATCTGAAAGACGGGTTCGTGGCGCATAGCCGGGAAGAAGAGTTGCCCAATCCCGAGTTGTATGTCCGCTTCCTGCTACGTACAGAAGACGTTACCCGCCGGGTCCTGAAAGCTACAACACCTGGTATGACCGAAGCTGAACGAGGTTTAGCCATCGATTCGATGATGATATTAATAGGGGATGAAGTCTCGAAAAAAGACTCCACATTGGTTGGCATTGTAGATGCTTATTACGGAGGCAATGAGTTTTGGCTTTCCGTTTACCGCGATTTCAACGATGTGCGTCTGGTGTTTGCGCCACCATCCTCTATCGGTAAGTTCGGATGGGATACGGACAACTGGATGTGGCCCCGTCATACAGGCGATTTCTGTGTCTTTCGCATTTATGCCGATAAGGAGAACCGCCCTGCGGATTATTCGCCCGATAACGTGCCCTATCACCCCGAATATGTAGCTCCGATTACGTTGGATGGATATAAAGAAGGTTCGTTTTGCATGACGTTGGGCTATCCCGGCAGTACAGAACGTTATCTTTCTTCGTTTGGTATCGAGGAAATGATGAACGGGATGAATCAGGCTATGATCGACGTCCGCGGAGTGAAACAGGCCATTTGGAAACGTGAGATGGACCGGAGAGATTCTATTCGTATCAAATATGCGTCGAAATATGACGAAAGTTCCAATTACTGGAAAAACAGTATCGGGACCAATAAAGCCATACGTAAACTAAAGGTGCTGGATAAGAAGCGTCAGGCGGAAGACGCGCTCCGAAAGTGGATTCAGAAGACTCCGTCAGAACGGGAGAAGTTGCTGCACCTGATGTCGTCGCTCGAACTGAACTACAAGGATCGTAAAGAGGTGAACCGGGCGATGGCCTATTTCGGAGAGTCGTTTATTAACGGTCCTGAATTGGTGCAATTTGCGCTGACCATCCTGAACTTCGACTTCGAAGCGGAACAGAAGCAGGTGGTGGCTCAGCTCCAGAAGTTGCTCGATAAATATGCAAACTATGATGTGACCATTGATAAAGAAGTGTTTGTAGCCATGTTGAAGGAGTATCGGAGCAAAGTGGACCAGGCATATCTGCCCGATCTTTACCAAACCATAGATACGCTTTACGGAGGCAATGAGCAGATGTATGTTGATTCATTGTATGCTCATTCTGAGATCACTTCTCCACGCGGCTTGAAGCGTTTCCTGGAGCGCGATACTACTTTCCATATGGTTGATGACCCTGCAGTTTCGCTCGGCATTGATCTGATTGTGAAATTTTTCGATATGCGTAGTCAGATGGCTGAGGCTTCTGATAATATAGAAAAGGACGAACGCGAGTTTAATGCCGCCATGAGAAGGATGTATGCCGACCGCAATTTCTATCCGGATGCCAACTCGACAATGCGGCTGAGTTTCGGTACCATAGGCAGCTATTCACCTTATGACGGTGCCGACTATGACTATTATACCACGGTAAAGGGAATTTTCGAGAAGGTAAAGGAGCACAGTGGTGACCCCGACTTTGCTGTACAGTCGGAGGTCCTGTCCCTGCTGGCATCAGGTGATTTCGGACGTTATGCCGACGAGAAGGGAGATATGAATGTATGTTTCATCTCAAACAATGACATTACGGGTGGCAATTCCGGCAGTGCCATGTTCAACGGCAACGGTGAATTGCTGGGGTTGGCATTCGACGGGAATTGGGAAGCGATGAGTAGCGATATCGTTTTCGAACCCGAAGTACAACGCTGTATCGGGGTCGATGTACGATATATGCTCTTCATTATCGAAAAGTTCGGAAAAGCAAGCCAGCTGATACAAGAACTGAAAATAGAAGACCGAAAGGAGTAAGCCCTTACCCTAACGTCTCAGTATGATTACGATTACTGCTGAGATTATGAGCAGAATGCCGATTCCGATGCTCCGGGTAAAGGGTTCGCCGAACATAAAGATACCTACACAAACAGCTGTTACCGGCTCCATGGCTCCAAGTACGGAAGTAAGCGTGGAGCCGATGCTTTTTACGGCCTGTACTAATGCCAGGTTAGAGATTACGGTTGGAATCAATGCCAGCAGCAACAGATTTCCTCCCGTATGCCAGTCGGGAATAGCTTGAATACCCGTGGTCGCGCCTATCCCCACCAGCAGGAAAAGCGCACCGAACAGAAAAACATAGAAAGTAAGCCTTAGCCCTTTCATCTGTCCGATCTTGAGTTGACTCACCGTAACCAGGTAAAGCGCATATCCCAAAGCCGACAGGAGAACGATGAACAATCCGATAGCAGTAATTCCACCGGAACTGTCGCCGTAAGAAAGGCAGGAGACACCGACTACGGCAAGAGCGATGGCAAAGAAGCGCCAGGCTGACTTCTTTTCGCGGAAAAAGATCATCATAATCAGCGTGGTCAGTACCGGATACATGAAATGGATGGTAGTGGCTACCCCGCTTGCCATGAATTTATATCCCCAGAACAAGAAGACTGCGGACATCAGATAGAGGAAGGCAAGTAGCGACAGCGGAGGGATTTCTTTGCGGCTGATACGGAAAGACTGTTTGTCGAGCAACAGGATACATCCCAAAGCTAAGCAGGCGAACAGGAACCGATAAAACAGGATGGATTCGAAGTGCATTCCCTCACGCATGGCAGGGATGGTGAAAAGAGGAATCAGCCCGAAGGAGGCCGATGAAAGCAGACCGTAAAGGAAACCATTAAATTTGTTCATACCCGAAAACTATTACCTGTTTTTTTTAATTCACGCAAAGGTAGTGTTTTTGGGGACAATATAAATAAGAGAACCCTGACTTAATCTTTTCTTATCATTTTGACTTTTTGCTTTTCTGACCCTCCCAGAATCGTTTATTTCGGGCCTCTCTCCGGTCGGTGTGAAAAAAACGTCCGGAATTTGCATTAGGCTCGCGATGTGCTGTCTTTGATTCGATTGATCTGCTTTCTCTTTTTAGGAGTATGCTGGGTAATTACAAACAAATAGTTTCTTAATCTCTTTGTTTGAGCTCTTTTTGGTAGTTTCCGGTTGCTGCTCTATTGAAATGAACCAGCTTGTGAACAGAAGCTTTTTCGGAAAAAGTGGGAATAAAGAAAGTCTCTTCCTCCGATGGAGTAAGCATTTGCTCCGGATGGAGTAACCTTTCGGGGGAAATGCAGGTTGCATTTCGTCCGGAAGCCTGCTCTTCGGAGTGAGAAAGCCCGGCTCTTCACCCCGCTCAGACCGTTGCTAAGTGAAGTGAAGAGCCGGGCTTTCATCCGGCTTCTCTCCGAAAGAGAAATTTTATAAGAAAGGGAAGTAAGCAGGGAACGGCTAATCTGGTCTTTTTGAAAGTTGACAGGCCGTTCTTCCTATCTTTTTGTCCTTAGCTCTTCTTGGGTTTTCTTCTTGCCCATCCCTCTTCGCTGAAGTCGGGTTCGGCATCTTTAAAGAACTGCTTCCATTCATCTTTACCTTTGGGACCACGTGCTGCGGAATATCCGCGTTCCTCGCGGCTGGGCTTTTGGGCTTTCCGGGTGTCCGCCTGTTTTCCGTCTTTACCGGCTCTGCCTTTATCCTTGCGGTCGGCCGATGCGGCTGTATTTCTTCCTTTGCCGCCCTGGTCACTGCCTTCATTCCGTTTTCCGCGTCCTCTGCGTTCCGTAGGTGCCTCTTCTCCGGCAACCTCTACCGTAACCTTGCGTCCGTTCCAGTTTGTCCGGTTCAATGCTTTTACTACGTTCTGCGCTTGTTTCTCTTCTACTTCGAAGAACGAGAAGTTCTTCATCAGGTCGATACGTCCCAGTTCCACTCTTCCACGGGTGTTATTGTTGAGCAGGGTAATCAGTTCATGGGGGAAGAAGTTATCCATCTTACCCAGGTTGATGAAAAGTCGGGTGAAGCCCGGTTCTGCCTGGCGGCCACTCTTGCCGTCACGGCTTTTTACGGCACGTTCGCTGCGGCTGTCTGTCGGCACCTCTATTTCTTCACGATTGCGATAATAATCCACGAACCGGTTGAACTCGTGCGATACCATGCGCTTGATAAGGTCCTCCTTGCTCAGCCATTCCAGTTTACGATAAATTTCGGGCATGAAATCGTTAATGTCTTCCTCGTTTACCTTTACTTTTTCAAGGTCATCAATCACTTTAAGAAGCTGTTTCTCGCAAATCTGTTTGCCGGTAGGCATTTCGCCGGCAATGAACTTCTTGCCGATGATACGCTCTATTTCGCGCATTTTTCCCTTTTCACGCAGGTTGATAATCGCAATCGATGTACCTGTCTTACCGGCACGTCCGGTACGTCCGCTGCGGTGTGTGTAGCTTTCCGTATCATCCGGCAACCCGTAGTTGATGACGTGTGTCAGGTCGTCTACGTCCAGTCCGCGTGCGGCAACGTCTGTGGCTACCAGTATCTGGAGGTTGCGAATACGGAACTTCTGCATCACCGTGTCACGCTGTGCCTGCGAAAGTTCTCCGTGCAGTGAATCGGCGTTATAGCCTTCCTGCATCAGTTTATCGGCAATCTCCTGGGTCTCTTTACGGGTACGGCAGAAGACGATACCGTAAATCTGCGGATAATAGTCTACGATGCGTTTCAGTGCAGCATATTTATCTTTTGCGTGTACGGTATATACCACATGCTTCACATTGCTCGTACTTTCGTTTTTGCGTCCGATGGTAATCTCTTTTGCATCGTGAAGGTAGTTCTTCGAAATACGGGCTATTTCGGGGCTCATCGTAGCCGAGAAAAGCAGTGTGTTGCGTTCCTGCGGAACATCGGCCAGGATAGCGTTTATGCTCTCTGTAAAGCCCATGTTAAGCATTTCGTCCGCTTCGTCCATTACCACGTTGGTGACAGTGGCAAGCGATACTGTTTTGCGTTCCATCAGGTCGAGCAGACGTCCCGGTGTGGCAACAATGATGTGTACACCCCGTTTCAGGCTGCGTATTTGGCTGTCGATGGACGAACCACCGTATACGGGCAATACTTTCAGCCCGTCAATGTATTTGGAGTAATCGTTCAGATCGCCCGCTATCTGGAGGCAAAGCTCACGTGTAGGGCATAGAACGAGTGATTGGGGGATTCTGTTTTTTACGTTAATTTTTTGGATGAGGGGCAAGCCAAACGCTGCGGTCTTACCCGTTCCTGTCTGTGCAAGAGCTACTACATCATTGTTCTCTCCTAAAAGGTATGGAATCACTTCCTCCTGTACCGGCATGGGATTCTCGTATCCCATCTCTTCAATAGCTTTACGTATCTCCGGAGAAACGCCAAGCTCTTCAAATGTCTTCATTAAATCTCTGTATATCTTTATATTCGGGTGCAAAGATACGGATTAATTGTGAATTACGAATGATAACAATAAATAATGATGGACAAAAAATGCGTTATTCCAGCAAGATGTTGCGTAGTCTGTGTGTGTCCTCGGGCTGCAGACCGATTGCTTTCTGCAGATAAGTGGATACATCACCGTATTTGCGCTCTATCTCGTCTTTGGCTGCATTAAGGAAATCTTCTTTTGCCGAGAAAAGAGTGGTAATGGCCTCCTGCGAGTTGGCGGGCAGGTTATAAGCGTACTTGGACGCTTTGGGGATATTAAAGTAATCGTTGCTCAGACGGTAATCTTCCATAATGATATCCCCATTAATATCTAAAGCAGCCAGTATCAGGGCAGATACGATGCCGGTCCGTCCTTTTCCCGACGAGCAGTGAATCACTACCGGATAGCTGTTTTTGTCGAGCAGGATGTCGAATATTTCCTTGTATTCCTTCTGGTATTTTACCACCAGTTCGCGGTTCATCCCTTCCACCATGTGGTAAATGGTATCCGTCTTGATCTTCTCTTGTTGTATGCCGTGCAGGATATGTTCCATATCACCCGTACTGATAGGGATATGCACCACATTGAATCCTTTTTGCAAAGGAGGTGTATTATGGAGTTCGCTTTCGGAGCGCAGGTCCAGAATGGTTTTGATGCCCAGATTCTGTAGTTTTCTGAAGGCAAAGCAATTCAGGCTGTCTATCTGTGCCGAACGGTAGAGCTTGCCCCAGCGTACGTGCTTTCCTGTAGCGGATTTGTATCCTCCCAAGTCGCGGAAGTTCTGTATGCCGGGCATATTTACATTGCGGGGAGCCACTTTTACACGGTATTTGTCATTGAATACCATTGTATAATAGGAGCGTTTGGAAGGATCGTTGGTCACAATCGTTATCCGTGCGTCAGAGATGTTAGCCATAGCGACGGGATTGTCTTCGGGTATGAACTCCGGATTGTCGGATGCATATACTTTCACCTGCCCCTTGATGAGAGGGGTTGTTTCCCATTTAAGAATACAGTTTCCTATATTATTCTCTTCGCAAACCACCGAAATGTTAGGAGACATATCTGTGCACGAAGGCAGAATAAGTAAAATAGTTAGTAAATTGAACAGGTTTTTGTACATAGTTCGTATTTGTCTGAGAGCACTATTTGCAAAGATATGGATTCTTGTTACATGGTATAATTACTTTGCTATAATTAGACAACGTTAATAGTAATTAGCTACGGGCTACACGCTACGGGTAATTATGCCGGATGATGCACATTTACTTGTTGCTTGTAGCTCGTAACTGACAAGCATTAACGGTAGTTTGCCGCAAACTCCTCCGATACGGAGTTGCTGAAACTCTTGCAGACTTCTGCGGAGAAATCCTGACCGCATTGTATCACCTTATCCCAGGTCTCCTCACTCAGATTTTGCAAGTCGCGGTAACGGACATCATATTTTAACATGCCGTAGATCAGGCCGGCATTGAAGTTGTCTCCTGCACCGATGGTACTGACTGCTTGCAACGGGGTGACAGGATACTCTTTCGATATTGTGTTGGTACGCAGCGAGATTTTCTCCGCTCCGGCTGTACAAAGGAATAGCGGACAATAGAACTTGATTTTATCCTTGTAGATCTTCTCTGCGTCTTTGATTCCGTACATGTAATAGAAGTCTTCCAGAGATCCCCTTACGATGTCGGCATATTCCAGATTCTCGATAATGGTTGGAGCTAACTTCATAGCCTCGTTCTTATGTGAAGAACGGAAATTGGGATCATAATATACAATCGCTTTTTTCTCTCTCGCTATGTCCAGCAGTTCCAGAATCTTGTCGCGTAAAACCGGATTCAGGGCATAGTATGAACCGATGACAATGATATCATCTTCGTTGATGGGAGGGAACAAAACGTCCAGCCGCTGTTTGGGATAGTCTTTATAGAAGATGTATTCCGCGTCGCTGTGTTCGTTCAGGAAAGCCAGGGATACGGGCGATTTGCCATCCGGGAACACATTGACGTGATCCGTCGGGATATGATTGTCACGCATGAATTGCAAGATGATGTTTCCAACATGGTCGTTGCCCGTTTCGCTGATGAAACATACATTGACTCCCATGCGTCCTAAAGAAACGATGCCGTTGAAAACAGAGCCTCCGGGAACGGCTGCCGAAGGCTGGTCGTTCCGGAAGATGATATCGAGTATAGTCTCTCCGATGCCGATTACTTTACGCATAGTTTTCTTGATTTTTCACCCAGATAACCACCGTGATGGCGTTTGGAGTATTCTTCGATAGTGAATTCAGTCCTTTTCATTGTTTGTACCACGAGGATATCGCCGATGACGGTCATTACCGTAGTCGAGGTAGTAGGGGTCATACCCAGTGTACAAACCTCGGCAGGGTGCCCTGTACTCAGGCATACATCTGATTCGCTGGCAAGCGGACTGTCGGGGTTTCCGGTGATAACGATGAATTTAAGGCCCGGATTCAGGTTGTGGGCCAACTGCGTTAACTCTACGATTTCACGGGTTTTGCCCGAGTTTGAAATCAACAGCAACAGGTCGTTCTCTTGCAGGATGCCCAGATCGCCATGTTGCGCTTCGCTGGGATGCAGGAAGACAGAGGGAATACCGGTCGAACAAAACGTAGTGGCGATGTTCATCGCTATTTGTCCGGCTTTACCCATGCCGGAAGTTACAAGTTTGCCTTTTTTTCTGTGTATTTGTTCCACAATCAACTCAACCGCCTTTTCGTAGGCATTGGTCACGGGAATATTCAGCACGGCTTGTGCTTCCTTTTGCAGGAGTTCTTGAATCGATTCAATCATTATATCTTAGTTGTTAATTCATTAAATGTGTTTGCTACTTCATAATAGGAGGACAGCGGATGGCGGGCAAATCCTCTTGCCTGTAATTCGCTGAGTACGGCAAGCAACGGGCTATAAAAACCATTTGCGTTGTAGAAGATCACTTTCTTCTGGTGATAACCGATGGAAGCGGCTGCCATGACATGAAATACTTCATCCAGCGTGCCGATACCGCCGGGGAGAGCCACCAATACATCCGACTGTTGCAGGATGATATCCTTGCGGTCACTCAGATTGTGTGTGCGGATCATTTCATCGAGATATGTACTCACTTTGCCGTTCTCTTCAAGTTTGGAGGGTACTACACCGATGACACGTCCCCCGCTTTCTTTGACTGCCTTTGCCACACATTCCATGAGTCCGAGGTTGGCACCACCGTAGATAAGTGTCTTGCCGTTTCTTCCCATCCATTCGCCAATCTGATGGGCTGCATCGAAGAATGTCGGGTCGATGCTGTCGGACGCGGAACAGAAAATTCCTATCTTTTCCATAAGGGTTATTGATGTTATAGCTTACAAATATCTGCAATTTTCTATAAACGACAATAAGTTTTATTGTATTTTTGTATCCTCAACCTAACTTAATAGTAAGAATGAAGCAGTTAAGTACCCGTGCAGAAATGCAATATAATATACATACCCTGTCCAACGGTCTTCGCATCATCCATGAGCCTTCGCTTTCAAAGGTGGCTTATTGTGGATTTGCCGTAGATGCCGGCACCCGTGATGAGGCTGAAAACGAACAAGGAATGGCCCACTTTGTGGAGCACCTGATTTTTAAAGGTACCCGGAAACGGAAGGCATGGCATATCCTGAATCGTATGGAGAATGTAGGAGGCGACCTGAATGCATATACCAATAAGGAAGAGACGGTGATCTATTCGGCATTCCTGACCGAACATTTTGGGCGGGCACTGGAATTGCTGGCAGATATTGTTTTTCACTCCACTTTTCCGCAGAACGAGATAGAAAAGGAGACGGAAGTGATTATCGACGAAATACAGTCATACGAAGATACTCCTTCGGAGCTTATTTTCGATGACTTTGAAGATATGATTTTCCGGAATCATCCGTTGGGACGCAACATTCTGGGCAGGCCGGAATTGCTGAAGCAATTCCGAAGCGGGGATGCGGTTGCTTTTACTTCCCGGTTCTATCAACCTTCCAATATGGTATTCTTTGTTTTGGGCAACTTCAACTTTCAGAAAATAGTCCGCCAAGTGGAGAAACTGTTGGCAGACCTTCCGTTGATTGGAGTCGATAATCACCGTACTCCGCCTCCCCTTTACGTACCGGAGCATCTGGTTGTCCATAAGGAGACCCATCAGGCGCATGTGATGATTGGCAGTAGGGGATACAATGCTTATGATAATAAACGCACCGGCTTGTATCTGTTGAATAATATTCTGGGTGGTCCGGGGATGAACAGTCGCCTGAATGTTTCTCTCCGCGAGCGAAGAGGATTGGTCTACACTGTGGAGTCCAATCTGACATCGTATACGGATACGGGAGCTTTCTGCATCTATTTTGGAACCGATCCTGCGGATGTGGATACTTGTCTGCGGTTGACTTACAAAGAACTGAAAAGGATGCGGGATGTGAAAATGACCTCTTCGCAGCTGATGGCTGCTAAAAAACAACTGATCGGGCAGATTGGAGTTGCTTCGGATAATAATGAAAATAATGCGTTGGGGATGGCAAAGACCTTCTTGCATTACCACAAGTATGAATCATCCGAATCTGTTTTCCGGCGAATCGAAGCATTAACTGCAGAAGGGTTGCTGGAGGTAGCCAATGAGATGTTCGCAGAGGAATATCTTTCTACACTGATCTACAGATAAGAAGAAAAGGAAGAGGGTGCATCTGAGGATTGACATTACTATTAGACACACAATTAATACTTATATAAATCTTTACGATGCACTCTCTGACCTTGGAATATATAAACTAAAAAAACATCATAATCAGGGCTATATCGAATCGCATAGACACCCGTAGTACAGAAAGTGCTAAATAAGAATATGCCTGAGCGCAAATACATAGTATTTTGGTGCAGGCTTAACTCTGTTATGAAGAGTATAAAAAGAAGTGTATTCTTTGAATGTTATTAATTTCTGAGAGTCCGTCTTGGCAGCCGGATGGAGGTTATTGCTTTGTTTATACGGGTTGGCCGAATCCGAAACAGCCTTTTTGACCAGTATCCCTTGATTAAAGTCGAATAGGTCGTGTCCTGAGTTATCAAAAGAAGGTATGTTGTGAGTATGGCTTTTTACGGCAGTAGTGACTGTCACCCCGTTATTGGCGGGTTGTAGAGCACTGCTTTTCTGGGTACCGAATACCAAAAATAACAGGCATAGCATTAATAGTTTGATGTATGCTGTCATAATTGGCGGCAAATGTATGGATTAATACGGATCTTTACTTCGGGTGGCTTTGCTTTTTCTCGGGTTATTAATTATTTTTAATAATAGGAGATTGAACCGTCCAAAGGAGCTGACCGGCAGTGGGGCCATTAGTCACCTTGGATGGTTCAGTCTGCGGAGTTTGATTTATACTTTTAGTTTAATCTTAGCTTTGACCAGTAATCCTGTGATACCGACAATAATCAGTGAGAATATGGCCGATTTCATTAATCCCGGTATGCCGCTACCCAATGCGGTGGGGTAGTGTAATCCAAGTAGTTGTTGCATTGCATACCAGATATATGGAATGATATAGCAGGTAAGGGTTGCGGTTCCTGCCGGTTTGATAATATCGAACCAGCCGGTTTTGCCTTTTATGTCAGTCAGCCAATAGAAGAAGCCGAATGACGGGAAGAAAGCTGCCGTGCAGAAGAAGAACCAGCTTGGAGTGGCTTGTATCTTTGAGATAATCCAGAAAGGATGTGAGGCAAAGCCGGCTGCCAGCATAAGGAGGCCCAGACCGCATAATATCTCTATAAACTTTCCGGGGCGCTCGGGGCTGGCATATTTTTGCATCAATAGTGAAGTTAGCATGCCCGATATTCCGAATGCGTGTAATGTCATATCACTTGGTATGAATGGAAGCGGCAGGACGTCTGCATGATTCAGCAATGCCAGAATGATAAACAGTACCCAGACGAAAAGGTTGCGTACCAGGCTTTCCCGGGTAAATAAATATACAGAGGCACAGATTACATAGGTCCAGCCAATAAGGCCCAGAATTCCCCACCATTTCTGCTGGAAAGGTGCTCCATGAAATCCTTTGTAGAGGATCAGGAAAGTCAACAGTAAAATACCTGCTGTCTTCATTCCCGTATAGAGATATTTTTTTCGGGTGGTTATCGGTTTAGGGTATACTCCCCAGATCAGGAAGAAGCCAATCACCATAATGATAGAGAACCAGGGATGGGAGAGTCCTGCCACTCCTCCGCTGTTTACAGAGAAAAGTCCCATAACAACCAGTGCCACGGTTCGCCAGAAAATATGCATAATCACTTGGAGCGGTGAATCGCCCTTTTGGTATCGGTTTTGTACCGCAAACGAAATAGACATGCCCATGCAGAACAGGAAAGCCGGGAAAATAGTATCGGAGAAGCCTAACATGTCTTCTGTCATTGCTGCGTGTCCAAGCCAATGGGGGATGTTTCTGAGTCCGGGAATATCATTCACAAAAAGCATAAGGAACATGGTGAGTGCACGGAATACATCGACCGCAGCGACTCGTTGAGGGGATGAGGTTTTCATAATGTGTTAAATTAATCAGGGGTTATGCTCACAAAGATAGCGTAAAAATGTTTAAAGTCTGCTGTCTTCCGGCTTATTCCGCTTATCTTTGCCTGAAAACCTAAAAAATTATGATGATATTAAGCCGTATTACGAGTGCTGACGATTCACGTCTGAACCGTTTGATTCCTTTGTACGAGGAGTCTTTTCCCGAAAGTGAGAGAAGAAAAATCGGGCAGTTGAAACGAATGATTGAGAACCATACCCCCATGTATTTCAATGCTATTGAATGTGATGGAGAGTTGAGTGGAATGTTTGTATACTGGGATATGGGTGACTTCTACTATTTGGAACACCTGGCTGTATTCCCGGAAATGCGGAATAAAAAGATAGGGCAGCAGGTGCTTGATTATGTGGCCGGACACCTGAAAGGACTGCGCCTGCTGGAAGTAGAGCCTACGGAAGATGAAATGACTACCCGGCGCGTGAACTATTATCAGCGTAACGGATACAAGGTGCTCGATAAAACCTATGTACAGCCTTCTTATCATGCTATGGAGAACGCCTGTCCACTTTGGATTATGGGAAATGAAGATTCTCCCCGACTGTCTGAACAGGTGGAAAGAATTAAAGAGGAAGTGTATAGGCAGCAGATAGGATGAGGCCTTATAAATGTGTCAAAACTATCGCTGGCTCCACAGAAAAACAGAGATCGAGTAGGTCTCGGTCTTAATTTCTGTGTTAATCTGTGGAGGCAGCGGTGGGTGAAAAGGTCTTTTACTGCCTTTTCGTGTTTTTAAAAGATTGATTTTGCAATTCCCATTTCCAGTCCTCTTAGCTCGGCAAGTCCGCGCAGGCGTCCAATGCAGGAGTATCCCGGATTGGTTTTCTTCTTTAAATCGTCTACCATTTGGTGTCCATGATCCGGACGCATGGGGATAGATACTTTTCTTCTCTGTTGTAATTCAAGGAAAGCTTTCATGACCCGGTACATATCTACGTCTCCTTCCAGGTGGTTGGCTTCGTAGAAATTTCCTTCGGAATCTCGCTGAGTGCTTCGGAAGTGGACAAAATTGATACGATCGCCGAATTGTTTCATCATACCTTCCAGGTCGTTGGCACTGCTTACTCCAAGTGATCCGGTACAGAGACAGAGCCCGTTCGATTCATTAGGCACAGCATCGATCAGTGTCTGAAAATCGGCCGCACAACTCATGATACGCGGTAAACCCAGAATGGGGCAGGGTGGGTCGTCCGGATGAATCACCAGCTTTACACCGGCCTCGTCTGCTACCGCAGTCACTTCTTTCAGGAAGTAGATTAAGTGGGCACGTAGCTTATCCGCGTCGATACCTTTGTAACGATTCAGTTCCTGTTGAAACTGCTCCAGCGTGAAACTCTCTTCCGAACCGGGAAGTCCGGCAATCATATTACGGACAAGGAGTTGTTTCTCCGTTGCGTCCATCTGTTCGAAACGAATTTTTGCTTTGGCTTTTTCTTCATCGGTATAGTCGTTCTCTGCACCCGGCCGTTTCAGTAAGAAAAGATCGAAAGCGATAAAAGCGGCACGTTCAAAACGAAGTGCTTTGGAGCCATCGGGTAGGGTATAGGCAAGATCGGTGCGAGTCCAGTCGAGTACGGGCATAAAATTGTAGGTAACGATATGAATGCCACATTTACCGAGGTTACGTAAGCTCTCTTTGTAGTTTTCGATGTATTTTCTGTAATCGCCTGTCTGGGTTTTGATGTGTTCGTGTACCGGGACACTTTCTACTACCGACCATCGCAGACCGACGGATTCGATCAGTTCCTTTCGTTTCATAATTTCTTCTACAGTCCATACTTCGCCATTAGGGATGTGGTGGAGAGCGTTGACAATTCCCGTAGCTCCGGCTTGTTTAATGTCCCAAAGGCTGACAGGATCATCCGGTCCATACCAGCGCCAGGTTTGTTCGGAAAGAAAGAGTTTATTCTTTGATGAAGTGATATAAGGTTGATTCATAAGTCATTTTTTACTTTTGAAAGTAGGTTTAATCATTCTGTTTGTTTTACCTCTGGGGAGGGAAGATGTATGGGAGAGGCCTCTTTACATTGCAAAAGCATTGAATCCGCCGTCCACTATGGCCACAGTGCCCGTTACGAAGCTTGCTGCGTCGCTGATCAGGTATTGTATTGTGCCGCATAACTCTTCAGCGCGTCCCATACGTCCGAATGGGGTTTGGCGGATGACATCCTGTCCCCGTTGAGTATATGTTCCGTCCGGATTGGTTAGTAAAGTGCGGTTCTGCTCTGTCAGGAAGAAACCGGGGGCAATGGCATTTATACGGATTCCTTCACCAAACTTTTTGGCAATTTCTGTGGCCATAAATGCGGTAAAGTTGGAAATGCCTGCTTTGGAAGCCGAATAACCGGCCACACGTGTCAAAGGCCGGAAAGCTGCCATTGAGGAGAAATTGACAATAGCTCCGCTTTTCTGCTCTGTCATCGGTTTTAGAAATACTTGTGTCGGCAATACGGTACCGGTCAGATTAAGATCCACTACCTTCTGAAATTCATCTATTTTCAGATCGAAGATGTCACTTGCCGGTGCAATCGTAGCTCCCGGCATATTGCCGCCTGCCGCATTGAGCAATGCGTCTACCCGCCCATAAGCTTTCAATATATCTGCCAGGTTCTGTTCAAGGATGTTCCGGTCGAGTACATTGGTTGCCAGGAACAGAGCTTCGCCCCCTTTGGCGCATATTGTTTTTACTATCTCGTTGCCCACTTCGGCTTTACGTCCGAGGATAACGACTTTGGCACCTTCTTCTGCCAGATGGACTGCAATTGTTTTTCCCAATACTCCTGTTCCACCGGTAATGACCACTACCTTATCTTTTACACTAAATAAGTTTGCCATACTATTATATTTTAAGTTTAAACTTCTTCTTCTATAGCTCCGTTATCGCACACGCAGCATGCAAATATAGTTATAAAGTTGATGGAACGGTTCAAAAAAGGAAGGAAATTAATTTTTGGTCAACTCCTTTTATCGGGGATTGGCTATTGTTTGTTGCAGTATTAACAAACTTTCCGGTCCCATATTGAATAAGAGGTCGATGATACTCAGGTTGGGCAGGAATCCGTGGCGGGTTTCGAAAACCTGATAGTAAGGTTGGGGAATAAATTCCGGATCGGCTTGGCGGAAATTCTTTTTGGGATGGATGGCTTCCCGGAAGTCTATTTCGTTCGGGGCGAAGTCCGCTTTATATTCGGTGGTTCGTTCCGTATCAGGTTGTATATCTATCAGCTTGCATACAAGCCGGCACAATTCTTCATTGAAATCTGTGAGGAATTCATATTTCTTTTCATAGAAAGGGCGAAAATCGTCTTTATAATATTCAAAAAAAGGGGTGCTGTTATAGGCCGATTCCATTGCATTCCAGTGCAGATGCCTCCAGTTGCCATGGTCGGAAATCCGGATATCCTTCATCGGACATTTCGGGTTTTCCGGTTTTACGGTAGGAACAGAAAGTGCCAGTTCTCCCTCCGGACCTGCAATAGTACAGCGGTTCCGGTAGGTCTGTTTCATGTAATGATCGTGCTGCTCGATGAATATTTTATCGTAATTCAACAGTTTACTATAATATTCTACGGGTGCCAGATAGGCAGAAGAGAGATAAGCGACTTTCATGGGTAGTTGATACTTTGTGATTACTTGGTTGCTGATATATAATTTGTGGTTTGTGGGACTGACTACTTCACCGGTTGGAAGAATCGGTTCCAGCGGTATCCGTTGAAGATTCCCGTATGGTCTTTCTTTGAGAACCAGATTCGCGAAGCTTTCCCAATGACATGATCTTGCGGCACAAAGCCGAACAAGCGGGAATCGGAGAGATTTACCGAGTTATTGGAAGCCATCCAGTAATAATCTTTGGTAAAATAGCAATGCTGTGAAGGGTGACCTTCAATGTAGAGCGTATCGTTCCGGATTTCCGCTTGTTTGCCTTCATGCAACACCAGCGTATTCCGCAACAGGGTCCTGTTCCACGGATAAACTCTGACGGCCTTTCCCTTGCCAGGGATGATGAGCGGTTTAGTTTCTTCCTGCCGGCTTTGGCTCAGAGGTTGTATCCAGCTTTTTCCGTTCATCGCCTGTTCAAGCAGATAATATTCGTAACGGCTGAAGCTTCGTACATTCTTGCCTTCATGCTGCCCCATCAGTTCATTGGAGCCGATGGAAAGAATGGAAAGTAGTGAGTCTAACTGCTGTTCCTTGGTCTGTGGATAAGTGTAGAGTTGTTTCCGGTCCGGTCCGAGTTGTGTGTTGCGGTCTACTACATTGAATAGTGAATCGATAAGCAAAGTATCTCCCGGTACACCGATACACCGGCTGATATAGATTTCTCTCCGGTCGATGACCGGTTCTTTGATAGCCGCGGGATTATTGAATACGACGATGTCGTCTTTATCAATGCGCCTTGGATTCCAGCGGTGGTAGGAGAACAGTGACATATAAGGTGCCCGAAGTCCGTAGCTCCACTTATTGACCAGAATACGTTCGCCTTGGAAAAGGGAGTTCTCCATGCCCGATGAAGGTATCAGGCATGAGGTAAAAGCAAAGCCGCGGAGCAATAATACGATAACTATTGCTCCGGCAAATGCTATAATCCATTTAAATCCCTTTCTCATTACTACTTAGTCTACCCACTTAAAGATGCGGTTCCAGCGGATTTTACCGTCAAACCAGCCACGGTCTTTATCCAATGACAGCCATACGACGATCGGTTTACCTACTACGTGGTCTTCGGGTACGAATCCCCAATAACGGGAATCAGCCGAATTATGCCGGTTATCACCCATCATCCAGTAATAATCCAACTGGAAAGTATACTGGTCTGTCTTCACACCGTTAATGTAGATTCCGTCTTCTTTCTGTTCCAGTTTATTGCCTTCGTAGGCAGTGATGCAACGTTCGTAGATAGGCAGATTATCCGGAGTCAGCGTGATAGTGGCTCCCTTTGCCGGAATCCAGATAGGGCCGTAATTGCTGCGGTTCCAGTGAGTATATAAATTCAGAGGATACATGTCTCCGGCATAATCTTCCGGCTCTATCACGATTTTGCTGATCAACTTTTTGTTGGCGGACAGAGTATCATACATTTTTTTTGTGAGCGGAAGGTGATATACAGGATTCAGCCTGCCTTGGGCGTTTCGTCCATCCATTCCTAACTCAACCAACCCTTCTTCATAACCTGCTCCTTCGGGAGTTAATCCCTGGTCGGCTTTACTGATCCCCAGTTCGCGGAACATCTCTTCTGTGATATACGGACCCGTAGTTTGCACAAAGTAGTTGAATTGCAGGTTCTCAGGGTTTTCTATTGCCTTCCCGTCAATCATCACCTGACCGTTGATAATTTGGAGTGTATCGCCCGGCAGCCCTACACAACGTTTTACGTAATTCTCCCGGCGGTCCACCGGACGGGTGACAACTTTGCCATACCGTTGGGGATTGGACATTATTTCTTTTCGTCCGGCATTGTAATATAAATCGTATACTGTTTTCTGTTGTTCCCGGGTCAGACTGTCCATATTGATCGGATTCGGATAAATCTGCTTCCCGATGTTGTATGCCAGTGTATAAAAGTCGGCATCCGGAAAGTTCAGCGCAACAGTGTCTCCTGCAGGGAAGTTAAACACTACAATATCGTTCAGTTTTACTTTACCGAACCCGGGCACACGTTTGTATTTCCACTGAGGCCACTCAATGTACGACTTGGTGTTCAGTATCGGCAGTGTATGCTGTGCCAATGGCATCGATAGCGGAGTATTCGGTACACGGGGACCATAGCTCATCTTGCTTACATACAGGAAGTCTCCCACCAGCAATGATTTTTCCAGTGAGGAGGATGGGATCTGATAATTCTGAAAGATATAGATGTTCACGAAATATACTGCCACCAAAGCGAAAACGATGGCATCTACCCAACTCATTACGCTTCGGACAGTCGGGTTCTTTGACTTCTTCCAGAATGACCAGGGGATTTTCTTGGTAATGTAAACATCGAAAATAAAAGGAACCACAATCAGTCCCCACCAGCTTTTCACCCAGATCAGAAAGATCAGATAAAGAAGAATGGCAATGGAACACTTTATCCATTGAGTACGTGTTGCTTTTCTCATGATGTTAGTCTTTTAAGAATGGGAATAAATCGCTCATACCCAGATAGCCTTCATGGGTTGCTGTGTATTCTGCGGCAAGTACCGCACCCAAAGCAAAACCTCCCCGGTTTTTGGCATCGTGGGTGATGGAGATACTGTCCGCCTCCGAATCGTAACGGATGGTGTGGATACCGAATACTTCGCCTTCACGGATGGAGTGAATCGGCAACTCGTTCGCTGAGTGTGCTTCCTCTTTTACCCAAACGTTTTTACGTTCCATGTTTTCAAGAATACCTTCTGCCAGCGTGATGGCCGTTCCGCTTGGTGCATCGAGCTTGTGCACGTGGTGGGTTTCACTCATGGTCACGTCATATGCTGGGAACTGGTTCATTATTTTAGCCAGATACTTATTGACTGCCGAGAAGATGGCTACGCCCAGGCTGAAATTGGATGACCAGAACAGGGTTTTTCCACCTTTGCTGCATAGTTCCTTTACTTCATCGCCGTGCTCTGCCATCCATCCGGTACTGCCCGAAACTAACTTTACACCTGCTTTGAAAGCTCTCATATAATTGCTGTAGGCTACCATGGGATTAGTGAACTCAATAGCCACATCTGCCGATTTAAACGCTTCGGATTCGAAATCATCCTGATTATTGATGTCGATAATGCTGACAATTTCGTGTCCGCGACTGAGGGCTACTTTTTCGATTTCCCTGCCCATTTTTCCGTAACCTATTAATGCTATTTTCATTGTTTTACTGACTTTATAGACTTTATATCCAAAATATTAGTCGCAAAGATAGGATTTTTATTACATTTGTCGAGCACATTAACGTCTTGTTAACAATGGAACACCTCCTACACTATGTGTGGAAACACAAAATCTTTCCTCTTCATGAACTGCAAACAACCACCGGGCTGCCTGTTGAAGTGATTGATACGGGACTGCCGAATCCTAATGCAGGCCCCGATTTTTTTAATGCCAAACTAAAGATTGACGGTACGCTTTGGGTAGGTAATGTCGAAATACATGCAGTCTCTTCCGATTGGTTCCGTCACGGGCATGATCATGATATAGCCTATGACTCAGTGATTTTACACATTGCCACGGAAATAGATTGTGAGATATACCGCACCAATGGTGAACCTGTCCCGCAACTCCGGTTGGCTTGTCCCCGCCGGGTGAAGGAACATTATGACGAGCTTTGCCGGGCAGACGTACATCCACCTTGCTATTCGATCTTGGAAACTCTTTCCAAACTAACGGTTCATTCCTGGCTGACAGCTTTACAGACCGAGCGTTTCGATCAGAAGAACCAGACCATATCCCGGCGGCTTCAGCGCTGCAACCAACATTGGGAGGACGCCTTTTTCATCACGCTGGCACGTAATTTTGGTTTCGGACTGAATGGAGATGCTTTTGAAGCCTGGGCGAATCTGCTTCCGTTCCGCTCCATCGATAAGCATCGTGACGACCTGACACAAGTGGAGGCTTTCTTCTTTGGACAGGCCGGTTTGCTGGAGGGAGAACCTGTTGACGATTATTTCAGTTGGATGCAGAAGGAATTCCGTTATCTGCAACATAAGTTTGAACTTCCGCCGGTGATGAATGCTTCTTTGTGGCGTTTTCTCCGTCTTCGTCCCGGCAATTTTCCACATGTGAGGCTGGCACAACTGGCTTCCCTATATTACAAAGAGCGTTCCCTGTTTTCACGTGTCATGGAAGCGCAAACCCTGAAAGAGTTAAAGTCGATCTTCTCCGGTCATACTTCTGCTTATTGGGAGGAGCACTTCATGTTTGGCAGGACCTCTCCCCGGAAGGAGAAAAGCATCGGTTCCGGTGCAAGGGAACTGATCATTATCAATACGGTCATACCTTTTCTGTATGCTTACGGTTTGCATAAGGCAGACGAAAGGTTGTGTGAACGCGCAGCTTCATTGCTTGAAGAGTTGAAAGCTGAAAACAACTACGTCACCCGCATGTGGAGCGAAGCCGGAATTCCTGTCCGGACAGCAGCGGACAGTCAGGCGTTGTTACAGTTACAGAAGGAATATTGCGACAAGAAGAAATGTCTTTATTGCCGCTTCGGATATGAATACCTGAAACATAAATAATTCTGTCCTTCCCGATTGGATATTAGGAAGATATATTATCTTTGCCCGCTGAAAATGCGGGGTGGGATTCCCCGTCTTAATAACCCATTCATTATGAAAGTGAAAAGATTTGTGCTTTGTCTGTTTATGCTTACCCTGATGGGAGGCATTTGCTTTATTTCCTGTGGAAATACTTCGAAAGCGAAGGCAGAGAGTGCCGCTACTGCGGAAACGGCTGATGAACCTTTCCAGACGTTTCTGAAGAAGTTCACCTCAAGTGCTTCTTTCCAGTATACCCGTGTGAAGTTTCCGTTAAAAACTCCCATCACTCTGATGACGGACGATGGAAATAGCGAGAAAACCTTCCCCTTTACACAAGAGAAATGGCCGTTGCTGGATGGCGAGACTCTAAAAGAGGAACGCATTACCCAGGAGGAAGGAGGAATCTATGTTTCTAAATTTACGGTGAACGAACCTACCCATAAAGAGTTTGAAGCTGGGTATGAGGAGTCGGAAGTTGACTTACGTGTGATATTCGACTTGATTGACGGTAAATGGTATGTAACCGATTGCTATACCGGGTGGTATGGATACGATCTGCCGATTGACGATCTGAATGAAACTGTGAAGCAGGTGAAAGAAGAGAATCAGACTTTTAAAGAATTGCATCCATAGAGAATCTGGTATCAGGGGGAGGATCACTCAGGGACTCCCTCTCTTTTAAAGAAAAGATAGGTTACTGCTCCAAGATATGCAAGTCGACTAACATCGCCGTGTACTGGTCAAGATTTTACGTACCGGAGTAAATGGTTTTACGTACCGAGGTAAATGGCTTTACATGCCGACGTAAAAGCCTTTACATGCCGGGGTAAATGCTTTTACATCGAAAAGAAAATACAGGTAAATATAATTTGCTGACTATCAGTGATAATGAAACGGATGCCAAACTACGCATTGTCCGGATGAACTTTCTGTCAGAATACCGAACGGACGGCAATGTTGTATTTGGTGAGCGTAGTGCTTTTATGGATAGCTTTCCAACTTTTCCGGTCGATCTGTGGAGCCAGATACTCCCAGAATGTTTTCATCTTGGTTACCAGTTGCGCTTCGCCACCTTGTATCTGCTCTTCATAATGAAGTAAAACGGCTGTGTGCAGTGCCTTAAGCTTTTCATGCCACTCTTCGGGAGAAAGCTTTCTGCCTTCTTTGTACTCCCAGCCTAATGCAGGGTTTGTCAGTAATCCGCGTCCGATCATCACTCCGGCAAGGCTTGGGAACCTGTCGGTAATGCGGTGGATGTCTGTTACGGTCAGGATATCTCCATTATAGACTACAGGATGTCTGCATGCTTCGTAGAAAGAGGTAAATCCCTCCATGTCTACCTCGCCTTTGTATTGCTGGATGCCCAACCGGGGATGGAGTGTGATTTCGGTCAGGGGAGCAGCGTTAAGCAACGGTATCAGTGACAGGCATTCATCCGGTTTTTCCCATCCCAGACGCATCTTTACCGAAAAGCGTATGTCGGGAAATTGTTCCGTTTGTTTTAGCAATGCCTCCACCTTGTCGGGATAAGGCAGCATGCCGGACCCGCATTGTCGTTTTGCCAACATCGGGAAAGGACAGCCGAGATTGATGTCTATCTCCCGATAGCCCTGTTCGATGAAGAGGGCGATCATACGCTCTGTTTTATCCGCTTCGGAGGCTATGAGTTGCGGGATAAGGCGGGCCACCCGGTTGTTTTCGGGTAGAATGTCCCGAACGTCTTTGTGGCGGAACTCTCCCCGGTCTACTCGTACAAAAGGAGTATGATAGACATCTATGCCGCCGAAAACGGCGGCATGGGCATTACGATAGGCTGCCTCAGTATATCCCTGAAGCGGAGCGAAGTGGATAGGTAATGTATTATTCATCTGTTTTTAAAACATAAACATGGCTACACCTACGATACGGTTGTTACCGATGGAATGCGTATCGATGATTTTGCCGTTTTTAAGATTCAGTGAACCGTAAGCAGCGGAAGTATAGGTATATTCCACTCCAAATTTCCAGTGATTGACGTTGTATGTCAGTTCGGCTCCGGCAGTTACTACCTGGTCTACATTGGTTCCTGTTCCGTACAGTTGACCGGATGCTAAAGCATCACTTGTCCCCAGATTCTTGACATATCCCAGGAAGATGCCCGGTTTCCATTTTTGTCCGTATACAACGTTCAGCCATGAACTGGATACCCGGATCGGTGTATATTTCTGTTCTCCGGTCTGCTTATCGATCGATTTGATTCCGAATCCACCGAGCATCGAAGTTTGTGTCAGATTAGAGCCCAATACGGTTTTGGCCCCTACAAACCAGTCTTTATTGCTGTATTTTACATGTCCTTCATAAGATAAAGTGGTGATGCGTTCGTTCACTTTATAAACTTTATCATCTATTTTAGACTCTGTACGGGGTTTCAGGGAGAGAAGTTCTATGCCTGCTCCGGCTATCCATCCGTTGGCTTTATAATCGAGTCCCAGATAGAATTCGGGGACACAGCTGTTCTTTATATAAGCCTGGCTCTTGCCGGCAATGCCTTGCGATAAATACTGCGATTGCCAGATTGCGGCTCCTGTCAGTTGGAATCCCTTATGTGTATAGCGATAGCGAATTTGAGGGGCACGGCTGAATGGCTGGAAAGGTGCACCCACCGAAAGATTCAGTATTTGTGGTGATACATCACCGAACAGCGGATGCCAGGTTTGGCCGAGTAAGAGAGCTGAACGTCCCCAATCCAGGTTCAGGTAGGCATGGCGTAAGCGGATGGTGGAGTAGGAAGTTCCTGAGCCGCGGAAGTCCACTTCTACTTTGGCAGAAGTCATGGCACGTCCCAATTTAGGGCCGGCTACGTCTATTCCCAGGCGGGTATATAAGGTATAAAAGCTACCGTTGGCAGTTGCGTTCAGGTCCTTGCCGTTTTCATCGAGTACTTCGTCTTTGGGATACATGTAAAACAATCCGTCTACTGTCTCTTCGTTAGCACGGCTGTTGTAATAAAGGTCTGTGCGAATCTGTCCGTAAAACTTATAACTAAAGTCTTTCTTTTGAGCAAAACTGCTTACTGCCATCATCAGGCAGGCAGATAAAATTAGATGCTTCTTCATTTTTTGTGTTATTTGTTAGATACAATGGGGATTTACCCGTTGAAGTTATTATCTTAAATCAATGTAAGATGGTTGTTTCACGCTGCAAAGGTAAGGAAATCATCTGACTGACCATGAAAAAGGATAGCCGAAAGTAAACGTTTTCGGAAAAGGTTGTAAAATAGCACCGGATGGAGAATGAAATACTGGAATAAAGTATATATTTTTGCAAGATAAAAATAGAATAGACCATGAAAGTAAAAAAGATCAGTATTGCTAATGTGGAGGTCGATGCACTTCCCGAATTACTGGATAAAGAAAAGATCGGTTTCCAGACTATTGATAATGTGAATTGGGAAGCTTATCCTTATCGTCCGAAAGTGGAGTTCCGTATAGCCCATAGCGATGATGCTGTTTTGTTGCACTTTAATGTGAAAGAGGCCAGTGTGAGGGCTAAGTACGGAGAGGACAACGGGTCTGTGTGGACGGACTCTTGCGTGGAGTTCTTTTCTGTGCCTGCCGGTGACGGTATTTATTATAACATCGAATGCAACTGTATCGGGACGATTCTTATAGGTGCCGGAGCAGAACGTAACGACCGGGAGCGTGCCTCTCAGGAAGTGATGGATCAGGTAAAGCGTTGGGCCAGCCTGGGACGCCAGCCGTTCAATGAACGCATTGAAGAGTGTAACTGGGAAGTGGCGCTGATCATTCCATATACAGCATTCTTTAAACACAATATTACTTCTCTGGACGGAAAAACGATTACTGCGAACTTCTACAAATGTGGAGACGAATTGCAGACCCCGCATTTCCTTTCATGGAATCCGATTAAAATAGAGAAACCGGATTTCCATCGTCCCGATTTCTTCGGTACCTTGGAGTTTGAATAGAATGAACCTGCCCGTGTAAAAGCATGGAAAATAATAAAAGAAAGGTGTAGCCATCCCAGGATGACTACACCTTTTCTTTATCGGCAGATGATTGTGCCTATTTTACGATTCCACGTTTTGACTCCTTGACGAATGCAACGATATTTTCTATCTCTTCGCTCATGGGAACCTGGTCTACAATTTTTTGTACTGCATCCTGCAGGCTGAAATTGCCCTGATAGATCAAACGGTAAGCATTGGCAATATGTCGCAAGACCCTTTCGCTCGTATTTTTATGTTGTTGTAATACTACAGCGTTTACTCCGTGATATTCTACCGGATTTCCGGCCATAATAACATAAGGAGGTACGTCTTTTGATATGCGGCAACCGCTCTGAATCAACGTCCATTGTCCTACATGGCAATATTGATGGAGTGTGACGTTTCCACTCAGGATCACGCAATCGTCCAAGGTACATTCTCCGGCAATTGTAGTACCGATACCGGCTACGCAATTGTCACCGATTTGTACGTCATGACAGACATGAACCTTGTCCATCAGGAAGTTGCCGTTGCCGATCTTTGTGGCGTTTCCGCCGAAAGTGGCCCGGCTGATGACTACATTCTCGCGGATATGATTGTTATCACCGATGATCAGTGAACTTTCTTCTCCTTTGTAATGGAAATCCTGTGGCTCCGCTCCGAGTACGGCGTGTTGATGCACTTTGTTACCTTTTCCCAGCTGCGTGCCATTCAGTATGCTGGCATAAGACATAATGATGCAGTCGTCCCCTATTTCGACATTATCTTCAATGTAAGCGAACGGTTGAATGGTGACATTCTTACCGATTTTTGCCCCGGGGGCTATCGATGCTAATGGACTAATCATAATTGTATTGTATTTAAAGTTAATCTTCTCTTCCGCCGCCTAATGCCTGATAAAGGCTTACTACAGCCTGCATCCGGTCGAAAGTATCGTTTACCTGAGATAAACGGGCACTGAGCAAAGATTGTTCGGCCGACAATACCTCCAGATAAGTAGACGTCCCTAATTTAAACAATTCTTTTGTATATTCAGATGCTTTCTCTGATGATTCCACTTGCATTTTGCGGGAAGCTGTTTTTTCGGAAGCACTCTGATACTGGTACAGTGCATTGCTTACTTCACTTCCTGCATTCAGTATACTCTGTTGGAAGGCCAGTTTAGCTTCTTCCTGTTGTGCCTTGGCTATCTTCAGACGGGCGATGTTTGCACCCCGGTAGAACAACGGCTGAGTAAGTGAACCAAGTACGGATGCCAGCAGTTTACCCGGGTTGACAATGGCGCTACCGGCACTGTTGGTCCATCCGGCTGACCCACTGATTGTGATCTGCGGATAGAAGGCGGCACGGGCTGAGTTTGCATTGTAATAAGTGCTGGCCAGAGCCATTTCGGCTGCTTTTACATCCGGACGGTTAGAAAGTAGCTGCAAAGGAACACCTACTGAAAACTCTTCCGGCAATTGCTGTTCTTCAAGGACTCCCCGTTGAATAGTCTGCGGCGCCTGTGCCAGCAGCATAGACATGGCATTTTCGGTTTCGCGGATACTCTGCTGAATGGCTGGGATAGAGGCCAATACTTGTGCATAGGCAGCTTTGCTTTGTTCCACTCCGGCAGAGGTCGTGTTGAACATGGCGGCATCCTTCATAGCTTGCATAGTTTCAACATTACGTTTCATGATGTCGGCGGTCTGTTCGGTGATGTCGAGCTGACGGTCGAGCATTAATAACGTGTAGTATGTATTGGCAATTCCCGAGATGATCTGGGTCTGTACAGCTTGGCGATATGCTTTCGTTTGTAACAATGCTACTTGTGCACCCCGTTTGGCATTCAGCAGTTTGCCGAACAAATCGATCTCCCAACTGGCAGTTGCAGGCAGTGAATAAGTTTTCGTTGCCGCATGTTTGTCGAAACTGCTGATGGTTCCTTGTGGTGACAATCCGAGTGAAGGAGCATAAGCCAAGCGGGCTGACATCAGCGATGCCTGTGCCTCTTTCACTTTCAGTGCGGCAGTCAGCAGGTCAGTATTGTGAGTCAGTCCCTGTTCGATTAACGCTTGTAACTGAGGATCTGTGAAGACCTCTCTCCAAGGCAGATTTCCGAAGTTGGCAGTATCGGATACCAAAGTATCGGCAACAGATACTGTATCCCGGTAAAGCCCGGAAGCTTCTATATCCTTAGGTCTGTCATATGATTTATAGATGTGGCAGCTGCTCAGGAGAGCAGTTGCACACAACATACCTATAATTTGTTTCTTCATATTCTTTTCTTTATTCCTATTTAGCGTATTGTTCAATTTCTGTTTCTGCATCTGTATTATCGATGTCTTCCCATTCGATAGGTTTCACCTTCTCCTGTAAATACTGGAAGAGAACGAACAAAGCAGGAACCACAAATATCTGGCATATCATACCGATAAACATACCGCCTACCGCAGCTGTACCCAAAGCACGGTTACCATTGGCACCTACTCCCATGGCAAGCATCAACGGAATCAAACCTACTACCATTGCTAAAGAGGTCATCAGAATAGGACGGAGACGTGCACCTGCTCCCAATACGGCAGCCCAGGTGATGCTCATACCCATCTTACGACGGTCGAGGGCAAATTCGACAATCAGGATCGCATTCTTTGCTAACAAACCTATCAACATAATCAATGCAATCTGCATATAAATGTTGTTGGTAGCTGCTCCCAAAATAGGGATGATATTATTGGCCAATCCCATCAGGTGGGCAAAGATGAAGCTGCCTGCCAGACCGAAAGGAATAGAAAGCAATACAGCCAATGGTAAAATATAACTTTCGTACTGGGCACTCAGCAACAAATAAACGAATACGAAGCAAAGAACGAAGATCATAGCTGTGGAGCTGCCACTAGAGCTTTGTTCTTCGCGGGTCATACCCGAGAATTCATAGCCATATCCTGTAGGTAAAGTCTGTTCGGCTACTTCCTGCATTGCCTGGATGGCTTGACCGGAACTATAGCCGTCAGCGGGAGAACCGTTGATGGTCATAGCGGTAAACATGTTGAATCGCTTGATATTATCCGGTCCGTAGATGCGCTTAATATTCATAAACTGAGTGATAGGCGCCATTTCGTTACCATTACGTATCTTGATTGACTTCAGCGACTCGAGGTTGGTGCGACTGTTCGGTTCCGCTTGAATCATTACGCGATACATTTTACCGAAGCGGTTGAAGTTTGAAGAATACAAACCACCGTAGTAGCCTTGCAAAGTGGTCAGAATATCGTTAGGTGATAGTCCGGCTTTCTTACAGGCAGCTGCGTCGATGTCTATCATGTATTGCGGGAAGTTCGGATTGAACGATGTTTGCGCTGATTGAATTTCGGGACGGGCCTGCAATTTAGAGATGAAATCCTGAGCCACCTCATAGAATTTGTCAAGGCTACCTCCCGTTTTATCCTGTAGGTTCATCTCAAAACCGTTGGACACACTATAACCCGGAATCATCGGTGGAGCGAACAACAGTACACGGGCGTCTTTAATCACTTCACGAGCTTTGAGGTATAACATGCCCGAAACAAAGTCTGAACGTTCTTTGATGGATCGCTCATCCCAGTTTTTCAGTTTACAAATAAATGAACCGTAGCTGGGTCCCTGTCCTGCTATGAAGCTATAGCCTACAATCATCGTACGGCTGTCGATTGCCGACTCTGAAGCTATCAGGCTGTCTACCTGTTGCATCACCGCTTCGGTACGTTCTTTAGAACTACCCGGGGGCATGTCGACAACAGCCATGATGGTACCTGTATCTTCATTCGGAACCAAACCGGTCGGGGTGATATTCATCAGGAAAATCATCAGGGCAAAGCCGGCTACTACCGCACTGATTGTAAGCCAAGGTTTCTGGATGAAGAATAGTACCCTTTTCTTATATTTTTTCAAAATCGTATCGTATGCCGCATTGAATGAAGCATGGAAACGTTTGGCAAGCGTCACTTTTTCTTTTTTGTTCGGATCGTGTGGTTTCAGTAGGATGGCACACAGTGCAGGACTCAATGTCAAAGCATTCAAGGCCGAAAGTGCAATAGCGATAGCCATTGTCAGACCGAACTGGCGATAGAATGTACCGGAAGTACCGGACATGAAACTTACCGGAATAAATACAGACATCATTACCAATGTGATAGAAACGATGGCACCTCCCAATTCATTCATGGCGTCGATGGAAGCCAGACGGGCTGATTTATAGCCTTGGTCAAGTTTTGCATGGACGCCTTCCACGACGACGATCGCATCATCGACCACAATCGCTATGGCAAGTACCATGGCACATAGTGTCAGAAGGTTGATACTGAACCCAATCAGATATAAGACAAAGAACGTACCGATCAATGCAACCGGGATGGCAATAGCAGGAATCAATGTAGAGCGTAGATCCTGCAGGAAAATGTATACCACAATGAATACAAGAATAAATGCCTCGATCAATGTCTTGACTACCTCATGAATAGAGGCGAACAAGAAGTCATTGGCATTCTGTGATACATTTACTTTGACGCCCGGTGGGAAGGTAGAAGCTGATTTATCCAGTAAGGCGAGGATGTCGTTGATAATAGCTGTCGCATTCGAACCGGCTGTCTGGAATACGATGATGGTTACTGCCGGATGCCCGTTCACTTTATTGGTAAATCCGTAAGTCAGACGTCCCAATTCTACACTGGCGATGTCTTTCAGTCGAAGTACCTGTCCGTCTTCAGTAGCACGGATTACAATATTCTCAAATTCTTCTTGACTTTGCAGGCGCCCCTTGTATCTCAGAGTATATTGAAAAGTCTGGTTACCCTCTTCACCGAATGCTCCCGGAGCAGCCTCAATGTTCTGTTCGGCCAACGCTGCGGAAACATCGGTAGGCATCAGGTGATATTGGGCCATGATATCCGGTTTCAGCCAGATACGCATTGAATAGTCTGCACCAAGCACCATGGCGTCACCTACACCCGGTACGCGCTGCACTTCCGGCACCAGATTGATCTTGGCATAATTTTCCAGAAATTCGTTATCGTATTTGTCGTCGGAACTATATAAAGAGAATACCAGCAACATACTGGTCTGCCGTTTTGAAGTGATGACGCCTACTTTGGTTACTTCGGCGGGCAGCAGACCTTGTGCTTTGGCTACACGGTTTTGAACGTTTACCGCGGCCATATCCGGATCGGTGCCTTGTTTAAAGTATACGTCAATACGGGCTTCACCGGTATTGGTTGCTGTGGAACTCATGTACATCATGTTTTCCACACCGTTGATTTGCTCCTCCAGCGGGGCGACTACACTGTTTAATACCGTTTGTGCATTAGCACCCTGATAAGTGGTCGAAACGCTTACCGTAGGTGGGGCAATATCCGGATATTGGGAAATAGGCAGCGAAATCAAGCCCAGAATACCCAAGATTACTATAACGATGGAGATCACCGTAGATAGTACCGGACGATTAATAAATCTATCTAGTTTCATATTTAACTTGCTATGCTGATTTTATTTTCCTTGTTTTTTCTCTTCAAGTGCTTGTTGGAAATTGGCTTTAGCCTGTTCCGGAGTAACTGGTTTGATTGCCTGTCCGTCTTTCAGGGTGCTGGCATTATCCAAGACCACTTTTTCACCAGCTTTCAAGCCGGAAGTCACTACGTAATCGTGTCCGTTATCCACATTGAAAACATTTATTTCAGTCATCTTTACAGTATTGTCCGGCTGCAATACGAAAGCAAATTTCTTGTCTTGTATTTCCGTTGTAGCTTTTTGCGGAATAACAATTGCATTTTCCAGATGATAGGGTACGATCAGGTTGGCCATACCACCGCTTCTCAGCAAATGTTCTTTGTTAGGGAAAGTGGCCCGAATACTTACTGCTCCGGTATTTTGGTTGATGACACCACTAATGGTGGACATTTTACCTTTATCGGCGTAGGTGGTTCCGTCCGATAGCTCAAGCCCTACCTCCGGATAAGACTCTACAGCTGAAATCTGAGAACCGTCTTTACGTACCAGTGCCAATAGATCTTTTTCAGTCAGTGAAGAGTAGACATACATTTCGTTAATGTCCGAAACGATGGTCAGCGGAGTTTGGATAGAAGGGCTGACAAGGCTTCCCAGACGATAAGGAATTGTGTTGACAATACCATCTGAAGGGCTTTTTACATTGGTGAAGGTTAAATTTTGTTCTGCACTTATCAGTTGTGCCTGTGCGGAAGCCAGTTGTGCTTTGGCAGATGCCAGAGAGTTTTCTGCCATCGCCAGGTCGTAATCACTGATGATATTCTTTTTATTCAATTCACGTTTGTTGTTCACTGTGATTTCTTGTGTGTTCACTCCGGCTTTTGCAGTAGCTACAGCTGCTTTGGCCGAACGGACAGCGGCTTCATATTGTACCGGGTCGATGATGAACAATATCTGTCCTTTGCGTACCATAGAACCTTCGTCTACGCAAACTTTTGTGATGAATCCCGATACTTGCGGACGGATTTCTACGTCTTGTTTACCTTTGATAGTGGCCGGATAGGAACTCTTCAGATTTACTGTAGTGGGTTGCAGCACCTGCACTGCGCATTCCGGGGTTCCCCCGCTCAGGTCAAATCCCTTTTTGCCGCAACTCGACAGGAGGGCTAAACAAAATGCAAATAAAACAATTTTACTTTTCATACCTTCTTTATATTCAATTTATAATGATGTCCATTTTGTGGTAATGTGATTTATCGTGCTAACCCTTCAATGATAAGGGAGAGAAAACCGAATGTACTTAATCAGTTTTCTGCGCAAAAGTACTCTTTTTTCCATCTTGATGTTCTTTGAATAGCTGTTTTTTAACTATGTTTTTCTCTAATTAATATAGGTGTTGCGTAAAAAGCTGTCAAAAGGTATCTGTCATTCTCGTTGGAAAGACTGCATAAGTGGAGCGGGAGAAGGTATATATAAAAACAGTGATCCGGAACACTCCGGATCACTGTTTGATTGTTGCTTTGAGGAGCTTCTTTTTAATTCCTTACATGTTGACTTTATGACGTACAGGTGTCAGGATGAAACTGAATTCATAATCCTGATAAGGTACGCGGTACTTTTCAAGCGGAAGTGTTCCCCAACTGTTGACACATCCTAATCCCATCTGCACCTTGTCAATGCACAGATTGGTGAAAGGAGCTTTCGGCACTTCAGGAGAGTGACGTTGGTCTTTCTGTGCTCCGTCATCCAAAGATTCGATGCTGTAGTTCAGGGCAGAAGCAGAGAAAGGAGTATCGCCTACGAACTGCAAGCCGTTTCCGCTGACGTTCAATACTCTCCACCAACGTAAATCGGTCTTGGTTCCGGTTTCCTGCGGTCGGATATATGGATAGAATTGTTCGGCAACTGTCTGGCGATATTTGCCAAGCATGGTAGAGTGATTACGGTCGGCGTAATTTTCTATCGGACCGCGGCCATAATATTCTACTTCATTAAAGTTCTCGGGCATTTGCATTTGCATGCCAAAGCGGAACATATCAGAAACTTTCTCTTCTTTGCCGGCTTCCATCTTTTGAGTTACTTTGATGGCGCCTTCATTGTTGATGACGTAAGTCAGGAACAATTTACCCTTTACGGCTTTCATGTCATATTCTGCCTGAATAACCGCCTGCTCGTTTTCAATATTCTGTTTCAGAGAAGTTAACTTCAGTCCCGGATTTTTCCATACGGCATACCGGTGCTGCAATCCTGCTCCATAGTCGTTGTCGGTAGGAGCACGCCAGAAGTTGGGAGTCAGTTGGGCTCCCTGATTCAATAACTGTATGCCGTCTGCTTCGTAGCGAGAAAGATAGCCATTGTGTTTATTGAATTCAATAATGAAGTTTTCACCTTCTACAATCAGGTAGTTATGATCGTTATCTTTGATAACCGGTACATGAACGGCAATGTTAGATGCCTTCCGGTTCTTTAATTCCGGAGTTTGGGCTTTGTACGGACGGATGGTCAACTGGTCATATGCCACTGTACTTCCTGCCGGCATCAATGTTTCGGCGGATTTCAGTTTGTAAGCTACGTTGAGTAGCAGTTCTTTGCATGGGCAGATATTTTCCGTATTCAGATTCAGTTTAAGGGTAGCTGTTTGTTGTGGAGCCACGTTCAGGTCCTGAATCACTCCGGCTTGCATTACTTCGCCGTCTGCCAGTAATTGCCACTCCATATAGTATGCAGACAAGTCGCGGAAGAAGTTTTCATTATATACTTTTATTTCTCCTTTGGCAAGGTCTGCGGGAGTGGTCCAGATGGACTGATAGAAATATCCTACTTCATGGGCATGCGGATTCGGACGGCGGTCGGGACTGATCAAACCGTTATTATTAAAGTTATTGTCCGAAGCGTCATATTTATTGAAATCGCCGCCGTATCCGTAAATATCTACACCGTCTTTATTCTTCCAGTGGTTGGCTTGGTCAACAAAGTCCCAGATGAATCCGCCCTGGTATTTCGGATATTTACGTATCAGATCCCAATATTCTTTGAAACCACCCTGTGAGTTACCCATGGCGTGGGCATATTCGCACTGAATCAGGGGTTTGTCTATGTTGCCTTCACAATATTTCTTGCAGGCATCATAATCGTAATACATCGGGCAGAAAATGTCTGTGAACTGATTGGTGCCTGCCTGTTCGTATTGTACGGCACGCGTTTTGTCTTCATTCTTGATCCATGTGTAGCATTGTTCGAAGTTCGGACCGTATCCGGCTTCGTTCCCTAAAGACCAGAAGATGATGGAAGGATGGTTATACCCTCTTTGTACGTTGCGTTGGTTACGTTCCAGATGTGCTTTTTTATAAGATGGATTTTTGGCAAGTGTCTCTTTGCCATATCCCATTCCGTGTGATTCTACATTGGCTTCCGCCACTACGTAAATGCCGTATTGGTCGCAAAGGTCGTACCACAGATTGTCGTCCGGATAGTGACAGGTACGCACGGCATTGATGTTCAGCTGTTTCATTCGTAAGATGTCTTGCAGCATGCGCTCACGTGAAACAACATATCCGCCGTCCGGATCTATTTCATGACGGTCGGCGCCTTTGAAAAGCACCGGCTGACCGTTTACCAGGATTTGTCCGCCTTTCAGTTCTATTTTGCGGAAACCTATTTTGACCGGGATCACTTCCAAGGTGGTATTGTTACCACTTTTCAATGTTGCAGTCAATGTGTATAAATTGGGTGTTTCTGCGGTCCATTTTGCGGGATTGTCTACGTTCATGCCAACAGACTTTTTACCGTTTCCGCTAACTTGGGCTGTGGCTACGTTTTTCCCTGTCGGATCTGCCAGATTCAGTTCTACCGTTCCGCTTCCGTTCAGGTTGAGTGCTATATCCAGTGTACCGTTTGTATAATTGGCGTCCAAATCAGGCGTTACACGGATGTCCTGAATATATTTCTTATTGCGGCTGTATAGGTAGCAGTCACGTCCTACTCCGGAATAGCGGAAAAAGTCCTGATCCTCCAGATATGTTCCATCACACCAGCGGAATACTTGGAAGGCGATCAGGTTTTTACCGGGTTTCAGATAATTGGTCAGGTTAAATTCGGCTTCCAGTTTACTGTCTTCGCTATAGCCTACATATTTACCGTTGACCCATAAATACATATTTGAGGTTACCGAGCCGAAGTGAGCGAATATCTCTTTTCCTGACCATTCGGCAGGGATGATGATCTCTTTCCGGTATGAACCTACATGATTGTTTTCTATGGGTACAAAAGGCGGGTTGTTTTTGTATTGGTTTCTCCAGGCATAACCTACATTCACATAAATAGGATCACCATAACCGTTCATTTCCCATACACCGGGAACTTTCATTTGTCCCCATCCTTTGTCGTTATAGTCAGTCCGGTAGAAGTCGGTCGGACGTGCATCGGCATCTTTCACCCAGTTGAAGTTCCAGATTCCGTTCAGGGTTAAAAAGTTACTTGAGTTTTCTTTGTCAGCTTTCGCTGCTTCTTCACTTGAAGAGTAAGCAAAGTAATTGGTGTGCATCGGTGCACGGTTTACCGCATTAATTTCGGGGTTTTTCCATTCGTCATGTTGAGCCATGGTTGCGAGGCTACATATCGCCAGGCAGCAAGTCAGCAGTTGTCTTTTCATGGGGTTAATCTTATTAGGTTTGTAAATTGTTGGTCAAAGATACGTTTTTTGTCTTGTCAAGCAGACTCTTTTTGAATAAATTAGTGTAAAGTATAGCATTAATTAATGGATAAGGTTTATTTTTGCAGCATGTTAAAAGACAGTATACATAGAAAAAAACGATTCATCCGTAGTCTGTTGGGCGTCGCTATTTTGATGGCTACTCTTTATTCTTGTGCCAGTATGGGGCGTCCGGATGGAGGACCTTTTGATGAAACGCCACCCCGCTTCATCGGCAGTGCGCCGGCAGCAGGAGCTGTAAATAATAAAAAGTCAAAGATTGTTCTTGATTTCGATGAGTTCATTAAGCTCGAGAAGGCTAATGAAAAGGTAGTGGTTTCGCCCCCCCAATTGCAACAACCCGAAATAAAACCCGGAGGAAAGCGGATCACCGTAAATCTTCTCGACTCTTTAAAACCCAATACAACTTATACTATCGATTTCTCCGATGCCATTGTTGATAACAATGAAGGTAACCCGCTTGGTAACTTTGCGTTTACGTTCTCTACGGGAGCTTCCATTGATACGATGGAGGTGTCGGGCACATTACTTGAGGCTTCCGATCTGGAGCCTATAAAAGGTATGTTAGTGGGGCTTCATTCCAACCTGAATGACTCGGCTTTTACCAAATTACCTTTTGATCGTGTGGCTCGCACCGATAGTCGTGGGCATTTTACGATTCGTGGAGTTGCACCGGGTAAATATCGTATTTTCGGTTTGATGGATGCCGATCAGAACTTTTTCTATAATCAGAAAGCCGAAGCTGTAGCTTTCAATGATTCATTGATTATTCCCCGCTTTGAAGAGAGAATACGTCAGGATACCACATGGGTCGACTCACTGACTATCGATACTATTGTTGAACAGAAGTATACTTATTACCTGCCCGATAATATTGTGCTCCGTTCGTTCAAAACACCTTCTGTTTCACAATATCTGGTTAAGAGTGAACGCCTTACTCCCCAAAAGTTTTCTTTGTATTTTTCGGCTCCGGCGGACTCTTTACCTGTACTGAAAGGACTGAACTTCGATGAAAAGGACGCTTTTATTGTAGAAAAAACATTCCGTAACGATACTATCCATTATTGGATACGCGACTCGTTGCTCTATAAGCAGGATACGCTTACGTTGAGTTTGAACTATTTGTACACAGATACGTTAAATCAGTTGGTCCCACGTACAGATACGCTGAGGTTGGCTGCGAAGAAAGTGAAGAAAGAAGAACCTAAAAAGAAAAAGAAGAAAGACGATGAGCCCGAACCTACCAAGTTTTTGTCGGTAAATACTCACGCGCCTTCATCTATGGACGTATTCGATTATATTACCCTGACTTTCGAAGAACCGGTCGCGCGCTTTGACAGTGCCGCTATCCATCTTCGACAGAAGGTAGATACGATATGGACGGATGTTTCTTTTGAGTTCGAACATGATTCACTGGATGTGCGCCGCTATAATCTCTATTATGACTGGGAACCCGGGGGAGAGTATGAGTTTGCCGTTGACTCTACAGCTTTTCATGGTATTTATGGTTTGTTTACCAATAAAATAAAACAAGCTTTCAAGGTTCGCCAGATCGAAGAATATGGTAACGTGTTCCTCAATATAACCGGAGCAGATTCTATTGCTTTTGTCGAACTGTTGGATAATCAGGATAAAGTGCTTCGACGGCGTCCGGTGGTTGACGGGAGGGCGGAGTTCTATTATCTGAATCCCGGCAAATATGGAGCCCGGTTGATTAATGACACCAACGGTAACGGAGTATGGGATCCCGGTGACTACGAAAAGGGTATACAGCCGGAGATGGTATACTACTATCCGCATATCATTGAATTTAAAGCGAACTGGGATGCCACTCAGGACTGGAATGTGACGGCTGTGTCTCTGGATAAGCAAAAGCCGGACGAACTTAAAAAACAGAAACCAGATGAAGACAAGAAGAAAAAGACCCGAGATAGTCAAAATGCTAACCGTAACCGCCGTAACAATTAGGCGGAAAGAGTTGGTATGTCTTATTATTGCTCTGCTTTTTGCTTTCCCATTGTCGGGTAACGCACAATGTGAAGCGAAAAACGATGCGTTTAAATCCGGTGAGCACGTCATGTACGAACTCTATTTCAACTGGAAATTCATCTGGAAGAAAGTAGGCTTGGCCAGTCTGACTACCAATTCCACAACGTATCATTCCGAACCTGCCTATCGGGTCAATCTGCTGGCCATCAGCAGTAAGGAAGCCGATTTCTTTTTTAAGATGCGGGATACCTTAACGAGTGTCATGACGGAGAAACTCGAGCCACGTTATTTCAGGAAAGGTGCCGAAGAAGGAAAACGTTATACCGTTGATGAGGCCCGTTTTTCTTTCCGTAACGGGATGTGCTACGTCAACCAGAAACGGGTGCGTAAGGATGGGAGTGTCACAGAGACAGAGCAAAGCGATACCCGGTGTATTTATGATATGTTGAGTATTCTGGCGCAGGCCCGTTCGTTCGATCCGAAAGATTACACCGTCGGCCAACGTATTCAGTTTCCGATGGCGACAGGGCGTAAGGTAGAAGAGCAGACCCTCATTTACAGGGGTATCAAGAAGATTACTGCCGAAAACGATACGACCTATCGCTGTCTGATATTCTCACTGGTAGAGTACAATAAAAAGGGAAAGGAGAAAGAGGTTATAACGTTTTATGTAACAGACGACCGGAATCATCTTCCGGTACGGTTGGATATGCACCTTAACTTTGGTTCGGCCAAAGCATTCCTGCGGAGTGTCAGCGGTTACCGTCATCCCCAGACCTCTATCATTACAAAGTAAACGGAACTTCGTCTTTTTTTCGGAATACGCTTGACTCAAAGGTGGCTATCAGCCTGCCTTCCTGATCGGTTACATCTATCTGATAGTAACCCGTGCTGCGTCCTGTATAGCGTTCTCGTGCTTCGGCATAAAGCGTGTCGCCCGGTCCGCTGGCCCGTAAGAAGGTGATGTTGGAAGAAAGGGAGAAGGCCAGTGTGCCGTGTGAATTGGCTGCCGCTGCCAGTGCCAGGTCAGCCAAAGTAAAGATGGCACCTCCCTGTGTCCGTTGTCCTGCATTCAGATGTTCGGGCTTGATTTCCAGTTTTGCTTTACTGTATCCTTCCCTTATTTCAATCAACTCTACACCTGCGTTGGTGGCAAAAAGGTCATTTTTAAAGAATTCTTGTGCTGTCATTTTAATATCTGTTCCGATTTATTACAAAAGGACGCGGAGTATACAGAAAAAGTTATCAGTCCTGTTCCCTCCGCGTCCTTTGTGGTGCTTTTAAATAATTTTCTGAGATTTTATTTATTCAGTTTCCACTCAAATCCGTCCTTAGTATCTTTAATTTCGAATCCCAGTGCAGTCAGTTCGTTGCGGATCAGGTCACTCGTAGCCCAGTCTTTGTTAGCTTTTGCTTTCACCCGCTGTTCCAGCAGCATATCGACCACTTTCCCATAAGCGGCTTCACGTCCGTCCGACGAGCCGATTTCTTCTTTCAGGCCCAGGATATCGAAGCAGAATGTATGGAATACTTCTTTCAGTTCTTTCAGGTCATCGGCAGAGATGGTATTGTTTCCGGCAATGATATTATTGATCATCTTGGCTCCGTCAAAGAGATGTGAAATCACAATCGGAGTGTTCAAGTCATCATTCATCGCTTCAAAGCATTTCGTGCGCAAGCTTTTTACGTCGACGTTCGAAGTAGCTGCAGGAGTGATTTTCTCCAAACCATCCACTGCTTCCATCAGTCGGCTCAGTCCTTTTTCTGCTGCCTGTAATGCTTCGTTGCTGAAATCCACCGGACTGCGGTAGTGTGCCTGCAAGATAAAGAATCGTATGGTCATCGGGCTGTAAGCCTGAGTCAGCAATTTGTGTGAGCCGCTGAAGAATTCATCCAGCGTGATGAAGTTTCCGAGACTCTTGCCCATCTTGGTGCCGTTGATGGTGATCATGTTGTTGTGCATCCAGTAGTGAACCATATCGTCACCCTGTGAAGCTACCGACTGTGCGATTTCGCATTCGTGGTGCGGGAAGATAAGGTCCATGCCTCCTCCGTGAATGTCGAAGTGTTCGCCCAGATACTTACGTCCCATGGCTGTACACTCGGCATGCCAGCCGGGGAAACCGTCACCCCATGGCGAAGGCCAGCGCATGATGTGTTCCGGTTGTGCCCGTTTCCAAAGGGCAAAGTCGGCAGGATTATGTTTTTCTTCCTGTCCGTCCAGTTCGCGGGTTGTATTCAGTACATCGTCCAGATTGCGTCCCGAGAGTTTACCATAGTGGTAGTCTTTATTGTATTTGGCTACATCGAAGTATACCGAACCCTGGCTTTCGTATGCATAGCCGGCATCCAGAATCTTTTTTACCAATTCGATCTGCTCGATGATATGTCCCGAGGCATGTGGTTCAATGCTGGGGGGAAGTACGTTCAGTGCCTCCATGGCTTTATGGTACCGGTTCAGGTAGTATTGCACTACTTCCATGGGTTCCAGTTGTTCCAGACGGGCTTTCTTGGCAATTTTATCTTCCCCTTCGTCTGCGTCATGTTCCAGGTGGCCTACGTCGGTAATGTTACGCACGTATCGCACTTTATAGCCCAACCGGGTGAGATAACGGAAGAGTACGTCGAACGTGATGGCCGGACGGGCATGTCCCAGATGTGCATCGCCATATACCGTCGGTCCGCAGACATACATGCCCACATGTGGAGCGTGCAAAGGCACAAACAGCTCTTTTTTTCTATCTAAAGTGTTGTAAATCGTCAGTTGATGTTCCATAACGTTTGAGATTTATTCTGTTTTAAACCACAAAGTTAGAATAAATAATTTGAATTGGGACGTGTTCTGCCGGATTATTCTCTGTAAGTATATGTGTCTGATGTAAGATCGGACCATTCATACGAAAAATGCATTCCGATCTTCCATCTTCCACCTTTTTCTGTTTATTTGTCTAATTATCAACGAAATGAATGGGTGGAAGATAGCGTTTTCAAGCCGTTTATCTTCCACCTTTATCTTCCATCTTCCACCCACTGTTTTTGATGGATAAGGTATTGATCTGTAATTGTATATAGCGTGTTATCTATCTGTTTATGCCGTTTAAAGCATTTCCTTTTCCTTAGTATCTTTAGTGAAAATGGTCCGGACTTTATCTCGTCCCGCATGCCCGGGCCCATAAGCCCGCATACCTGTGCCCATGAGCCCGCATACCCGGGCCCACCGGCCCGGGTATACGGGCTGAGATAAGTTTAGTATGATGAATGATAATATACTTATATATAACGCGTTAATATCATGGAGAAATCAACTTGCTTTCTTATTAATTTCTGTGTTTAAGCTGTTGTCTCCCCCTTCTCGGGTGCTTTTGTAAAGAACTTGTTTACGACCGCAGCTACACCGTCCTCCTCGTTGCTAAGGGTAATGTAGTCGGCGGCTTTCTTTACCGGTTCCTGTGCATTGCCCATGGCTACACCCAATCCGGCAAATTGAATCATTGAAAGATCGTTGTAGCCGTCGCCTACAGCCACCATCTCTTCCCGGTTCATGTTCAGCTTGTTAAGTAAGACAGATAAAGATTGTGCCTTGTCTATTCCCTGTGGCACCAGTTCGAGGAAGAAGGGCTCCGAGCGGTAAACATTCAGTTGACCTTGCAGTTCTACCGAAAGTTCGGCTTCAATGGGAATCAGACGATGTGGCTCACCCACAATCAAGCACTTAGGAAGCGGCAGACGGATATCTTTCAGAAAATCCTTGGAAGGATATATCTGCATTTTATTGAGGAAAGCCTCTTTCCGGACATACACGTCATCGGGATATTCAGTGATGATATATTGCCGGTCGTAAGTCAGGATAGGGAGTTGGTTGCGTGTGGCGCATTTGTATAGCCGAGGTATCACTTCGTCCGGCAATACATTGGCATAAACGATCTCTCCGGTACTCCAGTCAATAATTTCTCCGCCGTTATAGGAGAGGATAAATCCGCCGAACTCCTTCATGTGCAGTTCGTCGGCCAAGGGTGCAATACCAAAGGTGGGACGTCCCGATGCAAGTATCAGTTTCACACCCTGTTGTTGTACACGTATCAGTGCTTCTCGGTTGCGTGGAGTTATCTCTTTTTTAGCGTTGGTCAGTGTTCCGTCCAAGTCGAGTACGAGGAGTTTGTATTTCATCAGTCGCTTTTGTTTGGGTTTTGAGGGTGCAAAGGTAGTGGTTTTTCTGAGATGAATATTGAATTAACTTAGATTTACTGAGAGCTTATAACCATTTCTGGGTATAGTTACGAGTTCTATGGTAGGGTCAATAGACAGGTATTTGCGTAGTTTTGATATTAAATTATTTATTCCTTGTTCATTTCCATTTGCTTTCCCCCATAGTTCTTCTTCTATTTGCCGACGTTCAACAAGTTGTTCTTTATAAGCAACCAAAAGTTTAAGTAGTTTGTATTCTGCTTCGCTCAGTTGTTTAATAACTTTCAATTCTTTAGTGCATAGCAATTGGGTGTCTGCGTCTAATAAAAGAGAACCTATCTTTATTTGATATGGATGTGAAATTGCATATCTCTTGATATATGCAATTAATTCATCAATTTCAAAAGGTTTTTTCAGATAAGCTACTGCACCTGCACTTAGTGCTTGGACTATCAATTGGCTATTTGTGTGTGAAGATATAAATAATATAGGAGTATTAGGGGCTATTGCCTTCAATTCCGGTACAGCCTCAATGCCATTTTTATTTCCGATTTCTACGTCGAGTACGATCATGTCTGGATGTGTTTCAACGATACAAGCCTTTGCTCCGTTTAGTGAAGTTTGATAAAGGACTTCATAACCTTCTTCCTGCAGAATCATGGTATATATATGTCCAAGTGCGATATCGTCATCAATAAAAAAAATTTTGAGTTTTTCTTCCATCTTTTTATCTTATTTTGAAATATAAAAAGTAAACGTACTTCCTTCATTTTCTCGACTTCTTAACCGTATTTTTCCACCGTGTGCCTGAATTATATATTTAACGTATGACAATCCTATGCCATATCCTTTCTGGATTTGCGATGTTTCTCGGGGAACCTGATAGTACTGACTAAATATCTTCTTTTGGTATTTAGGAGCGATTCCCCAGCCATTGTCTTTTACTTCTATTTGTATGCCTTGACTAATTTCAACTATTTTTATTTGTATTTTCACTCCATCATTAGAGTACTTCAGAGCATTTTCTATTAGGTTCTTTATGGCATTCTCTATGTAGAGTTGATCAGCTAAACACTCTATGTTTGATGACTCGTTCACTATTTCAATACTATGTGGTTTTGAACTTAAGTCTATACAGATATTTCCGATGGCTGTTTTAATTACTTCTTCTATGTTTATTTTTGTCTTTTGTAAAATGATGTGCTGTGTTGTACCTCTGGCACAGATTAATATGGACTCAATTTGTGTTGTTAAGTGTTTGGCTCGTTTGATAACTTCGTTCATTAGTTGTTTCTTTTTGTGGTCTGATTCATTTTTTGTGAGCCAACAAGTTAGAGTTATAAGTGCATTTAATGGTGATTTTAGATCGTGGACTATTCCATTTACACTTGCTTCGCGATTTTTTAATATTTCGTTCTTTTTACGAATGACGGTTAGCTGAAAAATAAGGCATCCTAATACTATAGCGACAATCAATATGGATGCTATTAGAGAATAGAGCATTTGAGATAAGATCGTGTCATTGGGAAGTCCTGATTCTATTTGTATGTAGAGGAGTCCTTTGGTGCCAATTGGCTTTTGGTTTGTAATGATTTGAAAATGGGATTGTAGATGAGCGTTTCCAACAGAATCTATTATTTGTTTTTCTTTATTACGTAGAGTAATATAGTGATTAATGTTTAGGTCGTAGAGTTCATCTTGAAAAAGACTATCAATGATTGATAGAATCGGAGGTTTTTGAATCGCTAGTAATCCATCTTGCTTAATTTGTGTAAGGAGTTCAGAGACGTTTCGTGCTACTCCATTTTGTTCTAAATGCACTAAATCAATGGTGTCTCCTTTATATCCGGCTCGTTCTTCTTCGGACATATATTCAACAGATTTTATAAAGATTGTAGAGTGCTTTGATTGTTCTATATGCATGGAACGAAGGCCTACTTCCTTTTCGATGGCGTTAAGAAATGCTTTATTTATTTTTTCCGTATATTGATTCTCATATTTCTGATACATACTGTTTATCCAGAAAACTTGAAGAAGGATTAAGGCTATAGAAGCTAAGATGGTAAGCAGTAGTTCTTTTTTCATGATTTTTTTTGTTTGAAGTGTGACAAAGATATAAATAGATATTTAATTGATGAAAGAAATGGTTTCTAATAATTTATATAATTAAAAAATATAGTTTTGAGTATATAGGTATTAGGTGTTTGTTATAAAGAATTAAAGGATATTGCACTATGTTTGCAACATACCAAAATTATAATAAGATGGAAAAAATATTAGAAAAATTGTCACCAGAAGAATTAGATTCTATAAAAGGTGGAACTTGGGTTTTGACTGATACGGGATGGGTTTGGATTGAAGGAACAATTTAAAATAGTAGTGCCGAGATCCAGAAATTTGTGAGTGATGAAATTCCAATACTATAATCTTATAATAAAATAATATGAGAACATCATCTTATAATATATTAGTGAATGTAGATAGTAAGCTAAACTTATTCGCTATTTTAAACGGATATACTCAAGCTTTTGACATAGTAAATGAAGATGTTTATTGGGCTCTGAAAACTGGACAAAAACTGGAAGACTTGCCTGATGTTATTCTAAGTAAATTGAAGAAAAGAGGATATGTGACACCATTAACAAAAAGTGAAGAAATAAAATTGGTTCAAGGTCTGTCCGATAGAGCTCGTGAGAATCATTTATTTCAAAAATATAATTTTCATTTTATAGTTTCATATGCATGTAATTTGAGGTGTATATATTGTTATGAAGATAATATATTAAATGGGTGTAATTCTTTATCTAAGAGGACGATGACTTTGGAACAGGTTGATAAAGCCTTTGAAATAATTACTGAAAAGGATAAGGTAAATCAAAGTTCTAAAACAATAGCATTGTACGGAGGGGAGCCCCTTTTAAGAGAAAACTATGATGTCATATCATATATAGTGGAAAAAGGAAAGCGGATTGATCATACTTTTAGGGTTACTTCTAATGGATATGATATAGATGCTTATGCTTTTATGTTACAAAAAAATAGTAATTTATTTTCGTTTCAGATAACTGTTGATGGAGTTGAAGAAATTCAAAATCAGAGAAAACCTCATTTTAAGAATAGCGATTCTTTTATGAAAATAACTAATAATATTGATTTTTTATTAAAGTGCGGTATTCCTGTTAATGTGCGGATAAATTCTGATTTGTATACAATCAATAAGATTCATGACTTACTCAGTTTTTTTGAAGATAAAGGGTGGTATAAATATAAAAATTTCAGAGCTTATTGTGCCCTTTTACGTCAGGAGGTTGATGTTAAACAACAAATTCAACATTCTCAAATGGGGCAGTTGGATTTATTGAAATACTATAATGATAAAATAAAGAACAAAGAGATAACTGAACGAAAGATCTTTTGTCAAGACTGTGGGACTTTGGCTCTGTTGAAAAATTTATTATTGAATAGAAAACATTCATATAAGGGGAGTTTCTGTGGAGCTCAGACAAATAATATTATTTTTGATCCTTTTGGAGATTTATATTCTTGTTGGGATGTAGTTGGTTTGCCAGAACATAGGGTTGGAAGATATATACCTGATTTTTGTATTGATGATACTAAATCGATTAAATGGTTTGGCCATAGAGTTAGCGATACAAAATGTATACAATGTAAATTTGTACTTTTTTGTGGTGGTGGGTGTTTGGTCAGATCTTTAAGAAAATCTGGTGAAATAAGTTTTGGAAATTGTAATGAGTATCCACAAAGTTTCAAATATTTGATGAAAACAGTTTGTAAGGAGATTCTAGAGAATAATTATGATGTTTTATGAAGGTGGATATTTCTACTATTGTTATGTTGCTGACGGAAGAGGATCTATTAGAAAAATGTGCTATTTCTAATTTCGAGTTTTGTATAGAGAATGTATTGAGGTATATAGAGAATAGAGATTTATTTAATCCTGACTTTTTTTTATTTCAATTGGAAAAGCAAACTGTGAAATTATTAAATTGTATTGAATCGGATTTGATAGATCAATCTAGTGCTATTCGCCTTCGGGGATTATTGCAAGAAGATTTTTCAGAAGCATCTGTTATTTTATTATTAGATATTCTTGAAGATATGAACTATAAAAATAGGAAGAGACCAATAATTGTGAAGAAAATAAGATGAAGCACATAGAAATTGCACATGAAATTATTGATTATTTGCATTTAGTTTTTCCGAATGATTCCATAGCCATAGCAGGTTCTGTTGCAGATGGAACTTTCAAAAAGAATAGTGATATTGACTTACTATTATTGTCAGAAAGACTGAAATGTTCATATGCGGTGAGCTTTTTATATAAAGGAAAGAGTATCAGTATATTTGTGTTTTCTAAGGCTTGTATTCGACGGAATATGGATAAATATTTATATAGTTATCATAATATGCCTCTAAGATATGTCTATTCTTCGCAGTGTGTATATGATAGTGGAAATATGTTGAATGCTATATGTTGTGAAATAGATGATGCTTGTTTGAAAAGGCAATTGTTCAAGAGTATATTATCCAGAGAAATAAAAGATCATATTTTACATCTATTGAACAGAAACAATTTAGATATTATTCATAGAAAGGAGGTGTTGTATTTGGTTGTAAATAAGATAGTTACTCTCTTTGTCCTGAAAGAGTATTCTAACAAGGTTACATCTAAGATAGAAGGACGAGATCCTTTTACTTTGATTAAAAAAAAGGATGCATATTTATATAATTTGTTGAAAGTGTGTCTACCTTATCATGGTAATTCATTGTTTTTGATGCGCTATTATTTTGAAAATTATATATTAATTAATTATTGAAATCATGAAAAAAGATAAAATGTTTTCATTAAATACTCAAATAGTTGAGTTTAATGATGAGATGGGTCTTGAAGAAAGACTTGAGTTATTGAGTATGCAAGATCTGCAAAACATGAGAGGCGGAGGAGATTGTACTTTAATGGACTCTTGCAAGTGTGCTTTACAAGGTATGACAATTTGTCCAACGGAAAGTTGTGATCCTTATTTTGTTGGTTGTGGCATTGATGAACATCAAGGATGCAATTCGGATTCTTTTTGTTTAGGAGATGACTTTGATCATTGTATGGCAATGACATAATCGGGTATCTATATTATTAAAGTGTATAAAAGATAATTTCTATATTCCTCTTGTGCATCTTTGCTGACAGGCATTTATTATTTATATATGTATGTCCCCTCAGCTTGAATATATGTTGCTAAATATAGGTAGTTAACCTTGGATCATTGCATTGGAACCTATAAATGTTATGGTTCAAGGTTGATTTTTATTTAATATTTGTTATATGAGAAGTCTGTTTTTAATATTCTTTTTTTGCTATGTAACTGGGAAAGCCCAGGACAGAGCGTGTGTCGTGAGTGAAAAGGATAGTATTCCTCTTTCAAATGTATATATCTGTTTGAAAGATAGGAGAGTCATAGCTATCAGTGATGAAAAGGGTGTGTTCTCATTAGAGAAATATGATTCGTTGTCATTGAATGATACTTTATATTTTTCTCATATTAATTATTTGCACAAGAAATTGTCTTATGGTGATTTAATTAAAAATAGATGTACCGTTTTTTTGATAGAGAATAATCGGGTTTTGGAAGAAGTATCTATTTTTAGCAATAGGCATTTAAATCGCTTTTTGCATTATGAAATATTGTCTCCATTGAAAAGAGGAGTCTATTCGTTTGCTTCGGTCTTGGTAGATGGGCAGATTTATATTGTAGGAGGGAGTACGTCGTGCGGTCCCTTTCAGAGTAATATACGTTCTACTCTATTTTGGGAAAAATATAGTAACATGATGTATAGATATGATATCAAGCAAGATAAGTGGGAGACGATCAGGCATAAGTTTAGAGAAAGGGCATATCATACGGCGGGTTATTATGATGGAAAAATTTTTATTTTAGGGGGAAAGAGATTGTCTGAAACCAGAATTGTTGATTATCTGGATAATGCAATAGAAATATATGATATTAAGCGTGATACCGTTTGGACAGATTATACTAATCCGCATCAAGCGACTCTATTGGGATCCGTTGTGTATAAAGATAATATGATTGTTTTAGGCGGTGTTAAAAAGGTTTTGCAAAATAATGAAGGAGTCTATTCGGATGAAATGCATTTATGGAATTTAAAATCCGGCTACTGGTATGAGTTGGGAAAAATGCCGATTAGGCAAGCTCCTGATGCAATTCTGGTTGATCATTGTATTTATTTAATCGGAAATAGTAACGGTGGCGGCTGGAGTATTGAATGTTATAACTTATTGACAGGCGCATGGACCAATGCCGGACATTTGTTATATCGGCTTGGCTGGCCCAGTTTAGCTTATCATAATGATATAATTTATATTTTTGAACAAGGTGTTGTGCAGACGTTCAATATAAAAAGCAGGCAAGTTCGTTCGTATATGATAGATCTGAAATTGAAATCTCCAGCTTTGTATTACTTTGATGGGAAATTATATATTTTGGGAGGATTTTATATGGGAGATCCCTCGCGCAATGTATATAGTATTGATCTGAAAGAATTTGATAAAACAGAAATCGATTATTATTATAACAATAAAAGGTAAGCATTCGGTGAATCCTGTCTATTGTATAGAAACTGAACTTTATTGTTTTTTCTTATTCTACCATTATTATCATATTTTTAAAATCTAAAAGTATCTCTTTGCAATTTTTGAAACAGTCAACTCCTAAATAGCCATTGTATTTGCGATTAGCATTCTTCATGATAGAAAACTTATGCATATTTGTTTTGTGTTTATCAATAATTAAAGGGAAATCAGATATTGAATAGCTTTTATTAACTATAAATCCACTTATTCCACCAGCCTTGACAGAATCTTCTTTAAGTTTTAGCTCTCCCAATTTATCTTTATTTTGTTGATAGAAATCATAATTAATATATCCTTCCATAGTCATACCTGTATCACAGAATAAAAGTAAACGAAGATTATTATAGAAAGCTTCTACTCCAACACTACCCATGAAATTAATCATATTAGAAGGTCGTTTTTGGATATTTAAATCTTGTGAAAGAGATGGGAATATTATTTTCTGTTCTTTAGGGTATATTATTGTTTGACCTATAGCTTCCATGAAAGGATTACCTAATACAGCTTCCATAATATATACCAACGAATCTGTTTTGGGAAAAATATTGTCAAGTATATTAACTTTTACATTAGTGTAGGTAATATTACCTATTCTGAGTGTATCTACAACTCCCACTTTTGAATAGACAATGTCACCTGATATACCTGTTATGGACATGGAGTCTGCTACAACCTTTATGTGGTGCTTTTTTGCAAATGAGGTCGAAACCATATGAATTGCTGCTCCGGTATCAAATATAAAAGGTTCTTTTGTTCCATTTATTTCTACTGGAATGTACCAATAGTGTTTTGCACCTTTTATGTCTGTAATCATGTCTATAATAACTTCAGAGTTAGGAGATTGTCTTATGACTTCGCTCTTAGGCGTATTGCTTAGATTTTTGTACCCTTTGTAGTAATTATATATCATTGTCTGCATTTCTGCGTCTTTATCGTAGTCGTTCACTTTTTTTAGAGTTTCAGCAGCCTCTTTATATTTTCCTATTTTAGATAATTGTTCCGCCTTTATTATTGTATAAGCTATAACCGCAGATGAACCCAAATCTGCTGAATAGTTATTTAATAAAGAATCAAGTAGGCTTATAGCCTCATGTGGTTGATTAAATGCGCAATTTATACCAGCTTCAGCCATTAATCCTATCATTGGATATGCTAAACTATCCTTTATAGTAGGATAGACCCTTTTTAGTTCCAAATAATCGTACGTGTTGATCAAATCTGCAACTTTTTGATCAGTATATTGAGCATATGATGAAAAACATAGACTCAGAATTACTAAAATCAAGCTTGTTCTTTTCATAATATTATGGTGTTGTTTACAAATATGGTAAGTCTTATAGATGATAGCAAATATTCTTTTCCAAAATTTGTTAATCTTGTTTGGGGTGCTTGAAGTATTTTAAATTAATATGGTAGAATATTTATTTGGATTTTCTTTTGATTAAGAAGGACCGAAATGAATATATGTTATAATACCCGGAAAATAAGAAAATAGAATGCTTCCATATAAAAAACACGTTATAATGAAGAAAAATTTAAGCAAACAATAAATAAATTAGAAAAAACTAAAGATGAAATCTTAGTACTAAAGCAACATTATAAGAATATATTCAATAATAACTTTGATTATTTAATCGAATTAAAAGCCAAGTACTCTGAAAGTCTCATTGATCTTGGAGAATCTTCTTTAGCTAATCCCCTGCATTGTACTTTCACTTTGAAGAATATTGGTGAAAATTTTAGGAAAACCATCACAGTATATTGTAATGTTCCTGATTCTCCTCTATGGCTGAAAATAACTGGAGATGCTCAATGATTTAGAGAGGATAAAAAATAAAATGATTGGTATAAGGCTGTTTCAAATGATTTCTTAGATGATAATCCTCTAAAAAAGAAGAAAATAAGTTCTTCCTAAACAAAAAAAACATATATTTGTCGGATAAGTAACTATAAAAATACAAAAACATGAAAACTCAGGCATTACGAAGCAATCTATGCTTTATTTTACTGGCGACAGCCTTTCTGTTAGGTATGGCGGGCTGTGATAAGGAGGAATCCGATCCGTTGAGAATCGGGGATGATTCATTTAATAATATTGAAAATGGTGTCTGGACTGCTTATTATCCGAATACAAATCAGACGTGCATCACCATTTATGGTGGGGAAAGACCTTATACGGTAAGTAGTAATTCTGATATCCTCAAAGTGAATATGGATAAATTCCCGAATGCTTTCAACTACGAAATTCTGGGCGTTGGCGATGCGGAAGTGACAATTACCGATGCGAAAGGAGAATCTGCAGGTCTCAAAGTGAAAATAGATTATCGGTCTGATAAAATGAAGATTGTTAAGCTGGATGCCTATGTAAAAGGCGACGGGATGACGGTGGCTGCACAAAAGGAATTGAAAGAAAAAGCTTTGGCTTCCATTCCTGTAAAAGTAGGGGGTGGTTATCGATTTATATATACAAAGGATCAAGGAGGAACTGCGTATGTCTATCCGGATAAATACGGCGAGAAATATAAAGAGGGGACTTTTACCCGTAGTTCTTTTGAGGTGGGGAATAGTTCATATCGAAAATATGAAATAAAGTTGGATGGCGTTGAAAGGACGTATATTGTTCAGAGGTATTATCCATTACAGACAAGGAGCGAGGCTATGGTGCCTTATGGCTTTTACGAGAATCTCCTGGATCAGTTTACAGATGAATACCCGGAAGTGGAGAGTGTATATACAGTGCAGGTGATCAGTGCAGTATCTCAATAGGGTAGGAATACCATGGGACTTAATTTGAAATCGGATGAAAAGTCATGTATGTAAGTTTACCGTTGTTTTATTTCTTCTCAGTTATACGGCCTGCCTGTCGGCACAGATAAACGGGAAGATACTGGATGCAAAGACCGGGCAACCTCTGTCCGGAGCGAATATTTATTCGGATAAGGGGGTGAGCATTACCATGTCTGATGAAAAAGGTGAGTTCATCATTAAAGACGGAGAACTTCTGCAGGGGATTGATACAATCTGTATTTCTTTTGTGGGCTATCTGACCAAACGCTTTCCTGTAAGGGATTTATTGAAAAAGAAAAACTCTATCTCATTGGAAGAGGCGCCGATAGAATTGGAGGAAGTGACTGCTTATGGAGTCAGGAAGTTCTATTTGCGTGTGCCGTATACGCAAATATCTTCAATGCCGGTACCTTTATATTCGTTTGCAATGGTCCCATGCGGAAATAAATTATACGTTACGGGTGGAGACCGGTCGCAGGTGAAACCTCCTACTGACTATGATTTGACAGGTTCCGGTGGACTTCCCACAGGATTTATTTATGAAAAGTATAGTAATAGAATATATATTTATGATATTACATCGAATACTTGGACTGTTTCAGGCCAAAAGTTGAGGGAGCGTGCTTATCATTCGGCCCTTTACAATGATGGGAAAATCTATATTATGGGTGGGAAACGTTTTTCAACTAATCGGAAGATTGAGTATCTTGATGAGACGGTAGAGATATATAATATACATCAGGATACATTATTAACAGACCCAGTGAATCCGCATCAAGCCGCTTCTGCTGCTGCGTTTATTTATGATAATGAATTAATAGTCTTTGGAGGATCTACCTATCAGGCAGAAAACGGATGGCAAAAATATTCAGATAAGATACACATGCTTGATTTGAAAAAAGGCATTTGGTATAAGGTAGGAAAGATGCCTTTAGGAATGGAAACAAATGGAATTCTTATGGGTCATACTGTTTTCTTGTTTGGTGGATATCGACAAAGGCCCTTATCGGCAATACTCACTTATGATCTGACTACCGGTATTTGGAAGAATAGAGGAAATTTGTGGTTTTCAATAAGTAAGGCGGCTATGACTCGTGGTGGGGATAAGGTTTATATTCTGGAGAACGGTGTGATACAGGTTTATAATCTTTGTAGCAATGAGGTAAAAGCTTATCAGATTGATTTGAATTTAAGGGCAAGCGGGCTGTATTGTACGGAGAACAAGTTGATTATTGTAGGAGGATGCACTGAGGATATGGATGGCAAGCTGGGAGATGCAGGTATTTACGAGGTGCAATTGTCTGATTTTGAACGTACGGAGTTACATCTGATAAACCGGGAAAAATAGAGGGGGAAGTTTACAAAAGTCCCGCCCACTCCTGGTTGGTTAGTGTGGGGAGCTGATCTGTTTCTGTGATGAAAGTTTCCGCCAGTTTTCGTTTTTCCTCTTGTAGCTGTATGATTTTCTCTTCTATGCTTCCTTGCGTGATGAAACGGTAAGCAATTACTTGTTTGTCTTGTCCGATACGGTGCGCGCGGGCAATGGCCTGTGCTTCGGCTGCCGGGTTCCACCAGGGATCGATGATGAACACATAGTCTGCTTGTGTCAGGTTGAGGCCCACTCCTCCGGCTTTTAGTGAGATAAGGAAAGCTTGTATTCTGGGGTCACGGCTAAAGCGTGCAATCTCTTCCGGGCGATTGGTAGAAGAGCCTGTTAGAAGAGCATAATCCCATTGACGTTTACGAAACTCATCGGCCACCAATTCCAGATGTTTAACGAAAGAAGAAAAGATCAGGACCTTATGGCCTTCGCTCCGGAGTGTTTCGAAGGTCTCTATAATCAGGTTTAGTTTACCGGATTCACCGATGAAACCGGGTAAAATCATCTGCGGATGGCAGGCGAGTTGCCTTAAACGGAGAATCCCGTTGAGTACTATGAGCGGTTGCTGACCCTTCTCTACGGTCTGTTCCAGCAGAATGTTCCGGAGACTGTTCTTTTCATGTTGGTAGAGCTCGTTCTGTTTCTTTGCCATGTCGCAATAAATCACTTCTTCGGTTAATGACGGTAGTTCCGGAGCTACTTCCTGCTTGCTTCTGCGTAGTATAAATGGGGAAATGAGTTGTCGTAAACGAAACTTCATCCGTTCGTCACCTTGACGGATGGCGTTGACGAACTGTTTGCTGAACGCTGTCTCGTTTCCTAAAAGTTCAGGCTGTAGAAAATGAAACTGTGCCCAAAGATCCTTCAGGGAATTCTCAATAGGAGTTCCTGTCAGAATTAGCCTGTGTTTACTTTGTAATTGTATCGCTGAACGGAATGTAAGTGATTCGCTGTTTTTTATGTTTTGACTTTCATCGAGAACTATGTACTCAAACTTATATTGGGATAAAGTCGCAATATTATTGCGCATCGTGCCATAAGTGGTAAAGACCAGATGATATTGGTCGAAGTGCTTTGACAAACGATTGATTTCATTGGTGGAGTTTCCGTTATATTCCGTTATTGACAGGCTGGTAAAACGGGATGCTTCCCGTTTCCAGTTATGCAAAAGCGAGGTAGGCACAACAATAAGGGTGGCATGCAGACGTGGTGTCTGGCTTTTCTTTTGATTTAGTACAGCACATTGCAAGTCGTTTTGTCCGCTTCGGGAGGCGTTGAGGGCTTCGGTTTTTACCGGAAAAAGTGATAACTGCCCCTTTTCATCGAAGAAAGCTTCCTTTTGCACAGGAGAGTCTTGGGTGTTTTCTTTCTCTTCCAGGCTGTTTGTTTCCTGATTTGTTGAGGCGGCTGTTCCCGGTTTGTAGATGTATTGTAAAAGTGTAAGAGTTTGCAAGGTCTTTCCAAGGCCCATATCATCGGCCAGACATCCTCCGAATTTTTCGAGGTATAGGTTTGCCATCCATGAGAAACCTTTCTGCTGATAGGAGCGAAGATTGGCCTTGAGCCCTGCAGGTACAGGGATTGGTTTCTCCAATCGGACGCCGGTTGCTATACCTGGACCTTTTTCCAGGATCGATTTTATTACACCCACAAAAGGACGCTTCAGTCGGATGTTCTTACCTGATTCTTTACCTATCTCAAGCAGATTGGCGTATTTGGTGAACCATTCTTCGGGGAGGAGGATAATGCGTCCGTCAGAGAGGGGATATTCCCTGTTGTTGTCCAGTATATTTTTGCGGAATCGGCTAAAGGGAATTTTCTGATTGTCTATGACGACATTGATATGTAATTCGAACCAGTCGGGGCCATCTTCGTAATCCTGTTCTATCCGGATATCCGGAAGATAGTATGGCTTCTTGTGCGTATCACTTGATAAGATAAACTTTTCCAGTAGCATTTCCCGGTGACGGCTGACCCACTCGGTAATGTTTTTTTCGGGAGCGATAGGCGATAGTTTGAAATGGGAATCACTGACACATTGTAATCCGGCTTTTTGAAGCAGACGGATTGCCTGCTTCTCGGCAGTTGAGTTACGTTGGAAATAGTGGATGACAGTTTGTCCATTCTCTTGCTCCCGGAAGATGATTTTCTTGATTCCATCGGAACCATGAGGTGAAAAAGTCCGGTCTCCATAACGAAAATCAAGCCGTAACAAAGTATCATTATAGATTGTATCTTCAAGGTAGAGATAAGCATCACACGGACGTCTTTCTCTGATCACTTTGACTCCTTGAATATTGATTTCATGGTAATATGCAAGGGGAATCATGATATTGTCTATGTATTTTTCAGTCAATGAAGCGTCCACGCTGATACGTTCTTTCTTGGTGAAAGGCAGTAAGCGTGAGGCTTCAATATGGGGGACAGTGAATAAATCCATACCCAGCAATAAGGTGGCAGGATTGGAGGTGAGGACAGTGACAGGTTTTTGTTCCATCAGTGAAACCGGCAGGTCGTCATAGTAGCATTGCAGTTGATAGCTGAAATGTTCCTCGGTTACTTTAAAAGAGAAATGGGCTTCTAAATCGTGGGGATGGACACGGTATGCATGGTGTTCATAGAGTTGCTTGCTTCCACTTGGTTTCTGATAAAACGGAAGTTGCCTGGTGCGTATCAGTTCTAACATCTCCAACAGTTTCTTCTCTATGAAAGGACGGATTTGTTCTTTAAGTTTGTTATTGTCCTCGGCCAGTTTGCGGAGGAATTTAGGGACTGTTTTTTCACGGGAATAGACTCCCATCAGATATTTTTCAGTATAATGAGAAGCAATGTCAATGGCTTTTTGTTCTGCTTCATTCATTTTTTTGATCGCATCGGGAGAGGCATGGAAAGCTTGTTCGATCACTTCCAACGTGTTGTCAGGGGTTCGGCTGACAGTGTAGGGGATGAGTAATATCCCCAGAACAGGGTGCTCTACGAGTACAATGACAACTTGGTTGGTGGAAAGTGCTTTTTTCATTCTGTCCGGTTTGGAAGGTCAAAGATACGGGATTTTATGTAATTTTGCGGTATGATGGAGGAAAACAAACGAGTCTTATTGGGAATGAGCGGTGGTACGGATAGCTCTGTGGCTGCCATGCTATTACTTGAAGCCGGTTATGAAGTAACGGGAGTTACCTTTCGTTTCTATGAGTTTAATGATTCTACGGAATACTTGGAAGATGCCCGTGCATTAGCAACTCGCTTAGGTATCGAACATATCACTTATGATGCGCGCGAGATTTTCCGGAAGAAAATTGTTGATTACTTTATCGATGAATATATGGCCGGACATACTCCGGTCCCCTGTACTCTTTGCAACAACTGGTTAAAATGGCCTTTGTTGGCCAAGATTGCCGATGAAATGGGTATTTTCTATTTAGCTACCGGTCATTATGTGAGAAAGAAATGGATGGACGGAAGCTATTATATTACGCTTGCCGCAGATCCGGATAAAGACCAGTCATTTTTTCTGTGGGGATTAAAACAGGATATTTTGCAACGTATGTTGCTTCCGATGGGTGAGATGACTAAACCTGAAGCACGTGCTTATGCTGCCGGAAGAGGTTTTGAGAAAGTTTCAAAAAAGAAAGATAGCATCGGGGTTTGTTTCTGTCCACTTGATTACCGTAGTTTTCTGAAAAAGCATCTTTGCGATGCGGGAGGTGACAGGAGCAATAAAATAATCCGGGAAGTGGGCAAAGGCAGATTCCTCGATGAAAGCGGCAATTTTATTGCCTGGCATGAGGGATATCCTTTTTATACTATAGGGCAACGCAGGGGGTTAGGCATCCAACTGAACCGTGCTGTTTTTGTAAAGGAGATCCATCCTGAAACCAATGAAGTGATATTGGCTCCTTTAAAGTCCCTTGAAAAGTCAGAGATGTGGTTGAAAGACTGGAATATAATCAACGAATCCCGCCTGCTGGGCTATGATGATATTATTGTGAGAATACGTTATAGGAAACAGGAAAACCATTGTTCTGTCACAATCACTCCGGAGGGATTATTACATATACAACTACACGAACCTTTGTCCGCCATTGCAGAAGGACAAGCAGCCGCTTTTTATAAGGATGGTTTGCTGTTGGGAGGAGGGATTATAACGATGAATGATGAACGATGAATAGTATGCGGATAGCACACAGCCCATTCATCGTTCATCGTTTATCGATTATCGTTCATTGTTTATTCAAAGCAATCATTTCTTCAATGTAGTCTCTTGTATTGCTGAGTCTCGGTACTTTATGCTGACCACCTAATTTCCCTTTTTGAGCTAACCAGTCATGGAAAAGTCCTTTGCGTGCGACAATCACTTCCAATGGTTGGAGAGCGATATCTTTCCATCGTTTTGCTTCGTAGTCGGAGTTTACTTCTTTCAGTGTAGTATCCAGTACCGCCGCAAATCTTTCGATGGAATCGGGCATTTTGGCAAACTCAATAAGCCATTGATGACGGCATTTGGCATTTTCATCCATAAATACGGGGGCAGCGGAATATTCGCTGACTTGGGCACCAGTTTCAGCACATGCTTTGGCAAGCCCTTTTTCTGCATTATCTACGATCAGCTCTTCACCAAAAGCATTGATGAAGTGCTTGGTACGTCCTGTAATGACGAACTTATACGGATTCTTTCTGGTGAATTTCACAGTATCCCCGATCATGTACCGCCATAATCCGCAGGAAGTGGAGATCACCATAGCATAATTTTTATTTAGCTCTACTTCTTCAAGGCAATAGGTGCGGGGATTCTCTTTTTCCACATCCTCCAAAGGAATAAATTCGTAGAAAATACCATAGTCAATCATCAATAACATAGATGGGTCGGAGAAATCGTTTTGTGTCCCGAAATAGCCTTCCGATGCATTGTAGGTTTCGACATAATGCATTTTAGAAGAATGAATGACTTGCTTATATTGTTCACGGTAAGGGGTAAAAGCGACGCCTCCATGGAAGAATACTTCCAGATTGGGCCATACTTCTTCCAAGGTCTGCTTGCCTGTTTTTTCAAGAATACGTTTGATTAAGACCAGCATCCAGGAAGGAACACCCGAAAGATTGGTTACATCTACCGGTATGGTGCTGTTGGCGATAGCTTCAATTTTGGTTTCCCATTCGTCCATTAATGCTATTTGCTTGCTTGGCACACGTATCAGGTTGATCAGCGGACTTACATTCTGGATCAATATGGCTGAAAGGTCACCTACCAGACTATGGTTGGAGTTCAGGTTCGGACTATGGCTGCCTCCCAGAATCAGTCCTTTACCGGAAAAAAAACGGCTGTCGGGATTCATGCGGAAGTAGATTGCGGCCGCGTCTTTTCCTCCCCGGTAATGAATATCCTGCAAGGCCTCTTTGCTAACCGGAAGAAACTTGCTTTTATCGTTTGTGGTGCCCGAGGATTTTGCAAACCAGCGTATTTCTGAAGGCCACAATAGGTTTTGTTCGCCTGCACGGAGACGTTCCACATAGGGCTTTACTTCTTCGTAGGTTTGTATGGGGAGTCGGTTTTTAAAGTCTTCGTAATTGCGGATAGATTTATAATCATACTTCTTTCCCCATTCAGTATTTTCTGCCTGTTTTACGAGACGGGTCAATACCCGGTGCTGTATATCTCCGGCTTGTGTATCATAAAGATCTATGGCTTTTAAACGGGAATCAAATACTTTGCTTATAATCTTTGTAATATTCATTGCTCTTTAACATATAATGTTTAGTCGTGCAAAAATAGCCTTAATTATCTTTTTTTTCTATCTTTACGACGGAAATAATAGTTAAAAGTGAAGATATGTCATGCTTTTGCAGACAGATGGGTAACTTTTTTCTTTTAAATACGTAATATTCAATAAAAAAAGAGCAGCAATGAAGATCGGAATTCTTACATCCGGAGGAGATTGCCCCGGCATAAACGCTACGATTCGCGGGGTGTGTAAAACGGCCATTAATCATTATGGAATGGAAGTTGTGGGGATTCACAGTGGTTTTCAGGGATTGCTGACGAAAGAGGTAGAATCGTTTACTGAAAAATCCTTGTCCGGATTGTTAAACCTGGGTGGTACTATGTTGGGAACTTCACGCGAGAAGCCGTTCCGTAAGCAAGGTATTATTTCGGATGTGGATAAACCGGCGCTGATACAACGTAATATTGCTGAATTGGGACTTGATTGCGTGGTGTGTATCGGTGGAAATGGTACGCAAAAGACTGCCGCAAAATTTGCAGCGATGGGAATTAATATCGTTTCTGTTCCTAAGACGATCGATAATGATATCTGGGGTACGGATATCTCTTTCGGATTCGATTCGGCAGTGAGCATTGCTACAGATGCTATCGACCGGCTTCACTCTACGGCAAGCTCTCACAAGCGGGTGATGGTAATCGAAGTGATGGGGCATAAAGCAGGATGGATTGCTCTATACTCGGGTATGGCAGGAGGAGGAGATGTAATCCTGGTTCCGGAGATACCTTATAATATAAAAAATATAGGGGATACTATTTTAAATCGTTTAAAAAAGGGGAAACCTTATTCGATTGTGGTCGTTGCCGAAGGTATCCAGACTGATGGGCGTAAGCGTGCTGCCGAATACATCGCCCAGGAAATTGAATATGAGACAGGTATTGAGACGCGTGAAACGGTGCTTGGCTATATTCAGCGCGGTGGCTCACCTACACCTTTCGACCGTAACTTATCTACCCGAATGGGAGGGCATGCAACGGAGCTGATTGCTAATGGGCAGTTTGGACGTATGATTGCATTGAAAGGTGATGAAATATCTTCCGTTGCATTAGAAGAAGTGGCCGGAAAGTTGAAATTAGTGACTGAAGAACATGACCTTGTTGTACAAGGGCGCAGGATGGGAATATGCTTCGGATAATAATCGGAGGTGTTTAGATTATATACTGATATTTTCAGTTGATGTTATTTTATCAACTTGCGGAGATTCCTCTGTCTGGTTTATTTCAGGATCGTCGGGTGTATCTTCTGTGGAGATATTATTCTGTACTTTGGCTTCTTGTACACCTGCCATGAACTCAGGATCTCCTTTGATTTTTTTGAGGGCCATCTGTGCGGCATTCTGTTGTGATTCCTTTTTGGAGTATCCTGTACCGGCTCCTCCGAGTATGCCTTCAATCCGGACTTCTGTCTGAAACACGGGATTATTCTCTTTGTCAAGGAACTGTTCTATTAATTCGAAAGAAACTTCCATCTTGTTTTTCTGGCTCCATTCAATCAGTTTAGACTTGAAGTTCACCTCTTTGCGTGAGAGTTTGTCCAGATCTATATAGGGCTCGATGATTTTCTTCTGCATAAACTGTTTGCAACATTCATATCCCCGGTCAAGATAAATGGCTCCAATAAAAGCTTCGAACGCATTCCCATACATATAGCTGTTGTGGGAAGAAGAACGTGTAGAATATTTGATAAGTTTGTCCAGGCCTATTTCGACTGCCAGTTTATTTAATGTTTCACGCTGAACTATTTTAGAACGGGTGTTTGTCAGGAATCCCTCTCTTTTACCTTCGAAATGTTGATAGACAATATCCCCTACGATGGCGTCAAGAATGGCGTCACCAAGGAATTCCAGGCGTTCGTTGTTCAACGGACGTCCTTTCTCCGAACGTACAGCTGTCGATTTATGCAGGAGAGCCTGCTCGTATAGCCGGATGTTGCGTGGATAGAATCCAAGTATGCGATAAAAACAAAAATAAGACTCTCTATCCTTACAGAACAGGAGCCTTATCTTATCTATTTTATTACGTAACACGACTTTATTCAGCGTATTTCTTGAAGATTACACAAGCATTGTGACCACCAAATCCGAATGTATTCGAAAGGGCAACGTTAACTTCACGTTTCTGTGCTTTGTTGAACGTGAAATTAAGGTTATAGTCGATGTTCTCGTCGTTATCACCTTCGGCATGATTGATAGTCGGAGGAACGATGCCGTTCTTGATGGCAAGGATACTTGCAATAGACTCTACCGCACCGGCAGCACCCAACAAGTGACCTGTCATTGATTTGGTTGAACTGATATTCAACTCAAAAGCATGTTCGCCAAATACTTCCTTGATTGCTTTGGCTTCCGATATATCACCCACCGGAGTGGATGTACCGTGAACGTTGATGTAATCCACTTCTTTAGGATCCATTTCTGCATCTTCCAGGGCATTCATCATCACCAGTTTTGCACCAAGTCCTTCCGGATGAGATGCTGTCAGGTGGTGAGCGTCAGCAGACATACCTACACCGGCTACTTCTGCATATATTTTTGCGCCACGGGCTTTTGCATGTTCAAGTTCTTCAAGAATCAGACATCCTCCACCTTCACCCATTACAAAACCGTCGCGGCTCGCGCTGAACGGACGAGATGCTGATTGTGGTTCGTCGTTACGAGTTGACAATGCATGCATAGCGTTGAAACCTCCTACACCGGCTGCTGCGATAGCGGCTTCCGAACCACCGGATACAATCACGTTTGCCTTACCCAGACGGATCAGGTTGAATGCATCGGCGATGGCGTTAGTAGAAGTTGCACATGCAGAACAAGTTGCGTAGTTCGGGCCGTGGAAACCATACATAATAGAAATCTGTCCGGCAGCAATATCTGAAATCATCTTAGGGATGAAGAACGGATTATACTTAGGACCGTTTTCTTTGTGAAGGGCATAATTGCTTGTTTCCTCCTCAAATGTACGTATACCACCGATACCGGCACCAAAAATAACGCCGATTCTGTTTAAATCCTCATTTTCGATATCAAGACCCGAGTCTGCAACCGCTTCTTTGGCAACGGCAACGGCATACTGTGTGTACAAGTCCATTTTACGTGCCTCTTTGCGGTCGATATATTGAGTTACATCGAAGCCTTTCACTTCACATGCAAATTGAGTCTTGAATTGCGATGCATCGAAATGAGTAATAGGTCCTGCTCCACTAACCCCGTTCACGAGGTTTTCCCAAAATTCCGGGACAGTATTGCCAACAGGAGTAATGGCGCCCAGACCTGTTACTACAACTCTCTTTAATTCCATACTGATGAAATCGAATTACTTAGCGTGTTCTTCGATGTAAGCTACAGCATCCTGTACTGTGCCAATCTTTTCAGCTTGGTCATCAGGAATAGAGATACCGAATTCTTTTTCGAATTCCATGATAAGTTCTACAGTGTCAAGAGAATCTGCTCCCAGGTCGTTAGTGAAGCTTGCTGTTTCTGTAACTTCTGATTCTTCTACGCCCAATTTATCAACGATAATCGCTTTCACTCTTGATGCAATTTCAGACATAACTTTAAGTTTTTAATTAATAATTAGTTTTATTTCTTTAAATTTGCGGTGCAAAGGAATAAATATTTATCGTCCTGCGCAAATTTTTGATTAAATAAATGCAATCTTTTGCACATTTTTCACTGTTTTGTGCACTAAAAGGTCTGATTATGGAGAAAAACATCGCTATTTTTGCTTCCGGCTCTGGTACAAATGCTGAAAACATTATCCGGTATTTCGAGGGAAATGATTCAGTCAGGGTAAAATTAGTTCTTTCTAACAGGAAGGACGCGCATGTTTTGGAGCGTGCACATCGTTTAGGAGTGCCCTGTAGGGCTTTTCCGAAGTCTGATTGGGAAATAGCGGAATCCATCTTGGATTTGCTGCGTGAACATCAGATTGACCTGATAGTGTTAGCCGGCTTCTTGTTGCGTATACCGGATGCACTTTTGCATGCTTATCCTAATAAAATTATAAATATTCATCCGGCTCTTTTACCTAAGTTTGGGGGAAAGGGGATGTATGGCGATCGGGTGCATGAGGCGGTGGTAATGGCAGGAGAGTCCGAAAGTGGTATTACTATACATTATATAGACGAGCATTATGATGAGGGAAGTATCATTTTTCAAGCTAAATGTTCAGTACTTCCCGGAGATACCCCTGCGGAAGTGGCTAAAAAAGTTCATGCATTGGAATATGAATGGTTTCCCAGGATCATAGAACAAACCGTAAATACCTTCTTATAGAGCTGGTTTTCTGAGGAAATGTTTTATAGTATCGTATGAGGTTGTGTCGAAACTCTTTTCACCACAGCCTCATGCGATATTTAATATCCTCTTATTGAGGATCGGCATTATCAGGGTTAAATAGTAAATCAACCGATATTAATCTTATATGCTCCTTCTTCTCTCCTTAATGGGTAATCTCCCCGGAGTTGTTCAAATAGCTTCGGATGGGTCTTTAGTGTATCGCTGTCCCGTCGGGGATCGTAAATTTGCAGGGAGGCCGCTTCATAAGTTGTTGCGGAAATTATTTTGTTTTCCGGTTCCGGAGGAACAATCTGATAGCCGGCTTCAATCCGGAAGAACCGGCATAAGGCTTCAAGTGACATTCGGGTTGCGTTTGCTTTTCCGTCTGCGGAATATCCGGCGATGTGAGGAGTGCCTATAATTACTTTCTCTAATAATTTAAGATTGATATCCGGTTCATGTTCCCATACATCAATGACAGCATCGGACAAGGTACCTGACTGAAGAGCATCGAGCAGTGCCTCTGTTTCGATAACTTCACCGCGTGAGGTGTTCATGACTATCGCCCCCTTTTTCAGTGAACGGAAGAAGTGCTTGTCTGCCAAATGATAAGTTTTATATTTTCCCTCCTTATATAAAGGTACATGAAATGTGATTATGTCACACTCTTTGGCTATATTCTCTAAAGTAGTGAACATTGTGCTTTCTTCTTTTTCTGCTCTGGGAAGATCGTTCAGCATTACTCGCATTCCTAATTTTCGGGCTACATCAGCTACTTTGCTTCCTACATTTCCTACGCCTACGATGCCAATGGTCATTTGATGCAACTTCATTGCATGGGTTTGTTGTAAAATGAACAGGGCAGATTGGATATATTGTGCAACGGATGCCGAATTACATCCCGGGGCATTGGTCCATGTGATACCTGCTTCCCGGCAATAGGCTGTGTCGATATGATCGAATCCTATTGTAGCGGTTGCGATAAATTTTACTTTGCTTCCGGCAAGCAGTGGACGGTTACAATGCGTACGTGTGCGGATAATTAATGCATCGGCATCATGTATCAGTTCCGGGGTGAAATCTTTTCCCGGAGCATATACTACTTCATCGGCTATTTGCTCAATAGCCTCTTTGATGTAAGGTATTTTGTTGTCTACAATAACTTTCATGATTGATCAGGGGTTTGCATGCAAAGGTAGGAAATAAAAAGCAGGAAAGATTGGCTATATGGAAAATATTGCATAGATTTGTCCGGTAATGCGCATTACGATAAGTTTGAACTTAGACAATTTATATCAATAATGAAGTGTATCCACATTATTACTCCGGTAAAAGATTCTATTGAGTTGACGTTGCAAACAGCTGAGGCTATTTTAAAATCAGATTTCACCGTTCCTTTTCATTATACTATTTATAATGATTTCAGCACCGATGAAAACACGAAACGACTGAAAGAAGCATCCCTGGCGATGGGATTTGAGTTAATTAATCTGTGCGAGATCACTTCTCATCCTTCTCCCAATTATTTGCTGGTGCTTCAGATGGCACAAGAAAAGGCTGTTGCCGCTGAAGCAGGCTTGCTGATCGTTGAATCTGATGTAATTGTGAAAAAACACACTTTGCAGGCTCTTTTTGATGGTGCGCGGTCCAGAAAAAACTGTGGAATAGCTGCTGCTGTGACAGTAGATGAGAACGAGGTAATTAATTATCCCTATTTATATGCGAAAGGCAAAGAAAATCAGGTGTTTCCGGAAAAGAAACATCTTAGTTTCTGCTGTTCTTTGCTGACAACCGACTTTCTGCGTGCTTTTGATTTTCATTCTTTGAATCCGGAAAAGAACTGGTTTGATGTAACTATTTCCCATCAGGCACTTGAAAAAGGTTTTGTCAATTATCTGTTTACTACTTTGACTGTATGGCATCGCCCGCATAGTAGTCGTCCATGGAAACAGTTGAAATATACGAATCCGCTTAAATATTACTGGTTGAAGTTCACTAAAGGATTGGATAAAATTTGATGGTATGGCAAAGCCGTTAGTATCTGTAGTTATTCCTGTATATAATATGGAGGAGTTTCTGGAGGAGACACTGGATTCTGTCCTGTCTTCTGATTATCCGAACTTTGAGGTGATTGTGATGGATGATGGTTCGAAAGACCGTTCTCTTGAAATTGCCGAAAGCTATAAGTCCCGGTATGAAAATGTAAGGGTTTACACACAAGTAAATAGTGGCGTTGCCACGGCTCGTAATCATGCTATTTCTAAAGCAGGTGGAGTATATATTTTGCCGGTCGATGCTGATAATCGTATTAGTAAAGAATTGATTCATTCTGCTGTAGATATACTGGAGTCGGATCCGGAAGTAAAAGTGGTCTGTCCACGTGCCGAGTTTTTCGGAGACCGTTCGGGCGAATGGGTATTACCACCTTTCTCGCTATCATTGCTTGCTCGTAAAAATATGATGGATACTTGTGCTGTTTACCGTAAGTCCGAATGGGAAAGAATTGGAGGATACTGTGCGGAGATCGTGGCTCGTGAAGATTGGGAATTTTGGATCTCAATGTTAAAGGATGGAGGAAAGGTTGTAAAGTTGCCGGAAATAGGTTTGTTTTATCGGGTGCGCGAACAGTCTAAACGTGTTACTGACCGTTTGCTAAAAAAGCATGTGATTGACGTTCTAAATAGACGGCATCCTGATTTCTTTGAGCGGGAATTGGGAGGGCCGTTACGTTATCAGCGTTCCTGGTCAAGGTTAATCAATCGGATTTCCCGAATAATCCACCCTCGGAGAGTCTTCGTTGGAGATGATTTTCAGGACTTATCCTCTTTTGTACGTGTATTACCTGTGCATTTTGAGAATGGAGGAACGTTGATATATGAAGGAAGAAATAAATTGAAAGAGTTTGAAATACATGGTAGAAAGTTGATAGTGAAGTCATATCAACTTCCTCACCTGATTAATCGAGTTGTTTATAATTCTTTTCGTGCCTCTAAAGCCCGCCGTTCTTATCAATACGCACAGATGCTGCGTAAAGCAGGTATTGGCTCTCCTGCTCCTGTTGGATTTTATTCTACGGGAACATGGTTGTTGTTTGGCCGTAGCTACTTTGTGAGCCTAAAGTCCGAATGTCCTTATACGTATCGTAATCTGTTAGAGGAGACTTTTACCGGTGACAAAGAAAAGGTGTTACGTGCTATAGCCTGTACCACAGCAGCTTTACACGAAAACGGTTTTCTACATAAAGATTACTCGGGAGGGAACATTCTTTTTAGGGAAACGGATAAAGGCATTGAAGTGGAAATCATTGATTTAAACCGCATGCGTTTTGGTAAAGTCGACATAGAAACCGGTTGTAAGAACTTTGAGCGCTTGCCCGGAACACACGAGATGTTTGTTATCTTGGCAGATGAATATGCCAAAGTGAGGGGATTCGATGCCGATAGATGTCTGGAACTGATTGAGAAGAGTCATTTATGACGCATTGATTGAGACAACCCTTTGCCTAAGATTATGGTGGGCAGTATATACCAACGTCTGAAGTGGAAACATAATTTGATTATAATGATCCATTTATATATGATATAGAATAAAAAATTGGAATGCTTTTTATATACATATAATTTTGAAATAAACCTTTCTTTGTAAGCCAACGCATAAACTTTTGTAGATTCACCTTGGAGGTGTAAAAATCTATAGGTTGGCAGAACCGTTGACTGATAGTTGTGATAAGATAACCTTGTACAGATATCATACTCTTCATAATAGAGGAATATATTAGTATCAAAGCCTTTGATTTTGAAGAAGACTTCTGAAGGAAACATCATAAATGCTCCGTTGATCCATGGAGCATGTATAGGAAACTGGTATACTTTCTTTTTTCGTTTGGGGTAGCGGGCGGGACATAATCTTTCCGGGATGTCGTTTCCTAAAATCTCATATAGAATACCGATTGGATGATTGAATGAGGGTACTGCCTTCAGGTGTTTGTTGTATTGCTGTGGTGTAATGCATCCTGTTTGAGGATTTTCTTTCAGGTAGTTGCATAATGGGCTAATGCAGTCCTCTAATAGCTCAGTGTCATTGTTTAGAAAGCAGAGGTATTTCCCTTGGGCTATGTTTGCGCCAACCATATTCCCTGCCCCGAAACCACTGTTTATTTTGTTGCGTATAATAGTAATTTCCTGACCGGAAAGATTTTCAGTAAGGTGTTGATAGTCTGTTTCCTGGCTGGCATTGTCGACAACTATTATTTCGTAAGTGCCATTAGGCAGGTATTTGTGTATACTGTTAATGCAGTTTAGGGTTAATCGGGAGGTATTATAATTCAGGATGATAATTGATACTTTCATAGTGGTATGGGGTTTATTTAATTATTATTGGGGTTATATATCTATCGAAATCCAGCTTTCCGGAAGTATGTGAGGTGTCTTCTTGACGTTTGACCAGCGTGAAGGTGCGATAACAGTTTTATCCTTATAGGCATTTAGCCATGCTCCCCACCAACTGAAACTGCTGTTGGCTATTATATTATGACGACACAGGCTCATCAACATCATGTCCTGCCAACTGTCAGGGCCCTTATTCCAAGATATATATTGATGGGGTAAATGATGTATCTTCAAATGTGCTTTCGTCCATTCCACATCATCAGAAAAGATATGGAAGAATGCTTTCGGTTCTTTTTTTAGTATGATTGAGATTGCCTTTTGATAGTATTCTTCTGTGCATATATTTCCATATTTTATTTCGTTTTTGACTGATGTGTAATCTCCTCTTCGGATATGAATTGATACGCTCGAACGTTGTTCTTTAATTATCTTTGCCCATTCTTTCGTTCTGAAATTGGCATTTTCTATGTTGAAAGAAAAAATATCTCTTATGGTATCTGAAGATTCTTTGAAGAAGAGCTCAGATTGAAAGAATCCTTTGTAATATACTAATGGCCATCTTTTATGTTGTATGTATTTATGAATGGATAATTCTTCTTCGGATTTTTCTCGTATAATCGAAAAGAATGCATACACAATTACTCTTTTAAGCCATTTATGGGCAGATATTGTTTGGGGACGGATCGAAAATACATCTTCCAATTCATATCCGTTATGTAATTTATATTTCTTCATTTCAGACATATCTATCCGAAGCTCCGGAAATATTGTTTTCATTTGTATATAGAAGGCGTAAATGAACATTTGATTCCCTAATCCGCCTGTCATTCGTACTAATTTCATCATTCTTTGTTTTGATATGTTTTTTTAAACGTACGTTTAAAAAACATCATATTTTAACCTGTTATTTATTTTTATATGTTGTGAAATATGGATTATATTGTATGAGGTGTAAAAGGCTTATTAAAGGTTTGTTTAATCTTTATCTCCGGTTTTCTTAATAAAAAACTGTAATTAGTTTTTTCAAGTAGAAAATAAGTCTTATTTTTGTTTCATTAAACGTACGTTTAATGAAACAAAAATGAAGCTGAAAGACGTTTAGCTTAACTGCTTAATGATATGAATGATAGTCTTTTATATAAACTTTCCAGTGGCAAGCCTCCTAAGTTTATTTATTTTATAAGTAATACTTTGAAGATGCTTATTCCGAATGCTTTTTATCGGTATAAGTTGAAAAGTACATTGGCTCAATTACAGTATCGTTCGGATAAAGACTATATCGAAGAGAGAGTGAATTATTATAATAAGCTGTCTTCTCCTTCTTCTTTGCCGGAAAAGTCTTTTATAAAGAATGAATTTCGGTATTTGATCTTTTTAGGGACTCTTGCGGACAATAAAAAATCTCTTTTTCATACCGCATATTTTTTTGATACCAGGGAATATACCCGTTGGTTTAAACAATCTCTTCGGTGGGGATATTGCCCGGGCGATGTATATTTTACTCCGGAATTCCCGTCTATTGTGAAAAGCCGTTTACTGACCGATTCCAATGATAACTCTGTTGTTATGAAACTGGATAAGTTCAGGCATTTTATGTTTGTAAATGATACAATGCCTTTTTCTTCTAAAAAGGATATGGTTATCTTCAGAGGGAAAATACGACGAAGCCGTACCCGTAAATTATTTTTAGAGATGTATATGGACCATCCGATGTGTGACTGTGGAGTCGTTGGTAAGGATGAGGGAGTACCGGACGCATGGATGACTCCTAAAAAAACGATTCGTCAGCATTTGGATTATAAGTTCATAATGGCATTGGAGGGGAATGATGTTGCATCAAATCTGAAATGGGTAATGTCTTCTAACTCGATAGCAGTGATGCCGCGTCCCACTTGCGAAACTTGGTTTATGGAAGGGAAATTGATTCCTAACTATCATTATATTGAGATTAAACCCGATTTTACGGATTTGGAGGAACGGTTGAAGTATTACATCGAACATCCGGAAGAGGCTCAACAAATCATAGAGCATGCTCATGAATATGTGGCTCAGTTCAGAAATCCTCGTCGTGAAAAGTTAATATCGCTGTTGGTTCTGGATAAATATTTTCGGATGACAGGTCAAAATATTGAAGATTGATAAAACTCTATTCTCCTATGATACATATAGCATGTAATATTGACTCTAATTTTACGGTACACTGTGCAGTAACTTTGGTTTCACTGTTCGAAAATAACCGTGAATCTGAGTTTTGTATCCATATTGTGGCCTCTACACTGCCTTCTGAAGATAAGGAAGTACTAAAAACAATAGCAGGTCGTTATGGCAATGAAGTACGCTTTTACTTTCCTCCGGAAGACTTGTTGCATAATTTTTCTATCAAGAAGTTTGGTAAGCGCATTTCTATGGCCACTTATTACCGTTGTATGTTCTCGGCCATTTTACCGGAAGAGGTGGATAAAGTGCTTTATCTGGATTGTGATATTGTTATTCTTGGAGATATATCAGAGTATTGGAATACAGATATGAGTAATTATTCGGTTGCTTGTGTCGAAGATATCGGCAGTAATGAAGATGAACGTTATGATATCTTGAAATATGATAAGTCATTCTCTTATTTTAATGCGGGAGTACTACTTATCAATTTGCGCTATTGGCGTGAGCATAAAATAGATGAACAATGTGAACAGTATTTTTTACGATATCCCGAGCGTATCCGCTTTAATGACCAGGATCTTTTGAATGCTGTTCTGCATGAATCTAAACTTTTTGTTCCCTTGAAATGGAATATGCAGGATGGTTTCTACCGTTATGGGGCGGATAAAGGAGTGAAAGATAAGAAGCAATTGCATCAACAATTGCTCCATCCTGTTATCCTGCATTATACTAATAAAAAACCCTGGAATTATGATAGCATGCATCCTTTGAAAGGAGAATACTTTAAGTATCTGGATATGACTCCCTGGAAAGGCAAACGACCTTTATCTACTTTTAAAGCTCGTTTGTCCTGGTGGTTGAAGTTGCTTCCTTATGCAATGCGGTTCCGTAAGCCCAAGTATATGAAGCTGTAAATACATTGATCAAAGCATTTGCTATCTGTTGCGTCTTTTTTGTACAATTTTCCGGTACATAATCATTCCAATTGTATATAGCTTGAAATGATTATATATGCAGTATCGTCTGATCGCTTTTGATAATCCGATGTCTTTCAGACTGAGATAGTCATAATGGTGACAAATCTCCATTGTAGCTGCAATTATTTGGTCATTAAGGGGGGAAGGCCTCATGATGATGATATGATTGATTAAGTGGAATGCTTTTTTTAGTAGTTTTAATGGCTTTTCCGATATAGCTTGTTGCTGTTTGACAAATTGGTATTGATCGTGCAGGGCCTGAACTAACTGAAACTCTTTTATTGGATTAAATGTTGTATTTGTGAGACTGCCTGAACGGATCCTATAATGATATTTAGGTGCTTGTATCAATACGGTTTTGTTAGCTCTATAAAATATCTTGTAACTGAGAGCAGCATCTTCAAAACTTTTTCCTACAGGAAAGCGGAGGTTATTGAATAGTTCCCGTTTATATAACTTTTCCCAAACATAGTTTCGTATAATCTTATCTTTGATGAGAGCCATCATGGCATCTTTGTGGTTAAATGTGATTATCTCTTTAGATTCAAAAACAGCTTTTGTCTTGGTTCCATATTCTATATAGTGTGCACAGGCAGATATGTCCGCCTGATACTTATTTAGAAGATTATAAAGCGTTTCGTACATATCATTTTCAATCCAATCATCACTATCCACAAAACCTATAAAATCACCGGATGCAATGTCAAGACCCGCATTACGAGCGTCACTTAATCCTCCGTTCTTTTTGTGTATGACTTTGATTCTTGTATCCAATTTAGCAAACTTATCACAAATAGCAGGGGACTCATCTGTCGAGCCGTCATCAACGATGATTACTTCTAAGTGAGTATATGTCTGGTCTAAGACCGATTGAATGCATTGGCTTAAAAAGGGGGCTACATTATATACCGGAATAATAATACTTATTAATGGAGACTCATCGATTTTTTTCATCATTAAGTAGTTTATTTAGTTAAGTCTAGGATAGTTTTTACATATATGGATGCAAATATAGTATAATAGTAGTACATATGTGCTCTTTTAACCTAAAAAATGTAAATGTAATCCGTTTGTTGTCTTGCCTATACATACTTTTGTATATGATAAAGAGAAGAATTTTATTTTTTCATAGTGAGTTTCCTGCTGGAGGAGCTGAAAGAGTTACAATGGATATTGCCGATTTTGTAGCTCAATATGGCTATGAAACATATGTTATTACACATCAGATTAACAGTGGAAGTTATTCCAATATTAAGGTTATTGAGTTTCAAGGTGGAGGCGATGTTGACAGTCAGGAGAATGCTGACTTTATCATTCATACTCTCAACTCGTTGAAAATTGATATCTTTATTCTGCCTATTTGTCTTTTAAGCAGGTTGGATTTTATTAAAAGTAAAGTTGATAGTAAATTGATCTTTGCTTGTCACAGCATTCCTTTCTGGGAAATAACAGCCCGTCTACATAGGAGAAGGGGTAGAGCGCGTGGTTCTTTCTTTAAAATGTTGGAATGGGGGTTATTAACTTATCCAAAGATAGTATGGTTAAAGAAATATGACTCTTTTTTTATTAATCAATATAAGTTTGTTTATGATCAAGTTGATGCTTTTACTGTTTTGTGTGAGGAATATAAACAAATACTGCTTAATAAAATGGGAGTATCACTTGATGAGCAGAAAGTACATGTTATATATAATTCTGAGAGACAATGTCCGAATGTTAATTTGAATAAGAAAAAGCAGATTCTCTTTGTTGGGCGTATGAGTTATTATGATAAGCGGGTTGACCGTTTGTTGGATATTTGGGGAATGATATATAAAAAAGTACCGGCTTGGGAATTGATTTTAGTAGGAGGTGGAAAAGAACTTCCTCTACTTCAAGCAAAAAGTCAAAAGATGAAACTTCAACGAATACGTTTTGCGGGACATAGCGATCATGTCGATGATTTCTATCGTGATGCTTCTGTATTATGTTTGACTTCAGCTTTTGAGGGATGGCCACTATGTTTGACGGAGGCTCAGGCGAATGGTGTCGTACCTGTAGCTTTTGATTGTGTAGCCGGGATACGCCAGATTTTGTCGCCTTCAGGCGTTAATGGGTGCCTTGTACCTTCTTTTAGTTTACATAAATATGCTGAGATGTTATTGTCTCTGTTGATGGATTCGGAAAAGTTACAAAAGATGCGAAATAACGTGATTTTGAAGTCAAAAGAGTACTCTCCTGAAATTGTCGGACAAAAATGGCTCGGTTTGTTCGAATCATTGTTATAATCTCTTTTGTATGAATACCTTTTTAGGAGAATATAAGTTTAAACTTTTCTCTTCTTGGGAATCAGTTTGCGATAAAGTGTCATTCCTATTTTATATATTCTGAAATGATGATAAATGAAATATCGTTTGATGGTTCTTGACACTCCGATATCTTGTGGTTTTAGATAATCATATTGGTGCATAATCTCTAATGTTTTGTCAATGACCTCATTGTTGAGTGTTGAGGAGGGTAGTATAATCGTGTGATTGATTAAGTGGATGCTTTTTTTTATAATCATTACAGGTTTGTCATTGATTAGTTGACGTTTTTTCATGAATTGGTATTGTTCGTGTATGGCTTGCACATATTGTATTCCTTTGAGAGGGCTGAACGAAGAATTAGTAGTGCTTCCCAAACGAATTCTGTAGTGATATTTAGGTTTGTATTTTAATACTGTTTTGTTGGATCTATCAAATATCTTATAACTTAGGGATATGTCCTCAAAAACTTGTCCAATAGGGAAATATAATCCGGTAAATAGGTCACGTTTATATAATTTTTCTACGACATAATTTTTTATAATCTTATCTTCAAACAATGTTTTCATAACATCTGCATGGTTGAAAGTCATTATTTCCTCTTTCGATCTGTAGACAGTTGGTCTGCCATCCTCATATTCCAGATAATGTGTGCAGGCAGATATATCTGCTCCGTATTGACTGATTAGATTATAAAGTGTCTCATACATATCGTTATCAATCCAATCATCACTATCCACAAAACCGATATATTCTCCGGATGCTGTGTCTAAACCGATATTGCGGGCAGCACTTTGTCCACCATTTTTTTTGTGTATCACTTTCACACGAGCGTCTAAGGCTGCAAAATGGTCACAAATAGCAGGTGAATGGTCTGTGGAACCATCATCTACAATAATAATCTCCAGGTTAGTATATGTCTGATCCAAAATTGATTGCAGGCATTGATGTAGATATGCCTCTACATTGTATACAGGCACAATAATGCTGATAAGGGGGAGTGTTCCCGATTTTTCCATTTTTATTTAGGTTTAGTAATATGCTATTGTCTTTGTACGTTGCAAAGATAACATATTGTTTTTGTTTTTCTGAATATATATTTGATAGCTTTATGGGATGCGTGGTTGTTTTTGCAGTATTAAAAGAGATATCTACTTAATTCACCACTGACTTTCTACTCTCTGAATAGTAACTTGCTGAATATTTTCTGTTATCTTTGCAACTTAATCATTTAATAGTAAGTAATGAAGGAATTTTTTCAACTTATGCGGCGTTTTGTACCGCCTTACAAGAAGTATGTAATATGGGCGTTGATACTGAATTTATTCTCGGCCATTCTGAATATATTTTCTTTTTCTTTGATAGCCCCCATTCTACAGATATTATTTAAGGTTGATAAAGATGTATATGAGTTTATCCCATGGGATACTGCTTCAATTAGTACAAAGGACCTTCTGATAAATAATTTCTATTATTATGTTTCGGATATGATCCAGATCAACGGCGCTTCTTTTACTCTGATGTTGTTAGGACTCTTTTTAGTGGTAATGACTTTCTTTAAAACATTCTGCTATTTCGCTTCGTCAGCCGTGATGATTCCTTTGCGTACCGGTGTGGTACGGGATATTCGAGTGATGGTCTATGATAAAGTGATTCGTTTGCCACTTGGATTCTTCTCGGAGGAGCGAAAAGGAGATATCATAGCCCGTATGAGCGGGGACGTGGGAGAAATAGAGAACTCGGTTACCAGTTCATTGGATATGTTGGTAAAGAATCCGATCTTGATAATCGCTTATTTTACTACGCTGCTTATAATAAGTTGGCAACTAACCCTTTTCACTTTATTGGTTGTACCATTGATGGGATGGGTGATGGGTACGGTAGGCAAAAAACTGAAACGTCAATCCCTTGAAGCTCAGGCAAAGTGGAGCGATACGATGTCGCAACTGGAAGAAACATTAGGAGGACTTCGTATCATTAAGGCTTTCATTGCTGAAAATAAGATGATGAATCGTTTCCTGAAATGCAGTAACGAGTTTCGGGAGGCAACCAATAAAGTGGCGACCCGTCAGGCATTAGCCCATCCGATGAGTGAGTTTTTAGGTACGACCATGATTGTAATTGTGCTTTGGTTTGGCGGTTCACTGATTTTGAGCAGTCATTCTTCTATTGATGCTTCTACTTTTATGGTATATCTGACCATCCTTTATAGCGTAATCAATCCTTTGAAGGAATTTTCAAAAGCCGGGTATAATATTCCTAAAGGTTTGGCTTCGATGGAGCGTGTGGATAAGATTCTGAAAGCGGAAAATAAGATTGTGGAGATTCCTGAACCGAAGCCGCTGAATGGGTTAAAAGAGAAAGTAGAATTTAGGGATATTTCTTTCAGCTATGATGGAAAGAAAGAAGTGCTTCAACATATTAACCTCACTATACCTAAAGGTAAGACCGTTGCTTTGGTTGGACAGTCCGGTTCAGGGAAATCTACATTGGTAGATTTGTTGCCCCGTTATCACGATGTACAGGAAGGAGCGATTACTATTGACGGAGTCAGCATTAAAGACGTTCGCATCTCCGACTTGCGCAGCCTGATCGGGAATGTCAATCAGGAAGCCATCTTGTTTAACGATACTTTCTTTAATAATATAGCTTTTGGTGTAGAAAATGCTACGATGGAGCAAGTGATTGAGGCTGCCAAGATTGCCAATGCTCACGATTTTATCATGGAGAAAGAAGACGGCTATCATACGAATATAGGTGACCGAGGCAGTAAACTTTCCGGAGGCCAGCGTCAGCGTATCAGTATAGCACGGGCTATCTTGAAGAATCCTCCGATTTTGATTCTTGACGAGGCTACTTCTGCTTTAGACACTGAGTCGGAACGGTTGGTACAGGAGGCATTGGAGCGTTTAATGAAAACACGTACCACCATTGCTATTGCCCACCGTCTCTCTACCATCAAGAACGCAGATGAAATATGTGTACTATATGAAGGAGAAATAGTAGAACGTGGAAAACACGAAGAATTATTGGCTAAGAACGGTTATTATAAACGACTGAATGACATGCAGTCGTTGTAAGCATGGCAGAGAGATAGTGAACTCCCTCACTCATCTGCTTTTTGATAATAACTTTTTTACTAAGGCGGGTAGGGCAAGGTGGATTTGCCCTACCGAGGTTATAGGCTAATTCGATATCAGAAGAAAGAATCTTTGAGGCGGTTGAACGTTATCATGTTTGAAAGAAATTTTTTCGGTAGTATTCCTTTCGGGATTTATTCGTTATTGGGGGTGATACGATACAATCCTTATTTCCTTCCGAAGTCTGCCGGGATTTCTCCCCATTGCTTGGTTTCCCACTTCAATATTGGGGTGGAATATTTATTTTCTTTAAGCCATTTTTCTGCACGTTCTATCAATCCGAACAATTTTTCTGTTTCAGCGGTCCGGGGAAGTTTTGTCTTGCATTTTTTTTGTTTTACCCAGCTGATTGCATTTGCGCTATCGCTATAGATAGGCATGTCGAATCCTTTCTGTTTCAGTAAAGCGAGTCCATGTACCAATGCCAGAAATTCGCCAATATTGTTAGTCCCCTTCATCGGGCCGAAATGAAAAATCTCTTGTCGGCTTGCGACGTGAACGCCACGGTACTCCATAGGTCCAGGATTACCACTGCATGCTGCGTCTACTGCAAGGCTGTTTTCAATGACCGCTGCCGGGAGTGTGTCTGGGGGGGTAGGGGAATCAGCTGTTTTCTTCTTAGCATTCTTGCCGATATAAGCATAAGGTGATGAAGCAAAAGCACGTTCTGCTTCCTCCCGGTTATCGAAAGATTTATATTTGGCACTATCATATCCTTTCACCTGCAGCTGACATTCGGTCCAGGATGTATAAATGCCGGGAGTTACTCCATCCCATACAACGTAATATTTTTGTTTGGCCATACTTGGTGTTTTCAGCTTATTGGGCAGTAAAGGTACGAATATATTCTATTACCGAACAACTTTCGTTTATAGGTTGTTTTAATTTCAAAGAACCAATGTAAAAAAGAAAGGAGTATTTTTATGAAAAAATCCTTCGAAGAGGCCCTCAAACATAGAAGGACCTATTATTCGATAACAAATCAGTCTCCGGTTTCTGATGAGGAGATAGAGCGGATTGTCAATCTTGCTGTAACCCATGTGCCCTCTGCATTTAACTCTCAGTCCACTCGTGTAGTGCTGTTGTTGGGTGAGAATCACAAGAAACTATGGCATATTGTAAAAGAAACATTGCGAAAGATTGTTCCACCGGAAGTTTTTAAAACGACTGAAGCTAAAATTGATAATTCTTTTGCCAGTGGTTATGGAACTGTTTTATTCTTTGAAGACCAGTCGGTTGTGAAGGGACTCCAGAATGCTTTCAGTAGTTATAAAGATAATTTTCCGGGGTGGTCGTTGCAAACGTCTGCGATGCATCAGTTGGCGGTTTGGACAATGTTGGAAGATGCCGGTTTCGGGGCTTCCCTGCAACATTATAATCCACTAATTGACGAAGAAGTGCGTCATACCTGGCACCTACCGGAAGAGTGGCACTTGATTGCCGAAATGCCGTTTGGACTTCCTGTGCAAGGACCGGGTGATAAGGATTTTAAAGATCTGGATTCCAGAGTGAAGGTCTTTAAATAAGGTATATTCATTTAACCGGAAGGATTAATATCGTTTTATTTTTGGTAAGAACTTACTGAGTAGCGTTACATGGCTTTGTCTGCAATGTGTTATGATTAAGTTTGTTATGAAGAAGAACAGTGTCCTTATCCCGGCCCGGGTAGCTGTGCCCATGGGCCCGCATACCCGGGCTCATGGGCACAGGTATGCGGGCTCATGGGCCTGCGCACCCGGGCTGGGATAAAGAAAGAAGCATAAACAGAAGAGGTATTAAGGAAAATAAAATGGTATAATAGGCGAATATAGATAGGGAACTAATGGTATGCTATTGGGAATCAGTGGAATATTCCGAGTTTTACCTAAAAAAAGAGGGTGGAAGATGGAAGATAGAGGTGGAAGATAAATGCCTTGAAAATGCGATCTTCCACCTCTTTAATTTATTGATAGCCACCTGCTAATGTTCCGAAAGGTGGAAGATGGAAGATCGAAATGCATTTCTTGTATGAGGGGTACGTATAGGATTGTCTTTATTTTCATGCTTGCATGCGCAAAGTTACCATCCGGGTTATTGGTTGTTCTATTAATAAATATCTATCTTTGCATCAAAATGCCGTTTGCTTATGATTCGTATATTTCTGACCGGCTATATGGGGGCCGGGAAAACTACGTTAGGAAAAGCTCTCGCACGAGAACTACATGTCCCATTTATCGATCTGGACTGGTATATTGAAGAACGTTTTCACAAGGCGGTCGGAGAATTATTTACCGAGCGGGGAGAGTCCGGCTTTAGGGAACTTGAAAAGAGCATGTTACATGAGGTTGGTGAATTTGAAGATGTGGTAATCTCTACAGGGGGAGGAGCGCCTTGCTTTTTCGACAACATGGAGTATATGAACCGGGTTGGTACTACTGTTTTTTTGGATGTAGACCCCAAAGTGCTGTTTCGTCGGTTACGGGTTGCCAAGCAGCAGCGCCCCATACTGCAAGGAAAGGAAGATGACGAACTGTTTGATTTTATAATACAGGCGCTTGAAAAACGTTCATCTTTTTATCGTCAGGCTAAATATATTTTCTGTGCTGACGAATTGGAGGATCGCAAGCAGATTGAAACTTCCGTGCAACAATTGCGCAAACTTCTGGATTTGCACATAGTAAGCTAAACTCTAAGAAAACTTATTTTCTGATTCGGCAATCATTCTTTTTCTTCTCTATTTTTTGTTCAGTCGACCAATATTACTATCTTGCAGTCGCTGTGAGGTTTTGTGCCTTCCGGTATCTTACAACCCAAATAAAACGATCAGACAATTATGGAAACTTTAAAAGAGAAATTTGAAGCCTTATCCCGTCAAGTCCGGGCATCCGGGAAACCTGCCGCCGCATGGTTCCCTCAGTTTACACCTGCTACATTGCTGAATGCCGACAACTGGTGGGAAGCACTTGCTGTATGTGAGTACGCATTGGATACACAGGAAGATGAAACGCTTACAGCTGACTTTTTTGAGCTGATATTCAGTGCATACGATTGCAATGTAGAGGTGGATCTTAATGAAGAAGAGTATGCTTATTGGTGGGAGAAGGTGATAAGTATATGCGATCGTGTAGCTGTATTTAACGGTGCCGGTTGGTCGCAGAAAGGTGCGCAATATTCAGAAGCCCGTTATGGGACACGTGATATCAGTCTCTTATTTCCTTATTATGAGAAGGCGGCAGCTATGGGAAGTCCGGAAGCTGAGGCAACCGTTGCCTATTGGCGTTATATGGGCTTCTATTGTGAACAGGATAAAGCGGAAGGAGAGCGCCGCTTTGAGGCTCTGTCTTCACCCGAGGCTGTGTTATGGGGAAAATACTACCGGGCCTATGCCGAACAACACACCGGTAGTAAAGAGAAAGCTTTGCTTATGCGGAAAGAACTGCTTGGTGAACTCCCTGAAGGACACCGTCTGCGTGCTCATGTTTATGCCGCTATGGGCGATGCACTGGACGTAGAAGAAGGAAATGTGGCCGAAGAGGCAGCATGCTATGAGAAGTCTCTTGAACTTGTTCCTAATTTATATTCTCTCAAGAATCTGGCTACGCTCTATTTCCGTTATCCGGAACTTGGTAAAAAGAAAGAGTTGGCGTTTGAGTTATGGGAGAAAGCCTGGCATGCCGGTGTATGGTCTGCAGCCAATTTCCTGGGGTATAATTATCAGGAAGAAGAGTGGCTTGACATGCCTAAAGCCATTGAATGGTTGGAGAAGGGAATGCTTTACTGCGAATCGTATTGCGCTTATGAATTAGCTCTGATTTACCTTTATAATGATGAGTATAAAAATGTAGAACGTGGTTTGATGTGCCTGCAGCGTTGCATTGACGATAATTATGTAGAGGCTTTTGAGACTCTTGCTAATATTTACTTTAACGGTGAATTGGTGGAAGAAGATATCCAACGTGCACGGCAGTTGCTGGAGAAAGCTATTGAATTGGGGTCCGGTAATGCGGCCTACCGTATCGGTTGGATGTATGAACGTGGATTACTTTCCGAAGATCCGGATTACCTGAAGGCTATGGAGTATTATGAGAAGGCGGCATCTATGAATAATGCTGACGGATACTCCCGGGCGGCTCTTTATCTGGCTAACGGATACGCCGGTGTTACGGATGCTGAGAAGTCAAAAGCCTATTATGAAAAGGCTGCGGGGTTAGGTTCATGCTTTGCATTGGTAGAGTTAGGATTCTTATATGAAAATGGAGATGTGGTAGAACAGAATTATGGGAAAGCTTTCGAATTGTTTCAGAAAGCCGCTGAGGAGGAGTACCCTTATGCGATGTATCGTGTAGGTCTTTATTTGGACAGAGGAATCATCGGCGAACCACACCCCGTAGAGGCATTCGCTTGGTATGAAAAGGCGGCCGGAAGGGGAGACGGAGATGCAATCTTTGCTCTCGGACGTTGCTATAAGAATGGGATTGGTACGGAAGAGAATCCGGATAAGGCTCTGGAATGGTTTGCTAAAGGGGCGGAGAACAACGAACCGCGTTGCCTTACGGAGTTAGGGCTGGCTTATGAATATGGCAGTGGGGTAGAAGAGAATCCGCATCAGGCAGTTGAATATATGACCAAAGCGGCCGAACAGGATTATGGATACGCTCAGTTTAAGATGGGAGATTACTATTTCTTTGGTTATGGCGCTTGTCCGGAAGATAATAAACAGGCTGTGGAGTGGTATGAGAAGGCGGTCGCCAATGATATTCCCTTAGCTATGCTGCGCATGGGTGAGTATTATCTCTATGACTATGACAAACTAAATGAATCGGAGAAGGCTTTCAACTATTTTAAAAAAGCTGCTGAGGCAGAATGTTATAACGAAGGGCTGGGAATCTGCTACGAGATGGGAATCGGGGTGGAGGACAATGAAACCGAGGCGTTTAAATATTACACGTTAGCTGCGGACAGTGGAAATGTCATGAGTATGTACCGCACCGGATTGTGTTATTACAATGGAGTCGGTGTAAAACAGAATTATGCAGAAGCCTACCGTTGGTTTAATGATGCTGCCGGAAATGAGAATGTGGCTTCTTACTATTATTTAGGCAAAATGCTGATGTACGGTGAAGGTTGTGTGCCCGATGCGGAAACCGGTATTCAATGGCTGATGAAGGCTGCGGAGCATAACAGTGATAAAGCACAGTTCGAATTGGGTAATGCTTATCTGATGGGAAACGGAGTAGAGGAAAATGATGAGATTGCCATGGAGTGGTTTGAGAAGGCTGCTGAGAATGGAAATGAGAAAGCCTTGAAGATTACAGGAAGAAGACAACGTTAAAAACAGAATGGAAAAAGAAGGTAATAATCTGTTTCAGGTCAATCTAAAGGGGATGATTGCCCTGTTATCAGAACATATTTATAGTAACCCGAATACTTTTGTCAGAGAATTGTTGCAGAATTGTGTAGATGCTATTACCGCACTTCATAATATCGACGAAAGTTATGCCGGGCGTATTGATGTTTTTCTGAAAGAGGACGGTTCGGTGGTCTTTCAGGACAATGGGATCGGCTTGAAAGAAGAGGAAGTCCATCGTTTTCTTACGGTTATTGGTGAAAGCTCGAAGAGAGATACCCCCGATGCAGACGATTTTATCGGTCGGTTCGGCATAGGCTTGCTGTCTTGTTTCGTGGTGACCAATGAAATTAGGGTAGAGAGCCGGTCGGCAATGGGAGGAAGCCCCGTCTGCTGGTGTGGAAAGGTGGATGGCACTTATCAGACCACTTTTCCCGAAGAAGAGTGGGCGATAGGTTCAAGGGTCGTGTTGTGCCCCAAAAGTGAGTGGACTCATTTGTTTGAGTATGAAGTGTTCAAGAAAATACTGATCAGTTATGGAGAGGTGTTGCCTTACCCGATTTATCTGCATCGTGGAGAGGAAGAAGAACTGGTTAATACCCCGTCACCGGTCTGGCTGAATCCGAAAGCTACCCGAAAAGAGTTATTGGACTATGGGACGAAAGTTTTTCAGTCATCTGCTCTTGATGTCTTTCGTATCCGTACAGAGAGCGGGCGGGTAGAAGGCGTACTCTACGTATTGCCTTATCGTACACAATTTTCTGTACGTAACTCGCATAAGGTGTATTTGAAGCGGATGTTGTTGAGTGAAGATGATTGTAACCTTTTGCCCTCATGGGCATTCTTCATTCGATGTCTGGTAAATGCCGACGGGCTTCTTTCTACTGCGTCGCGCGAGTCGTTTGTCAGCAATGATTTATTGAAAGATGCCCGCAAAGAGATCGGGGTTGCTATTAAGGAGTATCTTCGAGGATTGGTGCAGAACAATCGATCGGTGTTTGACAAAATACTGGATGTCCATCATTTCCATATTAAAGCCATAGCTTCGGAAGATAATGAACTGCTACGTTTGTTTATGGATTACTTGCCCTTTGAAACGAACAGGGGAATACGAAGTTTCGGGAGCATCCGTTCGGCGGGGAATACCATTGGCTATACACGTAATCTGGAAGACTTCAGGCAAGTACGGAGAATAGCCGGTGCACAAGGCCGGTTGGTGATCAATGCTGCCTATACATTTGATGAAACGCTGTTAAAGAAGTATGCCCGTCTTAATCAGGAACTGACTTTGGAGGAGATCTCACCCGCTCGTCTGTTGGAGCAGTTTGCTGAAGTGGAAGGTAACAAAGAACACCGGGCCTTTGAGGCAAAAGCCAGTGAGCTGTTGAAACGTTTTGGCTGTATCTGCCGCTTGAAACATTTTACACCGGTGGATACTCCGGTTATATTTGTGGCCGAAGAGAAAGAAGAGAACAGCAAAGTCGCCAATAATCCGTTGGCAGCAGTACTGGGTTCGGTAAATGCTAAAAAACGCTTACCGCCTACATTGACTTTCAATGCCGATAACGAGATGGTACAGACATTACTGCAAATTCAAGGAGACAATAAACTGTTTCAGCATGTAGTGTGCATTCTTTATGTACAATCGCTGTTACAAGGCAAATATCCTGTAAACAGTGAGGAAATGGAACTTTTCAATCACTCTCTTTCTGAACTGATGACTACTAAAATGAATGATTTTATAAACTTCCTCAATTAAACAAAAGTATGAAATACACACTTGAGATACAAAAGCTACTGTTGCAGGCACAAAATGATAACCTGCATCCCCGTGAGAAAGCCAATCTACTGAAAGAGGCTGTTCGCATTGCAGATGAGAATGAAGATATACAATGGGCTGTAGAGATGAGGCTGGACCTTATCTATGAATTGAATCTCCTCTCGGAAGATGCTGAAGAGATCGCGGTGTTCTCTAAAATCCTGGACAACTATGAAAACCATAAGGATTTGATTAATGAGGATGATATCTTATGGAAATACAAATGGATATGGTCTTGTACCTTTGATCTTCCCAGTATACCGATGGAGCAGGTGGAAGCGGTAGGTGAAGATTATAAAACCCGTATTTTGCGCAATGGTTATTCATTGCGTACATATTATCACCGGTTGTCTGTGGAATACACTAAAATGAGGGAATATACGAAAGCCAAAGATTACATAGATAAGATGCTGGCGGAAAAGATGGATGACCTGACTTGTGAAGCTTGTGAGCTGAACTTCATGTTGGATTATTATCTTGAAACTGGACAGTTTGAAGAGGCCTATAATCGTGCGCAACCTTTAATTTCCAAGCAAATTTCTTGTTACGAAGCCAATCTGAGAGCTTATCTGAAATTGGCATATTATGCTTATAAAGCCGGGAAGCCGGAGATAGCGGCGGATATGCGTGCACGGGCCGAAGAAGCTTTGGCGGGAAGAGAAAAAGATGAATATCTGCTTCTTTATCTTGGACTATTCATTGCCTATTATTTTATGACTGATCCGGACAGAGGCTGGGAGTATGTAGAACGTTGTATCCCATGGAGTCTGAATACTAATATGCAGAAAAGATACCGTTTCTCGTGTGATATGGTGGAGGCTCTAAACTACGAGCAGCGTGAAGAGGTCAGTCTGGCTTTACCGGAGGATTTTCCACTTTACCGGGTTGACGGAGTATATTCTGTGGCTGCGCTACGTAATTATTTTTATAGACAAGCGGATGAATTGGCAGGCTTGTATGATGCGCGTAACGGAAATAGCGGATATCAGGAACGATTATTTAATATCAATTTAATTGGCAACCTGTAGATTAATACGTATTTTTGCCGTCCAATTATTTATTAAAAACAACTGAATAACAGAAAAATGAGAAAGTGGCGTATTGAAGATTCTGAAGAACTTTACAACATCACAGGTTGGGGGACTTCATACTTTGGTATTAATGACAAAGGTCATGTTGTTGTTACACCGCGAAAAGATGGCGTAGCCGTCGATTTGAAAGAATTGGTCGACGAGTTGCAGTTGCGTGATGTGGCGGCTCCTATGCTGGTGCGTTTTCCGGATATTCTGGACAACCGTATTGAAAAGACTGCCTATTGTTTTAAACAGGCATCCGAAGAGTATGGATACAAAGCCCAGAATTTTATCATCTATCCGATTAAAGTGAATCAGATGCGCCCGGTTGTTGAAGAAATTATCAGCCATGGCAAGAAATTTAATTTGGGCCTTGAAGCCGGTTCCAAGCCCGAACTGCATGCAGTGATTGCTGTCAATACGGATTCTGACTCTCTTATTATCTGCAACGGCTATAAAGACGAAAGCTATATTGAGCTTGCTTTGCTGGCACAGAAGATGGGTAAACGTATCTTTCTGGTAGTTGAAAAGATGAATGAGTTGAAGCTGATTGCCCGCATGGCAAAGCAGCTGAACGTACAGCCTAATATTGGTATCCGTATCAAATTGGCTTCTTCAGGAAGCGGAAAGTGGGAAGAGTCAGGAGGGGATGCCAGTAAGTTCGGACTGACTTCCAGTGAGTTGCTTGAGGCACTTGACTTTCTGGAAAGTAAAGGCATGAAGGATTGTCTGAAACTGATACACTTCCATATCGGAAGTCAGGTGACAAAGATACGCCGTATCAAGACAGCATTGCGTGAAGCTTCTCAGTTCTATGTGCAGCTCCATGCGATGGGTTTCAAAGTGGAATTTGTTGATATTGGCGGTGGTCTTGGAGTTGATTATGACGGCACCCGTTCGTCAAGTAGTGAAAGTAGTGTCAATTACTCTATTCAGGAGTATGTCAACGACTCTATTTCCACGTTAGTGGATGCCAGTGACAAAAACGGTATTCCCCATCCCAATATTATCACTGAGAGTGGCAGGGCTCTGACTGCACACCACTCTGTCTTGATTTTTGAGGTACTTGAGACGGCTACTTTGCCGGAATGGGATGATGAAGAGGAGATTGCTCCGGATGCGCATGAACTGGTACAGGAACTTTATGGCATTTGGGATACATTGAATCAGAACAAGATGCTTGAAGCATGGCATGATGCCCAGCAGATACGTGAAGAGGCACTCGATCTGTTCAGCCATGGTATCGTAGACCTGAAGACACGTGCTCAGATAGAACGTCTTTACTGGTCTATTACTCGTGAAATCAATCAAATTGCCGGTGGACTGAAACATGCTCCCGATGAATTCCGCGGATTGTCTAAATTGTTGGCTGATAAATATTTCTGTAACTTCTCACTTTTTCAGTCGCTTCCGGATTCTTGGGCGATCGACCAGATATTTCCGATTATGCCCATCCAGCGTTTGGATGAAAAACCGGACCGCTCGGCTACCTTGCAGGACATTACCTGTGATTCCGATGGAAAGATAGCCAATTTTATCTCTACCCGGAATGTAGCACATTATATGCCGGTACATAGCCTGAAGCAGAAAGAGCCTTACTATGTAGCGGTCTTTTTGGTAGGGGCTTATCAGGAAATTCTGGGAGATATGCATAATCTGTTTGGAGACACGAATGCGGTGCATGTTTCTGTCAATGAGAAGGGGTATAATATCGAACAGATTATTGACGGGGAAACGGTCGCAGAAGTGCTCGATTACGTGCAATATAACCCGAAAAAGCTGGTTCGTACTCTTGAAACATGGGTAACAAAATCTGTAAAAGAAGGGAAGATTTCTGTAGAAGAAGGAAAAGAGTTCCTTTCCAATTATCGTTCGGGCTTGTACGGATACACATACCTTGAATAAATAAAAAGAACTATCATTTTATAAATGACGAGCTACAAGTTACGAATACTGCACATGATATCAGTCTCGTTTCTTGTAGCTCGTGGCTTGTAACCTGATGGAGTATAAATCGTAATTTGTAAATAGAAAGAATATGAAGGAAAAACTGACAGTCATTAAAGTTGGTGGCAAAATCGTAGAAGAAGAAGCTACATTGAAGCAGTTACTGGATGATTTTGCTGCCATTGAAGGGCATAAGGTACTTGTTCATGGAGGGGGACGTTCGGCTACAAAGATAGCTGCCTTACTGGGGATTGACAGTAAAATGGTCAATGGACGCCGTATAACCGATGCGGAGACACTGAAGGTTGTGACGATGGTCTATGGTGGGTTGGTAAACAAGAATATTGTAGCCGGATTGCAAGCCCGTGGGGTCAACGCCTTGGGGCTGACCGGAGCGGATATGAATGTAATCCGTTCGGTGAAGCGCCCCGTAAAAGAGGTCGATTATGGATTTGTCGGAGATGTAGAGAAGGTAGATGCCACATTGCTTTCTGATTTGATTCATAAAGGAGTGGTTCCGGTGATGGCACCGTTGACACATGACGGGCAAGGGAATATGTTGAATACGAATGCAGATACCATTGCCGGAGAGACAGCTAAAGCTCTTTCTGCCATTTTTGATGTGACCTTGGTTTACTGCTTTGAGAAGAAGGGGGTTCTTCGTGATGAAAACGATGATGAGAGTGTCATTTCTCAGATCAACCGTGCCGAGTTTGAACGATATATTGCCGAAGGCGTTATTCAGGGAGGCATGATACCGAAACTTGAGAATTCTTTTGAAGCAATAAATGCAGGTGTGTCTGAGGTGATAATAACCTTAGCGTCAGCCATTCACAAAGGTGGAGGAACCCGGATAAAAAAATAATTCAAAAAAAAGAGGAATACATCTGTAACTTTTCACCCACTCACCCGTCAACTTAATAGAGATGCAAGAAATCAGCTTCCGAGACGACATATTGCCATTGAAAGATAAACTCTTTCGTTTGGCACTCCGAATCACCTTCGACAGGGCCGAAGCAGAGGATGTTGTTCAGGATACGATGATTAGAGTGTGGAATAAACGTGAAGAGTGGACACAGTTCGGATCTATTGAGGCTTACTGCCTGACTGTGGCGAAGAATCTGGCCATAGACCGAAGCCAAAAGAAAGAAGCTCAAAATGTGGAACTCACACCGGAAATGGAGGAAGAATCCGAGGCATCCGGGCCTTATGATCAGTTGATTAATAATGAACGGATGTCGATTATCCATCGTCTGATTAACGAACTTCCTGAGAAGCAACGGCTCATTATGCAGTTGAGGGATATAGAAGGAGAGAGCTATAAAGAAATAGCAAAAATCTTGAATCTGACAGAGGAACAGGTAAAAGTGAATCTTTTCAGAGCAAGACAAAAGGTAAAACAAAGGTATTTAGAGATTGATGAATATGGATTATAAGTATATAGAACAGCTTTTAGAGCGATACTGGCAATCTGAGACTTCTCTGGAAGAAGAATCGGAATTGCGCTCTTTCTTTTCGGAGGAAGAGGTGCCTGCTCATTTGCTCCGTTACAAAGAACTGTTTGTTTATCAGACTGTTCAACAGGAGGCAGGGCTGGGAAAAGACTTTGATGAACGTATTCTGGCTCAGGTAGAGGCACCTGTAGTAAAAGCAAAACGTCTGACGATGATTGGAAGGTTTATGCCTTTGTTTAAGGCTGCCGCTGTGATTGCGTTAATTTTGTCATTGGGTAATGTAGTGCAACATACATTCTTTGCCGATGAGGCTTTGGATTATAATTATGATGCTTATAAGGACACGTACGATGATCCCGAAGTGGCTTACAAACAAGTTTCTTCTGCGTTGATGATGTTGTCTGAAGGTATAAATAAATCGCAGGATCAGGTCGTAAGAGACAGTGTGAAGGTCGAACCGGTTCGTGTGATGAAGGAATAGAATAATGAAGAGCGTTCTTTTAATGTGCTGGATGGCATTGCTGTCTGTGGCTGTTTCGGCTCAGGACTTTGCTTCACGTTTTATGGCTGAACATAAGGCGGATTCTAATCTGACTTGTGTTACGATCAGTCCGAAAATGATGGAGGAGATCATGAAGAGCGATGCTGAGAAGGATAAAGAGGTATTGGACATAATCTCTAACCTCAAAAGTATGCAAGTGCTTACTTCCGATGTGGAAGGAAAAAAGTATTTTGATGCAGCTTTGAAGGTGGTTGAGAAGAATACCGGACGGTTTGAATCGTTTCTTTCTTTCAAGGATAAATCTGAGAATTGTCAGATTATGGTTCGTAAAAAGAGGGATACGATTGTTGAACTGGTGATGCTGATGCATGAAAAGAACCATTTTGCTGTAATAAACTTTACCGGAAATATGAGTCCGGAGTTTATTGCACAGATAAAGAGACATTTTCATTTGCTTTAAACATATAATATAGTTAGTGTGCTTAATTAAAACAACTTTTTGATTTGAGGCTGTGAAGTTTCAATTCTCTCAATTTCAATAAAAAACTAACTAAATAAATGGGCTACCGCGTGATGCAGTAGCCCTTTTATGTTTATCATACGTCGTCTTCATAGAGCGAAGTTAAACTAAGAGAGAGTTTTTATATTTAGAGTTTTCGTAATCCTCTTTTTGAAAAGTTTGTTTGCGGGTTACCTTTGTATGACACACTTCCACTTCCACTGACACCTCCTGTCAGATTTTCAATAGCATGACATTTTATGCTGCCCGAGCCACTGATACGCGCATTAACATCTTTTGTCTTTAAATCTATGGCATTAATATCTCCCGAACCTGAAATACGATACTCGGCTTTGCCCGATTTGCCGTTCAGCAACACATTTCCCGAGCCTGAAATATTTGCTTCTGTGCATGATACATCAATTCTTTTCAAGTTGATGTTTCCTGAACCGTAAATATGTGTTGACAGTCTTGTACAAGAGAAATTGCTTCCATTGATGTTCCCCGATCCGTAAATGCATATTTCCAAATCGTCGTTGCTCTTCATCCCATTTGTAAAGGTTGTATTTCCTGAACCATATATGGATAAATGGTTTAATGATGGAGAAGATACTCTGATTTCCAGTTTTCCACTATTGCGGATGGAGGTATTCTTTTTAAATTTAACCACCAGTGTTTTTCCTTCAACAGTGGTTTCCAATAACTGGACGATGTTGTCGGGACCATAAATCTGTACAGTGGGAGTTCCTTGCTTTTGTGTATAAACAATATCCGAACTACTCATTGATTTAATTTTGCTGAAAGAACCGACTCTTATGTCTTTAGTGATATAGTTTGAACTTCCACTTACGTACTTTGTCTGTGAACAGGCCCCAATGATTAATAACAGCATGGAAATTGTAAGGCATGACAATAATTGTTTTTTCATGGTCTTGTGATTATTGTATTAGATATTCTTAATAGTTCCCACTCCTTTTTTATTGAGTGATTTTATGGTAGGATTACCTTTATACTTAATGCTTCCCACTCCCCGTACAGCTGCATTGATGGATTCCACTGCGTTGCAGGTAATATCTCCTACACCCTGTGAACTGGCTTCTACTATATTGGCCTGCAGGTTTCCGGCTTCTATATTGCCTACCCCTTTAGAGTGAAGAGTAGCTGCCTGAACTGTTCCTTCAAGTTTTACATTTCCTACACCCATTGATTGCACATTTAAACTACTGCAGGTCAGTGATTTAATTTTTACATCACCTACTCCTTTGCTTTCCACATAGAGGTTGTCGGTAGTCAAACCGTTATCAATATGTACATCACCTACTCCTTTGAAGGAAATACTGTTTAAAGTTGGAGATGTAATTGTTATCTTCATCTTTTTGAAGTTGCGTACCTTTTTCGATTTATCGATGCTTAACAATAAGGTACTATCTTTTACAGCCACCTGTATTAACGCTACAATGTTATCCGGCCCATAGATTTGTACGTCTGTTTTTCCATCTGCGGATTGTGTGTAATAGATGTCACCTACGGTCCCCGCGTCAATTTTGTTGAACTCCTTCACTTTATAATCTCTCGTGATGAGTTTCTTACTGGGTTGAATACCTTCACCCATATATACGCAACTGCTCAATAACCCTGCTGTTAACAGTAATGCCGACAACATTTTAAAGATTGTTTTCATTTTATTTCGTTTTTAGAGGTTTCTATCAGTTTAGACGTAGGTTGAGTAGGAAAAGTTGCATCTATCTTTCTTTTTTCTGCAAAATAATCCGTTTATTTGTATTTATAATTAAGAACAACATTGGATAAGATTATTGAAGATAAGGAGTTAGGACGTCTGATCGTACGCGATAATGTGCGTGGCAAGAGACTCGTTTTTCGTACAAAAGCTGATGCGATCTATGTTAGTATACCTCCGGGAGTTACGATGAAGGAGGTAAAGGAGGCGATAGAAAAATTACGTTCCAGATTGTTGGATTCCAGGCAGAAGTTGATACGTCCTCTGATTGACCTGAACTATCGGATCGATACAGAATACTTCAAGTTATCATTGGTCAGTGGTAAGAGGGAGAAATTCTTGGCTCATTCCGAATTGGGAGAAATGCGGATTATTTGTCCCCCGACGGCCGATTTTACAGATTCTAATTTACAGGACTGGCTCCGCAAAGTAATTGAAGAAGCTTTGCGGCGGAATGCAAAAATCATTTTACCTCCCCGTTTGTATATGCTTTCAGAGCGGTATGGGTTGCCTTACAAAAGTGTTCAGATAAATTCAAGTCGTGGACGATGGGGAAGCTGCTCTTCCCACAAAAAGATAAATCTCTCTTATTTTCTTGTATTATTGCCAAAGCATTTGATAGATTATGTTCTTTTACACGAACTTTGCCATACTTGTGAGATGAATCATGGTGATCGCTTTTGGGATTTGCTTAATGGTTTCACCGGAGGTAAAGCTTTAGAGCTGCGCGAAGAGTTGAAAAAATATAAGACTGAGATTTAACATTGCAATTACAAAACAGGTGTTGCAAGAATCCTTTCCATCAAAGATTACACTGATTGTTACAGATTGATTGCCGGCATTGATAATTGGTGTTAGGCTTTTCATCTGTGCGAATCGGAATAATTCTGTAGTGTCTTTTGATATCTCCCTTTACAGTCTTTATATACCCTATCCGGTAAGGAAGAAAAAACGTCTTTCTATTTTTGTGGTAGCTGTTTGATACCGTCAATATCCTTTTCAAAACGATAAGTGCCTCCTTTCTCACTTAGGTCAAATGCGGCTACTGTTTCAGTTTGATTGTTTACAATCATCAGTGCACTTTGCTCTGCGAAGCGTCCGACTTCGATGGCAGTAGGTTCCTCTTTGATCTGTTTATTCATGATCAAGCTGTCATTGACAAACAGTGAAATAGAATCACCCACGAAGCCTTTTGTCAACTGAATGGAGTATGTTTCACTAAAATGACGATTAGCTTCTTTTTCTCGTTGTAATCTTAAACTCATATATACAAAGATGACCACGACAAATATGACGGCAAATGCTAAAATGCCGTTTCCTACCATAAATTGCTTGTTAGTGTTAAGACGATGTGCCATAATACTATATTCTTTAATATTCGGGGTAAAGATAGCAAATCTTTTTGTATCTCATTTGTTTTTGTGTAAGTATAAAAGTTACAAAAAAATAACGAGATCTCTGAATTCTAATCCTTTTGTGTTATATAACATATCAGTTTACATTGTTCGTGCAGAATAAATTATCTTTCTTTGCATCGTGATAGTTCAGCATAGCTATCTGCAATTAAAAACCTTTATTGATACGTATGAAAATAACTTTTGGACAACAAACGACCAAAGTAAAGCAATTGGCTGACAAGATTAGCTTTGATATCTCGATGGGAGTATATAAATCGGGAGATTCACTGCCTTCGATCAATCAACTTAGCCATGCGTATGAGGTTTCCCGAGATACTGTATTTAAAGCTTTTCTTGATTTAAAAGAGAGAGGAATTATCGATTCTACTCCTGGGAAAGGGTATTATGTGGTTGGAAGATTGAAAAATGTACTTCTTTTGCTTGATGAATATTCACCTTTTAAATATGCGCTTTATAATAGTTTTGTAAAGCGTTTGTCTATCCGTTATAAAGTCGACTTGTTGTTTCATCAGTACAATGAACGTTTGTTCAATACCATCATCCGTGAATCGTTGGGGCGGTACAATAAATATATTGTGATGAACTTCGATAACGAAAAACTGTCTCCTAATCTTTATAAGATAAATCCATCTAAACTTCTTCTTCTTGATTTCGGTAAATTTGAGAAAGAGGAGTTCTCTTATGTTTGTCAGGACTTTGATCAAGGATTCTATAATGCGCTACTTCAACTGGCAGATCGATTGAAGAAATATCAAAAACTCGTTTTTGTGTTAGTGAATGATAGCATGCATCCCCGGAGTAGCCGTGACTTTTTTGAGAAATTCTGTGCCGATCAACATCAGGGTTGTGAGGTAGTGAGTGATATTGAAGGACTTCAGGTTCGCAAAGGAGAAGTATATATAGCGATTCGTCAAATAGACGTGGTGAGTATTATTAAGAAAAGTCGTATTGAGGGCTTACAATGTGGGGTTGATTTTGGCTTAATAGGGTATAATGACACACCAGCTTATGAAGTGATAGATCAGGGAATAACTGCATTAAGTGTAGATTGGGAGAAAATGGGTGATAAGGCTGCCGAATTTGTTCTGCAGGGAAAAGCCATACAAGATTACCTGCCTACGGAAGTCAGGCTGAGAGCTTCTTTATAAAAGAGTTTTTCAGAATTGTGTGTCAGCACAGGTCAGCATGGAAAAATTGTCTAATGAATTTAATAATATAGTATGAAAAAGTATCCGAAAATCGGGATTCGTCCCACCATCGATGGACGCCAGGGCGGTGTTCGCGAAAGCCTTGAAGAAAAAACAATGAATCTGGCAAAAGCTGTTGCCGAGTTGATTACTTCTAATCTCAGAAATGGCGATGGAACTCCTGTGGAGTGTGTGATTGCAGATGGAACTATCGGACGTGTTGCCGAAAGTGCTGCTTGTGCAGAAAAGTTTGAACGTGAAGGGGTAGGGGCTACTATTACTGTCACCTCATGCTGGTGTTATGGGGCTGAGACAATGGATATGAATCCATATTATCCGAAAGCTGTTTGGGGATTCAATGGGACGGAGCGTCCGGGAGCGGTGTATCTGGCTGCTGTGCTGGCAGGGCATGCACAGAAGGGATTGCCTGCATTTGGTATTTACGGTCGCGATGTACAAGACTTGAATGATAACTCTATTCCTGCGGATGTGGCAGAAAAAATTCTGCGTTTTGCCCGTGCTGCCCAGGCTGTAGCTACGATGCGTGGGAAGTCTTATCTTTCTATGGGTAGTGTTTCTATGGGTATTGCCGGTTCTATTGTAAATCCGGACTTCTTCCAGGAATATTTGGGTATGCGTAATGAGTCGGTCGATTTGACAGAGATAATTCGCCGCATGGCCGAAGGCATTTATGATAAGGAAGAATATGCCAAAGCGATGGCTTGGACTGAGAAATATTGCAAAAAGAATGAAGGGCATGATTTCAATGTGCCTGAAAAAACAAAGACACGTGCACAGAAAGATGAAGACTGGGAGTTCATTGTCAAGATGACTATCATCATGCGCGATTTGATGCAGGGTAATCCGAAGCTAAAAGAACTTGGATTTAAGGAAGAGGCTTTAGGACACAATGCCATTGCAGCGGGTTTCCAAGGACAGCGTCAATGGACGGATTTCTATCCGAATGGTGATTTCTCGGAAGCATTGCTCAATACTTCATTCGACTGGAATGGTATTCGTGAAGCATATGTAGTGGCCACTGAGAATGATGCTTGTAATGGTGTAGCTATGCTGTTCGGTCATCTGTTGACGAATCGTGCACAGATTTTCTCGGATGTACGTACTTATTGGAGTCCGGAGGCTGTGAAACGTGTTACGGGTAAGGAACTGACAGGTATGGCTGCTAATGGTATTATTCATTTGATTAATTCGGGAGCAACAACCCTTGACGGAACAGGGCAGCAAACGGATGTCAATGGAGAACCTACCATGAAACCTTGTTGGGAGGTTACGGAAGGAGAAGTTGAGAAATGTCTGGAAGCTACTACTTGGTATCCCGCCAATCGTGATTATTTCCGTGGAGGAGGTTTCTCTTCTAATTTCCTTTCGAAAGGAGGTATGCCCGTAACTATGATGCGACTGAACCTGATTAAAGGTCTTGGACCAGTGCTGCAGATAGCCGAAGGCTGGACAGTAGAGATTGATCCGGAAATTCATAAATTACTTGATGAACGTACGGACCGTACATGGCCTACTACTTGGTTTGTTCCTCGTTTATGTGATAAACCTGCCTTTAAAGATGTATACTCCGTGATGAATAATTGGGGAGCTAACCATGGTGCAATCAGTTACGGGCATATTGGTCAGGATGTGATTACACTGGCTTCCATGCTTCGTATTCCGGTTTGCATGCACAATGTGGAGGATGATCAGATTTTCCGTCCGGCGGCCTGGAATGCCTTCGGTATGGATAAAGAGGGAGCCGACTACAGAGCTTGTACTACTTATGGTCCTATTTATAAGTAACCTTTAGAAGAACGCAATATGATCAATCGATTTATATTAAACGAAGTTTCTTACTTCGGTCCGGGAGCACGTGAAGTGCTCCCTAAGGAAATCTCACGTTTGGGACTACACAAAGCATTTGTCGCAACCGATAAAGATTTGATAAAATTCGGAGTGGCGGACAAAGTGCTTAAGGTGCTGGATGCTGCTAAGATTCCTTATGTGATATTCAGTGAAATTAAGCCGAATCCTACAGTATCGAATGTAAAAGCCGGTGTGGAAGCATTTGCGGCATCCGGTGCGGACTTTATCCTGGCGATTGGCGGTGGCTCTTCTATGGATACGGCAAAGGCAATTGGGATTATTACTAATAATCCGGAATTCAGTGATGTCGTTTCATTAGAAGGTGTGGCTGATACCAAGAAGAAATCCGTACCTATCATCGCCTTGCCTACTACTGCCGGAACAGCAGCAGAAGTAACTATCAACTACGTGATTACGGACGAACAGAACCAAAAGAAAATGGTTTGTGTGGATCCGAATGATATTCCGGCTATAGCGATAGTAGATGCCGAGCTGATGTATACACTTCCTAAAAGCTTGACTGCGGCTACGGGACTTGATGCACTGACACACGCTATTGAAGGGTTGATAACCAAAGGTGCATGGGAGATGAGCGATATGTTCGAAATTAAAGCTATTGAAATGATCAACCGTTATCTGGTGACTGCCGTTGAAGAACCGTCAAATGCGGAGGCACGTAACGGTATGGCAGTAGCCCAGTACATTGCCGGTATGGCTTTTTCGAATGTAGGCTTAGGGGTCGTTCATGGTATGGCACATCCGTTGGGAGCTATATTCGATATTCCTCATGGCGTAGCCAATGCGTTGTTATTACCTATTGTTATGGAGTTTAATGCTCCGGCTGCTCTTGACAAATATGTAGAGATAGCTAAGGCTATGAACGTGTATTCTGCAGGTATGGCTAAAGAAGAGGCAGCTAAAGCAGCCGTAGATGCTGTAAAAGCACTATCTTTGAGGGTCAATATTCCACAGCACTTGTCCGATTTGGGCATTCAGGAAAGAGACCTTGACCGCCTTGCTACAGCTGCGTTTGCTGATGTCTGTACGCCGGGTAACCCACGGGAAGTAACAAAAGAAATTATTCTTGATTTATATAAGAAAGCATTATGATAACTAATGAACATATCGAGCAGTATCTTGCTCAGGCACATCGCTATGGCGATGCTAAATTAATGTTGTGCAGCAGCGGTAACCTTTCATGGAGAATCGGTGAAGAAGCACTTGTTTCCGGAACGGGTTCTTGGGTACCGAACCTGCAGAAAGAAAAAGTATCTGTTTGCAATATTGCTACGGGTATACCCCAGAATGGAGTAAAACCTTCTATGGAAAGTACTTTTCATTTGGGAATCCTTCGTGAACGTCCGGATGTAAATGTAGTTCTGCATTTTCAATCGGAATATGCTACAGCTGTTTCCTGTATGAAAAACAAACCATCAAATTTCAATGTAACTGCTGAGATACCTTGTCATGTCGGTAAAGAGATTCCTGTCATTCCTTACTATCGTCCGGGTTCGCCTGAACTGGCTAAGGCTGTTGTGGAAGCGATGAAAGAACATAACTCTGTGTTGCTGACCAATCATGGACAGGTGGTATGTGGCAAAGATTTTGATCAGGTGTATGAACGGGCAACTTTCTTTGAGATGGCTTGCCGGATTATTGTTCAATCCGGAGGAGACTATTCGGTTCTGACACCGGAAGAGATTGATGATCTGGAAATATATGTGTTAGGAAAGAAAACAAAATAGAAAATAATGACGACCAGCTTATGAGTACATACTTAGCAGCTGACTTTGGTGGGGGTAGTGGCCGTATTATGGCCGGTACTCTCACTGAAGGTAAGCTAATACTGGAAGAGGTATATCGTTTTGGTAATCGGCAAATTAGACTCGGAAACCATGTCTATTGGGATTTTCTCTCTCTCTTCGAAGAAATGAAAAACGGACTTCGTGTCGCTGCCCGAAAAGGTTATCTGGTGAGAAGTATCGCTATAGATACCTGGGGAGTTGATTTTGGACTGATTGACAAAGATGGTAATCTGTTGGGTAATCCGGTCTGTTACCGAGATTCTCGTACTAATGGTATGCCTGAGCGGGTGTTTAAGCAGATTGATCAAGCTGCCCATTATGCAGAAACAGGCATCCAAGTGATGCCTATCAATACTCTGTTTCAACTATATAGTATGAAGCAGAACAATGATGTACAACTCCGGGTAGCTGATAAACTATTATTTATGCCTGATTTGTTCAGCTATTTCCTTACAGGAACAGCGAATAATGAATATTGTATTGCTTCTACTTCTGAGTTACTTGATGCTTGTCGGCGCAACTGGTCGGATAACTTGATTAGTGAATTAGGATTACCCCGACATCTTTTTGGTGACATTGTGCTTCCCGGGACTATTCGCGGTAAATTGAAACAAGAAATTGCGGATGAAACCGGTCTAAGCTGTATTGATGTCGTTGCCGTCGGTTCACATGACACAGCCAGTGCCGTATTTGCCGTTCCTTCCAATGAGCCGGATCGGGCTTATCTTAGTTCGGGAACCTGGTCCTTGCTCGGAACAGAGATTGACCAACCGATTTTGACGGAGGAAGCACGTTTGGGAGGATTCACGAATGAGGGTGGCATACAAGGCAAGATACGCTTTCTGCAGAATATAACCGGACTTTGGATTTTACAACGTCTGATGGCTGAGTGGAAGGAGCGGGGTGAAGAAACCAGTTATGATCGTGTGATAGCCGAAGCAACGCTATCAGATATCCGTTCGGTAATTGATGTAGATGATTCTTCTTTTTGTAATCCCGACTGTATGGAAGAGTCGATCGTTATGTATTGTCATAAGCATCATTTGAGAGTGCCGGTTTCTCAGGGAGAGTTTGTTCGTTGTGTCATTGAATCATTGGCACACCGTTATAAATTAGGAGTCGAACAGATGAATCGCTGTCTGCCGGTGCCGATTAAACAACTCCATATTATCGGAGGAGGCTGCCAGAATCGTTTGCTAAACCAACTTACTGCAAATGCTTTAGGCATTCCGGTATATGCAGGTCCGGTAGAAGCGACTGCTATCGGCAATATCTTAGTGCAAGCGAAAGCTCAAGGTGAAATAGATACTTGGGAAGAGCTAAAAGAAATTATCATAAACAGTGTAAAACCTCAGGTATATTATCCTGAATAACCCGACAACCCATGAAAAACACCAATCGTTCCATTCTTCATAAAGATGGAGTTAGTTACATCCTGCCATTTATTTTAGTGACTTCTTGTTTTGCCTTATGGGGGTTCGCTAATGATATTACCAATCCAATGGTAAAGGCCTTTTCGAAAATATTTCGTATGAGTGTCACCGACGGGGCATTGGTGCAGGTCGCTTTTTACGGAGGTTACTTTGCGATGGCCTTTCCTGCTGCAATGTTTATTCGTAAATACTCTTATAAAGCCGGTATCCTGCTGGGACTGGGGCTATATGCTTTGGGTGCCTTGCTGTTTTTCCCTGCAAAGATGACAGGTGACTATTACCCTTTCCTGCTCGCTTATTTTATTTTGACGTGTGGACTCTCGTTTCTGGAAACAAGTGCTAACCCGTATATATTATCAATGGGTACGGAGGAGACGGCAACCCGACGATTGAATCTGGCGCAGTCGTTTAATCCAATGGGATCATTATTGGGAATGTATGTAGCCATGAACTTCATTCAGGCGCGCCTGAATCCCATGGATACGGTAGAACGCAGCCAATTGTCTCCGTCTGAGTTCGAGGTATTGAAAGAGTCGGATTTGTCCGTGCTGATTGCCCCTTACCTGATTATAGGATTAGTGATTCTTGCCATGCTTTTTCTGATACGTGCCGTTAAAATGCCTAAGAATGGTGATAAGAATCATAATATTGATTTTATACCAACGCTAAAGCGTATTTTTAAAGTTCATCATTATAGAGAAGGAGTCATAGCGCAATTCTTTTATGTGGGGGCACAGATTATGTGCTGGACTTTTGTTATCCAATATGGAACACGCTTGTTTATGTCGCAGGGAATGGAGGAGAAGGCTGCTGAAGTGCTTTCCCAGGAATATAATATAATTGCTATGATTATTTTCTGCATAAGCCGTTTTGTGTGTACATTTATTCTTCGCTACTTGAATCCGGGCATGCTTCTCAAGATTCTTGCGATTGCGGGTGGCGCTTTTACGTTAGGTGTGATTTTTTTGCAAAATATATGGGGATTGTACTGCCTGGTAGCTGTTTCGGCTTGTATGTCACTAATGTTTCCCACGATTTATGGCATTGCTCTTCGTGGTTTGGGTGATGATGCCAAGTTTGGGGCTGCCGGTTTAATTATGGCAATTCTGGGAGGTTCTATCTTACCACCGCTACAGGCTTGTATTATTGACCAACATACATTGTTGGGTATGCCTGCTGTAAACTTGTCTTTTATACTTCCTTTTATCTGTTTCGTAGTGATTATCATTTATGGGCATCGTACGTGTGCACGTGTAAGAAAGATAAAAGCAACACAAAAGTAATGTTGAGAATCGGATGCGGTGTTTGACGATTCTTCTGAGCAACTGTTTCCTTCTGCTTGTGTCATTCGTTTCTTGTGGGAAAGTGTCATTAGCGGAAGAAGCAGTGTTTACTATACCGGTGGATACGGCGTTCATGAAGCTTCGTCAATGGGAATGGCATTGCCAGAAACGGGCTGACAGTTGCCTGGCAGAGAATAATTATCAGGAAGCTTTATCTTGGCTGGATTCTGCTCGTAGCCAAGTGGAACATTACGGACGTCCTTATTATATGCTGGCACGTGGAAATGTATATTATTCTATCCATCAATATGATTCCGCCCGTTGTTATTTTAGTATGGCAGCCCATTCCATTCATCCGCATATTGCTATCGAAGCTTGGAGGAAACTTGCAGAACTGGAACTTATGGAAGGAAATGAGAAGCAAGTGTTCTACTCTACGCAGAAGGCAGATGCGCTTTTCCGGGTGGAGATAGGCCATGTGCAGAGTGATAACAGTGAAGCTCTATATCAGGAAGAGAGGTTGAAAAACGAGTTAAACCAATTGAAGATTGCCAAACAGAATCGGGAAATTGCCATGTTAACTTTGAGCCTTTGTCTGCTTGTACTGGTTGCTTTGTTTGTTTTCTACCGGCAAAATAAGATAAAGTGTGAAAAAGAGCGTCTGCTTCTTGAAGAGAAAGCCAAGTTGGAGCAAGAGAACCAAATACTGAAACAAACTGAAGAGTTAAGTGCTTTGAGAGAGAAAGAGGCGGTTTTGCGCGAGTCTTTGTTCCGTAAGGTCGATGTTTTGCGTAAAATACCCTCCCTCAATGAAGAAGAGCAGGAGAGTGGTGAACATCGCATAGCTTTGTCGGAAAGAGAGTGGGAGGAAATTCGTCAGACGGTGGATAATGCTTATGATGGGTTTTCACAACGGTTGCTTGCACGCTTTCCTTTGTTGACTTTAAAAGATATTTATTTCTGCTGCTTGGTGAAGATCAATGTCAGTATAAAGGACCTTTCCGATATTTATTGTATTAGTCGTACCTCGGTTAGTAAAAAGAAATTTCGCATCAAGCGAGAGAAGCTTGGAGCAGAGGATTCGGACTCTTTAGATGACTTTTTGCGTGGTTTTTAGTTCTCGGAAACTTGTTTGTCCATGCTATTTTAAGAAAGGGACTGTCTAATGCGTTGGTATATAGTGCGATAGTGTGTTTCTTTTTGAAGTGCTTTGTCTATATCCCTTTTTGTTTTTCCTGTGCCCGATGGTTAATTTTGCAATATCAAAACTTTAAAAATGTATATGATATGTTGAATCGACTGAACTATTTCATTATGTCGGCAGGGCTACTTGTTTTAGTAGCATGTTCGTCTAATTCCGGAAAACAGGTAGAGATGGCAAATACTCCTTTTGTTTACGATGGATTAAAAGAGTATCCGATAAAAGAGTTGAAACTGTCCGATCTGGCAGTTAGTGATTATGTGTTATTAAAAGACAATGAAAATTCATTGTTGGGTAGGTTACCGACAAATCCCTGTATGCAGGTCACTGAAGACCGGATTTATATTCAGGATGAAGAGCAACAGGCTATATTTATTTTTGACCGTCAGGGAAATCCATTATTGCAAATGCGTCATAAAGGAGGCGGCCCTCAGGAATGGGCATCTTTGAACTCTTTCTATGTGGACTGTCCTAATAAAGAAATTATAGTGTTGGACCGGGCTAAAAAGTTTATAGTTTATGATTTGAATGGGAAATTTAAACGAAGCTTCCCGACGCCCGGTTGCTCTTGGAAGTTTGCTAACTTGAATGATGAGGCCGTACTGATATATTGTCCTTTTACGAATCGTAATAACGGAGAGGCAGTTTGCATCCTTTCTAAAAAAGATGGCAAAAAGTTGCATGTGTGTCCTATTACGATAGATAATTTTGTGTGGGATAGCGAGGGACGTATTGGCTATGAACCATTGAAACCGGCTTATGGTGGAATTTTATTTTCAGATTTATCATTGAAAGGTGTGTATTTTATTGATGCTGAAACATATGAAGTAAAACAGGTTATTGATGAAGTAACAGAATATAAATTTGAAAATGCAGAGTTCGTTAAGCTACATCCGGCGATCGATGCTAAAGATTATACTTTGTATACTACGCTCGGTACGAAATGGTTGACTCCGGATATGCCAATAAACTATTATTATTTCGATAAGAAGGAGCAGAAAATGTATACTTTGAAAAATGAAACTGGATGGGCTGTTTTAAAAGATGTCTGCAATGTACAGAGAACCCGTACAACGAATACTCCAGGTATAGGTATTGGTTATTATTGGCCTTCTACTATGAAAGGAGAGTCGATGCAAGCTGAGAAAGAGCAGTTTGACCCTCGTTTCCGGGCAATAATGGACTCTATACCTGAAGAGGGTAACCCTGTATTACAAATAATGAACTTCAATAAATAATGAAGCTGTTCCGCAAAATATTGATTATTTGTCTTCTTGGGAAGTTAATGGCTTGTTCGTCATTAGCTTCCGGGGAGATAAATGATGTTTGGGGGCATAAGCAAGTGGCTACGGTTGAAATGGCAGGCTCTGATAGCGTTTGGGTCTGCCACTTGTCTATGTTGAAGGATACGGTTACTGTACCTCTTAGTCATTTTGTCGAGGAACTGGAAATGGTTAAACTTGATAATCGGGATGCTGCATTGGTGTCTCCTTCCAAAACAATTATTGGCAAACAGTATATTTTAGTACATAAAATGGGGCATGTCCCTTTCAAACTTTTTACTAAAAGAGGGGTCTATTTGAGGGATATCGGTTCTTTTGGTCAAGGTGCGGGTGAATATGGCTTAGCTTACGATGTACAGATGGATGAGGAGAATAACCGGCTTTATGTGTTGTGTTGGCAGGCCGATCATATCTTGGTATTCGATTTACAAGGAAATATACTTCAACCGATTCGATTGGCGCATTGGTCACCTAAAGGGGTGTTTCATGTAGAAACGGAACGGGGACAGGTGAGTGTTTGTGCTCTGTCTTTTAATCGTGACTTTGTAGGTGACCGGCATTCGCCTATGATCTGGACGCAAAGTTTGGATGGCAAGATTATAAAAGAACTTCCGGCAGGGTATTTGGCTGTGAATGATTATGGAAATGAAATCGAATCTCTGAATAATGGTACGATGATGGACATTGGTTTCTGGTTTGGAGGGCGATATCGTAACGATTCATTATATCATTATGATAACCGGGAGTTTAGGCTTATTCCCCGTTTTACGCTTGATTATGGAGGACATGAGTTGACCCCACACAGCTTTGGAGAGTTGCCGAATCACTTCTGGGGAGAAATATCATACCCTGTAAAACTAAGTCCATATTCGTCAACTACCACTCCTCCGAAATATTATATGGTTGAAAAACATACTTTACGAGGTGCTTTTGTTGAAATATACAATGATTTCTTAGGTGGGATTCCCGCTGACTGGTTCTTTTCATCTCATGACGGATATTATGTTTGGAATGTTGAACCTGTCCGATTGAAGCAAATGGTTGAGGATCGTTTGTCCTCAAGTGAGATTATTTCGGATTCGGACCGAAGAAAGCTGACCGAACTGTTTGGGAGTATTAAAGAAAACGATAACAATTATATTTTCTATGGTCGATTGAAATGTAGATAGTTCCTGTTTTTTTCTTATCATTTCTTTTTTTTCTCTAATATTTTGTAGTCGAACAGATTATTTATATCTTTGCACCCGAAACGGATGAAAGGTGGAGGGGCGATTAAGCTCCTTTTTTTGTTCTTAATAGTTAATCAATGATAGAAAAAAGAACTGTTTGTCAGATTGTTGAAGAATGGCTGGAGGATAAAGACTATTTTCTGGTAGAAGTGACCGTCAGCCCTGATGACAAGATTGTGGTCGAAATTGACCATGCAGAAGGTGTTTGGATTGAAGATTGTGTGGAACTGAGCCGTTTCATAGAATCGAAACTGAACCGTGAAGAGGAAGATTATGAGCTGGAAGTTGGCTCTGCCGGAATCGGACAGCCATTTAAAGTATTGCAACAGTACTATAACCACATCGGCCTGGAGGTGGAAGTGCTGACTAAAGGCGGACGCAAACTGAGCGGGGTCTTGAAAGATGCCGATGAAGAAAAGTTTGTTGTGACCGTACAAAAGAAAGTAAAACCCGAAGGAGCCAAACGTCCTCAGTTGGTAGAAGAGGATGAAACCTTCACCTATGATGATATAAAATATACTAAATACTTAATTAGTTTTAAATAATTATGGCCAAGAAAGAAGAAACAATCAGCTTGATTGATACATTTTCGGAATTTAAGGAACTGAAGAATATCGATAGAACCACGATGGTAAGCGTGCTCGAAGAGTCGTTCCGCAGTGTGATCGCGAAAATGTTTGGCACTGATGAAAATTACGACGTAATTGTCAACCCGGATAAGGGAGACTTTGAAATATGGCGTAACCGTGAGGTAGTGGCAGACGAAGATTTGACTAATCCCAATATGCAGATTTCGTTAACTGAAGCACAACAAATCGATGCTTCTTACGAGGTAGGTGAGGAGGTTACTGATGAGGTAATTTTCGCTAAGTTTGGTCGCCGTGCTATTCTGAACCTTCGTCAAACACTGGCTTCTAAGATTCTTGAGCTTGAAAAGGACAGTATTTATAATAAATATATTGATAAAGTAGGTACTATCATCAATGCAGAAGTATACCAGATCTGGAAAAAAGAGATGTTGTTGCTTGACGATGAAGGAAACGAGTTATTGTTGCCGAAAACAGAGCAGATACCAAGCGATTTTTATCGTAAAGGAGAAACTGCCCGTGCAGTGGTGGCACGCGTGGACAACAAAAACAACAATCCGAAGATTATCCTCTCGCGTACTTCTCCGGTTTTCCTGCAGCGCTTGTTCGAGATGGAAGTACCTGAAATAAACGATGGCTTGATTACAATCAAAAAGATTGCCCGTATTCCCGGTGAACGTGCTAAGATTGCGGTAGAATCTTATGATGACAGAATTGATCCCGTAGGAGCCTGTGTAGGTGTAAAGGGAAGTCGTATTCATGGCATCGTACGTGAACTTCGCAATGAAAATATTGATGTGATTAATTATACATCAAATATTTCATTGTTTATCCAGCGTGCTTTAAGCCCGGCCAAAATCTCTTCTATTCGGTTGAATGAAGAAGAGCGTAAAGCTGAGGTATTCCTGAAACCGGAAGAGGTATCGTTGGCTATTGGTAAAGGCGGTTTGAATATCAAACTGGCCAGTATGTTGACCGAGTACACTATCGACGTGTTCCGTGAGTTGGATGAAAACGCGCAGGATGAAGATATTTATCTGGACGAGTTCAGAGATGAAATCGACGGATGGGTGATCGATGCTATCAAAGCTATTGGTATTGATACAGCTAAGTCTGTATTGAACGCACCTCGCGAAATGCTGATTGAAAAAACGGATCTGGAAGAAGAGACGGTGGACGAGGTATTACGCATTTTGAAATCGGAGTTTGAAGATAATGAATAATAGATCAATGCGATGATGTGCCGATATGCCAATAAAAAGAAAGGGCGTATAGGAATTGGCACATTGGCATATTGAGCGATTATCAAATTATTCTTTCTCCATTATTCTTTAAATTAAAATATGACGATAAGGTTAAACAAAGTTACAAGAGATTTAAATGTAGGAATCGCGACGGTAGTTGAGTTCTTGCAAAAGAAAGGGTATACCGTTGAGGCAAATCCGAATACGAAAATTACCGAGGAGCAGTATGCTATGCTCGTGAAGGAGTTCAGCACAGATAAGAACCTTAGACTTGAATCGGAGCGTTTCATTCAGGAACGTCAAAACAAAGATCGCAATAAGGCATCTGTTTCTATTGATGGTTATAATAAGAAAGAACCGGAGAAGGCCGTTGCTGACGATGTGATTAAGACGGTCATTCCGGAAGATGTACGTCCGAAGTTTAAACCTGTCGGAAAAATAGATTTAGATAAACTGAACCGGAGAACTGAAAAAGAGCCGGTGAAAGAAGAACCGAAACCACAACCTGTAGTAGCTACTGAAGAAAAGAAGGTAGCGGAAGAGGTTAAGCCTGTTGTAAACGAAGTGAAAAAAGAAGAAGTCGCTACGGCTCCTGTTGCTTCGGAATCGAAACCGGTGAAAGAAGAACCGAAACCGGTGGTGGTTGAAAAGCCTGCAGAAACAGAGAAGAAAGTGGTTGAGGAAGTCAAGAAAGAAGAACCCAAAGTCGTGGTATCTCCAGAAAAAACAGAGAAGAAAGAAGAGAAACCGGTAGCAGAAGCACCGGCTACTCCAGTAGAGAAGGAAGAGGAGGGCGTATTTAAGATTCGTCCGACTGAGTTTGTATCTAAGATTAATGTTATCGGACAGATTGACCTGGCTGCATTGAATCAGTCGACCCGTCCGAAGAAAAAATCGAAAGAAGAAAAACGGAAAGAGCGTGAAGAAAAGGAAAAACTTCGTCAGGATCAGAAGAAACAGATGAAGGAAGCCATCATCAAGGAAATCCGTAAAGAAGATAATAAACAAGCTAAAGTAGCCGGTAAAGAAAATCTTGATCCCAACGGTAAGAAGAAACGTAATCGCATCAACAACAATAAAGAAAAAGTAGATGTGAACAACGTTGCTTCTAACTTTGCGCATCCCACTCCAAACAGTGAGCGTACCAATAATAACCGTGGAGGAAATCAGCAAGGTGGCGGCGGGCAAAACAGAAATCGTAACAACAATAATAAAGATCGCTTTAAGAAGCCTGTAGTGAAGCAGGAAGTGAGTGAAGAAGATGTAGCAAAGCAGGTAAAAGAAACTTTGGCTCGTCTGACAAGTAAAGGTAAGAACAAAGGAGCCAAATATCGCAAGGAGAAACGTGATTTGGTATCGAACCGTATGCAGGAACTGGAAGATCAGGAGATGGCAGAAAGCAAGGTACTGAAATTGACAGAATTCGTGACTGCCAATGAATTGGCCAGTATGATGAATGTATCTGTTAATCAGGTTATCGGAACTTGTATGAGTATAGGTATGATGGTTTCTATCAACCAGCGTCTGGATGCGGAAACAATCAATCTTGTTGCTGAAGAATTCGGATTTAAGACCGAATATGTCAGTGCGGAGGTAGCTCAGGCCATTGTTGAAGAGGAAGATGCTCCGGAAGATCTGGAACACCGTGCTCCGATTGTTACAGTAATGGGTCACGTAGACCACGGTAAAACTTCATTGCTTGACTATATCCGTAAGGCAAATGTAATTGCGGGTGAAGCCGGAGGTATCACACAGCATATCGGTGCATATCACGTTACATTGGAGGACGGACGTAAGATTACATTCCTTGATACTCCGGGTCACGAAGCGTTTACTGCAATGCGTGCCCGTGGTGCGAAGGTAACGGATATCGCGATTATTATCGTAGCTGCCGATGATGATGTAATGCCTCAAACTAAGGAAGCTATCAATCATGCTGCGGCTGCGGGTGTTCCTATAGTATTTGCTATTAATAAGATTGATAAACCCCATGCTAATCCGGAGAAAATTAAAGAGACACTGGCTCAGATGAATTATCTCGTAGAAGAGTGGGGGGGTAAATACCAGTCGCAGGATATTTCGGCCAAGAAAGGTCTTGGAGTACCCGAACTGATGGAGAAAGTCCTTTTGGAGGCAGAAATGCTTGATTTGAAGGCAAATCCGAACCGCAATGCTACGGGTTCAATTATTGAATCAACTCTGGACAAGGGACGTGGATATGTTGCTACTGTATTGGTTTCCAATGGTACGCTGAAGGTAGGTGATATTGTGCTTGCCGGAACAAGTTACGGCCGTGTAAAGGCGATGTTCAATGAACGTAATCAACGCGTAACACAAGCTGGACCTTCGGAACCGGTATTGATTCTCGGTTTAAATGGGGCTCCTGCCGCGGGTGATACATTCCATGTGATTGAGACTGATCAAGAGGCCCGTGAAATTGCCAATAAGCGTGAACAATTGCAGCGTGAACAGGGATTGCGTACTCAGAAGCTGTTGACTCTCGATGAAGTGGGACGTCGTATTGCTTTGGGTAACTTCCAGGAATTGAACGTAATTGTGAAAGGTGATGTGGACGGCTCTATCGAAGCATTGAGTGATTCGTTGATCAAGTTGTCTACCGAACAGATTCAGGTTAATGTGATCCACAAGGCTGTAGGTCAGATTTCAGAATCAGATGTGACATTGGCAGCTGCTTCAGATGCTATTATCATTGGATTCCAGGTGCGTCCGTCAGCTTCAGCGCGCAAGTTTGCCGAGCAGGAAGGAGTAGATATACGTTTGTATTCTGTAATTTACGCTGCTATCGAAGAGGTGAAGGCTGCTATGGAAGGTATGCTTGCTCCGGAAGTGAAAGAGGTGGTGACTGCTACTATCGAAGTGCGTGAGGTATTCCACATTACTAAGGTGGGTACTGTGGCCGGTGCCGTTGTGAAAGAAGGCAAGGTGAAACGTTCGGATAAGGCTCGTCTGATCCGTGATGGTATCGTAATCTTCTCAGGTTCTATTAATGCCTTGAAGCGTTTTAAAGATGATGTGAAGGAAGTAGGTACAAACTTTGAATGTGGTATCAGCCTTGTCAACTACAACGATTTGAAGGTAGGGGATATGATTGAAACTTACGAAGAAGTAGAAGTGAAGCAAACTTTATAATTCTCACGAAACTGAAAATATACGGAGGCACAGAGTGATTACAACTCCGTGTCTCCGTTTTCGTTTTACATAGAATGACTACCATAGATATTATCATACTGATTGCCCTTGGAGCCGGTGTTATTATCGGATTTATGAAAGGCTTTATCCGGCAGCTTGCCTCCATACTTGGATTGATTGTGGGGTTGCTGGCGGCAAAAGCTTTGTATACATCACTGGCTGTAAAGTTATGTCCTACAGTGACAGATTCCATGACTGTGGCACAGATATTGGCATTTGTCATTATTTGGATAGCTGTACCATTAATCTTTACGTTAGTGGCTTCAGTGTTGACAAAGGCGATGGAGGCAGTTTCGCTTGGCTGGCTGAATCGTTTGCTTGGAGCCGGACTTGGAGCCTTGAAATATCTTTTACTGGTGAGTCTGGTTGTCTGTGTCATTCAATTCATAGATACAGATAGCCAGTTGATTAGTCAAACAAAGAAGGAGGAATCCTTGTTATATTATCCTATGGAAAGGTTTGCGGGAATGTTCTTTCCCGCAGCAAAAGAGGTTACACAACAATATATACTCAAATAAAAATGATGCAACAAGAAGAACCCAATAAATATGTAAAAGAACTCACGCAGGAGAAGTACAAATATGGCTTCACTACGGAGGTACATACAGATATCATAGAGAAGGGACTCAATGAAGACGTAGTGCGGCTTATCTCGTCTAAAAAGAACGAGCCGGACTGGTTGTTGGAATTCCGTCTGAAAGCCTATCGTCATTGGCTGACACTGGAGATGCCTACCTGGGCACACTTGCGTATACCTGAGATTGACTATCAGGCCATTTCGTATTATGCCGACCCTACAAAGAAGAAAGAAGGTCCGAAGAGTATGGATGAAGTTGATCCGGAACTAATAAAGACATTCAATAAACTGGGTATTCCTTTGGAAGAGCAAATGGCACTGAGCGGTATGGCTGTGGATGCAGTGATGGATTCAGTATCTGTGAAAACGACCTTTAAGGAAACACTGATGGAGAAAGGTATTATCTTTTGTTCGTTCAGTGAAGCAGTGCGTGAACATCCCGACCTGGTGAAGAAGTATCTTGGATCTGTAGTAGGTTATCGGGATAACTTTTTTGCAGCATTAAATTCTGCGGTATTTTCAGACGGTTCTTTCGTTTATATACCCAAAGGGGTACGTTGTCCGATGGAACTTTCCACATACTTCCGTATCAACGCAGCCAATACCGGGCAGTTCGAACGTACATTAATCGTAGCAGATGACGATAGCTATGTTTCCTATCTGGAAGGTTGCACCGCCCCAATGCGGGACGAGAATCAATTACATGCCGCTATTGTCGAGATTGTGGTACACGATCGTGCAGAAGTAAAATACAGTACCGTTCAGAATTGGTATCCGGGTGATGCCGAAGGTAAAGGTGGAGTATACAATTTTGTGACGAAACGTGGTAATTGTAAAGGAGTAGATAGCAAACTCTCGTGGACTCAGGTTGAGACGGGATCAGCCATTACCTGGAAATACCCTTCTTGCATTCTCTCCGGTGATAATTCTACCGCTGAATTTTATTCGGTAGCAGTGACAAACAATTACCAACAGGCAGATACAGGAACTAAAATGATTCATTTAGGTAAGAATACCCGTAGTACGATTGTCAGTAAAGGTATATCTGCCGGAAAAAGTGAGAACTCTTACCGTGGGCTGGTTCGTGTAGCCGAAAAGGCGGATAATGCCCGTAATTATAGCCAGTGTGATTCATTGTTGCTGGGTGATAAGTGTGGTGCACATACTTTCCCCTACATGGATATTCATAACGAAACAGCAGTTGTTGAACATGAAGCAACTACCAGTAAGATTAGTGAGGATCAGATATTCTATTGTAATCAGCGTGGCATTTCCACTGAAGATGCCATTGGGCTGATTGTAAACGGCTATGCAAAGGAGGTACTTAATAAACTTCCGATGGAATTTGCTGTAGAAGCTCAGAAGTTGCTTACGATCTCTCTTGAAGGTAGTGTAGGATAATGGGGTGCAAACGAATTGGTTGGTTATTGATATTCCTGCTTTATGTAGGTATAGCGTTTGCACAGAATCTGGATGATCAGGAGAGAAGATGGGCAATCAGTGGCTCTTGGGGAGGAGACTGGCCGATAGTAACAAAGAACACACTTTCGGGAAAAGCTGTTTCTACAGGCCATATACATACTTTATTGCTGGAGTATTATATTCCTTATACCCGCTTCTCTTTGAAGGGCGGTTATACAGGTGAAGAGATAAAACTGAATCCCGGTATTTCTGCCTCACTGAGCAATCTGGAAGTGGGAGGGCGATACTATTTCCTGCCACAACGTTTTGTGATTCAGCCTTACGGGGGACTCTCCACAGCATGGAATCTGTCTCCACGTCGACAATACGGTATAACCAGTGGCAGTTACTACGATCCTTCAAGACAGGAATTTCGTAAAGACTACGATTGCCGATATCAGGTAAAAGAACCGCTATTCACTATCTCTCCGGTGATAGGGGCCGATATATATTTTCTTTCGTGTCTTGCTTTCACCCTGGAGTATAATTTCCGGATGGGCATTGCCGGAAGAATGAATGGAGAAGTAGAGAAGACTAATTCCCGGGGGACCGGGATAGTGCGTAGTAGCGGGATGCGTCAGACATTAAGCGTAGGAGTGAAAGTGAATTTTCCTTTTACTATTACGCAGACAGACGGCAATTCCATACTGCAATTGTTGGACGAAGTTATTTTTGGAGAAGAATAGATAATGAAATAATTGATAAGATCATGTTAGAGATAAAAGACCTGCATGCCAGCATTAACGGCAAAGAGATATTGAAAGGCATCAACTTGACGGTGAATCCGGGCGAAGTACATGCCATTATGGGACCCAATGGTTCAGGTAAGAGTACGCTTTCTTCTGTTCTGGTAGGTAATCCTGCTTTTGAAGTGACGAAAGGGAGTATTACATTCTACGGTAAGAACCTTTTGGAATTAAGTCCTGAAGACCGTAGCCACGAAGGTATCTTCCTTAGTTTTCAGTATCCGGTAGAGATTCCGGGTGTGAGCATGGTTAACTTTATGCGTGCTGCTGTCAATGAACAGCGTAAATACAAAGGTTTGCCTGCTCTGACAGCCAGTGAGTTCCTGAAGCTGATGCGTGAAAAGCGTGCAGTAGTTGAGTTGGATAACAAATTGGCAAACCGCTCGGTAAATGAAGGCTTCTCGGGTGGAGAGAAAAAACGTAACGAGATTTTCCAGATGGCTATGCTCGAACCCCGTCTTAGCATTCTGGACGAGACGGACTCCGGACTCGATATCGATGCGCTTCGTATTGTAGCCGAAGGAGTAAACAAATTGAAGACACCCGATACCAGTTGTATTGTCATCACTCACTACCAGCGTTTGTTGGATTACATAAAGCCGGATATCGTACATGTGCTCTATAAGGGACGTATTGTGAAGACAGCAGGTCCGGAGCTCGCTCTTGAGCTGGAAGAAAAAGGATACGATTGGATTAAGAAGGAATTAGGAGAATGAGTGTGATTATGAATGTAGAACAGCAATACATAGATCTTTTTGCTCAGTGTGAAGCGATGATCTGTCGTCATAGTGCCGAGCCCATGAATGCTCCCCGAGCGGCAGCTTTTGCTGATTTCGAGCGTCAGGGATTTCCTACGCGGAAGCAGGAAAAGTACAAATACACGGATGTCAGTAAATTCTTCGAGCCGGATTACGGCTTGAACCTGAATCGTCTACCCATTCCGGTGAATCCTTATGAGGTGTTTAAATGCGATGTTCCGAATATGAGTACCTCATTGTTTTTTGTGGTGAACGATGCATTCTACAATCAGGCACTTCCTAAGTCCGGATTACCTGAGGGAGTTATTTTCGGCGGTCTGAGAGAAATGGCTGAGCAACATCCGGAACTTGTAAAAAAGTATTATGGTAAGTTGGCAGATACTTCGAAGGATGCAGTAACGGCCTTTAATACAGCTTTTACTCAAGACGGAGTACTGATGTATGTTCCGAAGAATGTGGTTGTTGATAAACCCATCCAGTTGGTTAATATACTTCGTGCAGATGTCAATTTCATGGTAAACCGACGTGTGCTGATTATCCTTGAAGAGGGAGCTCAGGCCCGTTTGCTGGTTTGTGATCATGCCATGGATAATGTGAACTTTCTGGCAACGCAAGTCATTGAAGTGTTTGCGGAAGAAAACTCTGTTTTCGATCTTTACGAACTGGAAGAGACCCATACCAGCACAGTGCGTTTCAGCAATCTGTATGTGAAGCAGGGAGCGAATAGCAATGTACTGCTCAATGGGATGACACTTCACAACGGGACAACCCGTAATACGACAGAGGTTACCCTTGCCGGTGAAGGTGCCGAGATTAATCTTTGTGGCATGGCCATTGCCGATAAAAACCAACATGTGGACAATAATACTTCGATAGATCATGCTGTGCCGAATTGTACCAGTAATGAGTTATTCAAGTATGTACTTGATGATCAGTCAGTGGGTGCCTTTGCCGGATTGGTACTTGTACGTCCGGATGCACAACATACCAGTTCTCAGCAGACAAACCGTAACCTCTGTGCCACTCGTGATGCCCGTATGTATACTCAGCCACAATTGGAGATATATGCCGACGATGTAAAATGCTCCCATGGAGCCACAGTAGGTCAATTGGACGAAAATGCTCTCTTCTACATGCGTGCTCGTGGTATTGCAGAGAAGGAAGCCCGTTTGCTGTTGATGTTTGCTTTTGTCAACGAGGTGATTGATACCATTCGTTTGGAGGCATTGAAAGATCGCCTGCATTTGTTGGTTGAAAAACGTTTCCGTGGTGAACTGAATAAGTGCCAGGGGTGTTCTATTTGCAAATAATCAGTGATAAAATGAATATTCAGAAGATACGTGAAGACTTTCCCATACTCGGCCGTACGGTATATGGCAAGCCTTTAGTTTATTTAGATAACGGAGCGACTACTCAGAAGCCGCGCTTGGTGATTGACTCGATTGTAGATGAATATTACTCGGTCAATGCGAATGTACACCGTGGGGTTCATTTCCTGTCTCAGCAGGCGACGGAGCTGCATGAGGCTTCACGTGAAACTGTACGTCAGTTCATTAATGCCCGTAGTACTCGTGAGGTCATTTTCACTCGAGGGACAACGGAAAGCATTAATTTAATTGTTTCCAGTTTTGGTGAAGAGTTCATGCAAGAGGGGGATGAAGTGATTGTTTCAGTGATGGAACACCACAGTAATATCGTACCTTGGCAGTTGCTGGCAGCCCGTAAAGGGATTGCGATTAAAGTCATTCCGATGAATGATAAAGGTGAGCTGTTACTTGATGAGTACGAAAAGCTTTTTTCTGAGCGTACTAAGATCGTCAGCGTAACCCAAGTGTCCAATGTACTGGGAACAATCAATCCGGTGAAAGAGATGATTGCCACGGCGCATGCTCATGGAGTACCTGTTATGATTGACGGTGCTCAATCCATTCCTCACATGAAGGTGGATGTACAGGATTTGGATGCTGACTTCTTTGTTTTCTCTGGTCATAAAATATACGGGCCTACCGGAATAGGCGTCTTATATGGAAAGGAAGATTGGCTTGAGCGTCTTCCGCCTTATCAGGGTGGAGGAGAGATGATCCAGTCCGTCTCATTTGAAAAGACTGTCTTCGGTGAATTACCATTTAAATTCGAGGCTGGAACTCCCGATTATATTGCTACTACCGGACTTGCCAAGGCTTTGGATTATGTCACAGGCATTGGTTTAGATCATATAGCTGACCACGAACATGAGCTTACCATCTATGCTATGCAGCGATTGAAAGAGATCTCGGGTATGCGTATCTTTGGTGAGGCTGCACATAAAAGTAGCGTAGTTTCTTTCTTGGTAGGTGACATACATCATCTGGATATGGGGACTCTGCTCGATCGGCTGGGTATTGCCGTTCGTACCGGTCATCATTGTGCAGAACCATTAATGCACCGTTTGGGTATTGAAGGTACAGTTCGTGCATCTTTTGCTATGTACAATACAAAAGAAGAAATTGATGACCTTGTAGCCGGCATCGAGCGGGTTAGTAAGATGTTCTAAGCCAGTGTGTGTATTCTGACAAATATTAAAGTGTCGTGAAAGTAATGGGTTTTCACGACACTTTTTTTATAATATCCGAGTGTTGAAATTATATTGATAAAAGGCGAGTCTTCGAGTATATCATTAGATGTTAAGTGGATAAAGTTTCATTTCCGAATGTAGCTTTTGAGAATATACAAATAATAAATAGCCGGTTCCTTGTAACTTTTCGCCTCTTTTTGCGTCTAATAATAATATAAACCTTATAAACAGAAAAGAATTATGTTATTAGCAACCACTCCAATTATCGAAGGAAAACGAATAACCACTTATTACGGCATTGTGTCTGGAGAAACAATTATAGGTGCCAATGTCTTTCGTGACTTTTTTGCCAGTATTCGTGATATAGTAGGCGGACGTTCCGGTTCATACGAAGAAGTGCTTCGTCAGGCAAAGGACACTGCTCTGAAAGAAATGTCTGAACAGGCTCGCCAAATGGGCGCTAATGCTGTGATCGGAGTTGATTTGGATTACGAAACAGTTGGGGGAAGTGGTAGTATGTTGATGGTAACTGCCAGCGGGACAGCTGTATTTTTGGAATGAAAATATAATTATATGTCTATGATAATGGCGAGCTTTTCAGAAAAACTCGCCATTATTTTCATTATAGCTTTGTATTTTTATCTTTCTATTGAACGATAAGGTTGAGATGAAGCTCTCATATGATAAAATACAAACTGTTTCGATCTTAGTTTATTTTAAATAAGCTTGCTTTATTTCGTTAGCATAATTGTGATAAATCGTTTTAGCTATCTCTATTTCTTTCTTGATAGGTACTGCAGAAAACTCCTTCTTGCTTTCTACCCAATCGGTTTCCATCGTGAAGAAGTCAATTTCTTTTGGATTTTTTCCTTCTAATTTAGTGCGAAGGTAATCGAAGTATGCTTTCCAACGCGGAGCATATAGAGTACCCAATATTCCGTTCCATTCTTTATGTGCATATTCATGTAGGCTTGAATTTACAGAAGCCCAAGTTGTAATCTGACGTTTTGCATTATTTATAAACATCCTTTTTTCCATCGGATTCGAACCGCATGCATCTGCTTGTCTTATGAATTTTCCTAATAGGAACTCTTTGCGTGTACTCAATAGCAAATCTTGGTCAGAAATCATTTGAAGAAACTTTGAAGTGTAAAAATCAAATTTTTCTGTGTCTTTTCCATAGTAAGCATCTGCTATGCATTTATGAATATATTTTCCATAATCAGCTAACATTTGGCGAGTAACATCTACTACATCGTAGCGGTAGGTGTCGATTTCTTTTAACTCATTCTCTGCTTTTAGCAGATGTTCCAGTGCTTGGAGGACATTTATAGGCTGATAGTACAGATGAGCTGTTCCCCAAGATGATGTGCGATCTATTTTTAATGATGGACGGGCACAAAAATAAGACTCTTGTGGACCATCTGCTGCCCATGGACAATTGTATACAGAAGTGGATAATTGCTGCATGGCTGCTTTCGCATTATTGTTTGGAGAACCATAGCGGTAGGTTGTATAATTGGCTATCCAGCTTTTTACGTCTATACTGTCTGTTCTCCAGGCCATATCGTATACCATATCATAATCAATCGGGTTTGTTCCGATACCTTCCGGGGTAGTTCCCACTCCACATACGTATTTTCCTTTGGGATGATGCTCTGCTCTTATAACGCCTGTAGCGTAGCTCTGAAGTTTTCCATACATTCCGATACGTCCGCCAAAGTTAGGTAAAGCGCACCAGATCCAGTTATGATCCAGGTAGCCGTCTTCTCTATGGGATTGTGATGAAGGATCGCCACCCCATTGAGGACGGGCGCATGACATTAGGTCGAGTATTAGCGCTTCGCCCTGTTTAAGCCCCTTTAATAGTGCATACGAAGGATTTGCACCCCAACCTTGGAGCACCCATATAGCATCTGGATTGTTGGCTTTCATTGCTTTATATATATCAGAGGCTGCCTCTGTTATATTAATCCCTTCTGAGTTGCCTCCTTCATGAAAAGGGTCTCCACCATAGTAGCGGGACTTTCCAAAGAGTTTCTCTTGTTCTTCATAGAATATTTGCGCAACTTTGGCAAATAGAGGATCTGAAGGAACTAAGAATGCTGGACGCTGGTAGGTGATCCATTTACCTGCATCTCGTATGTCTGCATTAGGGAATTTAGTGATCATACTGTTGGGTACCATGCCATAGAAACCTTGTAGCACAGGTTCCATACCGTATTCTCTCATCCGGTCTATCATCTTCTTTTGAAGCTGTGTTTGCCGATCAATGAATTGTTGTGAAACCGGACCACCGAATTTTTCAAGATTTCCCATTAACCACCATGCTTCGTAACCGGCTCCCGGTAAAAAGTCCAATATTTCTTTCTCTGAGTATCCCAAGCGTCGAAGTGTGTTTTGCCAGACTGCATACTGCCCAATAACTGCTACTAATGGCATATTGATGCCTTGCATAGCCATACGGTCTATTTCATCTTCCCATTGTGTCCAGTTCCAAAAAGCCATAGAGTAACTATATGTGCAATAATTCAAATAATATCTTAATGGCAACGTAGCATTTACATGTATTTTTTCTTTTATTATGGGCAAAGAAGATGTATATGATAGATTATGTCCCGTCCAACTTGTAGTGCTGTGCAGATAATAACGCATATAATGGTTTAGTCCACGGGCCATGGAAATGCCGTTATTCCCTCGAATAATTAACTTTTTGCCTTTGGTCTCTAACTCAAAGAAGTCAGTTTCGTTTACAACTCTTTCAAAGACGATGTTTTTTGCTTGGTTAGGTACCATTTTGTTGGCAAGACGTTGTAAGTTACTCTCTTTTGCGTGTATCATAGTGGTACAGAGACAGAATATAAATAGTATAAAAAACGTTGTGTTTTTACTTTTTATGTACGACATCATAAACTATTTTGCTTTTAAAATTTTAAAAAAAAGAGGGTGAATCAATTTATATTAAACCCATTCACCCTCTATTATATAATTACTCTATCGAAAACATTTTATTTACCATCCTGGATTCTGAATCAGATTCGGATTGATGTCAATGTAATCCTGTTTGATAGGATATAAATATTGCTTTTGGGTAAAGATTAACGGTCGTTCAGGCAAAACTCTTGCTGTATAGAACTCTTCTGCTGTTGCACCGGCTGAATTCAAGCCTCTCATACCATTAGCGTCTTTCGCAAAGAACCTCTCAGCTTCTTTCCAACGTTTCAGGTCATATAACCAATGTCCTTCAAAGATTAATTCGTTCATTCTTTCACGGCGTACCACTTTTACTAATGCGTCACCGGTTGGATTGCCAAAAGATTCGGCAAGTGTCGGTAAGCCTGCTTTTTCGCGAATGGCATTAAAGTAACGGGTTGCGTCAGCATCCAGTGTTCCGTTATATTCAGCGCATGCTTCTGCATAGTTGAGATATAATTCTCCTAAACGGATAATCGGGAAAGGATATGTGTCAATAGTGAATGTTCCTGAATTTAAAGCTTGGTCAGAAGGGCAGACGCCTTTCTTTAAAGCGTATCCGCCATAGAGGTGGTCAGCATTCAAGTCGGCTTGCGCTACACCGTTTTGTTCTCCAAAGCGAAGTCTCAAGGTTACGGTATCACTATTTATTTCGTATGGACCACGGTCGTATCCTACAAAGGCGTAAAAACGAGGTTCACGTTTACGGTGCAGATAAATTGTGGAGTCATTAGGCATGATCTTCATGCGGTCTTCCCATTTATAGCTCGGATCTTGGTCACATGGAATCCCGTTTTCGGAATAGAAAAATTCCACAGCCTCTAAAGAAGGACCGATACCGCCAATGGGAGCCTGACCTCGTGGACAAAATCCTTTAGGGATAACCAGCACCTGAAAAAAGTTCTGATTAGTAGCATCTTCTTTTACGCCACTGTATCCCCAGATAAGTTCTTTATTCCATGGATCTACCATTGTATAGCGTTGATTAGCTACAGCCTGATCAAATTTGCTAAGTGGTCTACTGCTTGCATATCGGTATAATTCATTACCAGCTTGCTCGGCTAAAGTGATTGCTTTTTTAGTCTCATCCATCGCAGTCTTCCATTTAGCTTTGTCATATGTCTGATTGATAAATGGGGTTCCGTTTTGATCTTTAAAATCTGAGTAGAATTCACTATTGCCATTGTATAATGGGCTAGCTGCAAATAGATACATTCTTGCTTTTAATGCTTGGGCAACAACTTTGGTAGCACGTCCAAGGTCACTACTGGGGACAGTTAAAGGTAAATCTGCAATTGCTTTATCAAACATTCCTCCAATTGTCGTGACACATTCGTCGTATGGCTTACGGGGACGGAAAAATGTGTCTCCCTCTCCGTCCAATGGAATGTCTGAATCGACAATCACTACCGGACCGTAGTTTTGTAGCAGTACCGAGTGGAAATAGGCTATCAGGAAGTTGGTTTCTGCAAGCCATACTTTCTTTTTAGCTTCGTATTCAGCGGCCGAGATCGTCATAGGAACTACCTTGTCGATATTACTTTGAAATATATAGCATTGTTTGATGCCTTTATAACACTGTTGCCAAATATCCAGAACCGGATTACTGGAACTATATTGTAGCTGCTGCATCTGCAAAAAAGAGAACCACTGTAATCCCCAGTGTTTGGAACAAACTGTTTCGTTTGACATCAGCCAACCGAAATTAGTGCGGCAGTTGTTATATTGAGGGATAAAAGAGTAACAAGAATAAATGAAATTCTCTGCTGTTGTTTCGTTTTTAAAAGCGTCTTCCAATGTGGCGGTATCATCTGGCACTATATCCAAATAGTCACAGCTATGGAAGAGAACTGCAGTAAAGAGTGTAAGAATAAATATTAACTTTTTCATATAGACTCATTTAAAATGTTAATTGTAAACCGATTGTTGCAACACGTAAGTTTGGATAAGTTAGTCCTTTTCCTCCACCAAGTTCCGGATCCCAGTGCTTGAATGGAGAGAAGGTTAACAAGTTCTGGCCTGATATAAAGAGGCGCGCTACTTTGTAGGTATAACCTATTTCTACATTTTTCAGACGCAAGAAAGCGGCACTTCTTAACCAGTAGGTCGAATTCATAAAGTTATTATGTGAGTCGAGATTGCTGATTAAACGAGGATATTCTGCGTTTGGATTAGGATTCTCTTCTGTCCAATAATCTTTTGCTATAAAATCGAGCAAGGTTGTCTGGTCGGATGTAAACGGATGAATGTTTTGCATCATTAGGCTTGTTTTGGCGACTCCTTGAAAGAAGACAGAGAAGTCAAAGCTTTTGTATTGTACAGAGCCTCCGAAACCGTATACAATTTGAGGGACCGTTGGATCACCTATTTCAGTCATGTCATTGCTGTCGATTTTCCCGTCTCCATTTAAATCTTTGTATTTAATGTCTCCTGGTTTCAGGTTCGGAGAGAAAGTCTGTTCCGGGCTATTCTCAACATCTGCTTCATCTTTAAATAATCCCATTGCTATCAATCCGGTATAACGATTCAGCGGTTTGCCGATTTCGGAACGGTAGGCTTCTTCTTCCGGATAGCTGGGTTCGTCTGCTTCAAGAAGTGTGTTCTTTGCGTATGTAAAGCTACCTTTTAATGATGCAATCAGATCTCTGGAGAAAGCTTTATTATACTCAATATTTAGGTCGACACCTTGATTTTTCACTTTCCCTAAGTTAGCGTATGGGCGTAAATCCCCCGTAATACCTGATTCTGCCGGTACGATGTTTCTGCGCATGAAAATGTCTTTACGGGTTTCTGTAAACCAGTCAAAAGTGATATTTAATGAATTGAACAAATTCAACTCAACTCCCATATCGGCTTTTATACCGGTTTCCCAGCGTGCGCCGGCTGCACCGTATCTTGTGATTATGGCGCCTGTTCCCTTATTCTGCCAGTTGTTACCGAATATATAGGATGCTCCGGACAGATTTACGTAGGTCAGATAAGGGAAACGAGAATCAGTTGACGAGTTACCTACTTTTCCATAAGAACCTCTGATTTTCAGATTAGAAATGACTTTTCTCAATGGAGTGAAAAAGTTCTCGTTAGAAATGTTGTATCCGATAGCTACTGAGGGGAAGAAACCGAAACGTTTACCTTCTCCAAAATTCTCACTACCATTATATCCAAAGTTGGCTTCAATCATGTATCTGTCATCATACCCATAAGTAACACGCCCTGCGATACCTTGGTTACGTACCGGTAGAGTAGCGTAAAAGTCAGCTGGTGCATTCTGGTTGTAATCTCTTTGCAGATATACTAACATTGCTCCAACATTGTGTTTGTCTGCAAAGGTCTGTGCGTAGTCCAATGAAAGTTGGTAGTTAAGCAAACGGTCGCCTCCATTAGATGTACTTGTGGAAAGAGCTTTACTACCTTTTGTGATAGCCTCGTAGGTATAAGTGTATTCACCGTTGGCTCCTTGTTCGTAGTCTTTGATTCCGTAAAAATAAGGGTCGAAAGAACGTACTACGTTGGTTGTAGCCCAGTTTTTGAAAGATATCAATCCTTTGGCTTTTAATCCTGGAACAATGAATTTGAGGTCTTGTTCAAGATCGAGGCTCGCGATCATAGTAGATTCGTTTTTTTCGGAATATCCTCTGACCATTTCAGCATATGGGTTACGGTATCTACCGGAAACCGGTCCACCGTTACGGTTACCAAACAGAATATAGTCTTCGCCATTTTGTGCGGGAAGTACCGGAGCAAACATAACGGGAGGGGCTTCGAAAATGCCTTGATAGATTGCGTCGGTTCCAGCGGCAGAACCTGAGTAATCCAGTACCTGAGCGTTTAGTCGCACATTAGCCTTAGTGGTTGATGTCAAATTGACACCCACATTTGCTTGTAAGGATAAACGTAGCTGATTGATGTTGTTGTCAAAGTTGTTTTTGGAGTCTTTCTTTAGCATACCGTTATCATTGTTTAGGGTACCGCTAAGGAAATAAGTGACACGTTTACCACCACCGGTAACATTTACATTGGCAGATTGAGTAGTGGTGAAATCTTTAAATAGATAATTCTCCCAATCTACATTCGGATAAATGTATGGATTTAGTTGCTTACGTGTTCCTTCAATAACCTCTTCAGAATAATAAGGTTGCGCATTCGGAGTACGGTTTAGTACTGCATCGTTTCTTGCAATCATATAGTCTATACCATCTGCTACTTTTACGGTTTTGGTAGGTTGCGTAAAGGAATTTTGCACACGGATGTTGATTCGTGCCTTTTCCATGTCTTTACCATTTCTGGTTGTAATCAACATAACTCCATTGGCACCTCGTGCACCGTATAATGCCGTGGCTGTTGCATCTTTTAGAATCGAGAATCCTTCAATTACTTCCGGAGAAAGGGCATTCAAATCACCGATAGATACTTCTACATTATCAATAAAAACGAGTGGAGATGTGTTGCTGGCGAAGGTTGAAATACCACGTATCCAGAAATTTGCTCCATCGGCACCTGGTTCGCCACCACGCTGCACTGCTACTACACCGGCGATACGTCCGGCAAATGAATTACTTAGTGTACTTGATGGTGAACGGAGTTCACTGGCTTTTACCGTTTGCACAGCTCCTACGACACTCGCTTTCTTTTGGGCGCCAAATCCGACAACGACCACTTCGTCGAGTTGTTTAGCATCTGGAGCTATTTTTAAAATGACGTTTGTTTTGCCGTTTAAAGGAAATTCGGTAGGGGTATATCCGATAAAACTGGCTACCAAGACCGTATTAGCTGGGACTGTGAGAGTAAAATTACCTTCTATATCTGTCATTGTGCCTTTAGTCTTATCACCTTTCACCACAACATTGGCTCCAGGAACTCCTTCATCATTTTCGTCAAGAACTTTTCCAGTAACTTTTATTTCCTTTTTCTCCTGCTGCGGTGCTTCTGCCGCAACTTTGGTAACTGTGATCTGACGGTCGTTAATGTTATACTTCAATCCTGCTTCTTTAGATAAAATATTCAGAATCGATTCAACGTCCTGTTTATCTATCGAAATGGATACTTTTTTCTGTAGTACAGGAAGGAGATCTTTTGAGTACAGGACGACAAACTCACTGTTTTCCTCGATGTATTCAAACACTTCTTTCACGGTTTTATTACTTGCGTGAAGCGTGAAAACAGTTTGCTGAGCATAAGTCTTTGCAGCGTAAACCGGAGTAGTGATACTCGGCATTAGTAAAAAAATACTAATTAATAAAAAAAAGGACGTAATCCTCCCTGCCTTATGACAAGGAATTGCTTTCTTTTTCATACATTTACATTGATTTTAGTTAATCATTAAAAGTTTGTGATTTAATAAAAAGTCATTAGAGTCGGATAATATGGGCGTATTATCCGATTTTCTTTTTTATCTACTTTCTTTTCTACATAATGGTGTGTTTTTTTAAGGTTAAACATTGGTTGCTTTAAACTTGTATTATTCTATATAGATAACATTGTTTTTCATTGTATATTCAGCAGGTAAAATAGACAGAATTGACTTCATTACCTGATTTAGATCATCATTCAAGTAGAGTTTACCAAACATTTGCTCGTCCTCTACTGCAGTGGCACATCGTATGTCTTGACCGTAATAATCTCGTAAATGTTGCAAAACTTGTTTCAGGCTTTCTCCCTGCAAAGTCCATATCCCATCAATCCAACTGATATAGTCACGGGCATTTACTTTCTCTTTTCCCGATATACCTTTCTCATTAAGTTCCACTTTCTCATTAGGCACCATTTTTATATGGTGATTTTGCTGGTCTTTTACATTGACCGAACCATCCACCAGTACGACTGTGGCTTTTTCCTGATTTTTGTAGGCCGATATGTTGAAAGATGTACCCAAAACGCGTACTTCAAATCCGGAAGTATTCACAATAAATGGTTTCGAAGCATCATGTGTCACATTCAGATACACTTCTCCTTCCACATAAATTTCTCTATATTTCCCTTCAAATGTGCGGGGATAAATAACTTTACTTCCGGAATTGATCCATATTTTACTGTTATCGGCTAAGACAATCTGCGAGCGTTTGCCTTTCGGAACGATAATCTGGTTGTACTCCTCTTTACTGTCATCTTCTGCAAGTTTATTAGAGTTGACCTGCACTTGGCCCGTCGCGGAATAGACGACTTGGGCATTGTTATCCAATTCTATCTTTTTTTGATCTGAAACGACCAGTGTTACTTCTTTAATTTCGTGTGGAATTTCCGTTTGCAGACTTTGCGCGATCTTATTTAAGTCATGCCTTTCTTCGTCATTCAACAGAAGAAAACAGCTTATTCCTATCAACAGGACTACAGAAGCCGCAACTGCCGAATATCTCAGGATACTGAACAGTCGTGTCGTTTTATTAATCTTTGAGGTAAGACGGACCGGTGTGTTGCCGGCATTTATCTTTTCCCGCACTTTTGCCCATATATCCGGTTCACTCATTTCTTCGGAGTGACATCGGTTCCAGAGAAAGTCGAGCTTATCATATTCGGCCTGCTCTTCCGGAGACTTAAATGATATCTTTTCCGGATGGTCGCCATCCTTATTCAGGCGTGAGGCAAATGATTTAAACTTATTCTTTCTCATTACTTTAATAGGGTTACATAAATAAAGACGCAGTTTACCCGGGAATGTCCTATCCGGATTCCATCTTTTTTAGATTATTTTCTGATTTATTTTTCAGACCGCTCGAGATGATCTCTAATGCTTTGGCAACGTGTACATTAATGGTCTTTATTGAGATGTTCAACATTTCGGCTATTTCTTTATAGGGTAGGCGTTCTATCTTGGCAAGAACGAAGACTACCTTGCATTTGGGAGGAAGTGTTTGAATGAGGCTATTGATTTGGGCTATCTCTTCTTTACTGATCATCTGTTCGTCGGGAGTTTGCAGATTTCCGATTATCTGGAAGCTGTCTATTTCTTCCCAAGAGGTTATTCCATTTGAATTTTCCGCTTTTCGCAGATAAGAGATGGCTTTGTTGTGAGTTAATGTAAGCAACCAGGCTTTTATATTCTTGATTTCTTCTATTTCTTCCCGGTGCCTCCATACATCCAGAAAGACATCGCTGACTACTTCTTCAGCAGTTTCTTTGGTTCGTACGAAACACTGTGCATAGTAGAACAAGTCTTTCGAGTAGCTATTCACAAAATGACGGAAAGAAGCTTCTTCTCCTTTCTTTATCTTGCTGATATATTCGATGTCGTTGTTCATATATAGAGTAATGGTTGCTATATGTGTGCTGCAAAAATATAAAATATAAACTTCTTTTCTTTATATTTATTATATTCTTTCGTTCTTTAATTTAATAATATGTGGTATTTAAAGGTTGGATTAACTTTTCCTGCTTTTATTTGCATGTTTTGTGTTAACCATAAATGAAAGGCGGGATACTGTCAAAGTGCCCCGCCTTTTGCATCTGTGTTTTGTGGGTTGATAGTAATAAGTTTATTCTGCCACCAGTTCTATTACTCGGCTATTGGTCTGTGAAGTAGTGAATGCATTCAACCCAACTTTCATAAGGTAATCACCGGAGAAAGTTTTTTCATTACCCGGTAGATTCGATTTCCGGCCCGGCATTAGATTAATTTCTTTCACCCGGTACATTTTTCCGGCATCAAGTCCCTGGAGCTTAATCGGGAGCAGTTTCTCGCCAAAGCGGGGATGGATATCATATGCGAAGAGAACAGCTTTCGAAGCATCCGGTGCGGCATACATAATCGCCATGTGATTGCTTTCATATGGAGAGATGAGGCGGTATTGATCACCATCCAGTATGACAGGCTTCAGGCGCTTATAATTTGCCACGGCTTCTTGGCAATAAGTCAGTTCGTCCGCTTTCATATCTTTCAGGCCGATGTCGAATCCCAATTTACACATGCTGGCAACATCGGTACGGAACTTTACACTCGTCCTGCTGTTCCAACTTGTAACATGGGCACACATGGCTTTGGAAGGGAAGAATTGTGAAAAACCCCACTGGATGAACAAACGCTCTATCGGATCGGTATTGTCCGAACACCAAAACTCTGTGAAGTATTTCAGTGCTTCGTAGTCGCAACGTGCACCACCGCCGGAACATAGCATCATCGGAACATTGGGGTATTTTTCTTTGACCCGTTTCAATACATTATATATACCGCGTACATGATCGATATAGAGTTGTCCTTGTTTGTCTTTCAGATAGGGAGAATAGATATTGGTGATGGGGCTGTTGCAATCCCACTTAAAGAAAGCTACATCAGGGTTTTCCGTCATAATCTTATCGACTACGCCGAATACGAAATCCTGTACTTTGGGGTTGCTCAGGTCGAGTACCAATTGATTACGGTAATAATAAGTTTCACGGTTCGGATAATGGATTGCCCAATCGGGATGTGCTTCGAACAGATCACTTTGAGGATTCACCATCTCCGGTTCTATCCAGATACCGAATTTGACACCAGCTTCTTTCGCTTTCTCTACTAATGCAGGGATACCTCCGGGAAGTTTGCTTTTCATTGCTTCCCAATCGCCCAGGCCGGCATGATCGTCGTTGCGTGGATGTTTATTCCCAAACCAGCCATCGTCGAGCAGAAACATATCTACACCCAGATGTTTGGCTTCTTTCATCAATTTACCCAATAACTCTTCATCGAAAGTGAAATAAGTGTTCTCCCAATTATTGAGGAGAGTCATCCGGTCTCCCTGGCCATCTTTCAGTTGGTAGTTGCGTGCCCAGTTGTGTAAATTGCGGCTGGCTTCTCCCGTACCGTTGTTACTCAGGGTAAAGATAAATTCCGGGGTAGTGAATATTTCGTTTGCTTTTAATTGATAATCCGAAGCATACGGGTTGATGGCAGGGATTACCCGCAAGTTCCCCTCGTTGTCTACCTCAAAAGTAAACTGGAAGTTGCCTGTCCAGCCAATGGTACCCAATATTACTTGTCCCTGATGTTCTTGTGCAGGCTGTTCCAGTCCGAGTTCGAAGAAAGGTTGCATGTGCATGGCTGCGCGGCTTCCTAATTTTGTATCGAGAATTTTTTTGCCCGGTTGCAGCTGTTGTGTACTCATCTGTACCTCTTTGGCCCAGTCACTGCTGAATTCGGTGAGATAATATTTTTGGTTTGCGAAATAAAGCATCGTTGAAGCATAACGCCATAGAGTGACCGGTTTCTTCTGTTGATGCGTGATCTCACTCCATGTCTTGATTACATTTTGTTTAGGATAAGATACATAGTGCAACGTCACATCTACCGGATACTGGTCGTCTTTCATCCGGATGATGGTCTCTGTCCCTCCTTCTACTGTTTTCTGTTCCGAGGACACATAACGCAGGATGGTACTGGGGTTACCGTCGTTGTTTGTAATGGCTACAGCCGGTTCGAAATAGTCTTCCCCACCGGATCCCGGATATACTTCCCATCCGCGGGATCGCCCTGAAAGGTGGCTCAGGTCCCGGTCGTTTAATAGTTTGTCACCCAGATAAGCCTGATATAGACGTCCGTTCGGAGCGACTTCTAAAATAAGGTCTGTCCGTTCTGTCGAGATGCGAATCTGCTTCGATTCTTGTGCACTTACATGGAGGCAGGCTGTAAGAACCAATAGTGTTGCAAGTAATTTTTTCATGGTATTATTATTGATGTTATAAAATATGCATTGTGCATGCAAAGTAAAGGAAACTTCGCTATATTCACAAATGAAACGAAAGGAAACAAACGGGAATCCATACTTCTGTTTGTTAAGTGGTTCTCCGGCAAGTAGTGCAACTTTCAGGGCAGATTCCTTTATTGCGGGAATTATCGTTCCGCTACTTTGTTTTTGCATAACATAAAATTGTGTAATTTTGGAGAGCTAAAAATAAAGGAGGATGAAAACAAGTCTGAAACTAATTCCGGGAGCTATGCTTGTGCTTCTTTTTCTGATTACCGCCTGCAATCTCTACAGGCGACCGATTCCCGATGAGATGATAGGAGAGCATAGGATTCACCGTGCTGACGGCTTCATGACCCAGGACTATCGTTTGGCGATTAATCCGGTCAATGATTCGGTATATGATATTAAGTTGTGGGAGAAAAAGAGCTCCTCAAGAAAGCCGGAGCAGATATATTATGATGGATTACGTTTCCATTACCGGGATACTGTGCATATTTCCACGAAACGCGTCACGAGCGGTACGGAAACTTATCGGGTAAATAAAAGACGGGTAACACGAGATAAGAATCCTCGTACGTGGTATACTATTCGGCTGAGCAGTGGCGGATTTGTAATGTCTGATTCATTGATAGAGCGGCAAGGCGTTTCCGACGAGCAACACCGGAAGTGGCTTTACAAACAGTATGGCAAATTGACTTTCCGCGAAGGGAAAATTGTTTTTCTGAACAGTCGTTGTCCGGCGTTTTATTTAAAGAAGCAGGAGAGATGAAGCGTTTTGTATCTGCTCCCATTTTTCGGGACTGGCAGCAGCAAAAGGCAAAAATATTTGGTTATCTCGTTTAGATTCAATACTTTTAGGCTTTCGTTAAACCTTTAAATATTGTACGTCTATGGATAGCATCCTTTTCTGGCTTGTTCCGCTTGCCTCTGTTCTGGCTCTCTGTTTTGCGCTCTATTTTCATAAGCAAATGATGAAAGAGAGCGAAGGTACTCCGCAAATGATTAAGATTGCCGCTGCTGTACGTCGGGGCGCTATGTCTTATCTGAAGCAACAGTATAAGATTGTTGGCTGGGTCTTTCTGGGACTCGTGATTCTGTTCTCTGTAATGGCTTATGGTTTTCAGGTACAGAATGCCTGGGTACCGATAGCTTTTCTGACCGGGGGCTTTTTCTCCGGACTTTCGGGTTTTCTGGGAATGAAAACTGCCACTTATGCTTCGGCACGTACTGCTAACGCTGCGCGTACGTCACTGAATGCCGGACTTAGGATTGCCTTCCGAAGTGGGGCTGTGATGGGACTGGTGGTAGTAGGGTTGGGGTTGCTCGACATCTCTTTCTGGTATTTGTTGCTTAACTGGGCGATTCCTGCTGATGCACTGACACCTACCCATAAACTCTGTATCATTACCACTACGATGCTCACTTTCGGTATGGGTGCCAGTACACAGGCGCTCTTTGCCCGTGTAGGCGGGGGAATTTATACAAAGGCCGCTGATGTGGGAGCCGATCTTGTAGGTAAAGTTGAGGCCGGCATTCCGGAAGACGATCCGCGTAATCCTGCTACCATTGCCGATAATGTAGGTGATAATGTAGGCGATGTGGCAGGTATGGGTGCCGACTTGTATGAATCTTATTGTGGTTCTATTCTGGCAACGGCTGCTTTGGGTGCTGCCGCCTTTATTCATACGGGTGATACGGTGATGCAGTTTAAAGCTGTGATTGCCCCGATGCTGATTGCTGCTATCGGTATCATTCTTTCCATTATCGGTATTTTCTCTGTCCGCACCAAGGAGAATGCCACCATGAAGGATCTGCTTGGTTCGTTGGCTTGGGGAACAAATCTGAGCTCGGCTTTGATTGTAGTGGCTACTTTTTTCATCCTATGGCTCTTGCGACTGGACAACTGGATGTGGATTTCGTGTGCGGTAGTTGTAGGGCTGGTTGTGGGTATTGTCATCGGTCGTTCGACGGAATATTATACTTCTCAATCCTATCGTCCTACTCAGAAGTTGAGTGAAAGCGGTAAAACCGGTCCCGCCACAGTTATTATTTCAGGTATCGGGCTTGGTATGTTATCTACGGCTATTCCGGTGGTTGCGGTGGTGATCGGCATCATTGCCTCCTATTTGCTGGCTTCCGGTTTCGACTTCGACAATGTAGGAATGGGGCTTTATGGCATCGGTATCGCTGCTGTCGGTATGCTTTCTACATTGGGTATCACGCTTGCTACGGATGCTTATGGCCCGATAGCAGATAATGCCGGTGGCAATGCAGAAATGTCCGCTTTGGGTAAAGAGGTCCGTAAACGTACCGATGCGCTCGATTCGCTGGGAAATACAACGGCGGCTACCGGAAAAGGGTTTGCCATTGGTTCGGCAGCTCTGACAGGATTGGCATTGCTGGCATCTTATATCGAGGAGATCCGTATCGGACTGACCCGTTTGGGTAATCTGGAACTGACCTTCCCGAATGGAGATACCATTACTACGGCTAATGCCACCTTTGTAGACTTCATGAATTACTATGAAGTAAACCTGATGAATCCGAAAGTACTTTCCGGTATGTTCCTCGGTTCGATGATGGCATTCCTGTTTTGTGGACTGACTATGAATGCAGTCGGTCGTGCGGCCGGACACATGGTAGATGAAGTACGACGTCAGTTCCGCGAGATGAAAGGTATCCTGACCGGAGAGACCGAACCGGATTACGAGCGTTGCGTCGCTATCTCTACGAAAGGAGCACAACGTGAAATGGTGGTTCCTTCTCTGATTGCCATCGTTGCGCCGATTCTTACCGGGCTGATATTTGGTGTCCCCGGTGTATTAGGCTTGCTGATTGGCGGATTGAGCAGTGGGTTTGTACTTGCCATTTTCATGGCCAATGCCGGCGGAGCATGGGATAATGCGAAGAAATATGTGGAAGAAGGGAACTTTGGCGGTAAAGGCAGCGAGGTACACAAAGCTACAGTGGTGGGTGATACTGTCGGTGATCCGTTTAAAGATACGTCCGGTCCGAGCCTGAATATCCTGATTAAACTGATGAGCATGGTTGCTATCGTCATGGCGGGATTGACTGTTGCCTGGAGCCTGTTCTGAGTTCTAAAAAAGATCGTTTTATCCTTCTCCTACAGAAAATGTGTTTCGATCTTCCATCTTCCACCTTTTAATGACCAATTGCTTGTATCATTGTGTGTTAACAAGGTGGAAGATGCGTTTTTAAGGCCGTTTATCTTCCACCTCTATCTTCCATCTTCCACCCTCTTTCAGGGAGGTTGGTTTAATGTTAAATATCTGGGAGTTAGATAGATGAAACTGCTTTTCTATGGATAAATGTCAGTAATAGCATTTTGCTTTCCTTCATACCTTTAGCGATTATGGTTTGAAGTTTATCCCGGCCCGCATACCCGGGCTCATAAGCCCGGGTATGCGGGCCCATGGGCACAGGTATACGGGCTCATCAGCCCGGGTACAAGGGCCGGGATAAAGTTACGGTAACAGATGCTTGTTCTCTTATTCTTAATGTGTTATAGATGCTATGACGGATGCTTGCTTTCTTCTTAATCTTTTTGCAGAAAAGGTAGATGTTCCTATTCCGGATAGTAAGATGAGATTCGGTTTGTTCTGTTGTTCATTTCCGTTTAATTGATTACATTTGCCATGTTAAATAAAAGAAACGATGCTCTTACCCTGGTTAAACGAAGAACTGATAGAAGCCGGTTGTGATGAAGCCGGACGTGGTTGTCTGGCGGGTGCGGTTTATGCCGCTGCTGTGATCCTGCCCAAAGATTTTGAGAACGAGTTGTTGAATGACTCCAAGCAGTTGTCCGAGAAACAACGTTATGCTTTGCGCGAAGTGATTGAACGGGAAGCCATCGCTTGGGCAGTCGGCATTGTTTCACCCGAAGAGATTGATAAGATAAACATCCTGAATGCTTCGTTTCTTGCCATGCACCGGGCAGTAGATGGGCTAAAAACCCGTCCTCAGCATCTGCTGATCGATGGAAACCGTTTCAGGAAATATCCCGATATTCCCCACACCACCGTCGTAAAGGGAGACGGCAAGTATCTTTCGATAGCTGCCGCCTCTATTCTTGCAAAAACGTATCGTGACGACTATATGAATGGGCTGCATCAGGAATTTCCATGTTACGGCTGGGACCATAACAAGGGGTACCCGACGAAAAAACACCGTGCGGCTATTGCCGAAAACGGTGTTACTCCTTATCATCGTATGACCTTCAACCTGTTAGGCGATGCACAGCTGGAGTTGTTTCCTAAATAGACGATTCTTTATCAGAACCACTTTATTTTCCTGAAGATAACAAAAGAAAGAGCCGACAGGAGTACGGATATCAGAATAATCAGCATGAAGGCATGAGGCATCTCTTCCAGGTGTATATCCACATTCATGCCATAAAAACTGGCTATTAACGTGGGGATCATCAATGTGATGGAAAGGCTTGTCATGCGTTTCATGATGGCGTTCACATTGTTTGAGATGATAGACGCAAAGGCATCCATCGTCCCTGTGAGAATATCGCTGTAAATGTTGACCGTATTGAACGCCTGCTTCAGTTCAATGATAACGTCTTCCACCAACTCTTCATCCAGAAAGTCGGTATCTTGAAAGATGGTTTTCAGTTTACCGATCATCACTTCGTTGCCGCGGATGGAGGTGTTGAAGTAGACCAGTGTCTTCTGCAACTTCATCAAGCGTAGCAAATCTTCGTTACGGATGCTGCGTTCCAATTCCTTTTCGGCAGCGGTGATGTCAATATTTATCTGTTTCAGGTACTTCAGGAACCAGACTGCCGAGGAATAAATCAGGCGGAAAATCAGATCGAGTTTGTTGCGCACTTCGATTCCTTTCCGGCGGGTATGCTCGATGAAATCCGGAATCATATCCGTCTGATGGTAACATACCGAAACAATGATTTCATTGTTGGTGATGATGCCGATGGGGACGGTGATGTAGGGGAGGCTGCTTTGAGTGTTCTGTACCGGTATGCGCAGAATGGTCAGCAGCCAGTTACCTTCGGTTTCCGTTCGCGGGCGTTCATCGGTATCGGCTATATCGTTTAAAAAAGATTCAGGGACTTTCAGCGTTTCGGTCAGGAATTTAAAATCACTGCTGTCCGGGCACACTACGTTGACCCAGCTGTTCGGAAGCCATTGTGCTTTTTCCACAAAGCCGGCTTCACAATAAAGATATGTTCTCATCTTATTGCCTCCTTTCGTTTGTTGATGTCCGAGCAGAGGCATTACCGCAGAATGACTCTGTTCGTGTTAGTTAATACTGTTGCACGTTCGCGGGTTTGAATCGTCCATATTCTGTTTTTTATTTTTAAAGCGGCGCAAAAGTAAGGAAATCATTTCAAATCCACTGCATTTTTTCTTCCTTTTTGTCTGATAGGGAGATAGCTTAACATAGATTAAACGTGTTCGTAATTAACTTTTTTGTACCTTTGCACCCGAAAATCAGAACGACAATTAAATTTTAGAATATTATGAGTAAGAAAGCCCTTTTAATGATTCTTGATGGTTGGGGATTAGGCGACCACGGGAAAGATGACGTAATCTTCAACACTGCTACTCCGTACTGGGATTATCTGATGGAGACCTATCCTCACTCTCAGTTGCAGGCCAGCGGTGAAAACGTAGGTTTGCCCGACGGACAGATGGGTAACTCAGAAGTGGGTCACCTCAATATCGGTGCAGGACGTGTAGTTTATCAGGATTTGGTAAAGATCAACCTCTCTTGCCGTGATAACAGCATCCTGAAGAATCCGGAAATCGTTTCAGCTTTCTCTTATGCAAAAGAAAATGGAAAGAATATCCATTTCATGGGATTGACTTCAGATGGCGGTGTGCACAGTTCTCTGGATCACCTGTTCAAACTTTGTGATATTGCTAAAGAATATAATATTGAGAATACTTTCGTTCATTGCTTTATGGACGGACGTGACACAGACCCGAAAAGCGGTAAAGGCTTTATCGAACAGTTGGAAGCACACTGTGCCAAGTCTACCGGTAAAGTAGCTTCTATTATCGGACGTTACTATGCCATGGACCGTGATAAACGTTGGGAACGTGTGAAAGAGGCATATGACCTGTTGGTAAACGGTATTGGTAAGAAAGCTGCTGACATGGTGCAAGCTATGCAGGAGTCTTACGATGAAGGTGTAACGGATGAGTTCATCAAACCGATTGTGAATGCCAGTGTAGACGGTACCATTAAGGAAGGCGATGTCGTTATTTTCTTCAATTACCGTAATGACCGTGCTAAGGAACTGACAGTCGTTTTGACGCAACAGGATATGCCGGAGGCGGGTATGCACACTATTCCCGGGTTGCAGTATTACTGTATGACTCCGTACGACGCTTCGTTCAAAGGTGTACACATTCTCTTCGACAAGGAAAATGTTGCTAACACACTTGGAGAATATCTGGCTGCTAAAGGAATGAAACAGCTTCACATTGCCGAAACAGAGAAATATGCTCACGTAACATTCTTCTTTAACGGCGGTCGCGAAACTCCGTACGATAACGAGGAACGTATCTTGGTTCCGTCTCCGAAAGTTGCCACTTACGACTTGAAACCGGAGATGAGTGCCTATGAAGTAAAAGATAAATTGGTGGCTGCCATCAACGAGAATAAATACGATTTTATCGTTGTGAATTATGCAAATGGTGACATGGTAGGCCATACCGGTATCTACGAAGCCATTGAGAAAGCGGTAGTTGCGGTAGATGCTTGCGTGAAAGATACCATTGAAGCTGCCAAAGCCCAGGGTTACGAGGCTATCATCATTGCTGACCACGGTAATGCTGACCACGCTCTGAATGAAGACGGTACTCCCAATACGGCTCACTCTTTGAATCCTGTACCCTGTGTATATGTGACAGAAAACAAAGATGCAAAGGTAGCAGACGGACGTTTGGCAGATGTGGCTCCTACTATCCTGAAGATTATGGGATTGGAAGCTCCTGCTGAAATGAACGGTCAAGTTTTAATTAAGTAAAAGCCTGATAAACAGATAGGAGGGCGGAGTTCTACTCCGCCTTTTTTATAGGATAGAATTATGATTCAGATAGATGACGTTGTTGTAAGCCTGGATGTGCTTCGCGAAAAGTTTATATGCAACCTGGATGCCTGCAAAGGTGAATGTTGCATTGAAGGAGATGCCGGGGCTCCGGTAGAACTGGAGGAAGTGGAGAAACTGGAGGAAGTGCTTCCGGTCGTTTGGGACGAATTGTCACCCGAGGCGCGTGCCGTGATAGACAAGCAGGGAGTGGTGTATACCGATCCGGATGGCGATCTGGTGACTTCCATTGTGAACGGAAAGGACTGTGTGTTTACCTGTTATGACGAGAAAGGATATTGTTATTGTGCCATCGAGAAAGCATACCGGGAGGGAAAAGTAAATTTCTATAAACCGGTCTCTTGCCATCTGTATCCCATACGGGTAGGTAATTATGGACCTTATAAGGCGGTAAACTACCATCGGTGGGATGTGTGTAAGGCTGCTGTATTGTTGGGCCGGAAAGAGAATGTGCCTGTCTACCGTTTCCTGAAAGAACCGTTGATTCGCAAGTTTGGTCAGGAGTGGTATGATGAACTGGAAATTGTGGTAAAAGAGTTACAGGATAGAGGGATGATATGAACAGACAAGTAAAGAAGATACTCAAGATCAGTGGCATCACATTGGGCTCTGTACTCTTGGTGCTGCTTGTAGCCATTGCTTTCGTGATTAATTTTATCGTAACTCCGAAGAAACTGACTCCGGTCGTGCTGGATGCTGCCAATCAGACTCTGAATGCACACTTGGATATGGAAAGCGTAGAATTGACTTTCTTTTCGACTTTCCCACAATTTGGACTGAAAGTTAAGAACGGCTCTCTGGTGTCCAGAACTTTGAATGATAGTAATTGGTGTAAAACCGATTCATTGCTTTCTTTCAAAGAGTGTGTGCTGACTGTAAACCCGGTGGCATATTGGACGGAGAATCGTATCGTCGTTCATAATCTCTCTTTGGACAAAGTATCAGTGTATGCCTACCGGGACAAGGCCGGACAGGCAAACTGGGAAGTGACCCGTGCTTCGGCAGATACGATTCCGGAGGATACTGTGTCTGCTGACTTTAATAGCGAAATTGATATCCGGAATATCGAACTTAAACATGCCAATCTCATTTTCGATGACCGGAATACGGATATCTATTCGCGGATAGATGATGCTAATCTGAAGTTGAGACTTTCATTGACAAAAGGTGTTTCTACCCTGGGACTGAAGTTCGACAATAAGAATATACTTTTCTGGCAACAGGGGGAATTGCTGGTCAATAAGATAGCTACTTCTCTTCGGACGGATATTACGGTGGATCGTCAGACTGCTGTCTGGAAACTGAAAGATACGGAGCTTAATGTAAATGGGATTCAATTGGATGTGAACGGGGCATTCCGTCGGGATACTGTGGCAAAAACGATCGGTATGGATCTGGAGTATGGCTTGCATGCTCCATCTATGGAGACAGTACTTCGAATGATTCCGAAAGCATATGTGAAAGACAGTAAAGTCTCGGCCAAAGGGGAGGTTACTGTCAGTGGCAGGGTGAGAGGCGTATATGGTGACAAAAAGTTACCGGCTGTGTCATTGAAGATCGGTATTAAAGAGGCTTCGGCACAATACAAGGGTTTGCCGTATGGCATTGATGAGGTGACGGCGGATTTTGATGCGTATGTCGATCTGATGCGTCATCAGCCTTCTTATCTGAATCTGAAAATCTTCCACTTTAAGGGGGCGCATACCGAAGTACTGGCCGATGCGAAAGTAGACGACTTGTTGAATGATCCGTTGATCACTTTTCATACCAAGTCGACCGTTGACCTGGATGCACTTGCCAAAACCTTTCCGTTACAGGAAAGTGTGACGATCCGGGGTAAACTGGATGCGGATATGAGAATGAAGTGTCGTCTTTCTACTTTGAAGAAGCAGGACATCGGACGTATGAAGTTGGGAGGCAAGCTCGAACTGAATGATTTTGAATTGAAAGATACCGCTAAAGATTTCAATTTCCTGGGTAATGCGACTTTCCGTTTCCGTGATAACGAGACTTTGCAGGCTCAGGTGGATATCCGGAAACTGGTGTTGAGAAGCCGTTTGGTTTCTTCTGATATTGAACGGTTGGTTGCCAACGTAACTTCTACTAATCCGCAGGATACTACCCGTATCGTTTCTTTGCAGTGCGATATGGAAGTAAGTAAGCTTCGTGCTTCGATGGGAGATTCGATAAAGTTATACAGTGCCCGTGCTAAGGCCCAAGCGGCTTTGGAACCTCAGGAAGCGGATGTAACAAAGCCGGCAGTTGATTTCTCGCTTCGTGCCGATTCGCTTTTCTTCAGTGCGGCGGAGACTCGTATGGCTATGAATGTGGCCGGCATCAAGATGAAAGCTGAGAAATTGAATGACTCTTTGTGGGTGCCTAAGGGAATCGTTGGTTTCGACCGTTTGCGTTTCCGTACACCGGAGTTCGGATTGCCCATCCGTATGGCAAAGACAGCGGTAACAGTCGATGGGCCGAAAATCAGGCTGAAGAATGCTTCTGTCCGTATCGGACGTTCTGACATGACGGCTACCGGTGATATGGAGGGCGTTTACAGGGCTATGACGAAAGGCGAGAAGCTGACAGCGCATTTATCCCTTACTTCCAATCTGATAGATTGCAATCAATTAATTAATTCATTGTCTTTCCCTCAGGACACTACGGAAGTGCTTACCGACAGTGTGCCTTCGGAGATGAAGTTATTCGTGATTCCCCGAAACATAGATTTTGAACTGCAGACAGATTTGAAAAAGGTAGTTTTTGAAAAAATGCTTTTTGAAAATGTGCATGGTGCGGTGGATATTAAAAATCAGGCCATACATCTGGAAGACCTTTCGATGCGCGCTCTCGATGCGGATATGAAAGCGGTAATGGTTTATAAGGCCAGTAGCCCGCGTGGTGGATATGCCGGTTTCGATCTCAAAATCCGGAATATCAATATTGCAAAGCTGGTTGATTTCGTGCCTTCACTCGACACGATAGTGCCCATGCTTCGTTCTTTTAAAGGGCGTGTTATGTTTGATGTGGCAGCCGATGCCCGCTTGGATTCGGCTATGAATATCCGTATCCCGACTTTGCGCTCGGCTATTCATATCAAAGGGGACAGTCTGGTTCTGATGGATGGAGAAACCTTTGCTGAGATTTCGAAGATGTTGATGTTTAAGAATAAGAAGGAAAATGTATTCGACAGTATTTCTGTCAATGTGACGGTACATGACGGTAATGTGACCGTTTATCCGTTCCTCGTAGAGATAGACCGTTATAAAGCGGCTATCGGCGGTGAACAAGGACTGGATATGAATTTTAATTATCATATTTCCATTCTTAAATCGCCATTGCCGTTTAAAGCCGGAGTAAATATTACAGGTAATCTGGATAAAATGAAATTCCGCATTGGCAAGGCTAAGTATAAAGATGCGGTTACCCCCGCTGCAGTGCATCGGGTGGACAGTACCCGTGTGAATATGGGTAACGAGATTGTTAACCGCTTCCGGAGAGTAATTACCGGACGAAGGCCCAGATAAAAAGATAATCAAAGAAAAGCGCCGGTCCGAAGGATTTTCCTTCAGTACCGGCGCTTCTTCGTTGTAAGATGTGAGGTTGGTGTTTATATTACGAATTATGCATCGATATTTGCATACGTTGCATTCTCTTCTATGAATTCGCGGCGTGGTCCTACATCTTCACCCATTAACATGGAAAAGATATAATCGGCTTCTGCTGCGTTGTCAATATTAACTTGTTTCAGCATACGGTTTTCAGGGTCCATGGTTGTTTCCCACAACTGCTGGGCGTTCATTTCACCCAAACCTTTGTAACGTTGTGTATGAATTGCATTTTCCGAACCGCCACCGTAAGTGTCGATAAACTTCTGGCGTTGTGCATCTGTCCAGCAATACTCTTCTACTTTACCTTTTTTGCAGAGATAGAGTGGGGGAGTTGCGATATAGAGATACCCATTCTGTATGATTTGCGGCATATACCGGAAGAAGAAGGTCATGATCAGTGTGTCGATGTGTGAACCATCGACGTCGGCATCGGTCATGATGATGATCTTGTGATAGCGCAACTTATCGATATTGGCAGCCTTACTGTCTTCTTCAGTGCCGATGGTAACGCCTAAGGCGGTGTAGATATTGCGTATTTCTTCACTCTCAAGAGCTTTGTGATACATTGCTTTCTCTACGTTCAGAATCTTACCGCGTAGTGGAAGGATGGCTTGGAATGCACGGTTACGGCCTTGTTTGGCTGTACCGCCTGCTGAATCTCCCTCGACGAGGAACAATTCGCACTTTTGCGGGTCTTTATCCGAACAGTCAGCCAGTTTTCCCGGTAGCCCGCCTCCTGACATGGGGGATTTGCGTTGAACCATTTCACGTGCTTTACGTGCAGCGTGGCGGGCAGTGGCAGCCAGAATCACCTTGTCTACAATGGCTTTTGCTTCTTTCGGGTGTTCTTCCAGATAATAGTTCAGTACTTCACCTACAGCCTGGTCGACAGCACCCATCACTTCGTTGTTTCCCAACTTGGTTTTAGTCTGTCCTTCAAATTGAGGTTCAGCAACTTTTACAGAGATCACGGCTGTAAGTCCTTCACGGAAGTCATCACCGGAGATTTCTATTTTGACCTTTTCCAGCATTTTGCTGTCTTCTGCATACTTTTTCAGTGTACGGGTCAAGGCACGGCGGAAACCTGCCAGATGCGTACCGCCTTCTATTGTATTGATATTATTGACATACGAGTGGATATTCTCAGAGAATCCGGTATTATACATGATAGCTACCTCGATGGGGATGTTCTGCTTCTCCGTGTTCAAATAGATCACATCGTTAATCAAGTGTTCGCGTGACGATTCTATGAAGCGTACGAACTCTCTTAAACCTTCTTCCGAGTAGAAAGTTTCGTGTTTGAAGCTACCGTCTTCGTTTATTACACGTCGGTCTGTCAGTGAGATGCGTAATCCCGCATTCAAGTAAGCCAGCTCACGTAAGCGTGAAGCCAGAATCTTGTAGTCATAGACTGTTTCGGTAAAGATACTGTCGTCAGGCCAGAATTGTTGTTTGGTTCCTGTATGGTCGGCTGTTCCTACTTCTTTGACTGCATAAAGGGGCTTGCCGATTTCGTATTCCTGCTGGTAGATTTTACCGTTACGGAATACCTGGGTGGTCATGTGTGTAGACAATGCATTTACACAAGACATACCGACACCGTGCAAACCTCCGGATACTTTATACGAGCCTTTATCGAATTTACCTCCGGCATGTAGCACAGTCATGGCAACTTCAAGGGCAGATTTCTGCTCTTTTTCGTGGAAATCTACGGGGATACCACGGCCATTGTCCTGTACGGTGATAGAGTTATCTTCGTTGATAGTTACTTCGATATGGTCGCAATAACCAGCCAATGCTTCGTCGATAGAGTTGTCGACAATTTCATATACCAAGTGATGAAGTCCCTTTACGCTGATGTCACCAATGTACATAGCAGGGCGTTTTCTAACTGCTTCAAGTCCTTCCAATACTTGGATACTATCTGCTGAATAAGACCCGTTATTGGTGGGATTCTGTTCTTCGCTCATAATTTGATTCCTAATTATAATAACAGAGCAAATATAGTGAAAATATCTGAGTTAGAGAAGAATGAAGAGTGAAAAAAGAAGAATTTAAAGTAAACCGGATGGGATGGTTTTAAACATGAAAAGCCGAACTAAAAAGTTCGGCTCTCAATATTGTATAGAGTCTGTTATAAGTCTTATTTCTTAAGCAAGCTTATTGATGTAAATAGCCAACTTAGATTTCAAGTTGTTAGCTTTATTCTTATGAATAACATTTGTTTTAGCTAACTTGTCTACCATCTTAGTGATGCTTGGGTACATAGCAGTTGCTTCTGCTTTGTCAGTAGTTGAACGAAGTTTTCTAACAGCATTTCTCATGGTTTTACCATAATATCTGTTGCGAAGTCTTCTGCTTTCTTCTTGTCTGATTCTCTTGATTGATGATTTATGATTTGCCATCTCGACTAATCTGTTTTAATTCGTTTATTTTTTTAATTGTAGCCCGTGGGGGAATCGAACCCCCCTTTCAAGAATGAAAATCTTGCGTCCTAACCGATAGACGAACGGGCCATCCTGTATTGAGCATTTCTGCTCTTTTTGTTTCGCTTTGCTTTCGTTCTGTATCGTTGTTTCCCGATTGCGAGTGCAAAGGTAGACCTTTTTTTGAAACTACCAAACTATTTGCAGAAAAAAATTCCAATTATTTTTGATAGATATATTATTTTTCTTTGTTTATTTATTGATAATCAGTGATATATGTTCTTTTTACGTTTTGTTCGGGATATAAACTTTTTTTTGAGATAGGAGTCTTTGATTGTCTATTCACACTTTTTTCGTAGCTTTGTTACCCGAAAGAAAAGTTAGAGATATGCTGCAAAAAACAGTTGGAATCGTTCTTCATATACTAAAGTATAACGATACTTCAAATATCGTTGAGATGTATACTGAGCTTTCAGGACGTGCATCTTTTCTGGTTGCTGTGCCACGCTCTAAGAAGGCTGCTGTCAAATCAGTACTATTCCAGCCGTTGGCGCTGATTGAGTTTGAGGCAGATTATCGGCCGAATACTTCGCTTTTCAGAATTAAGGAAGCTAAATCCTTTAGTCCGTTCGCCTCCATTCCTTATGATCCTTTTAAATCGGCTATAGCTCTTTTCCTTGCGGAATTTCTTTATCGTGCCATTCGCGAAGAGGCGGAGAACCGCCCATTGTTTGCCTATTTACAGCATTCTATCTTGTGGTTGGATGCTTGTAAGATTAGCTTTGCCAACTTTCATCTGGTGTTTCTGATGCGTCTTTCCCGCTTTCTGGGATTGTACCCCAATCTGGATGATTATCATACGGGTGACTATTTTGATATGTTGAATGCTAACTTTACTTCGGTTCGTCCTCAACTTCATTCTTGCTATATCCAGCCTGATGAAGCTGGGAGATTACTGCAATTGATGCGTATGAACTATGAAACAATGCACCTTTTCGGAATGAACCGTACGGAAAGGGCCCGATGCCTGGCTATTATTAATGAGTATTACCGGTTACATCTTCCTGATTTTCCTGTACTGAAATCATTGGATGTATTGAAGGAATTATTTGATTAGTATCTCTTGCCCATTTCTGTGTACTTCATTTGGCTTTGGTAATCCGTGTCTGTAAACAATCTACCCCCGGATGTAATTCTGATGTACATCCGGGGGTAGATTTCTTGTAAAAGAGAGTGTAGCTATTGTGTAGCTTCTCTTATAAGCAGGATTTATACGTTGAGATTATCCCAACAACTCTTTTACTTTAGTTGAAATAGCGCGTCCTTCGGCCAATCCGGCAAGTTTCTTGGAGGCTACTCCCATTACCTTTCCCATATCTTTACCACTGGTAGCACCTACTTCAGCAATAATCTCTTTCAGTGCAGCTTCCAGTTCTTCGGCAGTCATTTGTTTCGGTAAATAGGTTTCCATGACTTGTACTTGTGCCAATTCTGCATCGGCTAAGTCCTGACGACCCTGTCCTATATATATTTCTGCAGCATCTTTACCTTGTTTTACCAGTTTTTGCACGATTTTCAGTGCATCTGCGTCTGTAAGGATGTCATTGGCTCCCGGAGCAGTTTTAGCTTCCAGAAAGAACTTCTTTACATTTCTAAGGGTTTCAAGGGCTACTTTATCTTTCGCTTTCATTGCGTTTTTAATGTCTTCGCTGACTCTTTCGAATAAATCCATGATGTTATGTTATATTATGATTTAACGATTTACGGTTTATAATTGGTAAATCCGGGTTAATGATCGATATATTTAGCTATTTATTAAAATGTGATAACTCCACTGTCATCTATAGCTTCTTCAGTAGCTATCTCTTCTTCCAATGCGGCTTTTGCTTTGATCTTACCCAAAGTCGTTTTGTCGCGAAGGTAAGTAGGAGAGTCTTCTACCATGGCGATGATATCATCATTGTCCAGATCTTCCGGATTGAAGAGATAGATATGACGGCGTTTCCGCAGGTTGCGTGTTCCGATGCCACTGGCACTTTCACCATATGCTTTACGAATGCGCTCTTTGTTCTTTTCCTTCTCTTCTTCCAGCTGCAACTGACGTTCTTCTTCTTCCTGGCTGCGTTTCTCGTGTAGGTCGTCCATACCTGGTACGTCTTCCACACCGAAACCGGTAGCAAGCACAGTGATCTTCACTTTCGTATCCAGTGAGGTATCCATAGCCACACCCCAGATCACTTCTACACCTTCGCGGAATTTGCTCATAAACTCGTGCACTTCATTCATTTCCTCCATCATCAGTTCGGAAGCAGGACAGAACGAAACATTCAGCATGACTTTCTTCGCATTGAAGATGTCATTGTTATTGAGTAACGGTGAATGGAGTGCGTCGTCGATTGCTTTGGTTACGCGGTTTTCTCCTTCACCGAATCCGGTACTCATGATGGCTACACCACCGTCTTTGAGGATTGTTTTTACATCAGCGAAGTCCAGGTTTACCGTACCCCGCATGGTGATGATTTCGGCAATACTTTTGGCTGCGATTGACAGTGTGTCATCTGCCTTGCCGAATGCGTTCATAAAGGTCAGGTCGGAATAAATTTCACGCAGGCGTTCGTTATTGATCACCAACAAAGCGTCTACATGTTGGGCAATGCGTTCTACTCCATCCAGAGCCTGGATAATTTTCTTTTCGCCTTCAAAGATAAAAGGGATGGTAACGATTCCGACAGTCAGGATATCCATCTCTTTAGCGATACGGGCGATGACGGGGGCTGCTCCGGTTCCGGTACCTCCGCCCATTCCGGCAGTGATAAATACCATCTTGGTACCATCATTCAGCAGGTTTTTTATGTCTTCGATGCTCTCTTCGGCAGCATCACGTGCACGCTCCGGACGGTTTCCGGCACCGAGTCCTTGCGTGATGGAACGTCCCAGTTGCAGTTTGACCGGTACAGGAGACTCAGCCAATGCCTGGTTGTCGGTATTGCAGAGAACGAATGTCACGTCGTGTATGCCTTCCCGGTACATGTGGTTGACGGCGTTACCTCCACCACCTCCTACACCAATCACTTTGATGATTTTCGGCGAATCTGTAGGGAAATCGAATTGTACTATCTCGTCCATATTATATTGTATTATGAATTATCACTTTATTTCATATCTTCATCGGAGAAAATCTCATTAGAAAGTTTGTCGAAAGTCGATTTAAACCAATTCGGTTTGTTTCTTCTTTCTTCTTCTCTTCTTTTTTTCTCCTCCAGTTTACGTTGCTTTTCTTCTTCTTTCCGTCTTTTTTCCTCTTCCTCTTTTTTCTTTTTGGCAGCACGTGCAGCGGCTTCCTGTTCTTTCAGACTCTCATCTTCTTCAAACATATTCACCGGTTCGGGTTGAGGCTGAGGTTGTACATGCGGCTGGGGAGCAGGTGTCTCTTGCAGGCAACAGTTTTCATTGCCGGCAGCAAGCAGTCCGAATAAGGTGTTCTGTGTACCGTCTTTCTTCACAACATCTTCGTCTGCATGAATGGTGTTGCGTACGAATCGTGCGCTTCTCACCTTTTCTATCTTACTTCGTTTACGGAGAGCTTCGTCCAGGTTTTTCAGATTGGAGGCTCCTCCTGTAATGATAAGTCCGGCCAACAGTTTATCATCATACCCTGAAAGTTGAATCTGATTCCATACGTTTGCGATAATTTCTTCAGTACGCGCCTCGATGATATTATTCAGTTTGCCGAGTTCTACGGTTCTACCTCCTTCTTCCAGTTGGCAGGTAGCAGGTTCTTCGCCTTCTTCCTCTTCGTAAAAGGCGTTACCATATCTGATTTTCAGGCGTTCGCCTTCTTCCTCTTCTATCTGAAGGGAAACGAGATCATGAGTAATGCTGTTTCCTCCTAATGGCAGTACGGTAAGGAATCGGAGAATGTTATTCTTATAGATGGAAATAGTCGATGTGTCGGCTCCGAAATCAATCAGTGCACAGCCGGAACGTCTCTCACTTTCCGTCAGCACTGCATCTGCAGTAACCAGCGGGGAGATCAATAAATCTGCTATTTCAATTTTAGCTTGTTCGAAACAGCGTTCCAGGTTTTTCTTGAGCGAAGCACGTGCCACAATGTTCAGAAAGCGTCCTTCAATATGGCTTCCTGCCACACCGACGGGATCTGCCTGGAGATTGTTTCCAATTTTGTATTCTTGCGGAGCAACGTCCAGTATATCCATATCGATCAGTGGTATCTCAAGATTTTCATCACAGATGGAGTCGACTAATTCCTGAGAGATAATGGTCTCCTCCTCAAGATCGCGACTAACTACATTGCGTACCGTACGGAGCGATTGCCCCCCGATACCCACATAGATCTTGGCAATTGAGTTGTTGAGAGCACCCTCCAGCTTATTGATGATGGAGGTCAGGCTCTGTGCCGTTTTATCCAGATTGTAAATCACTCCTTTCCGGATGAATGAAGACGAATCCTCCCTGGCATAAGCTAATACCTGTATGCTTCCATCACTATTCTTCTTTCCGGCTATACCGGCTATTTTCGATGAACCCAGTTCAATAGCGGCGATAAAATCTGTTGTTGCCATATAAAATTCTATTTTATTCCCTTTTGTATTATAGACTCATCTCTTTAACACAAAGGTACGTTTAGCTGTTTACGAATTATTGTTTCTTTTTTGTGCAGATAATCTGATTACCGAATTCCAGGCTGATGCGTGAATATTTGTTCCATCCCACCTGGTTCAGCCCTTTTTCGTAAAAGGTCTTCAATCGTCCCAGTTTATCCTCAAAATGTTCTAACTTGCCCAGATAGATAATATGATTACCTACACGGGGAATCAATTCGATCTCTTTCCCGGGGAGCACGTTTATTTGCACAATCTGGGCTTCCCAGAACGGATTGTTTTGCAAAAATACACCAAACTTATATAAATCCTTCATTGCAAACGACTTTTCTACATTTCCGGTGACAATTGCCCGGTGTGCTACGCATTTTGCATCGGGAGGCATCACTTTACCTTTGTTATCCAGATAGTAGTTTTCACCATTGTTGCTCATGATGCGGAGAATCGGTACACGTTGTGTCACTTCCACGCAAAGTTTGCCGCTTGGAGTTTTATAGCATTGTGCTTCATTGATCAGCGGATGCTTGTTCAACTCTTTTTCCAGCGTTTTGGTGTGAATGCGGTCCATTTTCTTTCCAACGGGATAAATGCCTTTCTTTTGCAGGATGGCAGCTACCTCGTTTTTAGTGACGAAACCGGCATTGAGCGTATCCTTTATTACTAATTCCATGTCGCGGCAGACCTGATGGGCAGGTTTGCTGTTGAATACTGTCACAGCCGCTACGAGATAGGCTATGAGAAGTAACATGACGATGGTCAGAAGGATTCTTTTTATCATGAGGAAATTTATTGTTTTGACGATTTACAAATTAATTGTCCGATGGAGTTATCCTTCGGGTCAATAGTTCACAAATATCCGGGACATAGCTATCTATGTCTCCTGCTCCCAACGTGATCAACACCTCGATATGCTTCGTTTTCAGCACATCGAGTATTTCCTCTTTCTTACACATGCTTTTTTCAATACCCGGACGTAGGTTATCATATATCAGTTGACTGGTTACCCCTGGAATAGGCTGTTCACGCGCCGGATAGATATCTACCAGTATTACTTCGTCGAGTAGCGACAAGCTATCGGCAAAGTCTTTATAGAAGTCCCGTGTACGGGTATAGAGGTGTGGCTGAAAAACAGCGGTGATCTTTTTATCCCGGTAGAGTTCACGCATGGACATCACACTCTGTTTGATTTCGGAGGGATGATGAGCGTAATCACTCAGGAACACGATCTGGTCGTTTTTGATCTTGAAGTCGAATCGACGGTCCACACCTCGGAAACTTGCCATTCCTTGTTTGATTTCTTCGGCGGTCACTCCATTGAGATAGGCAAGTGCCATGGCAGCGACTCCATTCTCTATATTGATACTTACGGGCACTCCCAGCTGAATGTTGTCGATGCGAATATCCGGTCCTATAAAATCGATGAAGATTTCTCCGTTTCCAATGCGAATGTTTTCAGCATGGAAGTCTCCTTTATCGCGTGAATAGGTGTAAATCTTGACACCCTCTTGCACTTTAGGCTGAAGAGAAATGCCTTCGCGGATGATCAGTGCCCCTCCCGGCTGGATTAATGTGGTATAGTGCTCAAAGCTTTCCAGATAAGCCTGTTCGGTTCCATAAATATCCAGATGATCCGGATCGGTTGCGGTAATGACAGACATATATGGAGACAGCCAGTGGAATGAACGGTCGAATTCGTCAGCTTCGATTACGGTATACGGACTGCTTGGAGAGAGTAACAGATTCGTTCCATAATTTTTGGAAATACCTCCCAAAAAGGCAGTGCAGCCTATATGCGAGTGATGAAGCAGATGGGCCGTCATCGTTGATGTAGTGGTTTTACCATGTGTACCGGCTACACAAAGCCCTTTACTGGAATGGGTGATGGTGCCTAATACTTGTGCACGTTTTTGTATTTCGAATCCGTTGTCACGGAAGTAGGTCAATTCGGCATGTTCCTGAGGTACGGCAGGAGTTAAAACGACCAGTGTCGTGGCCGGGTCTTTACAGGCATCCGGGATAAGATTGATATTTTCTTCGTAATGAATCTGTGCTCCTTCTTCTATAAGGTGTTGAGTCAGTTCACTGGGGGTACGGTCATAGCCTGCCACTACCTTCCCTTTAGAAAGGAAATAGCGTACGAGGGCACTCATTCCGATACCTCCTGCACCGACAAAATATACAGATTGAATAGTTTCTATGTTCATGGCTGTTGTGCTAATTTTATAACTTCTTTTGCTATCACGATGGCAGAATCTGGTAGGGCCAGGTGAGCGATGTTTTCACTAAGTTCTTTTAGTTTTCCGGAATCTGCTATGGTTTCTAATGCCACGGATAATAATTTCTCTTCCGCTTCTGCGTCCTTTACGTAGATGGCAGCTCGTTTGTTCACCAATGCCAATGCATTTTTGGTTTGGTGATCTTCTGCTACGTTGGGAGACGGAACCAGGATAACTGCTTTATTCAACAGGCAGAATTCGGAAATGGAGCCGGCACCTGCACGCGAAATAACCAAGTCGGCAGCAGCATAAGCGGCAGCCATATCTTTAATGAAGTCTGTCACATACAGATTAGGAATGTTTCCGGCAACTTTTACGGCTTCCGTTACTTGCTGGTAATAGATTTTTCCTGTTTGCCAGATGAATTGTACATTTTTAGTCTGACGAATCAGCTGCAATCCGGCAATCAATGTATTATTGATTGTGCGGGCGCCCAGGCTTCCCCCCAGAATCAGAATGGTTTTCTTCTCCGGATCCAGTCCGAAAGAGCGAATAGCTTGTTTTTGTTCCGGCTTCTCCGTTAACAGATTCTGACGTACCGGGTTGCCTGTCATAATGATTTTGCTGCCCGGAAAGAATTTTTCCATCCCATCATATGCTACACAGATTTTCCGTGCTTTCTTTGCCAATAGTTTGTTGGTTACTCCGGCATATGAGTTTTGCTCCTGTATTAAGGTGGGTACACCCATCATTCCGGCCATTTTTAATGTCGGACCGCTTGCATATCCGCCTACTCCTACTGCTACCTGTGGACGGAACTGACGGATAATGCTGCGCGCTTTCCATTGGCTGCGTGCCAATTTCAGTAATACGGCAACATTTTTCCACAAATGTTTGCGATCGAATCCTGCTACGGGTAATCCGATGATCTGATAGCCTGCATCCGGTACTCGTTGCATCTCCATTCTTCCTTCGGCTCCTACAAACAGGATTTGTGCATCGGGACGTAATTCTTTTATGGCGTTTGCAATGGATATAGCCGGAAAAATATGTCCTCCGGTACCACCGCCACTGATGATGATCCTTAAAATGTCATCCCGTCCCTCTTTATTATTTTCCTTATTCATATCACTCTTCAAATTTAGCATCACTGTTTAAGACTTCCGCTGTAGGCTCAGCTGCTGTTTGGGCTTCGCTTGCAACGGTTTCACTCCCTTCTTCTCCGGTAAGGAGGGGAGCGGGATTATCTTTTTTCTCTTCCAGATAAGCGGTATAACGGCTGACACTCAATATCATTCCGATATAGGCGCAGTTGATCAGGGTACTTGTCCCTCCTTTACTGATTAGTGGTAAGGGCTGTCCTGTGACAGGAAACAAACCGACAGCTACCATCATGTTCAATATGGCTTGTGATACCAGCATCAAGGCGATTCCCATGACAAGGAATGCCGGAAATGTACGTTCACATTTCTGGGCGATTCGGCCTGTTCGAACCAACAGCCAGATGTAGAGAATAACCACAAAGGCTCCTCCTACCAGCCCCAACTCTTCAATGATAATGGCAAAAATGAAATCGGAGAATGCCTGACTCAGGAAATCGCGTTGAATCGAGTTTCCCGGAGCTTTACCTATCACGTTACTGGTAGCAATGGCTATACGTGCATGGGCTATCTGGGCATCTTTGTCAATATCGAACTTTGCAGCCGGTACTTCCTCTTTCTCAGTGAAGTTGGTGATACGGCTTTTCCAGGTATCAAAGCGGTGGAGGAACGGAATGTCGGTGTCTTTAGGTATGGCCAGCAGGAAGATTACTCCCAGACACCCAGCCAGTGCCAGTCCACCTAATAACATAGCTAACTTTTTGAAGGCGACACGCCCGATGAACATCATCAGTACTACGACTCCGAACAGCAGCATAGCTGTCGAAAGATTTTCCGGAGCAATGAGCATGCACACCAGTCCGGTCAGTATCATTATATATTTAAAGGCTTTTGGATTGGCTCCTTCATCATCCTGTTTTTTGGAAAGAATAAAGGAAACCGCAATGATTACTGCCATCTTGGCCAGTTCCGAAGGTTGAAACTGTAATCCCATAAAACTCATCCAGCGGGCAGCCCCATTTACACGGTCGCCTGTGATGACTCCCATCAATGTGACGAAAGCTAACAACACTACCGAAATGGGGTACAGGAAGACCGGGAACACCTGAAACCATTTATAAGGGATGTTGTGCATCAAAACCACCACGATTGCACCGATCATCAGGATGATGGAATGCTGTGTGATGGGTCCCCAGTGATCACCACTTTTATAAGTCAGTGTACTGGCAGCACTAAACACCTCTATAATAGAGATGAGGCAGAGGCAAAGGAAAATGATCCAGATTACCTTATCACCTTTGAATATGTTCTTTAATAAATCCACGGCTTTTAGTTTTTAGCTCTTAGGAGTCCTGCCTTTTTAAAGCTCAGAGACTCTTATTTCATAATTCTCTTACATACTTCTTAAATTGGTCACCCCGGTCCTCATAACTCTTAAAAAGGTCGAATGAAGCACAGCACGGGCTTAACAATACCGTTTCACCTTTTTTTGCCAGTTTGTAGGCTGCTTCTACAGCATCCTTCATGCCGGTTTGTACTTCTGCTACGGGAAGTCCCAGGCGATCAAAGAACTCATGGAGTTTTTCGTTGTGCAATCCAAGGTAAACCAATGCCGAGCATTTTTCCCGAACCAGCTCCTCTATTTCCGTATAATCATTCCCTTTATCTTTACCCCCGAGGATCAACACTGTTTTGGTGGTCATACTTTGCAGAGCGTACCAGCAAGAGTTGACGTTGGTTGCTTTGGAGTCGTTGATAAAATCAATCCCCCGTACACGTGCTACTTTTTCCAAACGGTGCTCTACCCCTTGAAAATCGCTGAGCGCCCTTCGTATATTCTCTTTGGTAATGCCGGCCAGATTTGCAGAAATCCCGGCAGCTAAAGAGTTATAAAGGTTATGTTGTCCCGTCAAAGCCAATTGTTCCTGCTCCATGTTGAAGGCAATTGGTGCGGTAATCACTACTTCATGGTCTTCTACATAAGCGATAGACCCTTCTTCTTTAATTGCCGAGAATGGATACAGGTGGGCACAGATGCCGTGTTTATCCAGTTCACGTTTGATGATAGGGTCATCATTCCAGAAGATAAAAGCGTCTTCTGATGTCTGGTTCTGTGTAATACGGAATTTTGCGTTGATATAGTTCTGCATGCAGTGATCGTATCGGTCCAGATGGTCTGGTGTGATATTCATCAGCACGGCGATATCCGCACGGAACTTATACATATTATCCAGCTGGAATGAACTCAGTTCAATTACATAATAGTCATGCTCCTCTTCCGCTACTTGTAATGCCAGGCTCTTACCAATGTTGCCGGCAAGTCCCACATTTAATCCGGCACTTTTAAAGATGTGATAGATAAGTGAGGTCGTAGTTGTTTTTCCGTTCGAACCGGTGATACAGATCATCTTTGCATCAGTGTATCTGCCGGCAAATTCTATTTCAGAGATAATAGGCGTACCCTGCTCTTTCAATTTCAGAATTAGGGGGGCGTCATTAGGAATTCCGGGGCTCTTCACCACTTCATCTGCATTCAGAATCCGTTCTTCTGTGTGCCGGCCTTCCTCCCAGGCAATGCCATGGCTGTCAAGGAGAGTTTTATACTTATCCTTGATGGCAGACATATCCGATACAAAAGTATCGAATCCTTTTACTTTTGCCAGAACGGCTGCTCCCGCACCGCTTTCACCGGCTCCTAATACTACAATTCTTTTCATGATTTTTAGTTATGGTTTATCAACCGGAGTTTTGTGTACGGTCGGTAAATCCTTTGTCTCTATGCTACAAGTTTGAGGTTCATACTCAGTGATCGGCAGCAGGCACTTGTAGCTTGTAGCCTGTTACCTGTCACTTTGGGTTATCTTATCTTTAGTGTTATAATCGTAATGGCTGCCAACACGATGGTTACAATCCAGAAGCGGACTGTAATCTTGGATTCGTGAAACAGTTGATCCGGTTTTGTAAATTTCACACTGCATCCCGGTTCCACCAGGCTCATCGAAGTACGGAAATGGTCATGTATCGGTGCCCGTTTGAAAAGACGTTGTTTTACCCCCTTTCTTTTGCCTGCTTTATAATAGAAGCGTTGCAGGAGTACTGACAGGTTCTCAACCAGGAATATACCACAGAGAATCGGAATCAGCAATTCTTTGTGGATAATAATAGCAAATACTGCGATGATTCCTCCAATGGTCAGGCTGCCTGTATCACCCATGAATACCTGTGCCGGATAAGCATTGTACCATAAGAAACCGATTAATGCGCCGATAAAGGCACATATAAAAATTACCAATTCTTCACTTCCCGGAATATACATGATATTCAGGTAACCGGCGAATTCAATATGGCTCGATACATAGGCCAGTATACCCAGTGTCAGTCCGATGATGGCTGAATTGCCTGCTGCCATACCATCCATACCATCATTCAGGTTGGCACCGTTGGATACGGCTGTTACGACGAAGATAGTGATAATGACAAACAAAATCCATCCGGCCGTTTGGGCATGTTCTCCCATGAAGCCCACAAGGTCTGCATAGTCCAGGTTGTTGCTTTTGAAAAATGGAATCGTGGTCTGGGTTGATTTCAGGTCGTGGGTGCCATGTATCACTTCGATTTCGTTTTCTGATTTCTGAATCTCTATATTCTCGCGGATTACTACATTAGGGCTCAGATATAGAGTCAGTCCGACAATCAGCCCGAGTCCCACTTGTCCGATGATTTTGAATTTGCCATGGAGGCCTTCTTTATCTTTCTTGAATATCTTGATATAGTCGTCCGCAAACCCCAAAGATCCCAGCCATACAGTAGTTATCAACATCAATATCATATAGATGTTATGCAGTTTTCCCAGTAATAAACAGGGAATCAGAATTGCTACAATAATGATCACACCTCCCATACTGGGTACGCCTACTTTATTAACTCCAAACGGATCGATCTTAGCGTCACGCTGCGTTTCGGTGATTTGTTTCCGTTTCAGCAGATTGATGAATTTGTCTCCCCATATACTGGAAATGAGTAGCGCCAGGATGACAGCCATCAATGCCCGGAACGAGGTGTACCCAAACATTCCGGCACCCGGAAAGTTGAGTTTATGTAGCCATTCAAACAAGTAGTATAACATAACTTTATTTACAATGAGACGATTTATGGTTTACGATTGAAGGAATCAGGCATTTGGCATCGGAATTACTTCAATCATTGTCCGTTAAATAGTCAATGAAAAAATCTCTTTTAAAACCTCTTTATCATCAAAGTGATGTTTCACCCCTTTGATTTCCTGATAATTCTCGTGTCCTTTTCCGGCAACCAGAATCACATCTCCTTTTTCAGCAAGCATGCAAGCCGTGCGTATAGCTTCCTTACGGTCTGCAATGCTCAGTGTTTTTTTCTTGTCTTCGTTGTCCAGTCCGGCCAACATGTCGTTGATGATGTCCTGTGGCTCTTCGAAGCGTGGATTGTCTGAGGTGATGATAACCCGGTCGCTTGCCTTGGCTGCTTCTTTTGCCATGATGGGACGTTTGCCTTTATCCCGGTTGCCACCGGCACCGACTACAGTAATCACTTTGCCCTTTCCTTCAAGCACTCCATGTATGGCGTTCAAGACGTTGACCAAAGCATCCGATGTGTGTGCATAGTCTACGATCGCTGTATATCCTTGCGGGGAGCGTATGGCATCGAAACGTCCGGCAACAGGATGCAACGTACTAAGTGCAACCAATACCTCCTCTTCCTTCTTACCCAGTAAAACGGCGGCGCCGAATACGGCCAATAAATTCGAAGCATTGAATCTTCCTATAAACTGTACTGCGAGCTCATGGTTGTTGAAGTCAAGAAGCATTCCCTCAAAATGTGACTCCAGTACTTTCCCTTTGAAGTCACTCAGGCTGCGGAGAGAATACGTGTATACTTTCGACTTCGTATTCTGCGTCATCACGAGTCCGTTTTTGTCGTCCAGATTGGTGAGGCTGAAAGAACTTTTAGGCAGTTCATCGAAGAATTTCTTTTTTGCTTTCAGATAATTCTCTACTGTTTTATGGTAGTCCAGATGATCGCGTGTCAGGTTCGTAAAGATGCCGCCGGCGAACTTCAGTCCGCTGATTCTTTTTTGCGCGATGGAGTGCGAACTTACTTCCATGAAAGCATATTTGCAGCCTTCGTCTGCCATACGTCCCAAAAGACGGTTCAGCGTAATCGGGTCAGGAGTGGTGTGTTCGGTAGGGATGGCTTCATCGTCTATATAATTGCATACCGTAGAGATAAGCCCCACTTTGTAACCGAAATACCGGAATGTATTATATAATAAGGTGGCAATCGTCGTCTTTCCATTTGTACCGGTGACACCCACCAGTTCCATTTTCGAAGTCGGGTCTCCATAGAAAGCCGTAGCTACTTTACCAACAGCATCTTCACTATCGGTTACCTGAATGTAGGTAATTTCTTCGTTTAGTTCTGCAGGTAACTCTTCGCAGAGAATGGCTATGGCCCCTTTCTCAATTGCTGCCGGGATATAGGCATGTCCGTCGGTTTGTGTACCGCGCATGGCCATAAACAAATGGCCGGACCCTACCTGTCTGGAGTCGATGTCAACTCCGGTTATTTCGATATCCTGATTTCCGGTTATTTTTACCGGATGGATAAATGTTAGAATCTCTTTTAATTTCATACCTTAATCTATAATAATCAATTCAGATGGATACTGATGGTTTGTCCTTTCTTTATTGTAGTACCCTGGGGCAACGATTGGCTTCTCACTTTGCCAACTCCCGACAGAGCCACTTTCAATCCTTTGCTTTCCAGCAGGTAAACAGCATCTTTGGCTCCCATGCCGATAACGCTGGGTACAAAGTTCCGTAATTGTTCCTTTCCCTGCAGGATCACTGCTTTGGGAGCTGCCTGTGCATGTCCCCAAACTTCTTTATTCTTTTTAGTTTTAAACTCTGCCTGAGTCTGAATATTCAATCCTTCCAATACTTGTCTGGCCTCTGTCATTTCGCCTGCTTTAACATCGGGAATCACTACCGTATTGGTATCGATTGCGTTCCGAATGTCCAAACGTAGGTCTTTGGCATACACTCTTTCGGCAATTTTGCTGAAAACGCTACCGGCCATCAAGCCTCCGGAGGCAGGAGGATTTGGCTTTTGTATGGAAACGATACAGCTATACTTTGGAGCTTCTGAGGGAAAGTATCCGCAGAAACTGACCAGATAGTTCACTCCTCCCGATGTATATCCGGCAGCACCTTGTGAGATCTGCGCCGTACCCGTCTTACCCGAAACGGCAAATTGTTTGGAGCCTGCCGGGGCTGCCAGACCTTCATGCACAACCTTATAAAGAATCTCCTGTATTTGTTTCAGGGTCCGTTCCGAACAGATTCTCGGATTGATAATTTCTGTCGGATATTCTTTCACTATTTCACCATTTTTTATGGCTGCTTTCACAAATTTGGGACGCACCATAACACCGTTGTTGGCAATGGCATTGTAGAAAGTAAGGATATTCATCGGTGGTACCTGGGTCTCATAGCCGATGCTCATCCACGGCAGAGTGGTTTTTGCAAAGTAACGCTCTTTCGGACCTTTGATATTAGGCTTACCTTCTCCGGCTATTTGCAATTGGAGAGGCTGATCGATACTCATTCGTTTCAGTCCGTCGACAAACTTTTGTGGGTTACTACCATAATATTTATCAATAATGCTGGATGTACCCACATTTGAAGATACTTCCAGTATTTGTGTAACTGTCAATGGACCATATCCGCCTTTGCGCCAATTCCAATCTTTCATGGGACGACCGTACATCATCTTGACACCATTGCCTGTGTCTATTACATCTTCCGGTGTGATTTTACCGTCTTCAAGTGCCACCATGATAGAAGCTGTCTTAAAGGTAGAACCCGGCTCGAGCATATCACTGATGGCATTGTTTCTCATTTCATAATAGTTGCCGTCTCCGGCTTTCATCATGTTTACGATGGCTTTAACCTCTCCGGTCGCTACTTCCATCAATACGGCTACTCCTACTTTGGCATTCAGCTCTTTCAGTTTATCGGTCAGGGCCTTTTCACAAATATCCTGCATGCCTACATCAATCGTAGAAAGAAGGTCACAACCATCTACCGGAGGAATATCTACAATATTCAGGTATTTATTCATCACTTTTTGCCGGTGGGTAATCCCGTCATGCCCCTTCAGTATGGAGTCAAAAGCTAACTCTATGCCATTCTTGGCACCTTGGGCGGTGTCAGCATATAAGTCCCCCAGTGTGCGGGCTGCAAGTGAACCAAAAGGTTTTTTTCTTTGGTTATAAGCTAACTCGTGGAAACCGCCTTTGTATTTATTCAGGTTGAATACCGGCAGGCGTTTGGCTTCTTTATATTGGATGTATGAAATACGTTTTGGATAAATCAGATAGTTGCGACTTCCCTGTTTCCGTCCTTTTTTAAGGTGCGCTTTAAATTCCGAAGCACTTTTATCAGGGAATATCTTATGGAGTCCTGCACATATTTCGTCCAGATGATTCATCAGCATGGTGTCCTTCTTTACTCCACCGGCTTTGAAATCCATATAAATGCGATATTCCGGCAGCGAACTGGCCATTAGTTTGCCGTCGGAAGAGATGATGTTTCCGCGGTTGGGCTTTACCGTTACATTCTCTTTGACGAAACGGTCGGCCACATCCTGCCAATATTGACGTTCGGCAAACATCGTGATGCCTGCTTTGACAACAATGGCTACTCCAATCAATCCCATCAGCAGGATGACGAAGAAGTAACGGGTCATTATATTTTTCTTGTTTACAGCCATCTTTTATTTCGTTCTGATTAAATAAGGTGGATTGGTCGATGTCTGCAAATCACTTTCTTTGGTGGATATATAGTCCTCTATTCGTGACTGGCGGCTTTTTTCCATCAGTTCCGAACTTCGGGTCAGTGCATCGTATTTGATGTCAATCAGCTCTTTTTTCAACTTGTCTATTTCGATTTGCTGTTGTTGGCTTGCGTAACGATTATGAATGTAGAAAATGACAAGCACCATAATCAGTACCAGCAATTTAGTCTGGCGGCGAAAAAAATCCGTTGCCAGAATATCACCTCCCAGAATACTTTTCAGGGAATTGCTTTTCTTCTTTTTTGCTTCTTTATCTTCCATTTCACTTCTCTTATTTCACTCTGTTCTCTTACTTCTTTTCGGCTATTCTCAGTTTGGCACTGCGTGAACGCGGATTGCGTGCTATCTCTTCTTCATCGGGCACAATTACTTTGTTGTTTACCAGGCGGAAGGGAGTTTGCAGGTTGCCGAAAAAGTCCTGCGTTGTTTTACCTTCTACATTACCGGTTTTCATGATGTTTTTCACCATGCGATCTTCCAAAGAGTGATAGGTGATTACCACCAGCCGTCCTCCTGGCTTCAATGCTTCTGTTGCTGCCATCAGCATTTCCTTCAGTGCTTCCATTTCCTGGTTTACTTCAATGCGGAGTGCCTGAAATACCTTTGCCAATTCTTTCTTTTCGCGTTCGCGTCCGAAAAGCGGTTTCACTACTTCAAGAAATTCACCGATCGTTTCTATTTTCTGTCCGCTGCGTGCTTTGACTATGACGGAAGCCAGTTTGCGGCTGTTTTTCAGTTCACCATATAGGTAAAAAATATCTGCCAGGCGTTCTTCTTCGTATGTATTTACCACATCGGCCGCTGTGATGCCTGCACGCTTATTCATGCGCATATCCAGTTTTCCGTCAAAGCGGAAAGAGAATCCCCGTTCACTGTCATCGAAGTGATGTGAAGATACTCCCAGATCAGCCAATATGGAATCTACTCCTTCAATATCGTGGTAGCGCAGAAAATTATGCAAATAACGGAAATTGCTCCGTACAAAAGTGAAGTGCGGGTCGTTTACAATGTTACGTTCGGCATCCTCGTCCTGATCGAAACCCAACAGGCGTCCGCCGTTTCCAAGACGCGAAAGTATTTCGCGGGAATGTCCTCCCCCGCCGAAGGTAACGTCTACATACGTCCCGTCCGGGGTAATGTTCATGGCATCTACGCTTTCCTTCAGCAGTACCGGTACATGATATGTTGTTTCTTCTTCTTTCATTTTACCTCTTTGTTCGTTGTTCACCGTTCTTCTTTCATAATTTCCTCCAGGGCTGCACCAAATGCATCGGGGGGCATAAAGGGCATTTCCGTACGTTCCTTAGCCCATATTTCTATCTTGCTGTCTACACCGATAAAGCGCACGTCGCTTTGTATGCCGGCTATTTGCAGATAGCGTTTGGGTATTAATATCCGCCCGTTTCCGTCTATCGTGATAATTTCTACATCACTGACGAATTGGCGGAAGATAAGTTGGTGGTTAGCGTTCCATTTATTTAGTCGTTGCCGGAGTTCATTCAGCTCTTCATTCCAGACTTCTTCCGGATAGAGTACCAAGCAGTCTTGAAATACGTCTTTGCGCATGATGAGCTTGTCTTCAGAACCGGCTTGTAGCTGCCGTCTGAATTGGGCGGGGATAAAAACTCTTCCTTTCGCGTCCGCCTTAGCTTCAATATTGCCTAAAAAACGTATCATTTCACCTTATTATAATAAGCGACCGTAAAAGTAGGTATTTCCCCACAATTCCCCACAATTTTCCACCAAAAACTTTCGGAGAAGTTTTCAACCGATTGTTAATTGCTTATTCGTCTGATAATGAATTATGTTCGGAGATGCTTTGCTGGTGGGGGATAGAGTCGGTTGTATCCTTCCCGGAGCTGTTTTGTGGCTTTGTGGGCTTCCGTCCGTATTTTAGTTGCAGACTGACAAAATCGGTTTTCCTCACGTTGTTCAGGAAAGTCGGGGCGGCTTTGAAGCAAATGCGGGATACCCATACTTTGTTGGCGGTACATTCTTCCGGTTTATCCACCGCTTCACTGGTGATGCTGGGATAAAAATTGCCCAATCCATCGATAGAAACGGTACGGCCTTCTTTCAAGTGGGCGGCAATAATGTCCGATAGTTGAGTAAGTGCAGAGAGTACGTCTCCGTTTTGAAGAGAACTTCTTTCTGCGAGCTGATTAGCAATCTGTACACTGTTTACAGGCTTTTTCTGTAAAGCTCGTGTTGTGGCATAATATCGTTCTTTGACGACACCTTTACTTTTGTCTACTTTCTTAGTGACTGCGTAGTTGATGGACATTAGTACTTCGTTTTTTTTATGTGTATACTTTCTCTGTCTTTCTCTTATTGTGTTAATCTATAACATCTATATCTAATGATTAAAAACATCCGGATGTTTATGAATAAAACATCCGGGTCTTTTATAGAATAACATCCGGATGTTCTATATTAATACATCCGGATGTTTTTAATCATAAATTTTAAGCAAAGATATGCTAAAGTGAGAATATTAGCAAGGAAATATGGGACGTTTCTTTGTTTTATGTTTCAAATGGTGCGAAAGAAAAGGAGCAGGAAAAGAGAATCTCTCTTCCTGCTCCTTGATACACAACTAAAAATCTGCACTAAAATGATTTATTGAAATCGACAATGTATGTGGCCTATTGTCTAAAGTCTTTCAGTTCTTCCTGTAGACGCTGGCGAGTGAAAAAGATGCGGCTTTTTACTGTTCCGAGCGGCAGGTCCAGTTTCTCGGCTATTTCTCGGTATTTGAATCCGGAAACATGCATGGAGAAAGGTACTTTATATTCTTTGGGTAATGAATTGACAATGCGGTGCATTTCTTTCAAGTCATAACGGCTTTCGGTGCTGTCGAATCCGGACTCTTGCGGAAGGCTCAGGTGATAGAGGTTATCGGTCTGATCTACAAAAGTCTGATCGCGTACCACTTTACGGTAGTTGTTAATGAAGATGTTGCGCATGATAGTGTACATCCATCCTTTAAAGTTAGTGTCGGGAGTATATTTATCTTCGTTATCTAACGCTTTAAGAGAGGTTTCCTGCAACAAATCGTTTGCTTCTTCACGGTCGGTTGTTAGTTTGTATGCAAAGCGAAGTAGTTCTTCCTGAACTCCAATTAAATCTTTTCTGAAGCTTAAACTTTTCATAACGTTGCTTTTTAAATTGTGAATATTCGTTGTTTTTCGATGATGCAAGTTTACGGCATTTTTTTAATTGTGATGGGGGAAATTTAGGCTTAAAACAGGGCGAAAACTGTCAAATGATAGTTTTTAGGTGTATTTTGATAGTTTTTGGGTGTTTTTGAGACAAGAGGTTTTCTATCTTTGCGTCGGTTTAAATATGAATGGGCATGAGGAGAAATACTATACATAGGATTTGGCTTGCATGGATGTTGCTGATGACATTCATGCCCTTGTCCGTTGTGAAGGTTTTTCATAATCATTGCGATGAAACATCGGCAACCTGCACAAATACGCAGCCCGGGAAAACACATCACGCATGTGACACCTGTCCCATTTGCCAATTCATGCTTTCTCCATTCATCGAGACGTCTCCTGCTCTTTTGACTTATATACCTTTCTATATAAGATGGGAGACCGGAACTTTTCAGGATAAGAAGCTTGCTACTGCTTTTTATCCGCATTATCTTCGCGGACCTCCTTCCAATTTTCGTCATATCGTATAATTTCTCGGGCAGATATCTGTTGTTTGCCCGTTTATCAGTTTTATCTAACTAAAACGATTAAGTATGCGTATCGGATTTATTTCGGGTATGCTGGGTGGATTGTGTTTAACCTCTACCTTGCATGCCCAGGAGCCCGATTCACTGAAAGCTGTGTCCTTATCCGAAGTGGTGGTGACGGAGAGTTACCGACATCTGAAGAATAAGAATTCGACATGGCATATGGAAGTGGTAGGGAAGGAGTTTTTGCGTGAACACTTCACTGGCAACTTGATACAGACTCTTGGAACGATTCCGGGAATACATTCGATGGATGTCGGTTCGGGCTTTTCTAAGCCGATGATCCGGGGAATGGGATTCAACCGGATTTCGGTTGTAGAGAATGGAATCAAGCAAGAGGGACAACAGTGGGGAGCCGATCATGGGCTGGAACTGGATGCATTCAATGCAGGACAGGTGACTATCCGTAAAGGACCTGCTTCACTGCTCTATGGCAGTGATGCTATGGGAGGTGCTATTGAATTGGCTCCATTACCATTACCCACCAGTAGCCAGTTGTTTGGTGAAGCGGACTTGCTGGGAAAGTCTGTAAACGGAACGTTGGGAGGCTCGCTGATGCTTGGAATAAAGAAAGACGCCTGGTATACCTGGGCGAGATATTCGGAGCAGCATTTTGGCGATTATCGTATTCCTGCAGATACCATTGTGTATCTTACCCAACAGATGCCTGTCTATCACCGGAAACTGAAAAATACGGCAGGTTTTGAGCGAGATGTCAGTTGGACAGCCGGTTTCAGGTATGGACGATACAAGTCTTCCTATTCAGTAAGTAATGTTTTTCAGAAAACCGGTTTCTTTCCCGGAGCACACGGTATTCCTGATATATCGCGTTTGCAGGATGATGGGAACAGCCGCAATATAGAACTACCTTACAGTCAGGTGAACCATCTGAAGGTATCTGCCCAGCAGAGCTTCTTGTGGGATCGATCGGCATTGATATGGGATATCGGCTATCAGAAGAATCATCGTGAGGAATGGAGCCGGTTTCATACTCATTATGATACTCAGCCCGTTCCGGAGAAGGATCCTGACAAAGAGTTGGCTTTTATATTGAGTACTTATAGTTCGGCTGTTAAGTTGAAGTTGTTTGGAGCTGCTTCGTGGCAACATATAGCAGGTTGGGATATACAGTATCAGAGGAATACTATTTCCGGATATTCATTCCTTTTGCCTGCTTACCGGAGATTTACCACAGGGGCTTTCTGGATGACAACTTACCGTCCGGGTCCTGCTTTGTCAGTCAGTGGGGGCTTTCGCTATGATTACGGAAAGATAGATGCATCTGCTTATACTGATCCTTATCTTGCGATTTATCTGCGGGAGCAGGGATATGATGATGATTTTATCCGGAAATATGAGTGGCGTAGCTATGCTGTCCATCGCCATTTTGGTGACTATTCCGGTTCGCTGGGAGTGGTGTGGACCCCTTCCGGAGGACACATGCTTCAAGTGAATATCGGGCATAGTTTCCGCTTGCCGGGGGCCAATGAACTGGCATCGAACGGTGTTCATCACGGTACTTTCCGTCATGAACAGGGAGATGCGGCTCTTTCGTCCGAGCGTGGTTGGCAACTGGATGTCTCGTATACCTATGAGAATGGTCCGTTATCGGTCAATTTTTCGCCATTTATCAGTTGGTTCAGCAATTACATCTTTCTTCGGCCTACCGGAGAATGGTCGGTGTTGCCCCATGCCGGACAGATTTACCGTTATACCGGTGCGGAAGCGTTGTTTGCGGGTGGTGAGGCGACAGTGGGAATTGACTTTTTACGTCATTTCAACTATCGTGTCAGTGGAGAATATGTCTATACTTATAATTGTGACGAACATATTCCTCTGAGTTTTTCCCCTCCGGCTTCCCTTCGCAATACGCTGACATGGAGGTATAAAAACTTCAGTATTTATGGTGAGTTACAGCACATTGCCGCACAACACCGGGTAGCACGGAATGAGGATCCTACTCCCGGAGCGCAGTTACTGAATGCCGGGATATCCGCCAATCTCCGAATGGGAGGCGTATTAGCAGAAATTACTTTATCGGGGCGGAATTTATCCGATACCAGATATCTTAATCACCTTAGTTTTTACCGGAAAGTTGAAATCCCGGAACCGGGACGTAACTTTCAGATTTTAATTAAAGTACCATTTAAAAGTTTATTAAAATGAAAACCAGAATTTATTTATCAATAATCGGCCTGATGGCTTTTTCTTTCTTGTTTGTGTCCTGTTCAAAAGATGACGAAGGCGATACGGTAAAGCCCGTTATTAATCTGTTGGAGCCTGAAGAAGGTGCAGTGTTGAAGATCGGAGATGCTAACGGAGTGCATTTTGAGATGGATATAGCTGATAACGAAGCAATTGCTTCCTATAAGATTAATATTCATAATAATTTTGACGGCCATTCGCATACCAGGGCTTCAGAAGGAGGAACAACCAAACCTTTTGCTTTTGAGAGAACATATACGGATAAGGCAGGCCAAAAACAGGCGCGTGTACATAACCATGACATTAAGATACCGGCAGATGCCACTCCGGGAAATTATCATCTGATGGTATACTGTTTGGACCGGTCTGGTAATGAAACTCACGTAGCACGTAATATCGTATTAAGTACGACAGGCGGTGTAGAGAGTGAGCATCACCATGATTAAGTGGAATACCTGAACCTGAATATGGACAGGGCCATACCGACGGATGGGAAGTTTAAACTCCCGTCTTCGGGCATGGCCCTCTTTTGTGTATTGTTCTTTATCGCTTGATTATTAGCACTCTTTCTTCTCTTTTTTCTTCTCCATTTTCTCATAAATCGCCTTCTTTTTCTTTTTTTGATAGGACAAAATCTGTATTTTCTACCGATTTATTGCGATTAATAAAAAAGAACAGTTAATTTTGCGCAATCATTTCATCTAAAAAGAATGGCTGACGACTCTTTATTTTTAATAGATATTGATAAGATACTTCAGACGAAAGCTCCGAAGCACTCCAAGTACATACCAAAGTTTGTCGTCTCCTATCTGAAGAGAATCGTTCATCAGGAGGAGCTAAACGTTTTTCTGCGCGACTCAAAAGATAAAGTGGGAGTGGATTTTCTGGAGGCTTGTCTTGAGTTTCTGGATGCAAAGCTGGATGTGAAAGGACTGGAAAATATTCCGAAAGATGGTTTATATACGTTTGTGTCCAATCATCCGTTGGGAGGACAGGACGGAGTTTCTCTCGGGTATATTTTGGGACGCCGTTTTGACGGGAAGGTGAAGTATCTGGTAAATGATTTGTTGATGAATCTTCGCGGATTGGCACCCTTGTGTATTCCTATTAATAAAACGGGCAAGCAGGCCAAAGATTTTCCGAAGATGGTAGAAGCCGGATTCAAGTCGGATGACCAACTCATTATGTTTCCTGCGGGACTCTGTTCCCGGCGTCGGAATGGAGTGATCCGGGACCCTGACTGGAAGAAAACATTTATCGTAAAAAGTGTCCAGTTCCAGCGTGATGTGGTTCCTGTCCATTTTGAGGGTCGTAATTCTGATTTCTTTTATAATTTGGCTAATGTCTGCAAGACACTGGGGATCAAATTCAATATTGCTATGCTTTATTTGGCAGACGAGATGCTGAAAAATCGTCATAAAACATTTACTGTCACTTTCGGTAAACCCATTCCATGGCAGACTTTCGATAAATCGAAAACTCCGGCAGAGTGGGCACAGTATGTGAAAGATATCGTGTATAAACTGTAACAGATTAAGGAACAACTACTAACAAAGTATATGGAAGAAGTTATTGAACCGGTAAGCAAGGAGCTGATTAAAGCTGAGTTGACTGAAGACAAGCGGCTACGTATGACCAATAAGAGTAATAACCAGATATACATTATTACTTATCAGGATTCTCCCAATATTATGCGGGAGATCGGGCGTTTGCGTGAGATTGCTTTTCGGGCAGCAGGAGGCGGTACGGGATTATCGATGGATATCGATGAGTATGACACCATGGAGAATCCGTATAAACAATTGATTGTCTGGAATCCTGAAGCAGAAGAAATTCTGGGAGGTTATCGGTACATTCTGGGGACAGACGTACGTTTTGACGAGCATGGTGCGCCGGTTCTCGCTACTTCACACATGTTTAATTTCTCGGATAAATTTGTGAAGGAGTTCCTGCCTACGACTATTGAACTTGGACGTTCGTTCGTTACGTTGGAATATCAGTCAACCCGTGCCGGAAGCAAGGGATTATTTGCCTTGGATAATTTGTGGGACGGATTGGGAGCATTGACAGTAGTTATGCCGAATGTGAAATATTTCTTTGGTAAAGTAACCATGTATCCCAGTTATCACCGTCAGGGGAGAGACATGATTCTGTATTTCCTGAAGAAACATTTTGGGGATAAAGACGGACTCATTACCCCGATGAAACCGCTTGAGATGGAAACAGAAGAGGCGGAACTGGCGAGAATCTTCTGCAAAGATTCATTTAAAGATGATTATCGGATACTGAACGGTGAGATCCGTAAGCTTGGCTTTAATATCCCCCCTCTGGTAAATGCTTATATGAGTCTGAGCCCGACTATGCGTATGTTTGGCACGGCTATTAATTATGGATTTGGAGATGTGGAGGAAACCGGTATCCTGATTGCTGTAGATGAAATTCTTGAAGAAAAGCGCATGCGTCACATCGAATCGTTTGTTAAGAACGATCCGGAAGACTGCCAGATAACTTCCGGTGTAAATAAAGTTTTCACTCCGAAAGTGGTTACACCGCAGGAAGACTGTTCCCGTTAATTTTACGATAAAGATCCAGGGCAAAGACATCGGTCATGCCCGAAATATAATCAAGCACCGCCTGTACTCTTTCGTAGAGTGCAGGCGCTTTTATATTATATTGCCCTGATACGCGGTTAATAAGCAGCTGTGAATAGGCTTTCTCCGGCGAAGTGACAGCATCTATCATTAATTCAAGGAGCGTGTTGATGACCCGGAAACCTGCTAACTCAATGTCCAGTACGTCCCGTGAACGGTAAATCTTCTTAAACGATACTTCCGAGCAATGTTTGTATGCTTTTTCCGGACGCTCCGAGATGTGCTTGATAAGAGGTCCTTCAAATGTGCCGGAAAGGATTTCGGTTTCGTTATCTAAGAATGCCCGGGTACATTCCTTGATCAGCAGGCCAATGACAGAAGAACGGAGGTAGGCTATCTGTTCGTTTGTGTCGTTGACAATGTTGAATGTTTTACGAATACGTGATTGGCGTTCCTCTGTGAAATAAGCCAGAAGCAGCTCCTTAGTTTCTTCCGTAGTCAGGATTTTCAACTTGTGGGCATCCTCGATATCCATCATTTGGTAACAGATGTCATCGGCTGCTTCTACGAGGTAAACTAATGGATGGCGTACGTATTTTAATGGCTGGTCACTAATCTGGATAAGTCCCAGTTCCGTTGCGATGCGGCGGAATCCTTCTTCCTCGGTCGTGAAAAAACCGAACTTGGACTTGTTTCCTGCAAGGCTCGATGAAAAAGGATATTTGACAATAGAAGCCAGGGTAGAATAAGTCAGTACGAATCCCCCTTTCCGGCGTCCTTCAAACTGGTGTGTCAATAAGCGGAAAGCGTTGGCATTTCCTTCAAAATGTGTCAAATCATCCCATTCCATCGGTGAAAGCTGATCTTGCAGCCGTGTTCCTTTACCTTCCGAGAAGAAAGTGGAAATCGCTTTTTCGCCGGAGTGTCCAAAGGGAGGGTTGCCCAAATCGTGTGCCAGGCAGGCGGCAGAAACAATAGAGCCTATCTCCGGCAGAAAAGAGTCTTGTAATTGGGGTTGCCGTGTGAGGATCGCTTTTGATACATCATTGCCCAAAGAGCGTCCCACGCAAGATACTTCAAGACTATGCGTCAATCGGTTGTGAACAAATATACTGCCCGGGAGCGGAAAAACCTGTGTTTTGTTCTGTAACCTTCTGAAAGGGGCAGAAAAAACAAGGCGGTCGTAGTCCCGCTGAAATTCCGAACGGTTTTCCTGACGCTCCTCGTGAAACTCTTCCATGCCGAAACGTTTAGCTGAAATCAATCTTTTCCAGTCCATCATGATCTTTACAATTGGGTATTTGCACATTATTTAACTGCAAAAGTATGAATTTTAGGCTCAAATTGCGTATTTTCGCCCGTTAAATAGTAAACATACTGAATATGAACGTACAAGTAATCAATAAATCGAAGCATCCGCTTCCGGCATATGCAACCGAACTTTCTGCAGGAATGGACATCCGCGCTAATATTTCCGAACCGATTTCTTTAGATCCGATGCAACGGTGTCTGGTTCCTACAGGACTGTTTATCGCTCTTCCACAGGGATTTGAAGCGCAAATTCGTCCTCGGAGCGGACTGGCTTTGAAGAAAGGGATTACTGTCTTGAATTCTCCCGGAACAATTGATGCCGATTATCGTGGGGAGATTTGTATTATCCTGGTGAATCTTTCGGCTGAGACGTTTGTCATTGAAGATGGGGAACGTATTGCACAGATGGTGATTGCACGTCATGAGCAGGCGATATGGCAAGAAGTAGAGATCTTGGACGAAACGGAACGGGGTGCAGGTGGCTTCGGGCATACCGGAAGAGGATAGAAGTTCGATTGAATCAATAATTGTAGTAAAATGAAGATAGATAAATTGCTTTTCGGAGTGCTGTTGCTTCTGTTTGCCTCCTGTGGTTCATCCCGTAAGGTGGAGAAACCGTCAGGGCAATCTGCCGTTCAGGAGATAAAACTCGCTCCGGAGCAGCAACGTAAATATGACTATTTCTTTCTTGAAGCATCGCGTCTGAAAGTGAAAAAGGAGTATACGGCCGCCTTCGACCTGTTACAACATTGTTTGGCTATTAATCCAACCGGTTCGGCAGCTCTATACGAGATTTCCCAGTATTATCTTTTTCTTAAACAAGTGCCGCAGGGGCAGGAAGCATTGGAGAAAGCAGTTGCTTATGCTCCTGATAATTATTGGTATAGTCAGGCATTGGCCAGTCTGTACCAACAGCAGGATCAGAAAGAAAAAGCGATCGGAATACTCGAAAAGATGGCGACACGTTTTCCCGCTAAACAAGATCCGTTGTTCAACCTGCTCGATTTATATAATCAGAAGGAAGACTATGGCAAAGTTATTTCTACCCTAAACCGTATAGAGGAAAAAATGGGGAAGAATGAGCAGATTACAATGGAGAAGTTTCGTATCTATCTGCAAATGAAGGATGACAAAAAGGCTTTTGAAGAAATAGAGAGTCTGGTCAATGAGTATCCGATGGACTACCGCTATCAGGTGATTCTGGGCGATGTCTATATGCAGAATGGCAAGAAGCAGGAAGCTTATGATACTTATAAGAAAGTACTTGCCGCCGAACCGGACAATCCGATGGCATTGTTTTCATTGGCTTCGTATTACGAGCAGACCGGACAGAAAGAACTGTTTGAACAACAGATGGATACTTTGCTACTGAACCGGAAAGTTCCTTCGGATACAAAGGTGAATGTGATGAGGCAGTTTATCGTCCAGAGCGAACAGGAGGGAAAAGACAGTACACAGGTTATCGGACTGTTTGACCGGATGATGCAAATGGATATGGACGACGCGCAAATTCCGATGCTTTATGCACAGTATCTACTATCCAAAGGGATGGAGGCACAGTCTATTCCGGTATTGGAGCAAGTAGTACAGATAGATCCTACCAATAAAGCTGCACGCATGACTTTATTAGGTTCCGCCATCCGAAAGAATGATTATGAACAGGTGATTAAGATCTGTGAGCCGGGGATTGAAGCAACTCCGGATGCCTTGGAGTTTTATTTTTATCTGGCTATTGCATATAATCAGGCCGAACGTTGGGACGATGTACTGGAAGTCAGCCTGAAAGCACTGGAACATGTCACTCCAGAGAGTGACAAGCAAATGGTCTCCGATTTCTATACAATTACGGGTGATGTATATCATACCAAAAAGTTGATGAAGGAGGCGTATGCAGCGTATGATTCGGCTTTGGTATACAATCCGTCCAATATCGGTGCACTAAATAATTATGCTTATTATTTATCGGTAGAGCGCAGGGATCTCGATAAGGCGGAGGAGATGAGTTATAAAACCGTAAAAGCCGAACCGAGCAATGCTACTTATCTGGATACTTATGCCTGGATTCTTTTTGAGAAAGGAAACTATGCTGAGGCCCGTATCTATATTGACGATGCCATCAAGAATACCAAACCGGAAGAAGAGAGCAGCGTGGTGTTTGAACATTGCGGGGATATCTATTTTATGACCGGTGACGTAGAAGGTGCCTTGAAATATTGGAAGAAAGCACTCGAACTGGGTACTGAATCGAAAACACTTAAACAGAAAATAGAAAAGAAGAAATACATTGCGGAATGAAAGGATGTATGTTTAAGAAATCTGTTATCAGACAGTCATACCTGCTGCCTTTACTACTTTTGGTAATGCTGCTTGCGGGTTGTAAAACATCGAAGGTTGTCAAGACCGCACCGGTGGAACCGGCTTACCTTTCGTCTAAGCTGCAGCTGACAGTGCCTAACAAAAACGGCAGTATTACTGTAAGTGGCAGTATGAAAATGAAAAGTGGCGAACGGATTCAGCTGTCTGTCCTGATGCCGGTGTTCCGTTCGGAAGTAATGCGCATGGAGGTCACTCCGGATGAAGTATTGCTGATAGACCGTATGAATAAACGTTATGTACGGGCAACCCGTGATGAACTGAAAGAGTTATTGCCTGAGAATGCCGATTTCGACCGGTTAGAGAAACTTTTGTTCAAGGCTTCCCTTCCGGGAGAGAAGAAAGAGCTTACAGGACGTGAACTGGGGATTCCTTCTTTGGAGAAAGCCAAAGTGAGACTGTCTGATTTTTCGACCGCCGAACTTGAATTAATCCCCACCGAGGTATCATCCAGATATACTCAGGTGGCATTGGAAGACTTGCTAAAAATGCTGATGAAACTATGAACCGCTTTCTTTTGATTCTGGTAAGCTGTCTTTGTTTGACAACTGTTGTTTCAGCTCAGTCCAATAAACTGATTAAGGAGCTGGAGAGTAAGCGTGGTGCCTTGCAACAACAGATTGCGGAGACTGAGTCATTGCTGAAGAATACGAAGAAAGATGTAGGCAGCCAGTTGAACGGACTTGCCGCCCTTACCGGACAGATAGAGGAGAGAAAGCGCTATATCATTGCCATGAACAATGACGTAGAGGCTGTCGGTAGAGAAATCTCCGGATTGGAGCGTCAGCTCAGAGGGCTTCAGCGTGACTTAAAAGATAAAAAGAAGAAATATGAGTCATCCGTACAGTACTTGTATAAGAATAAATCGGTTGAAGAGAAACTGATGTTTATTTTTTCTGCGAAAAGCCTTGGACAGACTTATCGGCGCCTCCGTTATGTGAGAGAATATGCCACTTATCAACGTCTGCAGGGAGAAGAGATCTTGAAGAAACAGGAACAGGTGAACCGTAAGAAGAAAGAACTTCAGCAGGTGAAAGCCGCTAAAGAAAACTTGTTGCGTGAACGGGAGGGCGAAAAGGCTAAACTGGAAGCACAGGAGAAAGAGAAACGTGAGATGGTGGCCAGCCTTCAGAAGAAACAGAAGGGGCTGCAAAGCGAAATTAATAAAAAACGGCGTGAGGCTAACCAACTGAATGCAAAAATCGACAAGCTGATCGCAGAAGAGATAGAGCGTGCCCGCAAGCGTGCCGAAGAAGAAGCTCGCCGGGAAGCAGCCGCCCGCCGGAAAGCGGCTGCCAAAGAGGACAAGACCTCCTCAACGGGAAGCGGCACTGCTCCGGCAAAGAAAAAGGCGGCGCCTCTGGAACGTTTCACTATGAGTAAGGCCGACCGGGAACTTTCGGGTAATTTCGTGAGCAACCGTGGCAAACTGCCGATGCCTATCACAGGTCCTTACATCATTACCAGCCATTACGGACAATATGCCGTGGAAGGGTTACGTAATGTGAAACTCGATAATAAAGGAATTGATATACAAGGCAAGCCGGGTGCACAGGCACGTGCTATCTTTGATGGTAAAGTAGCAGCCGTGTTCCAGTTGAACGGGCTTTTTAATGTACTCATACGTCACGGGGATTACATTTCGGTATATTGTAACCTCTCGTCTGCTTCTGTGAAATCCGGTGATACGGTAACCACCAAGCAGGCTATCGGTCCGATTTTCTCAGACGGTAGTGACAATGGACGGACTGTCTTACATTTCCAACTGCGCAGAGAGAGGGATAAGCTGAACCCCGAACCGTGGTTGAACCGGTGACGCTTTCATTGGGTAAATAGGCACATACATAACAACAAGTCGTTTTTTTAATCTTAAATGAATACAACACATGCGAATCATCACTCTACTAATTACTTTATTTGCTTTTGGGATAACACCGTTGCAGGCATTCTCCTATTTCTCTTTTAAGAAGTATCAGGTAGAAGACGGATTATCACATAACACAGTCTGGTGTGCCATGCAAGACAGCTATGGCTTTATCTGGCTGGGCACGAGCGACGGGTTAAATTGTTATGACGGGCGAGGCAACAAGGTTTACAGAAATATCCTGAATGATAAATTTTCGTTAGAGAATAACTTTGTGCAGGCGCTTTTTGAGGAAGAGAACCAGAACATTTGGGTCGGAACCAATTGGGGACTTTATATCTATGACCGGGAACATGATCGTTTCACCAATTTCGACAAGAAAACCCGGTATGGGGTCTTTATCAGCAGTGAGATTAAGAAAATTATAAAGACCGAGAGCGGATTAATCTGGATTGCCACTTTAGGACAGGGATTGTTTATCTATGATCCCAAGACCGATGTGTTGACACAAAACAGCCTTCAGACTTCTTTTATATGGGATGTCTGTGAAAGTAACTCCCGCCACATTTATGCTTCTTCCTTACAAGAAGGTCTGCTTTGTTTCGATGAGAACGGCAAATTTCTGCAATCTTATCCTCTTATATCCGTGGGGAATAATCCCGATAATTACCGTATTAACTGTTTACTTGATATTCGCAGCGATATCTGGTTCGGAGCCGGAAGCAATCTGCTGTATTGTCTGAACGAGCGCACCGGAAAATTGGACTGTTATAATGCTTCCCATCTGAATTTTGGTGTTATTCGTTGTCTGTTAAGTTATTCGGAAATAGAACTTCTGGTAGGTACTGACAACGGGCTTTACCTTTTTGATTTGCGTGATAAGACTTTTTCGCGGATCGATAACCCATCAGATCCCAGAAGCTTGAGTGACCAGTCGATCAATGCGATGATGCGTGATGCAGAAGGGGGAATTTGGGTGCTGACTAATCTCGGAGGAGTAAATTATCTGGCTAAGCCTACCAAAAGATTCGACTATTATCCTCCTGTCTACCGGGATGGGGGAGTAACTGCCGGGAAGGTGGTAGGCCCTTTTTGTGAGAATGCTGCCGGAAATATCTGGGTGGGTACCCGCGACGGTTTATGCTTCTTCGACGTGTCCACTCATCAGTTGACCGCTTATCCGATCGGTGGGAGAGCGGATAAAAAATATGACATACGCTCTTTGTTGCTGGATGGTGACCGTCTGTGGATAGGCACTTATGCCGAAGGGTTGAAGGTACTCGACCTCCGGACCGGGCATGTGAAGTCGTACAATCATCTGCAGGACACCCCGAACACGATTTGCAGTGACGATGTTCTGGCTGTCTACAAAGATCGCAGCGGAGATATTTTTGTCGGGACCAGTTGGGGGCTGTGCCGTTACAATCCTCAGGAAGATAACTTTTCAACCATCACTACGGTAGGATCGATGGTATCTGTGGTCGATATTCTGGAGGACATGTATGACAATTTGTGGATTGGCACATCCAACAGTGGGGTGTTCCGCTTTAACACACGGAACGGACACTGGAAACATTTCCAGCACGAAAGGAATGATTCGACTACCATTACCAACAACTCCGTGATTACACTGTTTGAGGACCTGAAAGGTACCATGTGGGTTGGTACGAACGGTGGAGGACTTTGTTCATTTGATCCGAAGACGGAGACATTCGTTGACTTTGATCCGGACAATACCATATTGCCCAATCGGGTCATCTACTCCATCGAGCAGGATAAGACGGGCGATTTCTGGATATCAAGCAATGCGGGACTGATAACGATTAACCCGATCACCAAGCAGCATTTCCGCCAGTTCACGGTCAATGACGGTCTGCAAGGTAACCAGTTCACTGCCCAGTCATCTTTGAAGACGGCAAGCGGCAAGCTCTATTTCGGCGGAATCAGTGGGTTCAATTCTTTTGTTCCCGACCAGTTCATGGATAACCAGTACATCCCTTCTGTATATATCACCGAAATACGTCTGCCCTATACGACAGATGAACGGGTGGTACAGGATATTCTTCATCTGGAAGAGCCTCTTTATCGTGCCAAGACCATTACGTTGCCTTACGAATATAATACTTTCTCGGTTAGCTTCGTTGCCTTGAGTTACGAAGATCCGTTGAAGAACCGTTATTCCTACCGCTTGAAAGGGGTGGACAAAGAGTGGGTGGTCAATTCAGAACTGAATACGGCTTCTTACACCAATTTGCCTCCTGGCAAATATGTGTTCGAAGTAAGAGGCTCGAATAATGATCATAAGTGGAATGACCAGACTACCTCTCTCCTGATTGTAATCACGCCTCCATGGTGGCTGACTACATGGGCATACTGCATCTATACGCTTCTTCTGATCGGACTTGCCTATTATGCAGGCTGGCGATGGAACCGGCATGTGAAGAAGAAGTATAAACACCGGATGGAAGAGTATCAGACTGCGAAGGAGAAGGAAGTCTACAAATCAAAAATTAGTTTCTTCATCAATCTGGTGCACGAAATCCGCACTCCGTTGAGTCTGATCCGTCTTCCTCTTGAAAGGTTGCTGGAAGATAAACGAGAAGGACGGGATGCCAAGTACCTGTCGGTGATCGACCGGAATGTCAATTACCTTTTGGGAGTCACCAATCAACTGCTTGATTTTCAGAAGATGGAGAACGGCGGAGTACAGTTGAATCTGAAGAAATGCGATATCAATCAGCTGGTAAGCGATGTTTATGGGCAGTTTACAAGCCCTGCCGAACTGAAAGGCATCTCGGTGATGCTTGATCTCCCGGAAGGTGAGATCTTTGCCTCGGTGGATCGCGAAAAGGTCTGTAAGATTATTGTCAACCTGATAGGTAATGCGGTGAAATATGCCCAGAGCCGTATCGACATTAAATTGGTATCTTCCGGTGAAGGTTTCCGGGTTTCGGTGAGCGATGACGGTCCGGGTATTCCGGATGGAGAGAAGCAGAAAGTGTTTGAGGCCTTCTACCAGGTGAAGGACGGTAAGTCGGGTGCGGTGGGCACAGGTATCGGACTGGCCTTCTCCAAGTCGTTGGCCGAAGCACATCATGGTACGTTAAGTCTTGAGGACAGCGTGTATGGCGGTTCTTCTTTCGTGCTCACTTTGCCTTGGGGCGAGGAGGTGGTTTCTGAAGAGTCCGAAGTGCTGATACCGGAAAGTCAGAATCCGGTTGCCGAAGGATCGGTTGCCGAGGCGCCGGGCAGTAAGTTTACCATCCTGCTGGTAGAAGATAACGTAGATCTGTTGAATCTGACGCGGGAGTCACTGAGCACCTGGTTTAAAGTCCTGAAAGCCCAGAACGGCCGGCAGGCGCTTGAAGTGCTTGCCAATGAAACGGTAGACGTGATTGTCAGCGACGTGATGATGCCTGAGATGAATGGTTTGGAGTTGACGGCTAAAGTCAAGACAGATATTGAATACTCCCATATTCCTGTCATCCTGCTGACGGCAAAAACTACGTTGGAAGCTAAGGTTGAAGGTTTTGAGTATGGAGCGGACGTGTATATCGAAAAGCCGTTCTCCATCCGCCAGTTGCACAAACAGATTGAAAACCTGCTGAAGTTGCGCCAGTCGTTCCATAAAATGATGACCGAATTGTCCGGCAACAGTGGAGCTTCGCCCGTCAGTCTCGTAGAATATTCCGTTTCGCAGAAAGATTGCGAACTGATGGCTAAAGTGCGGGCAGCTGTTGAGGCGCAGCTCTCTGATGAGCATTTCTCTGTCGACACATTGGCGGAGTCCCTCAATATGAGCCGTTCCAACTTCTATCGCAAGATAAAGGCACTGGCCGGCATGCCGCCCAATGACTATCTGAAGACGATCCGCCTGAACAAGGCTGCCGAATTATTGAAAAACGGGGTACGCATTACTGACGTGTGTGAGCAGATCGGTTTCAGTTCTTCGTCTTATTTTGCCAAATGCTTTAAGATTCAGTTTGGAGTGTTGCCCAAGGATTATCATTGATCATCTTCTGCGATGAATAATATTTTACGAAAATATTTGCTGAAAGATGGCTTGGTCCGGCCTTTCGGAGACCTCCCGGAGAAGGGGGGATTTCCGTATATGCGCAGGCAAGTTTCCGCATATACGCAGATTTATTTCTGTCTATGCGTAAATCCGAATCCTTCAGAAAGGTTGCTTTGGGGCGTTTTGGAGAGAGAAAGAGTGATCGGAGCGGAGCGGGGAGTAGCGGTACCCCCTGTTCCGCTTTTATAGATAGAAGTCGGGATGATTCTTAATTTTTATAAATTAAATATCGGGCGGAGAGGTGTCTTTCACTTCTCATTGATCCCTTCTTCGCGAGGTTTTCCCAGGAGAGGCATTCCATCGGTATCCCAGCTTATTTTTTGCAGGCGGGGACTGCGTGAGTCTGTTGCGCCCGGAGCGTCATTCGGGATTCTTCGGGCATGATAAAGCATATACCATTCCTTTCCGTCCGGCGAAGGTACGAAAGAAGGGCTGCCCGGTCCGAAGACACTGTCTTCGGGTTGTTGTTCAAAGACAGGCGTGTCCAGCTTCTTCCACGATGCTGCGTCTGTCAGGTCGCTGCCGGCATCGGCAGTCAGCAGTCCGATGCAGTAATAAGGGGTCCAACTTCCACTTGCACAGTAGTATATCAGCACTTTGTCCTTGTTTTTCGACTCAAAGAACTGTGGGGCTTCGTTGACGTGGATCGGATAGGCCGTTTTACTGCCGTCGGGCGAAATCCATTGACGTTCCCATTCATACTCCGGTTCCGAAATCATCACCCTGTCCGACGAGAGTGTCCATGGATTCTCCATCTTGGCTATGTAGATGCATTGGGTTTCGGCCTCGATCCGTCGTTTGGGCCATCCGCACCAGATGAGGTAGCGTTCACCCCGGTGCTCAAACGTACTGGCATGGATTGCCCAGTTATCGTCTTTGTCCGTTTTGATCCGCCCTTTCATCACGAACTCACCCTCCAGCGGGTTGGCTGAGACATTTTCGATCACATAGATGTGGTGATTGTCCATATTGCCGTCGTCCGCGGCGAAGTATACGTACCATTTTCCGTCAATCCGGTGTATTTCCGGTCCCCAAAGGTGATACGAGCTGGATACCTCCTTCGGTATCCACACCTCTTTCCGGGTTGCATGCTCCAGATCGGTGATATCATTCGTTTCCCAAAGGATGATTTTATTCTCGGCTCCTTGTGTATAGTAATACTTGCCTTCATGAAAAACAGCCCATGGTTCTGCTCCCACGGGCAGTAGGGGGTTGGTATAGGTGGCTCCGGAAGGGACCTCCTTGGATACGGGAGCTTTTTTGTTTTGACAAGCCGGACAGCAGATGAGTGCCAGCAAGAGCAACGGGATATGTATGAGTTTCATAGGCTTGGGGTTTACAACAACGTTACAAATATAGATACCTTTTGAGGGGGCTGAAGGCGGAGAGGGGCAAGTTTAGGCTATTTTAACGTGAATCGGTCAACCACGCAGAGGGCACAGAGTCCCACAGGGAATCTATTTCTTAGTAAAACAAGAGATTAAAACTTTGTGGAACTCTGTGGTGGGCCGATGGCGTCAGAGCTCGCTGATTTCCGAATACAGCTCAATCATACAGGAGTTTTCCAGCAAGCTTTTGAACTTGTCTTTACGGTTGCCCGACCAGTCATTGTTCAGCAATCCGTTTTCGTCACGGGTATACTGCCAGGCATAGTCCGCATTGTCTATCATGGCTTTCACGTATGTATCATTTTTATCAACCTCGTAAAGAGCTTTCAAGCCGCGGAAGAGGATGACGTTGAACCACGGACTTGACGGAAAGAACTTCATTTCCCCTTTTACCGTAGGCTGCGGTTTCAGGAAATGCCGGCAGGCACCTTTGGCCGTCTGCTGTGCGTCTTTCAGGTACTGTTCGTCGCCGGTAGCCTGATAGAGCAGTACGCCTGCTTGGATCATCTGTCCGCTGTTGTACGTATATTTGGCATAACCGATTTTTCCTTGCAGATTTTTATTGTCCCAGTAGACAAAATCAGACGGGTCACGAAGGTTATCACGTGTCCACTGGTAAGTTGCCTTGGCTTGGTCGAGGTATTTTTTCTCCTTGGTCAGTTTGTAGAGCTTCATGCAGAGAACTGTTGCAGGAGCATTCGAACAAGTATTCTTTGATTCCTTTTTCTGTTCGCACCAGTAGATACCGCCTCCCAGATCGTCCGACCATCCAGAATAGATGTAATCGTGCAAGGCAATGGCCTTCTTCAGGTATTCCTTATTCTTTGTGGCTGCGTAATAGTCGCAGAAGTCAATCGCTACCCAATCATTGTCGTCGTAGTAACGGTCATTCTGGCCGGCAAAGGCGGGATAAGACTGATAACACTCCGGTTGGCGGGTAGTATCCCAGTACAAGTCGAGTCCGGGCTTGATTTGTTTGTCCATCAGTTTCTTGTACTTTTTGTCGCCGGATGTTTTATAGAGCGATACACAGCCTGACACCATTGCCGAATAAGGCCACAGGAAGGATACTTCTTGTTGGGTAACCTCTGAGCCGGTGTTGGCTGTATACGTAATTTGTTGATTCGGATTTCGTGGATAAGTTTCCATCAGCAATCCATACTTTTTTACCTCATAGAGAGACAGTACCCGTTGGAGGAGTGAATCGGCTCTTTGAAGGTAGACTTTACCTCCCAACTGTGCCGACAAACAGGCAGGAACCAGCAAGAAGGTGAGGGCAATGAATGATTTTCTCATACTTATATTCAAATAATGGCGATCGGTGGTCGGGCAGGTGGCACGGCGTTCATAGGCGTTAATCCGGTGAGCGGGCTGTGCGACTTGACAATAACTCAACTACTGATTCGCATAAACAGTAAAATTGTAGATTGCAGTCGAGAGCTTCCCGGGGTGCAAGGACCTTTTCACCACAGGTAACACAGGTTATTCATGTTGACCATTCGTGACTTAGAAGTCACTCTGTGTAACCCTGTATCCTCTGTGGTGAGTTTGGACACATCCCCGGGCGCGAGGCTCCCTTCTTTACTTTATTTTCTCGAAGATAGCTTTGATCCGTTTCATATCCAGTTTGGGAGTACGGTCGTAATAGTAGATACCGTTCTTCTCCTGTTCCACGTCGGTCAGCTGTGTATAGCAGAATCCCGTCACGTGCGGTGAGTCGATAAAGGCATCGATCTGACCTTCCAGACGTTTGTAGAATGCTTCTGCATTTTCCGGCATGCCTCCGTATCCCCATGAATTTTTCCGGTCTTTCTCTGCCATCCAGGGGATACCTCCGAACTCGTCAACCATGTAAGGTTGTCCTTCGTAAACAGCCAGAAAGTCTTTGTCTCGTGCATTACGATAAGGCTCTTTGCCCTCTTCCATCTTTAACTGTTCCGTCAGTTTGACACGATCCTGTTCGTAGTTGTGTACACTCCAGATATCTGTTATCACGTGATTGTCACCACTGGCATCATTTACCGGACGGGTCGGGTCGATGGCTTTCGTGATGTTGTATACGTCGCGGATCAGGCGAACATAAGCATCCGGACCGCCACCCCAGGTTTCGTTAAAAGGAGTCCAGGTCACCAGCGAAGGGTGATTCCGGTCACGGACTACGACTTCACTCCATTCGCCCAGGAAGTTACGGGCAGCCAGTTCCTTGTTTACATCCAGCATCCAGCTTGCCGATTCTCCCCAAGTGATGTAGCCTAACTTGTCGGCCCAGTAATAATATCTCTCTTCGAAGACTTTCTGGTGGAGGCGTGCCCCGTTGAAACCGGCTTCTTTACCCAGTACGATATCGTTCTTCAAAGCTTCGTCACTCGGAGCTGTCCAGATACCTTCCGGATAGAATCCCTGATCGAGTACCAGACGCTGGAAATAAGGCTGGTTATTCAGGTAAAAACGTCCGTTGGCTGTGTGTACTTTACGCATACCGGCGTACGATTTTACTTCATCCACTACATTGCCTTTGGTATCCTTTACCTGATAAACGAGGTCGTACAGGAACGGAGATTCCGGCGACCACAGTTTCATATTCTTAACCGGCAGAACCACTACTGAACTATTGGCACAGTTTACGCTCTTTTTGGCCACGGTTTTGTTTCCGTCTTTTAGAGTGACTTCCAATGTGTTGGCTGATTCATTGTAAAACTCCGGTTCGATGACCAACTGCTTTTGGTCGATGTCCGGACGGACGAATACCGATTTCAGTCCATTGGCTGAAACGGCCTCCATCCATACGGTTTGCCAGATACCGGTAGTACGGGTATATGAGCAACCTCCCGAATAGTAGTTACCACATTGTTTTCCTCCGGTCTGGAGTCCGGAGCGGAGGTCGTCCTGCACAAATACTACCAGGTTATGAGTCTTTCCGGGTGTAACATAACGGGTCAGGTCTACAGCGAACGAAGATGAACCGCCGAAGTGACGCTGTACGAACTTACCGTCGATAAAAATCTCTGCGCAATAATCTACGGCACCGAAGTTCAGGAAGATTTTCTTTCCATTCCAGTCCGATGGAATGGTGATGTTGCGCTGGTACCACATCTGTTCGATGAAATCGGTATAGCCCACTCCCGAGAGTTTGCTTTCCGGACAGAAAGGTACCGTAATGTTTTTATCAAATTTCTCTGCCGATTGCAAGCGGCGGTCTTTTCCCGACTTTCCAAAATCAAAATCAAATGTCCAGGTACCGTTCAGGTTGATCCACTGTTCTCTTTCGAACTGTGGACGGGGATACTCCGCTCGCGGAGTATCTGCGCTGAAACAAGACCAACTGTTCAGCATGAATAGCATTGCTGCTGCTAAAAGTTTTTTCATTGTAATTGTGTGTTTGAAGCCTCTTTCCCTCCTTATCCCTTCCCACAGGGAGAAGAGGAAAGAAGGCTTATGTGTGAATATTAAGTTGTTTTTGTTATCACTGTTTGTTGCGGAAATCAATGGGAAGCTCCTACTACCGGAAATTCCGTTATTCTTAAGGTAGTGCATCCGTAAGGAATCAATGTGATCTCCGTTTCCGGTCCCTCACCTCCACTACAGAAAGAATAGGGTTGAGGCCCTGCCATCTCGTTGTAAAGTTTCCATGACGGTATCAGCCTTGCCTTCATCCGTATCTCTATCGGAGCATTTTCTTTATTCCAGGGGAATATGGAAGATTGCTTTTCCGGATGAATCGTTACCCGGGCATGTTCATTCGCTTTGCTGCGGTTGAAGTCCACCAGACCGTAATTCCATGGTTCTGTTGGAGTCACTGCATAATAATACGGGCCGTACCAAGGTTCCTCAAACTTTTTCTTTTCCCATTTCTCTTCCATCTTCAGGGCAAATACCAATGGGCCACGTTCAATGGCTACCGAATTTTCATACCAGGTATCGGCAGTGACTTCCATCGGCAGGTGTAGTTCCACGCGGTCTCCTTTTTTCCAGATACGGTCTACAACAGCCATCCGTCCACCTTCCACATGCTGAAGAAGCTGGCCGTTGACTGATATACCGGCTTGTTTGCACCATTTGGGGATGCGTAACTGAAGGGCAAAGTTGACTTCTTTCCGTTTCTTGTCCATAGATTGGAGTGTGAAACTGATTTTATCATCCATCGGATAGTAAGTGTCTTCACAGAAAGTCACCATGCAGCCTTCTGCTACCTTGGCCGTCACCTCCGATGGGGCATATGCTGTAACAGCCAGTCCGCCATCCGGTGTGGCATACCAAAGGCTCTGCGTGAATTTGGGCCATCCTTGGTGCATGTTCGATGCGCAACAAGGATATCCTGTCAATAGTCCGAAACAGTTGTCCGTTCCTCCATGATCCTGATCGAAGTTGCGGCGGTGGCGTGTCACCATTACCTGATTAGCTTGCTGGAAATATTGTTTCGTCATGAAATCGTCAGAAATTTGGGTAGGCAGTGCATTGAATGCAATCCGTTCCAGATGGTCGGCGAAGTCGATATCACCTGTGATCTCTACCATTTTCTCCAGCGAATACATCAGTTCCACTGCCGAACAAAGTTCGGAACCCTGAGTTGGATTATTGCCATGCAAAGCTTCGTCACCGCCATACATTCCCTGGGGCTGACCGTGAAACTGGCGAATATCACTGAAAGCACGTTTCACTGCATCGAGATATGCCTTGTCCGGTTCTTGTTGATAATAGATGACAGGTTCTTTGATGCCTTGCGCCAGGTTGACGCAATGAATTGTGTTGATGCGTCTCAGGTCACCCCGGTTCACCATGTCTACAAAACTAAAACTCTGTTTATGGATCAGTTTGCCAAGATCAAGGAGGAACGAATCTCCGGTGATATTATAAAGCCAATACACAGCCTGAAGATTATCACAAGCACGGAATTCTGCCCAAAAGGTCCAGTTGCCCAGTGGTTTTTCCGGTAAAGTTTTCAGTTGGTAGCGGAAATAGTTGGTCATGAACCTGATAACCCGCTGGTCATTGGTGGCGGAATAATATTGTTGAAGTATCTTTAACATTACCATGCGTGGCCACCAGTCGTGTGAGTTGTCCCGTTGTATGCCGGCTTCTCCCGGATAGTCTTTGGCCGGGCCAAAGAATCCGTCTTCCCGCTGGCTATTTAAAGCCCATTCTATCCAGGGTTGTACTTTGGCCTTCAGCTGTGTGTCGTCCAGAAGGTATGCCAGTGGGAGTAATCCGTCAATCCAATACGGTCCTCTTTCCCATTGGTCACCGTCGCCGCCGAGCCAACCGTTGCGTTCGCCCATCACTAACGGATACAGTTTGTCCATTTGCCCGGTTGCCCCGTTTTTCTGTCTGACCAGCATTTCCTGCAGCCATCCTTTAGCTTTGATACTGCCCAATGGCAGTTCCATAAAAGGTTTGCGCACCAGCGGATAGCGGTTGTTGGTATAATTTTCGGGGGTATCGGCCCGGAGCCCGCTTCCTAAAGAAGAGAAGCAGAGGCCCAGTCCGATAAGCAGATATGTAAACGTATTCTTTTTCTTCATGAGTGTTTCTCTATTAATGTTTGGGTACAGAAAGTTTTATTCTCTGGTGTTCGGGAAAGCGGAAACACGCAGCCTGGCTGCTCCCATCGGTATCAGTGTAATTTCCTCTTTCTCTCCTTTCGGTGCATCCATTTCAGGGAGTTCGCTGCACAAATCGTATTGGTCGATGATCCATGAAGGAACTTTCCGTCCGATGGCTTTTACTTCAATCGGTGTACTTGCTACGGTGAACGGGAAGTTATCTGCCGGCCATTCTTTGCGTACTACTTTAAAGTCTTTCAAAGGTTTGTCCTTGCCGAGTACCAATGCGTAGTTCCAAGGAGTTTTTGCATAGATCTCGTATGTCGGCCATTGGCTGGCGTCGGCGCCTTCCTGCCATTTAGAGTCACCGATAGCCGTAGCGCGGCTGTCCTTTTTCACATAATCTTCGTTAATTTTCAGTGACATTGTCAACGGACCGTAGTCTACGCTTACACTGTTTTTGTTCACTTGCCATGTACGCATCGAAAGTTGCATCGGCAGCTGAATTTCCACTTGGTCATTGTCTTTCCATTCGCGATGGATGCAGGCATATTGTCCGGCTTCGGGGTTGGCCGCTACCTTTTTGCCGTTAACAAAGATAGTCGCACTCTCTGTCCATGAAGGAATTCTCAGATAGAAGGGGAAACTTACTGCTTTCGGAGTATTTACCGTAAACCGGATCGTTTCCTCAAAAGGATAGTTAGTCTGTTCGTGAAGAGTTATTTCGTTTCCGTCACCCACTTTCACTGTTGCTTTGCAGGCAGCATACATAGCGGCTGCTATACCGTTATCCGGACTGGCCAGAATCAGATGTTCGGCATAGTAAGGCCATCCCTGTGCATGATTGTGCTGGCAGCAACGGCTACTGAAGGGATTCATTGCCAGGAAAGGTCCCCGGTTGTCGATGCCCGGATGATGGTTCTTTGAGTCACTGACAGTTTGATTGGGACAAGTGATATAACGCAAACCCTTGAAGTCCGGCATTACGGCAGCCGGATAACTGTTGAATGCCACCTCTTCGCAGTGTTCTGCCCAGAAAGGATCGCCGGTCATACACAGCATCAACTCGTCCGAGGCCATCTGTTCCACCAATCCGCAGGTTTCTACTCCCTGGCGCGGGTCAATTGATCCCATACGTGCATTTTCATCGGCACCGAACATACCGCCCGGCACTTGTCCGAAAGTACGGCGGATCAGGTTGTGCACATTATAAGATGCTTTCAGCAGGGTCGAGTCTCCCGTCATCATATAATAGGTAGCCGGTTCGCGGAAACACTGCGCGATGTTCACGTTGTGCCAGTTTGGCAATGCCGACGGACGGGTCCAGTCTGCTGTGTTCCAGTGTATCTTCTCAGCCAGTTCCAGTAAGAACTGATCTCCTGTACGGTTATAGAGCCAATATACGCTTAACAGGTTGTCCCCGCCACGGCTGTTTTCCCAATAATCTTCCAGAAACTGTTCATCCGGTACACTCAGCTGCCATTTGAAGTAATTGGTCATCAGGTCAATAACCCGTTGATCATTTGAATATTCGTAATAGGATTGAAGACACCAGAGCATGATCATCTGTGCCCACAACTCTCTTTTTCCGTTTCGTTCGTTGATAGGACCGAAATATCCGTCAGGCTGTTGGCTGGCAAATGCACCTTCAAGCCATATCTTGGCCTCGTCGATCATTTTCTGATCCTTTAATATATAGGCCAGGTTTCCATATCCTTTCAGCCAGTAGGGAACCTCTTCCCATCCATGGTCTCCTCCTTGGGTCAGCCAGGCATTGTTCTCCTTACCCAGCCATGCGCTGATTTCATTCAGATGCCCCGTCAGTCCATCTTTCTGTAGTTCCAGATATTTCTTTAACCATCCTTCGGGTTGGATACTTCCTACAGGTAGTTTAATGAAGTTCATCGGTTTCAGTGGCAGGCGGTTTCCTACATAATTTACGTTGGTTTGTGCACAGTCGGGCCGATTCACTATAGCTACTGCCGACGATGATTGATCGGAAGTGCACGATGCTGCCAGTAATCCGGCGGTAATCAGGATTCCTGCCAGGCCTCCTTTCAGATTTTTCATCTTTTTCATGTTTGGGTGTTTTTACTTATGGTTATTATTTAGGGGTTATTTCGATACAAATCAGTAGCTTCGTCTGATATCATGCTACAAAGTTTGTGAATTCTGCATGAAATGTGTGAAACAAACTATTCAATAAATAGCAATTACTGACCAATAAGATGTGAAATACAGGTTCAGTGAACAATAGGAGCATAAAAAGAACAGTTTCTTTTGTTTATTGAGCAGTATTTATCCCTTTATTCAACGAAAATGTTTTTTCTTTGTAGCATCTTAATAACGAAAAGCTATGAAAACAAAGATCTACCTGCTATTTATTACTACCTTATTCTTCTGCGCCGGTTGTGGAAACAAGAACGGCGGACAGAAACAGAGGTCGGTAAGTGCAGCAAAGGATACATATGTAAATCCTTTGTTTCCGGAAGGAGCCGATCCGAGTGCTCTGTTCCATAATGGCAAGTATTATTATACACATGGGACAGAAGATAAAATCCTGCTTTGGGAAACGTCTGACATTACCGATATGGCTCACTCTGTTTGTAAAATGGTGTGGCGTCCGGAAGATCCGTCCAATTGTTGTCACCTCTGGGCACCGGAGATTCATTATATAAATGATAAATGGTATATTTATTATGCTGCCGATGATGGCAATACGGACAACCATCAGTTGTACGTACTTGAAAACTCTTCTCCCGATCCCATGCAGGGTAAATTTGAAATGAAGGGGAGCATTATGACCAATCCCGAATGGAATTGGGGGATACAAGCCACTACTTTCGAACATAAGGGAGTTCGTTATTTAGCCTGGTCCGGTTGGCCCAAGAGAAGAACCAATGCTGAAACTCAATGTATCTATATTGCCCGGATGAAAGACCCGTGGACACTTGACTCTCCTCGTGTCTTGATATCCAGACCCGAATATGAGTGGGAACGCCAGTGGGTAAATCCGGATGGTAGCCGTACGGCTTATCCTATTTATGTGAATGAAGGACCTCAGTTCTTCCATTCGAAGGATAATAAGACATTGATTCTCTATTATGCCGCCAGTGGTTCATGGTCACCTTATTATTGCATCGGAATGCTGACTGCCGATGCCGAAAGTGATCTGCTCGATCCGGCCTCTTGGACAAAAAGTCCGGTTCCGGTATTTCAGCAATCGTTGGAAAACGAAGTATACGGTCCGGGTGGTCTCTCGTTTGTTCCGTCGCCCGATGGCACGGAGTGGTATATGATTTACCATGCCCGTCAGGTAACCAACGGAGATACCGGTAGTCCTGAGACCCGCAATCCGCGGATACAGAAAATAGGATGGGATGCTAACGGAATGCCCGATTTAGGGATTCCGGTTCGTGCAGGAGTCGCCTTGCCGAAGCCTTCGGGTATTCCCTTGAAATAAAATAGTTATTTAGAACGTTTTTCCTTAGTTTGACAGGTAGCCGACTACCTGCCCCGGGGAACGTATTGCGTAATCAATAGGTTAAACATAATTTTAAGACAATGAAAAAGAGCATTTTAATTGCAGTTCTGACAGCGTCGATGGCTACTTCCGCTTTTGCACAATGGAAACCGGCAGGAGACAAAATCAAGACAAAGTGGGCTGAACAGGTAAATCCTGAGAATGTACTGCCCGAGTATCCGCGTCCGGTAATGGAACGGGGAGAGTGGAAAAACCTCAATGGTTTGTGGAATTATGCCATCACAGAAAAGGGAGCCGTTCCTTCGGCTTATGAAGGACAGATCCTGGTTCCTTTTGCCGTAGAGTCCAGCCTTTCAGGTGTTGGTAAGAAAGTAAGTCCCGATGAGGAACTCTGGTATCAGCGTAACTTCACTGTACCTGCCACTTGGAAAGGTAAAAAGGTGATGTTGAATTTCGGTGCTGTAGACTGGAAAGCCGATATTTGGGTGAATGATATTAAAGTAGGGCAGCATACCGGCGGATTTACTCCTTTCTCGCTTGACATTACAGCTGCTTTGGCTGCTAAGGGAGACAATAAGCTCGTAGTGAAAGTATGGGATCCGACAGACCGCGGACCTCAGCCTCGCGGCAAACAGGTGAACCGTCCCGAAGGTATCTGGTATACGGCCGTGACAGGTATCTGGCAGACTGTTTGGATGGAACCTGTGGCCGAACGTCATATAACGAATGTTCGTACTTCTTCGGATATCGACCGAAAGAAACTGACCGTAGATGTTGCTACCAGTACCGGTTGTCCTTCCGAAGTTATTGAAGTGAAAGTGTTCGATGGCAAACAATTGGTTGCTACCGGAAAAGGACTGAATGGCCAGACCATCGACATTCAGATGCCTGCCGATGCAAAATTGTGGAGTCCTGCCTCTCCGGCTCTCTATTCCATGCAGATAGCTCTGTTGAATAATGGTAAAGTGACTGATAAAGTAGACAGTTACACAGCTATGCGTAAATATTCTACCCGTCGTGACAAAAACGGAATTGTACGCCTGCAACTGAATAATGAAGATGTGTTCCAGTTTGGTCCGCTCGATCAGGGTTGGTGGCCCGACGGGTTGTATACAGCTCCGACAGACGAGGCATTGGTGTATGACATCCAGAAAACCAAAGACTTCGGATTCAATATGATCCGTAAGCATGTGAAGGTGGAACCGGCACGTTGGTATACACACTGCGATAAACTGGGTATCATTGTATGGCAGGATATGCCGAACGGTGACCGTGAGCCGGAATGGCAGATGTATAATTACTTCACGGGTAACGAGCTGAACCGTAGTGAAGAGTCGGAACAGATTTATCGTAAAGAGTGGAAAGAGATCATGGACTATCTGTACAACTATCCTTGCATCGGCGTATGGGTTCCGTTCAATGAGCGTTGGGGACAGTTCAAGACCGAAGATATTGCGGCATGGACAAAGAAGTATGATCCTTCACGCTTGGTGAACCCGGCAAGTGGCGGCAATCACTTCCCTTGTGGTGACATTCTCGATTTGCATCATTATCCCAATCCGTCCCTCGACTTCTATGATGCCGGACGTGTTACTGTATTGGGTGAATATGGCGGTATCGGACTGGCATTAAACGAACACCTTTGGGAACCGAATCACAACTGGGGATACGTAAAGTTCAATTCTCCGGAGGAAGTAACGAAACAATATGTTGAGTACGGCAATGAATTGTACCGGTTGATTCAGCGAGGTTTCTCGGCTGCTGTCTACACACAGACCACTGATGTGGAAATGGAAGTGAACGGACTGATGACATATGACCGTAAGGTGATTAAGGTGAATGAAGCCCAGGTGAAGGCTATCAATACCAAGATATGCAATTCTTTAAATAAGTGATTAGAGTAGGGTGTCGATAGGTACACAAGTTTTTGATTAAGGTATAGATTGTTGAAGGATACGATTTTGAGTGAAACATACAAATAAATAAAATAATGAAAAAACTATTTGCAATGGCTTTAGCAGTCGGTATGCTATGTAATGCACAGGCAGCTGATTTGTACAAAGCGAGTAAAAATGTAGCTTTGCGTGCTCCGGCAGTGCCTCTCATCACTTCCGACCCTTATCTGTCCATCTGGTCGCCCACAGATGCACTGAATGAAAGCAGCACGATGCATTGGACCGGAACGGAACATCCTTTGTTGGGTGCCATACGTGTGGATGGGAAAACCTATCGTTTTATGGGCAAAGATAAGTTGAACCTTGAGACTCTTGTTCCGATGACGGATACCGATACCTGGCAGGGAAGTTATACTTTTGACCAGCCGGCTGCGGGATGGAATACCCTTTCGTTCAATGCTGCCGGATGGAAAGAGGGACAAGGTGCTTTCGGTACTCCCGATATGCCTCGTGTCCAGACTCGCTGGACTACTCCGGATATCTGGGTTCGTCGTGAATTTCAGATCAATGACGACCTGAACGGAGAAACCATCTATCTGAAATATTCGCACGACGATGTATTCGAACTCTACCTGAATGGTGAAAAGCTGGTTGCTACGGACTATTCATGGAACAACGACGTATTACTCGAACTATCGGACGCAGCCAAGAAGAAGCTGCAAAAAGGAAAAAACGTACTTGCCGCACACTGTCACAACACAACAGGAGGTGCTTATGTAGATTTCGGCCTTTATCGCCTGAACAAACAGACGACGGGCTTTGAGACGGCAGCCGTCCAGAAATCGGTAAGCGTACTCCCCACACAAACTTACTACACGTTTACTTGCGGTCCGGTGGAACTGGACCTGGTGTTTACCGCACCTTTGATGATGGACGACCTCGATTTGTTGTCTACTCCCGTTAATTATATTTCTTACCGCGTTCGTTCGCTGGATAAAAAACAGCACGATGTGCAGATGTATGTAGAGACCACTCCACAGCTTGCCATCAATGAACTGACGCAACCTACCCGTTCGAAAGTGATCCGTCGTAACGGTATCAATTATGTGCAGGCGGGAACCATCGATCAGCCTATCCTCGGACGAAAAGGAGATGGAATCTGCATTGACTGGGGATATGCTTATCTGGCCGGAAATATAGGTGCCAATACGGCTGTAAGCCTGGGTAACTATTATGGTATGAAGAACGAATTTGCGACTAAGGGTACTTTATTGCCCACGCAAGCCGAATGCGTGACCCGTCGTGCCGACCAGATGCCGGCTATGGCCTATACCGATAACCTGGGCAAAGTAGGTGCCGATGGCAAATCCGGTTTCCTGATGTTGGGATATGATGATATCTCAGCTATTGAATACTTCTATCAGCCTCGTATGGCTTACTGGAAACATGACGGTAAAGTGACTATCTTTGATGCCTTCGAACGTGCCAAGGCCAATTATGCATCTGTCATGGAACGCTGTCGCGTTTACGACCAAATGATTCTGAACGATGCAGAAAAAGCAGGTGGCAAAGAATACTCTGAACTGTGTGCGCTCGCTTACCGCCAAGTGATTGCCGCCCATAAGCTGTTCAAGGATGCGGATGGTAACTTGCTCTTCTTCTCTAAAGAGAACAATAGTAACGGTTGTATCAATACCGTCGACCTTACCTATCCGTCTGCCCCTCTCTTCCTGGCTTATAACCCCGAATTGCAGAAAGGCATGATGACCAGTATCTTTGAATATAGTGCCAGCGGACGTTGGAACAAACCTTTCCCGGCTCATGACATAGGTACATATCCTATTGCGAATGGACAGGTTTACGGAGGAGATATGCCGATTGAAGAGGGTGGAAACATGGTGGTCCTGACTGCTGCTATTGCCAAAGTAGAAGGAAATGCCGATTACGCCAAGAAGTATTGGGATTTACTGACTATCTGGACGGATTATTTGGTAGAATACGGACAAGATCCCGAAAATCAACTTTGTACCGATGACTTTGCCGGGCACTGGGCACACAATGCCAATCTTTCGGTAAAAGCCATCATGGGAGTAGCCGGTTATAGCGAAATGGCCCGTATGCTCGGTATGGATGATGTAGCCGACCGGTATGCCGCTAAAGCCAAAGCCATGGCCACCAAATGGGAACAAATGGCACGCGAAGGCGATCATTACCGTCTGGCTTTCGACCGTGAGAATACCTGGAGTCAGAAATACAATATGATTTGGGACAAAATGTGGAATCTGCACCTCTTCCCCAACAATGTGATGGAGAAAGAAGTCGCTTACTATCTGACCAAACAAAATCTTTATGGTCTCCCGTTGGATTCCCGCAAAGAATATACTAAGTCTGACTGGATTATGTGGAGTGCTGCTATGTCTTCGGACAAAGCGACTTTTGAAAAGTTCATTTCTCCCGTATATAAGTATGCCAACGAAACCGTATCACGCGTTCCGCTGAGTGACTGGCATTATACCGATAGTGGTAAATTTGTCGGTTTCAAGGCACGCTCTGTAATCGGTGGTTATTGGATGAAGGTATTGATGGATAAAATGCAGAAATAATAAGAACCGGTATATAATAGAGTTTACTGTTAAGGGTTGTATCCAAAGCTTGTTCAGCTTGGATACAACCCTTTCTTAATTTCCCTATAGAAGATACTGCGCTGGCTGTTCTACTTAAGCCGGTGCCGATTTAAGTAAAGATTGGTTGTTAAGGGTGTTCTGGTATCTCTGTAACCCGGAAGTCCGTACCAATTAAACCCTCTTCCGAATGGCCTTCACAATGGATCACGTATTCTCCGTCTTCCTGATCGTTTAAAAAGAAAGATATTTGTGCTTTACCTTCTTTGTCGGTTTTTACAGTAGGATTCCAGTACAGTGTATTTCTTTGTTCCGAATGTTCGAAGAATGAATGATCGGAAAGAGTCGGAGTATAAAATTCTTTTGTCTGGTTATAACCTATCCACTGGCAGATTTTATTATTCGTTGCTATAACTTCTCCTTGTATCGGACGGCTATATAATACGATAGTACCTCCATAGTTTCTAAATCCTCCGAACTGAGTGGACGTCTGTTGCAGGACTTCTACCCGTTCGATTCTGGATGCCTCCATGCTATACACTACTTCAGGATCTTTGGCAATATACCCATCCAGTACCAAGGCAGCTACTGTTCCTCCGGGAAGTCCGTTGATGTGAGCATACTGTAAATTACTCTTTGTTTTATCCGGATTAGGAACCATGGTGATGCCGGGCACTGTTCTCAGTAATTGACGGACATCTCCAAAACTGTTGCTTGCTTTCACTTGAGTACTTGTTTTCACGAATCCTTCACTATAAGGACGCCGCTTTTCAATCGGATCTTTTTTTCGTGCGGTTACTTTCACTTCTCCTAATTCGAATAGCTGTTTGTCAATTTCCTTTTGGGGGATGTAGGACTTGGTAATATCCCATTGTACATGAAAAGAACTATCAGGTGCAAAAGGAGAAGGCATATATTTCACCGATGGAACCGGAATGGAATCATCAAGTTTGATCGGATAGGTTTTCCCATTCTTGTCGGTGGCTGAGAGCATGACTTCCTTTGTTCCTTCAAAAGAGATTCCCGATAGGCTGAAACGTTTTTGTCCATCCAACGGACAGGTAATAAATTGTTTGAGTGAATCTTGACGTAGGATAGCCTGAAGCTCAACAGATTTAGCCTTCTGTTTATTTATATTTTCCACTTTTCCTGATAAGGTGAGAGATTGTTCCATAGGATATCGGGGGAGATTATCGGGCTGGTTGAAAGCTTCAAGTGAGTAGCGTCGCCATCCTTGTGTCAGCAATAGCAGTTCTATTTTAGACAGGCTTTCAGTATCTTCCGGATTCCAGTAGCTTAATGGTTGTTCCGTTTGCCCTTTCAGGTTGCTACTAAGAAATAAGTAGGTACTGAAGTTGTCACGGATCGTTGGTTGCTCTAAAAAAGTTTGTGCGACTGCCAGCGAGAAAGAACCCGGTTGGGGAATTCCTTTCTTATCAGTACTACGGATATTCACCGACATTTTTCGATGTCCTTCTTGTACCGAAATAGTAGATGAAAGTTTTAGGTTGAGTGTTTCGGGAAAGTGAGTAAATACCAGCCTTTCACAATAGGCATGATAGTCTTCATCGATCAGGGTTAGTGTGAAGACACCCGTAGGAAGTTTATCTAAAGGCAAATCGAAAAGTGTACGCGGTTGCGAACCATCGACGGGTAGTATGGCAATCAACCGTCCTTCTTGATGGAGGATAAGTGAATAAACCGAGTTTTTGGTTGAAGGGCCAATATTTTGAGTCAATAAGATACGTAATGCTTCTTTCAGGTGTTTAACAGTGATTACAAACCCCTGCTCGCTTATCGAAGGTATTTTAAAGTCTGTGTTATCTCCTGCTAGACGGGCAATGTATTTTTCTTTTTTCTGTGGGATGAAAAAAAAACTTCCTTTACCCAAGTGATTGGTAGCAAATTTACGGATACTGTCTCCGTGGGCATTCAGTATGACCCCTTCTGTTTGAACCCCTTTTCCGGTGTTGGCATCCACTACTTCGAATGCTATTCGGGAGGTGAGTTCATTGATCAGATTTCCTCCTTCCGGGAAGAATCTCAGTTTAAATTTTGTTGTCTGCTGGGGTATTTTGTCTTTCTCTGAATCTCCATAAATCGTTAGTTCACGATGGAAGAAAAACTCCGGATCAAAATTCTGCATCCATCGGGTATAGGCACGAAGTTGATAATGGCCGGCGTGTAGATGTTCTGGGATCGAAAGGCTACCGGAGGCTGCTCCGTCTGCCAAAGGATACTTGACTTGTTTTACAATATCTCCTTTACTATTTGACAGATCTATGTATACAATCCTGCTGGCTTCGGTTGCTGGGGCAGAGAGTGTTTGATACACTTTAAACCAAATGGTTTCTCCTGCATAATAATTGGTACGGTCTTGATGCAGATATAATTTCTCAATCGGATTTTCACGGGCGTATTGGTTGAACCGGGCTGACAAAAGAGTATCGCTTACGGCTTTTTGTGGGGCTGCTGCGCAATGGATGGTGCATACCAGACAAAGAATGGTTAATGTTGAATGTATTTTCATACGTAAATATAAATTATATTCCTTATCTAAAGCGAGCTGTTTTAAATCATTAATAAATTGATTTTGTAATGTTATATCAAAATTTCTTTGAATAAAAGTAGAAACAACTATTCGCTATTTATATTTTTATTCAAAGGAATAATTAGATATTTTTGAGATTATATTTATCTTATTACAGTATAACACCGAGTTTCATACCGATAGGATATATCACTCATGTCAGCACTTATATTTGTTGCTTCTACACTAATAATAAATTTGTCTGTTGAAAAGTATGGGATATCGACATAGTTACTATAATTCGAAGGTGTGTATATCTCTATATAAGTTTTTGTTCCGGATTGCCAATCAATTCTTACACGTTCAACAGACGGATGGAGACGAATGCGAAAGGAATAAAATTGATTTGAAAAATCTCCAATCTCTACAGCTTTTATTAGTCCACTCCCAGATTGGTAGACTAGGTTTAAAGATACTGCATTAATCTCCAGATTGTTCTCAATCAGTGAAGATGCTTTGGTGTTAAAGATAAAGCAACTGATTAATAAAATGATGAGATGAATTTTTTTCATAATAGTAATAATTTAAAAGTTAAAAATAGGACATTGGTTTTCTTTATAAACTTTTCTAATATATAGAAAAAATGATTCTGGAAATATTTAGTTCAGAGTTATTTAATATTAAATAACTCTGAACTAAATAAACATAGCTGTTATTTATAAACTTCCAGTTCGTAAATACGTGTATCTCTGCCTCCGGTGCTTTGTGTAGGACGAGTCACAAGCAGACGGATGTAACGTACTTTTCCGTCATAGTTCAGCGGACGTGAAATGACATTTGCATGATTACCGTCGATAGCATCCAGAGTAGTCCATTCGTCACTCTGATTCATTTTCCCTTGCAGGAAGCAACCATTGGTGATGTATGAGTGACTTTCCTGTCCGGCGTTCACCATCTTCCAACCACTGATGTTTTGTGCTTCACCCAGATCGAAGTCTACGTAGTTCGGAGTCTGCGAAACGTCACACCACTTCGTATCCGTTTTACCATCCAGCAGGAAGTCCGGTTTTTCTTCATCGTTGGTGTATCCGGAGCAAGCAATGATTTTAGCTCCTTTCAGGATATTTTCGTGTACTGCTTCTTTATCATTTCCGGCAGTAGCTGCATTGCCTACGTTATTAGTGCGGAAAAGAGTGCCGGCAACGGTTGTAGCCGGTTCATTTTCGGTAACCAGGGTAGCAGCAAACAAAACCACTTTCTCATTTCGGGGCAAGATTACGCTGGTAGCTCCCTTCGGAATATCCATACCAAATTTGAACATATAAGTGAATTCATAAGGCTGATCACCGTTGGATGCATGGCGGTGTGTACCTACATAGGCAATCTCGGCGTCTTTCAGATATCCTTCGGTGTGTCCTTTATGTCCCCATTGGCCGATGAAGCCGGTATAAGAAGGTACAACGAATGAAGCGGCCTGCTTGCCAATGCGGAAGTCGGCCTGATTGTCTCCTTCGGTAGAGGCGGCGAGGATATAGAGACGGTTGTATTTGTTTCCCGCAGGCAGTTGCAAGGTATCACCTTCACAAGTCATTCCGTTCGCAATCTCTTTTTCTCCCAAGCGGAAAGTGATCTGACCGGCTATCAGTGAATCCGGCAGAAGTTCGGCTGCAAAAGAATAGCCCGATTCGAAATCGCCTTCTCCACGGAATTCATTATAAGAAGCACATTTGCGGTCGTAGTCAAGCGGTAAAGCGGCATATTCGATCGGAGACGCCTCACGTCCCGATGGTTTGAGGCGTACTTTGTAAGTTCTTACAGAATAAGGAGTGATGTTTACCTGCAACTTGTTTCCTTCGAAAGTTGCATTGCCGATTGTCTTTTCTGTACCGTTGGCTTCGCTGGCACTGATGATTTCCCCTGCAAAGGTCAGTGTGGCGCTCTGTGCTTTCCGGCCTTCGGTTTCGTATACGCGCACTACATACTCATCGGTTTCTTCCGCTTTCTTCAGTGCCTTGATCAATACATTGCGGTTGTCCGAAGCGACAAACGAGAACGATTTTCCGGCATTTCCTTTGTGCTTTTCCGTACGGAAGGCTTTCAGTTGCTGGTTCAGCTTTTCGGCTTTCTCTACAGTGGCGGGTTTATCCAAGGCTCCCTGATGTGGTATCAGGCTGTAGGTGAAGGTATGATGGCCGAAATCCTGGTGATCCTGATATGCATAACCGTTGCGTGTTTCCGGTGTGTGAAGCAGTGTGAGGCGGATCGTATGGTTATCCGGCTTGTCCCATCCATATTTGCTGTCGTTCATCACCGATACACCATAACTTCCGTTACGGTCGGTCAGGTCGGCCCAATATTGTGCATATACTTCGTAAGCCGTTTCGGTATTGTTGCCACGTTCGATGCTTCCGATGCCCAAGTCATACGTAGCCTTTTCGTTTTCAAGATTGAGCGGGAATTCGGCTTTCAGCAGTGCGTTGGTCGATTGCCAGTCTATTTCGTTATAGAAGTCGATGCGTTCTGCACGGCTACCTTCATACAGACGTATGTATTGACGGAAGACAGATTCTCCGTGACGTTTCTCGACACAAAGCGATTTACGTAAAGTTCCGTCTTCAACCAAAGATATTTTCACGTCATCCGTAATCGAAACCGGAGTGCGGTCGGTTGTTTCTTTCAGCACTTCCCATGCCGGCCAATTGTATGACTTGTTCTGAGTGAAGAGTGCCAGGCGGATTGCTTTCCCGGCTTTCACCAGTTCTTTGCCGTTCTTTTTGTCAGTCAGAGAGACGATATCTCCGTTTTTATCCAATGTGATCTTGTACAGAGAGTTTTCCAAGGTATTGACGTTCGTTGAGACGTTGCTTGCACCAGTTCCTGATGTGCGTACGTCATATACCACATATCCTGTAGCCGGAACTGTTGCTTCTACCAGGATGCGTGCCTTTCCGTCGGTATAAGAAATGAGCTGGGCCGATACTTTTTTGCCCTTTTCATCGTACACCGTTATCCCTTTGGGAGCTTTCGGAAGGTCAAGTTCTATTTCCGCAATATCTGTAACCGCAAATCCGAGTGCATTATAAAGGATTACCGGAATACCGCTGACCCGTGTATCCAATTCCCTGCCGATACCATGAATGGAAGAAGTCAGTACATTGGAGAACTGTTTCAGTGAGATCAGTTCGTCATTCCATGAAAATTCATAGGCACGCGGTATACTGGTTCCTGTCAGGTCATCGTGGAACTGATGATAAATGAAGCGTTTCCATGCTTCATTGATGGTGCTTCCCGGATATTTGGCCTGATTCAGCCATTCGGCAGTTACGGCAGCTCTTTCGGCAGCATCTCCCAGCAATTCGTTCTGGCGGTTGTACAATTTCATGGCAGCCTGTGAGGTGTAGCATCCTGTACCGTGAACATCCATCAACAGTTCACCGTCGAATACCGGTAATTCCGGATGATTCTTATAAGGAAGGTAATCTTTGTAAAGCTGGTCGCTGGTTGCACTGACAATTTCTACCGGACCGTTTCCGCGAAGTCCTTTTTCCACTGAACGGACAGAGGCCAGTGTCGGTGATCCGCCGATATCGCCTGTACCGTAATATCTGTATACTGTATTATTAAGAGGTGTACGGCCTGCCAGCTCTTTCAGTTGTTCGTTTTCTGAAAGGTCTTCGTCGTTCCATCTTCTGCCATAATCATATCCATGTGCCAGCATGATAGACGATCCGTCTATTCCTTTCCACAAGCCGATTGTAAACGGATGCTTGCTCTTACCATAGAACGGATGCACACGCCAGTCCAGCTTTTGTGAGGAGAAACCAATCAGGCCGCAGTGCGAAGCGACAGTAGGCAGTGTCCAGCCAAATCCGAAACAGTCGGGCAGGAAGATGTCCGTGCTTTCCACTCCGAATTCTTGTCTGTAATACTGTTGTCCCAGCATAATGTTGCGGATGAACGATTCAGTCGAGGGTACCAGAGCGTCCGTTGCGTCCCAGCTACTTCCGGAAATGTGCCAGCGGCCTTCCCCGATGTACTTCTTCATTTCTTCGTATTGTGCAGGATAGTACTCTTTCATCCAGGCATATTTCACTCCGCCTTCAAAGTTGAACACATAGTTCGGATACTTTTTCAGCAGAAACAGGTTCTGGTTGATCGTGTTCCATACATACTCTTTAATGGTAGTCTGTACATCCCAGTTCCACTGAGTGTCCAGATGGGCATCTGCCACCATATAGGCTTTCGCCTTTTTCTCCTGTTTGTTCCCTTGGGCGTACGAGGCTCCTCCGGACAACAGCAGGGTAGCTGCCAGCATAGCAATGTGTAATTTCATGTTTGCTTATTACATTATTTAATTAATAAATGAGGAATTATACAAAGGTGACCAAATTCGTAGAAAGGAGATGAAAAATACTGTTCAATAAATAGCAGAATCTGTTCAGATGTGCTTTTTGAGCTCTGTGAATAGGGTTGAAATATTGAAAAAGAACAGATTTTGTTGTTTATTGAACGAAAATTATCGTCTTATTAGCTAAATATAACTTTCCTTTGCAATGTTTCGAAACCGTAAGAGCTATACTATGAAATACATCCCGTCTTATATCCCGGGGATTATTTCCATAACGATGCTTTTATACATTAAAGATTTATAGAACCTGTTTTTTAAATTTATGTACTATGCGTAAAAAAGAACAAATGTTTTGGCTCGCAAGTCGTAGCAGAATGTGGCGCATACCACTTTGTATGGCTGCCTTTTCGCTTTTGCCAAGTGCCTACAGTTTCGCCAGCGCCGAAAACCCGGCAGCAGAAACTGTATGGGCTGTGAACTCCGTTCAACAACAACGGACCGTAAAGGGTATAGTTATCGACGCCAATGGCGAAGCGGTAATTGGTGCTAATGTAAAAGAGCCGGGAAGTACGACTGGTACCATCACCGATATTAACGGTGAATTCTCGCTGAGTGTTGGCCCTAAAGCTACACTGGAAGTCTCATTTATTGGTTACACAACACAAAAAGTAAACGTAGGAGCATCAAACACAGTTAAAGTTATTCTAAAAGAAGACACAAAAGTACTCGATGAAGTCGTTATTACCGGTTTCGGTATGTCACAGAAGAAAGCTACTTTGACAGGTGCCGTTGCTGCAATTGCTTCTACTGACATCGAACGTTCCAATGCAACGACAGCTTCAGGTGCATTGGTTGGTAAGATTGCTGGTATCAATACCCGTCAGAATGATGGACGTCCGGGCGCTTCTACACAATTGCAGATCCGTAATATGGGAGCTCCATTGTATGTAATTGATGGTGTTGTATCTGATGATGGACAGTTTAATAATATGGATTTTAATGATATAGAATCTATCTCTATATTGAAAGATGCATCTGCTGCAATTTATGGTGTGCGTGCTGCCAATGGTGTAGTAGTGGTTACATCAAAGAAAGGACATCGTAATTCTAAAAACTCTGTATCTGTTAATGCTTATTATGGTTGGCAACATAATTCACGTTATGTTCAGCCTGCTAAAACTAAAGACTATGTGACTGCTTATGTCTCTGCAGAAACTTGGGCTAAAAAGGCGGACAATGATCGCAGGTACAACAAAGAAGAATATGCGAAATGGATGGCCGGTACTGAGAAAAATTACCAGGGTTTTGACTGGAGCGACTATATTTGGATTACTGCTCCCCAATCGTATATTAGTGCGAATCTTTCAGGAGGTACCGATAAGGCTAATTATTATGTAGCAGTTTCTCATATCGATCAAGAAGCGACTGTGCGTGGTTACGGTGGATTCAGACGTACAAATGCCCAGATGAATATTGATATGAATATTTCTGATCGTTTCAAGATTGGTGCTACGATGAATGGACGTATTGAAGATCGTCACCATCCGGGTGTTCCTGGTTCGGATGATACATGGTTACCTCGTTTTGCAACTATGAAGAATCAGCCGACAAAGCGTCCGTATGCCAACGACAATCCTTTATACCCACAACTTGTTTCTGACCAGAAAGAGACAAATTTTGCTCTTTTAAATTATGAAACCAGTGGTAAGGTATCCGATGTATGGCGTGTTCTTCAAATGCAGACAACTGCCGAATATGAGATTCTGAAAGGATTGAAGGCTAAAGGTATGTTGGGCTATTATTATGCTTACAATGAACTGGATAATCAGGAATACACATTCAAGTTGTATGGATACAATGAGAAAACGGGTGAGTATTATGAAACGGCTTCTATGGATAATCCTTATCGCGAACGTAATCGTGAGAAGGTGGAGGATCAATTTGCTAATTTCCAGTTGAACTTTGATCGTAGGTTTGGTAATCATTCTATCAATGCTGTTGCTTCTTTTGAGGCTACACAACGTAAACGCCCCAAATCATGGGTGCATTCAGTTCCGGTTGCCAACGGTATGGATCTGATTCGTTTTAAGGAGATTGTAGAGTATAATGATACTGGTAACAATACGGAAGCTCGTATGGGATGGTTAGGACGTATCAATTATAGTTTTGCTGATCGTTATCTGATCGAATTAATTGGTCGTTGGGATGGTTCTTGGAAATTTAAACCGGAAAATCGTTGGGGATTCTTCCCTTCTGCCTCTTTGGGATGGAGAATCTCTGAAGAAAATTTCTGGAAAGAAAGTAAGATTGCCAACGTGTTTTCTAATTTGAAGATACGTGGTTCATACGGTGTGGTTGGAGATGATAATGTGAGTGATTATGCTGCATTCGATTACCTGCCTGGTTATAAATACAATAACGGTGGTGCTGTATTGGATGGCGATTGGGTTGTTGGAACTGAGACTCGTGGTTTACCTAATAAAACTTTATCATGGATGGAATCTAAGATCCTAGATATTGGTGTAGATATGGGCTTCTTTAATAACCGTTTGAATGCTCAGGTAGACTTCTTCCAGCGTATTCGTGATGGAATTCCTGAATCTCGCTATGACGTGTTGATTCCAAATGAAGCAGGTTTCTCTTTACCAAAAGAAAATTTGAAATCGGATAAACATGTTGGTTTTGATGCAATGGTTAGTTGGGCTGATCATATCAATGACTTTAATTATAGTGTTGGTGCGAATATGACCTATTCTCGTTTCTGGGATTGGGAACAATATGACACACGTCACAGCAACTCTTGGGATGTGTATCGTAATAGTATTTGGCATCGTGTAGGTTATGTAAATTGGGGATATGAAGCTGTTGGACGTTTTACAAGTTGGGAACAGATTGCTACTTATCCGATAGATAATGATAGAAAAGGAAATAAAACGGTTGTTCCGGGTGATATTATGTATAAGGATGTCAACGGTGACGGTGTAATCAACTATATGGATGAGCGTCCTATCGGTTATCGTAGTGACAGTACTCCTACGCTGAACTTTGGTATCAATTTGGCTGCAAGCTGGAAAGGATTTGACTTGGCAATGGACTGGACGGGTTCGGGTATGACATCATGGCAACAGCAATATGAAACGGCACGTCCGTTCCAGAATGACGGTAACAGCCCGGAAGAGGTGTTTAAAGATGCTTGGCATTTGGCAGATATCTGGGATGCAGACAGCCAGTTGATTCCTGGAAAATATCCGTTAATCCGTTTGAATAATGAAGAAACAAGTGCTTATGATAAGAGTACATTCTGGCTGCATAATGTGAAATACATTAAGTTGCGTAATCTGGAGTTTGGTTATACTTTGCCCAAACGGATTGTTGCTAAAGCAGGTATCAGCAATTTGCGTTTATATGTATCCGGAACCAACCTGTTCTCTATAAGTAATATACCTTTTATGGATCCGGAATGCATCGATTCAAATGGTTTGGACTATCCGACGATGCGTGTGGTTAACTTAGGTATTAATCTCAAATTTTAAGTAAACAATGAAAAACAGATATTTTTTAATGGCTCTTGCTGCTGCGGGGGTATTATCGTTGAGTAGCTGTAATGGCTTTCTGGATACGAAGCCAAACGACATTATGACACAAGATCAGGTGTATGCTGACCCGGCGTTGGTGAAATCTGTTCTGGCTAATTTTTATGGCCGTATCACTATTGGTCAGCGTAACGAAGCTGTAGAAGATTATTTCATGCTGGATGAGGCCATTCATTATGATAACAATAGTGAGGAGAATATAGATAGAAATAAATGGCGTTCTTATGACTATACATTGATTCGTAATTTGAACCAATTCTTACAGGGTATTAAAGGATCTACCGCTGTAGATGAGGAGACTAAGAGACTTTATGAAGGTGAAGTTCGCTTTATTCGTGCTTGGACTTATTTTTGCATTGCCCGTGGGTTAGGTGGTATTCCAATTGTAGGAGATGACGTATTTGATTATACCGGTGGTATGGATATTACTACAATTCAGGTTCCCCGTTCTACTGAAGCTGAAACTTATGACTACATTATTAAGGAGTGTCAGGAAGCGGCTGCTATGATGAGTAAGCAGACTAATAAGAACAATTCTCGTGCAAACTATTGGGTAGCAAAAATGTTGGAAGCGCGTGCAGCAATTACAGCAGCATCATTGGCTACATACAATACGGTGGCCGAACATCCTCAATTGAGAACTGCCGGTGGTGAAGTAGGTATACCGGCAGATAAAGCAGAAGGGTACTATCGTACAGCTTTAGCTGCTGCAAAAGAGGTTATCGAAGGATCTGCAGATGGTACGGCTTCTCCATATAAGTTGATGTTAGCTGCTGATAAGACTTCAGAAGCTTTGGCTGATAACTTCTTTAAAGCTGTTTGTGAGAAAAGTGGTAATACCGAAGTTATTTGGACACGCGACTACACTACTCCTGGTTATGGTCATGATTTTACAAAAAATTGTTTGCCAAAAAGTATCGAACAAGATACTGGTAGCGATAGAATGTCTGTATTGTTGAATTTGGTTGAGGCTTATGAATCAACAGATGCAACGGAATCAGAACGTGGTAAAGCTGCGAAATTTGATATAGGTACATTAGATGATCCTAAATTCTTTGATGATCCGATGGATTTGTTTGCAGACCGTGATCCACGCTTGGCGGCTACAGTTCTTTTACCGGGATCTACTTTTGACGGAAAATTAATAGAACTGCAAGCAGGTCAATTAAATAAAGTGGATGGACGATGGACCGAGAGAACAGGCCGTAGAAATGAAACGGATGCCCAAGGACGATTGATTACTGCCAATAATGGTCCGTTCGGAGGTAATGAACGTGAAATTAACCGTACAGGATTCTTCGTTCGTAAATATCTGGATAAAACACCTTTGGCCGGTACTCAAGGTACAAAATCGGCTATGTGGAATGTATATTTCCGCATTTCAGAGGCTTATCTGATTGCTGCTGAGGCTTCTTGGGAACTGAGTCATAATAACAGCGATGTAGAAGCTTTGAAATATATCAATGCCGTTCGTGAACGTGCCGGTATTCAGCCTCTAACTTCTATCGATCACCAGAAAATTATGCATGAGTATCAAGTTGAATTTGCGTTCGAAGGTCATCGTTGGTGGGATTTGAAACGTTGGATGGAAGCAGATAATATCTGGACTGGAAATGAAAATGATCGCACAGCACAGCGTCTTGGCTTATGGCCTTACCGCGTAGTTGCAGAAGGTGATGCTAATAATGGTAAGTGGGTATTTGTAGAAAAGAATATGCAGACATTAGATTTATGGCGTAAACCGCTGAAGTGTACTGATGTTCAGTATTATTCAGAAATCGACAATGGCTGGATTAATAATAATCCGAAATTGGTTAAAAACCCGTATCAATAATCTAAAATTAGAAGAGACAATGAAAACAATATCAAAGATTTTTTCAGTATTGCTGTTAGGAGCGATGATGTTTACCAGTTGTATGAAAGACAACTATGATGCTCCGGAGTCAATGTTGACAGGTCGTGTGATGTATAATGGTGAAGCATTGCAACTTCGTGGCAATGAAGCTGTACAATTACAGCTTTATCAACATGGTTATGCTAAACACGATCCTATCAATGTGTATGTTAATCAGGATGGTATGTATTCTGCTAATTTGTTTGATGGTGAATATCAGATGATAACAAAAAGTGGAAATGGTCCTTGGTCTTCAGAAGGTCGTGATACTATCAATGTAACTGTTGCTGGCAATACAGTGCAGGATGTTGAAGTAACTCCTTATTATTTGGTAAGAGATGCACAGATGACCATAGAAGGTAATAAGGTTAATGCATCTTTTAAAGTAGAAAAAGTTGCAGGTGGAGGAATTGACCGGGTATTTTTCATGTTAAGTACTACTCAGTTTGTGAATGATGCAGAACATAATGTAGACCGTTATGATGAAACTGACAATATGGGCGCTTACGATGAAACAGGTAAATTATACACTTTTGCCACAAGAGATTATACGGATAATAGTATGTTTCAAACTGCTTTGAAAAGAGGCACATTGTTCGGTCGTATTTGCATCTGGCCTAAAGGCTCTGATCAGGGTATTTACTCTAAAGTAATCCGACTGAAATAATTCATATCAATGTTTAATGTGGGAAGGGTGTCGGATTTCCTGACACCCTTTCTGTTTAAATAAACTTTTTATAAACTTTTAAATTATTGTATTATGAACAAAACGATTTTGTTAGTATTGGCATTTGTGTTTGCGGGGATAACAAGTGTAATGGCTAATACATCGAAGGATGAAAAAGCTGAAGTAAGCAGTGTTGATAAAAAAGCTGCTACAGAGTATTATTTGGAGATTGGCAGCCAGAGTGGTTCCGGAGTTTTTTCTACGATTGAATTAATAAATCCATTTGAAAGAAAACTTAGGGTAGTGACTCGTGGACGCTCTACAGTTGAGATAAGCTTTCATGAAGAGGGGACTATTTATGGTCGAAGACTTTTTTATACTCCAAATACTGATGGACAGGTTATTACCGATGAAATTAAATCTGGTGAATTTACCATTAGTACCAGTTACAATGAGAGTAGTAGTAGCTCTACTATTAAATATGAAACTCGGTATTATTATATCAGAGAAAGATAATTTGATAACTGGTTAAAACTAAAGTCTCCTATATTTGGGTTTATTTCTGATAAACTGAATAAGGGGACTTTTCTTAATTTATATATTCAGCATGAAGAAACTTTTATTTTCCCTTTTTACTGTTTTTTCTTTCTGTGTTCCTTCCATTGCACAGCAGTATTCCAATCCCGTTATTAATTACAGCCTTCCCGACCCTACGGTTATCAAGGCAGATGACGGCTATTATTACCTGTACGCAACGGAAAATATCAGAAATCTTCCTATTCACCGATCAAAAGATATGGTAAACTGGAGCTTTGTGGGTACGGCTTTTACCAATGAAACCCGCCCTACATTCGAGCCGAAAGGAAATCTTTGGGCGCCGGATATAAATAAAATCGGTGATCGGTATGTGATGTATTACTCCATGTCTGTTTGGGGTGGAGAGTGGACCTGTGGTATCGGTGTGGCTGTCGCAGATAAACCCGAAGGGTCTTTTACCGATCATGGGAAACTATTCCGCAGTAACGAAATCGAAATTCAGAACTGTATCGATCCTTTCTATATAGAAGATGGCGGCAAGAAATATCTTCTTTGGGGGAGTTTTCATGGCATTTATGGAGCCGAGTTGAGTGATGACGGACTCTCACTGAAAGGAGGAATGAAACCACAGCAGGTGGCAGGCACAGCCTATGAAGGAACTTATATTCACAAGCGGGGAGGTTACTACTATTTGTTTGCTTCCATCGGGCGCTGTTGTGAAGGGTTAAAGAGTACCTATACCACGGTAGTGGGGCGGTCAAAACACTTATTCGGTCCTTACGTAGATAAAAAGGGGGCATCGATGCTGGAGAATCACCACGAAGTGCTGATTGATAAAAATGCAGCATTCGTGGGCCCCGGGCATAACTCTGAAATCGTAACAGATGATAAAGGAGCGGACTGGATGTTTTATCACGCTGTCAGTGTAGCCAATCCTGAAGGAAGAGTGTTGATGCTCGACCGTGTAAACTGGAAAAAAGGATGGCCTGTTGTAGAGGGGAATACACCATCGTTGCAAGCAAAAGCCCCTGTTATCCGGCACAAATAAGGGGGTAAACATCAGTATTCCGCTATACTTCTAATGGTCTGTATACCGATATGCTACGTCTTATTCCGTTATCTCTATCTCGTCCCGCATGCCCGGGCCCGTCAGCCCGGGTATGCGGGCTCATGGGCACAGGCACGCGGGCTCATGGGCCCGGGTATACGGGACGGGGTAAACATCGCACCATTTTCAGCTAAGTAATAGGGAAAAACAAAATGCTTTATACGGCATATTTGCTTAGAAAACTCGACTTTATTCTTTGTGAATCAGTTCTTTATTCTGAATTATTCTCCTAAAACAGTGGGTGGAAGATGGAAGATATAGGTGGAAGATAAACGGGCTGAAAACGCGATCTTCCACCAAGTCATCCTGCTGATTATTAGAATGATAATCGTTGAAAGGTGGAAGATGGAAGATTGGAATGCATTTTTTGTATGAGAGACGGCATAGCGAGAACTACAAATGAATTCTTTTCATATTGCTGAATGTGTTTCTTGGTCACGCAGAATATGGAATGAACAAATTCAGGTCAAAAGCCTGCTACAAATGTTCCAATATTGATATTAAGTGTTCTATCCCTTGTTTTTGGTCAGTTTTTGCTATTTATTGAATAATAATTATCCTCCTTTCTCCAATATTTCCCCAATCTTTGTAACATCAAAATTTAAAATCTGAGGCAAAGACATGAAAAACAAAGTACTGACCCTGGTAACTATCTTATTAATTCTTCCCTGTACACTCGCATGGGCTGCTCAGCCCGGGGATGGAAAACTGAAGCACTTTACGAAGAAAGACGCAACGACGGCAATCGATGCTTTTCATTCTACTTTTTATAATCCGGAGATGAAACTGTATGCCATTTCTTCGGATATGAAAGGAAGAGCTGCCATCTGGGTACAGGCTATCTATTGGGATATGATTATGAACGCGTATAAACGTACGAAGGCTCCTGAATATCGCCGGTTGATAGAAGAGGTGTATCAAGGGGGATACGAACAATACGATAAATACAATTGGGACAATAAAATCGAATGGTTTATTTATGACGATATGATGTGGTGGATTATTTCGTTGGCGCGTGCTTACGAAATCACCGATGATCCGAAATATCTGGCACATGCCTCTTCGGGATTCTACCATGTCTGGAAAGAGTCGTACGATAAAGAGCGGGGTGGCTTGTGGTGGAATTTCAAGCACGATGGCAAGATGGCTTGCATCAACTATCCGACTACAGTAGGTGCCATGACTCTTTATAATGTAACCAAAGATCCCGATTATCTGGAAAAGGCTAAAAACGTATATGCATGGTCGAGGGATGTTTTCTTCGATAAAGAGAAAGGTCGTATAGCAGACAATATGCACTATCATTTCCAGAGACAGAATGGTATGGATATTGACTGGACCACCCAACTTTATAATCAGGCTACATTCATCGGATCGGCAGTGATGCTTTACAAAGCAACCGGCGAAAAGTCTTACTTGGACGATGCCATTCTGGCTGCGGACTATGTTCGCAACGAGATGTGTGATTCTGACGGACTGCTGCCGTTCAAGAACGGAGTGGAACAAGGTATTTATGCCGCCATCTTTGCACAGTACATCATTCGCTTGATAGAAGATGGCAATCAGCCTCAGTATATGGATTGGTTACGCCACAACATAGACGTGGCGTGGAACAACCGGGATGTGAAACGCAACGTGACATTCAAAGATGCAGCCAAACCCTGCCCGGCAGGTGTGATGGAAAGCTATGATGCCAGCGGATGTCCCGCTTTGATGCAAGTGATTTCTCCATTCAAATAACAACACAAACACGTGACAACACAAACACATGAGTAAGAGGGTATTAGTTTTGATTGGTTTGTTTTTGGCCTGTGGCGGCGTCTATTCTCAAACCGCCACAGGCACAAAAACGAATTTCCAGACAGCAGAGCCGTGGAAACCGGAAACAGATGTGCGTGCCGATGCCGTGATGGTATACGGAACGCTGGATAAGAAAGGCGTTACTTTTGAGCAACGCGTACAATCGTGGAGAGACAAAGGATACCGGGCCGAGTTTATGACAGGGGTGGCCTGGGGAGATTATCAGGATTATTTTCTTGGAAAATGGGATGGGGTGAAAGACCACCTCAAAGAGGGGCAGCGTGACCGCGAAGGACGGGAAATTGCGCACGGGCACCTGATTCCTTATATCGTACCTACCGAGAGCTTTATCCGTTACATACAGGAAAAGCAGATCAAACGGGTGATCGATGCGGGCATTACTTCTATTTATCTGGAAGAACCGGAATTTTGGATGCGGGGCGGATATAGTGAAGCTTTCAAGTCCGAATGGCAGAAATATTACGGATTTCCCTGGAGAGATCAACAGGAATCTCCTGAGAATACGTACTTATCGAATAAACTGAAATATTATCTTTATTATAACGCTCTTAACGAGATATTTACGTATGCCAAAGCATATGGAAAATCGAAGGGGCTGGATGTGAAGTGCTTTGTGCCTACACATTCACTGGTCAATTATACGTCGTGGCAGATTGTAAGCCCCGAAGCGAGTCTGGCTTCGCTGGATTGTGTAGATGGATATATAGCGCAAGTCTGGACAGGAACTGCCCGCGAACCGAACTATTATAACGGAGTGAAGAAAGAGCGGGTATTTGAGAATGCTTTTCTCGAATATGGATGTATGAAATCGATGACGGCTCCGTTGAACCGTAAGATGTATTTTTTGACGGACCCTATTGAAGATCGGGCGAAGGACTGGCTTGACTATAAGATAAACTATCAGGCTACTTTTGCTGCCCAACTGATGTATCCGACAGTAGACACGTACGAGGTGATGCCTTGGCCGGATCGCATTTATCAGGGATTGTATCGTGTGGCGGGGACAGACCGGAAAGAACGTATTCCGCGTGACTACTCTACACAAATGCAGATCATGGTAAATACGCTGAACGATATACGGACTTCGGAAACCCGGGTAAGCGGTACGCACGGCATCGGAGTGCTGATGGCAAATTCACTGATGTTCCAGCGCTTTCCCGACCACGATGGTTATGACGATCCGCAATTCAGCAGTTTCTATGGGCAGACCTTGCCATTACTTAAAAGGGGAATACCGGTAGAATTGGTACATATGGAGAATACTCCGTTTGAGGAGACGTTTGAAGGGTTGAAAGTGTTGGTCATGTCTTATTCGAATATGAAGCCGATGGAACCCCGTTACCATGATTTCCTGGCAACCTGGGTGAAAAAAGGGGGAGCCTTGATTTATTGTGGTGAAGATATTGACCCCTATCAGTCAGTACTGGAATGGTGGAACTCCAATGGTAACCGGTATAAAGTCCCTTCGGAACATTTGTTCGAAAAGCTGGGACTGGATAAGTCGCCTGTCAACGGGACTTATTCTTGTGGGAAAGGAACAGTGACCGTCCTGCGTGAGGATCCGAAACATTTTGTGCTGAAAAGTGGGAATGACCAACGATATTTTGACACGGTTTCGGCTGCTTACAGAAAGACTGCCAAGAAAGAAATAGAACTGAAAAATAGTTTCCTGCTTGAACGGGGACCCTATACCATTGCTGCCGTATTGAACGAAAGCGTCTCTGATGCTCCGATGGAACTTTCGGGATTATATATCGATCTGTTTGATAAAGATCTTCCGGTGCTGACTCGTAAAGTAATTCGTCCCGGTGAACAGGGTTATTTATATAATGTCAATCGGGTTCCGGGCGGGACAAAGGCAAAAGTCCTTTGCGGTGCTTCCCGGATATATGATGAAAAGATAGGAAAACGCAGTTATTCATTTGTTGCGAAAAGCCCGTTGCATACGACCAATGTTTCGAGAGTGCTTCTTCCGAAACAACCGCGACGGGTTTGTGTGAACGGGAAAGAAGAACTTGAACCGGGAAAATTGTGGGAAGAGCGTTCGGGTACCTTGCTGTTGAGGTTTGAGAATGATCCCGCCGGCGTGCAAGTAGATATTGAATGGTAAAAACTATAAAAAAAGAATCTGAAGTTATGAAACTTAAACTATCGACTCTGTTCTTAGGTGCAGCCGCCATGCTGAGCAGTTGTGGTGCACCGCAGGACATCAAGAGTGACAAAAATGAGTTGCGTGCGCCGGCTTATCCGTTGGTGACAATTGACCCTTATACCAGTGCCTGGTCGTTTACGGATAATCTGTATGACGGACCGGTGAAACACTGGACGGGTAAGGATTTCCCGTTCCTGGGTGTTGCCAAGGTAGACGGACAGATTTACCGTTTCATGGGAACGGAAGAACTGGAACTGCTCCCGCTGGTAAAGACCTCGGAACAGGGCAAGTGGACGGCTAAGTATACAACAACGAAACCGGCTGACGGCTGGCAAAATGCCGATTTTAATGATGCTGCATGGAAAGAAGGCGAGGGCGCTTTCGGTACTATGGAAAATGAAAGTACAGCCAAAACCCAATGGGGAGAAGAGTATATCTGGATACGCCGTAAAGCGGATATTAAAGACAACCTGCAAGGTAAAAATGTATATCTGGAATATTCTCACGACGATGACGCCATCATCTATGTAAATGGCGTGAAAGTGGTGGATACCGGTAACTCGGCTAAAAAACACATGCTTGCCAAATTGCCGGAAGAGGCTGTGGCTGCACTGAAGCAAGGGGAGAATCTGATTGCAATTTATTGTAACAACCGTGTTGCCAACGGTCTGATCGATTGCGGTCTGTTGGTAGAGAAGGACAATACACAGAACTTTACTCAGACAGCCGTGCAGAAATCAGCAGATGTGCAGGCAATGCAGACCAATTACGAATTTACTTGTGGACCGGTGGATCTGAAACTTATCTTCACTTCACCTCTCTTTATGGACAATCTCGATTTGATGGCTCGTCCGGTAAACTACCTTACATATGAAGTAGCTTCGAATGATGGAAAAACACATAACGTAGAACTTTATTTTGAAGCCGGTCCGCAGTGGGCACTCGACCAGCCTCATCAAGAAGCCGTAGCCGAAAGCTTTACCGAAGGTGATTTGGTATACCTCAAGACAGGAAGCCGCAATCAGGAAATATTGGGTAAAAAAGGCGATGATGTCCGCATTGACTGGGGATATTTCTATCTGGCTGCTGACAAGGAAAACAGCACTTGTGCAACCGGAGATGGAAAGACACTGAGAAAGAGCTTCATCGACGGACAACTGACTTCATCGAAAACCGATGGAAGTGATAAGTTGGCATTGGTTCGTTCACTGGGTGAAACGAAGAAAGCAGAAGGACATCTGCTCCTGGGATACGATGATTTATATTCTGTTCAGTATTTTGGAGAGAACCTCCGTCCGTACTGGAATCGTACCGGAACCGAAACCATTCTGTCACAGTTTGCAAAAGCCGATAAAGAGTACGATGCATTGATGGATAAATGTGCCGCATTCGATGCCAATCTGATGAAAGAAGCCACCGAGGCCGGTGGGCGTAAATATGCCGAGCTCTGTGCGCTGGCTTATCGCCAGGCTATCGCTGCCCATAAGTTGGTGGAAGCTCCGAACAAGGACCTGTTGTTCCTTTCAAAAGAAAACTTCAGCAATGGTTCAATCGGTACGGTAGACATCACTTATCCTTCTTCTCCTTTGTTCCTTATGTACAATCCGGAATTGGCAAAAGGTTTGATGAACCACATCTTTTATTATAGCGAAAGTGGAAAATGGAACAAGCCGTTTGCAGCACATGATGTAGGTACTTATCCGTTGGCTAACGGTCAGACATACGGCGGCGATATGCCGGTAGAAGAATCGGGAAATATATTGGTACTGACTGCTGCTGTCGCTGCTGTTGAGGGGAATGCCGACTATGCTCAGAAACATTGGGATGTACTGACCACCTGGACGGATTATCTGGCAGAATACGGTCTGGATCCGGATACCCAGTTGTGTACAGACGACTTTGCCGGACACTTTGCACACAACGCCAACCTGTCTATCAAAGCCATTCTGGGTGTAGCGTCTTATGGCTACCTGGCTGATAAGTTAGGCAAGAAAGAAGTGGCTGAGAAATATACACAGAAAGCCAAAGAAATGGCTGCCGAATGGGTGAAGATGGCAGATGACGGTGATCATTACCGCCTAACCTTTGACAAGCCCGGAACTTGGAGCCAGAAGTACAATCTGGTATGGGATAAACTGATGAATCTGCAGATATTCCCTGAAACAGTTGCGCAGAAAGAGATAGCTTACTATCTTGGCAAGCAGAACAGATATGGATTGCCGCTGGATAACCGTGAAACTTATACCAAGACCGACTGGATTATGTGGACTGCTACACTGGCACCGGATAAAGCCACATTCGAGAAGTTTATCGACCCGGTTTACCTGTTCATGAACGAGACTACCGACCGTGTACCGATGTCTGACTGGGTATTTACCGATCGTCCCAACCAGAGAGGTTTCCAGGCTCGTTCGGTAGTAGGCGGATACTATATCAAGATGCTTGAGAAGAAGTTGAAAAAATAAGATTCTGTCACAGGTTACACGGATTTTCACAGGTTAATCATTTTTCCCATTGATATTGAAGATTAAAAAATCTGTGTTAATCCGCGTAATCTGTGGTGAATTTAAAACCATTATTATCATGAAGAAATTAGCGCTATTACTTGTTGGCGTACTGGGTACTGCTCTTTGTACTTTTGCAAAGAACACAACAGAGCCGGTGGACTATGTGAGTCCGTTGGTTGGTACCCAGTCAAAACATGCTTTGTCTACCGGAAATACATATCCGGCTATTGCCATGCCTTGGGGGATGAACTTCTGGGTGGCACAAACCGGGAAAATGGGTGACGGATGGGCTTATACGTATGATGCTGATAAAATCAGAGGGTTTAAACAAACTCACCAGCCCAGCCCGTGGATTAATGACTACGGGCAGTTTGCCATTATGCCTGTTACGGGAAAGGTGGTATTCGATCAGGATCAGCGCGCAAGCTGGTTCTCGCATAAAGCTGAGGTTGCCAAACCGTATTATTATAAAGTATATCTGGCCGATCATGATGTAACTACCGAGATTGCTCCGACCAGCCGTGCGGCTATGTTTCGTTTCACTTTTCCTGAGAGTAAAGACTCTTATGTAGTGGTAGATGCTTTCGACAACGGTTCGTATGTGAAAGTGATTCCGGAAGAGAACAAGATCATCGGCTACACAACCAAGAACAGTGGAGGAGTGCCGGAGAACTTTAAGAATTATTTTGTACTGGTGTTCGATAAGCCGTTCACTTTTACCGCGGCAGTTACCAACGGTAACATCCGTCCGGGTGAGCTGGAATCGAAAGATAAACATGCAGGTGGTATTATCGGGTTCTCTACACGTCGCGGAGAGACGGTCAACGTACGAGTGGCTTCTTCTTTTATCAGCCCCGAGCAGGCAGAACAGAACCTGAAAGAGCTGGGTAAAGACAATCTGGAAGCTGTTGCAGCCAAAGGACGCCAGGAATGGAACAAGGTTCTGGGACGTATTGAGGTGGAAGACGATAATACCGATCATCTCCGTACATTCTACTCTTGCCTCTATCGTTCGGTACTTTTCCCGAGAAGCTTCTACGAACTGGATGCCAAAGGGAAACCGGTACATTACAGTCCCTACAACGGTAAAGTGCTGCCGGGATATATGTTTACCGATACCGGTTTCTGGGATACATTCCGCTGCCTGTTCCCGTTCCTCAACCTGATGTATCCTTCGATGAACGAAAAGATGCAGGAGGGACTGGCAAATACTTACAAGGAAAGCGGATTCCTTCCCGAATGGGCGAGTCCCGGTCACAGAGGCTGTATGGTAGGTAACAATTCCGCTTCGGTAGTGGCTGATGCCTATCTGAAAGGATTGAAAGGTTACGATATAGAAACTCTTTGGGAAGCTGTGAAACACGGTGCAAATGCTGTTCATCCACAGGTTTCTTCTACCGGACGTCTCGGTTATGAATATTACAATCAACTGGGCTACGTACCTTATAATGTAGGCATCAATGAAAATGCCGCCCGTACGCTGGAATATGCTTATGATGACTGGTGCATCTATCAGTTGGGTAAAGCCTTGAACAAACCCGAAGAGGAGATAGCCGTTTATGCACAGCGTGCCATGAACTACAAGAACCTGTACGATAAAGAGCATAAGCTGATGCGTGGCAAGAATAAGGACGGACAATTTCAGTCACCGTTCAATCCGCTGAAGTGGGGCGATGCCTTCACCGAAGGAAACAGTTGGCACTATACCTGGTCTGTATTCCATGATCCTCAGGGACTGATCGACCTGATGGGCGGACAGCAAGGGTTCAATCAGATGATGGATTCTGTCTTTATCCTGCCTCCTGTATTTGATGACAGCTATTACGGTGGTGTGATTCACGAAATCCGTGAAATGCAGATTATGAATATGGGACAGTATGCACACGGTAACCAACCCATCCAGCACATGCTATATCTGTACAATTACTCGGGACAACCGTGGAAAGCACAGCATTGGATTCGTGAAGTGATGGATAAACTCTATACACCCAATCCCGACGGTTATTGCGGTGACGAAGATAACGGACAGACTTCGGCATGGTATGTATTTTCTGCTATGGGATTCTATCCCGTTTGCCCCGGAACGGATCAGTACGTGATGGGTACGCCGTACTTCAAACAGATGAAGCTGCATCTGGAAAATGGCAAGACCGTGCAGATCAGCGCACCGGGCAATAGCGATGAAAACCGTTACATTGCGTCAATGACCGTAAACGGTAAAACATTGACTCGCAACTACCTGACACATAAAGAACTGATGAACGGAGCGAAGATTACGATGAAGATGTCGTCTACTCCGAACAAACAGCGTGGAGTACGCGAGTCGGATTTCCCGTATTCGTTCTCTAAAGAGGTACGTTGAGGCTGGACAGAAACAGATTACTTAATAAAAACCAATCAAGATTATGCCAGGAAAAAACTCAAAGAAAATGATCGGAGCATGTGTCGTTACTGCGGCACTGCTCTGTGCGCCTTCAGCACTGAGGGCCGAAGGTATGTTGTCGCATTATACTTGTGTGGCAGATGCTATTCAGAAAGACAATCGTCCGGAACCCGCTAAGCGTCTGTTCCGTTCGCAGGCTGTAGAAAACGAAATCATACGTGTACAGAAACTGTTGCGTAACTCAAAGCTGGCCTGGATGTTTACCAATTGTTTCCCCAATACACTGGATACCACCGTACACTTCCGCAAAGGCAAAGACGGCAAACCCGATACTTTTGTATATACAGGAGATATTCATGCCATGTGGCTCCGTGACTCGGGGGCTCAGGTATGGCCTTATGTACAACTGGCCAATTCCGATCCGGAACTGAAAACGATGCTTGCCGGAGTTATCAACCGGCAGTTTAAATGTATCAATATCGATCCGTATGCCAATGCATTCAATGATGGTCCTAAAGGGGGTGAATGGATGAGCGACCTGACGGATATGAAACCTGAGTTGCATGAACGCAAATGGGAGATCGACTCGCTTTGCTATCCGTTGCGCCTGGCTTATCAGTACTGGAAGACAACAGGGGATGCCAGCATCTTCGATGAAGAATGGATACAGGCAATCACCAACATATTGCGTACTTTTAAGGAGCAACAGCGCAAAGACGGTGTGGGTCCGTATAAGTTCCAGCGTAAGACAGAGCGTGCTCTCGATACAGTGACCAACGACGGACTGGGTAATCCGGTAAAACCTGTCGGACTGATTGTTTCTACTTTCCGTCCTTCGGACGATGCCACGACATTGCAGTATCTGGTTCCGTCCAACTTCTTTGCCGTATCTTCACTCCGCAAGGCAGCCGAGATACTGACAACCGTGAATAAGAAGACAGCTTTGGCCAATGAATGCAAGGCTTTGGCAAACGAGGTGGAAACAGCCCTGAAGAAATATGCCGTTTACAACCATTCCAAATATGGAAAGATTTATGCTTTCGAGGTGGACGGTTTTGGTAACCACATGCTGATGGACGACGCCAACGTTCCGAGCCTGCTGGCAATGCCTTATCTGGGTGATGTGTCGATTGATGATCCGATTTATCAGAATACCCGCCGTTTTGTATGGAGTCTCGACAATCCTTACTTCTTCAAAGGTAAGGCAGGCGAGGGCATTGGCGGACCACACATCGGATACGATATGGTATGGCCCATGAGTATCATGATGAAAGCTTTCACCAGCAAGGACGATGCGGAGATCAAGTCGTGCATCGAGATGCTGATGAACACGGATGCAGGTACAGGCTTCATGCACGAGTCTTTCCATAAAGACAATCCGGAGAAATTTACCCGTGCCTGGTTCGCATGGCAGAATACTTTGTTCGGTGAGTTGATCCTGAAACTGGTGAATGAAGGTAAAGTGGATATGCTGAATAGTATACAATAAGAATATAACGAAACAGAAAAGAATACGATTCACCACAGATTACGCGGATTACCACAGAATTTTTGATATAAAGTCTCAATAGGACAATTTATTAATCTGTGGAAATCTGTGTAATCTGTGGTGGACTCAAAACAGTTTAATCATGAAGAAATTAGCTGTATGGGCACTTGGTGCCCTCTTTGTAGCCGGTTGTGCAAAGACAGAACAGACTACTACGGATTCCGGTTTGGTGAAGAGTAACTTCCGGACTGAAGTGAACGGAAAGAAAACCGATTTATACGTACTCCGGAATCAGAACAACATGGAGGTTTGCGTCACTAACTTTGGCGGACGCATCGTTTCGGTGATGGTTCCCGGTAAAGACGGGGTGATGCGTGATGTGGTACTTGGCTTCGATTCCATTCAGGATTATATCAGCAAACCTTCGGATTTTGGTGCGAGCATAGGCCGTTATGCCAATCGCATCAATCAGGGAAAGTTTACGCTGGATGGTGTTGAATACCAGTTGCCGCGCAATAACTACGGACATTGCCTGCATGGTGGTCCGAAGGGATACCAGTATCAGGTATATGATGCTCTTCAGACCGGTCCTCAGGAACTTGAACTGACCTATCGCTCAAAAGACGGTGAGGAAGGTTTCCCCGGTAACATTACTTGCAAAGTAATCATGAAACTGACAGACGATAATGCGATTGATATTCAGTATGAAGCCGAAACTGACAAACCGACTATCGTCAACATGACCAACCACTCTTATTTCAATCTGGATGGTGATGCCGGCAGCAACGCAGATCATCTGCTGACTATCGACGCCGATTCTTACACTCCGGTGGACAGCACCTTTATGACTACAGGTGAGATTGTGACAGTGGAAGGTACTCCGATGGACTTCCGCACACCGACTCCGGTTGGTGCACGTATCAACGATTTTGATTTTGTTCAGTTGAAGAATGGCAATGGCTACGATCATAACTGGGTGCTGAATGCCAAGGGAGATATTACCCGGAAAGCCGCAACTCTCGAATCGCCCAAGACAGGTATCGTACTCGATGTATATACCAACGAACCGGGTATTCAGGTGTATGCCGGCAACTTCCTCGATGGTTCGCTGACCGGAAAGAAAGGCATTACTTACAATCAACGTGCTTCTGTCTGTCTGGAGACTCAGAAATATCCCGATACACCGAACAAGCCCGAATGGCCTTCGGCTGTGTTGCGCCCGGGTGAGAAATATAACAGTCATTGTATATTCAAGTTCTCGGTTGACAACGGCAAATAATCACAAGCGTTTTTAGTTGTATTGGCATAAGGAACATAGGATCCGACGGGTCTGATTCTATATCCTTATGCCTTTTTTAATTCCTTATGTTCATACCATAACACATACACAAACTAAAGGTAAGATTGATACCGATAACCTGTTGAAGTTAGACTGGTTTCAGTTTAATAAGCGCCGAAGAAAATAGTCGGTTGGCTTAATACTGATCAGAAACGAATACGATTCACCACAGAGGACACAGAGAACACAGAGGACACAGAGTTTTAATCTCTTGTTTATTAAGATGTTTAAGAGAAAGATATTCTCTGTGTCCTCTGTGTCCTCTGTGTCCTCCGTGGTGAATTAAACTCAAAACCCTTACAGTTATGAAAAAGAAAATGATTATTGGCGGGACAATGTTGCTGGGATTACTGATTACGTTTTGTTCGTATACAGGAGTTACTGAAAAGCCGGACATCCCCGAAGTGAAAGCTATGGGAGAGTCGGTTCCATTGGGTGATCCATTCATTCTGTTGCACGACGGCGTTTATTATGCCTATGGAACGCATGCGGCAGATGGCATTGAAGTCTATACTTCAAAGGACTTGAAGAGGTGGAAACTGCATGGGCTGGCACTGAATAAAGAAGATGTGTGGGCGGATAGCCGCTTCTGGGCACCTGAGATTTATGAGATCCATGGTAAGTTTTATATGTATTATACGGCGGACGAACACATCTGCGTAGCGATTTCCGATTCACCCGTAGGACCGTTCAGGCAGAAGGAAAAGAAACCAATGATAGCTGACGAGAAAATGATCGACAGTTCGTTGTTTATTGATGATGACGGGAAGCCGTATCTTTTCTTTGTCCGGTTCAACGACGGCAACAACGTGTGGGTAGCCGAACTGGAAAATGATTATATGACGATCAAAGCAGAAACCATGCGTCCTTGCGTTCATGTGTCCCAAGCATGGGAAGAAGTCTGGCCCCGGGTCAACGAGGGCTCTTATGTGCTTAAACACAAGGGGCTGTATTATATGACCTATTCCGGCAATAGCTTTGAAAGTCCGTTCTATGGGGTAGGCTGTGCTACGGCAACCGATATAATGGGCGAATGGACCAAATATGATGAAAACCCTATTTTGCAGAACCCCGGTACTTTGCAGGGTGTAGGGCATAGCGCTATGTTCAAAGATAAAGAGGGTAAACTTCGTATCGTTTATCATGCACATAAGGATAAAGAGCATATTCATCCGCGTGGAATGTATATTGGTTCTGTCAGCTTTCAAAAGGTGAATGGTGTGGACCGTATGCGCATTAGCAAAGATTATATTACTGCAGAGCTGGTAAAGTAAAGCAGAGAGAGTGATTTGATAATATGATCCTGTTTTCCTGTATCAGCTTTCAAAAAGTAACTGAAATGCTTTTTCTGATAACTGCCTCTTCCTTTCTTTCTGTTCAACCGGAAGGATAGGAGGGCGATAGCCGGGGTAAATGCAATGAAAAGCCGGACTTTTGGGACTCTGAAGCCGGCATTTCCCGGAAAAGAAGTAAGCATCCGGCACAAAAGAAATAAGTATTTACTCTAAAAGAAGTAAGCAATTTCCGAAAATGCTTACTTCTTTTTTGAAAATCTCCTAATGTTTTGCCCGATTACATATATTGTTCCGGAATAGAGAGATTATTTTCTTCCTTTCTTTTCTGGTTGACAAGTACAGGAGATCTCTCTCTGACTTTCTAAAAGCACTTTCTTTTTACGAAAAACAAACATGAGTGCTCTTGGTTCCCCCTTTGGGCATTCATTGTGTTGTGAAAACGTCCGGATTCCTGCAATATGATAAACAGAAAAATGAAATGGAGACGATTTTTAGTACGAACCTGGCTAATGTACTGAAATAATCGAACCTGAGAAGGGCTGTTTAGCAAACTGTCAAAAAGCTATATGGCATGTTTCTTTTGATGCCGAACTAATTTATAAAGGAGCAGATTTCATTTGTTTCTTTCGTAATTCTGATTTGAGGTTGTTATCTTTGTTGCGATAACTTTAAAGGGCAGTATTAAGAAAATACACATTCTTCATTTTAGACGCGATTATGGTTAAACTCTTATTGATATGTCTGGCAGCGATAGTGATGATCTCTTGCGGATCGGAGCAGGAAAAATTAACTGTGTATATTTCCGATACGTGTACGGATACTCTTCAACACGAAATCTTCTTGTCGGAAGAAGAAGGACTGAATATTTTCTATGATTTGTGTGTAACTGATTCTTTTTGTGCTTTTTTGGACGCACGTAATGATACATTATTAAAGATTTTCACAGTTACAGTTCCTCCTGCTTTTGTCGGATTGGGGATGAAAGGAGAGGGGCCGGATGATTTTCTTTTTCCTTTTTTTGAGAAGTCGATAGGCAGGGGAGGCAAGGGAAAGCTATCGTTCATTGAATTGAATAGTTGGAATAAAAAGACTGTTTCGATTCATTCGGCAGCATCTCCCGGTCCTGTCGCTGTTTCTGTTGTTGAGGCACAACAATTGCCGGAGATGCCTGTAGTCAGGGATTATAATGAAACAGACTCTTGTGTATATGGCATTGATGTAGATATGCAGCATGGTTTGTTTTTCATTTATGATAAGCATACTGCCCAGGTTAAGACAGTGGATTATCATCGTGATATTAAGTCCGGATATCCGGAAGGACATTTATCTTATCTATACGAGAGCTGTTTAATGGTAAATCAAGATGCAAAGGCAACTTGTACGGGATTGCTGAACCTGAACTCTCTCTGTTTTTATGATTTAAAAGGAAATCTGATGAAAGAAATAGTGATAGGGAAAGAGCTGAAATACCCGGACTATGATCCTGAGTTTCTTGATTTTCCGAATGTACCTAAATATTTCATTTCTCTTTGTGGCACCCCCAATTATCTTTATGCCCTTTATAACGGTTTCCCGGGTACTTCGGGTAAATCAAAGATTATGGTCTTTACCTGGCAAGGTGCTCCGGTTGCCATTTATCACACAGATGTAAAATTGGAGAGAATTGCCGTTGATCCATCCGGCAGATATGTATTGGGACTGAATATAACGGAAGAGGGAGGGAGTGATGTGTTGAAGTTTGACCTTCCTCTTAATGAAGTTTAACTCTGTTAGGTGCTTATATTCAGCACTATCCTTTAACTTTGCCTGAAACATAAAACCACATGACTATGAAGACTTTTTATTCCGTCTTTTATTTATGCTTCTTGCTCTGCCTGCCTTTTTCCGTGGTGGGATGTTCGGAAGATAATGAACCATCCGGGGAGATTGAAATAAACCAGCTGCCAGGTACTGCGCAGTTCTTTTTATCTAATTATTTTCCGGGACAATCTCCGGAGAAGATAGAAAGAACGATGACCAGGCAGGAGAATGATCAGTTGCTCTACCGGGTTGCTTTTCCCGATGAGGTGAAAGTGGAATTTAATGAAAATGGAGGATGGAAGAGTCTGATGGTTCCAAATCAAAACTTGCCCGAATCACTTCAATCCCTTTTTGGAGGAGTCATCGCATATGTAAAACAACACTTCTCTAATGATCCGTTTGTCGGTGTGGAGAACACCTGCTACGGAGAATGTGTGTTATTGAACAGTGGCAAGAAAGTAGCATTCTACTACGACCAGACCTGTGTCGGATATGAAATGGATATAAAAGGTGAATCTTCATTGCCGCAGCCGGTGCGGGAGTTTACTGAAAAATACTTTCCGGATGGAACCTTTGAGGCTGTGATTGAACATATACCTGATAGGGAGTTTCCTGCCGGTTATACTTTCTGGTTGGAGAACGGATTTAAATGCGTGCTTGATGATCGGGGAGAGTGGACGGAAGTGAATGGAGGAACCGAACTGTTGCCGACTTCGATTCTGGGAACATTACCTGCGAAAGTGACGGAAGATTTGCACCGGAACTATCCGAATGCACAAGTCACCTTCATTCGTCTGGAGGGTACCCGTTATACAATTCAGGTCAGCAAGACTGTGTATGTGACTATCGATCCCGAGAGTAAACCGATAGAGGTACCTCTGATGCAGGCACAGGCACTTGCAGAAGAGTATTTCGGTAAGCAGAGTTCCATCTCTATCAGTCATCCGCTGCATTCGGATGTGCTCAACTTTACCGTCCGCCTGCCGAACGGCTTTAATATGCTTGTTAACGAAGATGCCAGTGCATGGATTAATATAGACGGAAACGGATTTGCGTTTCCGGAGAAGCTCGTGGCATCGTTGCCGGAAAAGATTACCGATTATGTTTCGGGATATTCGAACTCTGAAATTACACGGGTAGACCGTTCGGTGGCAGCTTCCTATTTGGTGGAACTAACCAACGGAGACGGATTGATGTTCGACTCACAGGGAGATTTTCTTGGGAAAGAAAAGATAGAGTTGAGCGCCTCAGAGAAGGTGTACAGGTATATGCGTTATCATTATCCCAATGACCTGGATATGTATCTCGGCTCTTACAGCATAGAGGGTTGGGTATACAAACTGAGTGATGGTTCGCAAGTCAGATTCGACCGGAACGGTAATTTTGTGGAGATCATCTCATTAAAGTGAGTGCCGGATATTCAGTTCCCAGGGGTTCTCTATGGTTTTTATCTCTTTCTGCGTAAGAAGTGAAGCCATGGTTTGCCCCATTTGCTTGAAGTCGGTGGATAAAGTAGTGATACCTCCGGCCAGTATCTCTTTCAGCGGAGTATCGTTGTAAGAGATGATACCGAAGTCTTTACCGGGAACAAACTGCTGTAGTTGCGCCTGTTTAAGCAGATCTACCAAATCCCGGTCGTTGACAGTCATAAATATTTCCCCTTTCTTGATCATCCGGTCCCTTACGGAGTCGGTATATTCGTGTGTAAACTGATGTTCCTCACAGAAAGTACAGAGACCGTTGTATCGTTCGATAGGCTCTTTCTCTTCCTTCTGGACCATGATGATGTGGTCGTACTTTTTCAGGTGCGGGAGTCCGTGTACCAAAGCTTCGTAAGTGTCTTTCTCGAAATTCTGTGCAACGGAGGAGTATTTGCCTGCCAGTTCCGGGTGAAAGTGGTCGAGTAGGAAGACCCGTCCGGATAGGCTCTCCAATAGTGGGGCTATGTTGGTGAACTTGCCCGGCATCAGGATATATGTGGTGTATTTATAGTTGGCTTCATTGATGAGCGTCTCGAAGACTTTGCGGTTATAGTTGTGAAAATAGAGATCTACGTTTGCGGTCTTTTTGATGGAAGACATGAATGAATTGTAAAGATCTTCCTTGAACTCGTTGAATTCGTTGAAAAGGAGGAATACATTTAGCTTTTGCGCAATTCGGGTTGTTGCTATGTAATAACCTACACCCGGGGTGGAATCGATAATTCCTTTTGATTTAAGCTCGCTCAAACCTGCGAATACCGTATCTCTGGATAGATTATAGTTCTTTCTGAATTCATTGATAGAGAGAATCCAGTCTCCTTTCTTATAACTACCATTGTTGATGCCGTCTATAACGTGATTTACTACTTGTTTGTATTTTGATTCATTCCTTTTCATATTCTTGTTTTTGGTGCTGCAAAGATAGGATAAAAAACGTAAAAGGCTATGGATATTCTCCGGATATAGTATATGTTTTGTAACATAATAAAAATACAGACCAGTTCGTATCAGTTTTGATGGCTTTCATTATCTTTGCACTGTTGCTTGGATCATAAGAATCATAAGCAAGAAAGAAAGACGGGAAAACAACAAACTATAAATAAAACAATGAGAACGTACAGATTTATGTTTCCGGTGTTGCTTGCAATGATTGCGACCGGAAGTTTGACGGCAAAGTCGTCTGATAAAGGAGGTTCCGGCATTCAGTTTCCGGAAGTAAGCCAGGTGAAAATAGAAGATGCATTTTGGAAACCCAAATTGGATCTTTGGCAGAAGGTGACGGTGAATGATGTCTTTGACAAGTTTGAAGGGAAGCATCTGGAACATCCGGGAAAATTCTGTAATACGTTTGAGAACTTTGACCGTGTAGCAAAGGGCGAGCGAAATATCGGTCAGCATGCAGGTGCTCCCTGGTTTGACGGACTTGTTTACGAAACAATCCGTGGGGTGGCAGACTTGATGGCAAGACAGTCGGATGTTGCTTTGGAGAAACGTGTCGACGGATATATCGACCGAATAGCTAAGGCACAGGCATCGGAGCCCAATGGTTATATCGATACTTATACTCAACTGATGGAAGCTGACCATCAGTGGGGAGAACGGGGAGGAATGCTTCGTTGGCAACACGATGTGTACAATGCCGGTATGCTGGTGGAAGCAGGGATACATTATTATAATGCAACCGGAAAAACGAAGTTGCTGGAAGTGGCAACCCGCTGTGCCAATCTGATGGCTGGATACATGGGGGCTTTCCCTAAAAAGAATGTGGTTCCGGCCCATTCCGGTCCGGAAGAGGCTTTGGTGAAACTTTATATCATTTATAAAAACAATCCGGAACTGAAAAAGCAAATCAATGTCCCGGTTGCTGAGCAGGACTATCTCAAATTGGCCGAATTCTGGATCGAAGGCAGAGGACATCACTGTGGATTCCCTCTGTGGGGTACATGGGGTAATCCGTCTGCCGAACAATGGATACGTGACCGGAAATATGAAGCTCCCGAATTCGGGAATCATACCCGTCCGTCATGGGGGGACTATGCGCAAGATTCCATTCCGCTTTTCGAACAGAAGACTATTGAAGGACATGCCGTTCGTGCTACTTTGTTTGCTACCGGAGCAACGGCTGCCGCACTTGAGAATCATTCACCGGAATATATCGCTGCCGTTAGTCGTTTATGGGATAATATGATTGGAAAGCGTATGTTCATCACCGGCGGAGTAGGTGCTGTTCACTTTGACGAGAAGTTCGGACCCGATTACTTTCTGCCTACAGATGCTTATCTGGAAACTTGTGCTGCTGTCGGTGCCGGTTTCTTCAGTCAAAGAATGAACGAGCTGACAGGTGATGCCAAGTATATGGACGAATTGGAACGCACCTTATATAATAACGTCCTGACAGGTATTTCTCTTTCCGGCACACAATACACTTACCAGAATCCGCTGAACTCTGCTAAGCATGCCCGTTGGAGCTGGCACGATTGTCCTTGTTGTCCGCCAATGTTCCTTAAGATGATGTCTGCAATGCCCGGATTTATCTACTCGCAGAAGGGAAGTGACGTTTATGTGAACCTTTTTGTTGGTAGCGAAACGGAAATGACTCTGGCGGATCGGAACCGGGTACGTTTGACGCAAAAGACCGGTTATCCGTGGGAGGGTGTTGTCACCATGACCGTTGAACCCGAAAAAGAGAAGACTTTTATATTGAAAGTGCGTATCCCGGGATGGGCGCAAGGTGTGGAGAATCCTTATGGCCTGTATCGTTCGGAGGTACGGTCTGCCGTAAGCCTGAAGGTAAACGGTAAGTCGGTTCCACTAAAAATATTCAAAGGATATGCCGAAATTCAACGGAAATGGAAAAAGGGGGATCAAGTTGAGCTGACACTACCCGTTCAGCCGCGTTTGGTGACAGCCAATGAAGCAGTGGCGGATTTACAGGACAAAGTAGCCATTGCCGCCGGCCCCTTTGTATATTGTCTGGAAGGATGTGATAATGAAGGTTTGGCTGATTTGAAGGTTGATATGCGTTCTCCCCTGTCGATCACTTTTGAAAAGGGATTATTGAATGGAATCAATGTAATTAAAGGTCAGGCACTGGATAAGACAGGAAAGAAAGTACCGGTTACGGCTATTCCTTATTATGCTTTGGGCAATCGCCAGGATAAGGGTTATGCGGTTTGGATTCCGGCAAGTAAATAATGCGAACGAACATAAACACAATTGTAAGATGAGGGTAAACTGTTTGTTAGCTCTGATATTGTCTGCTTCGGTAGTAGCGGCACAGGACGCTGTGATCCGAGTGGATACGGGTAAGGTCGAGAATAAAATAACTCCTTATTTATATGGAGCTTGCATGGAAGATGTAAATCATGAGATTTATGGGGGAATTTATGATCAGCAGATTTTTGGCGAGAGCTTTGAGGAACCTGCCTCCATGGATAACTTTATCGGGTTTACCCGGTGCGAAGGGGTATGGAAGATGCAAGATGATCAACTTTCCGTATCGTCGCATCCGGGGGCGAAATTGGTTTATGATGATGCGGAGTTCTCTGACGGTAGGGTCGGAGTCGATATAAAATTTACCGATGACATTTCGTCTGCCAATAATGCGGGACTTTTGTTGCGTGTCGGTGAATACGGAGGTGGAGCGGATAATTTTGATGGATACGAAGTCAGCCTGTTTGCCGATGGCAAACGCGTGCTGTTAGGTAAGCATCTGCACAACTGGCAGGAACTGAAAACAGTTCCGGTAGATGTAGATCCGTCGCAATGGAATCGTATGGAAGTGAAGATGGAGGGTGATGAACTGGTGATTCTGCTGAACAGTCGTGAAGTATTGCGTTTCGAAGATCATCTTACCACTTTACGTAATGGAAAGGTCGCTTTCCGCAATTGGGGTGCCGGTGCATCTTTCCGTAACCTGACCATCGGAGATGGTACTCCTGTCAAGCTGTTAACCCGATCGGCACCACAGGTCAGTGGCATGTGGGATGCTTTTGCAGATCTGAATGCGGCCGCTTCATATAAACAGGTTGCGGACAAACCTTTTCATGGACACTATGCTCAGCAAGTAGAGTGTCTGGCAGGTATCGGTAAAGTGGGCATTGCCAACCGGAGCTTGAATCGCTGGGGGATCTCCGTACGTCAGGGTGAGAAGAAAACCGGTAGCCTTTATTTGAAAGGGAAGGCGGAAGTATGGGTAGCCCTTCAAAGCGTGGATGGTGAAAAAGAATATGCTGTACAGTGTATCCGTACCGAGTCCGGCGACTGGAAAAAGTATACATTTGAGTTGATTCCGGACAAGACCGATGAAAACGCACGCTTTGCCATTTATTTGAAAGGGAAAGGGCGTTTTCTGGTAGATATGGTCACTTTGATGAACGGTGCCGACCGGCAGTTTCGTGGGTTGCCGTTGCGTAATGATATCGGGCAGGCAATGGTGGATCAGGGGTTGCGTTTCCTGCGCTATGGAGGTACGATGGTTAATGCTCCCGAATACCGTTTTAAGAATATGATTGGTGATCGTGCACTGCGTCCGCCTTATAAAGGCCACTGGTATACTTATTCGACTAACGGTTTCGGCATCGAGGATTTCCTCCAGTTCTGCGAGAAGGCAGGGTTTGTGCCTGCTTATGCAGTGAATGTAGAAGAGTCGGCGCAGGATATGGCGGACATGATTGAATACTTGAACGGGTCGGTAGATACGGAATGGGGGAAGAAGCGTGCCGCGAACGGGCATCCCGAACCTTACGGATTGAAGTATCTGGAGATTGGAAACGAAGAGGTCATCTGGGGGGATATCGAGGCAGACTATCAGCATTACATTGATCGTTTTAATGATATCTATGAAGCGGTTCATGCCAAAGATCCGGAGGTGCAATTTATTCATTCTGCCTGGTGGCGTCCCGAATCGCCTAACATGGAAAAAGTATTTAAAGCCCTTGACGGAAAAGCTGCTTATTGGGATTATCACCCTTGGACGGATGATCTCGGTAGCCGTGAGAACATAGACAGGGAGTTGACGGATATGAAGGCCAAGTTCTTGAAATGGAATCCGAATACAACGATGCGTTGTGCCATTTTTGAAGAAAATGGAAACCTGCATAACATTCAGCGTGCCATTGTACATGCTACCGTTCAGAATGTAGTTCGCCGCCATGGTGACTTCATCCTGACTACCTGTGCGGCCAATGCCCTTCAACCCTATCTGCAAAATGACAATGGTTGGGATCAGGGGCAGGTATTTTTCACACCGGGACAGGTTTGGGGAATGCCGACTTTCTATGCACAGCAGATGTCTGCTGCCCATCACCATCCGTTACGTTTGTGGAGTGAAGTGAAAGGAGAACTGGATGTGACAGCCACAACGAATGAAGCACGTGATGAAGTGATTCTGCATGTTGTGAACACTTCACCTGAGGTACGGCGGAGCCAGATAAACTTGTCCGGTTTCATTCCGGAGGGAAATATGGAAATATATACTTTGAGTGGAGAACTGAATGACGAAAATCTTCCCGATACGCCGACCCGGATTCTTCCGAAAGCTATCTGGATGCAGGCTGCCGGATCTGATTTTACTTATTCGTTTCCTGCTTACTCGTATACGATTGTCGTGCTTGGGAAGTAAGTTATCGTTATGGGAATTAACATTGTTAATACCGCTTCGGAAAGTTTTGCTGACAGATTGTAAACAACAAGTCTTTTGCATGTAAAAGATTTGTTGTTTACAATCAAAACACTTGTTTTAACAGACCGTTAAAACAAGTGTTCCTTCAATGTGATATAAACACTTATAACCTTCTATTTATCAGCCGGAACCTAATCAAAGGACCTTTGTTTCCTAAAGCCTCTGCCTGCATGGCTTCGAGTGATCTACTTGTCAGAATGACAAGTAGAATATAATTGATGAGAAGTTATAGAACCTTTTATGGTCTGGAAATAGCTGATACATTGCACGAATTTGTTCCATCGGCCGACAGCACTACAGACGGAAGGGTCAGATTTCCAAGCCGTCCAGTATCTTCAGATATAACTCCAATGCTTCTTCGATTTCTTTAATCATGATATATTCATCGGCTGTATGTGAACGCGAAGAACGGCCGGGACCCATTTTTACCGAAGGGAAAGACATTAACGCCTGATCAGAAAGGGTAGGGGAACCGAAAGGTATACGTCCCAGTTTTTTTGCTTTTTGTACAAACGGGTGACTCTCTTCGATACGTGAAGAGTTAAGGCGGAACGAGCGGGCTTCGGCTTTGCAGGAAATATGTTTTTGTATTTCGGCAAACAGTTCTTCATTGGAGTAAAGTTCGTTGCTTCGTACGTCCACTACGAAATTGCAACGGTCGGGGATGACATTGTGCTGTGTACCGGCATTGATCACCGTGACACTCATTTTGACAGGGCCCAGCAGAGACGATTCTTTGGCAAAACGGTAGTCGCGGAACCAGGCAATGTCGTCCAATACCTTATATATAGCATTATCACCTTCATTACGGGCTGCGTGTCCTGCTTTTCCGATGGCAGTGACATCAAGTACCATTAACCCTTTTTCGGCAATGGCAGGTTGCATTTCGGTAGGTTCTCCCACTACGGCAAAACTGATAGGAGGAAGTCCGGGCAATACACTTTCGATACCCCCTTTTCCCGATACTTCTTCTTCGCAGGATGCCAGATAAATGAGGTTATAACTTTGTTGCCTGCGGCATAGTTGCAGAAACACCTGTAAGAGTGTCACTACGCTTGCACCGGCATCGTTGCTGCCCAATCCGTAAAGTTTCCCATTCTCTTCGCGGGGAGTGAACGGATCTTTTCGCCAACCGTTGACCGGTTTTACGGTATCGATATGGGAATTGAGCAGGATTGTCGGTTTCTTCAGGTCGAACATGGGACTCAGACACCAGATGTTGTTTCCTTTACGGCCTGTGGTCATACCTTCGGCCTCGATATAGTTTTGCAGGTAATCGGCTGCTTTTTCTTCTTCGCGGCTGAGCGAAGGGATGCTGATCAGAGATTTCAGCAAGCCGACAGCTTCGGATGTAATGGATTCGTCTATCATTTCTTTTTTTGCTTTGAACGGATGCAAATGTACAAATAATACTTGAATCTTTCAGTTTGTCAGACAACTATTTATCAGGTACTATATGGCTAAGTGCCTGACTCTGTTAAGCAAAATAATTCAGTGTTCACACCTGATAATTCCAAATTAAACGATACCTTTGCAGACGAATAACTAACAACAAAGGATATGACTTATCATCATTTATCTGTCTTGGTTCATCGTCAGGCTGAAAAGTATGGCGACAAGACAGCTCTGAAATACCGTGACTATGAGAAGGCACAGTGGATCCCTATCTCTTGGAATGAATTCTCGCAAACTGTAAGGCAGGCCGCCAATGCCATGGTGGAACTGGGGGTACAGGAAGAAGAAAACATCGGTATTTTCTCTCAAAATAAGCCGGAATGTCTGTTTACGGATTTTGCCGCTTTTGCCAATCGTGCGGTGACGATTCCGCTTTATGCAACCAGTTCTCCGGCACAGGCTCAATATATCATCAATGATGCCCAGATACGTTTCTTATTTGTAGGCGAGCAGTTCCAGTATGATGCTGCTTTCAGTGTGTTCGGCTTCTGCCCCTCACTTGTACAGTTGATCATTTTTGATCCGGCGGTAGTGAAAGATCCGCGTGATATGAGTTCTATTTATTATGACGAGTTTTTGGCTAAAGGAAAAGATTTGCCGCACAATGAAGTAGTGGAAGAACGTACGGCACGTGCCAGTGCCGAAGATTTGGCAAATATCCTGTATACGTCCGGTACTACGGGCGAACCTAAAGGAGTCATGCTGCATCATTCTTGCTATTTGGAAGCATTCCGCATTCATGATATCCGTCTGGTAGATATGACCGATAAAGATGTTTCGATGAACTTCCTGCCGCTGACTCATGTGTTTGAGAAGGCATGGACTTATCTCTGTGTGCATAAGGGCGTACAGGTCTGCATCAATCTCCGTCCGGCCGATATCCAGACAACCATTAAAGAAATACGTCCGACATTGATGTGTAGTGTACCCCGCTTTTGGGAGAAGGTGTACGCCGGCGTTCAGGAAAAAATAGCCGAGACCACCGGAATAAAAAAAATGCTGATGCTGGATGCTATTAAAGTAGGCCGTATCCATAATCTGGATTATTTGCGGGTGGGTAAGACGCCTCCCCGAATGATTCAGTTGAAATATAAGTTTTATGAGAAGACTATCTATGCTCTGCTGAAAAAGACCATCGGAATAGAGAACGGTAACTTTTTCCCGACAGCCGGTGCTGCCGTTCCCGATGAAATATGCGAGTTTGTACATTCGGTGGGCATCGATATGCTGGTCGGATATGGTTTGACAGAATCTACAGCGACTGTTTCGTGTACTTCGAAGACGGGCTATGATATTGGTTCGGTAGGTCAGGTAATGCCAGAGGTAGAAGTGAAGATCGGCGAAGATAACGAGATTCTGCTTCGTGGAAAGACCATCACGAAAGGGTATTATAAAAAGGCGGAAGCGACGGCTGCAGCCATCGATGAAGAAGGTTGGTTTCATACCGGTGATGCCGGCTATTTTAAAAATGGGCAGTTATATCTGACAGAGCGTATCAAAGACTTGTTTAAGACATCGAACGGAAAATACATCGCTCCTCAGGCATTGGAAACCAAATTGGTTATCGACCGTTATATCGATCAGATAGCTATTATTGCCGATCAGCGTAAGTTTGTATCTGCACTGATTGTACCCGTATACGGCTTTGTGAAACAGTATGCCAAAGAGAAAGGCATCGAATACAAAGATATGGCCGAATTGTTGGAGCATCCTAAAATTACTGCTCTGTTCCGCGCACGTATCGATACGTTGCAGCAGCAGTTTGCCCATTACGAACAGATTAAACGATTTACGTTGCTTCCCGAACCGTTCAGCATGGAAAAAGGGGAACTGACTAATACCCTGAAGTTGAAACGCCCGGTAGTGGCACGCAATTATAAAGAGGTAATTGATAAAATGTATGAGGAGTAAGAACACAAAATTTTGTATATCTTTGCTCCCCATAATTAATGAAAACCATAAATAAGAAGTATGATTACTATTGAACAACTTAAAGACGTGAAAGAGCGCACTGATGCGCTGAGGAGGTATCTTTGACATCGACGGGAAGAAAATTCAGGTCGAAGAAGAACAATTGAGAACACAGGCTCCGGGATTCTGGGATGACCAGAAGAAGGCCGAAGCACAAATGAAACTGGTGAAAGGACTGCAAAAGTGGATTGAGGGATACAATGAGGTCAAGACACTGACAGACGAACTGGAACTGGCTTTCGATTTTTATAAAGACGAATTGGTCACCGAAGAAGAAGTAGACGAGGCCTATGCAAAGGCATTGGAGCATGTCGAAAATCTGGAGTTGCAGAACATGCTTCGTGATGAGGCCGACCAAATGAGTTGCGTGCTGAAAATTAACTCCGGTGCCGGTGGCACGGAGAGTCAGGACTGGGCATCGATGCTGATGCGTATGTATCTTCGTTATGCCGAGACCAATGGTTATAAAGCAACCATGGCCAACTTGCAGGAAGGTGATGAAGCGGGTATTAAAACCTGTACCATCCAGATCGAAGGCGACTATGCTTATGGATATCTGAAAGGTGAAAACGGTGTACACCGTTTGGTTCGTGTTTCCCCTTACAATGCGCAGGGTAAGCGCATGACTTCTTTTGCTTCCGTGTTTGTCACTCCGTTGGTGGACGATAGCATTGAAGTGAATATTTTGCCGGCCTGTATCTCTTGGGATACTTTCCGTTCGGGAGGTGCCGGTGGACAGAACGTAAATAAAGTGGAATCCGGCGTTCGTTTGCGTTATCAGTACAAGGACCCTTATACCGGAGAGGAAGAGGAAATCCTGATTGAGAATACCGAAACCCGTGACCAGCCTAAGAATCGGGAGAATGCGATGCGTCAGTTGCGGTCTATTCTTTACGATAAAGAATTGCAGCACCGCATGGCAGAACAGGCTAAAGTGGAAGCCGGTAAGAAAAAAATCGAATGGGGGTCACAGATACGAAGCTATGTCTTTGACGACCGTCGTGTAAAAGACCATCGCACTAACTTCCAGACCTCTGATGTAAACGGAGTGATGGATGGAAAAATAGAAGGATTTATCAAAGCCTATCTGATGGAATTTTCTTCGGAAGAAGCTTAAAAATAACAGAATTGTAACATCCTCCGGATTTTTCTGCTCCGGGGGATGTTTTTTTATTTCCTTTCTTTGTCCGTCATTTTATTCTCTATATTTTTGGCAGGTTAAAAGATTTGTTCTTACTTTGTTAGCGTTGAACTTTAAAGCTAACGATTATGAGTAAGAATAAGAAAAAAGTAACACACAGCAAGAAAGAAGAAGAACAAGCCAAAAAGGTCGTTAAGGTAGTTTTTGTCTCGCTGGTCATTCTGGCATTGGCTATGATTATCGGTTTTTCTCTTTTGGGCTAAGAGTGAGTGATTAGTGACTGACAATTAGTGATTAGTACCGTATAGATGAATTGTACTAATCACCGGTTATTAGCTGCTAATCACTGCCAATTAATCGCTAATCACTAAAAAGACGGATGAACAAGCAACTGATTACTATTTTTTCTATCTTCTCAATTACTTGTCTGGGGATGGTTTCTGCCCAGGAGTCTAAATCTTTTCTTCCTGAGGTGAAGAAAGAATCATTAACCTTCAGTTCGGAGGACAATAAGTTTAAACTGACTTTCAATGGCCGTATCCAGGCAGATGGAGCGGTGTTTTTGGGAGAGGATTACCAGCCCATAGGCAATGGTGTCGGATTTAGGCGTGTACGTTTAGGTGCCACTGCTGCATTTGGTAAAAGATTATCCGGTAAAATAGAGATGGATCTGACCGATGGCGGATTTTCATTAAAAGACTGTTTCATTAAATATGCTTTTCCCAACGGGCTCTACTTTAGGGCAGGTAATTTTAAAGAGAGTTTTGGGATGGCTGCAATGACTTCTTCGGGCGATTTATGGTTTATGGAGAAAGCGAATGTGGTATCGGCATTTGCTCCTGAATATCATATTGGCGTACAGGGAACTTGGGAACATGACCAGTTCCTGGGGGTAGCAGGTGTACATTTCAAGCGAATTGAAGGTAATAAAGAAAAAGATTATTCTGAAAGTAACAACAAAGCCGGAGAAGATGAAGGAATATCGGTGACTGCCCGTGCGGTTTGGCAACCTGTTTCGGCAGATAAAGTGAAAGGCTTTCATCTGGGAATTGCTGCATCTTATCGCACTCCGAAGACTACGGTTGGTTCACTGATGCCAAATACGGTGAGATACAGTACAAGGTCGCTGTCTTATATCAATAAAATCAAGTTTCTGGATACGTCGCCTATTGCCTCGGTCAGTCACGACTGGCTGGCGGGTGCCGAGTTGGCCGGATTCTACAGAGGGTTTCGTTTTCAGGGAGAATACATTATGAACAACACAGTGCGTATGGAAGGATTAGCGACGGAGAAGTTCAATGGTTTCTATGTACAGGCTGCTTATCTGCTGTTTGGCGGACAGCAGCGGTATAGTAAATCACGTGGCGCTTTTTCACAGCCGTCGTTTGGGCGTAGTTGGGGCGACATAGAACTGGCAGCCCGTTTTGACCGTATCGACCTGAACGGAACAGAGGTGATGGGCGGATCGGCCAACGGATGGACGTTTGGGGTGAATTATTATGCTACCCGGAATCTTAAATTCCAGATTAACTATTCGTATGTAGATAATGATAAATATGCCAATGCCTTCGGACAGGCAGCGGTGGGGTATAAATCGAACGGAGAGATTGCTTACAAACCCGAGGAAGTAGATGAATCGTTGGGGAAGGGGGGGAATGCATATGGCATTCTGGGACTCCGTATACAATTGAATTTTTAAATATGTCACAAGAGATAGAACGTAAGTTTCTCGTTAAAGGAGACTATAAATCACAGGCTTTTGCGCAGAGTCGCATTGTTCAAGGATATATCAGCAGTGCCCGTGGAAGAACGGTCCGGGTACGTATCCGCGATGGGAAAGGTTACCTGACTATTAAAGGAGCCTCCGATGCCTCAGGGTTGAGCCGCTATGAGTGGGAGAAAGAACTGCCGCTTATTGAGGTAGAGGAACTGATGAAACTTTGTGAACCGGGAGTGATCGATAAGACCCGATACCTGGTTCGTAGTGGGAAACACGTATTCGAAATAGATGAATTCTACGGTGAGAATGAAGGACTTGTAGTAGCTGAGGTGGAATTGGGTTCGGAAGACGAAGTGTTTGTAAAACCCGACTTTATAGGAGAAGAGGTTACGGGGGACATTCGCTACTATAATTCCCAGTTAATGAAAAAACCGTATACTACCTGGTCGTAGCTAACAAATAATCCGTATATTTGTTTCTTTAGTTACGGGCTCAAGAATAAAGATATATGGAACAACTGTACAACTACTTGCCGGAAAAGCTGGTGACCTTTATTCTGGTCACCTTGTTTTCACTTTTAATAGGACTCTCGCAACGCAAGATCAGTCTGAAGCGTGAAGGAGAAATCACTCTTTTCGGTACGGACCGCACCTTTACGTTTATTGGAATGTTAGGGTACCTTTTGTATATCCTCGATCCGGAAGAGATGCGGCTCTTTATGGGGGGCGGGTTGATACTCGGTATGCTTCTGGGATTGAACTATTACGTAAAACAAGCCCAGTTTCACGTATTCGGGGTGACGACCATCATCATTGCGCTGATCACTTATTGCATTGCTCCTATTGTTTCTACACAGCCTTCCTGGTTTTATGTCATGGTGATTGTAACCGTTTTATTATTCACTGAATTGAAGCATACCTTTACGGAGATTGCACAGCGAATGAAAAACGATGAAATGATCACACTTGCCAAATTTTTGGCTATCAGTGGAATTATTCTCCCCATGCTGCCCAATGAGAATATCATTCCGGATATCAACCTGACCCCCTATACCATTTGGCTGGCTACAGTAGTTGTCTCGGGCATTTCTTACCTTTCTTATCTGTTGAAGCGATATGTCTTTCGTGAATCGGGAGTATTGGTTTCCGGTATCATCGGTGGATTGTATAGCAGTACGGCCACTATTTCAGTATTGGCGCGTAAAAGCAGGAATATCCACTCGCAGGAAGCACCCGAATACGTTGCTGCCATGCTGTTGGCTGTGAGTATGATGTTTCTGCGTTTTATGATTTTAATTCTTATTTTCAGTTCCACCATCTTTGCCTCTATCTATCCTTATCTTTTGATTATGGCTGCTGTTGCAGCCGGCGTTGCCTGGTTTATCCACTGCCGGCGGAAACGGACGCCTGGTGCTGATCTTGTGGAAGAAGAGGATGACAGCAGTAACCCTTTGGAGTTCAAAGTAGCACTGATTTTTGCCGGACTATTCGTTATCTTTACTGTGTTGACACATTACACATTGATTTATGCCGGTACCGGAGGATTGAACTTATTATCGTTTGTGTCCGGATTCAGTGATATCACTCCTTTCATCCTGAACTTATTGCAGGGAACCGGGAGTGTGGCGGCCACTGTTGTGATGGCTTGTACCATGCAGGCCATTATCAGCAATATTGTGGTGAATATGTGTTATGCACTTTTCTTTTCGGGTAAACAGAGTAAGTTGCGCTCATGGATATTAGGCGGTTTCGGCTGTGTGATTGCGGCAAATGTTGTCGTACTTTTTTTCTTTTATCTGATTTAATGTGCGTTATCGAACAACTTCTGATAAAAAAGAATAAAAATCGCCCTATTTCACCTTTCTTAACTCCGAGGGTTTCGTAAACGAATATAAAGTCGATATTTTCGTTGCCAATCTGTAACAAATACTATGATTTTGCGTCTGATAGACTATAAACTAAAACATAACTTCACATGAGAAACAAACTACTACTATTATTGCTGTTGATGTTTATAACATCCGGCATGATGTATGCTCAACAGCAGAAACCTCAGCAAACCCAGCAACGTACAGCAGCTCCATCTTATACATTGAAAGGCGTGCTTCTTGACTCGCTGACGCAAGAGGGAGAACCTTATGCTACGATCAAAATCGTGAAAAAGAGTGCTCCCCAAAAAGCTTTGAAAATGGCCGTAACTGACTTGAATGGTAAATTCCAGGAAAAATTGACTGTCGCTCCCGGAAACTATGTCGCTACTTTTTCATCTGTAGGTAAAGTGACATTGGTGAAAGACTTCACCGTAAAGGCAGGAGATAAAGTAATTGACCTCGGACAATTGAATATGGCTGAGGCTACTAACGAACTGAAGGGCATAGAGATCGTTGCCCAGAAACCATTGGTAAAGGTGGATGTGGACAAGATTGAATATAACATTGAGGACGACCCGGACTCAAAGACCAACACAGTGATGGAAATGCTTCGTAAAGTCCCGTTGGTTACAGTGGACGGTGAAGACAACATTAAGGTGAATGGCAGCAGCAGTTTTAAAATCCATGTAAACGGTAAGCCGAATAACATGATGAGCAATAATCCGAAAGATGTGCTCAAAAGTATGCCTGCTAATACAATTAAGCATATCGAGGTAATCACTTCTCCGGGAGCTAAATATGATGCAGAAGGTGTAGGCGGTATCCTGAATATCGTTACTGTAGGCGGTGGCTTTGAAGGGTATACCGCTACTTTCCGTGCCAGTGGCAGTAACCGTGGTGCCGGTGCGGGCGGATATGCCACTATTAAGTCGGGTAAACTGACTCTGACCGGTAACTATAACTACAATTATAATACAACTCCGAAGAGCTACTCAAATAGTTTCCGTGAAAACTTCGACTCGGAAGATCAGAAATATCTGGAATCAAACAGTACTTCCGATTATGACGGTAGTTTCCAGTACGGTAATCTGGAAGCCAGTTACGAAATTGATACATTACGCCTGCTGACTGCTTCTTTCGGTATGTATGGAGGTAGTAATGATAATAACAGTGACGGACTGACTACGATGTGGAATGCAAACAGAGATGTGTTGGCTTATCAATATGGCTCTCTGAGTGATGGAAGCGGTTCGTGGTATTCGATGCGGGGTAATGTCGACTACCAGCGTACGTCTAAAAAGAATAAGGACCGTATGATTACTCTTTCCTACAAGATCAGCACTCAACCCCAGAATTCGGATTACTACACTAAGTATAGAGATATAAAGGATCCTTTTGAATTGGAAATTATTGAGAAGTTCCTATTAAACAACTCTCACTCGGATGGAAAAACGAATACTACTGAACATACCTTCCAGGTGGACTACACCACCCCTATCGGAAAGTTACATACGATAGAAGTAGGTGGCAAATATATTATCCGTAATAATTTAAGTGATAATAAGTTGTTCGAAGCTAAAGGGGCAACCGACGATTATGAATACAACAACGACCGTAGCAGTAAGTACAAGCATATGAACGACATTCTTGCTGCTTATTTAGGATACACTCTTCGTTATAAGGGCTTCTCTTTTAAACCGGGAGTACGTTATGAATATACCGCTCAGGATGTAAAATATTTGGCTGGAGCTATCGGTCCGGAAGCAGATTTCAGCACCAACTATAATGATTTTGTTCCATCTGTTACGATGGGTATTAAGATTGGTAAGACACAGAACTTGCGTGGTGGTTACAACATGCGTATCTGGCGTCCGGGTATCTGGAACTTGAATCCTTATTTTGACGACCGTAACCCGATGTTTATCAGCCAGGGTAATTCGAATCTGGAAAGTGAAAAGAGCCACTCGTTCAATCTGAGCTATAGTATGTTCAGTATGAAGTTCAATGTGAATGTTTCTTTGCGTCACTCATTTGGAAACAATGGTATTGAGCGGGTGAGCCGTCTGATCGGTAAAGGCGGTGAGGACTTCCCCGGAGGACATCATGCTCCCGAAGGTGCATTGTACAGCACGTACGAAAATATCGGTAAGAACCGTAATACAGGTCTGAGCCTTTATGCTAACTGGAATGCTTCTCCCAATACTCGTATCTATCTGAATGGTGATGGTAGCTACGCTGATATTAAGAGTCCGGCCCAAGGATTACATAATTATGGATGGAGCGCTTCTATGTATGGCGGCATTCAGCATACTTTCCCATTGAAAATACGCGCCAGTCTGAATGCCGGAGGAAGTACTCCTTACATTAGCTTGCAGGGTAAGGGATCGGGTTACTATTACTATAGCCTGAGTGTGAACCGTTCATTCATCAAAGATCGTTTTACGGTAAGTGCTTATGTTAGCAATATCTTCGAGAAATATCGTTCGTTTAACAACACTACTATCGGTGAAAACTTCTTGTCTAAGAGTAGCAGCCGCTATCCGAGCCGTAGCTTTGGTGTCAGCCTCAGCTATCGTATCGGTGAGTTGAAAGCCAGCGTGAAGAAAGCTGCCCGTAGTATCAATAATGATGATGTGAAAGGTGGCGGTGGCCAGGGTGGTCAAGGTGGTGCTAACTAAGAGTTAGGACTTCTGGTAAAGATAAAAACAGAAAGGTGTAGCTATCCGCAGTGGTAGCTACACCTTTCTGTTTTTGAATGGGGATGTGTCATTATTCACCACAGAGTAACACAGAGTCCCATAGAGCGAACTTGATCTATTGATAACTACTGAGTGTTTATCTGTGTAAATCAGTGTAATCTGTGGTGAATACGAGTTCCGGCACACCCCATTTCGTCCGGTTGCCGGTTTATAATGAATGATCTGCCGGCACCTCTTTCCCCGACCAGGCTTTCAAGTTGGTCCATTCGGCGGGAGGAGCTGACCAAAAGGCATCATCAGCAGGTAATCCCAGTGGTAAGAACCCGGTCAGACACAGATAAGTACTTCCCGTATTGATGTAGCTTTCCGACATTTTTATCTGATTACCGGAGAAACCTATCCTTAACCAACCGTTTGCATCAAAATTGTCGGCTGACCGGAACTGATTTTCAATGACCTTGGTCATTGCACAACGTACTTGGGCGGGAGTAATATGTTCGGGAAGCAGATGTAGTAGGGCAGCTTGCCCTAACGCATGAAATACTCCGGTACGATACACGATAGACCGTCCGATTACCGGATAAGTTCCTTCCGGTGAAATAAACCGTTCCAACTGTTCGGCATAGCGTCCCAAGCGTTTCTGCTGTACTTTCAGAAATTCAGCTCCCGGCATCCGGTGCTTTTGCATGACGATTAATATGTCAGTTAGCATGGGGTGAATCACAAAGCTGTTGTAATAATCGAGATGGAAGTCAGCCCCGTCACCGTATTGGGCATCTCCCTTATACCAAAGATCCCTGAACTTGCGTACTCCGTAGTTGAGGCGTACCGTGTCGCACTCACCGGTGAATTCTTGCAATGCAGCCTCTACGATAGAGGCAAACAGCAACCAGTTGCTTTCGTTGGGTTTAATGGCACGGCTTCGCTTCAACTCCGTCACTACCCGCTTGCGGGCAGATGCAGAGAGATTACCCCATAACTGTTTGGGGGCGCGCAGCAATCCTTCTGCCAGAAATGCGGCATCTACCAAGGGCTGCGAAGGTTCTCCGAAAATCAGGTAATCGGGTGAGGAGGGGTTAACGGCATTGCTGATTCCTTTTACAGTCAGCTCGATGTATTTCTTGCGTAACTGTCCTTCCGGCGTATCGTCCGCTCCCAATTCCAGCCATGGAGCCATGCCGCAAACTGTACGTCCTACTGCTTCCAGATAAGAGAAACGTTGCCGGTCGGGGGCAAGCGATTGGTATGGCATTCTTTTCTTCAGTGTTTCGTTAGCCAGATTACTGAGTACCGGATCGGCCAGGCGGACAAGTGTCTTTACCCAGACATTCCGGTCGGCAGTTCCTGGCCGGCACTGTGCCCAAAGACAGGGGACTGCCGGCCATCCTCCGGCCAGCAATCCCCATACAATAATTAAGATGATCCGTTTCATTGAAGCGATCCGTCTTCTTTATATTCCACTACCACTACGTCCGTAAGTGGTTTTTTCCCCGGAGTAGTTACACGGATGGTATTTTCTCCTACCTTCAGTTTGACACCTTTCCATACAACTGTTGAGTAAGTATCTGCTTTTTGTTTGCCACAACTGACACCGTTTACAAACAGTTCGGCTTCCGGGGCAGTGGTGAATGCCATGAAAGTCTGCTCCGGTTGGTAGCGAAGCCTGCATCGCTTCTCTGCCAAGTAAATCATCGGCTCCTGTTTGTTCCAGTTTGCTTTATAGAAGTAGTAGGAGTCTTTCTTCACCTTTCGGTCGAAGGTGACGAGACCTTTGTCATTGATACCCGGGCGGTCACCTTCCGTACGATGGGCAGCGCCGAAGTCGAACATGTTCCAAACGAATGTACCCCATACGAACGGACGTTCGGCTATGATTTTCCAATTCTCCATATGATAGTAGGTCTGCCAGTTTTCAGGGTGCCACCATCCCGAAGCGGACGGTTGCCTGAGCGAGTCCTGCTGGTGGTAGATACTGGCTCCTGCCCCGTATTCACTGATGCCGATACGTATTTCGGGATATTTCTCGTGTGTACGGTCCAGAAAGGTTGCCAATGTTTTCGGAGTACTTCCATACCAACCGTCGTAACGGTTCCAGGCAATGTTATCGGTAATGAAGTTCAAATCACCGTTCTGGTTGCTGGCGGAAGTTGTCGGACGGGTAGGGTCTTCCTGTTTCGCCAGTACATTCAGTTCTTTGATATACTCTACAGGATTGTCCCCGACTTCCTTCAGTTCATTGAACAGGCCCCAGAAGCAGATAGAGGGATGATTGTAGTGCTGGCGAATCAGTTCGATGAGTTGCTGTTTGCCATTCTCACGGAAGGAAAGCTGGTTGACAAAACCTTTATCCGCATATCCTCCGGGACCGACAAACGGAATCTCAGCCCAAGTGACGATACCGTGCCGGTCCATCAAATCGTACATATAAGTTGCCTGCGGATAGTGTGCCAGGCGGATGGCGTTGACTCCCATCTCGCGCATCAGTGCCACATCTTCTTCATGATGCTGGGGACGGAGTGCGTTACCCACTTCGGCACGATCCTGATGGCGGCATACCCCATGAAGTGGTAAATGCTTGCCATTCAGGAAGAATCCTTGAGCCGGATCGGTATGATAATAGCGTAGACCTAATGGCTGTGTTACACTGTCGATCTGTTTACCGTTCTTGTGGAGGCTGACAGTGACCTGATACATAAACGGGTCTTCACAACCATTCCAAAGACGCGGTTTTTGAATCAGTAAAGGAAGCTGTTCCTGAATATCGGTCCCCTGTTTCAGCGATATGTTTCGGTTTTCTTTGCAAATCACTTTAGAGCCGTCCGTCACTTGGATCCGAAGTTCGGCCGCTCCATCGGTTGCCCGGTTGGACAGGTTCACTTTGGCACATACTTTTGCTTCTTGGGCGCTGACGGCTTCCTGCACCAGATAAACTCCCGGTGAAGCATAATCCAAAGGCGAGATGCAAGTCTCGTCCGTAATCAGCAGATGTACATCCCTGTAGATTCCCCCGTAAAAATTGAAGTCGCCTACGAGTGGCATTATGTCCAGTTGCTCACCGTTATTGGCACGTACCAGAATGGAGTTCTTTTCTCCGTATTTCACTAAGTCTGTGATTTCGAATATAAAGGCCCCGTATCCGCCCCGGTGTTCGCCAATGTGTTTGCGGTTGATGAACACGTTGGCTACACTGTTCACACCTTCAAAGCGAAGAAACAGGCGCTTGCCTTTCCATTCGGGACGAACATATAGAGCTTTTTCATAGTTCCCGATACCCCGTTTGTAGTCTGTTTTGCCCGCAAGCGCATCTTGTGCATTCCAGGTGTGCGGCAGGTCTACCCTGCGGGTGTCTCCCTGTACCTGATGCGAGAAACGGAAATTCCAGTTATTGTTGAGTAGAATATCCTGACGCTGGGCATGAAGGGAGAGAGAGAAGACAAGTAGGAGAAGAAAGGGGCTTAAACCTTTTCCTCGACCCCTCCACCATAAGGAGGGAAAATAGTTACATTTCTGCTGTTTCATATGTTCTTGATTATGTATTGATTACTGATGTTATTATTGAGATCATCGGTATTTTTCTATCCGTTTTGTAATACGTCCGCTTTCTCCGGTCCGCCCGGTTCGGGAGTTTCTTGTGGGTGAATCACATCGAAATAATAGATGCCTTGTTCCTTCAGATAGTCCAGGAAGGACGGCAACCGCATGCAGAAACGGCTCCAGTCTTTTGCGCCGGGTGAAGTCCATGCCGATTCTGCCAAGGCTATCAAACGCGGGAAGGTCATGAAATCCAGTCGTTTGGCATCCGCGATCCGTTCGGTCCAGAGTGTGAACTGCATACCCAGTATCTGATCTTCGTATCCTTTAAAGAGATGGCTGATCGGTTCGGGAAAAGCGTAGACATCTTGCAACGGATTGAACCCATCCCAATAGCGTCCCACTTTATGTGAAGCATCCTGTACAAAATCGCCATACAGCGGACGGCGTGGAGTCAGCACTACCTGATAGCCCTGTTCAAGCGCTTTCAGCAACTGGTACTTGCGGTCGTGACGCCACCACATTACCAGTGCTTTCGAGGGGGAGATACCGGCATCTACTATTTCGTCCCAACCGATCATCTTCTTGCCTTTGGCTGCTACCAGATCGGCGGCACGGCGGATGAAGTAATGCTCCAGTCCGGTTTCATTGACCAGCCCTTTTTCCTTTATGAAGTTCTGGATATCCGGATCTGTGAACCAGTTCTGGTTACCATAGTGCACTTCGTCACCTCCGATATGGATATAGGGAGCCGGAAAGAGGGCGGTTATTTCATCGAGCACATCGCTGATAAAACGATAAGTTTCTTCTTTGCAAGGATGGAATGTGAAATGCTTCCAGCGTCCTTCACCTCCCCCCGATACCTCCGGATAGGCACGGCAGACTGCCGTGGCATGTCCCGGCATATCGAACTCCGGAATCACCATAATCTGGCGTTCGGCTGCATAGGCCACGATCTCCCGGATGTCGTCCTGTGTATAGAACTGCGGAGCTGCTTTGGCATCATGCCAATTACCGACGGCTCCTATCTCCGTCAGCTTAGGATATTTTTTGATTTCAATGCGCCATCCCGGTTCGTCTGTCAGATGCCAGTGGAATACATTGAGATGAAGCCTCGCCATCAGGTCGAGGTATTGTTTTACTTTCTCTTTGCCGAAGAAGTGGCGGCTTTCATCGAGCATAAATCCGCGCCATGCGTAGCGTGGCGAACTGTAAATCCGGCAACAGCGGATTTTGCCCTGTCCGTGCTGTGCCAGTTGTCTGATAGCCTGGCCGGCATAAAATGCGCCTTTCTCAGAAGTGGCATCAATGAAGATAGAATCCGGCGTAATTTCCAGTTGATATGCTTCATCTGAATATGCTGTACCGATGGCAGGCAGAGACTTAGAGATAGTAGTTCGTACACACTCAGCCGAAACTTCGTCATAAGAGAATGTACCCTTATGTGTCTCTATCGCAGAAGGAGCGGGGAATAGCTTTTGTGCTTGTAAGCTTTGAAAAGCAAATAGAGCAAGAAGAAGAAATTTTATTCTCCCTCTTGCTGTATTATGAATGAATAATGATCTGTTGGTTCGTTTCATCCTATGTCTTTAACTTGTTAGCATTCTTTTTTACTTAAATACTTCCATTATGGGCCTTCCGATCCATACTTGTGGCTGTTTCAGTTTGAAAATGGCAGCCACGGTAGCGGCTACGTCAAACTGCATCATGCTGGCCTGAATCTCATGCCCTTTCCTGATATTTTTCCCCGAGATGATGAACGGAGTCTCCATCTCCAGCATTGTCTTTCCTCCGTGCCCTTTATTGATTCCGCCATGGTCGGATGTTACTATAAAAATCGTTTCATCCAGCATTCCGGCTTCTTTCACCGCGTCAATCACTTTGCCGATGTATCCGTCTATTTCTTCAAGCTTCTGGTAATAAGCCGGTGTGTCATGTCCTTCCTTATGTCCTACATGATCCGGATTATCCCAGGCGATAAGTGTCAAAGCCGGCTTTTTCTCTTTAATATACTTCACGGCTTTTTCACATAGTTCCGTAGGATATTTTTCATAGTTAATCCCTTGGTTGTATTTGTTTACTGCCAGCGTATCCACCAGATATTTGATGCCGATCCATTCGTAGAGAGTGCCAATTTCAGCTTTCGGGTCAGCTTCGCGGAGCAATTGGAATACAGTTGGAAAAATGCCATCTTTACTTAATTCTTTCGAAGGAAGATCCGGAGTGCTTGAATTCCAAGTCGTGTATCCGTGTAGCTCTGGCCCTGCTCCCATGAACATAGATGCCCAGTTCACTGCACTGGACGAAGGGAGTACAGAGCGTTTGGTCAGTGTGTAAGAACCATTATTCATTAATTGTTTGATATGGGGGATATTAGCTTTCTCTACACTGTAGGCACCCCAGCCGTCCAGTCCAATCAAGACTACATGTTTGGCTTTCCACTTGCTGCCGGCATGGCAATTGGGAACTATCGTTAATAAACAGATAATTAAACAGGCTAATTTAAACACTTGTGTTTTCATGATACTTTTTTATAATAAAATTATTTATCTAAATCTTTTCTACGCTTCAGGGCTTCCAGAAAGTAGTAGTCTGCATAGTTCAGAGGTACGTCGATTTCACTATTGTGCGGAATACTGCCTACGCTATGCATCAGGATAAAATTGCCGTTAGTGCCCAATGTGGCCCGATAGTCAGGTGAGGCGAGACTATGCATGATGCGGTCTGCATATTCTCTGTAAGAAGCGGCATCGGGGACGTCATATGTGCTGATTTCGTACAGGGCAGAAGCGATGCAGGATGCGGAAGAGACGTCCCGGGGTTCATCGGGTATATTGGGTGCGTCCATGTCCCAATAAGGTATCAGGTCTTCGGGCATGTGCGGATCATTTTTCATCCTATTGAATGTTTTCAGTGCCTGATCCAGATATTTGCGGTCTTTCGTTTCACGATAGCAAATAGTGAAGCCGTAGATGGCCCATGCCTGTCCGCGTGACCAAACCGATTCATCAGCATATCCTTGTGCTGTTTGTTTATGGCGTACGGAGCCGTCCGAAATATTATAGTCCACTACGTGATAGCAACTTCCATCAGGACGGAAATGCTCGGAAAGAGTACGGTCGGCATGTGCTACGGCTACTTTATGGAAAGTGGAATCACCGGATAGTTTGGTTGCTTCGAACAGAAGTTCCAGGTTCATCATGTTGTCAATGATAACCGGACATTCCCAGCCTCTTTCACTTTGCCAGCTATTACCCTTTACATCCCAGCTTTGAATGACTCCGGCATTGGGGCGGAAACGCGTACAAAGTGATTTGGCTGCCTGTACCATTACGTCTTTATATGCAGCTGTATCGGGAGCGAGCCTCAGGCCGTTACCAAAACTGCAATTAATGATGAATCCTATATCGTGATGCCAAGTCAGGTGCTCGGCCGGGCGGATGGCTTCAGTATATTTTCTGGCCAGTGGGAGGTAGCTGGTGTCACCTGTCAGTTCGTACATATACCAGATGCTACCGGGAAAAAATCCACTGCGCCAATCGGCATATCCGCAGTAATATACAGATCCATCTCTATTGAGAGTTACAGGATTGAGACATTTTCCGCTGGCCTCGATGGTGTCGATGGCCAAACCGAGTTGTGCTTTGGCAAATTCTACATTTTCTGTTATAAAAGACGGTACTGTGGGTTTGTGGCTTGAGCAAGCCACACATATCATTGCGCAGGCTGCTCCCAATAAGGGTTTTAAGTTCATGTTTTATTGTTTTTTTATGGTAAAAGAATAATTTCCTGTTTTATGAATGTTTGTTGCTGTGAGTGTAATGCGACAAATCGATTTACCCCATACATTGGATAGCCGGGGATCTGTTAGTGGGATTATTTCTGTTTTCACATCGAACAGTTGTTTATCATATTCTATGACGGCTTTCTTTCCTTTTACTTCCAATTGAATTTTTCCCGGTATTTCCGTACACACCTGCCCCCATGTCATGAAATTGATTTGATTGGGCTGTTTGGCTGTTTTCAGACGGAAAGAATCTGAAATCCGTAATTGTCCTTTCTGAAGTGAATAGGAACGTATCCATGATTCCACTTCTGCTTCGGCCGGATAGGCTGTCGCTATATTGGCTGTGAATGTGTTTTTCCTTTTGTCAGCTTGTACTTGTGTTGCTTTATATGTTGCTCCGTATTTCTGGGGGACGCCATTAATCAGGGGGAGATTGTGATAATTGCTCTGCATGGTCCAAATGGCGTAGCGATCCTTGCTGAATGTCTGGCGTGTATAAGTCCCTACTCCGGCATCAATAAGAAAAGGAGTTTGGTCTATCCAGAATGAGAAGGTACCTGCGTCATTATGATTATGGCTTTCGTCGTTATATCCTCCTTTAGCGGCCAGGAAGTTTCCTTTATTGTCAGTTATATAGCAGAATTCGGTTTCCGGATACCAGGAGAATGGGGGAGTGAAATGTGCCGCTTGAGTTTCTTTTAGTTCGTTCGCAATTTTTATAGCAGCAAGCGTACGGTATATATCGCGTCCGGAAGGAAGCTTATTGGTGTTAATCATAGCAGCGAATCCTTTCATTTCGTTACTGTTTACAGCCTTGCCATACCGGAATATCAAGGGAGCGTCTCCACTGCTTTTCGCCGAGGCATCAGCGAAATTAACCACCCATCCTTTGCCCACGTATGAACGTGATATATATTCGCCCATATTCTTTATCATGGGATTATCGAAGATGGAGACAGTTCCTCCGGTAACGGCTGACAGTAATTCCAGATAATCAAACATTTTTCCTGCGGCATGTCCCCAGTAGGAGGGACCTTCCTCACATGCACCGTCGGTATGGGTATAGTTGATGAATTTATCTACCGAAACCATACTGCGGTATACTGCCTTCGCTAACATTTCTTTATCATTTTCAAGCAGCATAAAACACATTAAGGCGTTGCTGTTACACCAAGGATTCCAGTTGTTGACCATCATTCCCGGTTTATAGTCCACTGCCATCCACCAGAAGTGATCGTTATTCATGTAAGGATCCAGTATACGCTGTTGGAGCGTATGCCGTAAACGTTCGGATATGGCAGGATTGAGTTTGTCAAATTCTTGATGCATGTAATAATAGGTCCATGCGAGTAAAGAGCCCAGGTCACCTGCTGTCAGGTCTATGATGTTTTCTTTAAAATCGGGTAGTGAGCGGTGAGACTGTTGTGCATTCAAATGGGCGGCCAATGCCCAGGAAGTCATCTCGCAGGAATGATATACACCGTTGATCAGCTGATCGATAAATCGTCCTTTCCCTTCTGCGAGTTCAGCGAGTAGCAGGTCGGCTATGGCATTGTTATTGTTGGCGAAGGGAGTTTCCATAACGCTACGGTTGCCGCTGCGTTCAAATTCCATATAATCAGTAGCTTTCACAACCTGCCATTGATAATTCAGCTGCTTTTCTCCGCGAAGGATACATTCATTCTTGAAAGAGCCTAAAAAAGTGTCCCATCCGGTTCGGTCGGTATAAGCAGGATAAGTGACCCATTGTTGATTTAATATAAGCACTTCCTGCAAACTGCTTACGCTGGCTTGTTTTTGAAGATAGTTCCGTTCTGTATAGCTGAGGGCTCTTACAGTACAGCATAGCAAGAGAGTGAATATTAATAATTTCTTCATCGTAATAAAATTAAGATTTTAACGTAGGCAAAGTAACAAAATTTATTGCTATTTCATCTTACTAAATGGTTCTTAATGCTATATAAATTTTCTATTTTAGTTGGATATTTGAGGGAGTCAATCCTCAAAAGAGGAAAAGTCGATAAGAGAGTTTATTTAGAACTTTCTTTTCAGATGGAATAGAGGGCGTGTGTCGAAACTCATCACAGAAGACACTGAGTAACACAGAGTGAATTTTAAGTCATTGATTATCTATGTTGATAATCTGTGATAATCCGTGTAATCTGTGGCGAAAAGAGTTTTGACACACCCCTTTGGTTTATAAGAATCAGTAGCTTAAACGTATTTGTTTAATTCCAGCCCGAGTTCTGAGTCAGTGATTTATTCATATCAGTTTCATGTTTTGGGATTGGCCATACATAATATTGGTCTCCTCCCCATGTATAAGGATAGGTGACAGTACCCCATACATCTTTCATCCCGGCTGTACCATCAGCATTATTAAACTTACTTTCTTTCCATGTTTTCCAACGGAGTTCTTCGTAAAAGTCAACCCCTTCACCTGCTGTTTCCCAGCGGAATTCATTCTGGATGCGAATGCGCATATCTTCCTGTCCCTGGACCATAGTGGCAGTATTGCTGTTCAACAGTGCAACACCGGCACGTTGGCGTACTTTATTCAACCATTCGATGGCCTCGTCGGTTTTACCCTGCTCATTCAATGCTTCAGCCAATCCTATGACGACAGTTGCGTAGCGGATAATTGGCAGGTCAATCGGAGATTGTTCGCGATTGGTCATTTCACTTGAACCTTCGGCAACAAATTTGCGGAACAAATAGTATAAATGGCTCTGGGTGTCAGTGCGTAAGTCATAAGGATAATCGGTGTCGGCACCATAATAAGGCCAGCGTGAAGTGAAGGTGTGGTCTACGCTGTTTCCGGAACCATCATATGTAGCATATGGAGTGATGACAGTCTGGGCTAAACGAGGATCGCGGCTGTCATAAGCAGCTTTAATACGGGCCTCGTTTCCTGCCGGCAGATAGAATGCTTTTGCCTTGTCACTCAGCTTTTCCAGACGTCCGTCTACTTTTGCTTTTATTTTTTTTACCATATCGTCCAATGCCTCTTCCGTACCGTCAAAGCCGATTTCGCGATACTGTGCTTTTACTGTTGCCGGATCAGTATTACGCAAGAAGAATACTTCACGGTCTTTAATATCTAAGCTTGAGAACCCCGGAATGTATTCATCCCAGTTAAATTTACTGCCGTCTATATTTTCGTAGGTTTCTACAAAATCCACACTGGCCAACATGGTGTTCCAGCAAGAACCAAATGTAGTACGGCCACCATAACGGAAGCTCATGGAATTTCCGTAAGTGCTGCCATTGTTATCGATACACTGCAAAGAGAAGATAGCTTCATCACTCTGTTCATTAGCTTCCTTGAAGAGTTGCTTGTAACCATCCTGAAATAATGAATGTCCCAATTCACCTACTTTACGGAAATCTGCTTCCGCCTTACTCCATTCTTTGGTCCACAGATAGATTTTGCCACGCAGTGCATAAGCCACTGATTTGGTGACATGACCCCATTCTGCTTTACCGGCAGCGATACGGTCGGGGAAATTCGGATCGTTTATTGCGTCGGTTAAATCTTGTATGCAGAAATTCCATATATTCTCTTCGCTTTCACGTGGTTTGTCTGCTTGATCAAGTTCCATAGGCGTATTATAATAAGGAACACCCCTGAAGACTGCATTCAGTTTGTAATAATAAAACGCACGCAATACTTTTGCTTCGGATAATAATTTGCCTTTTACGCTTTCACTTATCGGTGCGTCGGGTAGATGTACAATGGCATCATTGGCACGATAGATACCAGCATAATGTTGTTTCCAATAGTCTGAGAATATTCCGGAACCGATAGAAGCTGTACCGGCCAGCAGTGGATAATCGTTGTCGCGGCAGGTTGCACCCACGCTGAATGCCTCCATTAGATAAGCCTCTTTTGCCACATACCCTTCGCGCAGGGTGGCGTAGATAGAGGCTACTCCCATAGTACAAAAGTTTTCATTACTCCACATACTGCCCGATGATGCTTTATCATATGGCTTTGTATCCAGTAAATCTCCCTGGCAACTGCTTATAGCAATTGCTGTGGCTGTTAATATGAATAATTTATTTAATAGTTTCATAAGATTTCAAGATTTATTTAGAATGTTATATTGGCACCTATTGCAATTGTTCTAAACGGAGAATAGCCCATACCGGTAGCAGATTCCGGGTCTTGGCCTTCAAATCCGGTAATTGTCAGCAGATTTTCAGCTGAAACGTAAACACGTGCATTCTGCATAGCGATTTTTGAAACCCAGTTTTTCGGTAGAGTATAACCTAAAGACAGGTTCTTCAATTTGATGTAATCACCTTTGTATAGCCATAAAGTTGTATTTCCATGACGATTTTGTACATAGCCGTCTATATAAGCCATACGCGGATATTTCGCATTGATGTTGGTACGTGGATCATCCGGATTTTCGGGATTGTAGAAATAATGGTTTTCGGCAATCCGTTGTGCGATGGTGCTACCCCATTCTGTAGATGCGGCATTATAGCCAGTGGTTGCTCCCCAGTATATGCTGAATCCGGCAGCTCCCGCCCATACCATAGAGAGGTCGAATCCTTTCCATGCGGCAGAGGCCTGAAAACCGAAATTATATTTGGGCTTATTGGATGTTTTTTGGAAAGTATAGTCGTTATCGTCACCATATACTCCATTATTATTGGAGTCGGCATAGATGTAATCACCATACCAGATCTTGTTTTTGGCAACCGTCTTGCCTGGTTGAAATTCATATCCGGCTGCGATCATGTCTTTTACCCATGTCATATCTTTTTCTGTACGGATCATACCGGTCTTAGGTCCTCCTTGAGGATTTACGCTGCCATCCGCATTGTAGTAAGAGCCATTGCCATGATAAACGTTCCGTAAATAGTATTCATTCATCATGCGGCCTTCAACAATGGGGGTTGTGCCACCACTGGACACTTTACCGATATTATCTTCCCATTTACCTCCGGTCAGTTTGTTATTCGGATCTTCTACCCATGTTCTTTCATAAGAGCCGTTATAGGCATCTATATTGCTTTTGTTGTATGAGAAGTTGCCGTTAATGGAGTAGCTTACCCCTCCTATGTTATCACGCCATCCCAGTGATAACTCAACTCCCTTATTGCTCACTTTGGCGAGGTTCTGACGGGGGGCAGTCATTGTTCCGAATACATAAGGAATAGTTGGGCGGTATAAGATACCGTCGGTTTTCTTCTGATACAGGTCGGCACTTATGCTCAGACGGTCCTTTAATAAATTAACATCAACACCAAAGTTGACAGAGGTGGTAGATTCCCATTGCAGTAAGCTATTGGCGATGGCACCCATATACAGTGCAGAATTTAAGGCATTTCCAAATACTGCGTTGGTGGTACTGTATACCGACATGTATTCGTAGTTACCAATTTCAGAGTTACCTAATTTACCCCAAGATGCACGGATTTTCAGGTTATCCAGCCAGGCACGGGTATTTTCCATGAAGCTTTCTTCTGAGATGCGCCATGCACCTGATAAGGAAGGGAAGAATCCCCAACGATGATCTTTATGGAAGCGTGAGGATCCGTCATAACGGAAATTCGCCTCAAATAAATACCGGGAATCATATGCATAGTTCACGCGTCCGAATACAGAACGTGTGGCATAATCCTGGGTTGCACCTTTGGTACTTGTCATTTCGGTTGCTTCATCAAACTGGTTCAGTGATTCGTCGATCAAGCCTTTCTTTGCGGCATCTACAGTATAGTAATTCTTGTAGAATTCCTGATAACCTAACAATGCGGATACGTCGTGTTTCTGAGCAAATGTGTGATGGTAGTTTAACAGGTTTTCCAATGTATAAGAATAATTGGATTCATAACCGAAACTTGTGCTTAATTGAGAAGGAGGAGTGATACCATCGACAATTACCCCGTCACTGAAACGTGTCTGATAAGCGGGTACTCCCCATTGGCGGGTTTCGTAGATGTAACGGTTGTAATTGAAGTTGAAATCCCAACTTAGATCTTTAAAGAACTTGACCTTACTAAACAGGGTCGTGTTGAAACGGTTGTAGCGTTTGAAGCCATCATTCCGTGCCAGTTTATATAGTGGGTTATTGGCTGTTGCACGTTCGTCCGGACATTCCGGGTAGCCGAAACTTCCGTTCCATTCGGGATAAGTACCGGCTGTAGATTGTCGGAGGAAAGTATTGGCATTGCTAAAGTCACCCACCTCACGGTCCATTTGTGAGGCATAAGTGCGCGTACCTAAAGTCAACCATTGAGTTGGGTTGGCTTCAATATTGGCACGTACAGAGTAGGTTTTGTTGGCTGTATTGTCTACAATACCTTCATTATCCTGATAACGGGCTGACAATAAGAAACGAATTTTGTTAGATCCTCCTGAAACCGAAAGATTATGTTCGTGTATCATACCTCCTGAGTATAGCTCTTTCAGCCAGTTGGTATTTGGGTATGCGATGTAATTAGGAACACCGTTCTCGTTTACTCCATTGGGATCTTTTGATTTCTCTCTCCACAAATCGATATACTTTTGGTCAAAAAGAGTTCCGGAGCCAACATTTTCGCAAGATTCGTTCATTAATTCCATATAATCCGCATAATTGCTCATAGTTTCTATCATGCGTGTCGGGCTGTTGAAAGAGACGCGTCCACTATAGTTTACCTGTATCTTGTCGCGATCGCCGCTTTTTGTTGTGACTAAGATGACTCCGTTGGCAGCACGGGCACCATAAATAGCACAAGAAGCTGCATCTTTTAGAATAGAGATATTTTCTATGTCCTGAGGGTTAATGGCATTCAATGAACCTTCCATGCCATCGATGATAATCAAAGGTGAGGCATTATTCATTGTACCGTTACCGCGTACCCGTAGGGTTGTGTTATCCTCTCCCGGCATTGCCGAGCCTGAGCTGGCTTGAAGTCCTGGACTTAGACCGGCTAATGCCGAAGATACTGTCGTAATGGGGCGTGATTTAGTTTGTTCTTCAAAATCAACGGAAGATACGGCACCTGTTAAATTTGCTTTCTTCTGTGTGCCATACCCTACCACTACTACCTCGTCGAGTGTTTTGCTGTCTTCTTCCAGTTGGATGTTGAAAGACACCTGGTTGCCACTTACTTTGACTTCTTTATTGAGATAGCCGATGTAAGAGATTTGCAGTGTTGCGTTGGACGGTACTTCGAGACTAAACTCTCCGTTCAGGTTTGTGATGACGCCAATAGTTTTATTACCTTTTACAATGACGTTAGCTCCGATAATCGGTTCTCCATTTGCATCTTTGACAATACCTTTAATCGTTCTGTGCTGTTGGGGGACTGCTGTGATCGCATCTCCGTTTTCAACTGTTTCTTGTGAAGAAACAGCCCAGGCACTACCGCTTAAAAGCATTATTAACGATGTACTTACAAGTACCCTTTTAGAAGATAAGGGTAGCAAATGTAATTTGCTTTTTCTCATAATACTTTAGATTGAGTTAATAAAAGTGTTAAATACATCGCAAAACTACGGTAACTGATCTGATCCGATGTGATACTTTTATTCTCAATAGGGGCACTAATTATTCAGAGCCTATTTGGAATCTGTCCTAATCCGTGTTTTCCATATGGTTTTATGTACAAAATTTTGTGATAAGATGCTAAATTGAATAGGAATCTTGGGCATAATTTGTTCTTTTTCATGATCCGTATACTATTAAACTTTACAAAAAACAAATGAAAGAATCGGACTATGTCGTGAAGCAGACCTCTCTATGCTATTTTTGTTCGCAGTATAGACACTAATTGTTCTTAACTCAGTAGAAGTTCCAGAAGAACTTTGGCGATGTCGCTGGAGAAAGAACGTATTGAAAAGGAACATATTGAAGAAATGAATCAAGCTAAATTACGATTCTTTACCAACGTGAGCCATGAGTTCCGTACTCCTTTAACTCTCATTATAAGTCAGGTAGAACTTATGTTACAGAAGAATACAATACCTCCATCTTTGCACAACAGTATTTTCAGGATAAGGAAGCATGCCCAACAAATGAAACTCCTAATCTCAGAATTACTTGACTTCCGGAAATTCGATCAAAACTATATCCAATTAAAACTATCGGAACAAAGTCTGAATACATTTTTGGAGGAGGTCTATCTGTCTTTCTCAGCTTATGCCTCTCAGAAGTCTATTTCTTATCATCTGAAGCTACTGGAGCAGGATGTATTTATTTGGATAGATGACTGGCAAATGAGAAAGGTTCTGTTTAATTTGCTTTCGAATGCTTTTAAACATGTTCCGGATAAAGGAAAAATAAATATATTGACCTCTACTACGCCGGATCAGGTAATTATTGCGGTTAAAGATTCCGGAAATGGCATTAGTAAAGAAGAACAGGAGCGGATATTCGACCGTTTTTATCAGGCAGACAATCGGAATAAAGCGATTCATGTTGGCACTGGTATCGGGCTCGCATTAACGAAAAGTATTATTCAGCTACATCATGGTACAATTGAGGTAGAAAGTGAGTTAAATGAAGGAAGCTGTTTTATTGTGAAGTTACCTAAAACTCGTGCTTGTTTTGAAAAGGATACTGAAGTCGTTTTTCTGGAATCTCCAGAAAAAGAGCCTATGATACAAGAGAGTACCATACCGGATGAGAACTTTATGGAAAAGGATGATTCTATGTTCGAAACTCCCTTGATAGATGGGCGGGAAGGGAAACGGAAAGTTCTGTTGGTAGAAGATAATGTGGAACTTCTGCATGTACTCAAAGAAATATTTTCATCACTTTATCAGGTGGTGACGGCAGCTAATGGCGAGGAGGGATTAAAACAGGCTTTTGCAGAAGTTCCCGATTTGATAGTGAGTGATGTTATGATGCCGGTAATGACAGGAACGGAGATGTGCCTGAAAATAAAGAATAACATAAACCTGTGTCACATTCCGATTGTATTGTTGACTGCACTTGACACTGTAGACCAAAATATTGAAGGACTACGTCGTGGGGCAGACGACTATATCACCAAGCCATTCAATGCAAAAATCTTAATAACCCGTTGCAATAATTTGATCCGTAACCGCTTGTTGATGCAAAGCCGTTTTGCTAAAGATCAGATTTCGGAAGTCAACCTGTTGGCTGCTAATCCGATAGATAAAAGTTTCTTGGATAGAGTAATCAAAGTGGTAGATAAGTATGTTGATAATGAGGATTTTGATATTGGTATATTATGTCAGGAACTTGGAATGGGACGGACATTGTTGCACACAAAATTCAAAGCATTGACAGGAATGACACCCAATGAATTTATTCTAAATCACCGATTGAAAAAAGCATCGCTGATGTTGAAGAACGAACCTTATTTGCAGGTAGCAGAAATATCCGATAGGTTAGGTTTCGGTTCTCCGCGCTATTTCAGTCGTTGTTTTAAAAACCAATATAACGTTACTCCGATGGAATATCGCAAAGGAGCTAAACAGGAAAATCTTAAATGACCTAAGTTGGATACCGGATAAGGAGAATAACATCTGAAAGTAAATTTATGCTCGTAAAGAAACTATTTAATCAATATGGACTCATGGTCTATTTAAATAGCCGGATTAAAAAGAATCTGATGATAGGTGAGAGAAGAGGGATTTTGCCGTAATATCGCCAAAGTTCTTCTGGAACTTTTTTCGCGCCATATAAAGTAGGTCACTGAAATGCTGATGGTGATGTAACTGAGCCATGCCCACCAAGTAAGATACCAGGGAGTGCTGATATGTATCTGTAATAAGATTTCTTGTGCTTTGCGCATTTTCAGCGAGTTGCCTTTTTGGCGTACGTGTAGCACGTAGTCTCCAGGATCAAGGTTGGTGTATTTCAGGCTTGTTTGTGAGGTGAGTGACCATTGCTTGTCAAAACCTTCTAACTGATACTCATACCAAGTATTATTCAGTATATCCACATAGTTGGAAGAAGCAAACTCAATAGTCAGGTTATTTTGAGCGGCATTTAGATTTACTTCCCGGACAAAAGGGAGCCCTTCTGTCAGTATACGACTTTTGTCATCCGGACTTATCCGTGCGTTGTTGACGGATAAACTTGAAAAATAGAGTTTAGGTTTGGGATATTCTTTGTTCAGGTCTTTTTCCAGAAAAGAACTAAGCCCTCCTGTACCTCCAATAAATATTGTATGGTCACTACACATCCATACACCACAACCATTAATGATGGATGAGAGGGACAGTCCGTTATCCAGTTCAATGGAACGGAATGATTCGGTGGTTGGATTAAATAGTGTGATACCCCGATCACTTGTGATAAGTATGTTATCTGTCGAAGTCTGTAGAAGATTATAGCAATAATTGCTAAGTAGTTGGTTCTGTTCGGGAGTATAGTTGATGCAGGTCTGAGTTTGTTCGTTATAGCAAAAAAGTCCTGAACCTAAAGTGGCGATATAAAGATATTGATTGTTACCTTTCAAAATCTTGCTGATGCCGAACTGTCCAATGGATGCAGGCAGGCTGAATGATTTGACTTCTTCGGGGTGTTTCAGGTTTATACTATATAAGTTAGTACCTGCCGACAACCAGAGAAAGCCTTTGGGGTCAATGGTGAAAGTTTGATAGTAATATCCGTCATAAAGCAAGCGGAATTCATTCGTATCGGGATTCATGGAGAAAACTCCGTTGCGTGCGGAAACGATTAGCTGGTCGTTATAGAAAGATACTTGGAAAATAACATCATTGGGCTCTTTTTTGCCTTTCGTGGAGTAATTGAGGTAGTTGTAAAAACGTCCTGTTTTGCGGTCGAGCCGGGAAAGACCTCCCATATGCGTACCTATATATAAGCAGTCTCTTTTAGGGTCGTAACAAATACTCTTCAGATTGTTGTGGGGCAGAGAGTTGGGTCCTCCGGCAGTGTAAGTCCTGAAATGCCCCGCTTGGCGGTCTAAACATGCCAATCCGCCACCATCGGTGCATATCCATAGGTGATGATCTTTGTCCTCGGTCATGGCCCCGGCGAACGGGTAGTTGAGACAGTCACTGCGATCGGGATTATAAGTGTAGTAATTGAATGTGTTGTTATCCGGGTTGAAGTAGTTGACTCCTCCATAATAACTACCTATCCAGATAGTGCCTTGTATATCTTGATAGAGCGAAAATATAGAAGAATGGCTGAGTCCTCCCGGGCGTTGTTCTTGCTTGATGAGGCTGTAGGTTTGGGTGTGTGGATCATATTTTTGTAAACCGTCGAAGGTTCCGAACCAGATGTTCCCTTGCTGATCTTCAACAAATTCACGTATTTGTTCACTGGAAATGCCTTTGGGGGATGAGGGGTCATAAGGAATACGGTTAATTTGTCCGTTTCGGTTGATATGGTATAGCCCTTGTGTACGGCAACCTACCCAAAGTTCCTGACTGGAATCTTGGAAAATACGGTAAACATCTACTTTGGGGATCAGGCATTGAACCGCTCCTTTATTTTCTGTCGTATATAGGCCTTCTTTGGCACCGATATAAAATCTGTTGCCATCTGTCATCAGATAGTTGATGGATGGTATACCTGTTTTTTGCTGAAAATCTAATTGATTGTTTTGGGGATTGTATCGGAAAATAGAGTCGTGCCCGGCACACCATATCTCACCGGCATGAGATGTTAGAGCATAGACAGAGCCTTGACGCAGACGTTCGAAAGTCTCTTTACGAATATCGTATTTCAATAAAGCACGATCAACAATTAAAAACACATCTCCGTTTTGACTTCCAGTAATGGCGCTCACCTCATTCCCTATCAGAACTTTCTGATCCGGTTGATTCCCGTTCTGGATCCATGCTTTATAAACCGTCATCCTATCACTATTGTAGATGTTGACCCCTTCACGTGTACCAAACCACATTCTACCCAGTTTATCTTGATAGATAGCCATAACAGACGATTGCGAAAGACCTTCTTCTCTACCTATGTGTTTAAAATATCCGGCGTATGATAATTGAACGATGAAAATGCCGATAAAAGAAAAGGCTAATTTGTGTTTATTCATAGTTATTCCGTATTTATAAACGCAAATATATAAATAACAGATAGATTTAGTATACCAACTCTACGAAAAAAGTATATAAACAGAAATAAACCTCCCTACCATTCAACAGATAGGGAGGCTTGTGGGGGAAATCGTAGGTTTATCGGATGCTTTCCTGTATTTTCGGTTTCAGGATAGCGGTCCAGAGATCGTAGCCATTCTGATTCATGTGCAGGCCGTCCGGTTTAAAGATATCTTTTCGCAGTTCTCCGTTTGCACCGTACAAGCAAGAGGCTACGTCGACATAAGTGAGTCCGTCCGTCTTCGAAGCATACTCTTTAAGCAAAGTATTAATGATTTCATGCTTCGGAATCATCTCCTTGCGTGCGAGCGAAGGCTTATAGGAGAGAATGAATATCGGAATATCCGGATAGTCCCGTTGCAGCCGGTTGGTCAGTAAACGAAAAAAGTCGAATGTTTCTCCGACAGTCAGATCCTCGGGGGTACCTGCAAGATCATTTTCTACATAAACCACGATACTGCGCGGGTGATATTCCCGGGCAATCACGTCGTAATTATAAAGCATGTCTCGTAAGGCGGCACCACCGTATGAACGGCGGAGAATCTTCAGTGGGGCCATGTCCCGGTAAATGTTATCCCACAAGTTGATGGAAGAACTGCCTAAAAAGAGAACGTCGCAAGAAGTATCTCTCAATGTCCGGTTTTCTGTTTGGTACCGGTCTATTTCTCCTTGGTATCGGGTTACCCATGTAACCGGATCCGTGTGGCGGACAGGAAGATATTCGCTGAAGCGCACAGAATCCTGTGGCGTTTGTACCTCTGCTGCAAGAGTGTTGCAGCAGAGGAGGACAGTACAAAAGGTGATAAATATTGATTTTATCATTTATTTCTTTACGTTAAATCCAAGTTTCTTCAATCCGTTCTGCACGTCGGGATGACTCATGAAAAGTTTCCATAGAAGTCCGGTCCGGTAGTTTTCTATCATTACGGCTATCGGCCCTTGGTCGATGGCCAGATATCGCTTCGGATACCAGTCCGCGGTTTCGCTGAAGGCATCATAGAATCCGTAAGGACCGAATACCTTATCTCCCATCTGATACAGATGACGCATCACTTGCAGTGACTGGTCCGGTGTATAGACGATGGAAGAGAGGGCGGCGGTGGGAGAGATCACTCCCCGGTCATCACGTTCCAACGGGCCGTGGGCAGCATATCCATCCACGGAATAACTGGCGGTCAGCCCCCAGCAGTCAGCCCCGTAACCTTTATAATGTTTGGGGTTGCGGATGCAATATTCACGGTTTACCAGTGTAAGATTTCGCATCTCGTTGAAGTAGCTCGGGCAATATTCATCTTTCAAACCCACCGGATCGAGTCCGAGGAAGGAATACTGCGCCCAGAACAACGGACCGACTTCTCCACCCTGATAGCGGAGATGCAGTTCGATACCCTCTACCCGGTGTGGAGAAACAATCGCGCCATTCTGTGCCCATCCTTCATGATATACCGCAGCCGGCACTCCATGAGTAGGAGAAGCAGCGGCAAGGATATACATAATCAGGCATTCATTGTAGCCGTGTACCGGAAAGTTCATTTCCCAACCATATTCCGGACTCCAGTGCCAGTAAAGCACATTTTGCCCGTCACGGCGATACCAGTTCCAGTCTACCTCCTGCCATAGTTTATCGATACGTGCCGCAAGAGCTTTCTCTTCGGTTGAACCTCCTGCATAGTATTGATGTACGGCCAGCAAACCTTGCATCAGGAAAGCTGTTTCTACCAGATCGCCTCCATTATCTTTTTGTCCGAAAGGTTGCACACGTCCCGTTTCACCGTTCCACCAGTGTGGGTAAGCGCCTTTAAAGCGGTCCGCCTTTTCCAGGAAACGGACTATTTTCTCCATGCGGCGCAGCCCTTCTTCCCGGCTGACATATCCACGATCGATACCCGCCAGTATGGCCATGATGCCGAAGCCGCTTCCTCCTGAAGTAACAATCTCCGGACCTCCGGCCGGATATTCGCCATCCATATGATAGCGTTCGCGTGCCAGTCCGCTATTGGGTTCGGCTGCTTCCCAGAAATAATTGAAGGTTCGTCGCTGGACGGTATCCATCAGGGCATCGTCTGTCAGGGTAGCGACAGAAGAAGGTTTATCCTTTGGCTTGCAAGCTACAAGAAGAAAAAGAGCGAAGAGGAAGAAGAGGAGCTTGCTGTTGTGAGTGACAAGTTGGGTATTCATAATGATTTCTTGTTTGTAATGGTTTTGGTTTCACCACAGATTACACGGATTTTCACAGATTAATCATTTATCCCGTTGATATTTAAGATTAAAATTCTGTGTTAATCTGTGTAATCTGTGGTGAGATTAATTCATTTCTATTCCCTTGTGTAGCCGATTCAACGCAACGTGAACCGTGCCGTTTTCACGTTTTGGCTGTCAGGTCCTATCATCACATCGAAATCGCCCGGTTCGGCTACGAATTGCAGGTCGGCATTGTAAAACTTCAACATTTCCGGAGCAATCGTAAAACGGACAGTACGCGACTCATTGGGCTGCAGGTAGATCTTTTCAAATCCCTTAAGCTCTTTTACCGGGCGGGTGACACTGCCTACGAGATCACGGATGTAGAGTTGCACTACTTCACTGCCGGCACGGTCTCCGGTATTCGTTACGGTGACGGAGGCTACCAACTGATTGTCCATCCCGATGGAGGGTTGACTTAAAGTGACATCACTGAAGCGGAATGTGGTATACGACAATCCATATCCGAACGGATAAAGTGCATCATTGTCTACGTCCAGATAGTTGCTGCGGAATTTCTCAAACCATTTGCCTTCTTTGAGCGGGCGACCTGTATTTTTGTGTGCATAGTAAAGCGGAATCTGGCCTACATTCTTCGGGAAAGTCATGGTGAGTTTGCCGCTTGGGTTCACTGCTCCGAACAGTACATCGCCGATAGCCAAGCCTGCCTCCGAACCTCCGAACCATACGTTTAAGATGGCGGGTACATTCTCCTGCTCCCAGTTCAGCACCAACGGACGGCCAGTGAAGAGTACGAGAACCACCGGCTTGCCTGTTTTCAGTAAAGCTTCCAGGAGTGTGTGTTGTACGTCCGGCAGGTCGAGGTTGGTACGACTGCTGCTTTCGCCGCTCATTTCCGATGATTCGCCCAGCGCGGCAATGATTACGTCCGACTGTGAAGCTATTTTCAACGCTTCGTCCAGCAGTTGCTTGTCAGTACGGTTGTCGCGGTTCAGCGAACGGCCAAACAGGGTGGCTCTTTCCTCATAGGCAGCATCGCTTATCAGGTTACTGCCTTTGGCATAAAGAATCTTTGCCTGATTGCCTACCCACTCGGTCAATCCCTCTACCAGAGATGGGCTCTTGTCCAGAACTGCCGCCACACTCCACGTACCCGGCATATTCGAGCGGGTATTGGCCAAGGGACCTATCACTGCGATGGTACCGGTGGGTGAGAGAGGGAGAAGGGGAGAGGAACCGGGAGAGAGCTGTCCGTTTTTCAGTAGTACGAAACTTTCTCCGGCAATTCTCCGGGCTACGGCACGATGCTCTTTGGTAAAGATGTCACGTGCCGGACGTTTCAGGTCACAATATTTATAAGGATTGTCAAATAATCCCAGTTTATATTTGGCTTCCAGAATGCGGCGGCAAGCGGTATTAACGGTTTCTACCGATACTTTGCCTTCTTCGATCGATTTTTTCAATGTGCCGGCGAAGCCTTCACTGACCATGTCCATATCTACTCCCGCATTGATGGCACGTGCCGATACGGTTTGCAGGTCGCCAATCCCGTGTTCTATCATTTCAGAGATTCCGGTGAAGTCTGTCACTACGAATCCGTTAAATCCCCATGCTCCACGCAGCACATCGGTCATCAGCCATCGGTTGGCAGTTGCCGGCACACCCTCCACTTCGTTGAATGAAGCCATTACACTGCCTGCTCCAGCTTCAACACCAGCCTGATAGGGGAGCATGTAATCGTTAAACATCCGTTGGCGGCTCATGTCTACGGTATTGTAGTCCCGTCCGGCTTCGGCTGCCCCATACAAGGCAAAATGCTTGATACAAGCCATGATCTCATCGTTACGGCGCATATCCTTTCCCTGATATCCGCGTACCATGGCTTGGGCAATCTGAGCTCCGAGGAAAGGATCTTCGCCCGAACCTTCGGATACCCGTCCCCAGCGTGGATCGCGACTGATATCTACCATCGGACTGAAAGTCCACGAGATGCCGTCAGCGCTTGCTTCGATGGCTGCGATACGTGCCGATTCTTCGATGGCCGGAATATCCCAGGTACACGAAAGCCCCAATGGGATAGGAAAGATGGTTTCGTAGCCGTGAATCACGTCCATACCGAAGAGCAGAGGGATACCCAGACGGGAATTTTCTACAGCCAGACGCTGTACGTCACGAATTTTATCCACCCCTTTCAGGTTGAAGAGTCCACCTACTTCACCTCGCTTTATCTTGGCGGCTATGTCACTGCTTTTAGCTTGTCCGGTGGTGATTTCACCCGTTACCGGCAGGTTAAGCTGCCCTATTTTTTCTTCCAGGGTCATCCGTTTCAGCAGATTGTCCAGAAAACGGTCCATGTCCTGAGGAGCTTTTTGCGCTTGCAGCCCCAACGGGAGTAAAAGTGCAAGCAGAATGAGTAAAGAATATTTCTTGTTCATAACTGTATATGGTTAAGAGTTCACCACAGATTACACGGATTATCACAGAGAAGAGATCCATTGGATTGATAATCTGCACTTAATATATCTATGATAATCTGTGTAATCTGTGGTGAAACTCTGAGATTAATAATCCGGGTTCTGTACCAATACGCCTTTCGACTTGTCTATCTCGTCCTGTGGAAGTGGTAGCAAGGCATTCTTGGGTTGATAACCCGTTTTGCCAGCAGCATGTAGCACTTGCGAAGCGATACCCCAGCGTACCAGGTCGTAGAAACGTCCCGATTCCAATCCGAGTTCTACCCGTCGTTCATGCCGGATGGCATCACGCAACACGGTCTGATCCAATGAAGTCACTTTGGGCAGAATGTCCGGGTTGTTGCCACGGGCGCGGGCACGTACCATTTCCAGATAACCCGATGCTTCGCCTGTTTTCCCTAACTCATTAGCCGATTCTGCTGCCATCAGCACTACGTCGCCATAGCGGATGATACGGATGTTCACCCAGAAACCATGACGGGTAAACTCCTCACGAAGTGCCGGGTTGGTATAAGCTTTCTTGTTAAAGTAAGCCCCGTCAGCCTGTGATACCGGAGACTCTCCATAAGGCTTGTTGGTGTTTTCAGGAGTGATCGGGTCGTCATCCGAACGGCGGAAGTAGAGCAGGGTAGCGTCTTTGCGCGGGTCACCCGGTTCGAATGCTTCACCCATCAGTTCGGTTCCCATATGCCATCCCCAGCCAAGGTCCCATTGGCCGGAGCCGCGTACACCTTGTACCTCGCAGAACTGACTGCCTATTTTATCACTTGCAGGCAGGGCGGCAGTCGATGCACATTGCAGCTCAAATACCGACTCACTGCTGTTTTCGCCATCATCGGTAAAGATAACGTCATAAGGGGTGTCCAGATTATACTGTCCGGAATTCATTACATCGGTTGAGGCAGTATACATGTTCTGCCAGTCGTTACGCATCATATACGTGCGGGCATGCAGTGCACGGGCACTTCCCCAGGTTAGACGTCCCAGGTAGGCAGACTGCCATTGACGGGGTAAAAGCCCTTCAGCCTGTGTCAGGTCTGAGTCGATCTGTTTATAGATCTCTTCGGCGGTGGTCTTCGGTACATTGGCTTCCGAGGCGTCGTTCACTTTGAAAGTGACCAACGGCACTTCGCCGAATGCACGGACCAGGTTGAAGTAACAGTAAGCACGGAAGAAAAGAGCTTCTCCCTTATTCCGGAGATCATTTTCTTCTGTCAGGTTACCTTTCTCGATGGTTTCTATCACGTCGTTGCATTGATAGATGATAGCGTAATTCTGGCTCCAGTAGGCTTTGATCAGTCCGTTATTGGTATTGTACTGGAAATCATCGTACATGGCAGCCTGATCGGCACCGTCGCTCGCCGTACTTCCTTTTTCCGAATCTTCCGAGCGGAAATATTCGATGGCAAAGGCCGGGATACCTGCGGTAATGTTATAGTTACGCATCATGGTGTAGATATTGAAGACTTTTCCTTCGGCAAGTGCTCCGGGATTATCATCTTCGGTGAACTGCCCTTGAGGGTGACGGTCCAGAAAATCGTTGCAACTGCTGAAGCTCAGAGCCGATACGGCTAATGCAATGGGTAGGATGTATTTATTTAGTTTCATACTCTGCTTCGTTAAAATGTTAAGTTAATACCAAATGTATAGACTGCCGGTACCGGATATGTTCCGTTATCCACTCCGAAGGCAATGGCCGATCCGCCGATTTCCGGTGTATAGCCCGTGTTATGCTTCCACGTCTTCAGGTTTTGTATGTTGACATAAACCTTCAGAGCCTGCATGCGTATTTTCGCCAGCAAGGTTTTGTCGAAGTTGTAAGCCAGTTGGAGGTTACGGATACGGAAGAAGCTGCCGTCTTCGATGAAGTACTCGGAGTTCTCGCTGTTGATGGCATGTTTTGTATTCAGCAGGGGTTGCGTGTTCGATGTGCCTTCTCCGTGCCAGCGGTCGAGACGTTGCTCCATATAATTGAACTGTGCCCAGTTATAATTGTCCCAGGTACGGTAAATCTGATTGCCGCCTTGTCCCATCATTTCCATGCTGACTTCCCAGTTCTTATATGAAAGGCCGAGGCTGATGCCGTATGTTACGTCCGGTGTCGGATCACCGATCATCGTGCGGTCGTCCGGTGTGATTTTTCCATCTCCGTTTACGTCGGCAAACTTAAGGTCGCCGGGTGTGACGGTTGCCAGTGTATTCGCCGGTGAAGCGTCGATCTCGGCCTGGTTTTGGTAAACGCCCGCTACTTTGTAGCCATAGAAATAACCGATCGGATAACCTGCCATTGTGTAGCTTTGGCTTTTGTCGCCTGCGATGATGGAGTATCCTTCCTGTACCAGACTCTTCACTTTGTTACTGATAGTGGTCAGGTTCGCGCTGACAGAATATCCCCAGTCGCCGATCTGATCTCTCCAGGAGGCCATCAATTCGATACCTTTGTTCTCAATCTCTCCAAGGTTTCCGATACCCGGTACGGTTCCCGACAATCCCGGTACGGTAGCCAGCAGGTCTTTGGTATTCTTCTTGTAATATACTCCTTCCAGATGGAAGCGGTTGCGGAACATATTGGTCTCGAATCCGGTTTCCCATGCTTCTACTTTTTCCCAGCGGAGGCGCGGGTTGGGCAGGTAAGCCAGTTGGTATCCGGGATAGATGATAGCCGGTTTGCCGAATACGGCAGCGAAAGCATTCTCCAACAACGGTTCTGCCGGATAAGCCCTATCCATATTCTGGTTACCTAATGTGCCCCACGAACCTTTCAGTTTCAACATGTCCAGCCATGTGATGTCTTTCATGAACTCCTCTTCAGTCATCAGCCATCCGGCACCTACAGAGTAGAAGTTCTGCCATTGGTTGCCCGTGTATGCGAAGGCCGATGAGCCGTCACGACGGAACGAGCCGTTGAACAGGTATTTCCCTTTATAATTATAGATGACACGGGCCAGCATGGACACGGTGGTGCGTTCCCACTGTGTACTTCCGTTGGTAGCGGTAGCCAGATCGCCAATGCTGACGAACCATTTATCGGGATTATTCGGAATCACCAGCCCGATACCCTGTCCGCGCGAAGCATCCAGTCCGCTGAGTGAATTGTAGTAGGTTGTGAAACCGGCAGTAGCGGTCAGGTTGTGTGTACCATCGGCAAAACTGTTTTGGTATGTCAGCAGATAGTCACTCTGCACTTTGGTTTCGTTTTGTTTGTTCTGGCTCACTTCCGTCTTTCCCGTTCCGAGTGTAGCCACATTGCCGGCTACGGTTGCGTCATATACTTTAATGATCGGTTTGTAAGTCCGGCTGTCATTGGTGGCATAATCCATGGAGAACATTGCTTTGAATGTGAAATGCTTCAGGAAATCCACTTCACCGTAAATGCTGCCCGATGCACGGTAATTGATGGCGCGGGTGGTGTTGGCACGCAGATCTACGTCGACCAACGGATTGGTCATCTGTGCTTTCTGGAATTCCGGCAATGAAGTATACAGACCGTATTCTTCGTTGTAAACCGGAGCTACAGGAGTAGTGCGAATCGCGTTCAGGACCGTTTTGCTGTCGGCCGGGAGCATTCGTGCTCCGTTGAACTGAAATCCCACTTTGATATCTTTGGTGATCTTATAATCATTACTTGCATTGATCGTCACTTTGCTATACTTCTCATGCTTAATGTTTCCCTGTTCGTGCGAGTAGCCCACACCGAGATAGAAACTATGTTTTTCCGAAGCACCTGTGATACTGATATTATTGTTCGTGATGAATCCGGTCTGGAATATTTCGTCTTGCCAGTCCGTATTTGCGTTCCAGTTGCTGAAGTCGAATGGGGTGTTTCCCTGATTCGCCATCTGCTCGTTATAGAGTTCCTTGAACTGTGGCGCATTCACCATTTTGATTTTGTCTACTACGGTTTTCCATCCGAAAGAGGTGTTGATATTGACCAGCGTCTGTCCCTCTTTGGCACGTTTGGTAGTTACGATGATCACGCCGTTGGCACCACGTACACCGAAGATAGCCAATGAAGAGGGGTCTTTCAATACTTCCATCGATTCGATGTCTTCCGGGTTCAGGAAGTTGATATTGTCATTGAAGAGTCCGTCTACAATATACAGCGGCTTGTAACCATTGATGGAGTTTGTGCCGCGGATACGGATTTCGGGATCGGCACCTGCCTGTCCGGAATTGACAATCTGCACACCGGCAATCTTTCCTTGTAGGGATGATAGTGGGTTAGTGGCCGGTTTGTTGGCTATTTCCGAACCCTTGATGTTGGTGATAGAACCGGTCAGGTCACGTTTCTTGGCGCTACCGTAACCGATAATTACTGTTTCGGCAAGCATTTGGGAGTCGTCTTTAAGCGTGACATTAATTACAGTCTGCTGCCCCACTTTGATTTCCTGCTTTTCATATCCTACATACGAGAATACAAGCACATCTTCAGGGGTAACAGAAATGGAGTATTTGCCATTCATATCGGTGATGGCTCCGGTAGAAGTCCCTTTTACCAGAATAGATGCGCCGATCAGGGGCTCATGGGTTGAATCTGTAACAGTACCCGTTACTGTTTTGGTTTGCGCCATGGCTACCGATGCGCTCAGCAGTAGGCACGTCAGGACAAATACACTTTTTAGCCATAAGGCTCTCTTCTGCCGAAGAAGTCGTAAAGGTTTAGTCTTCATTGCATTAAATTTTACCATTGTATAACTATTTTGATTTAACACACCTTCTGCCAGTTCTCTTTCAGATACTCGATAGTTATATCGACGGCAAAAGTACCCAATGAAACAAATAAATGTCGAAAAAGATGTGAACGGATGGAGACTCCCTGCACTTTTAACATATGCCGGACTTGGAAACTGACTAATGTATTTTTATATATGGCTCCCTGAATGGATCGGTCAAAAACAATTCGCCCAGATGATAGAAACATCACCTGGGCGAAACCATTTATACTGTGAGGACTATCCTTCGGTGCGACTTGGTCATTTGCTTCAAAACCGCTCTTGTCTCAATCTTTTGTTGCAGTGGTAACGTGGGAATTTGATATAGTTCTTTTTGTGTGTTTATAAAGATGAGACACATAAATATATAAAAAAAAGATGCGTTTTCTTTATACGTTCATGGAGATATATAAAGAAAATACGTTTTTTTCTACATTGATATAGTCTCTGAGCGAACCGGATAGAAACAATTTGCCCGGATGATGGAAACATCATCCGGGCGAAATCATTTAAATTTGTACTTCGATATTCAGCTTACCGCCAAGCCCCCTTTCAACTATATCTATCAGGGTTTTTAGGGTCAAGTTACCTCCATCATTCTCTACTTTAGAGATAAACGTACGCTTTTTATCAATGCGCTCAGCCAGTTGAGCCTGTGTCATTTCTTTCTTCTGACGGGCATTACGGATTTGAACGCCAATGCGCAGTGTTTCAAGTTCACGCTCCAAATTGTCTCGTCTGGGTGTACCTTTTACACCGTAAATTTCATCTTTTAATTGATCTAATGTTGTTATATCCATTATTACCTCCTTTTTTTATCATCATAATATTGGGCCATCAACCGGACAGCCTTGTCTATCTCTTTTTTAGGGGGTTTCTGCGTCTTTTTCTGAAAACCGGAAAGCAAAACCACTAATCGTCCCTTATCGAAAAAACAGAAGACACGAAATATATCGCTACCTAAGGTGATACGCATTTCATACAGACCGTCCGTACTCTCTATGTGTTTAAGATACTTCGTTGGAATACATTCTATATTTTCTAAAATATCTAAGATCTTAATAATCTTGTTTTGTACTTTCGGAGATTGCTCCCTATAGAATTCTTTAAAATAGGACTTATACATAAGGAGCTCTCTAACCTTCTTTTCCATTCGACAAAGGTAACGTATATGTTACATATAAACAAGCGAAAAGTTCAGCAATTACAAAGATTTATGATACAACTACCCTTTCAACCCGGAAAACGAAGGCAACCGGTAAACGTGTCTTTTTCCTCTTTTCCCGCACGAAGATAGGGTGCAGCCGTTCATCCATCAATGACCGCTACGCTATTTCAGCACAAAATATCCTGCGCTCCTGCGTCGTGCGGTATTTTCTGTCGAAATTCATTGCTGGCTGCCCGTCTGTGTCCGGATGGATGTTTAAGAAAAAAGGAAAAAAATGTGTAGGGGCTGCGCTGGTGATACCGGAAATTATGTGCACCTTTGTATGTTTCCAGCAGTGTAGGCCTTGCCGGTTACTTGGCGGCTGCTGAGAGACGACTATTTAAAAACTTTAGATAAACGGTTCTGCTCCCGTGCCTGATACTGTAATGGGTCGGCATATTTTTCTTTCTTGCCTTGGCATTGAAAGTTTGATAGTTTAAACGGGTCAGCAGAGCCGTTCTATTTTCGTTAAATCACCCTATACTAATGGCGCTCAGTAAACAATCCTATCAATAAAAGTGTTTCATTGTACTTTTTTCGTCCGTTTGCTATGGTATTTCAGAAATAATCACCATCTTTGTAATGCGTTATGTGATTTTTTTGATGTAGAATAAAGGGACTGCATTTCTTTGTTTTACACTAACTGTAGGTGTATAATTTTATATGCCTACAGTTTCTGGATAAAAACGGCTCTGCCCCCGGGACTAATACCGTAATGGGTTAGCATATGCTTTTCCTTGCTCTGCATCGAAATTACATAACGCAAGCGGGTCAGCAGGGCCGTTCATTTTTCCCTGCCCGATTTACGTTTGAATTATGGGCGAACAATCTACTATCAAAATTCTGTATTTCCATCGACGCAAAACCAACGCAAGCGGTTGGTATAAGTTGGAATATATTTTTCAGCGAGGTAAAAAGATTCTGCATTATACACTCTCTACCCGGGATTATGAATATTTAGAAAGTTTCTGTTCCCCCTGCATTGCCGAACGTTCAGAAGTGATTGTCTATGTGGCCGAACTTCTTTTGGAAATCCACAAAGTGAAATATTCTCGCTTGAAAGTCAACCCAAGTTATGCCTATGCTACTTCTAAATATAAACCCCGAATCAACCAAATGTGCAAAAAGAGCCGTTACCACAGAACATCTGTCATTATAGACGGGCTATAGTACTTTGATTTTTCATAATAAATTCTCTTTTATAATTGGCCTTGAATCTAAATTCTGCTCACCTAACCAGTTAGCTCGCCGAACCGCTGTCACTCTATCCCCCCGGAGGACAGCGGTTCTCTTTTTGCTTTGCAATTATCAGACTAAGTGACGCTATTGGGTTTAACCTTAAGATAGATTATCGGTCAGGTTAGTGAGTTCTCAAATCAATATCAAGTAAGAATCGGGAAGAAACAAGGCAGTTGGTATCTTAAAATATAAACTCTTTAATGGGTTGTATCTAAGTGTTTTATGATGAATCTATGCTTCTTTATCTCAGCCCTGCTACCCGGGCCTATGGGCCCGGGTAGCAGGGCTCATCAGCCCGGGCATCGGGGCTCATGGGCCCAGGTATGCGGGCTGAGATAAATAGTATACCATTTTCGGTTAAACATTAAAGGAAAACAAAATGCTCTAAACGATATTTTTACTTGAAAAGTGAACTTCTTTCTGTTGTAAATCAGTGGATTATATTCTGATATATCTCTAAACCGGCGGGTGGAAGATGGAAGATGAGGGTGGAAGATGAATGGGCTGAAAACGCTATCTTCCACCACTATATCATATTGTATATTAAATAGATAGGTGTTGAAAGGTGGAAGATGGAAGATCGGAATGTTTTTTTTGTATGAGAGGGGAAAGAAAACAAATTATGGCACCGAATTAGTCACCGATTTTGTGTTTGTATTTTTCGGATCAGCGTAAAAACCGTAGCCAGCCTTTTAGGACATAGCGGATTGGAGCATACAGAGAAATGGTTATACCTTATTTACCCATAATTTAGGCAACATTGTGGCCTATTTCCAAATATCCTCGTTTTCCCAACCAGCCGGAAAGCCCATCGCACGGACATCTATCGAAGGATAGCGGGAAAGCAAATCCTTGAACCTTTCGACAAACGAGTGGTTCGGATTGATTATATCCAGCAGATAAACGGTCATGCTCAATATGAAATAAACCTGCTGTGTGCCATTCGCCGAAAGCGTGACAAAGGGTTTGCGTGGTGAACGGGGCATTAACGGGCGGATGCTAAGTGTCCGATTCCATAAGCGGCAATGATGTGCGCAAATGTTACGGATATAAACAATGCTGTGCAGCCATGAAGCAAAAACAGTGTCGGGCAACCCGAAATAAGCCGCAATGCTCCGCTTTGCCCTTCCGGGAAGCAGATTATTGTATAGAATCGACAATGTACCGAAAGAAGTTATCTCCATTGTTATCCAACTTGGCGGAAAAGGATCGGAATACTTGGATTTGAAAGCAGTGACAAATTCCTCGTCACTGCGCTGGTACTCTTCATCTATCTTTGACAATATCTTGGCGTGACGTACCGGATTGTTAAAATGGGAAGCATCGGCAAACCAATATCCATCCCATTGGGAAGAGAGTATATAGGCGGTCTGTGTGCGTACAGCCACTTCGATCTTTTCCAGTTCCGTAATAATCAGCTTGCGAAGCTCGCTATCAAACTTATAGATATTGTAAGCGGCATCGAATGTACTGCCGGGCTTGAACAAATGTTTTTGCTTGTCTGCCAGCAAAGGATACCAGTAGCCGCTCAAACGGTAATAACTGATATTGCGTAGCAGGTGCAAGGCTTTGGTTTCGTCTGTGAAAACAAGCCCACGCTGTTTGAGCAAAGCAATCTGATCCGGAAAAGATATGAGTTGTTTGGGATAAGGAATTTTAGTCATAGGGGTATAAAAAATAAAAGGCTTACCCTGAGCGCGCTGATCTGACGGGAAGCGGGGTAAGCATGTTGCTGCAAAGGTAAAACTATTCTCTTGAAATACAAAACACTTGCCATATTTATTTTGATTTTATAGGGGTTATACGGGTGTACGGGGTTTTCTGCCCCGAACACCCGTAACTTAATTGTGCATCACGGATGTAATACCTTAAAATCCCGCCTGCCGCCCCCATCTATCAGCCCGTCCCTGCGCAAGCGCAAGAGAACTTCGTTCGCCGCCTGGCTGCCGAAATTGCGGACACAGTACAGGCGGGCGAAGCGGAACCGTTTCAGGTGGATAAGCAGATGTTCGACCGTGAACAGGCTTAGTTCACGGCAAGCCCTGACGATGCGTTGCGACAAGCCGAAATCATCCAGCGGGGTGTCTAACAGCCTGCGGTGTTTGCCCGGTCTGCCCCGTCCTTTCTCCGTCTGCATATCGTCATAGATGGTATCTACCCGGTTACGCTCGAAAAGGGCGAAAAGGGATGTGCTGTCGGTCATCAGGACGGTATCGAAACGGGCAAAAGCGATGTGGTTGCTATTCATCCAAAGAGTGATGCGCTGCACGTCCGTTCCACAGATACGGGCGGTTTCTTCCACGGATAACCAGCCGTTCATCGTCTGCCGCCCTTTCCTTTTGCCTTGTCCGTGCGGGGCGGGAACTCGTACACGGTGCGGAAGTCCTTGTCGAAGGTAACGTGCGCATCGAAAGTTTTGCCGTCCTTGTTCTTAAAGCCTTTGATAAGGGACGTTTTGCCTTTGATTACAAGGTCGGCAATCTGATTATCCGTGAGTTGCTTCTCGCCTTTGCTGCGGAAAACGGTCAGCCCACAATCCACGTTGCTACACTTGGCGACTTTCGGATAGAAGAGGATACGCCCGGACTGGCATTTGGGGCAAGGGAGACGTTCACCGTCCGTAACCGATACCTGCACCTGCAAAAGTTCTTCGGTGATCTGGGCGGCAACCATATCGTAGATTTTGCGTTCGTCGTCCGATAGTTCGCCGGGCAGACATTCGGTGATAATCAGGGCGTGGTGGTCAGTGACTTTCCCGGCGTCCACGCTGCGGCAGTTCTTGGCTGACCTCCTTGCACCGGGCTTCGGCAACTGTGACCGTACCTGTGGCGGTTACGGCACTAAGGGCGGTGTTTGCTGCCGGAAGGGTTTCGTACTTATGTTCGGAGAGTGCGGAGAACGGGATGCCGTTCTTTTCCGCTGTGACCTTGATCTGGTAGTAGGTCTGCGGGTTAAAGAAAAAGCCTGCCAAAACAATTGTTTTAGCAGGCTTTTTATACAACATTGAAAGTTTGTGCGGATGATAGGACTCGAACCTACACGTCGCGAGACACCAGATCCTAAGTCTGGCGCGGCTACCAATTACGCCACATCCGCTCACTAAATGCTCACTCGTTTGGAGTTTTGCGCTGCAAAGATAGATACTTTTTCCGATTTTACAAATTTATAAGCAATAAAGTTATTTACCGGGGAATCTGCGGGCGATCTCTATCAATGTAGCTTTTCCTCTCAGGGGCTCTTGTCAAGAGGGTTGTAGAATAGTTCCACATCTTTGTGGAGCAGTTCTACAACCCTTCTTTTCATTTTTAGCTTTTCTTGAATATTTAATACTCTTATTTACTGATGTTTAGACTTTATTGATTTCATCAATACTTTTGAGGTACAATTATTGGAGTACAAGTGCAAATAGGTATTTGTAGATTTAAAATGATTAGCCAATGAGAAGTTTGAAAACAGTGTTGATTATCTTGTTGTGTATGTGTGGTATACATGTGCAAGCACAACAGTTGGAAATAAAAGGTTTAGTGACGTCATCGGAGGATAAACAGCCGCTTATCGGAGCTACGGTTGCCGTAAAAGGGGTACCGGGAAGGGGAGTGGTAACGGACATGGACGGCCGTTACACTCTGAAAATAGAACCATCAGATAAAATCCTTGTCATATCCTATATAGGAATGAAATCGTCTGAGGTCAAAGTGCCGAGGAATGGAGTCTTGAATGTGGTGTTGCAGCCCGAATCACTTAATCTGGATGAAGTTGTGGTGACCGGATACGGAAATTTTTCAAAGTCATCCTTTACCGGATCAGCTAACACCTTACGGGCCGACATGCTGAAAAACGTACCGGTACTTTCTGTAGAACAGAAGTTGCAAGGTATGACCACGGGGGTAAATATTACTTCCGGTTCCGGCCAGCCAGGAGCTAATCAGAGTATCCGTATCCGTGGTATGGGTTCATTCAATGCATCCAATGAACCTCTTTTTGTGATTGACGGTATACCGGTCACTTCCGGCAGTATGGGAGCCGGTACGGGGGCCGATGCTGCCTATATGAACAATGCGAAAACAAATGTGATGAGTACTCTTAATCCTGCCGATATCGAGAATATTACAGTGATAAAGGATGCCGCCGCCGCTTCTCTTTACGGTTCGCGTGCCGCGAACGGGGTGATTCTGATCACTACCAAAAAAGGAACGGTAGGGCGGACTAAAGTTACTTTGAGCGCCAGCGGAGGCTTTTCTAATGCAGCTGTCAACTTCCGTCCCACATTGAACGGTGAACAACGCCGTGAAATGATTTATGAAGGTCTTTACAACTCTGCAGTAGACAAGGGACTTCAATCTCCCGAAGCATATGCAAACGCCAATATTGATACATATGCAGGGATACCGGAACTGGGATATACGGACTGGAGGAAAGAACTGATCCGAACCGCTCATAATCAAAACTACGAGGTGACGGCTTCCGGAGGTAACGAGCGAACTACTTTTTATGCTTCTCTCGGCTTTAACCGTCAGGAAGGTCTGGTCGAGAATTCTAATCTGGACCGTTACTCTGCCCGCCTGAACATGACACATAAAATAGGTAGCCGTGTCGAGGTAGGAGGTAACATGATGTTCACCCAAATAAGTCAGGAGATGAACGAGGAGCGCGGTTCCAATATCAATCCCTTCCTTTGTGTTGCTGTGTCTGCCACACCTTCTATGCCTGTGCGTGACGCTTCGGGCAACTATGTGGGGTCTTACATAGGTACCAATGTGAATCCGCTTCGTGACATCCGTACCGACTATAACCGCAGTCGTATGACACGTATGTTCTCCACCGGTTATGCTTCGGTAGATATCATCAAAGGATTGAAACTGAAAGAGACTCTGAGCTATGACTATACTGTGCAGAAAGATTCCCGCTATTTGAATCCGCTTAGCGGGGCAGGTCCCAAGAGCGGAAGTGATGCTCAGACCTCAAAGGGATTTACCGAATATGGTAAGCTATTGTCGTCTACTTCACTCAACTATACCCATACATTTGCCGCTAAACATCACCTTGACATTTTGGCTGCCTATGAACTGGAAAGCTATCAGAGTGATAAAGCTATGGGAGAGAAGGCTAAACTCCCCTCGGATGTGTTGCTTGAGCCGGATAATGCCGCTGTGCTGAAGAGCTTTGTTTCTTCTACACAGGCATACAGAATGATTTCTTACCTGTCCCGTTTGAACTATGATTACGATAATCGTTATTACATTGCAGGCAGTTATCGCCGCGATGGCAGTTCCCGTCTTGCTCCGGAAAGTCGGTGGGGAGACTTCTGGTCTGTTTCCGGTATGTGGCATCTGAGCAGTGAACCTTTTATGGAGGCTGTGAAGCCGGTATTGAATGATGTAAAAATCCGTGCTTCTTATGGTGTCAATGGGAATCAGCCGGGAGCTTTTTACGGATATATGGGGCTATACAGCTACGGGCAGAACTACATGGGGGCAGCAGGTTCATATGAGTCTGCTCAAGCTAATCCCAAACTGAAATGGGAAAAGAACTATAACCTGAATATTGGGCTTAGCCTGACTTTTATTGACCGTATCTTTGTGAATCTCGAATACTACAACCGCGATACAAAGGACTTGCTTTATAATCGCCCTATCAGTTCTACTACCGGTTTCCTGAACTATCTTGCAAACATCGGTCAGCTCAACAACAAAGGGGTGGAGTTCGAACTGCGCACGATTAACTTTGCCGGTCCTGACTTCAACTGGACATCGGTGCTGAATTTAACACATAACCGTAATAAAATCGTGGCACTGGACGGAGATATAAAGCAATCTGTCGAGGGCTCCTGGTTTATTCATAAAATAGGTCTTCCTTACAATAGTTTCTACGTGAAAGAGTTTGCCGGAGTAGACCCGTCGACCGGGAAAGCTCTTTATTATCTCAATACACAAGATGAACAGGGGAATTATAATAGAGAGATGACTGACGATGCTTCTAAAGCGCAAGCTATTCCGTATAAATCTGCTGATCCTAAGATATCGGGAGGGTTCACTAACATCATTTCTTATAAGTGGTTTGATCTGGGACTTACCTTTACCTATTCGTTGGGAGGATATTCTTTTGACAAGACAGGTACTCTGATAGAAACTGACGGCAGCAAAGAAAAGTCATACAACCTGCCTGTATATGCTTTGGACCGTTGGCAGAAGCCGGGAGATAGAACTGATGTGCCTCGTTTTGTATTGGAACAGGGAGCCGGTCCACAAAATTCATCCCGCTATATTCACAGTACCGATCACATCCGCCTCAAGAACCTGACACTCGGTTTCACACTTCCCAGCAGATGGGTACAAAAGGCACTGATAGAGAATGCACGTGTCTACTTCTCAGGAAGTAATCTGCTGACATGGGCCAAATGGAAACAGTATGATCCTGAAGTACCGGTTAATGGTGAGGTGTTCTGTGAGGCTCCTCCCATGCGTACCTTCAATTTTGGGGTTGAGATAACTTTCTAAATCATTCATCATTATTAATATTCAGATATATGAAACGTACACTTATATACATGTTTGCCGCTATGTCGCTTGTGGGTTCTTCTTGTTCCGGCGACTGGCTGAATTTAAATCCATCTACCTCTGTGACTACTCCGCAAGCCATCCGTACACTTGAGGAAGCACAAATAGCTTTGAACGGCATTTATCGCATTGCCGCTTCACATAGTTATTATGGTGATAATTATCTCTATTATGCCGATTGCCGTGGTGAAGATGTTCAAGCACGTGTCAGCAAGGGAGCCGGAAAACGTGTATCACCTTATTATGAGTTCAATGTCACGGCAGATGATGCCTTGAATATTACCCGTGTATGGAATCAGCCTTATAGTGTCATTCATCAGGCAAATAGTCTGCTGGAAAGAATAGAATCCGGTGCGGTGGTTACCGATGATGTTGTGGCTCTCAACTGTATCAAAGCTGAAGCGCTTGCTTTGCGCGGACTGGCTTTGTTCGATCTCACCCGTCTGTTTGCTATGCCCTATACCTTGAACAATGGTACTTCTTTGGGAGTACCTATTGAGATTAAAACAACTTTGCCTACTCACCAGCCTGCCCGCAATACGGTGGCCGAATGCTATCAGCAGGTGATAGACGATATGACAGGTGCACTGAAACTCTCGGCACTTTCCGCTGATAAGAAAAACGGTTATCTTAATGTGTGGAGTGTCAAAGCATTACTTTCACGGGTATATCTTTATATGAATGATAATGAAAAGGCTCTCGCATTGGCCAAGGAAGTGATGAATAACGGTGGATTGTATCAGTTGTTCACACACGATGAATATCCTACTGTATGGGGAAAAGACTTCAATTCTGAGTCACTGTTTGAGTTTTACTACACTCTTTCCGAGCCTGATGGCGGAACGGGAGGTGAAGGCGCTCCGATGGTTTATGCCGATAATGTGAAGGATTGGAACAACCTTGTACTGACCAAAGCATTCCTCGATCTGTTGGGAGAAGACCCGGATGATGTGCGTCATTCATTGAATCGTTTGCCGGAGAAACCGGAAGAGGATATATTGCCCGAAGGTTCCAAGGGGCATCCTAAATATCTGAATAAGTATCCGGGCAAGACGGGGGATAATCCGCAGGATAATGACATCTGTATTATCCGTCTCTCCGAAGTTTACCTGAATGCTGCCGAAGCTGCCTTTAAGTTAGGGGGAGCAGAAAACCTAAAGTTTTCTTTGGATTGCCTTAATGCCATCGTGAGCCGTGCTAATCCGGCGAAGTCTGTAAAAGAGCCGGAGTTGAGCCTGGAGCGTATCTTGAAAGAACGCCGTAAGGAATTGGTAGGAGAGGGACATGCTTTCTTTGATGCCATGCGAAATGGTTTGTCTGTAAATCGTACCGGTGGTTGGCATTTGCCTTCTGTAGCGGCTGCTGCGGTTATTGCTCCGTCTGATCCGCGGGTAGCATTACCTATTCCGCAGGCGGAGATAGATGCTAACCCGAATATGGTGCAGAATCCGCGTTAATGCTTTCTGGGAGGTGAGATATACCGGTTTCCCGGATGACAAGGCTCGAACCGGCATGTTGTGAGACACCAGACAGTTATTCACTGAGGAATCTGCGGGCGATCTCTATCAATGTATCTTTTCCTCTCATTTCGTCTTCTTGCAGCATATCTACCTTAATGTCCGGTTCAATGCCGAACTCGATGTGCTTCATCTGTGCATCGAAGTGAGGGCTGGCAGAGAAACGTACGCTCCACCCGTTGGGCAATTCGGAAGTAAAGGGCATACCCGATCCTCCTCCGGTTTTATCTCCGATGATGGTGACATTGGGCAGGCAACGCATGTGGTTGACAAAATCGTTGGTTGCGCTGAAAGAACGGCGATTGGTCAACACGACTGCTTTCTTTTGCCAGCGTACCCCATTGGCCGGTTCCAGATAGATGGCATAGGGTTTAGAGAAGTCGTTGTGTCCGGTTCCTGTCTTATGGCAGATGTATCCTGTCAGAACCTTTTCGTTAGTGAATCGGGAAGCGATGCGGGCGGAATTTGTCGCGTTTCCACCACCATTATCGCGCACATCGATAATTAGTCCATTGCATATGGCCAGGTAGGAGAGCACTTCGTCCAAGTTGCCGTTGCCAATCGGGTCGGCAAAGCTTTCATACCGTATATAGCCGATGTTGTCTTTCAGTATCTTATATTTGAGGCCTGCTGCCGTACGATAGTCCGTACTGGCACGGCCCAGATAGGAATCTTCAACCAGGTCTGCACGGAAGTTACGGGGATAATCCTGATACCAGGCGTCGTAGTAAGACACGTTGTGTGCCGAAGCCAGATTGACATGCCCGTCCTGCAATTCATAAAGCATTTCACTCAGAACTTCGAACAGCCCTTCGTTGCTCATATTCGGGGTAATACGTTTTTGATATTGGGTATAGATATCATCCCAGTCGATTTGTTTGTAATCGAGAAAGCAATATTGCCGGTCGATGATTTTCCATAACTGCTCAAAGTTTCCTTGTGGATCGTTGGCATACTCTTCTTCCCGGATACAGGAAGAGAGGAGAGCCAGAAAGAAAATCAGGCAGAAGCTTTGTTGCAGGATACTATGGATAGGAGGATTCTTCATGATTCACTTCTGTTTTAATAGGCTCTGACGGCAGGTGGCAGGGGAGTTCCGTTCTTATTTCGGATACGGAACAGATCGTGTACAAATCCCACCATGAAAACTTGTGAATAAGTATGTGTCTTGATTCCGTTCAGTTTGGATTGTTGGAGATCACACAAATAGCTAAGGCGCATTTTGGTATATCTGATTGGAAAGTCGACTGATATCATCTGTCGTAACGCCGGCTGATTATGCAGAGAAGTAAAACGGACTACGCCACTGGCGTGTCCGAGTGTGAATATTTCGTAGTAAGATTGCCCGTAATGGGGAGAGAACATGAGCCCTATTACCGGAAGATTAACCTGGTAACGTAATGCCAACGGATAATTTTTTATTTTTGTATGCCAGATGGCCATTCCCGAAGCGTCCAGGTTGATGTAAGCACGGGCTGAGGCCGGATTGTTGGTATTGCGCAGATTGTAGACAAAGCCGCCGTTGAAATCTCCCATTCCTCCGGCAAGCAGCTTAAAGTTGTCTGTTATGCGGAACTGATAGTGCAGTCCATAGTTCCAATTCACTAATCCGGCAAATGTATTGTTGTTATCTACCCGGTTGTGAGTATATGCCAGGTTTGCCTGGAAAAAGTTCTGTACCGAGACATTGCCATCGCCCCAGGCGGTCATACGCATTGTTTCGCGTGAGATACGAAATTCGATACCTTTATATTCCTGCGGAGAAAGATAGGTGTCGAATACATTGGTGTATCCCACACCGTACATGGTGGCACGTGTCACATAGCGGGTAGCTTGAAGTGAGTCTGTGCCGTTACCATTTCCGTTCCCTCCAAAAGAAGGGAGAGCGATTGCTATCATTAATAATAGCAATATACTTGTATTTACTTTCATACGCAGTTTTATCTTGGACTTGTGCTAAAACAGCTTCATCTGTCCGGTCATTTCATCGAGTATGTCGTTTTCTGTTTTACCATTGTCCGGGTCCAGATTTTCCGGTTCTTCATCCGTGTTTTCATCATCCGTGGTTTGTGGCGGATCCGGGAAACGGGTCGGTTCCAGTTCGTTGATGGTCTCTACTGTATAAGTAGTGAGACGTTTCCCTTTGGCCTTAAAACCTTTGACGGCAATGAATTCTTCGGCATCAATGACAACAGGTTCGCGGAAACTGTCGTGACCTCCGAAGATGATTTCCAATCTTGGGTAATACTCATCCGTCAGTAAAATCAGGCGGTTATGTTTGTTCTCACCCAGATAGTTCTGCTTGCGGGCAGTGGCTTCGAAGCAGAAACGTTTCAGGTACGGATAGTTCTGTTGGTCGGCATCATAAAGCGCAGCCGTCCATATCTTGTTGGCATCGAACTTCTCGACGATACTCACATTATCTTCGTAGTGATTGCTGAGATCGAAGTTTGAGGTATAGAACTCTCCGGTGTTCAGCACAACAAGGATGCTGTCGTCGCTCTGGAACTCACCCAAATATTCACCCCGGCCGTCGTAATTGAGGCGGAGCACATCGCGGTCGAACCATACTTTACGTCCGCCCAGTGTAGAGCCTCCCCGTTGTTTCAATACAATTTTGTGTACCGGCAGACGTGTCAGAATGACGCCCTGACTTTGTCGGCTGCGAATGGTCACTTCACTGAAATCACGCTCGAAGATGATGCGGCGTACACGAGGATTAGGTTTCAAGGTGACCTTGATGATTTCAGCTTCACCATTGGGGTTGGCACTGAAATAAGAAATGCGTGAATCGGGTTTACCTTGTGTCACGTCGTATTCACGGTCGCGTACGATGGAAGTGACTGCAAACCGTTTGATATAGTGTGTTCCTTCTGCACCGTCGCGGTAGGCTACGTTGTAGATGGTGCGTTTGTCATTCTTCTTAAATACATTGACGTAGATTACGTTTTTGCCCACAAACTTTTTGTCGGCTACGGGAGTGACCATGTAACGCCCGTCCCGGTAGAAGATGATCACATCATCGATGTCCGAACAGCATGCCACGAATTCGTCTTTCTTTAATGACGTTCCGATGAAGCCTTCTTCACGGTTGATATAGAGCTTTTCGTTGGCTTCCACCACTTTGGCGGCTTCAATGGTGTCGAAGTTGCGCAACTCAGTACGTCGGGGGAAGTTTTTCCCATATTTATCTTTAAGCATCCGGTACCATTGGATGGTGTACTCCACGATGTTGGCCAGATGATTGTTGATCTCGGCAATGTCTTCGTTCATGCGGGCAATAGCCTCTTCCGCCTTGTCGGAATTGAACTTCAGGATACGTCCCATCTTGATTTCCATCAGGCGGAGGATGTCTTCTTTCGTCACTTCACGTATGAATTGCGAATAGAAAGGAGTCAACCGTTCGTCGATGTGTGCGCAGGCGGCATCCATATCTTTAGACTGTTCGAACTCTTTATCTTTATAAATGCGCTCTTCAATGAATATCTTTTCAAGAGAAGCGAAATGCAGGCTTTCCTGTAGTTCGTCTTTCTTGATTTCCAGTTCCTGGCGAAGCAGGGACAATGTATTGTCGGCAGATTTTCTCAGGACGTGGCTGATGGTGAGGAAGTGAGGCTTCTGATCATCAATCACACAACAGTTGGGCGAGATGCTTACTTCGCAATCTGTAAAAGCATAGAGGGCATCGATTGTTTTGTCCGATGAAGTGCCCGGAGCCAGATGGACAAGGATCTCTACGTTGGCTGCTGTGTTGTCGTCTACCTTGCGTATCTTTATTTTTCCTTTGTCGACGGCTTTCAGGATGGAGTCGATGACCGAAGTCGTAGTCCTGCCATAAGGAATTTCGGTAATGGCGAGTGTTTTATTGTCTACTTTATTGATTTTAGACCGTATCTTTACTGCTCCACCGCGTTCACCGTCGTTGTATTTCGACACGTCAATAGAACCTCCGGTCTGGAAGTCGGGATATAGTTTGAACTCTTCGTTTCGCAGGTAACTGATGGAAGCGTCGCAAAGTTCGTTGAAGTTATGTGGTAAGATCTTGGATGAAAGTCCTACGGCGATACCTTCTACTCCTTGTGCCAGCAAAAGTGGGAACTTCACCGGCAAGGTGATAGGTTCTTTGTTTCGTCCGTCATACGACAGTTTCCATTCGGTTGTTTTAGGGTTGAACACTACATCGAGTGCAAACTTTGACAGGCGTGCTTCGATATAACGGGGAGCGGCCGCACCGTCACCGGTAAGGATATTACCCCAGTTACCCTGGCAGTCGACCAATAAGTCTTTCTGTCCCAACTGTACCAATGCGTCACCGATGGATGCATCGCCATGAGGGTGAAACTGCATCGTATGTCCTACAATGTTAGCCACCTTGTTATACCGCCCGTCGTCCATGCGTTTCATGGAGTGCAGGATGCGGCGTTGCACCGGTTTCAGTCCGTCGTTGATATGGGGCACGGCTCGCTCGAGGATAACGTATGAAGCATAGTCCAGAAACCAGTTCTGGTACATTCCTGTAAGTTGATGTTTAATGCTTTCGTTATGTGAGTCCGCCGGCTTATAGTCAGAATGTCCTTCCGTAATCTCGTTGTTCTCTTCGCTCATAAAATCAAATTTCCCTCTGGTTTTAACAACAAATTATCTTTTTTACATCATTATTGGGTGATGTGCAGGCAAAAATACGAATTTAATTGAAAAAAATCATTTACTTTGCAGATTATTTCTGAGTCTGGCTTACAGGCAGATGTATGAAATGTAAATTGTAAATGACTAAATTGAAAATAAGACGATGGCACAAGAAGATGTTTTTAAGAAGTTAGTATCACATTGCAAAGAATACGGTTTTGTGTTCCCCTCAAGCGATATCTACGACGGATTGGGCGCAGTGTATGACTACGGACAGATGGGTGTTGAACTGAAAAACAATATTAAAAAATACTGGTGGGACAGCATGGTGCTGCTGCACGAAAACATTGTCGGCATTGACTCTGCAATTTTTATGCACCCTACCATCTGGAAGGCTTCCGGACATGTGGATGCATTTAACGATCCGTTGATTGATAATAAAGACTCTAAAAAGCGCTATCGTGCCGATGTACTGATTGAAGATCAATTGGCTAAGTACGACGATAAGATTAATAAAGAGGTGGCCAAAGCTGCCAAAAGATTTGGTGAAGCTTTCGACGAAGCTCAGTTCCGCAGCACCAATGGCCGTGCTCTTGAGCATCAGGCAAAACGTGATGCATTGCACGAACGTTTTGCAAAAGCACTGAATGATAACAATCTGGAAGAACTTCGCCAGATCATTATCGACGAAGAAATAGCATGTCCTATTTCCGGGACCAAGAACTGGACGGAAGTCCGCCAGTTTAATCTGATGTTTTCTACCGATATGGGGTCTACTGCCGATGGAGCCATGAAAATTTATCTTCGTCCGGAAACTGCGCAAGGTATTTTCGTAAACTACCTGAATGTACAGAAGACCGGTCGTATGAAAGTTCCTTTTGGTATTGCACAGATTGGTAAAGCTTTCCGTAACGAAATTGTAGCCCGTCAGTTTATCTTCCGCATGCGTGAGTTCGAACAGATGGAGATGCAGTTCTTCGTTCGTCCGGGCAGCGAATTGGAATATTTCAAGAAATGGAAAGAAATTCGTTTGAAGTGGCACAAGGCACTTGGTTTTGGCGATGATCATTATCGTTTCCACGATCACGATAAATTGGCTCACTACGCGAATGCCGCCACCGATATTGAGTTCCTGATGCCATTCGGTTTCAAAGAAGTAGAAGGTATTCACTCTCGTACTAATTTCGATCTTTCCCAGCACGAGAAGTTCTCCGGAAAGAGCATTAAATATTTTGATCCCGAGTTGAATGAATCGTACACTCCGTACGTAATCGAAACTTCGATCGGTGTCGACCGTATGTTCCTCAGCATTATGTCTGCCGCTTATTGTGAAGAACAGCTGGAGAACGGTGAAAGTCGTATCGTATTGAAATTGCCTGCTGCATTGGCACCCGTGAAGTTGGCTGTAATGCCGTTGGTAAAGAAAGACGGACTGCCTGAAAAGGCTCGTGAGATCATTGACAATCTTAAGTTCCACTTCCATTGTCAGTATGATGAAAAAGACAGTATCGGTAAACGCTACCGTCGTCAGGATGCCATCGGTACCCCGTACTGTGTGACTGTTGACCATCAGACATTGGAAGACAATTGTGTGACACTGCGTAACCGCGACACTATGGAGCAGGAACGTGTGGCAATCTCTGAATTGAATAATATCATTGCCGACCGGGTAAGTATTACCTCGTTGTTGAAAACAATCCAATAATTTAAAAGATTTAATTATGAAAAAAATCCTATTGTTAACATTGGCTGTCGTATTATTGGCAGCTTGTCAAAAAGAAGAAGAAAGTAGTGTTGCCGGAACTTATTCGTTTCGTGTTGTTAGTATCGGGGAACATGGAGAGTTCACTCCGCTTACAAGAACTTCACACTCTGATCTGTCGGATCAGAATCAACTGAGTTTACAATTCTCTTCTGTGGATGAATATCAAAAGTTCCTTTCTAATTTTGGCTCTTTGAATAGCGAAGAGCGTATAAAATTGACAGATGGTTTAGGATTTGTTTCATTAGAGAAATTATTTATCCTTGCTGATGAAGAGTTGGAGCAGATTGGTGAAACCGCGGTAAGTGAAGCTGATTTTAGGTCAAAGTATGATCAATATAAGAATAAATACAGTCAATATTTTATTTTTAATGATGAAGACCTTACGGATTTGTCTCCTTACATACCGGAATGCGGGAATGATATTGATGCTTTCCTTGTAGGAATAAATCAAACAGTGGTTGTCGGTAATGAAGTGCGAAAGATTTCTTTCTCTCGTCAAATGCGTGAAGAGGATCGTCTGTTGTCTGATAAAAATTTGCCGGAGTATAATGCAGGAGCCGTTTTGACCAGAGCAGGTGATTCTGATTTGCCATTGAATGGTTTTACTGTAACTGTTGGTAGCAAAAAGACTATTTTTAAAGCTTCCACTAAAAAAGGGACATTGACATTGGGGAACACGACATATAATGGTACCGGATTGTGGTTTCATTTCGAAGCGCGAAAAAAAATGTGGTATGGATGGAAAAGTGATCCTGCAAGAGATTTTGCTTTTTCTTTTGCCCCTGCTGGTGCTTCTGGAGTATATCTTCCTAAGTCAAAAGGTAAAGTTGACTATCGTGCCAGATTCATTCAGGAAAGTCCTACACTTACTCCAATTTCAGGAATTGTGTATGTTTGGACCGATCAAACTGTAGATGTTCCGGGATCTGACCATGTGTATCCTTCATTTGCTGTTTGTGATAATAATAAAGCATATAAGGCTAAGATTAGCTTTGTCATTAATTGATTCTACGGGAAATAATATTATAATATGATAAAAAAGAGTTTATGGATACTACTTGTACTGTGTCTGTTCTTCGCTTCTTGTGAAGAGACTAAAGAAAGTGGTAAATTTGATAATTGGCATGCTCGTAATGAAGGATTTATTGATTCTTTGCGGACTGTTTTTGAAAATAAAACAGATCCCCGTTTAGACACTATTCGTCCTTTGACAAATCCGGGTATCATGGTGTACTATAAAGATATCACTCCTGAAGGAGATGATATAAAGAATGAGATACCTTTGTACACTTCTTCTGTTAGCGTCTTTTTCCGAGGCTCGTATATAACAGGTGAAATTTTTGAGGAGAACTTTAAGGGAAAAGATCCAACGTCTTTTGACTCTCCTCTAACGAAAACCGTAAGTGAAGTTGTGTGGTTCGAAGCTCTACAACATATGAAAGTTGGGCAGCGTTGGTTGATTTATATACCTTGGCAGATGCAGCCAAATAATACGGGAAAGTCTGATTATATCCCTGCGGGGTCGTCCGTGAAAGTACCTGGTTATACTACGTTGGTTTACGATTTACAGTTATTGTCAATAGTTGAAAAGTAATCCTCTCTGATATCTTCTAAGAGGGTGTCCGAAAAGGGTACCCTCTTTTTTTATGTAAAAGTCCGAACTTTCC